>OGPA01000001.1_pt1 | contig 645593 bp, 556 predicted proteins | sample 1552841 | NCBI WGS metagenome assembly OGPA01 (sample SAMEA2579916, study PRJEB22360) | human gut metagenome
AATTCGTTCGCCGCCCGGCCTGGCGGCCCGGGGGGCCCCCTGCCGGTCTCAGCGTGCCGGGCGTTGCCCGCGCCGTTGTTGGTCAGCAGGAAGCCATTAAATGGGATAAAGCGCCGTGCCGTTTCTGCGGTACTGGTTGCGGCGTTCTGGTCGGAACGCAGCAGGGGCGTGTGGTGGCCTGTCAGGGCGACCCGGACGCACCGGTTAACCGTGGCCTGAACTGCATTAAGGGCTATTTCCTGCCCAAGATCATGTACGGTAAAGACCGTTTGACGCAGCCGCTGCTGCGTATGAAAAACGGTAAATATGACAAAGAAGGCGAATTTACCCCAATCACCTGGGATCAGGCCTTCGATGTGATGGAAGAGAAATTCAAAACCGCCCTGAAAGAAAAAGGGCCGGAATCGATCGGTATGTTCGGTTCTGGTCAGTGGACTATCTGGGAAGGTTATGCCGCGTCCAAGCTGTTTAAAGCGGGCTTCCGTTCGAACAACATCGACCCGAACGCGCGTCACTGTATGGCGTCGGCAGTAGTTGGCTTTATGCGTACCTTTGGTATGGATGAGCCGATGGGCTGCTATGACGACATCGAGCAGGCTGACGCGTTTGTGCTGTGGGGCGCAAACATGGCGGAGATGCACCCGATCCTCTGGTCGCGCATCACTAACCGTCGTCTCTCTAACCAGAACGTCACCGTGGCGGTGCTTTCTACCTACCAGCATCGTAGCTTCGAACTGGCGGATAACGGCATCATCTTTACGCCACAGTCTGACCTGGTGATCCTGAACTACATCGCCAACTATATCATTCAAAACAATGCGATAAATCAGGACTTCTTCAGCAAGCACGTTAACCTGCGCAAAGGGGCGACGGACATCGGCTACGGTTTACGTCCGACCCATCCGCTGGAAAAAGCAGCGAAGAATCCGGGTTCTGACGCCTCCGAACCGATGAGCTTTGAAGATTACAAAGCCTTCGTTGCCGAGTATACGCTGGAAAAAACCGCCGAAATGACTGGCGTACCAAAAGATCAGCTGGAACAACTGGCGCAGCTGTATGCCGATCCGAACAAGAAAGTCATCTCCTACTGGACGATGGGCTTCAACCAGCATACTCGTGGCGTGTGGGCCAACAACCTGGTCTACAACCTGCACCTGCTGACCGGCAAAATTTCCCAGCCGGGTTGCGGTCCGTTCTCCCTGACCGGGCAGCCTTCCGCGTGTGGTACTGCGCGTGAAGTGGGCACCTTTGCTCACCGTCTGCCTGCGGACATGGTGGTAACTAACGAGAAACATCGTGATATCTGCGAGAAGAAGTGGAATATCCCGAGCGGCACCATTCCGGCGAAAATCGGTCTGCATGCGGTAGCACAAGACCGTGCGCTGAAAGACGGCAAGCTGAATGTTTACTGGACCATGTGTACCAACAACATGCAGGCCGGGCCGAACATCAATGAAGAGCGTATGCCGGGCTGGCGCGATCCGCGCAACTTCATCATCGTCTCCGATCCGTATCCGACAGTCAGTGCTCTGGCCGCCGACTTGATCCTGCCGACCGCAATGTGGGTAGAAAAAGAGGGTGCTTACGGTAACGCCGAACGCCGTACTCAGTTCTGGCGTCAGCAGGTACAGGCACCGGGCGAAGCGAAATCGGATCTCTGGCAGTTAGTCCAGTTCTCCCGCCGCTTCAAAACTGAAGAAGTATGGCCGGAAGAGCTGCTGGCGAAGAAACCGGAACTGCGTGGCAAAACGCTGTACGAAGTTCTGTATGCCACCCCGGAAGTGAGCAAATTCCCGGTATCCGAACTGGCGGAAGATCAGCTGAACGATGAATCCCGCGAGCTGGGCTTCTATCTGCAAAAAGGGCTGTTCGAAGAGTACGCATGGTTTGGTCGCGGTCACGGTCACGATCTCGCGCCGTTCGATGACTACCACAAAGCGCGCGGTCTGCGCTGGCCGGTGGTGAACGGTAAAGAAACGCAGTGGCGTTACAGCGAAGGTAACGACCCGTACGTGAAAGCGGGCGAAGGCTATAAGTTCTACGGTAAACCGGATGGCAAAGCGGTGATCTTCGCACTGCCTTTCGAACCGGCGGCGGAAGCACCGGATGAAGAGTACGATCTGTGGCTCTCTACCGGACGCGTTCTGGAGCACTGGCACACCGGCAGTATGACTCGCCGTGTGCCGGAACTGCACCGCGCTTTCCCGGAAGCGGTCCTGTTTATTCACCCGCTGGATGCGAAAGCGCGCGATCTGCGCCGTGGCGACAAAGTGAAAGTGGTTTCTCGCCGTGGCGAAGTGATCTCGATTGTCGAAACGCGCGGTCGTAACCGTCCGCCACAGGGCCTGGTGTACATGCCGTTCTTCGATGCCGCACAGCTGGTTAACAAACTGACGCTGGACGCGACCGATCCGCTCTCGAAAGAGACGGACTTCAAGAAGTGCGCGGTCAAACTGGAGAAGGTGTAAGCCATTATGTCCCGGTCAGCGAAACCTCAAAATGGTCGCCGCCGCTTTCTGCGCGATGTTGTTCGCACAGCAGGCGGGCTGGCTGCCGTGGGTGTGGCGCTGGGGTTACAACAGCAAACCGCACGCGCATCTGGCGTGCGGTTGCGCCCGCCCGGAGCCATAAACGAGAACGCCTTTGCCAGTGCCTGTGTGCGTTGCGGTCAGTGTGTTCAGGCTTGCCCTTACGACACCTTAAAACTGGCGACGCTGGCCTCTGGTCTGTCGGCGGGCACGCCGTACTTTGTTGCGCGGGATATTCCTTGCGAAATGTGTGAGGACATTCCGTGCGCCAAAGTGTGCCCGAGCGGTGCGCTGGATCGTGAGATCGAATCGATCGACGACGCGCGGATGGGGCTGGCGGTACTGGTGGACCAGGAAAACTGTCTCAACTTTCAGGGGCTGCGCTGCGATGTTTGTTATCGCGAATGCCCGAAAATTGATGAGGCAATCACCCTGGAGCTGGAACGCAACACGCGTACCGGTAAGCACGCCCGCTTTCTGCCGACGGTTCACAGCGACGCCTGTACCGGTTGCGGTAAGTGCGAAAAAGTGTGCGTGCTGGAACAACCGGCAATCAAGGTGTTACCGCTGTCACTGGCGAAAGGGGAGTTAGGTCACCATTACCGCTTCGGCTGGCTGGAGGGGAACAATGGCAAATCGTAAACGTGACGCCGGGCGCGAGGCGCTGGAGAAAAAAGGCTGGTGGCGCAGTCACCGTTGGCTGGTGTTACGTCGCCTTTGTCAGTTCTTCGTGCTGGGGATGTTTTTGAGCGGTCCGTGGTTTGGTGTGTGGATCTTGCACGGCAACTACAGCAGTAGCCTGTTATTCGACACCGTTCCACTGACCGATCCGCTGATGACGCTGCAAAGTCTTGCCAGCGGTCATCTGCCTGCCACGGTGGCGTTGACCGGTGCGGTGATTATCACCGTGCTCTACGCGCTGGCAGGAAAGCGATTATTTTGCAGCTGGGTCTGCCCGCTGAATCCGATTACCGACTTAGCGAACTGGTTACGCAGACGATTTGACCTCAATCAGTCTGCGACGATCCCTCGCCACATTCGCTACGTGCTGTTGGTGGTCATTCTGCTGGGATCGGCCTTAACCGGCACGCTCATCTGGGAATGGATCAACCCCGTTTCCCTGATGGGGCGCAGTCTGGTAATGGGATTCGGCAGCGGCGCGCTGCTTATTCTCGCGCTGTTTTTATTTGATCTACTGGTCGTTGAACACGGCTGGTGCGGGCACATTTGTCCGGTTGGCGCGCTGTATGGCGTGCTGGGTAGCAAAGGTGTCATTACCGTTGCGGCCACCGATCGGCAGAAATGTAACCGCTGTATGGATTGTTTTCATGTTTGCCCGGAACCGCATGTGCTACGTGCCCCGGTGCTGGATGAACAAAGCCCGGTGCAGGTCACCAGCCGCGATTGCATGACGTGCGGTCGCTGCGTGGATGTCTGTTCTGAGGATGTATTTACAATAACTACACGATGGAGTTCGGGAGCGAAATCATGAAAAGCCATGACCTGAAGAAAGCGCTGTGTCAATGGACGGCGATGCTGGCCCTGGTGGTGAGCGGCGCGGTTTGGGCGGCTAATGGCGTCGATTTTAGCCAGTCGCCGGAAGTATCCGGGACGCAGGAAGGGGCCATTCGGATGCCAAAAGAGCAGGATCGGATGCCGCTGAACTATGTGAATCAGCCGCCAATGATCCCGCATAGCGTTGAAGGTTATCAGGTAACGACCAATACCAACCGCTGCTTGCAGTGCCACGGTGTCGAAAGCTATCGCACCACTGGCGCGCCGCGCATCAGTCCTACTCACTTTATGGACAGCGACGGCAAAGTGGGCGCGGAAGTGGCTCCACGTCGTTACTTCTGTCTGCAATGTCACGTGCCGCAGGCTGATACCGCGCCAATCGTGGGGAATACCTTTACCCCGTCAAAAGGTTACGGGAAATAAGAGGTTATTATGGGAAATTCTGACCGTAAGCCTGGTCTGATTAAGCGCCTGTGGAAATGGTGGCGTACCCCCAGCCGTCTGGCGCTGGGGACGCTGCTGTTGATCGGCTTTGTTGGCGGCATCGTCTTCTGGGGCGGCTTTAACACCGGGATGGAAAAAGCCAATACCGAAGAGTTCTGCATTAGCTGCCACGAAATGCGTAACACGGTGTATCAGGAATACATGGATTCCGTGCACTACAACAACCGTAGCGGCGTTCGTGCGACCTGTCCGGATTGTCACGTTCCGCACGAGTTTGTGCCGAAGATGATACGCAAGCTCAAAGCAAGTAAAGAGCTGTATGGTAAAATTTTTGGCGTTATTGACACGCCGCAGAAATTTGAAGCTCATCGCCTGACGATGGCACAGAATGAGTGGCGGCGCATGAAGGACAATAACTCGCAGGAGTGCCGTAACTGTCACAACTTCGAGTATATGGATACAACCGCCCAGAAATCGGTTGCCGCGAAGATGCATGACCAGGCGGTGAAAGATGGGCAAACCTGTATTGATTGCCATAAAGGGATAGCGCACAAGCTGCCCGATATGCGCGAAGTCGAGCCAGGTTTTTAACAGGGTTATTGCGTGGGTATGCTTGAAGCCAGAGAGTTACTTTGCGAGCGGGATGAACGAACCTTATTTAGTGGCTTGTCATTTACGCTGAACGCAGGAGAGTGGGTACAAATCACCGGTAGCAACGGCGCGGGGAAGACAACGCTTCTCCGTTTGCTGACGGGGTTGTCTCGCCCTGATGCGGGAGACGTTCTCTGGCAAGGGCAGCCCTTGCATCAGGTACGCGACAGCTACCATCAAAACCTGTTATGGATAGGCCATCAGCCGGGGATCAAAACCCGGCTGACGGCGTTAGAAAATCTGCACTTTTATCATCGCGATGGCGATACCGCACAATGTCTGGAAGCCCTGGCGCAGGCCGGGCTTGCCGGATTCGAAGATATTCCGGTAAATCAACTTTCTGCCGGGCAACAACGCCGCGTCGCTTTAGCGCGTCTGTGGTTGACCCGTGCCACGTTATGGATCCTCGACGAGCCTTTTACCGCGATTGACGTTAACGGCGTCGATCGTCTGACCCAGCGTATGGCGCAGCATACGGAGCAGGGGGGGATTGTGATTCTGACTACCCACCAGCCGCTCAACGTTGCTGAAAGTAAAATTCGCCGCATTTCACTGACGCAAACGAGGGCCGCATGATGTTCTGGCGCATTTTCCGTCTTGAGCTGCGCGTAGCGTTTCGCCATAGCGCCGAAATCGCCAACCCGCTGTGGTTCTTCCTGATTGTCATTACCCTTTTTCCGCTCAGTATCGGTCCGGAGCCGCAACTGCTGGCGCGTATTGCACCGGGCATTATCTGGGTTGCTGCGCTGCTTTCATCCTTGCTGGCGCTGGAACGATTGTTCCGTGACGATTTGCAGGACGGCAGTCTTGAACAATTGATGTTGTTGCCGTTACCCTTGCCCGCCGTTGTGCTGGCGAAGGTGATGGCGCACTGGATGGTAACCGGTCTGCCGTTACTCATCCTTTCGCCACTGGTAGCAATGCTACTGGGAATGGATGTTTATGGCTGGCAAGTGATGGCGCTGACGCTGCTGCTGGGAACGCCTACGCTTGGCTTTCTCGGTGCACCGGGCGTGGCGCTGACAGTGGGACTTAAGCGCGGTGGTGTGCTGCTCAGCATACTGGTGTTACCGCTGACTATCCCATTACTCATCTTTGCCACCGCCGCGATGGACGCGGCTTCCATGCATTTGCCCGTTAACGGGTATCTGGCAATTTTAGGCGCGTTGCTGGCAGGCACCGCGACATTAAGTCCTTTTGCGACGGCGGCAGCGTTACGAATCAGCATTCAATAACGCTGGATTACTGATTTTTGTTCGAGTCTGGTATCGAAACTATGTGGAAAACACTGCATCAACTGGCGATCCCACCACGGCTGTATCAAATCTGTGGCTGGTTTATACCGTGGCTGGCAATTGCCAGTGTGGTCGTGCTTACCGTCGGCTGGATCTGGGGATTCGGCTTTGCTCCGGCTGATTATCAGCAGGGAAATAGCTACCGCATTATCTACCTGCATGTGCCTGCGGCGATCTGGTCGATGGGCATTTATGCATCAATGGCGGTGGCGGCGTTTATTGGCCTTGTCTGGCAGATGAAAATGGCCAACCTGGCGGTGGCGGCGATGGCCCCCATTGGTGCCGTGTTTACCTTTATTGCCCTGGTTACCGGCTCTGCATGGGGAAAACCGATGTGGGGCACTTGGTGGGTATGGGACGCACGCCTGACTTCTGAACTGGTGCTGCTGTTTTTGTATGTGGGTGTGATTGCCCTGTGGCACGCCTTCGACGACCGCCGTCTGGCGGGCCGTGCGGCAGGTATCCTGGTGCTGATTGGCGTGGTGAATCTGCCGATTATTCATTACTCCGTGGAGTGGTGGAACACCCTGCATCAGGGATCAACGCGGATGCAGCAAAGTATCGATCCGGCGATGCGTTCGCCGCTGCGCTGGTCGATTTTTGGCTTCCTGCTGCTGTCTGCCACGCTGACGCTGATGCGGATGCGTAATTTGATTTTGCTGATGGAAAAACGCCGTCCGTGGGTGAGTGAACTGATACTGAAAAGAGGCCGTAAATGACCCCTGCATTTGCTTCCTGGAATGAATTTTTCGCAATGGGCGGTTACGCCTTTTTTGTCTGGCTGGCGGTGGTGATGACCGTTATTCCGCTGGTGGTTTTGGTCGTGCACTCGGTGATGCAGCATCGCGCAATTCTGCGTGGCGTGGCGCAACAGCGGGCGCGTGAGGCGCGTTTACGTGCTGCGCAACAGCAGGAGGCTGCATGAATATTCGCCGTAAAAACCGCTTGTGGATTGCCTGTGCCGTGTTGGCGGGGCTGGCGCTGACTATCGGTCTGGTGCTGTATGCGCTGCGCTCGAATATCGATCTCTTTTATACGCCGGGGGAAATTCTCTACGGCAAGCGTGAAACTCAGCAAATGCCGGAAGTCGGTCAGCGTCTGCGCGTTGGCGGGATGGTGATGCCGGGTAGTGTGCAGCGCGATCCCAATTCGCTGAAAGTAACTTTCACCATTTACGATGCTGAAGGTTCAGTGGATGTCTCTTACGAAGGCATTTTGCCGGATCTGTTCCGTGAAGGGCAGGGCGTTGTGGTGCAGGGCGAGCTGGAAAAAGGCAATCATATCCTCGCGAAAGAAGTGCTGGCGAAACATGATGAAAACTACACGCCGCCAGAAGTTGAGAAAGCGATGGAAGCTAACCACCGTCGCCCGGCGAGTGTTTATAAGGACCCAGCATCATGATGCCAGAAATTGGTAACGGGCTGCTGTGCCTGGCGTTAGGGATTGCGCTGCTGCTGTCCGTGTATCCGCTATGGGGCGTGGCGCGCGGAGATGCGCGCATGATGGCGTCTTCCCGCTTGTTTGCCTGGCTGCTGTTTATGTCTGTAGCTGGCGCATTTCTGGTGCTGGTCAATGCTTTCGTGGTCAACGACTTTACCGTCACCTATGTTGCCAGCAACTCCAATACCCAGCTTCCGGTGTGGTATCGCGTGGCGGCTACCTGGGGCGCGCATGAAGGTTCGCTTCTGCTGTGGGTGCTGCTGATGAGCGGCTGGACCTTTGCGGTGGCGATTTTTAGTCAGCGTATTCCGCTGGATATTGTGGCCCGCGTACTGGCGATAATGGGGATGGTCAGCGTCGGCTTTTTGCTGTTCATTCTCTTTACCTCTAACCCGTTCTCACGCACGTTGCCGAACTTCCCGATTGAAGGTCGCGATCTTAACCCGCTGTTACAGGATCCGGGGCTGATCTTCCATCCGCCTCTGCTTTATATGGGGTACGTCGGCTTCTCGGTGGCGTTTGCTTTTGCCATTGCTTCTTTGTTGAGCGGGCGTCTGGACAGCACTTATGCGCGTTTTACTCGTCCGTGGACACTGGCAGCGTGGATCTTCCTGACGCTCGGCATCGTGCTCGGTTCCGCATGGGCCTATTACGAACTCGGCTGGGGCGGCTGGTGGTTCTGGGATCCGGTAGAAAACGCCTCGTTTATGCCGTGGCTGGTGGGGACTGCGCTGATGCACTCACTGGCGGTCACTGAACAACGCGCCAGCTTCAAAGCGTGGACATTACTGCTGGCAATCAGTGCCTTCTCGTTGTGTCTGTTGGGGACTTTCCTCGTGCGTTCCGGCGTGCTGGTATCGGTACACGCGTTTGCGTCTGATCCGGCGCGCGGTATGTTTATCCTCGCCTTTATGGTGCTGGTGATTGGTGGTTCGCTGCTGCTGTTTGCCGCGCGTGGACACAAAGTTCGCTCACGCGTAAACAATGCGCTGTGGTCGCGGGAATCTCTGCTGTTAGCGAACAACGTTTTGCTGGTCGCCGCGATGCTGGTGGTATTACTGGGGACGCTGCTGCCGCTGGTGCACAAGCAACTGGGACTGGGCAGTATTTCGATTGGCGAACCGTTCTTCAACACCATGTTTACCTGGCTGATGGTGCCGTTTGCGCTGCTGCTTGGTGTCGGTCCTCTGGTGCGCTGGGGGCGCGATCGCCCACGTAAAATCCGCAATTTATTGATTATCGCCTTCATCTCAACGCTGGTGCTGTCGCTGCTGCTGCCGTGGCTGTTCGAAAGCAAAGTTGTGGCGATGACGGTGCTCGGCCTGGCAATGGCCTGCTGGATTGCGGTGCTGGCAATTGCGGAAGCTGCGCTGCGTATTTCACGTGGCACGAAAACCACCTTCAGTTATTGGGGAATGGTGGCGGCTCACCTGGGGCTGGCAGTGACAATTGTTGGTATTGCCTTTAGCCAGAACTATAGCGTTGAGCGTGATGTGCGCATGAAGTCCGGCGATAGTGTCGATATTCATGAATATCGCTTCACCTTCCGTGATGTCAAAGAGGTGACTGGCCCGAACTGGCGTGGCGGTGTGGCGACTATCGGCGTAACGCGCGATGGCAAGCCGGAAACGGTGCTGTATGCGGAAAAACGTTATTACAACACTGCCGGGTCGATGATGACCGAAGCGGCGATTGACGGCGGCATCACGCGTGACCTGTACGCCGCGCTCGGTGAAGAGCTGGAAAACGGCGCGTGGGCCGTGCGTCTTTACTACAAACCGTTTGTTCGCTGGATTTGGGCTGGCGGGCTGATGATGGCATTGGGCGGGCTGCTGTGCCTGTTTGATCCTCGCTATCGTAAGCGCGTGAACCCGCAGAAAACTGCGCCGGAGGCTGTATGAAGCGCAAAGTATTGTTAATTCCGTTGATTATCTTCCTGGCGATTGCCGCGGCGCTACTGTGGCAGCTGGCGCGTAATGCCGAAGGGGATGATCCGACCAATCTGGAATCGGCGCTCATTGGCAAGCCAGTGCCGAAGTTTCGCCTCGAATCACTGGACAATCCGGGGCAGTTTTATCAGGCGGATGTTCTGACTCAGGGCAAACCGGTGCTGCTTAACGTCTGGGCGACCTGGTGTCCGACCTGCCGTGCGGAACATCAATATCTGAATCAGCTTTCTGCGCAGGGCATCCGCGTGGTCGGCATGAACTATAAAGACGATCGCCAGAAGGCAATCAGCTGGCTGAAAGAGCTGGGCAATCCTTACGCACTAAGCCTGTTTGATGGCGACGGCATGTTAGGACTGGATCTCGGTGTCTATGGCGCGCCAGAAACGTTCCTCATCGACGGCAACGGCATCATTCGCTATCGCCATGCGGGCGATCTCAATCCTCGCGTCTGGGAAGAAGAGATCAAGCCGCTGTGGGAGAAATACAGTAAGGAGGCCGCACAATGAGGTTTTTATTGGGCGTGCTGATGCTGATGATCTCCGGCTCAGCGCTGGCGACCATCGACGTGTTGCAGTTTAAGGATGAAGCGCAGGAGCAGCAGTTCCGCCAACTCACTGAAGAACTACGCTGCCCGAAATGCCAGAACAACAGCATTGCCGATTCCAACTCGATGATTGCCACCGACCTGCGCCAGAAAGTGTATGAACTGATGCAGGAAGGTAAAAGTAAGAAAGAGATTGTCGATTATATGGTGGCGCGTTACGGCAACTTCGTCACTTACGATCCGCCGTTAACGCCGCTGACCGTGCTGCTGTGGGTGCTTCCGGTAGTGGCTATTGGCATTGGCGGTTGGGTCATTTACGCCCGCTCGCGGCGTCGGGTACGCGTGGTGCCGGAAGCGTTTCCTGAACAAAGCGTGCCGGAAGGTAAGCGTGCCGGATATGTTGTTTATCTGCCGGGTATTGTGGTGGCGTTAATTGTGGCTGGCGTCAGCTACTACCAGACTGGCAATTATCAGCAGGTGAAAATCTGGCAGCAAGCCACGGCACAGGCTCCGGCGTTGCTGGACAGGGCGCTGGATCCGAAAGCCGATCCGCTCAACGAAGAAGAGATGTCGCGCCTTGCGCTGGGGATGCGTACTCAACTGCAAAAAAATCCGGGAGATATAGAAGGCTGGATTATGTTGGGCCGCGTTGGCATGGCGCTGGGTAACGCCAGTATTGCCACCGATGCATACGCTACTGCATATCGCCTCGATCCGAAGAACAGTGATGCGGCGCTCGGATACGCTGAAGCGTTGACACGTTCATCTGATCCCAACGACAACCGCCTCGGTGGTGAACTGCTACGCCAGTTGGTGAGAACTGACCACAGCAATATCCGTGTGTTAAGCATGTATGCGTTTAATGCCTTTGAGCAGCAGCGATTTGGCGAAGCCGTTGCCGCGTGGGAGATGATGTTGAAACTCTTACCTGCCAACGATACTCGCCGTGCGGTGATTGAACGTAGTATCGCGCAGGCGATGCAACATTTGTCGTCGCAGGAGAGTAAATAATAAGAGGCCCGATGGTGATGCCATCGGGCTATTTTTATTGTGCCCCGCGTTGTTGCAGGAACAGAATGGTGGCCGCCACGCGTGAGCGGACATTGAGTTTACGCAGCAGATTGCGAATGTGTACTTTTACTGTCTGCTCGGAAATATTCAACACCGAGGCAATCTGTTTATTTGACAGCCCCTGTGCCAGCTCGTGCAGAACATCCAGCTCGCGCTCCGTCAGCACGCTGAAGGGATCTTCTTCTGCGCCAAACATTTCACGTTCACGTAAGTACTGATTGACGCGTTCGCTAAAGACTTTGCTGCCTTTCGCTCCGGCACGAATCGCTTCCAGCAACACTTCCGGGTCGCTATCTTTCAACAGATAACCGTCTGCGCCTGCGTCTATCAGCGCAAAGACATCGCTGGAGGCATCTGATACGGTCAGGATAATAATTTGCGCGGTAACGCCATCCCTGCGCAAGGCATTGAGGGTATCCAGGCCACTCATACCTTTCATATTGAGATCCAGCAAGATCACGTCGATATCCAGTCTATTCGCCAGATCGATCGCGCTCGCGCCGTCGCCCGCTTCGGCGACCACTTCAAAGCCAGGATCAAGCTCCAGTAACTGACGAACACCGCGTCGCATAAGTGGATGATCATCCACAATCATCACCTGAAAAGGCGTTGCTTCAGGCATAGTAGTCTCCTGAGGTTTTATTAGAATCATTATGTTTGAGCGTAGCGTTGGTAACGCTACCAGGCGCGTGAATGTTACCCCATTTTATGTATGGACATGTAGTGAAAACTACAACCTTGTCGTTCGCTTTGGCATCATTTTCATTATAAAGACGGAATTTTGCATCAGCTTCTCATCAAGAAAAACAACTAAAAAATCAATCACAATACTTGTGCATTTCTTTAAACAGTTTTTAAAAACTGACTCCGGGTATGGAGCTATGGGTATTTTCTTTACCCAATGCTTTTAACAGCAATTAATTTCATAGGATGAAAGCTCAATGCATCAATCTGGTTCTGTTTCTCTTTGTCGTTCCGCAATATCTGTTCTGGTGGCTACAGCGTTATATTCACCCATAGCATTGGCATCAACAGTTGAGTATGGTGAGACAGTTGATGGTGTTGTCCTGGAAAAAGATATCCAGCTGGTTTATGGGACCGCCAATAATACGAAAATCAATCCTGGCGGAGAACAGCATATTAAAGAATTTGGTATAAGTAGTAATACTGAAATTAACGGCGGGTATCAGTACATTGAAATGAATGGCACCGCAGAATACTCAGTATTAAATGATGGTTATCAAATTGTTCAAATGGGTGGCGCGGCAAACCAGACTACCCTCAATAATGGTGTGCTACAGGTTTATGGCGCAGCGAATGATACTACCATTAAAGGCGGGCGCTTAATTATTGAAAAAGATGGGATTACCGTCTTTGCCGCTATCGAAAAGGGAGGATTACTGGAGGTTAAAGAGGGGGGATTAGCATTTGCGGTAGATCAGAAAGCCGGCGGTGCGATTAAAACAACCACCCGGGCCATGGAGGTATTCGGAACAAACCGTCTCGGTCAGTTCGATATCAAGGATGGTATTGCTAATAATATGCTGTTGGAAAACGGCGGAAGTTTGCGAGTTGAAGAAAATGACTTCGCTTATAATACCACTGTGGATAGTGGCGGCTTACTGGAGGTTATGGATGGCGGGACTGCAACTGGCGTTGATAAAAAAGCAGGCGGAAAATTAATTGTCTCAACGAATGCGCTGGAAGTGAGTGGTACAAACAGTAAAGGCCAATTTAGTATAAAAGATGGTGTGTCCAAAAATTATGAACTGGATGATGGTTCCGGGCTCATTGTTATGGAGGACACGCAGGCCATTGATACTATCCTTGATGAGCATGCCACTATGCAATCGCTGGGAAAGGATACTGGTACGAGAGTGCAGGCAAATGCGGTGTATGATCTCGGTCGATCAGATCAGAATGGAAGTATCACGTATTCCTCTAAAGCCATCTCTGAAAATATGGTTATCAACAATGGCCGCGCTAATGTCTGGGCTGGCACAATGGTTAACGTTTCAGTCAGAGGGAATGATGGCATTCTTGAGGTCATGAAGCCGCAAATAAATTATGCACCCGCTATGTTGGTGGGTAAGGTAGTGGTTTCTGAGGGCGCTTCTTTTAGAACGCATGGTGCCGTGGATACCAGCAAAGCGGATGTTTCGCTCGAAAATAGCGCATGGACCATCATTGCCGATATCACTACGACGAACCAAAACACTCGCCTCAACTTAGCCAACCTTGCGATGTCTGGCGCAAATGTGATTATGATGGCTGAGCCAGTGACTCGTTCATCTGTGACGGCAAGTGCGGAAAATTTCACTACGTTGACCACCAATACCCTATCGGGAAACGGCAATTTTTATATGCGTACTGATATGGCTAATCATCAGAGCGATCAGCTCAACGTGACCGGTCAGGCAACAGGTGATTTCAAAATATTTGTGACGGACACAGGGGCCAGCCCGGCAGCAGGTGATAGCCTTACACTGGTAACAACGGGCGGCGGTGATGCTGCATTTACGTTGGGCAATGCCGGAGGCGTTGTTGATATCGGTACGTATGAATATACCTTGCTGGATAATGGCAACCATAGCTGGAGTCTGGCAGAGAATCGCGCGCAAATTACCCCTTCAACCACTGATGTGCTGAACATGGCAGCAGCACAACCGCTGGTATTTGATGCAGAACTGTACACCGTGCGTGAGCGTCTTGGTAGCGTAAAAGGCGTTAGTTACGATACGGCGATGTGGAGTTCGGCAATTAACACCCGCAACAACGTGACCACTGATGCGGGAGCTGGCTTTGAGCAAACATTGACGGGCCTGACGCTCGGTATCGATAGCCGTTTCTCCCGTGAAGAAAGCAGCACAATTCGCGGCTTGTTCTTTGGTTACTCTCATTCTGATATTGGTTTTGATCGCGGCGGCAAAGGTAATATCGATAGCTACACCCTGGGGGCTTATGCCGGTTGGGAGCATCAGAACGGTGCCTATGTTGATGGAGTGGTGAAAGTTGACCGTTTTGCCAACACCATCCATGGCAAGATGAGTAATGGAGCAACAGCGTTTGGCGATTACAATAGTAACGGCGCGGGTGCTCATGTCGAGAGCGGGTTCCGTTGGGTTGACGGATTGTGGAGTGTTAGACCCTATCTGGCCTTTACCGGCTTTACCACAGATGGTCAGGACTACACGTTATCAAATGGCATGCGCGCGGATGTGGGAAATACCCGCATATTACGCGCTGAAGCGGGAACGGCGGTAAGCTATCACATGGACCTGCAAAACGGTACGACGCTGGAACCCTGGCTGAAAGCCGCCGTGCGTCAGGAATACGCCGATTCTAACCAGGTGAAAGTTAATGACGATGGCAAATTTAATAATGATGTGGCTGGAACCAGTGGCGTTTATCAGGCTGGGATAAGGTCATCGTTTACCCCGACGTTAAGCGGTCATTTGTCTGTCAGCTATGGCAATGGCGCAGGGGTAGAATCACCGTGGAATACTCAGGCGGGTGTGGTCTGGTCGTTCTGATAACAGAAAATAAACAGGCCGTGATGTGTCGCGGTCTGTTTATCGAATTAAATGCAGATATAAAAAAACCAACCGTAAAGGTTGGTTTTTTTTGGGATTTTTGGTCGGCACGAGAGGATTTGAACCTCCGACCCCCGACACCCCATGACGGTGCGCTACCAGGCTGCGCTACGTGCCGACTCGTGGCTGTTAATACTACCGTTTTCCACACCGATTGCAAGTAAGATATTTTGCTAACTGATTTATAATTAATCAGTTAGCGATAAAACGCTTCTCGTCTGTCAGTACTTGCAATAACAAACTTAACTGTGGTTTTTCATCTTTCACTCTTTCACCACGTAAGTTGTAAGTACGGTATTTACCGTTATTGTTCAGCACCAGCGTCTTTTTCGGGGTGGTAATTGCCAGCGTATCGTTATCCGCGGCGGTAACCCAGTAATGACGGCGTTGAGAGTTGAACAAATCCTGACCTTGCGAATATTCGCTGGCAGGTGTGCTGACATGTAGCAGGCGTTGCATCAGCGTCGTCATCAGATCGGTATGATCAGTCAGAGCATTAATACGCTGCGCCGGCGTACCTGGCCAGTGAATCACTAATGGCACCTGCAGATGACCGTGGGACCAGTCAAAGGTTTCTTCCTCTTCGCTCAGTGGAATACCCCGACCGGCAGTGATAATCACCACCGTATTGTCCAGTTTGCCAGAATCACGCAGTGCATTGAGCACGCGGTTGATCTGGTCATCGACATTGCTTGCCGCCCGGCTATATTTCCGTGCAAATGCCTGCTGATTGCTGTCGTCAATGTTAGTGCCATTGAAAGAGACCCACGAGAACCAGCGGTTATCTTCTTGTGCGTAGCGGCCCAGCCAGTTGATCCACTGCGTGGCGGTCTGCTCGTCGGATTGGGTGCGTACGCTCGGCATCGAGAAATCTGACAACAATGCCTGGCGATACAGCGGGCTGGTAAAGCCATCTGACGAGAATAACCCCAGCTGATAGCCTTGCTGATTAAGCGCAGTAATTAATGCCGCAGGCGTACGGGTCGACAGAATGCCGTCCATATAGCTCGGCGAGATGCCATAGAACAGGCCAAAGATGCCGTTGTCTGTAGTGTTGCCGGAGCTCATATGGCGCGTGAACGAAATATTTTGCTCAGCAAAACCTGCCAGCGCAGGCATCTGCTTCTCGAAGCGTGAGTAGTTCAGGCCATCGACAGTAATCAACAAGACATTCTGCCCGGTGCCCATATCGCGATAGCGCAGTTCGCTTAACGGATACTGAACGGAAACGGCGTCTGGATTACCTTGCTCAATAAGACGGCGTTGATACTCCTGCGCATCAAGCAGACCATGCTTCTCAAGAAAACGTCGCGCCGTCATCGGGTACGAAAGAGGCAGGTTAGCGCGCTGCATGGTGATCGGGCGATAGAAGTTGGCATCGGCCCAGATATACACCACATGCGAGGCGATAAAGGCGATAAATAAGAATGCGGCCAGCGGGCGCGCGAAGCGCCGACGACGCGTCAGGCTGCGTAGCTTTTGCCAGCTCCACGTCGCAAACACCAGTTCAAGCAATAAAATAACCGGCACGCTGATGAACATCAGCTGCCAGTCGCGCGCCATCTCATTTTCGTCTGGGTTGATAACCAGTTGCCAGACGATGGGATTAAGATGGAGATGGAAACGAGTAAAGACTTCGCTATCGATCAGTAATAGCGTCATTCCCGCCGTTGCCAGAATGACGGACAAAAACCTCATCAGCCTCTGGGAGCCGACGATAAAGGTCAGCGGGAAGAGGATCAGCAAGTAGGTGGCGAACACCAGGAAGCTGAAATGGCCGATAATGCTTACGTAGGAATAAATGCGACCAGCAAGCGTTGTCGGCCAGTCGGCGATAAACAGGTAACGGCTGCCAATGACGAGCGAAAGCAGAATATTGAACAGTGCAAACCAGTGCCCCCAACTGACCATCTGGGAGACTTTTTCACGGTAGCGCTGACGATGAGTTACCATAACCTGTTATCTGTTTCCCTTAGTGCGCTTTGTCTTCGTTGATAGAGGACTGTAAGGCGCGGGCAAAAGAGTTGGCAATTGCCTGGCGTTGGGCCGGGGCAATGCTGGTGTTGATAAGGTTAGTGACCATGTTGCCTAACACCATCAGGGAAAGGTCGGTCGGAGCCTTATGTTTTTCCAGTACGTTGAGCAGCTCTGCGAGCAATTGTTCAACCTGTTCATCACTGTAGCGGGAAATTTGTGGCATAAATCGAAATCAGTTAGTTGATGAAAGGGCAACATATTACCGTAGCAACGGTTTTTTTTCTGCTTTTTTATGCGTTAAATCATTCTCGTTACGCCGCCTTCTGTAAAATGACCGCCATCTTTTATTGCGTCGCTTAACCGGCGGTGGTTGAATACCGCCCGGTCTTAAAGGAGAGTTTATCATGAGTCTGGATATCAACCAGATTGCTCTGCACCAGCTTATCAAGCGTGATGAGCAGAACCTTGAGCTGGTGTTGCGCGATTCATTGCTGGAACCGACGGAAACCGTCGTTGAGATGGTGGCAGAACTGCATCGGGTCTATAGCGCCAAAAATAAAGCTTACGGCTTGTTTAGCGAAGAGAGTGAACTGGCGCAGACGCTGCGTTTACAGCGTCAGGGCGAAGAGGACTTTCTGGCATTTAGCCGCGCGGCAACCGGTCGCCTGCGTGACGAATTAGCGAAATATCCTTTTGCTGACGGTGGATTCGTGCTGTTTTGCCACTATCGCTATCTGGCGGTGGAGTATTTGCTGGTGGCAGTTCTGAGCAATCTGAGCAGTATGCGCGTTAACGAAAATCTCGACATCAACCCAACTCATTATCTTGATATCAATCATGCAGATATTGTTGCGCGTATCGATTTAACCGAATGGGAAACCAATCCAGAGTCGACCCGCTATCTCACTTTCCTGAAAGGACGAGTAGGGCGCAAAGTGGCGGATTTCTTTATGGATTTCCTCGGTGCCAGCGAAGGGTTAAACGCGAAAGCGCAAAACCGTGGGCTGTTGCAAGCGGTTGATGATTTCACTACCGAAGCACAACTGGATAAAGCAGAGCGACAGAACGTGCGCCAGCAGGTTTATAGCTACTGTAATGAGCAGCTGCAGGCAGGCGAAGAGATTGAACTGGAATCGCTGTCGAAAGAGCTGGCAGGCGTCAGCGACGTGAGTTTCACGGAGTTTGCGGCTGAAAAAGGCTACGAACTGGAAGAGAGCTTCCCGGCAGACCGTAGCACACTGCGTCAGTTGACGAAGTTTGCCGGTAGCGGCGGTGGCTTGACTATTAACTTTGATGCGATGCTGTTGGGCGAACGGATTTTCTGGGATCCGGCGACCGATACCCTGACCATTAAAGGCACGCCGCCGAACCTGCGCGATCAATTGCAGCGCCGGACGTCCGGCGGCAATTAATCGGTTTTGTGTTCTGAATGCCAGATGCGGCGTGAACGCCTTATCTGGCCTGCAAAAAATAGCAATACCGTAATCAGGCATAATTTGCAGAGACAAAAAACCCCGCCGGAGCGGGGTTTTTTACAACTTATTCAGCAATTAAGCGCGAACGAAGTCGATGTGCAGCAGCTTCGGTTTGTACGGGTGACGCTGTACGTCCTGAGCTTTAACTTTGATTTCTTTACCGTCAACAACGATGGTCAGAACTTCGCTGTAGAATTCAGCTTTAACTTGCATGTTCATGACTTTGTCGTGATCCAGTTCGACAGCCAGCGGCGCTTCTTTGCCACCGTAGATGATTGCCGGGAACTTGTTAGCGGCACGCAGGCGGCGGCTCGCACCCTTACCCTGCTCTTTACGTACTTCTGCGTTGATAGTAAACATTTCTTTCTCTCTTAAATTAATCCTGCTACAGGCGACCCAGCAACAGGTAAGTGATCTGCTTTGCGTATGCAAAAGCGGGCGAGATTCTATACTCAATCGCCTTATACATCAATCAAAACTACCATTAACCGCGTAATTCGTGTGCCCGACGAAAACGACCTTCGTAATCGAACACTTTTTCACGCACTTGCCAGTACTGACCTTTCATGCGGGCGACGACAAAATCCGGGTGTCGCAGTAATGCTTGCTGGGCGAGGATATCGGCGGCGGTGATCCAGCGCAGAGGGATGCCCGGTGTGCGCGTATGCGGACGGATAAAAAGTTGTTCGAAGGCGGTACGCTGGGCGGGCGTTTGTAGACGGAAACGCTCACTCACATCCGCGCCGTCTTCATCGTAATAGGTGATTTTCAACCATTCGCCTTTCTCGTCGTGCCCATGCTGCAAAGACATGCCGCTACAGCGTAATACCAGCGCGTCTTTCAGTCGTAGCGCCGCTTTTAACATATCATCCGGATCAACCAGTACGGTGTCACATTCGCGGCAGCGGCGGGCGGCAATATCGTTTTCCGCGTTACATTGCGGGCAATTTTTAAAACGGAAACGGAAATCACACTGTTCTCGATGACCGTCGTCATCTTCAAACCATCCCTGACAGCGGCGACCAAAGTGTTCAATCAATGTCCCGTCGGCGGTCGTTTTCCCCCAAAAGGTGTTGGCAAAACCGCAGGCAGGGCAGAAAACCTGTACCGGAACGTTGTCACTTTTGCCTTTCGGTGTACCAACTTCCGGCGCGTAGAGATCGTGAGGGTTACCCGCATAATCAAGAATTAAGCAATCAGTCTTGCCTGGAGCGAGACGCAGACCGCGCCCGACAATTTGTTGGTAAAGACTCACCGATTCGGTAGGGCGCAGAATGGCGATAAGATCGACGTGCGGGGCGTCAAATCCGGTGGTCAGTACCGCGACGTTGACCAGATAGCGAAAACGCTGGGCTTTAAAATCTTCAATTAACACATCGCGCTCAGCGCCGGGTGTGTCTCCAGTAATCAGTGCAGCATCTTCGGCAGGCAGCAGTCCCACTATCTCCTTGGCGTGTTCAACGGTGGCGGCGAAAATCATCACTCCTTTACGCTTTTCGGCGAACTCCATAATCTGGCTGATGATGTGGGGGGTAATACGTTGCTGTTTTTTCAGCTCACGGTTGAGATCGGCTTCACTGAACAAACCGTTACTCTGTGCCTGCAAGCGGCTGAAATCGTATTGCACTACTGGCATATCCAGCCGTTCTGGCGGTGTCAGATAGCCGTGTTTAATCATATAACGCAGCGGCAGCTCATAAATGCAGTCACGGAAAAGGGCTTTCTCATCCCCGCGTACCATGCCGTGATAATGGAACTGATAAATCCAGCCTTTGCCCAGTCGAAAAGGCGTGGCAGTCAGCCCCAGCAGGCGTAAGTGGGGATTCACTTTGGTCAGGTGAGTGAGGATTTGCTGATACTGGCTCTCTTCATCGTCACCAATACGGTGGCATTCATCGACAATCAACAGCGAAAATTCACCCTGAAAGGCATCAAGATTACGGGCGACCGACTGCACGCTGCCAAATACCACTTTACCGTGGCTCTCTTTGCGCTTTAGCCCGGCGGCAAAAATATCGGCTTCCAGCCCCAGCGCCTGATATTTTGCATGGTTTTGCGCCACCAGTTCTTTAACGTGTGCCAGCACCAGCACGCGACCACGAGCCAGCCGCGCCAGTTCCGCTATCACCAGGCTTTTACCTGCACCGGTGGGCAGCACGATGACGGCAGGGGTTTTATGACGACGAAAATGGTTGAGCGTGGCATCCACGGCTTCTTGCTGATATGGGCGGAGTGTAAAAATCATGGTCTCGCGTAGGTAGATTATTCTGCTAATAGTATGCCACGGATCTTTTTCCCTTGAGGGAAGTTATTAGACCGCTATACTGGGCAGACAACAGTTCAGATTTTCGGGTCATTACCCGACCTCCGTTTTTTACAGGCAAAATCACACACATGCGACTTGATAAATTTATCGCACAGCAACTCGGCGTTAGCCGTGCTATTGCCGGGCGTGAAATCCGCGGCAATCGTGTCACCGTCGATGGCGAAATCGTCCGTAATGCAGCGTTCAAACTGCTCCCTGAACATGATGTCGCTTACGATGGCAACCCGCTGGCGCAGCAACACGGTCCACGTTACTTCATGCTCAATAAACCTCAGGGCTATGTTTGCTCCACGGACGACCCGGATCACCCAACGGTGCTCTATTTTCTTGATGAACCGGTAGCGTGGAAACTGCACGCTGCAGGGCGTCTGGATATCGATACCACCGGTCTGGTACTAATGACAGATGATGGTCAGTGGTCGCACCGCATTACTTCTCCGCGCCATCATTGCGAGAAGACCTATCTGGTGACGCTGGAATCACCCGTAGCTGACGATACGGCAGAGCAATTTGCTAAAGGCGTGCAGCTGCATAACGAAAAAGATCTCACTAAGCCGGCGGTGCTGGAAGTGATTACCCCAACGCAGGTTCGTTTGACCATCAGCGAAGGGCGTTATCATCAGGTGAAACGTATGTTCGCCGCCGTGGGTAACCATGTGGTTGAGCTGCATCGTGAACGTATTGGCGGCATTACGCTGGATGCTGATTTAGCTCCCGGTGAATATCGTCCGTTAACTGAAGAAGAAATTGCCAGCGTCGTCTAACTTTTCAATGACTTTCAGGAGCCCGTTGTGACCACCCGACAGCATTCGTCGTTTGCTATTGTTTTTATCCTTGGCCTGCTGGCCATGTTGATGCCGCTGTCGATTGATATGTATCTGCCCGCGCTACCGGTAATTTCAGCGCAGTTTGGCGTACCGGCAGGCAGTACGCAGATGACCCTCAGTACTTATATTCTGGGCTTTGCGTTGGGGCAGTTAATCTACGGGCCGATGGCAGACAGCTTCGGGCGTAAGCCGGTGGTTCTTGGCGGTACGCTGGTGTTTGCCGCCGCCGCGGTGGCGTGTGCGTTGGCACAAACCATCGATCAGCTGATTGTGATGCGTTTCTTCCACGGTCTGGCTGCGGCTGCGGCCAGCGTGGTTATCAACGCTTTGATGCGTGATATCTACCCGAAAGAAGAGTTCTCGCGGATGATGTCGTTTGTCATGCTGGTGACGACCATTGCACCGCTGATGGCACCGATAGTTGGCGGCTGGGTGCTGGTGTGGCTGAGCTGGCATTACATCTTCTGGATCCTCGCTGTGGCGGCGATTCTGGCTTCGGCAATGATCTTCTTTCTGATCAAAGAAACCTTACCACCGGAGCGTCGCCAGCCTTTTCACATTCGTACTACTATTGGTAACTTTGCGGCGCTGTTCCGTCATAAGCGTGTCCTGAGTTATATGCTTGCCAGTGGTTTCAGCTTTGCCGGGATGTTCTCGTTCTTAAGCGCCGGACCGTTTGTCTACATTGAAATTAACCACGTCGCGCCGGAAAACTTTGGTTATTACTTTGCGCTAAACATTGTTTTTCTGTTCGTGATGACTATCTTTAACAGCCGCTTCGTTCGCCGCATTGGCGCGTTAAATATGTTCCGCTCGGGGTTGTGGATACAGTTTATTATGGCGGCGTGGATGGTCATCAGTGCGCTGCTGGGGCTGGGATTCTGGTCGCTGGTGGTTGGCGTTGCGGCGTTTGTGGGCTGCGTGTCGATGGTGTCATCTAATGCGATGGCGGTCATTCTGGATGAGTTTCCCCATATGGCGGGAACGGCATCTTCGCTGGCAGGAACCTTCCGTTTCGGCATAGGGGCAATTGTTGGCGCATTACTTTCTCTTGCGACCTTTAACTCTGCATGGCCGATGATTTGGTCAATTGCATTCTGCGCAACCAGCTCCATTCTCTTCTGTCTGTACGCCAGTCGGCCGAAAAAACGGTGATCTATTGCACAACGAGGAAGCTAAAAGGCTTCCTTTGTTGATGCATGTCAACCACAAATCCATCATTCCCCCGATATATGTTTATTTTATGTAAAATCAATTTATGTAAAAAGTCACATCATTGTAGTTAAAAAGGTTGAGTTAGATCGCAGAAACGGGTACATATAGCCCCGCAAACGTGACCACGCCCGCAGATATTATTTAAATCAGAGCCATAGAGGCCACGCTGGCGAGGCATCAATCTTTACGATCTGTATAAAGACGGATTGTTGATGATGTGTTAAAATTGATGTAAACAAATTGTGAAGTAAATGTGCTTCCGGGGAAAATAAGTGACTTCATTACAACTCTCAATCGTCCATCGACTGCCGCAGAACTATCGCTGGTCTGCTGGTTTCGCAGGTTCGAAGGTTGAACCGATTCCGCAAAATGGACCGTGCGGTGACAACAGCCTGGTGGCGCTTAAATTGCTTAGCCCGGATGGTGATAATGCATGGTCGGTGATGTACAAACTAAGCCAGGCGTTAAGCGACATCGAAGTTCCGTGTTCGGTGCTGGAGTGTGAAGGTGAGCCGTGCCTGTTTGTAAATCGCCAGGACGAGTTTGCAGCAACATGCCGATTGAAAAATTTTGGTGTGGCAATTGCCGAACCCTTTTCAAACTACAATCCTTTTTAAGCGTCAGCTCAACGCCAGTAGCTGACGCGTATACTCCTGCTGCGGTGCGGCAAACACGCGCGCGCACGGTCCTTGTTCCACTACTTCCCCTTGTCGCAGTACGATAACCTGATGACATAACGCGCGGACAACGTGCAAATCGTGGCTGATAAACAAATAGGCCAGTTGATGCTTTTGTTGCAATGATTTCAATAGCGTCAATATTTGCGCCTGTACCGTTTTGTCGAGTGATGATGTCGGTTCATCGAGTATGATCAGCGAGGGCTTAAGAATTGATGCCCTGGCAATCGCAATACGTTGCCGCTGACCACCAGAGAACTCCGCTGGATAACGGTGGCGTGTTTCAGGATCTAATCCCACTTCATGCATCACGGCTATCACTTGTTGTTCGCGTTGTGCGGCAGAAAGCGTCGGCTGGTGAACCCGTAAGCCTTCCTCAATAATTTGCAAAACGTTGAGTCGTGGGTTGAGTGAGGAGTTTGGATCCTGAAATACCACCTGAATGCGATGACGAATAGGTAACAGCTGGCGGCGATTTAAATTTTGCAGTGGCTGACCGTCAAAGATGATGCTGCCCTGAGAATTAATCAGTCGCAGCAGCGCCAGTCCCGTCGTGCTTTTCCCGGAACCGGACTCGCCCACTAAACCCAGTGTTTCACCCGCCCGTAGCGTAAAACTGATGTTTTTCACCACCACATTATGATCCACAATGCGCTTCAAAATCCCTTTGCGAATGGGGAAGGCAACCTGAAGCTGTTCAACATCCAGCAACGTTGAGGCAGGTTCTGGCAATGGCACCGGGTCGCCTGACGGTTCACTGTTGAGTAGCTTTTGTGTGTAAGGATGAGTGGGTGAGGCAAATAGCGTAGCGGCGTTATTTTGCTCGACACAGCGACCGTTTTGCATTACCGCCACGCGATGGGCCAGTTTTCTGACAATGCTGAGGTTATGAGTAATAAACAGCATACCCATATTCAGCTCGCCTTGCAGTTCGCGCAACAGCTGTAAAATCTGCGCCTGGACAGAGACGTCCAGTGCGGTGGTTGGTTCATCGGCAATTAATAATTCCGGTCGCGTTAACAGCGCCATCGCAATCATCACCCGCTGGCGTTCGCCGCCGGAGAGCTGATGCGGATAATCTGTCAGCCGTTTTGCCGCCTGGCGGATACCGACGCGATCAAGGCAGTTAAGAATTTCGCCACGAGCCGCTTCCCGACGCATCCCGCGGTGGAGTGAAAGCACTTCATAAAGCTGTTTTTCCAGGGTATGCAATGGATTTAATGACACCATCGGCTCCTGAAAAATCATGGCGATCTTATTACCGCGTACACCGCGCAACGTTTGATCGCTGGCATGAAGCAGCGATTCGCCATGAAAACGAATATCGCCGGAGAGATATTCAACCGGCGGGGAAGGGAGCAGGCGTAAAATTGACAGCGCGGTAACGCTCTTACCTGAACCAGACTCACCCACCAGCGCCAGCGTTTCGCCAGCCTCAATCTGTAGTGAAACATCATTGACTACTGTGCGTACGGTTTGCTGATGGCGAAAACCCACCGACAAATTTTCAATCGCTAACAGAGTTTGCGTCATGCTACACCGCCTTATTAGGATCAAATGCGTCGCGGACGGCTTCACCAATAAAGATCAGCAAAGACAACAATATCGCCACCGACAAGAAGGCGGTGATCCCAAGCCACGGGGCCTGAAGGTTATTTTTCCCTTGTAACAGCAGTTCGCCGAGTGACGGTGAACCGAGCGGCAGACCGAAGCCGAGGAAATCGAGTGAGGTCAGGGTGGTTATCGAACTACATAAAATAAACGGTAAAAAGGTGAGGGTAGCGACCATGGCATTTGGCAACATATGACGCAGGATGATACTGCGATCGCTGACGCCAAGCGCCTGCGCCGCGCGGATGTAGTCGAAATTACGGGTACGTAAAAACTCCGCCCGCACCACGCCGACCAGACTCATCCAGCCAAACAAGACGGTAATTACCAGCAGCCACCAGAAGTTAGGCTGTACGACGCTGGAAAGTAAAATAATCAAAAACAGCGTCGGCATCCCCGACCATACTTCAATAAAACGTTGCCCCCAGAGATCGACTTTACCGCCGTAATAGCCTTGTAGCGCCCCCGCCAGCACGCCCATCACGCTGGAGCAGAGGGTCAGCATCAGGCCAAACAGAACTGAGATCCGTGTGCCATAGAGAATACGTGCCAGCACATCGCCGCCATTGGCATCCGTTCCCAGCCAGTTTTGCCGGGAGGGTGGGGAGGGGAAGGGCTTGTCGGTAGAAAAGTTGATACTGGTAGCGCCAAAGCGAATCGGTGCCCACAGTACCCAGCCTTTATCTTCCAACCGCTGTTTCAGCCACGGGTCCTGATAATCAGCCTGGCTTGCCAGCGGGCCGCCAAAATCGCTTTCGCTGTAGTTTTTCAACAACGGGAAATACCAACTGCCGTCATAACGCACCAGCAACGGTTTATCGTTGGCGATCAGTTCAGAACACAAACTCAAACCAAACAAAACGAGGAAAATCCATAACGACCAGTAGCCGCGACGGTTATGACGAAAACGCGCCCAACGGGCCTGATTGACGGGGCTGAGTCGCGACATTAACGTCCCTCAAAATCTATACGCGGATCGACCAGCGTATAGCTGATATCACTGACAATATTCAGCAGCAGGCCAATCAGGGTGAAAATATACAAGGTACCAAACATTACAGGATAATCGCGCGAGACGGTCGCTTCGTAGCCCAGTAAGCCAAGACCATTGAGTGAAAACATCACCTCAATCAGCAGCGAGCCGGTAAAAAACATGCTGATAAACGTCGCCGGAAAACCGGCAATCACCAGCAGCATGGCGTTGCGGAACACATGTTTCCAGAGAATATTTTTTTCACTTACCCCTTTCGCACGGGCGGTCACCACGTATTGCTTGCGCACTTCATCAAGGAATGAGTTTTTTGTCAGCATGGTCAGCGCCGCAAAGCCGCCAATCACTGTCGCCAGCACCGGCAGCGTGATATGCCACAGATAATCGGTGATTTTCTGATACCACGGCAGCGAATCAAAGTTAGCGGAAACCAGGCCGCGTAGAGGGAACAGGTCGAAATAGCTGCCGCCCGCGAAGAAGACAATCAGCAGGATGGCAAACAAAAAGGCCGGAATGGCGTAGCCGATGATGATAAATGCGCTACTCCAGACGTCAAAGCGGCTCCCATTATAAACAGCTTTGCGAATGCCTAACGGAATCGACACCAGATAGATAATCAGCGTGCTCCACAATCCGAGGGTGATGGAAACCGGCAGACTGTCTTTAATCAGCGTCAGCACCGAGGCGCTGCGAAACAGGCTATCGCCAAAATCAAAGCGGATGTAGTCCCAGAGCATTTTGAAGTAACGTTCGTGGATCGGCTTATCGAAACCGTAGCGATGAGTGATCTCGGCGATCACTTCTGGATCTAATCCGCGTCCGCCACGGTAATTACTGTCGCTGATATTGCCGACGCCCGTTTGCGCATGGCTGGCGCGAACACCTTCACCGCCTGCGCCGGGTAATACTCCGGCATTACCAAACTCAATGGCGGCGATGGCCTGGTCGACCGGACCGCCAGGCGCAATTTGCACGATGAAAAAGTTGATAGTGATAATCGCCCATAACGTTGGGATCACCAGCAACAGACGGCGAATCAGATAAGCGCCCATCTACTCTCCCTGTTGTCTGGCTGAAGGCAGTTTGGCCGCTTTATTAACGTCATACCACCAGGTATCGATACCCAGGCTGTAAACAGGGCGTACAGCGGGTTGGGAGAATTTATCCCACCAGGCGAGACGGTCTTCCGCCATGTACCACATTGGCAGCATGTAATAATTCCACGTTAATACGCGATCCAGTGCTCGCCCCAACGGCAGTAATTTTTCTTTATTTCCCTGCGCGGCAATAATTTGATTGATCAGCGAGTCGATAACCGGGCTTTGCACGCCGGGGGCATTATAAGTGGAATTGATATATTCCGATGACCAGGAAATCTGTAAATCGGAACTGGGCCACGGCATCGCCCGCCATACGCGCGGCATCATGTCATAGTCGCGACTGCGCATGCGGTTGGTGATTTGCGAGTTATCCACTTTGCGAATGTCCATGTTGATACCCAGCCGTTGCAGGCTGTGCTGGAACGGCAATACCCACTGACTATTGCTGCTCGAAGGTAGCAATAACTCAAAGCTGAGCGGCTGACCCGTTGTGGCATTTACGCGTTGCTGACCCTTCAGCACCCAGCCCGCTTCGTTGAGAAGTTTGTCGGCTTTTAACAGGTTGTCACGATCGTAGCCATCGCCTTTGGATACCGGCGGCTGGTAGATTTGTGTGAAGACTTCTGGCGGTAGATCTTTTTTCATTGGTGCCAGAAGCACCAGCTCCGCGGCGTCGGGGTAATTTCTGGCCGCGTATTCGGTATTCTGAAAATAACTGTTCGTGCGACTCCAGGCATTGTAAAACAACGCTTTGTTCATCCATTCAAAGTCAAAGGCGAGAGTGATCGCTTCCCGCACCCGGCGATCGCTGAATACCGGACGTTGGATATTAAACGCCAGCCAGCGCGTATCCTGGGCTGATTCGTTCTTTTGCTCATCTTTGATGATGTATTTCTTATCGAAATTTTTACCGGTATAGCGCGTGGCCCAGTTTTTGGCGTCGTTTTCCATACGCAAATCAAAGGCACCGGCTTTAAACGCTTCAAAGGCGACATTATCATCGAGGTAATAATCGTAGCGAATGGTGTCGAAATTCCAGCGTCCACGGTTTACCGGTAAGTTTGCTGCCCAGTAATCTTTCACGCGGGAATAGACAATATTTTGCCCCATTTTCCAGGACGTAATTCGGTACGGACCACTGGCAAGCGGAGGCGTGGCGAGCGGGTCGCTAAGTTTGTGATCCTTCCAGTACTTTTCTGGAAAGACCGGCAGCGAAAACAGACTCAGCATATCTTCTTTGCCGGGTTTAGCTAACTCAATGCGCACGGTTAACGGCGCAATGGCTTTGACGGTGGTGCCTTTGTAGACCAGACGAAATTGCGGCACGCCTTCGGTCATAAATTTTTGAAAAGTAAACTCTACATCGCGGGCAGTAATGGGCGAACCATCATGAAAACGGGCGAGCGGATTAATAGCGACCTCCACCCAGGAATAATCGTCAGCATAGCGTGCACTTTCAGCAATCAGCGGGTAATAACTGCCTGGTTCGTCATCGGAAGTCGTAAATAGCGTGTCGTACAGCTGCTCGGTGCGTGCGCCCGGGTTGCCGCGCAGTGCATAGCGGTTGAAATTATCGAAGGTACCGAGGGCTGACAACGTTATCTGCCCACCTTTTGGTGCGGCGGGGTTCACATAATCAAAATGGTTGAAATTAAACGCGTACCGGGGTTCGCCCAGCACGGCAAAGGCATAGCTTTCCTTGATAGCCTGCGCCTGCGCACCGAAGGTGAACAGAGCGATAAACAGCAGCAGTATGCGCACAATCATCTGCAACGGATTTCCTTTTACTCATCATTAGCCGCAATCCGGCATGCTTTCACTATGAATAATAAGGGACGTAAGCACACCTTACCACTGCGGCGTATACGGTTTCTTCAGCCAGCGGACAAAATCGTCCAGCGGTAACGGGCGACTAATCCAGTAGCCTTGCATGAAATTAACGCCGCGTTCGCTTAGCCATCGCGCCTGTTCCGGCGTTTCGACCCCTTCAGCAACCGTAAGCATATTGAGACGTTTCGCCAGCGTCAGCACCGCGTCAAGTACGGGTGAAGTGATCGTTTCCGTACCGATGGCGTTGATAAATCCACGGTCAATTTTCAGATAATCGAGCGTAAAACGCTCAAGGTAGATAAGCGCGCTGTGCCCGGTACCGAAGTCATCAATAGCAATTTCTATGCCGACCGAGTGTAGCCAGGCAAAGAGTTGCGTGGCTTCTTGCTCTTTCAGCATATCGCGCTCGGTAATTTCCAGCACAATCTGGAAGTGGTGCGCGGGTAGGGAAGTGAGCAGTTTCTGGATATCTGCTTTAAAGCTTTCGCTGTGCAGATGGTCCGGCGCAATGTTAATGCCAAATTTGACGCCTACCGGCAGTACTTTTTCTAATTCTGCGGCATCGCGGGCAATCAACTCAAACAGGTGCTGAGTCAGTGGCACAATCATCTTTTGCGATTCGGCAAAGTTAATGAAGGCATCCGGGGGTATTTCTCCCGCGACAGGATGCCGCCAGCGTAGTAGTACTTCCAGGCCCGTTACTCGCAAAGATTGTGTATCCACCACCGGTTGATACGCCACGTAAAATTGTTCGCGCTTGATGGCGGTCATGATTTCTCTGCCGGGGCGCATACGTACGCTCATCAGGTAATAGCAGAGCAGGCCAACGACAGTTCCACTCATGCCGCCCAGTAAAAATGCGTACCACACATCGTTCCATGTCCAGTCATCTGCATAAAGCCGAACGGTCAGAGGAATGCCCGCAATTTTAGTTTCACGGACCGGCATGTCGGTTAATTCATTAACATTCATCAAACGTGACGAAAAGGTAGATAGCGCAGTATTACCAATAATGAGGGCGACACCATCGTAATCTTCCTGCCGTGAGCTATAGAAGAGTGAAGGCGTCAGATTGAGATTCAGCGCGGCAAACACGCCGCTATTTTTCAGCAAAGGGTTGCGATACCAGATGACGATTGCGGGTTTGTTCGGCACCATCGGCGTGCCGGGTAAGATCGCCATATCGACGTTTTTATTAATGTCGAGCGCCGGAATCAATTCATTGAGTGGAATGTCCATCTCACCGGTCGCAGATGAACAGAATGTTTTTTTATCTTTCACCAGCACAAACGTACGGACATTCATGCTAAACGCCGCGCGGGCAGTCAGTTCGGGGTTAGCCTGCTGGCAGGTATCTAAGGTCAGCGGCTGGAGCCGGTCAGTAGTGGATTTCAGGTCGGCAAAATAGGTATCGAGATACTTTTGTACGTCGGTAATCAGTGTGTCGTATTTGACTTCGTGCTTATGCCAGGCCACTAAAAACTGAAGGCAGCTCACCAGTATCGCAATCATCACGCCTGCAACAATGCAGGTAAGCAGGAGCTTACGTCCAGAATTGGGAGCGCGTATGAACATGATTCCGTTAATTTCCTGAAATTACGACAACATTTAAAAGATAACAATGACCGGACTATAGCCTGGATCAAGACGCGGAAACATCATTTTCTCTGATGAATGAAAACAAAAAAGCACTGCCTAAGCAGTGCTTTCAGTTAACTCGTCAGGATAGCCAAGGGATTGCATCCAAACGGTTTATTAGCTGCGGCTGAGAACCCGGCGTGCTTCGTTGTAACGCTTCTTCCAGTACGGTTCATTCATGCTGGAAATAATAACACCACTGCTGGTGGAAGCATGGACAAACTGATTGTTGCCGATATAAATACCGACATGGCGTCCCGTTGAACCGGCACGGAACAGAACTAAATCACCCGTACGCAAATTACTGCGGGAAACAGATTTACCCATTTCCTGCTGTTCGTAAGTCGAACGCGGAAGTTCTAAGCCAAATTGCTCACGGAATGTACGCTGTACGAAACCAGAACAATCGATACCTTTTTTAGTGCTGCCGCCCAGACGATAGCGTACGCCTTTCCAGTCAGCATACTGATCCATAATTCGCGATTTTACGTCGACATTACGAACCAGGTTTTCAAATTCATCCTGAGAAGCTTGCAGTGATGATGTTTCACTACCCACTGCACGTGTCTCAGGATGCATATTCTTTGCGGTGTTATTTGCACTACATGCAGAAAGCAGAACCGCTACTGCAATCGCGGGAATCCCGCGCAAGATATATCTCAAAATCGGTTGAGATTTGACCATGTTGTTTGTTTTCCCTTGAAGTCCTTAACGACAAATATCGTTATAAAAAAATGCCAAGCGACACGAGACTAATTACCTGGGCATGTTGAAACAATTCCTTAAGGCCAAATCTGTGGACTAACGCACAAAATTATATGCTGTGAGGATAATCTACCGCCGAGGCAAAACGAGTTCGAGATTACCCGATTGGTGCGGTCTTGGCGAGCGGTTTTACATGATTTTTTATAAGAAAAAGTGATACAGAAAGTTAATAAGCGGGATTGGTCAATTAAAGTACGATTGAGTGAAACGCATGCAATCCATTCATTTACTTAGAGAATGATTTTTGCGCGCGATGGATGAAAGCACGGTGCGCATCATCAGGATTATCCTCACTATAAAAATAACCCTGATGATGTTAATTACTGTGAGTTATTTGTTTTGGAAATGTTTGTTTTTTCCCGGTAGTGATTTGTCAAAAAAGGTGATTAATCGATCACTTAATGGCGTCAGCAACACCCAGGGCAAACCGATCAATATCACGGTCATCGAACCTACAATGATGTCAGTAAACCAGTGTGCGCCAATCATTACTCTGGGAAATGCAAAAACCACAAAAATAATAAGGGCGATAAGGCCTGCAACTTTGCCGAAATAACGCCACATGAATGCCGAAAAAATAAGCAGCATCATACCGTGATCGCCGGGAAAGCTATCTCGTGAGGCATCTTTCGTGGGGACAGAGAGCAGTTCGCTGACGCGGTTAATATTGGTAAAAGTCAATGTTGGGCTGGCCCGTTTTACAGGAATTAATGCCTGACCCAGCTGGTTTAATACCACTGCAGTTAATAGCATGACCAGACCAATAATCACGATACGTCGTCTGCCTGGGGCGTTTTCTTTCAGCCAGAAACTCAGCATCAACATTCCCATCGCCAGCAGTGAACAACCGTCGAAAGCGCGATTGTTGGTCAATGCAACCAGCCACAAAAAGGCCTTACTTTCGACCAGTTTCTGATTAAAGAAATAAAAAATATCCGCATCAATCGGCAACCAGAATCCATGATTAACGGGTATATACCAGGAAAGAAACAGCGCGAGGCCGACAATATTCAACAACACTATTTGCGGCAAATTTTTAATCATATTTTCTCTAATTATCTTACTAAAAAACGCAGGCAACCTTACGCGGTAGTCGCTAAACGAAGCTTCAACAGCGCGCTCTGCAAGGCATTCCAGTCAGCTTCGCTGCTGGAAATCAGCTCAATACGACTGTCCGGTGGCGCAACGTTTTGCGTTTCAATGTGCAGGTCATCGCCCTGACGGTTGATTCGCACCAGCCCTTCGGGAATACGCATCACGCCTTTGACGCGTTCCACCGGTGCAAGTCGCGCCCATTCCAGAATGCCAATGGTGTCGAATACCGTATCAGCGTCGAATATCCAGCCACAGGCCTGATGCCCTTGTCCGCTGTTCAGACTGCGACGCCAGCGTTGATGCTCTGGCAGGCTTAACGCTGCTAACCCTTTTTTCACGCTATGATGATGAGAATGTGCGGCGCTGGCGGGCAACTCGGCTAAATTGCGACGCGGCAAATCCAGAAGATGACCGTCAATTTTCCCATGCTCGCTGTGAATTAATTGCCGATCGCCACCATTTTGCTGCCACCAGCGCTGTAGCGCTTGCTCACTTTCGGGCGTCGCACGGTCGGATTTATTGGCGACAATAATGTCTGCGGCAGCCAGCTGGTCACGGAAGTTTTCATTGCTGGCGCTTTTTTCGTCCAGCAGCAGGCGTGGATCGAGAATGCACAACGTGGCGCGCAGATCTATCCACGGTTCATAGACGGGCGCGGTTAAGAGATCGAGGATCTGTTTCGGATGACCCAGCCCGGTCGGCTCTATCAACAAGCGGTCTGGTTTTCCCTGACGCAGTAAGGTATTCAATCCTACCTGCATGGGTAAACCATTAACGCAGCACATGCAGCCGCCGGGGATCTCTTTCAGCAGTGCGCCGCTATCGGCGAGCAAAGCACCATCAATTCCGACTTCCCCAAATTCATTAACCAGTACCGCCCATTTTTCGTTGGGATCTTTATGGGCTAACAGATGAAGAATCGACGTAGTTTTCCCGCTGCCGAGAAAACCGGTGATGAGGTTGGTCCTGGTCACAACGGCTCCGCAATACTCTTAAAAGTTAACTGAGCGTTAATCCTGGCTAAAAAAGGCAGAAAAGAGAAGGGGAGAGCGGACGAAGACGAGCTTCATCCGCTTTAACCGCAGAAATCGTTAAATTTTGAGGGTGTTTAATAGCGCCTGATGCGCGCCTAATTGTGTGATTTGTTGCCAGGCTTGTTCGATAGCCTGCACAAAATGCGGGTTATCTGGAAGATCATCACCGAAAACTTCACGCAGAGAAAGCAGGGCGGTTACGCGTTGTTCACTGCTACTGCCCGCAACAAGTTCGCAAATTTTATCGCTAAGCGGATCGCGAACATCAATGGCATTTCCGGCATCATCAACGCCGCTGACGTAACGCATCCAGCCTGCAACGCCTAATGCCAGCAACGACCAGTCCGTTTCGCGCCCCAGATGTATGCGAATACCTGCCAGCATACGTTGCGGTAATTTCTGGCTCCCATCCATCGCGATTTGCCAGGTCTTATGTTTCAGCGCCGGGTTAGCAAAACGTGCAATTAACTTATCCGCATATTGTGTTAAATCGACATCTTTAATTCGCAGTGTCGGCGCTTGCTCATCCAGCATTAATGTTCTGGCGGCATGGCGAAATGTACGATCCTGCATGCAATCGCTGATATGGGCGAATCCTGAGAGGTAACCCAGATAAGCGAGAAAAGAGTGGCTGCCATTAAGCATACGTAGTTTCATCTCTTCCCATGGCAGGACATCATTCACCATTTGTACACCTGCGACTTCCCAGGCAGGACGCCCAGCGACGAAGTTATCTTCCACCACCCACTGGATAAACGGTTCGCAGCTAATCGCGCAGGGATCATTCACCCCCAGATGCTGGCTGATTTCCGCCAGTGATTCGTCGGTTGCTGCCGGAACAATACGGTCGACCATGGTTCCCGGAAAACTGACGTGTTCTTTTATCCACCCGGCGAGTTCTGGGGAACGTTTTTCCGCCATCCCCAGCACCGCGTTTTTCACCACATGGCCATTGTCGGGAATATTGTCGCAGGAGAGTACGGTAAACGGTGCAAGGCCGCGTTCACGGCGTCGTTTCAGTGCTTCGACGAGAATACCCGGCGCGGAGTGAGGTTCTTCAGGATTTTGAAGATCGTGAATAATCCGCAGATTGCTGGTGTCGAGTGCACCGGTGGCTGGGTCAATACAATAGCCTTTTTCGGTAATCGTCAGGGAAACAATTGCCACCTGTGGCTCGCAAAATTTCTCAATAATTGCCGCTAAGGAATCCAGTTTTGCATTCAGGCATTCGTGAACGGCACCGACAATTATCGCCTGATTGCCGTCCGCACCTTTCTCCAGCACGGTATATAAATGGTTCTGTGCGCGGAGCTGGCTCATCAGTTGATCACCGCTGAACAAGCTGATTTCACAGATCCCCCAGTCGCCGCCCTGGGCATTCAGCACACGATCGGTCAGTAACGCCTGATGTGCGCGGTGAAAGGCTCCGAAGCCAAAATGAACGATACGTGATTGCATCTGCTGGCGATCGTAGCGTGGAGCGTGTACATGATGCGGGAGCGTAACGGAGGCGATTGTATTCATAGGAGTCACGTCTTAGTAACGATTAATTAACAATGACAGTGTAAAGTTATATGACAGCAATTGAAATTGGTCTGGATTGTTAATGTGATGAAGTGTGAGGGCGATCAATCAACAAGTGAATATTGCGGGCGTAAGGTGTTCAGGAAGCGCAAAATAGAAGATTGGTATAATAAATTAAAAAAGGGACAGCCTGAGCTATCCCTTTTCTGAATGCGGCTGAAGTTAGTCAGCACGACCCATATAACGGCGTTCTTCGATATGGATACGAATTTTTTCGCCCGGGCTTAAGTATTCTGGTACCTGAATCACCAGACCAGTGCTCAATGTCGCCGGTTTGTTACGGGCGCTGGCAGATGCCCCTTTGATGCCTGGTGCGGTTTCAACGATTTCCAGATCAACGGTCTGCGGCAGCTCAAGCGCCAGCAGTTGACCGTCCCAGGTCAGCACCTGCATGTCCGGCATGCCGCCCTCAGGCATAAACAGCAACTCTTCTTCAATCTGATCTTTGGTGAAGGTATACGGGGTATAGTCTTCTTTATCCATAAAGACATATTCGTTGCCATCGACATAGGAGAAGTCAACGTAACGGCGGGTCAGCGTCACGGTGTCAACGATATCATCTCCTTTGAAACGCTCTTCTACTTTCAGCCCGGTACGGACATCAGAAAAACGCATTTTGTACAGCGTAGCGGCACCGCGGGCAGTGGGCGACTGAATATCAATGTCCTTAACCAGCAGCAGTTTGCCGTTGTAATTCAGTACCATACCTTTTTTAATTTCGTTCGCTCTTGGCATCGAAAAATTCCTGTAGTCGAAAATGTCAAAAATATCGCGACAAAGTACTCGCGACGGGCCTTTCGGGCAAGTGGTATTCGCACTTTTGCTGGTGCAAAAAAGGTGGTACTGTGCGCGCTCATCAATCCGGTGGTTAACCTTAAGAGAACAACGTATGGAATGCCGTCCGGGTTGCGGGGCGTGTTGCACCGCCCCTTCAATTTCCAGCCCTATTCCCGGTATGCCAGATGGCAAGCCCGCCAATACGCCCTGCATTCAGCTTGATGAACAGCAACGCTGTAAAATTTTCACCTCGCCACTGCGACCGAAAGTCTGTGCAGGCTTACAAGCCAGCGCTGAAATGTGCGGTAACTCGCGTCAGCAGGCAATGACCTGGCTTATCGATCTGGAAATGCTGACCGCGCCTTAAACATCTTTAATCCGCAGTAAGCAAAACAGAGTGGCGATAATCATCACCATCGCAAACCAGAACACAGCGTGATAATTCCAGATCTCGGCGACGATGCCCGCCACTGATCCTGCGATGATCCAGCCCACGCGCGACGTGTTGGTATAGAGCGTGGTGGCTGAACCTGCCTGACCGGGCATCAAATCCTGAAAATAGAGCATCCCGATGCCACCCAGAATGCCAATAAAAATAGCATTTAGCAGCTGCAAGCCCAACAGAATGGCAGGTGAATGCGCCATCAGCATTCCTGCGTAAAAACAGACGCCACCCACGGCAGCAACGCGCATTAAGAAGCGCTTACCCAGACGTTTGGCGAAATATCCGGCAATCAACATGGTCGGGATTTCCAGCCCGGCGGCGGTCCCCATCATCACACCGGCCAGTTTCTCGGGAAGATGCAGTTCGTTGATAATAAATAGCGGCATGTTGATGATGTACAGGCTGTTCGAGCCCCACATCAATGTACAAATGACAAACAGCAGCAGCGTATCGCGACGGTTACGGCGCGGCGCTTCAACCGTGCCGGTCGCCAGCGGAAGTTCTTTTTGCATTGACGGTAAAAACAGCCACACCATCACGCCGCAAACAATAAACGCTACCGCTGCGCTCAGATACATTACCGTAAAGCTGAAACCCATCGCTAAGGCATAAGCCAGCGGCGGGCCAATGACCCATGCCAGTGAAACCTGAGCGCGTAAAAAAGAGCTGAACATCACCGCTTCACGTCCGGTTTTGTCAGCATGTTCACGGGCGAGGGCAAACATTTGCGGGTTAGCAGTCGAGCCAAAGCTGCTAAGAAAGACGCCAACGAATAGCAAAACAAAGTAGTTGCGATTCCAGGCAAAAAGAGTGCAGGCCAGCACGCCTAACAGGCAGCAAAAGACAATCAGCGATTTGCGATCGCCGCGCTTATCAGAGCGCCCGGCGAGAAACTGACTTACCAGAATCCCAATGACAGCGCTGCCGGTAAAGAAGAATCCCACCATCGCCGGGCGGGCATGTACTTCATCAGTAAGAAAAATACTGAGTGTCGGGGTTTGTAGAGCGCCCGCAATACCGGTGAGAAAGGCAACGATTAAAAACGCCGTCGAGGTCAGATCAAACGATTTCGCGCTGGAGACTGCGGGGGAGTTATGCATGCTGGTCGATCACTGGAAGAGGAAGACGCGGAGTTTACGCTGCTTGTCAGAAAATAAACAGACAGCGAAATCAAAAGCGCCACGAATAATCAAAATGCCATTTCACTGTTGCTGATTGGCTGCTGACGCTGCTGAAATGAAATTGCTGATAACGGATTTTCCCATCAGCAATTAGGAAAAATGACAAAAAATTGTGCAGCACATCAAACTTTTGCTCATAACTTTACGGCTTTCCTTGCGTGCTGAAACAGAAGTATTATGCTTTCTTGAAACGTTTCAGCGCGATCTTGTCTTTAACCCTAAGCCAGGTTGGCGCTTTTTTTCTCATAGAAGCTGAATCGTTTCAATTCAGCAAGAGAGGAGAACTATGTTCCAGTTATCCGTACAGGACATCCATCCGGGCGAAAAGGCCGGAGACAAAGAAGAGGCGATTCGCCAGGTCGCTGCGGCGCTGGTGCAGGCCGGTAATGTAGCTGAAGGCTACGTCAATGGCATGCTGGCGCGCGAACAGCAAACCTCTACGTTCCTCGGCAATGGTATTGCTATTCCACACGGCACTACCGACACCCGCGATCAGGTGCTGAAAACCGGCGTTCAGGTATTTCAGTTCCCGGAAGGCGTCATCTGGGGTGACGGCCAGGTAGCGTACGTGGCGATCGGTATTGCTGCCAGCTCGGATGAACATCTGGGCCTGCTACGCCAGCTGACCCACGTACTGAGCGATGATTCCGTTGCTGAACAACTGAAGTCAGCAACAACAGCAGAAGAACTTCGCGCATTGCTGATGGGCGAAAAGCAGAGTGAGCAGCTGAAGCTCGACAACGAAATGCTGACGCTGGATATCGTCGCCAGCGATCTGCTGACTCTTCAGGCGCTGAACGCTGCACGTCTGAAAGAAGCGGGGGCAGTTGACGCCACTTTCGTCACCAAAGCCATCAATGAACAACCGCTGAACCTCGGACAGGGAATCTGGCTGAGCGATAGCGCCGAAGGCAATCTGCGTAGCGCGATTGCGGTAAGCCGTGCGGCAAATGCTTTTGATGTGGACGGCGAAACGGCAGCCATGCTGGTGAGTGTGGCGATGAATGACGATCAGCCCATCGCGGTTCTTAAGCGTCTCGCTGATTTGTTGCTCGACAATAAAGCTGACCGCTTGCTGAAAGCGGATGCGGCAACGTTGCTGGCACTGCTGACCAGCGATGATGCGCCGACCGATGACGTGTTAAGCGCGGAGTTTGTGGTGCGCAATGAACACGGCCTGCATGCTCGTCCAGGTACCATGCTGGTCAATACCATTAAACAATTTAACAGTGATATTACCGTGACAAACCTTGATGGCACCGGCAAACCGGCAAACGGACGTAGTCTGATGAAAGTTGTGGCACTTGGCGTTAAGAAAGGTCATCGCCTACGCTTTACCGCCCAGGGTGCAGATGCTGAACAGGCGCTGAAAGCAATCGGCGACGCTATCGCTGCTGGTCTTGGGGAGGGCGCATAATGAGCAGACGTGTTGCTACTATCACCCTTAATCCGGCTTATGACCTTGTTGGTTTCTGCCCGGAAATTGAACGCGGCGAAGTGAACCTGGTGAAAACCACCGGTCTGCATGCGGCGGGTAAAGGCATCAACGTGGCCAAAGTGTTAAAAGACCTGGGAATTGATGTCACTGTTGGCGGCTTCCTCGGTAAAGACAATCAGGATGGTTTTCAGCAACTGTTCAGCGAGCTGGGCATTGCCAACCGTTTCCAGGTTGTACAGGGGCGCACCCGAATTAACGTTAAGCTGACGGAAAAAGACGGCGAAGTGACCGACTTCAACTTCTCGGGTTTTGAAGTCACCCCCGCCGACTGGGAACGCTTTGTGACTGATTCTCTGAGCTGGCTCGGTCAGTTCGATATGGTCTGTGTCAGCGGAAGCTTACCGTCAGGCGTCAGCCCGGAAGCGTTCACCGACTGGATGACTCGCCTGCGTAGTCAGTGTCCTTGCATTATCTTTGATAGTAGCCGTGAAGCGTTAGTAGCAGGTTTGAAAGCGGCACCGTGGCTGGTGAAACCTAACCGCCGCGAGCTGGAAATCTGGGCAGGCCGTAAACTGCCTGAAATGAAAGATGTGATTGAAGCTGCACATGCGCTACGTGAACAAGGTATTGCGCATGTTGTTATTTCACTGGGTGCCGAAGGCGCGCTTTGGGTTAATGCCTCCGGCGAATGGATCGCCAAACCACCGTCAGTCGATGTCGTAAGCACCGTTGGCGCAGGGGATTCTATGGTTGGTGGCCTGATTTATGGCTTGCTGATGCGTGAATCCAGTGAACACACACTGCGTCTGGCGACAGCTGTTGCAGCCCTGGCGGTAAGTCAAAGCAATGTGGGTATTACCGATCGTCCGCAGTTGGCCGCAATGATGGCGCGCGTCGACTTACAACCTTTTAACTGACAGCAGGAGAGGCATAATGAAAACGCTGCTGATTATTGACGCTAATCTCGGTCAGGCACGCGCCTATATGGCGAAGACCCTGCTGGGCGCGGCGGCGCGAAAAGCAAAACTGGAAATCATCGACAATCCGAACGACGCTGAAATGGCGATTGTTCTCGGTGATTCCATCCCGAACGACAGCGCGCTGAACGGTAAAAATGTCTGGCTGGGCGATATTTCCCGGGCAGTTGCGCACCCTGAGCTGTTCCTGAGTGAAGCCAAAGGCCATGCGAAACCTTACACTGCGCCGGTCGCTGCGGCAGCACCGGTTGCCGCCAGCGGTCCGAAACGCGTAGTTGCGGTGACTGCTTGCCCGACTGGCGTAGCACACACCTTTATGGCGGCTGAAGCCATTGAAACCGAAGCGAAAAAACGTGGCTGGTGGGTGAAAGTTGAAACCCGTGGTTCTGTTGGCGCGGGTAATGCAATCACCCCTGAAGAAGTAGACGCAGCGGATCTGGTGATTGTGGCGGCAGATATTGAAGTGGATCTGGCGAAATTTGCTGGTAAACCGATGTATCGCACCTCTACCGGTCTGGCGCTGAAGAAAACCGCGCAGGAACTGGATAAAGCGGTTGCTGAAGCAACGCCGTATGAACCGGCGGGCAAAGCTCAAACAGCGACCACTGAAGGTAAGAAAGAGGGTGCAGGCGCTTACCGTCACTTGCTGACGGGCGTCTCTTACATGCTGCCGATGGTCGTTGCAGGTGGTCTGTGTATCGCGCTTTCTTTTGCTTTTGGTATCGAAGCGTTTAAAGAGCCGGGTACGTTGGCAGCGGCGCTGATGCAGATTGGTGGTGGTTCAGCCTTTGCGCTGATGGTGCCGGTACTGGCAGGTTATATTGCCTTCTCCATTGCCGATCGTCCGGGTCTCACGCCGGGTCTGATTGGCGGTATGCTGGCGGTCAGCACTGGTTCTGGCTTCATTGGCGGTATTATTGCGGGCTTCCTGGCTGGTTACATTGCGAAGTTAATCAGTACGCAATTGAAACTGCCACAGAGTATGGAGGCGCTGAAACCGATTCTGATCATTCCGCTAATTTCCAGTCTGGTGGTCGGTCTGGCGATGATCTACCTGATCGGTAAACCGGTTGCTGGCATTCTCGAAGGGTTGACTCACTGGCTGCAGACCATGGGGACTGCGAATGCGGTTCTGCTGGGGGCGATCCTCGGTGGCATGATGTGTACTGACATGGGCGGTCCGGTAAACAAAGCAGCGTACGCGTTCGGTGTGGGTCTGCTGAGTACTCAAACCTATGGCCCGATGGCGGCGATTATGGCGGCAGGTATGGTGCCACCGCTGGCAATGGGCCTGGCAACAATGGTGGCGCGTCGCAAATTCGACAAAGCGCAGCAGGAAGGGGGCAAAGCCGCTCTGGTATTGGGACTGTGCTTCATTTCGGAAGGTGCAATTCCGTTTGCTGCTCGTGATCCGATGCGTGTGCTGCCGTGCTGTATCGTGGGTGGGGCGCTGACTGGCGCAATCTCAATGGCGATTGGTGCGAAACTGATGGCACCGCACGGTGGTCTGTTTGTTCTGCTGATCCCTGGCGCGATTACGCCGGTATTGGGTTACCTGGTAGCCATTATTGCCGGTACGCTGGTGGCGGGTTTGGCCTATGCCTTCCTGAAACGTCCGGAAGTGGACGCAGTTGCGAAAGCAGCGTAATAAAAGGTGTGTTGCAGGGCAGAAATTTTCTGCCCTGCAACATTTGATGCGCGCAAAGAGAATGACCGGTTTGTGAATGTAATTTTATGAATTTAAATGGTTTTATCTTTTAGTGGAAACCTGAAACTTTCATCAAACACTAAGGTTATTTCCTCAAGGGCAGATTAATTTCTGCCCTTTTTTATTGTTCCTGTTCTGTGCATCCCGTCACAAATTCTCCGTTTTTATAATTCAGGCATTTAATCGCGTTTTGTGAGCCTGCTCAAATCTGCCCATTTTGCCTCTCTGGCGGTAATTTACTTTACGTAAAACATGCATACTATGAGCACATGTTTAAATATGAACACATGTTTAAACCATCTTTGCAGTATCTATATTCTTGTGGATTGACAGGATTGGTAATTTTTTACCAGAGGACGTGCTATGCGCGAAAAGGATTATGTCGTAATTATAGGTTCGGCGAATATTGATGTCGCCGGATATTCACATGAATCATTAAATTATGCGGATTCAAATCCAGGTAAAATAAAATTTACGCCTGGTGGAGTAGGGCGCAATATTGCACAAAACCTGGCGTTGCTGGGGAATAAAGCCTGGCTACTGAGCGCAGTAGGAAGTGATTTTTATGGTCAATCGTTGCTAACGCAAACAAATCAATCTGGTGTTTATGTCGATAAATGCCTGATTGTGCCGGGAGAAAATACGTCGAGCTATTTATCATTACTCGATAATACCGGTGAAATGCTGGTTGCTATAAATGACATGAATATTAGCAACGCTATTACAGCTGAATATCTCGCACAGCACCGTGAATTTATTCAGAGGGCAAAGGTCATTGTCGCAGACTGTAATATCAGTGAAGAGGCACTGGCATGGATTCTGGATAATGCTGCCAACGTACCCGTATTTGTCGATCCGGTTTCAGCGTGGAAATGTGTCAAAGTGCGCGACCGTCTAAATCAGATCCACACTCTCAAGCCAAACCGCCTTGAAGCGGAAACCCTGAGTGGGATTGCGCTGTCAGGGCGTGAAGATGTGGCAAAAGTTGCTGCCTGGTTCCATCAACATGGCCTGAACCGACTGGTATTGAGCATGGGCGGCGACGGCGTTTATTACAGTGATATCAGCGGTGAAAGTGGTTGGTCTGCGCCGATCAAAACCAATGTCATTAATGTTACCGGAGCGGGCGATGCCATGATGGCGGGACTTGCTTCGTGTTGGGTAGACGGAATGCCGTTTGCCGAATCTGTTCGTTTCGCACAGGGATGTTCGTCAATGGCGCTCTCCTGTGAATACACCAATAACCCCGATTTATCGATTGCCAACGTTATATCGTTAGTGGAGAACGCAGAATGTCTGAATTAAAAATTTCCCCTGAATTATTACAAATTTCCCCGGAAGTGCAGGACGCTTTAAAAAACAAAAAACCGATCGTGGCGCTGGAATCGACCATTATTTCTCACGGGATGCCGTTCCCACAAAATGCCCAGACCGCAATTGAAGTTGAAGAAACTATTCGTAAACAGGGCGCTGTACCTGCCACTATCGCCATTATTGGCGGCGTGATGAAAGTGGGTTTAAGCAAAGAAGAAATTGAATTGCTGGGTCGTGAAGGGCATAACGTGACCAAAGTTAGTCGTCGCGATTTACCTTTTGTTGTTGCCGCAGGGAAAAATGGCGCAACCACCGTTGCTTCAACGATGATTATTGCGGCGATTGCCGGAATTAAAGTATTTGCTACTGGGGGAATTGGTGGAGTGCATCGCGGGGCGGAACATACCTTCGATATTTCTGCCGATTTGCAAGAGCTGGCAAATACTAATGTCACCGTTGTTTGTGCCGGGGCGAAATCTATTCTCGATTTAGGATTAACCACTGAGTATTTAGAAACTTTCGGTGTACCGCTAATTGGCTATCAGACCAAAGCGCTGCCTGCGTTTTTCTGCCGCACCAGCCCGTTTGACGTCAGCATTCGTCTCGACAGCGCCAGCGAAATTGCCCGTGCAATGGCGGTGAAATGGCAAAGCGGGCTGAACGGTGGCCTGGTGGTGGCAAATCCGATCCCGGAACAGTTTGCGATGCCGGAGGAATCTATCAATGCAGCCATAGATCAAGCCGTTGCCGAAGCCGAAGAGCAGGGCGTTATTGGTAAAGAAAGCACACCGTTCCTGCTGGCTCGTGTTGCTGAACTGACTGGCGGTGACAGCCTGAAATCCAACATCCAACTGGTGTTCAACAACGCCATTCTGGCGAGCGAAATTGCCAAAGAATACCAGCGTCTCGCGGGTTAATTTCTGACGGGCAGAAAGCCGTCGCCCGTACTGATCATACATACCAAAACCTGGCGCTGACGCCGGGTTTACTGGCATGAAGGGAAAATCATTATGGATATAATGAGAAGTGTTGTGGGGATGGTGGTGTTACTGGCAATAGCATTTCTGTTGTCAGTGAATAAAAAGAGCATCAGTTTGCGCACGGTTGGAGCCGCGCTGCTGCTACAAATCGCCATTGGCGGCATCATGCTCTATTTTCCACCAGGAAAATGGGCGGTAGAGCAGGCGGCATTAGGCGTTCATAAAGTGATGTCTTACAGTGATGCCGGTAGCGCCTTTATTTTTGGTTCATTGGTCGGGCCGAAAATGGATGTCCTGTTTGATGGCGCGGGCTTTATCTTCGCCTTTCGCGTACTCCCGGCGATTATCTTCGTCACTGCGCTCATCAGCCTGCTGTACTACATTGGCGTGATGGGGCTGCTAATCCGCATTCTTGGCAGTATTTTTCAGAAAGCCCTCAACATCAGCAAAATCGAATCTTTTGTTGCGGTTACCACTATTTTCCTCGGGCAAAATGAGATCCCGGCGATCGTAAAACCGTTTATCGATCGCATGAATCGCAACGAGCTATTTACGGCAATTTGTAGCGGGATGGCGTCCATTGCCGGTTCGATGATGATTGGTTATGCCGGAATGGGCGTACCAATTGACTACCTGTTAGCGGCATCGCTGATGGCGATCCCTGGTGGTATTTTGTTTGCACGTATTCTTAGCCCGGCCACCGAGCCTTCGCAGGTCACATTTGAAAATCTGTCGTTCAGCGAAACGCCGCCAAAAAGCTTTATCGAAGCGGCGGCGAGCGGTGCGATGACCGGGCTCAAAATCGCCGCTGGTGTAGCGACGGTGGTAATGGCGTTTGTCGCAATTATTGCGCTGATCAACGGCATTATCGGCGGAATTGGCGGCTGGTTTGGTTTCGCCAATGCCTCTCTGGAAAGTATTTTTGGCTATGTGCTGGCACCGCTGGCGTGGATCATGGGTGTGGACTGGAGTGATGCCAACCTGGCGGGTAGCCTGATTGGGCAGAAACTGGCGATTAACGAATTCGTCGCTTACCTGAGTTTCTCCCCATACCTGCAAACGGGCGGCACGCTGGAAGCGAAAACCATTGCGATTATCTCCTTTGCGCTTTGTGGTTTTGCTAACTTTGGTTCTATCGGTGTTGTCGTTGGGGCATTTTCGGCTATTTCGCCAAAACGTGCTCCGGAAATCGCTCAGCTTGGTTTAAGGGCGCTGGCAGCAGCAACGCTTTCCAACCTGATGAGCGCGACCATTGCCGGGTTCTTTATTGGTTTAGCTTGAGTGTCATTGCCGGATGTACGCGCTTATTAAGCGTCACATCCGGCAATCGCGCTATTGCAGATTATTTTTTACTGCATCATCCCGGAGAATTTATTCTCCGGGTCCATCTCCAGCGCCAGTCCTGACAACTGCTTTCTGTTTTTAATTAGATATCCTTTCTTGCTTTTAATTAATAAACCGTCGTGAATGAATTGCGCGAGAACATATAAAAGATGTCGATAAGAAACGCCTAAATACTCTGCCGCTTGCGTATGCTTTTCGTGATAAAGATCACCTTCTTGTGAGAGTAATATAAAAGCTGCCAGGCGATTCACTAACGGAAATGATTGATTCTGAGTTAAAGAAACAATATTGCGATAATTTTTATGGCTTAAACTAACGCAGAGTTTTCGTAAAAATAGTGTGTCGTTTAATAACAGCGGGCGGTAATGTTTCATAGGGAGCGCAAGACACCAACACTCTTCAATAGCCTGTACCGCACGCGGTTCATGGTCTTTATCTATTAACTCAATCTCACCAATAAAACAGGGGGCGGCAAAGAAATCGATCAGCGACACGCGACCATTAGCTAGCGTGGCGTAAAGCCTGGCGCGGCCTCGCGTCAGGTAAAACAGCCAGGACGGCTGTTGCCCTTCCTGCACAATGTAGTCACGCGCTAAAAAATGAAACAACCGCGTATCGGCTGAAACATCCGTTGAAAAGCAATCCTTAAACGCGGATTCACTCATCAATTGCTGCTTAAGATCATTATTGTGGATTTCTTTCACGATGTTTATCCGCTATGAGATTTCTCATATTTAGCATACGTACGCTGTTGTTAAGATTCAATCATCGGCCCGGTCGAATTTTCTTTGCTGTAGAAAAAATAACGCAACTGGAAACAGAGGAAATAAACAATGGAAAAGAGAAAAATTATTCTGGATTGTGATCCGGGTCATGATGATGCTATTGCCATAATGATGGCTGCGAAACATCCGGCGATTGATTTATTAGGTATCACTATTGTGGCGGGTAATCAGACGCTTGATAAAACATTAATTAATGGCCTGAATGTTTGCCAGAAACTGGAGATTAATGTTCCGGTTTATGCGGGGATGCCGCAGCCAATTATGCGTAAACAAATCGTTGCCGATAATATTCACGGAGAAACCGGACTGGATGGCCCGGTATTCGAGCCACTGACCTGTAAAGCTGAAAGCACCCATGCGGTGAAATACATCATCGATACTCTGATGGCAAGCGATGGCGATATCACTCTGGTACCGGTTGGTCCGCTTTCAAACATCGCGGTGGCAATGCGGATGCAGCCTGCAATTCTGCCGAAAATCCGTGAAATAGTGCTGATGGGCGGCGCTTACGGTACAGGTAACTTCACGCCGTCTGCCGAGTTCAACATCTTTGCCGACCCGGAAGCCGCACGCGTGGTGTTCACCTCCGGTGTTCCGTTGGTGATGATGGGCCTCGATCTCACCAACCAGACTGTTTGCACCCCGGACGTGATTGCTCGGATGGAAAGGGCAGGCGGCCCCGCCGGAGAGCTGTTCAGCGACATCATGAATTTCACTCTAAAAACGCAGTTCGAAAACTACGGCCTGGCTGGCGGCCCGGTGCATGACGCCACCTGCATCGGTTATCTGATTAACCCTGATGGCATTAAAACCCAGGAGATGTACGTCGAAGTGGACGTCAACAGTGGCCCTTGCTATGGGCGTACTGTCTGCGACGAGCTGGGCGTTCTTGGCAAGCCCGCTAATACCAAAGTCGGCATCACTATTGATACCGACTGGTTCTGGGGATTAGTCGAAGAGTGCGTGCGCGGCTACATCAAAACCCATTAAGTGTTGATAACAAGCCGGGTCAGTATCGCAAGATGCAGGCCCGGCTATTTCTGATGGGCAGAAAGCCGTCGCCCAAAATGGCATGAAGAGATAATAACTATGGATGTCATGAGAAGTGTTCTGGGAATGGTGGTACTGCTGGCAATTGCATTTTTACTGTCAGTAAACAAGAAGAAGATCAGCCTGCGTACTGTCGGTGCGGCGCTGGTATTACAGGTCGTGATTGGCGGGATTATGCTTTGGTTACCGCCAGGGCGTTGGGTCGCAGAAAAAGTCGCTTTTGGCGTCCATAAAGTGATGGCGTACAGCGATGCAGGTAGCGCTTTTATCTTCGGTTCGCTGGTCGGGCCGAAAATGGACACCTTATTTGATGGCGCAGGATTTATCTTTGGCTTCAGGGTATTACCGGCAATTATCTTCGTTACAGCACTGGTGAGTATTCTCTACTACATCGGTGTGATGGGGATCTTAATTCGCATTCTCGGCGGTATATTCCAGAAAGCATTGAATATCAGCAAGATTGAGTCATTCGTCGCGGTCACTACCATTTTCCTCGGGCAAAACGAAATTCCGGCAATCGTCAAACCCTTTATCGATCGTCTGAATCGCAATGAATTATTTACAGCGATTTGTAGCGGGATGGCCTCGATTGCTGGTTCGACAATGATTGGTTACGCCGCACTGGGCGTGCCTGTGGAATATCTGCTGGCGGCATCGTTAATGGCGATCCCCGGCGGGATCTTGTTTGCCCGCCTGTTAAGCCCGGCTACGGAATCTTCGCAGGTTTCCTTTAATAACCTCTCTTTCACCGAAACACCGCCAAAAAGCATTATTGAAGCCGCCGCTACAGGGGCAATGACCGGACTGAAAATCGCAGCAGGTGTGGCGACAGTGGTGATGGCATTTGTTGCAATAATTGCGTTGATTAACGGTATTATCGGCGGCGTTGGCGGCTGGTTTGGTTTTGAACATGCCTCGCTGGAGTCCATTTTAGGTTACCTGTTGGCCCCACTGGCGTGGGTGATGGGGGTTGACTGGAGTGATGCGAATCTTGCCGGAAGTTTGATTGGACAGAAGCTGGCAATAAATGAATTTGTCGCTTACCTCAATTTCTCACCTTATCTGCAAACAGCTGGCACTCTCGATGCTAAAACCGTGGCGATTATTTCCTTCGCGTTGTGCGGTTTCGCTAACTTTGGTTCTATCGGGGTGGTGGTTGGCGCATTTTCTGCGGTTGCGCCACACCGTGCACCGGAAATCGCCCAGCTTGGTTTACGCGCGCTGGCGGCGGCGACACTTTCTAACCTGATGAGTGCCACCATTGCAGGATTCTTTATTGGCTTAGCGTAGTGCGCGAGTTATGAGCCGGATAAGATGTAGTCAAGCGTCGAATCCGGCAACATTGTTACACCATCGGCACTAATGAAAGCGCGTTATCGGCAGACAGGGTAGGGTTGTTTAAGCTGCCGCTGGCGCGTGAAATTGCCGCGCAGGCCATCGCAAAACGGGCGCTGTCACGGAAATTGTTTCCCTCCAGAAAGCTATATACCAGGCCCGCCATAAAACCATCGTCAGCACCAAAACTGTCTACTGTCGTATGCGCTGGCGCTGTCAGCAAAAATTGCTCTCCATTCTTTTCGCTGCAATAAACTGACTCATCGGGCAAATAAACAAACAGTTGCTGAACGCCTTGCTGATGCAACGCATTCACTGCGGTATTACGGTCAGCATCGCTGGTGATCGCCTGTCCCCATAAAATTTCCAGCTCCGGTAAAGTGGGTTTCAGGGTGTGAATATGCGCCAGCCAGTGTTTGATTTTGCCCGCTTTGAATTCTGAAACGGTATCGACAAACACCGGGATTTCATCAGCGAGGGTAAAGACCCACTCCAGCGCCTCGGCTGTCAGGTTGCAATCAGCCAGTACCACGCCCGCATGACGAAGTAAATCGCGCGACCCGTTCAGTAGTTGCGGTGTCAACTGATCCAGCAGATGGGTATCGTTAATCGCCAGCACGATTTGATCGTCTCGATTGGCAATTGCCAGATACGTCGATGTGCTTTGACCATGTAAACGAACGCAGCCGGAGACATTCACGCCGGCGCGGCGCGTTTCTTCCAGGAGCATTTCGCCATAAAAGTCATCGCCAATCACTGAAAGCAAATGGACGTCGCGGCCTAACAGCGCCAGATTGTGGGCGATATTGCGTCCAACGCCGCCTGCCGAGCAATGAATTGTACCGGGATGAGAAGCCGCTTGCGGGTAACGGATATCCGCCATCCCGCGAATATCCATATTGATTGTCCCCACCACTACGCAGTATTCCTGCTCGGTGAGAATGTAACCTTTGCCTTTAATCCGGCCTTTGCGCATTAAATCCATAATATGCGCCGCAACGCGCGAACGGCTGATTTGCAGCATATCCGCAATTTCGTTCTGCTGAATCAGCGGGTTACGCCGTAAAATTGCAAGGATCTCCTTCTCCCGGTTGTTCATCTTCAGGCTACCGCTTTTTCAGTTTGTTGCGCTTTCAGCCAGGCGATCTCTTCTGCCCAGATATCCGGGTTGATGGTTTCAAGGATCAGCGGAATGCCGTCGAAACGGTCGTCCTGCATGATCCAGCGGAACGCATCATGACCGATATTGCCTTCACCGAGGCTATGATGGCGGTCAACGCGGCTGCCAAAGGTGCTTTTCGCATCGTTAAGGTGCATCCCGCGCAGATACTTAAAGCCGACAATACGGGCAAAATCCGCGAACGTTTTCTCGCATTCGGCTGGAGTACGCAAATCATACCCGGCAGCAAAAGCATGGCAGGTATCAATGCAGACGCCGACGCGGGATTTATCTTCCACGCCGTCGATAATCGCCGCGAGATGTTCGAATTTAAACCCTAAGTTACTGCCCTGACCGGCGGTGTTTTCAATCACCGCTGTCACACCTTGAGTTTTATCCAGCGCAATGTTGATGGATTCGGCAATACGCGCAAGGCAATCCTCTTCTGAAATCTGCATCAGATGGCTGCCAGGGTGGAAGTTGAGCAAAGAAAGCCCCAGCTGTTCGCAACGCTGCATTTCATCTATAAACGCATCGCGCGATTTTTCCAGAGCTTCAGCGACCGGATGTCCGAGGTTAATCAGATAACTGTCGTGGGGAAGAATTTGCGCCGATGTGTAGTGATATTTTTCACAGGCGGCTTTGAATTCATCGATGGTTTGCGTCGTGAGCGGTGCGGCACGCCACTGACGTTGGTTTTTGGTGAACAAGGCAAACGCGGTTGCGTCGATTTCAGCGGCGCGAATTGCGGCATTTGCCAGACCGCCAGCAGCACTAACGTGCGCTCCAATGTATTTCATGCGAGGACTCCTGTTAAACCCGCTGGAGGAAAACGGTAATGATAGCGGGTTAACAGGAGCAAGATGTAGTGGTTTATGCGATGACGCTTTGAATCACATAGTTAATCGCACCACCACCAACAATCAGCCAGGCAAACAGTACCAGTGCCATCAGCAGAGGTTTCGCCCCGGCTTTTTTCAGTGCGCTGACGTGAGTGGTCAGACCCAGCGCCGCCATCGCCATTGCCAGCAGGAAGGTATCCAGCGTTACCAGCATGTTCACCACGCTCTGCGGTAACAGGTGGAACGAGTTAAAGATGGCAACTACGATGAACAAGATGGCAAACCACGGAATAGTGATTTTGCTTTTCTCGCCGCTGTTCGCCCCAGACAGCTGTTTAACACGCGCCGCCAGCAGGATGAGGAACGGAGCCAGCATCATCACGCGCAGCATTTTGGAAATAACTGCTGCGTTTTCCGCATCCGGGCTGATGGCATGACCTGCCGCCACCACCTGCGCCACTTCGTGCACAGTAGAACCAATGTAGATACCGAAAGTTTCCGGACTAAACCATTGAGACATCAGCGGATATATCGCCGGGTAGAGGAAAATCGCCACGGTCCCGAAGATAACAACGGTTGCAACAGCCACGGTTACTTTACTGGCTTCCGCTTTCACTACCGGCTCAGTCGCCAGTACCGCGGCAGCACCACAGATACTGCTACCGGCACCGATCAACCAGCTGGTGTGCTTATCCAGACCAAACACTTTCTGCCCCAGGAAGCAAGCCAGCAGGAAGGTACTGGACAGCGTCAGCACGTCAATGATGATCCCACTGATACCGACATCGGCAATTTGCGAGAACGTCAGACGGAAGCCATAAAGAATGATACCCAGACGTAATAAATATTGCTTGGCAAACAGCACACCACCGTCACAGCTTTTCCAGATGTGCGGATAGATGGTGTTGCCTAAAACCATCCCCAACAAGATTGCGAGGGTGAGGGCACTAAACCCGGCACCCGCAACCGCGGGAATGGAACCACCCCACAGGGCGACCCCGGTGATAACTGCACTCAGGGCTAACCCCGGAATAAAATGCCACAGTGTACGATGTTGTTTCTGTAAGGTGATATTCGTCATAACCCTCTCCTTTAACCGGGCATAAGGTTACGACTAACTGGTTTAAAAATAAAATTGATTATATATTTATAATTAATCTTTATAAGTGGTAAGCGACTATGCACATCACCCTCCGGCAGTTGGAAGTTTTTGCAGAAGTATTGAAAAGTGGATCAACCACCCAGGCGTCGGTGATGCTGGCGTTGTCGCAATCAGCAGTGAGCGCAGCCTTGACCGACCTGGAAGGGCAGCTTGGCGTGCAACTGTTTGATCGCGTGGGGAAAAGACTGGTAGTTAATGAACACGGGCGACTGCTCTATCCGCGTGCGTTGGCACTGCTTGAACAGGCGATCGAAATCGAACAACTGTTTCGCGAAGACAACGGTGCGATTCGTATCTATGCCAGTAGTACCATCGGTAACTACATTCTGCCTGCAGTCATTGCCCGTTATCGCCATGATTATCCGCAGTTGCCGATTGAACTTAGCGTTGGGAACAGCCAGGACGTGATGCAAGCGGTGCTGGATTTCCGCGTTGATATTGGCTTTATTGAAGGACCGTGCCACAGCACTGAAATCATTTCTGAACCGTGGCTGGAAGACGAGCTGGTGGTTTTCGCCGCGCCGACTTCGCCATTGGCTCGTGGTCCGGTCACCTTAGAACAGCTGGCCGCTGCGCCGTGGATCCTGCGTGAACGCGGCTCCGGCACGCGGGAGATTGTCGATTATCTGTTGCTGTCACATTTACCGAAGTTTGAGATGGCGATGGAATTAGGTAACTCCGAGGCAATCAAACATGCGGTGCGTCATGGGTTGGGAATTAGTTGCCTGTCGCGGCGGGTGATTGAAGATCAATTGCAGGCAGGCACATTAAGTGAAGTTGCGGTCCCTCTGCCGCGCCTGATGCGTACGTTGTGGCGTATACATCATCGGCAAAAACACCTTTCCAACGCGCTACGGCGCTTTCTGGACTATTGCGATCCCGCGAATGTACCGCGTTAAGTTGCTGTACAAGAACATGCTGGTGCTGTGTCGATTTCGTGACGCAGCGCCCTCAGCATGCATTCGCCAGAAAAGAGATTGGCTGCTTTACTTATAATCCCTGGGCGATCATGAAGGTGTCTTATAACCGTGTATTTCTGCCGGAAGGATTGCCAATCGTCTGCTACAATCGCGCCTCATTTTTAAGATGGATAGCATTTTTGTATGGGTTCCGAAACTAAAACTACAGAAGCGCCGGGCTTACGCCGTGAATTAAAGGCGCGTCACCTGACGATGATTGCCATTGGCGGTTCCATCGGTACAGGTCTTTTTGTTGCCTCTGGCGCAACGATTTCTCAGGCAGGTCCGGGCGGGGCATTGCTCTCGTATATGTTGATTGGCCTGATGGTTTACTTCCTGATGACCAGTCTCGGTGAACTGGCTGCATATATGCCGGTTTCCGGTTCGTTTGCCACTTATGGTCAGAACTATGTTGAAGAAGGCTTTGGCTTCGCGCTGGGCTGGAACTACTGGTACAACTGGGCGGTGACTATCGCCGTTGACCTGGTTGCAGCTCAGCTGGTCATGAGCTGGTGGTTCCCGGATACACCGGGCTGGATCTGGAGTGCGCTGTTCCTCGGCGTTATCTTCCTGCTGAACTACATCTCAGTTCGTGGCTTTGGTGAAGCGGAATACTGGTTCTCACTGATCAAAGTCACGACAGTTATTGTCTTTATCATCGTTGGCGTGCTGATGATTATCGGTATCTTCAAAGGCGCGCAGCCTGCGGGCTGGAGCAACTGGACAATCGGCGAAGCGCCGTTTGCTGGTGGTTTTGCGGCGATGATCGGCGTAGCTATGATTGTCGGCTTCTCTTTCCAGGGAACCGAGCTGATCGGTATTGCTGCAGGCGAGTCCGAAGATCCGGCGAAAAACATTCCACGCGCGGTACGTCAGGTGTTCTGGCGAATCCTGTTGTTCTATGTGTTCGCGATCCTGATTATCAGCCTGATTATTCCGTACACCGATCCGAGCCTGCTGCGTAACGATGTTAAAGACATCAGCGTTAGTCCGTTCACCCTGGTGTTCCAGCACGCGGGTCTGCTCTCTGCGGCGGCGGTGATGAACGCAGTTATTCTGACGGCGGTGCTGTCAGCGGGTAACTCCGGTATGTATGCGTCTACTCGTATGCTGTACACCCTGGCGTGTGACGGTAAAGCGCCGCGCATTTTCGCTAAACTGTCGCGTGGTGGCGTGCCGCGTAATGCGCTGTATGCGACGACGGTGATTGCCGGTCTGTGCTTCCTGACCTCCATGTTTGGCAACCAGACGGTATACCTGTGGCTGCTGAACACCTCCGGGATGACCGGTTTTATCGCCTGGCTGGGGATTGCCATTAGCCACTATCGCTTCCGTCGCGGTTACGTATTGCAGGGACACGACATTAACGATCTGCCGTACCGTTCAGGTTTCTTCCCACTGGGGCCGATCTTCGCATTCATTCTGTGTCTGATTATCACTTTGGGCCAGAACTACGAAGCGTTCCTGAAAGATACCATTGACTGGGGCGGCGTAGCGGCAACGTATATTGGTATCCCGCTGTTCCTGATTATTTGGTTCGGCTACAAGCTGATTAAAGGAACTCACTTCGTACGCTACAGCGAAATGAAGTTCCCGCAGAACGATAAGAAATAAGTTTCCTCCCTTCCTTGCTAAGCCCTCTCAACCGAGAGGGCTTTTTCAATTCCATTTCCCTGACAAATCATGCGGATATAAAATTTAACATTTGGATTGATAATTGTTATCGTTTGCATTATCGTTACGCCGCAATCAAAAAAGGCTGACAAATCAGAGGCTGTTCCGGCTTTCTGGGATGATCACCTGCATACAAATAAGTCCACCGCGATGCTGCCGTACGCAAGGGGACGTAAAGAAGATGTGAGCGATACCCATTTTATTTTCGTAGTTACCTCATGGAGATATGGAATGTTTAGGTTGAACCCTTTCGTACGGGTCGGGCTGTGTTTGTCCGCTATTTCTTGTGCATGGCCTGTGTTAGCGGTCGATGATGATAGCGAAACGATGGTTGTCACTGCATCTTCCGTTGAACAAAACCTTAAAGATGCACCTGCCAGTATCAGCGTCATTACCCAGGAAGACCTGCAGCGAAAACCGGTACAGAATCTGAAGGATGTCCTCAAAGAAGTGCCTGGCGTACAACTGACGAACGAAGGGGATAACCGTAAGGGCGTTAGTATTCGTGGTCTGGACAGCAGCTACACCCTGATTCTCGTCGACGGTAAACGCGTTAACTCCCGCAATGCCGTCTTCCGCCACAATGATTTCGATCTGAACTGGATCCCGGTCGATTCCATCGAACGTATTGAAGTGGTTCGTGGCCCGATGTCGTCGCTGTACGGCTCCGATGCGCTCGGCGGTGTAGTGAATATCATCACCAAAAAAATCGGTCAGAAATGGTCGGGTACCGTTACCGTCGATACCACCATTCAGGAACATCGCGATCGCGGTGATACCTATAACGGTCAGTTCTTTACCAGTGGACCATTAATTGATGGTGTGCTGGGAATGAAAGCTTACGGCAGCCTGGCAAAACGTGAAAAGGATGACCCGCAAAACTCAACGACCACCGATACCGGAGAAACGCCGCGTATTGAAGGATTCTCCAGCCGCGACGGCAATGTCGAATTTGCCTGGACACCGAATCAAAATCACGATTTTACTGCCGGATACGGTTTCGACCGTCAGGATCGTGATTCCGACTCGCTGGACAAAAACCGCCTGGAACGCCAGAACTACTCCGTCAGCCATAATGGTCGTTGGGATTACGGCACCAGCGAACTGAAATACTATGGTGAGAAAGTCGAGAACAAAAACCCTGGCAACAGCAGCCCGATAACTTCCGAAAGCAATACGGTCGACGGCAAATACACGTTGCCGCTGACGGCGATTAATCAGTTTCTCACGGTTGGCGGTGAATGGCGTCACGACAAACTTAGCGATGCGGTGAACCTGACCGGGGGAACCAGCTCCAAAACATCTGCCAGCCAGTACGCGCTATTTGTTGAAGATGAATGGCGGATCTTCGAGCCGCTGGCGCTGACGACCGGCGTGCGTATGGACGATCACGAAACCTACGGTGAACACTGGAGTCCGCGTGCCTACCTGGTTTATAACGCCACCGACACCGTAACGGTGAAAGGGGGCTGGGCGACGGCATTTAAAGCACCTTCTCTGTTGCAACTTAGCCCTGACTGGACGAGCAATTCCTGCCGTGGCGCATGTAAGATTGTGGGTAGCCCGGATCTGAAACCAGAAACCAGCGAAAGTTGGGAACTGGGGCTTTACTACATGGGCGAAGAAGGCTGGCTGGAAGGGGTGGAATCCAGCGTGACCGTTTTCCGTAACGATGTGAAAGATCGTATCAGCATCAGCCGTACGTCTGACGTCAACGCTGCACCGGGCTACCAAAACTTTGTTGGTTTTACAGCGAACGGTGTGCCGGTATTTAGCTACTACAACGTTAACAAAGCACGTATTCAGGGCGTGGAAACCGAACTGAAAATTCCGTTCAACGATGAATGGAAACTGTCGATCAACTACACCTACAACGATGGTCGTGATGTCAGCAACGGCGAAAACAAACCGCTATCCGATCTGCCGTTCCATACTGCTAACGGTACGCTGGACTGGAAACCGCTGGCACTGGAAGACTGGTCATTCTATGTTTCTGGTCACTATACCGGGCAGAAACGAGCCGACAGCGCGACGGCTAAAACACCGGGCGGTTATACCATCTGGAATACCGGCGCGGCCTGGCAGGTGACTAAAGACGTCAAACTGCGCGCAGGCGTGCTGAACCTTGGCGACAAGGATCTCAGTCGTGACGACTACAGCTATAACGAAGACGGACGTCGTTACTTTATGGCAGTGGATTATCGCTTCTGATGAGAAGATGCCCGGCGAACCGGGCGGACTTTCACTTCAGTAAATACTGCGCATGGAAGCGCAGGTGATCCTCTATAAAAGAGGCGATGAAGTAGTAACTGTGATCATATCCCGGCTGAATACGCAGCGTCATCGGCCACGCTTTCTGGCGCGCGGCTTCCGCCAGCACTGCGGGTTGCAGCTGGTCGGCAAGAAACTGATCATTATCACCCTGATCGATAAGCGTCGGGATCGCATCATGCGCGTTACTGGCATACATCAGCGCACAACTGTCCCATTCCAGCCATGCATTTTTGTCCTCACCTAAATAGGTGCTAAACGCTTTAATGCCCCAGGGTACGCTGCATGGATTCACAATCGGCGCAAAGGCGGAAACGCTGGTGTATTTGCCCGGGTTTTTCAGCGCCATAATCAATGCACCGTGACCACCCATTGAATGACCGCTAATAGCGCAGCGGTCGCTGACATTAAATTGCGACTGAATCAGCGCCGGTAATTCATCGCGCAGATAATCATACATCCGGTAATGCGTCGCCCAAGGCGGTTGCGTGGCATTAAGATAAAAGCCTGCGCCCTGGCCTAAATCGTAGCCATCGTCGTTGGCAACCTGTTCGCCGCGCGGGCTGGTGTCTGGCATCACCAGTACAATCCCCAGTTCCGCCGCCACGCGCTGGGCACCCGCCTTGGTGGTGAAGTTCTCTTCATTGCAGGTTAATCCGGAAAGCCAGTACAGCACTGGAGGCGGGGTGTGATCACGAGGTGGTGGGAGGAAGATACTGAACGTCATCGGGCAGTTTAAGGTACTGGAGTCGTGTCGCCAGCGTTGCTGCCAGCCTTCAAAACAGCGGTGCTCTTCGAGCATTTCCATGCGTGGCTCCTTGTTGTGTTGTTTGCAATTTCTTCATCATACCGTTTATTCAATGTGCTGTGAGTAACTTTCACTTCCGTATTTGCATAACGATGTTTTAACATCTGCTGATGAAAGGCAGCGGCAATTACAATAATTATCGCTGTGAATACTGGATTATGTGCGCCGCCTCACGCACAATAATCAGGCTGTAAATCAGCTTAATAACTTTGCCCCCACGCAGGGCGGAGGCGTCACACCTGCAGGAGAAATCATAAATGCCATCACTCAGTAAAGAAGCGGCCCTGGTTCATGAAGCGTTAGTTGCGCGAGGACTGGAAACACCGCTGCGCCCGCCCGTGCATGAAATGGATAACGAAACGCGCAAAAGCCTTATTGCTGGTCATATGACCGAAATCATGCAGCTGCTGAATCTCGACCTGGCTGATGACAGTTTGATGGAAACGCCGCATCGCATCGCTAAAATGTATGTCGATGAAATTTTCTCCGGTCTGGATTACGCCAATTTCCCGAAAATCACCCTCATTGAAAACAAAATGAAGGTCGATGAAATGGTCACCGTGCGCGATATCACCCTGACCAGCACCTGTGAACACCATTTTGTTACCATAGATGGCAAAGCGACGGTGGCTTATATCCCGAAAGATTCGGTGATCGGTCTGTCAAAAATTAACCGCATCGTGCAGTTCTTTGCCCAGCGTCCGCAGGTGCAGGAACGTCTGACCCAGCAAATTCTCATTGCGCTACAAACGCTGCTGGGCACCAATAACGTGGCTGTCTCTATCGACGCGGTGCATTACTGCGTGAAAGCGCGTGGCATCCGCGACGCAACCAGTGCCACAACAACGACCTCTCTTGGTGGATTGTTCAAATCCAGTCAGAATACGCGCCACGAATTTCTGCGCGCTGTGCGTCATCACAACTGATTAAAAGGCAGGAACCATGGAGCGCAACGTCACGCTCGATTTTGTTCGCGGCGTCGCCATTCTGGGGATCCTGCTATTAAACATCAGCGCCTTTGGGCTACCAAAGGCGGCTTATCTCAATCCCGCCTGGTACGGCGCTATTACGCCGCAGGATGCATGGACCTGGGCATTTCTCGATCTCATCGGCCAGGTGAAATTCCTCACGCTTTTTGCGCTGCTGTTTGGTGCGGGCCTGCAAATGTTGCTGCCCCGTGGCAGACGCTGGATCCAGTCGCGGTTAACGCTGTTAGTCTTGCTGGGCTTTATTCACGGTTTATTGTTCTGGGACGGCGATATTCTGCTGGCTTACGGGCTGGTGGGCTTAATCTGCTGGCGGTTGGTGCGCGATGCGCCATCAGTAAAAAGCCTGTTTAATACCGGCGTAATGCTTTATCTGGTGGGGCTTGGCGTTTTGCTGTTATTGGGGCTGATTTCCGACAGCCAGACCAGCCGCGCCTGGACGCCGGATGCATCGGCTATTTTGTATGAAAAATACTGGAAGCTTCACGGCGGCGTTGAAGCGATCAGTAATCGTGCCGACGGTGTTGGTAACAGTTTACTGGCACTGGGCGCACAGTATGGCTGGCAACTGGCAGGGATGATGCTCATTGGTGCGGCGTTGATGCGCAGCGGCTGGCTGAAAGGGCAGTTCAGCTTACGTCACTATCGTCGTACTGGTTTTGTGCTGGTGGCGATTGGGGTGACCATTAACCTTCCTGCCATCGCCCTGCAATGGCAGCTGGACTGGGCGTATCGCTGGTGTGCCTTCTTACTTCAAATGCCGCGGGAACTGAGTGCGCCGTTTCAGGCGATTGGCTATGCGTCGCTGTTTTATGGCTTCTGGCCGCAATTAAGCCGCTTTAAGCTGGTGCTTGCGATCGCCTGCGTCGGACGGATGGCGCTGACCAACTATCTATTGCAAACGCTGATTTGTACCACGCTTTTTTACCACCTCGGTTTGTTTATGCATTTTGACCGCCTGGAGCTGCTGGCGTTTGTTATTCCGGTATGGCTGGCGAATATCCTCTTCTCTGTTATCTGGCTGCGTTACTTCCGCCAGGGGCCGGTGGAATGGCTCTGGCGTCAGTTAACTTTGCGTGCTGCCGGACCGGCAATATCTAAAACATCAAGATAACGATCTGGATCACATTCGTTAACAAAATGGCTGTAACCGTTTCCATTGCTGTGACTCGATTCACGAAGTCCTGTATTCAGTGCTGACAAAATAGCCGCCAGCAAGCAGTCATTTACTGCAATCTCATAACAGGTAGTGAATATGATCACCATTCGTGATGTAGCGCGTCAGGCTGGCGTCTCTGTGGCAACGGTTTCCCGAGTGCTCAATAACAGTACGCTGGTCAGTGCTGACACGCGTGAAGCAGTAATGAAAGCCGTTAGTGAGCTGGATTATCGACCAAATGCCAATGCCCAGGCGCTGGCAACTCAGGTTAGCGACACCATTGGCGTGGTGGTGATGGACGTTTCTGATGCGTTTTTCGGCGCGCTGGTAAAAGCGGTGGATCTGGTCGCCCAGCAGCATCAGAAATACGTGCTAATCGGCAATAGCTATCATGAAGCGGAAAAAGAGCGTCACGCCATTGAGGTGTTAATTCGCCAGCGTTGTAATGCGTTGATTGTTCACTCAAAAGCATTGAGTGACGATGAACTGGCGCAATTTATGGATAACATTCCCGGTATGGTGTTAATCAACCGCGTTGTGCCGGGGTACGCCCATCGTTGCGTTTGCCTGGATAATCTCAGTGGTGCCCGAATGGCGACGCGCATGTTGCTGAATAACGGCCATCAACGTATTGGTTATCTTTCTTCCAGCCACGGCATTGAAGATGACGCCATGCGTAAAGCAGGCTGGATGAGTGCGTTGAAAGAGCAGGATATTATTCCGCCGGAAAGTTGGATTGGCACTGGCACGCCTGACATGCCGGGCGGTGAGGCGGCGATGGTTGAACTGCTGGGGCGCAATCTACAACTTACCGCTGTATTTGCTTATAACGACAATATGGCCGCTGGCGCACTGACAGCATTAAAAGATAATGGCATTGCGATTCCGTTACATCTCTCCATCATCGGTTTCGATGATATTCCCATCGCCCGTTACACCGACCCGCAATTAACGACCGTACGTTATCCCATTGCTTCAATGGCGAAATTAGCCACCGAACTGGCCTTGCAGGGGGCAGCAGGCAATATTGATCCTCGTGCCAGCCACTGTTTTATGCCGACGTTAGTGCGTCGCCATTCTGTCGCAACGCGCCAGAATGCGGCGGCGATCACTAACTCAACAAATCAGGCGATGTAACCGCTTTCAATCTGTGAGTGATTTCACAGTATCTTAACAATGTGATAGCTATGATTGCACCGTTTTAACGTTGTAACCCGTATGTAACAGTGAATAATCACTTTCACCGAGGTAATAGCGTCATAACAACAATTAAAGCCGTTTTCTGGAGCGTTACCGGGCATGGAAGAACGAATTTTAAAAAGTGAGCTTCGGCGTTCAGTAACACTTCATTAACTCTACTGCCCCGCCGAGCATTTATCTCAAGCACTACCCTGCATAAGAAAAACCGGAGATACCATGAATAAGAAGGTGTTAACCCTGTCTGCTGTGATGGCCAGCATGTTATTCGGTGCCGCTGCACACGCTGCTGATACTCGCATTGGTGTAACAATCTATAAGTACGACGATAACTTTATGTCTGTAGTGCGCAAGGCTATTGAGCAAGATGCGAAAGCCGCGCCAGATGTTCAGCTGCTGATGAATGATTCTCAGAATGACCAGTCCAAGCAGAACGATCAGATCGACGTATTGCTGGCGAAAGGGGTGAAGGCACTGGCAATCAACCTGGTTGACCCGGCAGCTGCGGGTACGGTGATTGAGAAAGCGCGTGGGCAAAACGTGCCGGTGGTTTTCTTCAACAAAGAACCGTCTCGTAAGGCGCTGGATAGCTACGACAAAGCCTACTACGTTGGCACTGACTCCAAAGAGTCCGGCATTATTCAGGGCGATTTGATTGCTAAACACTGGGCGGCGAATCAGGGTTGGGATCTGAACAAAGACGGTCAGATTCAGTTCGTACTGCTGAAAGGTGAGCCGGGCCATCCGGATGCAGAAGCACGTACCACTTACGTGATTAAAGAATTGAACGACAAAGGCATCAAAACTGAACAGTTACAGTTAGATACCGCTATGTGGGATACCGCTCAGGCGAAAGATAAGATGGACGCCTGGCTGTCTGGCCCGAACGCCAACAAAATCGAAGTGGTTATCGCCAACAACGATGCGATGGCAATGGGCGCGGTAGAAGCTCTGAAAGCACACAACAAGTCCAGCATTCCGGTGTTTGGCGTCGATGCGCTGCCAGAAGCGCTGGCGCTGGTGAAATCCGGTGCACTGGCGGGCACCGTACTGAACGATGCTAACAACCAGGCTAAAGCGACCTTTGATTTGGCGAAAAACCTGGCCGATGGCAAAGGTGCGGCTGATGGCACCAACTGGAAAATCGACAACAAAGTGGTCCGCGTACCTTATGTTGGCGTAGATAAAGACAACCTGGCTGAATTCAGCAAGAAATAAGACTGATTGGGCGCAGTCGTTTACTGCGCCCTTATTGTATGGCCAACAAGGTAAAATTATATGGTCAGCTCAACGACTCCGTCTTCCGGGGAATACTTGTTGGAAATGAGCGGTATCAACAAGTCTTTTCCTGGTGTTAAGGCACTTGATAACGTTAATTTAAAAGTCCGGCCACATTCTATCCATGCATTAATGGGGGAAAACGGCGCAGGAAAATCAACATTATTAAAATGCCTGTTTGGTATTTATCAAAAAGACTCCGGCACCATTTTATTCCAGGGTAAAGAGATCGATTTCCATTCTGCCAAAGAAGCGCTGGAAAATGGTATTTCGATGGTACACCAGGAGTTAAACCTGGTATTACAACGTTCGGTGATGGATAACATGTGGCTGGGGCGATATCCCACCAAAGGCATGTTTGTCGATCAGGACAAAATGTACCGCGAAACCAAAGCGATTTTTGATGAACTGGATATTGATATCGATCCGCGTGCGCGCGTCGGCACATTATCCGTTTCGCAAATGCAGATGATCGAAATCGCCAAAGCGTTTTCCTATAACGCGAAAATTGTGATTATGGATGAACCGACTTCTTCGTTAACCGAAAAAGAGGTCAATCATCTGTTCACTATTATTCGTAAATTAAAAGAGCGCGGCTGCGGTATTGTTTATATCTCACATAAAATGGAAGAAATCTTCCAGTTATGTGATGAAGTTACCGTATTGCGCGACGGTCAGTGGATCGCCACTGAACCGCTGGCAGGACTGACGATGGACAAGATCATCGCCATGATGGTTGGGCGTTCTCTTAACCAGCGTTTCCCTGACAAAGAAAACAAGCCGGGCGAAGTGATTCTTGAAGTGCGTAACCTGACGTCGCTGCGCCAGCCGTCGATTCGCGATGTCTCGTTTGATCTGCATAAAGGGGAGATCCTCGGTATTGCCGGTCTGGTGGGGGCGAAACGTACCGATATTGTTGAGACGTTATTTGGTATTCGCGAGAAATCGGCTGGCACCATTACGTTGCACGGCAAAAAGATCAATAACCATAATGCCAACGAAGCCATAAACCACGGATTTGCACTGGTAACTGAAGAGCGCCGCTCAACGGGAATTTATGCCTATCTGGATATCGGTTTTAACTCGTTAATTTCCAATATTCGCAACTACAAAAATAAAGTTGGTTTACTGGATAACTCGCGGATGAAAAGCGATACCCAGTGGGTGATTGATTCGATGCGGGTAAAAACACCGGGGCATCGGACGCAAATTGGTTCGCTCTCCGGCGGTAATCAGCAAAAGGTGATTATTGGTCGCTGGCTACTAACGCAACCAGAAATATTAATGCTCGATGAACCGACGCGCGGTATTGATGTCGGAGCGAAGTTTGAGATCTATCAGTTAATTGCCGAGCTGGCGAAGAAAGGCAAGGGGATTATTATTATCTCCTCCGAAATGCCAGAGCTGTTAGGGATAACAGACCGTATTCTGGTCATGAGCAATGGTCTCGTTTCCGGAATTGTCGATACAAAAACAACAACGCAAAACGAAATTCTGCGTCTTGCGTCTTTGCACCTTTAAGATTAGGGGCTTCCCATGAGTGCGTTAAATAAGAAAAGTTTTCTTACTTACCTGAAAGAGGGCGGTATTTACGTCGTTCTTTTAGTTTTGCTGGCAATTATTATTTTCCAGGACCCAACATTTTTAAGTCTGTTGAACTTAAGTAATATTCTCACCCAGTCATCGGTGCGTATTATTATCGCGCTCGGTGTGGCAGGGTTAATTGTCACCCAGGGGACCGACCTTTCTGCAGGTCGCCAGGTGGGGCTGGCGGCAGTAGTAGCGGCGACGTTATTGCAGTCCATGGATAACGCCAACAAAGTGTTCCCGGAAATGGCGACGATGCCGATTGCACTGGTTATTCTGATTGTCTGTGCCATTGGTGCGGTGATCGGTTTGATCAACGGTCTGATTATCGCCTATCTCAACGTGACGCCGTTCATTACCACGCTCGGCACGATGATCATCGTCTATGGCATCAACTCGCTCTATTACGACTTTGTCGGGGCGTCGCCGATTTCTGGTTTCGACAGTGGCTTCTCTACCTTTGCTCAGGGCTTTGTCGCGCTGGGGAGTTTCCGTCTCTCTTACATCACCTTCTACGCGTTGATTGCGGTGGCGTTCGTCTGGGTGTTGTGGAACAAAACCCGCTTCGGTAAGAACATTTTTGCCATTGGCGGTAACCCGGAAGCGGCGAAAGTATCTGGTGTCAACGTCGGCCTGAACCTGCTGATGATCTACGCGTTGTCTGGTGTGTTCTATGCCTTCGGCGGGATGTTAGAAGCCGGACGTATCGGCTCTGCCACCAACAACCTCGGCTTTATGTATGAGCTGGATGCTATCGCGGCGTGTGTGGTAGGCGGTGTATCGTTCAGCGGTGGTGTAGGAACGGTGATTGGCGTGGTGACCGGGGTGATTATTTTTACCGTCATCAACTATGGCCTGACGTACATCGGCGTAAACCCATACTGGCAGTACATCATCAAAGGGGCGATTATTATCTTCGCCGTGGCGCTGGATTCACTGAAATACGCGCGTAAGAAATGATGTGAATGTGGGTATTGCCGGATGCGCCGCATCCGGCAATCGGTGCCAAATGCCGGATGCGTCTCTGGTTTTACAACGTTACCGGGTGTTCTTTCTCTCCCTTCTTAAACTTCACTTCGCCGAGATCAATACAACCCACCGGGCAGACGTGACCACAAAGCAGGCAACCAACACATTTCTCGGTATTACAATGCGGTGTACGGGTTTTCTCACTCCATTCCATCGCCTGGTGACCGCCGTCGTAACAGGAAATATAACAGCGTCCACAGCCAACACATTTATCGAGATTGATATGGGGATAGACAATATAACTGCGGTCTAAATCTTCCGCCGGGACAATATTGTTATTCGCCAGACCTACCATATCCTGCAACGAATCAAATCCCTGATCGGCGAGATAATGCGACAACCCGCTCGCCATATCTTCCACTATCCGATACCCGTACTGCATAATGCCGGTGGTCACCTGTAACGTTGCTGCGCCGAGCAATAAAAACTCCGCCGCATCCTCCCAGGTTTCAATGCCGCCGATACCGCTGATTGGGAAATCGCGCAGTTCTGGATGGGTGCGCATTTGCTGAATGAAGCGCAGGGCGATCGGTTTTACCGCTTTACCGGAATATCCGGAAATACTCGATTTACCGTTAACGATCGGCATACCGATTTTCTGATTAAGATCGATATTGGTGATGGATTTAACGGTGTTAATCGCCGCAATGCCATCTGCGCCGCCGCGCTTCGCCGCCAGCGCCACTTCGCACATATCACCGATATTCGGCGTCATCTTCGCCAGCATTGGCAGCGTGGAACCACGTTTTACTGCCCGACAATATTTTTCGACCAGCTCCGGGCTTTGCCCGACATCGCTACCCATCGCATGAGAAGTCATTTGCGGACAGGAGAAGTTACACTCGATCATATCCGCGCCAGCTTCTTGCACCAGACGCGCCAGCTCTTCCCATTGCTGCTCATTTTCGCCCATGATTGAAGCGATCAATACTTTGTCCGGGTAATCATCTTTCAGCCGACGCAGGGCGGCCAGATTCTCTTCCAACGGATGTTCAGCAATCTGCTCCATATTTTTGAAGCCGATAAAACCGGTATCTTCTTTCACCAGATGATCAAAACGCGGCGAGACTTCGTTGGCGATAAAAAAGCCGATCGTTTTAAACACCACGCCGCCCCAGCCAGTGTCGTAGGCTTTGGCACACATCTCATAGCAGTTGCCTACCGGCGAAGAAGAGAGGCAGAACGGGTTGGGAAACTTCACGCCGCAAAAAGTAATCGAAAGATCTTTCGTTAACATGAGCAAGCTCCCTCTAAATAGTGATGAATCGCCTCGGCGGCTTCTTTCCCGGTTTTCACGGCATAGACCACGGTTTTGTCCCCCTCAACAATATCGCCAGCAGCAAAGACTTGCGGGTCGCGGGTCTGGTAATTTTGTGTTTTGATGGTGTTACGCTGTGGCTCTAACTCCGCAAAGGCATCTAGTCTGGCATGCTGACCGACGGCGAGAATAATTTTATCTGCCGCCATCGTCAGTTCGCCCGGTAACCGTACATGCTTAAACGTGACTTTATTGCCTTCCACGGCTACTGGCGTGAATCCATCGATGATCGAAACGCCCAGCTCCCGGGCGCTGGCAAACTCTTTTTCGCTTGCCGGAAACTCATCTAACTCTTCACGCGCTACGCAAGTTACTGCCTGACAGCCGAGAACTTTCAGCGTGCTGGCTACGTCCATCGCGACATCACCGCCGCCGATAATTAATGCGTTTTGTGGAATGCTGATATCGCCTTGCGCCTGTCGTGCACGTTGCAAGAAGTCGACGGCAATCTCAACGTCGCTATGCTCAAACAGCGATAACCCGGAACCGCTCGATAACCCCACGGTGACCAGTACCGCGCGGTTTTCCGCTTTCAGTTGCTCCAGGGTGAGTGTTTTACCGATTTCGTTATTGCACTTAATGGTCACGCCCATTTTTTCAATACGGGCGATCTCTGCATCCAGTACTGATTGCGGTAACCGGAATTGCGGAATGCCGTTACGCAACCAGCCACCGGGTTGTGCTTCTTTCTCATAGATCGTGACGTCATAACCCTGGTTTGTCAGTGTCACACTGGCCTGCAATCCGGCAGGACCCGCGCCAATAATGGCGACTTTGCCGAGCGTTTTAGTACCGGGCTGATAAATTTCCATCCCAGTTTGTTGTTCAAAATCAGTAACAAAACGCTGTAAGCGACCGATATCAATGGGAGTATCAACACCGGCACGGGTACAACCGCTTTGGCATAATTTCTCCGTCGGGCACACTCTGGCACAAACGGCACCGAGGGCATTATTTTCACGAATTGTCTCGGCAGCGCCTTTAAAATTACGAAAGTAGATTGAGCGAATAAATTTCCCCGGATCGGTCTGTGCCGGGCAAGCCTGACTACAGGGAGCGTCATGACATAATAAGCAGCGAGAGGCTTCTTTAATCGCCAGTAAAGGCGTAAAAGCCGGAGTGAGTTCATCCAGATAATTTTGTTGCGGCATGTGATCTTCCTTAATGCTATGAGTAATTAAGGCGAACGCTAAATAAATATTGCGTGCTGATATTAAGGCTATGCGCGTGGGGAAATTTAAACTGTGAAAGGATTCACAAATAGCTGCGGTTCAGAATGTTATATCCGCAGCTTATTGAGTGAAGTAATAATTATTCTCAATAATTAACAGAAAAGAGAAAATATTAACGATAGAAAATAAGATAAACAATCATGCCGATAGATAAAATTCCGAAGCCGATATATGCCACCATATAAGCGAAGAAGAGTCCGGGATTTTTTGCTCGCCAGACATACACCGGTTCCGGTGCATTTTTAACCCGTTTATCAATCGCGCCTGCGCGCCAGCCTTTCCATGCTTCGCGGAAACAAAATATCGGGATAAGGAAAAAAACGGCAACGACAAAAAACTGCTGTACATCCATAACTACTTTCCTTGTTTCTTTTGCAATTCAAGTAACTGTTCAGGCGTGACGGCGGGATACCCCTGCGCATCTTCCGGCACCTGGTGCATAGCCGGAATAGGGACCAGCGGCCCTAAAAAACGCGGTTCACGTTTAAAAATATAAAGGTCAGCCAGCGCACCGAAACGGGCGGCAAATTCGCGAATACGTACTGACAGCATATCTTTCGGTGACGGTACGGCATAACACTGAGCCTGAATCCCCATATGCAGCGCAATAAATAATGCCCGCTCACAGTGGAAACGTTGGGTGATAATAATGAAATCATTAGTATCGAAAACTTTGCGTGTACGCACGATGGAATCCAGCGTACGAAAGCCTGCGTAATCGAGAACAATATCTGATGGGTCGACACCAGCAGCGATTAAATCTTTGCGCATGGTCATCGGCTCATTATAACTTTGCAATGCGTTATCGCCGCTCAGTAATAGATAATTTACCTTACCGCTGTTATAGGCATTAATCGCTCCTTGAATGCGGTAGCGATAATACTGATTAATTACGCCAGTACGATAATATTTTGCTGTGCCGAGCACCACACCGACCTGGCGGTAGGGGAGATCCTGCAATTCGTCGTAGATATAAGGCGCGGTTTTCCAGCTCATCCAGCGATCGAGGCCGAGCACAGTCAACAGCAGCAAGCCGATCAGGACTAACAGGCTGAGGAACACGCGCTTTAACATGCAGGAGACTCGATCTAAGGAAAATTTCCATCAGGCTACTTTACCCGCTGGTTTTGCGCAAGAAACGGCAAACTGTTTGCCGGGATTTTCGACACCAGGAGAGGGCTGGTAAGCCGGACAAGGCGTTCACGCCGCATCCGGCACCAGGCTTAAGCGAGAAGCACGCGGTCGATATTGTGACAGCCGAGAGCTTTCAGTGTTGCGGAGGTGGCATCCCACTGAATCAACGGCGCATCGGCTTTTTCTGCCAGAACCGCGCGCTGGATATCCGGGTAATCATAACCCTTGAGATTCAATAGAATTAACGCTCCCTGCAACGGTGGCAGAGTCGGGTTGAATGCGGCGTTTTCAGCGTAACTGCCGCTGAAAATACGACCGTCTTTACATTCCAGCGCGACACCGCTTGGCGACTTACTGTAAGGCATGTGCGAACGGTTTGCCGCCGCAATCGCTGCCTGAGAAAGCGCATCACCAGTCAGCGCATAGCCGTGATTCTGCTCGTCCATCAGCAGCGTTTTAATCTCCAGATCTTTCGGCCCAAAGGCATCCGGCAGATAGTCACGCAGCGCGTGTGCCTCGCGTCCCGGAAGATGAATACGCAGATCCAGACCGCTGTTCAGTTCATTCATAAACTGACGGCAGTGACCACAAGGCGTGTAGTTAACGGTGATGGCTGCAAGCGCTTTTTCACCACTCAACCAGGCGTGGCTAATCGCGCTTTGTTCGGCATGAACGGTTTGCTGCATTGTCGCACCAATAAATTCCATATTGGCACCAAAATACCAGGTTCCGCTCACACCGCGCGCAATTGCGCCAACATTAAAATTCGACAATGGCGTACGCGCACAGGCCGCCGCCAGCGGAAGTAGTGCGAATGCCAGCGCGTCTTCGTCCAGCCCCGTTGCGCTCTTCAGCGATGAGACTTGCTCCCCGGTCAACAAAGCGGGGAAGTACTTGTCTGCCAGAATAGGTTCCAGTGCAGATTGCAAGTTATCCGCAAGTTGGGCAAAAGCGGTTTGAAAACGTGGATGCATGGCGTTGCCTCATAATCATGTAATGGGATAACAGTTTACGAACCCGTTATGGCTTTATATGTGATCTGAATCTCATTAATTATGCAACGCGTGAAACTTACATCAAAAATGCGCGACGCATCGCAAATTTTAGCCCATTACTGCCAGAATAATCGGGAAAAGGAACGGTGCGATCAGCGAAGTAATAATCCCGCATAACACCAGCGCCAGCGAACTAAATGCACCTTCCTGATAATCCAGCTCGGCGCAGCGCGCCGTACCGAGGGCGTGCGAGGCTGTCCCCATCGCCAGACCGCGCGCAGCTTTGGTACGAATACGCATCGCATTTAGCAATGTATGGCCAAACACAGCGCCGAGGATGCCGACGAAAATCACGCAAACTGCGCTGATTGCCGGAATACCGCCAATACTGCCGCCAACCGCCATTGCAATAGGCGTGGTGACTGATTTCGGCAGGATTGACGCGGCGATTTCCGGAGAAGCGCCCATCAACAATGCCACGGAAGTCCCCGTCACCATCGCAACCACGCTGCCGATAAAACAGATGGTGATGATCGATTTCCAGCGCGCGCGGATCTGGTGTAGCTGCTCATATAAAGGATAGGCCAGCGCGACGACCGCCGGTTGCAGCAGATCGTTTAGCACTTCGCTACCTTTAAAGTAGCTGTCGTAAGAGATGCCAGTCAGCATTAAAAAAGGAATGATCACCACCATTGCTACCAGCAACGGGTTAAGCAAGGGAAACTTATACCGTGCCGCCAGTTTGCGGGCGGCAAAAAAGACAATCAATGTCAGCGGTAATGACCACCAGATATTCGCCATCATTCTTCTGATCCTTTCTGACCTACGACTTTACGTTCACCATGCACCAGTTGAGAACTCCAGCTCACCACCAGAAAAACCACCAGCGTACTGACTGCACAGGAAACCACTACCGGGCCAAACTGTGCGCGGAGCAAATCAAAATATTGCATGACGCCTACGCCAATCGGCACAAACAATAGCGCCATATAGCGAATCAGTACGTAGCACCCCGGATTGACCCATTTCGCCGGAAGTATTTGCAAGGCCAGCAGGACAAACAGGATCAGCATCCCGATGATGCTGCCCGGAATGGTTACCGGTAGCAGTGAAGCAATGAAAATGCCTGCATACAGGCAGGCATAAATCAGGACAAAAGCACGTAAATATTGCCAGATAATGTTCAGTGTCTTACTCATAATCAACACCCCAGATGAGATGGATTCATCATACAATTAATTCGTAAAACGTGCTACCGATCACATTAAGAATTCTCAGCATAGTTGAATTTTAGGGACGTAACCTCGGGCGAGCGCCCAGTTCAGCACACTAATTCTGCTGTAAAAAGTGCAGAAACTGACTTAAAGCATAAGAAGGCGTTTCGTTATTGCGCCAGAACACACCGACGCTGCCTTTCTGTTCTATCTTTGGCAGGTTGAGGATCACCAGTTGTCCCTGGCTGGCATAACGTTGCGCCAGGCGTAATGACAAAATAGAGATCATATCGCTGCTTTGTAACAGGTTGGTACTGACGTTCATCGACGCCGACTCAATCGTGTTTTCTGGCAGCATCACGCCGTGGTCTACCAGCGCATTATCAATACTGATGCGAATGGGGGTACCTGTCGGCCAGACTATCCACCGCCAGTTAGCAAGATCATTCCAACTGAGGGTGGCGTATTTCGCCAGTGGATGCTCAGCACGGGCGACAAAACACACCGGCTCGGTGTAGAGCACCTTATAATTCAGTGGCAGCTGCAAGGCGCGACCGCCAATTCGCCCAACGACCACGTCGACAGAACCTGCCAACAGATCTTGCAGCAATGGGGTCATAACCTTCTCTTCAATATTCAGGTGTAGAGTTGGCATCTCCTTGAGCAAATGCAAAATCGCCTGGGATACGCAGTCAGTGGCGACGGGAGAACAGCCAATTTTCAGACTGCCGACCAGCCCACCTTGTTTAAAACGGGCCAGTTCATGTTGCGAGCGCTCCATGTCATTGATTAACCGCTGGGCATGTTGCAATAACAATCTACCGCCTTCGGTAGGGCGTAACCCTTTGCTGTGCCGCTCAAAGAGTGTGAGGCCGATCTCATCTTCGAGTTGTGACAACCATTTCGACAGCGCAGGCTGGGTGATATTCATCATCCGCGCGACATGGGTCAGATTGCCCTGTTCACCCAGCGCCACCAGCATTTGCAGGTGATGAAGCTTTAGTTTCTGCGCCCAGTTTGCCATTTGCCATAACCTCCAGGTTATCTCTCTGCCCGAAATGCCATTGTACATTTCATCTCTTTAATCACAATATCGCAACATACATAAAACAAAAGAAACATCTACCTTACCTGCACTGAGGCATTTACTATGACTCAACGACGTGATTTACAAGCACTGATCGATGCTGCTCCGGTCGGCAAGATGCAGTGGCGCGTTATCATCTGCTGTTTTCTGGTGGTAATGCTCGATGGTTTAGACACCGCGGCTATCGGCTTTATCGCCCCTGATATTCGCACTCACTGGCAACTCACCGCAGGCGATCTCGCCCCGCTTTTTGGCGCGGGTCTGCTGGGGTTAACCGCAGGCGCACTGCTTTGTGGTCCGTTGTCCGATCGCTTTGGCCGCAAACGGGTGATTGAGCTGTGCGTCTTTTTGTTTGGCGCGTTAAGCCTCGCCTCGGCTTTCTCACCGGATCTGCAAACGCTGGTATTCCTGCGTTTCCTCACCGGCCTTGGGCTGGGTGGCGCGATGCCAAACACAATTACCATGACCTCGGAATATCTGCCTGCCCGCCGCCGCGGCGCGCTGGTGACGCTGATGTTTTGCGGCTTTACCCTGGGTTCGGCGTTTGGCGGGATTGTCAGCGCGCAGCTGGTGCCGGTGATTGGCTGGCACGGGATCCTGGTGTTGGGTGGCGTATTACCGCTGATGCTGTTTGTTGCACTGCTGGTGGTTCTGCCGGAATCGCCACGCTGGCAAGTGCGCCGCCAGCTACCCCGGGCGGTGATTGCGAAAACCGTCAGCGCCATCACCCGCGAGCGTTATGTCGATACCCACTTTTATCTCATTGAATCAGCCTCCGTTACAAAAGGCAGCATTCGTCAACTGTTTATGGGGCGTCAGTTACCCATCACGTTGATGCTGTGGGTGGTGTTCTTTATGAGCTTGCTGATTATTTACCTGCTCTCAAGCTGGATGCCAACGCTGCTCAACCATCGCGGCATCGACCTGCAACATGCCTCCTGGGTTACCGCCGCGTTCCAGATTGGCGGTACGTTGGGCGCGCTGGCGCTGGGCGTGCTGATGGATAAGTTCAATCCTTTCCGCGTACTGGCGCTGAGCTATGCCATAGGCGCTGTATGCATCGTGATGATTGGCTTAAGCCAGGACGGATTATGGCTAATGGCGCTGGCGATTTTCGGCACCGGCATTGGCATCAGCGGATCGCAGGTGGGGCTGAATGCGCTGACCGCAACACTTTATCCAACACAAAGTCGCGCCACGGGCGTGAGCTGGTCAAACGCCGTGGGCCGCTGCGGCGCGATTGTTGGCTCGCTGTCTGGCGGCGTGATGATGGCGATGAATTTCTCTTTCGACACCCTGTTTTTCATTATCGCTGTGCCCGCGGCGATCAGTGCGGTGATGTTAACCCTGCTGATCACCGTGGTTCGCCAGTCGACCTCTGTCCCTGACTCACTGCCTCACGCAGGTGTTGTGAACGAATAAGGAGCATCCCAATGACTGATAACAATCAAAATAGCCGCGAGCAATTTTATCAGCATATTTCCGGGCAAAACCTGACCCCGCTGTGGGAGTCACTGCACCATCTGGTGCCAAAAACGCCCAACGCTAACTGTGCGCCAGCGTACTGGAATTATCAGGAGATCCGCCCGCTGCTGCTGGAGAGCGGCAGCCTGATTGGCGCGAAAGAAGCCGTGCGCCGCGTGCTGGTGCTGGAAAACCCGGCGCTGCGCGGGCAGTCTTCCATCACCGCGACTTTATATGCCGGTTTGCAACTGATCATGCCGGGCGAAGTGGCACCGAGTCATCGCCATAACCAGTCGGCGCTGCGTTTTATTGTTGAAGGTAAAGGGGCATTCACCGCCGTTGATGGCGAACGCACGCCAATGAATGAGGGCGATTTTATCCTGACTCCGCAGTGGCGCTGGCACGATCACGGTAACCCTGGCGACGAACCGGTTATCTGGCTCGATGGGCTGGATCTGCCATTAGTGAACACTCTGGGCTGCGGTTTTGCCGAAGATTACCCGGAGGAGCAACAACCAGTAACGCGTAAAGAGGGCGATTACCTGCCGCGTTACGCTGCCAATATGTTGCCGCTGCGCCATCAGACCGGGAACTCCTCGCCCATCTTTAACTACCGTTATGACCGTAGCCGCGAAGTGCTACACGATTTAACCCGCCTGGGCGATGCCGATGAGTGGGATGGCTACAAAATGCGCTACGTCAACCCGGTCACCGGTGGCTATCCGATGCCGTCGATGGGCGCTTTCCTGCAACTGCTGCCGAAAGGGTTTGCCTCACGCGTGGCGCGTACCACTGACAGCACCATCTACCATGTAGTGGAAGGTAGCGGGCAGGTCACTATCGGCAATGAAACCTTCAGCTTTAGTGCAAAAGATATCTTCGTGGTGCCGACCTGGCACGGCGTGTCGTTCCAGACCACGCAAGATACCGTTTTATTTAGTTTTTCGGACAGACCGGTACAAGAAGCCCTGGGGCTGTTCCGCGAAGCGCGTTATTAATTTGGGAGAGAGAAAATGACTCAATACGTATTCGAACCACAAGCGCCCGTTACCGTACCGGTTGTTGGCAGTGATGAACAATTCCCCGTACGCCGCGTTTACTGCGTCGGACGTAACTATGCCGCCCACGCCCGCGAAATGGGCTTTGATCCGGATCGTGAACCGCCATTCTTCTTCTGCAAACCGGCGGATGCCGTTGTTCCGGTTGCCGCTGGCGAAACGCTGGCGCTGCCGTATCCGGCGCAGACCGATAACTACCATTATGAAATTGAACTGGTGGTGGCGATTGGTAAAAAAGGCAGTGATATCCCGCTGGAAAACGCCCATGAATATGTCTGGGGTTATGCCACGGGTCTTGATATGACTCGCCGTGACCGTCAAATGGAAATGCGCCAGATGGGCCGCCCGTGGGAAATCGGCAAAGCGTTCGATCTCTCGGCCCCCATCGCGCCGCTGCACAAAGCCAGCGAAACTGGCGGTATTGATAACGCACCTATCTGGTTACAGGTTAACGGCGAAGATCATCAGCGCAGCGATATTCGTCATCTCATCTGGTCAGTGAATGAAACCATCAGCTACCTGTCAGGCTTCTTTGAACTGCAACCGGGCGATCTAATCTTTACCGGTACGCCGGAAGGGGTTGGCCCAGTAGTCAAAGGTGATGTGATCACGGGCAACGTCGAGGGCTTAACGCCTATCGCGGTGAAGATTGTCTGAGGTGATGATGAAGCTGTACAGTTTTTTTAATAGTTCAGCGTCTTACCGGGTGCGCATTGCGCTGGCGCTGAAGGGTATCGATTACCAGACCGAAGGGGTGAATATCCGCATTGGTCAGCAAAACGAACTGGCCTACCGGCGGATGAATCCGGTCGGGCTGGTGCCGACGCTGCTGACCGACGAGGGCGAATCACTCGGACAATCGCTGGCGATTATTGACTGGCTGGAGAGTCACTACCCGCAAGTTCCGCTGATGCCGCAGGAAGAACCGGCCCGCAACAAGGTGCTGGAAATTGTCTATGCCATCGCCTGCGATATTCATCCATTGAATAACCTACGCGTGCTGCGCTACCTGACCGAAGAGCTGAACGTCAGTGAAGAAGATAAAAAACGCTGGTATGCGCACTGGATCCAGCAAGGGTTAAGCGCGGTGGAACAGCTACTGCGCCAGAGCCAGTCGGGGCAATTTTGTGTGGGCGAGACGCCGACGCTGGCAGATTGCTGCCTTGTTCCACAGTGGGCGAACGCGCTACGTATGAACTGCGATCTGAGCGGGTATCCGCGCTGCAAAGCGGTGTACGACGCCTGCACGCAGCTGCCAGCGTTCATTGCCGCAGCGCCAGAAAATCAACAAGATAAAATTTCAGCCTGACCAGGAGAACCATAATGACTAAAGTGACACGCGCAGTAATTGTGGGAGGCGGGATCGGCGGTGCGGCAACTGCGTTGTCACTGGCCCGCCAGGGGATCAAAGTGGTGCTGCTGGAAAAGGCGCATGAGATCGGTGAGATTGGCGCAGGTATCCAGTTGGGGCCAAATGCGTTTTCGGCGTTGGATAGCCTCGGCGTCGGCGAAATCGCCCGCCAGCGCGCGGTATTCACCGATCACATCACCATGATGGATGCGGTAAACGCCGAAGAAGTGGTGCGCATTGAAACCGGTCAGGCCTTTCGCGATCATTTCGGCGGCCCTTACGCGGTGATCCACCGGGTTGATATTCACGCCTCGGTGTGGGAAGCGGTACTGACGCATCCGGACGTGGAATATCACACCTCCACCAACGTCGTGGATATTCGCGAGACAGAAGACGATGTCACCGTTTTCGACGATCGCGGCAATAGTTGGATCGGCGATATTCTGATTGGCTGTGACGGCGTGAAGTCAGTGGTGCGCCAGAGCTTATTGGGCGATGCGCCGCGTGTCACCGGGCATGTGGTCTACCGTGCGGTTATCGATTGTGCCGATATGCCGGAAGATTTGCGCATTAACGCACCAGTATTGTGGGCGGGGCCGTGCTGTCACTTGGTGCATTACCCTTTACGCGGCGGCAAGCAGTATAACCTGGTGGTGACATTCCACAGCCGCCAGCAGGAAGAGTGGGGCGTGAAGGATGGCAGTAAAGAGGAAGTGCTCTCTTACTTTGAAGGGATTCACCCCCGTCCGCGCCAGATGCTGGATAAACCGACCTCCTGGCGACGCTGGTCAACCGCCGACCGTGAACCGGTAGCGAAGTGGGGAACGAAGCGCATTACGCTGGTGGGCGATGCGGCCCATCCGGTGGCGCAGTATATGGCGCAGGGTGCCTGTATGGCGCTGGAAGACGCGGTAACACTGGGTAAGGCGCTGGCGCAGTGTGAGGGTGATGCGGCACAAGCCTTTGCGCTGTATGAGTCGGTACGTATTCCGCGCACCGCGCGCATCGTCTGGTCGACCCGTGAAATGGGGCGGGTTTATCATGCCGCAGGAGTAGAGCGCCAGGTACGTAACCTGCTGTGGAAAGGGAAATCGCAGGCAGAGTTTTACCGCGGCATGGAGTGGCTGTACGGCTGGAAAGAAGATAACTGTTTGCAACCACGCTGAGTACTTTAATCCGTTGACCATAGGCGCTAACATAGCGCCTCATTTTTTTGCGGGTGATGATATGCGTGTGTTACTGGCACCGATGGAGGGAGTGCTTGACTCTCTGGTGCGTGAATTGCTGACCGAAGTTAACGACTACGATCTGTGCATCACCGAGTTTGTCCGCGTGGTGGATCAACTGCTGCCGTTAAAAGTCTTTCATCGCATTTGCCCTGAGCTACAAAACGCCAGCCGGACACCATCTGGTACGCTGGTGCGCGTGCAGTTGTTAGGTCAGTTCCCACAATGGCTGGCAGAGAACGCCGCCCGTGCGGTGGAGTTAGGTTCCTGGGGCGTGGATCTCAATTGCGGCTGCCCGTCGAAAACGGTCAACGGTAGCGGTGGTGGGGCGACGTTACTCAAAGATCCTGAACTCATCTACCAGGGTGCAAAAGCGATGCGTGAAGCTGTACCGGCGCATTTGCCCGTCAGCGTGAAAGTGCGTCTGGGCTGGGACAGCGGTGAGAAGAAATTTGAAATCGCCGATGCGGTTCAACAGGCTGGTGCTACGGAGCTGGTGGTGCATGGACGGACAAAAGAGCAGGGTTACCGCGCGGAGCATATTGACTGGCAGGCGATTGGCGAGATTCGCCAGCGGCTGAATATTCCGGTGATTGCCAACGGTGAAATCTGGGACTGGCAGAGTGCGCAACAATGTATGGCGATCAGCGGCTGCGACGCAGTGATGATTGGTCGCGGGGCGCTCAATATTCCCAACCTGAGCCGGGTGGTAAAATATAACGAACCGCGAATGCCGTGGCCGGAGGTGGTTGCTTTGCTGCAAAAATATACCCGTCTGGAAAAGCAGGGCGATACCGGGTTATATCACGTTGCGCGGATTAAACAGTGGTTGAGTTATTTGCGTAAAGAATACGATGAAGCAACGGAATTATTTCAGCATGTTCGGGTGTTGAATAATTCCCCTGATATTGCAAGGGCTATTCAGGCAATTGATATCGAGAAACTCTAAAAAACCATAGTGATGTTTTTTGACAATGTGTTAGCTCTTTATCAATAGGCCGCACGGTTGTTTGGTGGCGTCAAAATTGCCGAGGCGTTCCCTGAAGGCCGGGGCAGCCCACATGGATGTGGGCTGAGGGCGCGTTTTACAGGGATGTTACCTCGCGCCCGACCCGGTAGCCGTAAGGGATAAGCCGAGGGCACCGCGCAGCGGCGATTTTGTTCGCCAGAGCCCGGGGGTGCAGGGGGCGGCGGCGATTGGCCGCCCCCTGCGCGCTCCTTGCGCCAGTGATTATATGAAGCAATACACATGACAGGAGCGCAACAGGATGAGAGACTGAAATATTCTCGTTATTTTCGGACCTGATGACATTAATTAATTTTAAAATATCATCTTAAATACGCCAGTCACCACCAGTAGCCCAATCAGGAAAATAATCAATACAGCCCAGAGTATAATTTTCATTGGCGTTCCTTTATTTGTGAGTGCTGAATAAGTATAGGAAAAAACGAAGCCCTTTGCCGTTATCCATAAACGATTAAGATAAATCGGAAGATATCATTCACTTAGTGTATATTTTTCTGGATATGTCGTTTTATTGCTACTGATGTATTGCCACGCGAAACTAAAAAATATATCGCAACACACGGTAATCTCCGCGCACCTTTTCTTACCTGATTATTCCCCCATGAATCGTGATTCCTTTTATCCCGCCATCGCCTGTTTTCCGCTGTTACTGATGCTGGCCGGGTGTGCGCCTATGCATGAAACCCGCCAGGCGTTAAGCCAGCAAACGCCCGCTGCACAAGTTGACACCGCATTACCCACGGCGCTGAAAAATGGTTGGCCAGACAGCCAATGGTGGCTGGAGTATCACGATAATCAACTCACTTCCTTAATTAACAATGCACTACAGAACGCACCGGATATGCAGGTGGCTGAACAGCGCATTCAGCTAGCTGAAGCCCAGGCGAAGGCAATTGCTACTCAGGATGGTCCGCAGATCGACTTTTCTGCGGATATGGAGCGGCAAAAAATGTCGGCAGAAGGCTTAATGGGGCCGTTTGCTCTGAACGATCCGGCCGCAGGTACGACCGGTCCGTGGTACACCAACGGTACTTTTGGCTTAACGGTGGGCTGGCATCTCGATATCTGGGGAAAGAATCGGGCGGAGGTAACTGCTCGCCTGGGTACGGTTAAAGCACGAGCGGCGGAACGCGAGCAAACCCGCCAATTGCTGGCTGGCAGCGTAGCCCGCCTGTACTGGGAGTGGCAGACCCAGGCGGCGTTAAACACGGTCTTGCAGCAAATCGAAAAAGAGCAGAACACTATTATCGCGACCGATCGCCAGCTATATCAGAACGGGATTACTTCTTCAGTTGAAGGTGTGGAAACCGATATTAATGCCAGCAAAACCCGGCAGCAGCTCGACGATGTCGCGGGGAAAATGAAAATTATTGAGGCACGGTTAAGCGCACTTACAAATCACCAGACAAAGGCATTGAAGCTTAATCCGGTCGCGTTGCCGAAAGTGGCAAGCCAGCTTCCTGATGAACTGGGGTACTCCTTACTGGCGCGGCGGGCAGATTTGCAGGCGGCGCACTGGTACGTTGAGTCATCGTTAAGCACTATTGATGCGGCAAAAGCGGCATTTTATCCTGACATCAACCTGATGGCCTTCCTGCAACAGGATGCGTTGCACTTAAGCGATCTGTTCCGTCATTCCGCGCAGCAAATGGGCGTTACGGCAGGCCTGACGCTACCCATTTTCGATAGTGGTCGTCTTAACGCCAACCTCGATATCGCAAAAGCCGAAAGCAACTTGTCTATCGCCAGCTACAACAAAGCGGTGGTTGAAGCGGTGAATGACGTGGCGCGGGCAGCCAGTCAGGTTCAGACACTGGCGGAGAAAAACCAGCATCAGGCGCAAATTGAGCGCGATGCCTTGCGTGTAGTAGGTCTTGCGCAGGCGCGCTTTAACGCGGGCATCATTGCGGGTTCCCGCGTCAGCGAAGCCAGAATCCCCGCGCTGCGTGAGCGGGCCAATGGCCTGTTATTGCAAGGGCAGTGGCTGGATGCCTCCATTCAACTCACTGGTGCGTTGGGCGGGGGTTACAAACGTTGATGATATGCGCCTTCTATACTTAACGTTTATTCAGCGTTATGTGGAGAACTCGATGGCACAGGTCGCGATTATTACCGCCTCCGATTCGGGGATCGGCAAAGAGTGCGCGTTATTACTGGCGCAGCAGGGGTTTGATATTGGTATTACCTGGCACTCTGATGAAGAAGGGGCAAAAGATACCGCGCGTGAGGTGGTTAGCCACGGCGTACGTGCGGAGATCGTGCAGCTGGATCTCGGCAATCTACCAGAAGGGGCACTGGCGCTGGAGAAACTCATTCAACGGCTGGGGCGTATTGATGTGCTGGTGAATAATGCGGGCGCAATGACCAAAGCGCCGTTTCTTGATATGGCTTTCGATGAGTGGCGCAAGATTTTTACCGTTGATGTCGATGGTGCATTTTTATGCTCGCAAATTGCTGCCCGCCAGATGGTGAAACAAGGGCAGGGTGGTCGCATCATCAACATTACGTCGGTGCATGAACATACGCCGTTGCCGGATGCCAGCGCTTACACAGCCGCTAAACATGCGCTCGGTGGGTTAACTAAAGCGATGGCGCTGGAGCTGGTCAGGCATAAGATTTTGGTGAACGCAGTCGCACCTGGGGCGATCGCCACGCCAATGAATGGCATGGATGACGGGGATGTGAAGCCCGATGCGGAGCCTTCGATTCCCTTGCGGCGTTTTGGCGCAACGCATGAGATTGCCAGCCTGGTGGTGTGGCTTTGTTCGGAGGGCGCAAATTACACCACTGGGCAGTCGTTGATAGTGGATGGCGGCTTTATGCTGGCGAATCCGCAGTTCAACCCAGAATAGCGCAGTGAGGTGCGTGGATATTTCAATGGGTTAGGCCAGATAAGACACCAGCGTCGCATCAGGCATGGAACACCCGGTGCCGGATGTGGCGTGAATGCTTATCTGTGGCAACTGCTTTACGCCTGATTATCCGGCTTTTTCTTCCCGCGTCGTTTCAGCCACCAGCGCACGCCTACCACCAGAACCACGACCAGAATCAACCAGACCCAGTGTTTCAAATGCTGGTCGAGATTGTGCAACCACGGCGCAATCACCTGACCACCAGCGTAACCGATAGTTGTAAAAATCAACGCCCAGGCAAATGCGCCAAGGATATTCAGTGGCAGAAAGATTTTCGGCGGCAGCTGGCTGGCACCAATCAGCGTCGGGCCAATCACCCGAAAGCCATACATAAAACGCGTACCAATGACAAACAGATACGGATGGCGTTGGATCAGTTTCTGCGCCCGCTCAATTTTATCCTGATGCTTAGAGAAACGGCGTAATAGCTTGCCGCCAAACCGCCGCCCGCACAGATAAAGCACCTGGTCGCCAATCATGCCGCCAAGCGCCACAGAAAGTACCACCAGCGGGAACTTTAATAGCCCCTGATGTGCTGCAACGCCTCCCAGCAAAGTCACGGTTTCACCTTCCGCCAGGCTACCGATCACCAGCGCGGCATAACCATATTGTGAGATGAGTGTATTGAGATCCATAGGCCAGTCTGTCTCCCTTTAGTTGCCTGTAAGCATACACCCTGTGAATAGTTCACGCTGAAAAAGGACGTACATCAGACGGTGCAAATTACATGAGCGAACAAAAAATAATCACAAGCTGACTTATACTTGAACTGTCAGGTTCATGAACTCACAACAAGGGGGCGGTATGAGCCATGTCTGGGGACTGTTTTCCCATCCCGATCGTGAAATGCAGGTGATTAATCGCGAAAACGAAACGATTTCTCACCATTACACCCACCACGTTTTGCTGATGGCGGCGATTCCGGTGATTTGCGCCTTCATTGGCACCACACAAATTGGCTGGAATTTTGGCGATGGCACTATTCTGAAGTTATCCTGGTTTACCGGACTGGCGCTGGCTGTCCTGTTTTATGGCGTTATGCTGGCTGGGGTCGCGGTGATGGGGCGGGTCATCTGGTGGATGGCGCGCAATTATCCGCAGCGTCCGTCACTTGCGCACTGCATGGTCTTTGCGGGCTACGTTGCAACTCCGCTGTTTTTAAGCGGTCTGGTGGCGCTTTATCCGCTGGTCTGGTTGTGTGCGCTGGTCGGCACGGTGGCGCTGTTTTACGCCGGCTACCTGCTTTATCTCGGTATTCCGAGCTTCCTGAATATCAACAAAGAGGAAGGCCTTAGCTTCTCCAGTTCGACGCTGGCGATTGGCGTGCTGGTGCTGGAAGTGCTGCTCGCCCTTACCGTTATACTATGGGGTTACGGTTATCGTTTGTTCTAGAAAGTTCTTTTGTGTTGCATTGCTGGCGTAAATGTCAGCAATGCAGCATTTCCTCACGATTCTCCTTTGACGATCGCACTTTTTGCTCGTTATGATGGCGTCGCTAGCCTCAGTAAATCCTTACTCCGGCGGTGCGCAACCCGTGCGCGTGAACCACTATCTGAATGCTCATCATGCCGAAATTTCGAGTTTCTTTATTTAGCCTGGCCCTGATGCTGGCTGTGCCTTTGGCACCGCAGGCCGTTGCGAAAACGGCAGCCGCTACCACCGCTTCACAGCCGGAAATTGCCTCCGGTAGCGCGATGATTGTTGATCTGAATACCAACAAAGTGATCTATTCGAACCACCCGGATCTGGTGCGTCCGATTGCGTCTATCAGCAAATTAATGACCGCGATGGTCGTGCTGGATGCGCGACTGCCGCTGGATGAAAAACTAAAAGTGGATATCAGCCAGACGCCGGAGATGAAAGGGGTCTATTCGCGCGTACGACTGAACAGCGAAATCAGCCGTAAAGATATGCTGTTGCTGGCGCTGATGTCTTCAGAAAACCGCGCGGCGGCAAGCCTTGCGCACCATTATCCCGGTGGTTACAAAGCCTTTATTAAGGCGATGAATGCGAAAGCGAAATCGCTCGGAATGAACAACACGCGCTTTGTTGAACCGACCGGATTGTCGGTGCATAACGTTTCAACCGCCCGTGACTTAACCAAACTGCTCATTGCCAGCAAACAATATCCGTTGATCGGGCAGTTAAGTACTACCCGGGAAGATATGGCAACCTTCTCTAACCCGACGTATACGCTGCCGTTCCGCAATACTAACCATCTGGTGTATCGCGATAACTGGAATATTCAGTTAACCAAAACGGGCTTTACCAATGCGGCGGGCCATTGTCTGGTGATGCGTACGGTTATCAATAATAAACCGGTGGCGCTGGTAGTGATGGACGCGTTTGGCAAATATACCCATTTTGCCGATGCCAGCCGTCTGCGTACCTGGATTGAGACCGGTAAAGTAATGCCTGTTCCGGCAGCAGCGTTGAGCTATAAAAAACAAAAAGCCGCCCAGATGGCGGCGGCGGGGCAGACGGCACAGAACGATTAAATGAATGACGGATGGCGATACTCTGCCATCCGTAATTTTTACTCCACTTCCTGCCAGTTTTTCCGCTTACTGGTTTTACCGATCCCCGGATTCATGCTGTTGGTCGGATCGTTCTCGCGATAAAACTTCTGCAACGTCTCCGGTGCTTTATACAAATGACCGACGTTATGCTCGGCAGGGTACTGCGCGCCGCGCTGCTGTAGCAGTTCCAGCATCTGTTCTTTCAACGCATGCACATCCACGCCTTTTTTAACGATGTAATCCTGATGGAAGACATAGCACATAAAATGGCCGTAATAGAGCTTGTGCACCAGCTGGCTGTCGATGTCCGGCGGTAAATGCTCATACCACTCGGTGTCGTTACGCCGCAGAGCGATATCCAGTGCCAGAATGTCTTCGACTTCATCGGAATGCACCGCCTGATAACGAATTGCTGCGCCCGCAGCGGCGAAACGGTGTAAAAACGCTTTGCTACCTTCCTCCGGCGTACAGACAAAGAAATCGCCTTCGGCCTGTTTGAAATAATCCACCAGCCACGATTTGGCTTCACCGACGCCATCGCCCGCCATTTTTAACAGCAGATGATGTTCATATTTATCGCGCCAGTTTTTCATGCGCGGCGGTAAATGGCTGGGGAACAGGTGACCGAATTTTTGCATCGCACGGTCGGTAAAATGCGGACGGAAGAATTTCACTTTCTCCAGCATCGCATCGGTGCGCCCCTTGAGATTAAAGAAGAACGGCATCTTGTCGGTGCCTAACTTATCAATCATCAGGAAGGTGTCTTTGCCGTATTTTTCCGCAATATCGTAGATATCCCGGTGCATATATTCCCCGGCAACCGGCAGATTTTCGAAATTAGCCAGAATATGACGGCGGATTTCTGTCAGTACTTCCGGCTGGTTGGTGCCGATATAAAACACCTGCTGATTTTTTTCCGCTTCGAAGGTATCAAGACGTACCGCAAAGACGGCCAGCTTCCCGGCGCAACCAGAAGATTCAAATAACCGATCCGGATCGGCGTTATAACGTGCGGGCGTGTCGGCTTCAATATCACGAACGCGGTGGACATAGTCATAATCGTGGGCGTGACGGCCATCGTGACGCACATCGTCATCTTTGATGCGATCGTCATCCAGCTTGCTAAGGATCTGCTCCGGCGTTTCGCCCAGATCAATCCCGAGATGGTTAACCAGCGTCAGCTTGCCATCTTCATTTATACGCGCGAATAACGACATTTCGGTATACGCCGGGCCACGTTGCACCAGCGAGCCGCCGGAGTTGTTACAAATACCGCCGATGACCGATGCGCCTATACACGATGATCCAATCACCGAGTGCGGTTCGCGTCCCAGCGGTTTGAGGGCTTTTTCCAGCGAATAAAGCGTTGTGCCCGGATAGGCCAGCACCTGTTCGCCCTTGCCAAGAACGTGCAGCTTGTCGAGACGCAGGGTGCTGATGATCACGATATCGCGATCATAGTCGTTACCGTTTGGCGTCGATCCTTCGGTCAGGCCTGTATTGGCAGCCTGCATGAGAATAATTTTGTCGGCGGTGACGCAGGCTTTCAGCACCCGCCACAATTCCAGTAGTGAGCCAGGGAAAACGACAGCCAGCGCGTCGCCCTGACCAGAACGGAAGCCCTTGCGATAGCGGGCCGTTTTTGCGGGATCGGTGAGCAGGTGTGAATGACCGACCAGACGGGCAAGTTCATTCAAAAAGGCTTTATTATCAGTTGTTGTCATGGAAGACATTTTCCACTCCTTGTGGTGGCGAAAAAATATCACAAACTAGAATAGCGCCTTGTATGACAATTCAGCGAGTGAATATTTTGAAAATTCAGACAATAAACTGAGCATTCTTTTTCTCTCTCCATCATGCTTATGGCAAACTACGGTTTTTGCACCATTTTCGCTGCCACGTCGGGCAACAAAGGAAGAAAAATCCATATGAAATGGCTATGTTCAGTAGGAATCGCGGTGAGTCTGGCCCTGCAGCCAGCACTGGCGGATGATTTATTCGGTAACCATCCATTAACGCCTGAAGCGCGGGATGCGTTCGTCACCGAACTGCTTAAGAAAATGACGGTTGATGAGAAAATTGGTCAGCTGCGCTTAATCAGCGTCGGCCCGGATAACCCGAAAGAGGCGATCCGCGAGATGATCAAAGACGGGCAGGTTGGGGCGATTTTCAACACCGTAACCCGTCAGGATATCCGCGCCATGCAGGATCAGGTGATGGAATTAAGCCGCCTGAAAATTCCTCTTTTCTTTGCTTACGACGTGCTGCACGGTCAGCGCACGGTGTTCCCGATTAGCCTCGGTCTGGCCTCGTCTTTTAACCTCGATGCGGTGAAAACGGTCGGACGTGTCTCTGCTTATGAAGCGGCAGATGATGGCCTGAATATGACCTGGGCACCAATGGTAGATGTTTCGCGCGATCCGCGCTGGGGACGTGCTTCCGAAGGTTTTGGCGAAGATACGTATCTCACCTCAACAATGGGTAAAACCATGGTGGAAGCGATGCAGGGTAAAAGCCCGGCAGATCGCTACTCGGTGATGACCAGCGTCAAACACTTTGCCGCATACGGCGCGGTAGAAGGCGGTAAAGAGTACAACACCGTCGATATGAGTCCGCAGCGCCTGTTTAATGATTATATGCCGCCGTACAAAGCGGGGCTGGACGCAGGTAGCGGTGCGGTGATGGTGGCGCTGAACTCGCTGAACGGCACGCCAGCCACCTCCGATTCATGGCTGCTGAAAGATGTTCTGCGCGACCAGTGGGGCTTTAAAGGCATCACCGTTTCCGATCACGGCGCAATCAAAGAGCTGATTAAACATGGCACGGCGGCAGACCCGGAAGATGCGGTGCGCGTGGCGCTGAAATCCGGCATCAACATGAGTATGAGCGACGAGTATTACTCGAAGTATCTGCCTGGGTTGATCAAATCCGGCAAAGTGACGATGGAAGAGCTGGATGACGCTGCCCGTCATGTACTGAACGTTAAATATGATATGGGGTTGTTTAACGACCCGTACAGCCATCTCGGTCCGAAAGAGTCTGACCCGGTGGATACCAATGCCGAAAGCCGCCTGCACCGCAAAGAAGCGCGTGAAGTGGCACGCGAAAGCCTGGTGTTGCTGAAAAACCGTCTCGAAACGTTACCGCTGAAAAAATCAGCCACCATTGCGGTGGTTGGCCCGCTGGCAGACAGCAAGCGTGACGTGATGGGCAGCTGGTCCGCAGCCGGTGTTGCCGATCAATCCGTGACCGTACTGACCGGGATTAAAAATGCCGTCGGTGAAAACGGTAAAGTGCTGTACGCCAAAGGGGCGAACGTCACCAGTGACAAAGGCATTATCGATTTCCTGAATCAGTATGAAGAGGCGGTCAAAGTCGATCCGCGTTCGCCGCAAGAGATGATTGATGAAGCGGTGCAAACCGCGAAACAATCTGATGTGGTGGTGGCTGTGGTCGGTGAAGCTCAGGGGATGGCGCACGAGGCTTCCAGCCGTACCGATATTACTATTCCGCAAAGCCAACGTGACTTGATTGCGGCGTTGAAAGCCACTGGTAAACCGCTGGTGCTGGTGCTGATGAATGGGCGTCCGCTGGCGCTGGTGAAAGAAGATCAGCAGGCTGATGCGATTCTGGAAACCTGGTTTGCGGGGACTGAAGGCGGTAATGCAATTGCCGATGTATTGTTTGGCGATTACAACCCGTCCGGCAAGCTGCCAATGTCCTTCCCGCGTTCTGTCGGGCAGATCCCGGTGTACTACAGCCATCTGAACACCGGGCGTCCGTATAATGCCGACAAGCCGAACAAATACACTTCGCGTTATTTTGATGAAGCTAACGGGGCGCTGTATCCGTTCGGCTATGGTCTGAGCTACACCACTTTCACCGTCTCTGATGTGAAACTTTCCGCGCCGACCATGAAGCGTGACGGCAAAGTGACCGCCAGTGTGCAGGTGACGAACACCGGTAAGCGCGAAGGGGCGACGGTAGTGCAGATGTACTTGCAGGATGTGACGGCTTCCATGAGTCGTCCGGTGAAGCAGCTGAAAGGCTTTGAGAAAATCACCCTGAAACCGGGCGAAACTCAGACCGTCAGCTTCCCGATTGATATCGAGGCGCTGAAGTTCTGGAATCAACAGATGAAATATGACGCCGAGCCTGGCAAGTTCAATGTCTTTATCGGCACTGATTCCGCACGCGTTAAGAAAGGCGAGTTTGAGTTGCTGTAATGCTTTAGTAAGGGCGCGACGTCTGCGCCCTTTAAGTATTTATCTGATTCTGCAACTGAATCCGCCCAGACAGGCTAACCCTGTCATTATCAACTATGCTTTTCTCTTAATTCGCTGAAAACAACAGTAAAAGAATGAGGAAAGCATCATGCCACTCTCAAAGCTCTGGGCAGGTTCATTGGTTTTGTTGGCAGCCGTGAGCCTGCCGCTACAGGCGGCTTCCCCCGTTAAGGTTGGTTCAAAAATCGATACCGAAGGCGCGCTGCTCGGCAATATTATTTTGCAAGTGCTGGAAAGCCACGGCGTACCAACGGTCAATAAAGTGCAACTTGGAACGACTCCTGTGGTGCGCGGGGCGATCACTTCCGGTGAACTGGATATCTATCCGGAATATACCGGCAATGGGGCGTTCTTCTTTAAAGATGAAAACGATGCTGCGTGGAAAAATGCCGGGCAAGGCTACGAGAAAGTCAAAAAGCTCGATGCAGAGCAAAACAAGTTAATCTGGCTGACGCCTGCGCCTGCAAATAACACCTGGACCATCGCCGTGCGTCAGGATGTGGCAGAGAAAAACAAACTCACTTCGCTTGCTGACCTGAGTCGTTATCTGAAAGACGGTGGCACCTTTAAACTGGCGGCCTCAGCAGAGTTTATCGAACGCGCCGATGCCTTACCCGCTTTTGAAAAAGCCTATGGCTTTAAGCTCGGTCAGGATCAGTTGCTTTCACTGGCTGGTGGCGACACGGCGGTGACGATCAAAGCCGCTGCCCAACAAACATCCGGCGTTAATGCGGCGATGGCTTACGGCACTGACGGCCCGGTCGCGGCGCTGGGGCTGCAAACCTTAAGCGATCCGCAAGGCGTGCAACCTATCTACGCGCCTGCACCAGTGGTGCGTGAATCGGTGTTGAAGGAGTATCCGCAAATGGCACAGTGGCTACAGCCAGTCTTCGCCAGCCTCGATGAAAAAACATTGCAGCAACTGAATGCCAGCATTGCTGTGGAAGGACTGGATGCCAAAAAAGTGGCTGCCGACTACCTGAAACAAAAAGGGTGGACGAAGTAATTTCCCGTGACTTATTTCCGTATTAATCCTGTTCTGGCGCTGCTGCTGTTGCTGACGGCAATCGCAGCGGCGCTGCCGTTTATCAGTTACGCGCCTAATCGTTTAGTTTCGGGTGAGGGGCGTCATCTCTGGCAGCTGTGGCCGCAAACGATCTGGATGCTGGTGGGCGTTGGTTGCGCCTGGATGACAGCCTGTTTTATTCCCGCTAAAAAAGGCAGCATTTTTGCACTCATTCTGGCGCAATTCGTCTTCGTATTGCTGGTGTGGGGAGCAGGAAAGGCGGCGACACAACTGGCACAAAATGGCAGTGCGCTGGCGCGTACCAGCCTCGGCAGTGGTTTCTGGCTGGCTGCGGCGCTGGCATTGCTGGCCTGTAGTGATGCCATCCGCCGAATCTCCACGCATCCGCTGTGGCGCTGGTTGTTGCATATGCAGATTGCCATCATTCCGCTGTGGTTGCTGTACTCCGGCACGCTTAACGATCTCTCGCTAATGAAAGAATACGCCAACCGTCAGGATGTGTTTGACGACGCGCTGGCACAACATCTGACGTTGCTGTTTGGTGCGGTGCTGCCTGCGTTAGTGATTGGTGTGCCGCTGGGCGTCTGGTGCTACTTTTCCACTGCGCGGCAGGGGGCGATTTTTTCTCTGCTGAATGTCATTCAGACCGTGCCTTCGGTGGCGCTCTTTGGCCTGTTGATTGCGCCGCTTGCCGCACTGGTTACGGCCTTTCCGTGGCTGGGTAAGCTCGGCATAGCAGGAACCGGAATGACACCCGCACTGATTGCGCTGGTGCTCTATGCCTTGCTGCCGCTGGTGCGCGGCGTGGTAGTCGGCTTGAACCAGATCCCGCGCGATGTGCTGGAGAGCGCCAGAGCGATGGGCATGAGCGGGGCGCAGCGATTCCTGCATGTTCAGTTACCGCTGGCGTTACCGGTATTTCTGCGTAGCCTGCGGGTGGTGATGGTGCAAACCGTCGGCATGGCGGTGATTGCGGCGTTAATCGGTGCAGGCGGTTTTGGGGCGCTGGTTTTCCAGGGGCTGCTAAGCAGCGCCATTGATTTAGTATTGCTGGGGGTGATCCCGGTAATTGTTCTGGCGGTGCTGATCGATGCGCTGTTCGATTTGCTTATCGCACTGCTGAAGGTGAAACGTAATGATTGAATTTAGCCATGTCAGCAAACTGTTCGGCGCACAAAAAGCCGTTAACGATCTCAATCTCAATTTTCAGGAGGGGAGTTTTTCGGTGCTGATTGGTACATCAGGCTCCGGTAAATCCACCACTCTGAAAATGATTAACCGCCTGGTGGAGCATGACAGCGGCGTGATCCGCTTTGCCGGAGAAGAAATTCGCTCGCTGCCAGTGCTGGAGTTGCGCCGCCGGATGGGCTATGCCATTCAATCTATTGGCCTGTTTCCCCACTGGAGCGTGGCGCAAAACATCGCTACCGTGCCGCAATTACAAAAATGGTCACGGGCGCGGATCGACGATCGTATCGACGAATTAATGGCGCTACTGGGGCTGGAGCCAAATTTGCGTGAGCGTTATCCGCATCAGCTTTCTGGCGGTCAGCAGCAACGTGTGGGAGTGGCGCGCGCACTGGCTGCCGATCCGCAAGTCTTACTGATGGATGAACCTTTTGGCGCACTGGACCCGGTAACGCGCGGCGCGTTGCAACAAGAGATGACGCGCATTCACCGTTTGCTGGGGCGCACTATTGTGCTGGTCACTCATGATATTGATGAGGCGCTACGGCTGGCAGAACATCTGGTATTGATGGATCACGGTGAAGTGGTGCAGCAGGGCAATCCGCTGACGATGCTGACTCGTCCGGCAAACGATTTTGTCCGCCAGTTTTTTGGGCGCAGCGAACTGGGTGTCCGCCTGCTTTCGTTACGTAGTGTGGCGGATTACGTGCGTCGCGAAGAACGGGCAGAAGGTGAGGCACTGGCAGAAGAGATGACGCTACGCGATGCGCTCTCCCTGTTTGTCGCGCGGGGATGCGAGGTGCTGCCGGTGGTGAACACGCAGGGCCAGCCTTGCGGCACGCTGCATTTTCAGGATCTGCTGGTGGAGGCGTAAACGTATGAAGATGTTGCGCGATCCGCTGTTCTGGCTCATTGCTCTGTTTGTGGCGCTGATTTTCTGGCTGCCTTACAGCCAGCCGCTGTTTGCTGCCTTGTTCCCACAACTGCCACGACCCGTTTATCAGCAAGACAGTTTTGCTGCTCTGGCACTGGCTCATTTCTGGCTGGTGGGAATTTCGAGTTTGTTTGCGGTGCTCATTGGTACTGGTGCCGGAATTATTGTTACTCGCCCGTGGGGCGCGGAATTTCGCCCACTGGTGGAAACTATTGCCGCCGTTGGGCAGACTTTTCCGCCCGTTGCGGTGCTGGCGATTGCCGTTCCGGTGATTGGGTTTGGTCTGCAACCCGCGATTATCGCCTTGATCCTTTACGGTGTGCTGCCCATCCTGCAGGCGACACTTGCCGGGCTGGGAGCGATTGATGCCAGCGTGACAGAAGTTGCGAAAGGTATGGGAATGAGTCGAGGTCAGCGACTGCGTAAGGTCGAGCTACCGCTGGCGGCTCCGGTGATTCTGGCGGGCGTGCGAACTTCGGTGATTATCAACATTGGTACGGCGACGATCGCCTCAACGGTAGGGGCCAGCACGCTGGGTACGCCCATCATCATCGGGCTTAGCGGATTTAATACCGCGTATGTGATCCAGGGGGCGTTACTGGTGGCACTGGCGGCGATCATTGCAGACCGCCTGTTTGAAAGGCTGGTGCAGGCGCTTAGCCAGCACGCAAAATAAAGGTATAACCTGCGAGCATGACGCCACCAATTCCGCCTAACGCCATAAACAGGAACAGGGCGATGACCCCAATTTTAGCTATGCGCATAATGCACTCCTTATGTTAACGAAAGGATTGTACAGTAAAGCGCATTTGTTAACGAATCATTAAATGCCGAGTGGGAAAATATCATGGCCTTGTTCCTGCCAACTGGTGAGTTGCTGCTGTTGGGCGGAGGTTCGATTTTCACCGCACCACACCAGCAATGTACGGCCTTCGAACAGTTCAGGGCGTAGTTGATTGAGCGAGTGGGCGAGGACATCAATGCGCCATCCTTGTTGACTGGCAATCCAGCCCTCTAGCCACAGACGGGTGGTATCATGAATATTCCAGCCAACTACCAGCGCATCTTTACCCTGTTTTTTACGCGCCGAAGCCAGACAAATGGCGATGTAGTTGATCAGTACGCCGTCGAGGATCGCCAGCAGCGCCTGGAGAGTCGGTTGTTGGCACTGAAGTCGTCGGCGCAGAGGAATAAACAGATGCGTGGTGAGTGTCTGGGCGGGGTAATCCTGACCGCGCTCTTTGATCCACGTTCGCAGGCTATGCAGATTGCCGCTTTGCAGGTAAGTCAGTAATGTTTCTTGCTGATCGCGCCAGCCGTTCTGCACATCAACATTTTCATTACTGAGCAGCATTTTAACTTTGCTGACCTGCACGCCGTTGTCGATCCAGCGTTTGATCTCGCGGATCCGGTCAATATCGGCATCATTGAACAGCCGATGACCGCCGTCTGTCCGTTGCGGTTTCAGCAATCCGTAACGCCTCTGCCACGCGCGTAACGTGACAGGGTTAATATCACAAAGCAACGCCACTTCACCAATTGTGTAAAGCGCCATCGTCTCACCCTTGCTCGCGAGGTCCCGGTTTAACTTTAGACGCAGTTTTGCGAACCAGGTAGTTTTGCCCGTTTTTTGTGCATCTATAGGGTGATTTTATTTTTGCCAGGCGATTTTGAGTGATCGTACTCACGAATTCTCATTTTTCTGCAAGAGTTCAAAGAAAGTTAAACGCAGGCAATGTATGTTACGCGTTTTAAAGGGAAGTGTGGTTTGCGGGTATGTACGATTTTAATCTGGTGTTGCTGCTGCTTCAGCAGATGTGCGTTTTTTTAGTCATTGCGTGGTTAATGAGTAAAACGCCATTATTCATACCGTTAATGCAGGTCACGGTTCGTCTGCCGCATAAATTTCTCTGCTACATCGTCTTTTCCATCTTCTGCATCATGGGCACCTGGTTTGGGCTGCATATTGACGATTCTATTGCCAATACCCGTGCGATAGGCGCGGTAATGGGCGGCTTACTCGGCGGTCCGGTCGTCGGTGGGCTGGTTGGTCTGACCGGCGGGTTACATCGATATTCGATGGGGGGCATGACCGCGCTAAGTTGCATGATCTCGACCATCGTTGAAGGATTGCTCGGCGGCCTGGTACACAGCATCCTGATCCGTCGCGGGCGCACTGATAAAGTCTTTAACCCCATTACCGCCGGTGCCGTCACGTTCGTCGCTGAAATGGTGCAAATGTTGATCATCCTGGCGATCGCCCGACCTTATGAAGATGCGGTGCGTCTGGTGAGTAATATTGCTGCGCCAATGATGGTTACCAATACCGTCGGCGCGGCGCTGTTTATGCGTATATTGCTCGATAAACGCGCGATGTTTGAAAAATACACTTCGGCTTTTTCTGCCACTGCGCTAAAAGTGGCTGCCTCGACGGAAGGCATTTTGCGCCAGGGGTTTAACGAAGTGAACAGCATGAAAGTGGCACAGGTGCTGTATCAGGAGCTGGATATTGGTGCAGTCGCGATTACCGATCGAGAGAAATTGCTGGCCTTTACCGGAATTGGTGACGATCACCATTTACCCGGCAAACCGATTTCTTCGACTTACACCTTAAAAGCGATTGAAACCGGTGAAGTGGTCTACGCTGATGGCAACGAAGTACCTTATCGTTGCTCTTTGCATCCGCAATGCAAACTGGGGTCGACGCTGGTAATTCCGTTGCGTGGTGAAAATCAGCGGGTGATGGGCACCATCAAATTGTATGAAGCCAAAAACCGTTTATTCAGTTCAATCAACCGCACGCTGGGCGAGGGGATTGCGCAACTGCTTTCGGCGCAGATCCTCGCCGGGCAATATGAGCGGCAAAAAGCGATGCTCACCCAGTCAGAGATCAAACTGCTTCACGCCCAGGTGAACCCCCATTTTTTGTTTAATGCGCTTAACACCATTAAAGCGGTGATCCGCCGCGACAGCGAACAGGCCAGCCAGCTGGTCCAGTATCTTTCCACTTTTTTCCGCAAAAACTTAAAGCGGCCTTCGGAGTTTGTTACTCTCGCAGACGAAATTGAACATGTGAACGCTTATCTGCAAATTGAAAAGGCGCGCTTCCAGTCGCGGTTGCAGGTCAACATTGCTATTCCGCAAGAATTATCCCAGCAGCAATTGCCCGCGTTTACCCTGCAACCGATAGTGGAAAACGCCATTAAACATGGGACATCACAACTGCTCGATACAGGGCGAGTGGCAATCAGCGCCCGACGTGAGGGGCAACATTTGATGCTGGAGATCGAAGACAATGCCGGTTTGTATCAACCGGTAACCAATGCCAGTGGGCTGGGGATGAATCTGGTGGATAAGCGTTTACGTGAACGGTTTGGCGATGACTATGGGATAAGCGTCGCCTGTGAGCCTGATAGTTACACCCGAATAACGTTACGACTACCATGGAGGGACGAGGCATGATTAAAGTCTTAATTGTCGATGATGAACCGTTAGCACGGGAGAACCTGCGCGTATTTTTGCAGGAGCAGAGCGATATTGAAATTGTTGGAGAGTGTTCAAACGCCGTGGAAGGGATCGGCGCGGTGCATAAACTGCGCCCGGATGTGCTGTTTCTTGATATCCAGATGCCGCGCATCAGTGGTCTGGAAATGGTGGGAATGCTCGACCCGGAACATCGTCCGTATATCGTTTTTCTCACCGCGTTTGACGAATACGCTATTAAAGCCTTTGAAGAACATGCCTTTGATTATCTGCTGAAGCCAATTGACGAAGCGCGACTGGAGAAAACGCTGGCGCGATTGCGTCTGGAGCGCAGCAAGCAGGATGTTTCGCTGTTACCGGAAAATCAACAGGCGCTGAAATTTATCCCTTGTACGGGGCATAGTCGGATTTATTTGCTGCAAATGAAAGATGTGGCATTTGTCAGCAGTCGGATGAGCGGTGTCTACGTTACCAGTCACGAAGGGAAAGAGGGCTTTACCGAACTGACATTACGTACCCTGGAGAGTCGTACACCACTACTACGCTGCCATCGTCAGTATCTGGTTAACCTCGCGCATTTACAGGAGATTCGTCTGGAAGATAACGGCCAGGCCGAGTTGATTTTGCGTAATGGCTTAACCGTGCCGGTCAGCCGTCGTTATCTGAAAAGCTTAAAAGAGGCGATTGGCCTGTAAAAGACTGCTAAAATGGCTTTTTGCCTCATCAACACCTGAAGGCCTCATGCTAAGTAACGATATTCTGCGCAGCGTGCGCTACATTTTGAAAGCCAATAATAATGACCTGGTGCGTATTCTGGCGCTGGGTAATGTCGAAGCCACCGCGGAACAGATCGCCGTCTGGCTACGTAAAGAAGACGAAGAGGGTTTTCAGCGTTGTCCGGACATTGTTTTGTCTTCCTTCCTCAATGGCCTGATTTATGAAAAACGCGGCAAGGATGAGTCTGCTCCGGCACTGGAGCCGGAACGTCGCATTAATAACAACATCGTGCTGAAAAAATTACGCATCGCGTTTTCGCTGAAGACCGATGACATTCTGGCGATCCTCACCGAACAGCAGTTCCGCGTTTCGATGCCGGAAATTACGGCGATGATGCGTGCACCGGATCATAAAAACTTCCGCGAATGCGGCGATCAATTTTTACGTTATTTTCTGCGTGGACTGGCAGCGCGCCAGCATGTGAAGAAAAGCTAAGACGGGTATGGCGGCCATGCAAAAACATGGCCGCCGACAGATTATTTCACTTCTTTAAAACCAGCGGCTTTCATCACCAGTTCCATTTGCGCCATAGTGATACCTTTTTTGGCATCTTCAGCAGAAACGTTGATTCCTGAAATACCCTGCAGGGCTTTAAAATCCACTTTTTCCATATCGATAGTCACGTTTTCCTGCGCGTAAGTATCGGTATAGGTTAATTTTTCTTCAACACCCGCGATGTTTTTGTATTTGGCGCTTAACGGCTCAAGTGTCTTGGCAGCATCTTCTTTGGTGGTTGCACCAATGGAGGCAAATTGAATTTTGGTTTCAGAAGATTGCTTAAGCACCTTGTCACCTTTGTAGACATAGGTAATGGCAATTTCAGTGCCGTTCAGATTGGCGCTGAATTTCTTCGATTCTTCTTTGTCACCGCAGCCAGCAAGAGAGAAAACCAGAACAGATGCAACCACAAGGGAAAACAGCTTATTGAAAGCCTTCATGTAAAACTCCATTTTATTTAATCAAGGAACTGGTGACTCTCACCAGGGGCTATATAGGATATGCCTAATACTGTGGCGTGAGCAGTCCGGAACTGGAGTAGAACTCTTAGTAAAAAGCACTATTTCATCCTTGTTGCTGAAGCATGGGGAATAATTGTTCGCAAAGCAAAACACCGTTATTCATTGCTTCTACCCGTGCCTCGCTTTCTGTATTACGAAATTGTGCCAACACATGTGCCAGCCGATAAAAACCGACCGCGGTGAGGTCATTCGCCAGCAACTCTGCCTGACCAATAGCACTCTGTTCCTGATAGCGCCAGCCGTTATGGAGCAGTTGAATAAGTAATGCCTGGCAGCGCATCAGCAACTGATGAGCGGTAGACGGCACAGGCAAAACGCTGGCAGAAGGTAGCGGAGCCACAGGCGCAGTTTCTGCGTCCAGCGCCCAGGCGCGGGTTTTTGTCATCATCACCCGTGGTTCCAGTGTCAATTGCCCCTCTACAAAGCTGACAAAGCCAGAAACCAGACTCACGGGGTCGTCTGTTTGTTGCAACAGAGCTGCCATGCGTTCAACGGCAAAAGGAGAACAGGCAGATGCTGGAAGGGATAATGTCAGCACATTATCTTCCCCTTCGCCGCTAATGACCTGCGCATCCAGTGTCTGGCGGCTGCTATCCCAACCGAGCGAAATACACTCCGCTACCGGCAGAATAAATAAGTTATCGACCTGGTTGAGTGGTCGTATGCAGGCGGGGGGACGCTGGCGTAAATATTCCCGCAAAGCCACAATGCCCGGCTGGCGCAATGGCGCGCTCAACATTTGCCAGGCGTCTGGCGACAGCGGCACAACACTACTCAAGCGGTTGCGGGTAGCTAACAACAGCTCGCCATCGGCACTGCGTTTTGCTGCTTGTGAAACAATTTGCCCACCTGCCAGTGCGCCAGCCTGAAAACTAAATAGCCGACGTTTTGCCGCGGGAGCGTTTTCTTGTTCGCTTCTCGGCCAACTACGCGAAAGGTGCAAAATACTGCCGGTGTCGGGATCGGTGAACCAGATGCGTAAACCATACTGCTCAATATCCTGCCAGCAACGCATACCTAAAGACACCAGCCGCAGATGATCAAGCTTTGCTTCTCCGGCAATGCCAGCGCCAACGACCGTGCGCCACGGCACATGAGGAACTTCACCAACACTGTCGCGCCGGGCCATCTCTTGTGCGCAATTTAATCGACTGTTTAATGCCGCAAGCTGACGTAAGCATTCCCCGGCATGATAGTGACTGGCGCGGGCGTGGAAGGCATCAACGCTGGCGCGCAGTTGCCGTAGCGATTCACTTACCCAGCGCCAGTTGCAGCGTTCCGCCGCTTGCTGCGCGCGGCTGAAAGCGGCCTCGTAGTGAATAAGCGGCTGGCTGATGCCGCCCAGCCATAATGCCTGGCTTAGTTGCTGAACATATTGACGACACGCGTTGCCCTTTTCGCTGGCAAACGGATCGTCAGATGATGTGACGTGTTCGCTGCGCATCTGCCAGATTAAATGAGTAAATTCCGCTTGCTGAGTTTTGGCCTCGAGGAAGGCCTGCACAGCCAGTACGACATGTTCGCAAAGTGTGCCGTCAATACAATCACAACGGGCGAAACGAATACTGCTGCGGGAATAAAAACGCACATCGCTCATCGGTAAGCGGGCAGAGGGAATTTCGCCCGGCGTACAGAACAACTCAATGGTGATGCCTTTAGCGACCAGAGCCTGTGCGCGTTTGCGGGTGGCATCGGGAAGGGTAGCCAGTTCTTCCAGCCAGATTGCCGGATCCCATTCCTCTTCTTTTCCCGTAGGCTGGGCGGTAGCACAAAGTCGTTGATAACTTAACACCAGCATCACGCGATGACGGCACATGCCGCTGGCCCCGCAGGTGCACTGAGCCTCTTTCAGTGCCTGACCGTTCGCCAGCTGGGTACGGACACCGTCACTGAAGGTGGCGATTAAAGCGCCGTTCTCATGGCTGATTTCCGGGACGTTGCCATTTTCCAGTTCCTTAAGGCTGCGCTTAACAAAACCGGCATTGCTTAACGCCGTCAGTGCCTGTGGTGTCAGTTCTAATAATTCCGGACGTAGTGAATTCATGACTGAAGATTCTCCGCAAGCCATGATGCCAGCTCGCCCGGCGTCATGGCGGCTATTTGTGCGCCGACATTAACCAGCGCCTGGGCCGTATCGCGGTCATAGCAAGGCGTTGCTGTGCTATCGAGCGCTGCCAGTCCCAGCACTTTGATGCCGCTCTGGACACACTTTTTCACCTGATGCGTCAGCAATGATGATGAACCCCCTTCGTAAAAATCGCTCACGAGGATAATGACGCTTTTTGCAGGTTGTTCAATAAGTTGCCGACCATACTCCATGGCACTGGCGATATTGGTTCCGCCGCCTAATTGCACTTTCATTAATAACTCTACCGGATCGGCAACGTCGGCGGTGAGATCGACGACGCTGGTGTCAAACGCCACCAGATGGGTACGAATGCCGGGTAACTGCCATAAACAGGCCGCCATCACCGCAGAGTGGATCACCGAGTCAACCATCGATCCGCTTTGATCAACCAGTAAGACCAGTTGCCATTGATCGCTATGGCGCTTAATGCGGCTGTTAAAGCGGGGGGATTCGATATACAACTTGCCGTGTTGCGGATGCCAGTGTTGCAGGTTGGCACGCAGGGTACTTTTGAAATCGAAATTACGCGCCAGTGGAATAAATGAGCGGCGACGGCGATCGCGGACACCAGAAAAAGCCTGGCGAACGTCCTTTGCCAGTCGAGCCATAATTTCTTCAACAACCTGGCGTACTATCCGGCGGGCGGCAGCCAGTACTTCGGGATTCATCAGATGTTTGGTGTGCAAAACGGCGCGTAGCAGGCTTTCAGAAGGCTGCATACGTTCCAGCACGTCGAGATTCGTCACCACATCTTCAATGCCGTAGCGCAGTACGGCATCGCTTTCCAGCCGCTCAATCACCTGTTGCGGAAACAGCGTGTGAATACTGTTGATCCACTCAGGGGTGGTGAGATTTGAGCAACCTAATCCACCGGAGCGTTCACCACGCTGGAGCCGTTCAGGATCGCGCCCATACAGCCACTCCAGCGCGTGGTCTATCTGCCGGGCATTGTCATCCAGCCCACAAAGGGTCGTTTCTGCCGCTTCGCCAAGAATTAATCGCCAGCGTTGTAGCTCACGGGTGGTCAGAAGATCGTTCAGTTCAGACATGGAAAACTCCCCAGTGTTGCAGCGATGCCAGTGCCTGCTGTTCGAGTTGTTGATGATGTGCAATGGCTTGCGGTGGACAATGCAACGGCATTTGCAGCGCTGAAACGGGAAGCTGTGCGAGCTGGTAATGCTCAAGCACCTGATGCGCCAGCGTCCCGCGTTCTCGTGGTGGTAGCCAGGCCATCGCCGCGCTTAAATCGGGCAGGGCGTTAATAAAATCGTCGTCACTCAGTTGATTTAAATGACTACTGAAACCGGCGATAAATGCCGGCTGACAGGCTAGTTGATGGCGGGCCAGCGCCAGCAAACCGTGCAGCGCTTCGCCGGATTGTGCCGGGGATAATTGCGCCAGCATTGTCAGCGCCGCTTCGGCACTGGCGTTGGGATGTTCCAGACGCATTAGTGCGCCAAGAGCCGCGCCGCGATCCAGCGCCGGGGCATGAATCGCCTGACTGCGGCGCTCCAGTAAGGCTACCGCCGCAGAAAGCGAAACGCCGGATAAATTAACGCCGCTATGTAGATCGCGCAGGATATGGCAAAGCGCTTGCCAGCTATGCAGGTGAGCGTGAAACTCCTTTTCATCCGGTCTGCCGTTGGATTCACACAGCCACAGCGTGCGATCGATAGCCGCGCATAACGTCGTCTGTAATATCTGCGCACCTTGCATACCGCTAATTTCATCCAGCCGCCATAAGGCATATAGCACTTCCAGCGCCGGGCCCATTTCGGCAAATTGATTTTCCTGGGCGATTAATAATGTGAGTTGCTCCAGTAATTGTTGACTGAAGGACGCCAGACCCGCTAACGCCGCCTGGCTAAGACATGTGGTGATGCAGCCGATTCCACCCGCGTCCAGCATATCGGCTTCTAATTTATGGCGTGCGGCTTCCTGGAGTGTTGCACCAAAGCAGGCGGCCTCAATCAATGCCGCATGTTGGCTAAGCGGGCGGGTTAATTTCCAGCGTTCTTCACCGTTGCCTGCAAGTGTCAGTGTACTTCCCTGCTGGCGCACAACCCCTGGGATCTCCAGTATTACCAGCCGATGTAACACCTGACTTTGCGCCAGTCCATTGGAGTTAAAGCGATTTAAGGTAAGCTCCGCCGGAAGAGAGATTGCGGTACGTTCCAGTTCGCAGGTGACATCTTTTGGCAGAGGCGGTTGTGGCGTAGAAGGGGCAAGTTTACCGAATCCGTCACCCGCTAATGTGTCTATCAACGTTAGCAGAATCGGATCGGTATCGGGATGAATAACGCCGCGATAGCTCCACGGCAACGGCGCATTCAGGGCTTCTTTAATCAGCGATCCTGCTATGGCATCCAGCCAGTCAGTGCGTAACGGTAGTGTATGACCGCGCAACTGTGCCAGTGCCATCGCATGCAGATGAGCGGCAGCCATATCCGCGGTCGAAGCAGGCAACTTGTGCTGGCGCAAACGGGTGAGAACCGTTTTTAGCAGTTGTTCTCCCGCCTGCTGTAAGCCCCACTGCCAGCACCAGTTTTGCCAGACCGGGGCAGGCATTCCTGAAAGGTATCCTGCCAGCACATCAAGGCGCTTTTCACTGTAGGGGGTGAGATAACAACCTGTAACGGCATCATCCAGTAAGAGCAATTCTGGCGTGTTAATTACCTGCAGACATTCGCGCCACATTTTTGCCAGTGCCGGAGCGTGCCAGCCACCGCAGACAACTAACACGTCGCCATTATTTTGCTGCATCGCCCATCCAATCCAGCGGGCCATAAAGGCTTCGCGCTGACGATTGAGAGCATCTCCGGGGGAGTCGCCCCGCAGTTGGGCAAAATAGTGCGCAAGTGCAGAGGGTAATGCAGTTTGCTGGCTTTCATCTTCGAACAAGTGATCCCACAGGGTGTCGCTGTTATCCATGCGGGTGGCACGCAGCAGCAAGGTCTGGCTTTCCTCTTGCGTATCAGGCGAATCGTCCTCTTCTTCACTCTGCGCCCAGCAAGGCAAATCGATGAAGTAAGTTTGTGCCTGAATACGACGAGCGGCTTGTAGCGCCTGCCACTCCGGCGAAAATTCAGCAAATGGCGTCCAGGCACCACGCCCGGGGGCCGCACCGTCCTGATACTGGCAATAACTGTAAATAGCTACCGGAAGCTGGTGAGCTAACAACAGTTCGTCTACCCGGTCATTAAAATCAGCCGGGCCTTCAATCAACACGTATCGTGGCCGCTGGCTTTCGATTAACGATTTCACCAGCCGGGCGCAGGCCGGACTATGATGCCGGATGCCGACAATTAACGGCTCGCTCATGCATCTTTCCTCACGGCAGGCGGTGGCGAGCTTGATAATAAGCCTGCCAGTGAGCTTCTTTATGTGTGGCGACGCGCTGTTCGAAGTAACGGCGCAGACGCGCGCGATCTTCTTCGTTATCTTTAACGATGGTTCCGGCAATACAGTCCACCAGGTCGGCAGGCTCCCCCGCGCGATTCGCTAAAAACCAGGCGCGGACGCCCACTGCGTGGGCCACGTTCACGGCTTCAGCGGTGGACATAATTGCCGTCAGGGTATCCATTGACGTTTTCTTTTCGCCGTTGGCACGCAGATCGCGGAAGGTGCGGACCAGTAACTCCAGTACCGCGTCAGGCACTTTATGCGGAATACCGCTATGGGCCAGCAAACGCGCCGAAGCACTGGCGACCAGTTCCAGCTCCTGGGCGAAATCCATAATCGGAAAGACGGTTTCAAAATCGAAGCGACGCTTTAGCGCGGCACTCATCTCATTGACGCCGCGATCGCGGGTATTGGCAGTGGCAATAATATTAAAGCCTTCCCGCGCATAGAGCTGACTGGCTTCACCGGTGAGTTCCGGCACCGTCATCACCCTGTCAGAAAGCATACCTAACAGACAGTCTTGTACTTCCAGCGGTGTACGTGTTATCTCTTCAAAACGGACGATTTTGCCGTCGCGCATTCCCTGGTAAAGCGGGGCAGGGACCAGTGCTTCCGTTGACGGACCATGGTTGATAAGCAGGGCGTAGTTCCAGCCGTACTTGATTTGATCTTCAGTAGTAGATGCGCCGCCCTGGATGGTTAACCCGGCATCGCCGCTAATAGCGGTTGCCAGTAATTCAGACAGGAGAGATTTTGCGGTGCCAGGTTCCCCCACCAACATCAAACCGCGCCCGGTGGCAAGAGTGACTAACATACGTTCGACAGCGGAGGGACTAATCACCACTTTACGGCTAATATTTTGCGCTCTATCGCCAAGGATAAAAGCACGGGCCGCAGGCAAACTTAACTGCCAACCGGGCGGGCAAGGTGCGTTATCATTTTGTTTTAATTTTGCCAGTTCATCGGCGTATAACACAGCAGCAGGCGGACGCTGCAGATGATTATTCTGCGGTGACATATATTCATCCCTGAAATGTATTAATGAAATAAACGATATTTTACGCGCAATAAATGTTTGGCGCATTAGTTGTTTGAGCGAAAAATATCTGGAAAGCAGATCACAGTAAATAAAAAAACCTGCTGGTGAGGCAGGTTCTTTTATTTACTACAGTGACGCTAACTTGCTGATTGTGCAACATTTCGTACCAACGAATAAATTATAACCATATCCACACTCCATTGCAATTCAGTGAATGAGATTTATAATCCTGCCCGTTGGGAGGTTGTGCCGGATCGGACCAATTTTAAGTCCTGGCTGCTGGACGGGTGGTGCCGCAGGCGGTGCCCTGATCCGGAGAGCAACGTTTCGTACCAACATACGTAAACCAGTATCGACAGGCAGTGTAAGGGTAAGGTGCTGGTGTTGCGCTCCTTAATAAGGAGAGCGGATGGACACGCTGACACAAAAGTTAACCGTGCTCATTGCTGTACTGGAGCTATTAGTGGCTCTGTTACGGTTGATTGATTTGTTGAAGTAACGGGCAAATTGAAACGCATCTAAGGGGGAATACCGTTTCCCCCTTTAATAAAGCTATTTTTCTATTTGTTGGTTGAATATATTTTGTAGTTCGCGATTAAAAATTGCTATTACAGTTTCAGGTGATTCACCTCGTAATTTTCGCTCATCAATAAACTCATCTCTTATATAAATCAACGCATCATTTATTAGCGGGTCAGCATCATTAAATGTTGGACGTAGCCGGAATCGTTCCAGTCGATAGACGGAACCTGTAAATAATTCAGAGCGTTTATGGATCTCAAGCCTGAAGGAAAACGGCTCTTCAGGTACAGGGGCCTCATAATCGTAAATAGTGATCAGCTCTTTTTGCACGATCATCGCTTTTCCCGGTGGCAGGTCGTGTTAATAACGAGCAGTCGCATCACTGCCCGCTGTGTTTTAATGGAAAATGACGTCGGGTGCGCTTAACGCCTCACTCAAATCAAACACATCAAGTTCGGCAAAAGTGACGGATTTATTCTCACGGTATACATGAAGAGAACGGAAGCTCATTAGCGCTTTGCTATCAACATTGTAGTGGTTAAAACCGGATGAAAACTTAAGGACCAGCCGGTACTCGCCCAAGTCATAGACAAATGCGTTCTCATAGCCTGACTCCCAGCCTTTGTATCGCAATCCCATAAGTTGCCCAACGGTAGCAGATTTACCTTCCCAGCGATTCAAACTATTACTGGCTGACTCGTCAGGCGTGAGCAGCACCGTGCGGCGCGACAATTGGCGAAAAGGCGACATAATTTCGTAATCGGCAAAAAGCTGTGCAAATTCACTGCGCATTTCTGCTGTCATTTCTAACGGGTGGGCAATGCCAATCAGAGCATCGGCAGGCAGGTCAATTGGCTCATCTTGCTCATTGCAGAACTCCCCCTCAGCGGCCACACGAAAGGCGTTGAGTAAACAACGCGGTTCATTTGCCGGATAAACACCCCATATCAATCGCTGAGTAACCAGGCGGGTAAAGGGATGATTAATAAACAGAGAATGAAAATCTGCCAGCGACCAGCGTCGGGTGGTGCGCAGGGCAGTTTCAAGACGCGGGAGCAGGTTTTTGCTCACCTGAGTAGCATCTTTTTTTAGCCCTTTTAGTCGGGCCAGTGCCTCGGGTGCTTTCAGTTGATCGTCATCGGCGCGCAACCGGGGAACGCTTTTCTGGCGAACGTTTTGCTGATCAAAGATAACCGGGTTGAGGTTTTCATCGAAGCGAACGGTAAATTGCCGTGGACCAAAATCAAAAATCAACGCCTGCGGATCATCAAGACCCAGTGTTGGGACTAATCTGTCCGCTAACTGTTCCTGGCTTAGCCCGCGATTTTCTGCGACCACCTGAAGAAATTCCGCCGCGTTATCACGTAAGGGGCGGGATTTCGCCCGTTGCGATATATAATGCAGCTGCATCAGCGCCATATCATTATTCATCAGGGTAAGGATGTTCAGGCCACTGACAGCACGGGCAGATTTGCCTTCTTGTGGCCAGGCGAGGATCTGTGTCGTTAGATCCCGTGTCGTGCTTTCGTCACCAAAGAGACTTAACGCCAGAAATGCCCAGTTGTCTTTTGCGGGGGCACCAGCTTGTTGCCACGCAGTGAAGAGATCCCAGGCAAAAGCTGCCAGCGTTTGTGGCTGGCAGAACGTTTTCAGTTGTTCCAGCCCGCTATAAAAACGTCCGCCTTGGGTAAAGCGCAGCATTTCGCCGATAATTTCCAGAGCGTCATCGGTAACAGGCTGATTATTTGTGATAAGGCGCGGCCTGGACCGCATTTGCGGCTGCCAGAAATCAGGGGCTTTTGGAATGCGTGTCGGGTAAATCTCTATTGGACTCTGTTTAAGTAATTGCTCCAGGGCAGGCCATACATCTGTACGCTGCCAGCGGTTTGCCACGGTTTGCAGTAACTCGCCATGTCCCTGTTCGTAAAGTAAACGCAGGGCAAGTAATGCAGCTTCGCTATTATCGCTGGATTTGGTGAAGACAAGAGGGATAAGTGCAGTAGCTGTATGTTCCGGCCAATGTAAAATCCACTGGCGAGCCAGATCACGCTGCGCCGCGAAACGTCGCCAGACGCGGGCAACGGGCAGGGCCAGTTCTGTTGCGCCAAAATTTAAAATTAACGGAAATGTTTCTTTTGGACGATGTGAAAAAGCCAACAGCAGACCTGGTAGAGCATCCAATCCGAAGATACTGAGAAAATAGTCCTCACCCGCAGACAGATGCTTTTTCTCATTGATACGTAGCCAGAAAGTCAAAGCCATCTCACGCGGCAACTGCGCCAATAAATACAGGTTCCAGATACTCTTTTCCCGACGATAGCGTGAGTAGCTGTCATTTTCCCATATGTTAATGAACACTTCTACGTGACCGTTGCGAAGCGCCTGTTCTGCTAATTGAGCTTCCGGGGAGCTCCAGCCATTCATGATCTCTTCAACCCGCCCTGGGTAGTAATGCCACTGAACAATGAGTGAATTGCGTGCAGCATCCAGTTTTCCGGGGAGTATATAATTCAAAAACAGCCATACATCATCTCCAAAACCCAGCTCCTGTAATACAACTCGTCCACTTTTTTGTTCCATGCGTTCCGCAAGAGATTCCGTGCTGAAATAACGGGCAGACTCAGTGGCGGCAAGCCTCTCTTGTTCGCCTGGTTGCCAGTAAACTTGCGGGGTTAATTCGAGCGGCGCCAAATCAAGACGTGGAGCTGTCATTTTTTTCTTACTACGCCACGGTGGTGAAACGAGGATTTCAGGCAGATTGCTGTTATCGGTGCCATCAATAACCGGTTTGGGCGGTGCCGATAAATAACTATTCAGCACTGCCCGGGCTTGAGTACTTAACCACGGCATCACTTCTGCTGCCAGTTGTGGCTGCGATGCCATCAGCGTTTGTAACAGCGTACGCCAGTATTCATCACGTGCTTTTTGCTGTGCAGGCAGCTTTTTGTCTTCGATGATTGGATAACCAGGGCGCGTAGGTGGTTCTTTTAGCGCCAGCAGTTCTGCCAGTGCGGCAAGCGTCGCATGGGGGAAATTTTTACTGTATTTAGCTACACGTTGCAGGCTGGGTTTGTTTTTATCAGCAACTAACAGCAGGGTGCGGATGACCTGCGGATGGTTAATTTGTACCAGCAGACTGCCGCAATCTTCTTTATGGGCATACATTGCCAGGCGTGGAACGGCTGCCAGTCCTTGTTCGCGCAAAAGGGCAGCGCAGGCCGCGTAGCCGAAGTGGTTTTCATGCGACATGTAGCTGGCTTCCCGATCGCTAAATATATCCTGGCTCCAGTAGCGTTCGAGTTTTCTCACCGCTCTGGGGTCAATAGCAACAACTTTTAACCACTCCTTAGAATGAAAATGAGTCCACGGGCATTCAAGGCTTACCAACTCATTGGCGATTTCTGGTTTTTCCGGGAGGATCAGAGCAATAAAAGGGCGGCGAACTTTGGTTATTCCTGGCAGTGCGGCAATGAGTTTGTCGGCGCAACGCTGCCAGCTGCTTTCCTCTGCCAGAGAGAGATGCTTACGCAGTCGGAGATCGAATTCGTTATAGGTTTCTGATCGATAACCATAGCCATAATCCTCGTTCTGATACTGCAATGTCACTAGCAGAGGATCACTTTCATAACATCGTGTAATAAACTGGCGTGCAATCACCACCTCAGTCGCATATTCCAGTCCCTCTTGTTGGACGATTTCGTCGAGCAACTGTTGGCTATCATTTTGCGCGATACAGGCTAGCGCCGCCATTGTCCGGGCCGGAACTGAGGGTTTGTGTTCGCCAATCAAGTTGATGGCCTGCGTAATGGCCGACTGCCACTCCAGTGAAAAATTATCATAACGCCAGACAATGTTTTTTTTCTTCTCAGCTTTTTGTAGCAATTCATCACCCAGTGTCTGGATGAGGCTTTCAGTGATAACAGGCACCGGTTCGCCCGGCCAACTGCGATGGCTGAGCGGCGTTTTGCCTTTTTTATATTTCAGTTCCACTTGGGCGTTATCCGCCAGCCACGGTAATTCCTTGTCCATGCTCTTTCCTTATTCAAACAGGGCTTCAATATCGTTAATGAGTTCGCTGGCGGTGATGTCGTCGAGCACGGAGAACTGCGCTTCCTGAGTTGAATTACTCCCCCAGCCATAGCTTTCCGCTTTGCCTTCCCATAGCCACAGCTTGCTTAAGACCTGCTCAGCGCTAAGATCGGCTGGTGACATACCCACCGCAAAACCTTCGTCGATTTCCATGATTAACGACCAGCGACCGAGAGGTTTGATCATCCATCCGATCCAGCCTCCATCCTGTGGTTCGCCCTTTATCCAGCCTTTATTTGCCAGCCCCATGACCCGGCCGCTCGGGCATTTTCTGCCTGCCCAGCGGGTCAGTTCGCTGGCGTTGCGCTCGGCTTCTGTCAGGGCGTAACTGTTACGTTCAAGCTGACGGAACGGTGGTAGCAGTTCGTAGTCGGCAAAAAGCTGACCAAAGGCGACAGCATCCGTCGGTGATATTTCCAGAACGTGAGGAATGCCGATAGAGATATCGCCTTCCTGCAAGGTGAAAAGATCATCGTCAGCGGTGCTGTAGCTGTTATCTTCCGCCACCCTAAAGCACGCCTGTAGCTGGTTTTCGGCGCTATAAACGCCCCAAATCAGACGGCGGGTTAAGTGACGAACCAGCGGATGCTCAACCAGGAAGAGCTGAAAGTTTTCCGGCGACCAGCGGCGGCGCAGGCACATGGCGGATTCCAGCCTTGCTACCTGCTGGGCGGCGACGGTACGCGCATCTTTTTTCAGCAATTTGTAGCGGTTAACAGCATCGTTTGCCTGTGATTCATCATCGCTTTTATTGGGTTTAGGTAAGTCTTTCAGGCGGCTGCCGGAAACATCGCGCACAAACGGTTTTAAGGTTTCATCAAAGCTGACGGTGAACTGCCGTGGGCCAAAATCCAGCAGCAGCGAACCGTTATCATCCAGACCGAGATCCGGTGCTAACCGGTCTTCAAGCTCCGGCACCGTGAGTTCGCGGCTCTCGGCAATGTCGGCAATTTTCTCTTTCGCCCGCTCCTGTAAGGCTTTGAATTTCAGTTTCTGGGCGATGCCGTTAAGCTGCATCAGGGCGATATCGCTGCCGATAGCGGCGAGAATATCCAACCCAACGGTGGCACGTTTATGCTGAGATTCGCCAGGCCAGGCGCGGATTAATGGCGTCAGTTTGCGGGCGGTGTCATCGTTACCGAGAACGCCTAACGCAGTGAACGCCCAACTTTCTTTCGACGGCGCGCCAGCGGTCTGCCAGGCGGTAAACAGATCCCAGGCAAATTCAGCCAGTGAGTCGGCGGTACAGGCATCTTTCACCTGCAATAATCCCGGATACAGCGCCTCCTCCTGATGGAAGCGGAGCATTTCACCGAGGTGGAGGAGGGCGCTATCTGGCAGTGATTGGGCATTTGCTTTTAATACCGGGCGGGTCCAGATCGATGGCTGATAAAAGGCCGGAAGAGTGGGGATTTTTGTCGGGTGATTATCTAAGGGATCGAGCGCAAGCATAGCGTTCACCGCATCTGTTACTTCCGGCTGGTTATAACGCCGGGCGATTTCTTGCAGTAATGGCTGATGATCGTTTTCGATAAGCATACGCAAGGCAGCGCGGGCGTTATCCTGGGCTTCACCGGCTTTGCCGAGCGCCGCAGGCAGTAGGCCGGTAATGGCGTGTTCCGGGTATTTCAGCAGCCAGGTGCGGGCGTCTTGTCGTAGGGTTTTGAGTTTGTTGAAGGCGCGGGCGATCAGTGGCGCTAATTCGATAGCCGCAAAATATTGTGCTACAGGCAGAGCTTCTTGTGGATAGCGTGAAAAGGAGTGAATAAAACCCTGTAACCCAGCGAGTTGCAGGTGCGTCATGACAAACTCGACACCGACGTGTGGCTCTTTACTGAGGACATTCCACGCCTGCGCTGTTTTTTCGATAGGCAGGGCGGCTAACATGTAAAGCTGCCATTCCCGTTGATAGGAGTGCCAGAAGGTTTTAAATTCGCTGATTAGCGCAGAATAATCTCCCCTCTGCCAGAGTTCTACAACAGCATCAGACGCTTTCATATACTGGCCATTATTCCAGCGATTGAAACCCAGACGTGTCAGGTAGTTCTGAATATCCTCTTTTTGGCCGATGTCTATTTGATGTGCGTGCCAGCGATGCCTTGCATGAATCTCTTTTTCTGCCGTCTCGGTCAATGTGCAGCATGACTCCAGCGGTAATGGCGTTAAATCCAATACCGGCATTACAGATTTTTTCTTTTTCGAAAGCCAGGGCGGTGAGACTAATACGGCAGGCAGCATATCGGCGCTGGCATGGTTTGAGGGCTGTGTCAGTTGTTGCTGGCATGATTTCAGCACTGCAACTGCGGGTGTTGAGAGCCAGGGAGTGACCTGTTCTGCTAGTGCCGGTTGCGAGATAAGCATCGTCATCAGCATAATGCGCCAACTATTCTCTTCTTTTTGCGCAAGAAGTTCCGCCAGTGCAGCCAGTGCTGCGTGTGGGAACGCAGCGCAAGCCTTAGTCATTCGTTCATGGCAGCGTTTAGTTTTGCCAGACACACGTATAAGTAGCATTAATGCTTGTGGGTGATTGATCTCTTCGAGAATACTTCCACAAAGATCAGCATAAGCATAGGGGGCGAAGCGAGCGATTCCGGCAATCCCTTGCTCCTGCAAAACGGTGACATTCCAGATGCAACCATGGTAATAGTCATTAAAAAGGTCGTACGCGCAATAAGATTCCAGCGCTTTGAGTAAGAAAGATTCTTGAACAACAAGTTTCAGCCATTCAACAGTTTGGACATTTTTCTGCTTCAGTAACCGTCGTGCGACTTCTTCTGCAATCTCCGGGCGTTCCGGTAGCATTAGCGCTACCATCGGTTGTTGAACGGGAGGAATATCAGGTAAAGCTGTAATGAATTTATCTACACAGCGTTGCCACAAAGTTTCTTCTGCAAGAGCCAAATGCTTACGCAGTCGAACGTCAAAGGGGGTAACACAATGTGCATGGTTTAATAATGGCTGAAAAGTAATGTGTATGCTTGTTCTGTGATAAGTGCAATCGAACGAGATATATTGCATGGCAATAAACATATCCACGGCAAATTCTAGTCCGTAGACATAGACAATTTCATCCATGAGTTCAGGGCATTCGCCCCAGAATTTACGTGAAACCAGAACAACCTGTACAGCCAACGCAGCAGGAGAAAGTGGACCATTAGCGAGAGCTTCATTGATATTCTGCTGCCAGTTAGCAGAACATGCACTGAAATCGTATGTTGTTATTTTTCCTGATAGATTATGAATATCCTGACCTAAATTCATAAGGAGGCTGTCTTGTGGTTCGCTTACAGCATCCCCAGGAAAACGTCGGGAAGGTAAGGCCTCCTGAGACTTTTTCTCCGATAGATGGATAGGGGAATCATCTGTCAGCCACGGGCATGGTGTCTCAGCAGGTTCAACAACCATACTTTGGTCAAATACGACTGTGGTTTCTGCCACGCCAGTTGTATCTACTTCGATCGTTTCTATTTTGATTGCGGGTTGGGATGGCGAAGATAATTCTTCCACATACCCCTTCTTCACCTTCTCCGCAATCAGCTTCAGTTCCGCTTTTTCCGCCGCCGCAGCATCTGCAAAGCTTTTTACCTGACTTTGCCCGTTAGTGCCGACTTTACCCCAGTTAATATGCAGCTCGTTTCCCTGCTGCTCCACCGCCCAGAATTTATGTGATTTTTCGTCCTGATAGATAAAGTGTTTCATTCTGCATCCCTGTAATTTTATCCAGTTGAATGCTGATGCTACCAGTATTTATGCGGGTTAGAGAGAGACAAAATCGCAAGAAAACAAATTTAGGAATTTATAAAGAAAAGGCGCTGTCGATGCAGCGCCTTGAAGGGGGATTATTTCACCTGATGACCCGGTTTAGCACCGGCATCCGGGCTTAGCAGGAAAATATCTTTCCCGCCAGGACCGGCAGCCATCACCATGCCTTCAGAGATACCGAAGCGCATTTTACGTGGTGCCAGGTTAGCCACCATAATGGTGTGACGACCAATCAGTGCCTGCGGATCCGGGTAGGCAGAACGAATGCCGGAGAAGACATTGCGTTTTTCACCGCCGAGATCCAGCGTCAGGCGCAGCAGTTTGTCAGAACCTTCAACAAACTCTGCGTTTTCGATCAACGCCACGCGCAGGTCAACTTTGGCGAAGTCGTCAAAGGTGATGGTTTCCTGAATCGGATCATCTGCCAGTGGGCCAGTTACTGGCGCGGCAGTGGCTTTCACTTCTTCTTTAGAGGCTTCCACCAGTGCTTCAACCTGCTTCATGTCGATGCGGTTATACAGCGCTTTGAACGGATTCACTTTATGGCCCAACAGCGGTTGTTGGATACCATCCCAGGTCAGTTCCGTATTAAGGAATGCTTCTGCACGCTCGGTCAGTTTCGGCAGTACCGGCTTCAGGTAAGTCATCAGCACGCGGAACAGGTTTATGCCCATCGAGCAAATTGCCTGCAGGTCGGCATCGCGGCCTTCCTGTTTTGCGACTACCCACGGAGCCTGTTCATCGACATAACGGTTAGCAAGATCAGCCAGCGCCATGATTTCGCGGATCGCTTTACCAAATTCGCGGCTTTCCCACGCTTCACCAATCACTTCAGCGGCATCAGTGAAGGTTTTGTACAGTTGCGGGTCAGCCAGTTCGCTTGCCAGCACACCGTCAAAACGCTTGTTGATAAAGCCCGCGTTACGGGAGGCCAGGTTAACCACTTTATTCACGATATCGGCATTCACACGCTGAACGAAATCTTCCAGGTTGAGATCGATATCATCAATGCGCGAAGAGAGTTTCGCAGTGTAGTAGTAACGCAGGCTGTCGGCGTCAAAATGATTCAGCCAGGTGCTGGCCTTAATAAAGGTACCGCGAGACTTAGACATCTTCGCGCCGTTCACCGTCACATAGCCATGAACAAACAGGTTAGTCGGCTTGCGGAAGTTGCTGCCTTCCAGCATTGCTGGCCAGAACAGGCTGTGGAAGTAAACAATATCTTTGCCGATGAAGTGATACAGCTCGGCGGTGGAATCTTTCTTCCAGTATTCATCGAAGCTGGTGGTGTCGCCGCGTTTGTCGCACAGATTCTTGAAGGAACCCATGTAGCCAATCGGCGCATCCAGCCAGACGTAGAAATATTTGCCCGGTGCGTTCGGAATTTCAAAACCGAAGTATGGCGCATCGCGGGAGATATCCCACTGTTGCAGGCCAGATTCAAACCACTCCTGCATTTTGTTTGCCACTTGCTCCTGCAACGCGCCGCTGCGGGTCCATGCCTGCAACATTTCGCTGAAAGAGGGCAGATCAAAGAAGAAGTGTTCAGAATCACGCATTACCGGCGTAGCACCAGAAACCACCGATTTAGGCTCGATCAGCTCAGTCGGGCTGTAGGTCGCGCCACAAACTTCACAGTTATCGCCGTATTGATCCGGGGATTTACATTTCGGGCAGGTGCCTTTTACAAAACGGTCCGGCAGGAACATGCCTTTTTCCGGATCGTACAGCTGAGAGATAGTGCGGTTTTTAATAAAACCGTTCTCTTTCAGGCGAGAATAAATAAGTTCTGAGAACTGGCGGTTCTCTTCGCTGTGCGTCGAGTGATAGTTGTCATAGCTGATGTTAAAGCCTGCGAAATCAGTCTGATGCTCCTGACTCATTTCGCCAATCATCTGCTCCGGGGTGATACCAAGCTGCTGAGCTTTCAGCATGATCGGTGTGCCGTGGGCATCGTCGGCGCAAATGAAGTTGACCTCGTGGCCGCGCATTCGCTGGTAACGGACCCAGACATCAGCCTGGATGTGCTCCAGCATATGGCCGAGGTGGATTGAGCCGTTAGCGTACGGCAGTGCGCACGTCACCAGAATTTTCTTCGCGACTTGAGTCATAGTAGGCATTACTTCTTAATAGTGAAAAGGGGTTAGATAGTACCAAATGGGAAAATGTTAAGTAAGTACTTCTCTATATTCTTCAGGTAAACTATCAGCTGATGGTTTATCTATACAAAAAAGGAGTCGGGATGAACGAACAATCCCAGGCCAAATCACCAGAAGCCTTGCGCGCAATGGTCGCCGGGACACTGGCCAATTTTCAGCACCCAACCCTGAAGCATAACCTCACCACGCTGAAAGCGTTGCACCATGTCGCCTGGATGGACGACACGTTGCATGTGGAACTGGTTATGCCATTCGTCTGGCATAGCGCGTTCGAAGAGTTAAAAGAGCAATGTAGCGCCGAACTGCTGCGCATCACCGGGGCGAAAGCTATCGACTGGAAACTGTCGCACAATATCGCCACCTTAAAACGCGTGAAGAATCAGCCGGGAATTAACGGCGTGAAGAACATCATTGCGGTCAGCTCCGGTAAAGGCGGCGTGGGTAAATCTTCCACGGCGGTAAACCTGGCGTTGGCACTCGCGGCGGAAGGGGCGAAAGTCGGCATTCTGGACGCCGATATCTACGGCCCATCAATCCCCACCATGCTGGGCGCAGAAAATCAGCGTCCAACTTCGCCGGACGGTACCCATATGGCACCGATTATGTCTCATGGACTGGCAACCAATTCAATTGGTTATCTGGTCACTGACGACAATGCGATGGTGTGGCGTGGTCCGATGGCGAGCAAGGCGTTAATGCAGATGTTGCAGGAAACCTTGTGGCCGGATCTCGACTATCTGGTGCTTGATATGCCGCCAGGCACCGGTGACATTCAATTGACACTGGCACAAAACATTCCAGTAACTGGCGCGGTAGTGGTCACCACCCCGCAGGACATTGCGTTGATCGATGCGAAAAAAGGCATTGTGATGTTCGAGAAAGTCGAGGTTCCGGTGCTCGGTATTGTCGAGAACATGAGTGTGCATATTTGCAGTAACTGTGGTCACCATGAACCGATTTTCGGTACCGGTGGTGCTGAGAAACTGGCTGAAAAATACCACACACAGCTGCTGGGGCAGATGCCGTTACACATCTCCTTACGTGAGGATCTCGATAAAGGCACGCCAACGGTTATCAGCCGTCCGGAGAGCGAATTTACCGCTATCTACCGCCAGCTGGCTGACCGCGTTGCAGCTCAGCTCTACTGGCAGGGTGAAGTCATTCCAGGCGAGATTTCCTTCCGCGCGGTCTAACGCCTATTAACCATTCTGGTTATTCTTCATACACCGCAGAGATGTTACATTGATGCGGTGTATTTGTTTTTGCCGCATTAATGAACACTTATTTAATACTGCGAATATTCTGCGGACCTTCGTCCGAAACTCTACAAAGTCGATTGATCGTACAGGCAATGCTTCATTATCATCCTTCGTGGCTGTGTAGTGGATGTACAGCTATAGTTTGTTATGCACTCATTCTATCCAGGCATAACCTTTACTACAGGGATAACGTTCAATGAATAAGTATTGGCTGTCAGGAATTATTTTTCTTGCCTATGGATTGGCTTCTCCCGCATTCTCTTCAGAGACTGCCACATTAGCGATTAATGGCAGGATCAGTCCCCCAACATGCAGTATGGCTATGGTTAATGGTCAACCTCAACAGCATTGTGGTCAGTTAACGTATGATGTTGATACCCGTCATCAGGTTTCTTCGCCAGTCAAAGGTGTAACGACAGAAGTGGTTGTTGCAGGTAGCGATAGCAAACGTCGAATCGTGTTAAATCGCTACGATTAATTTGCCACCCTGGTTTTTTAATCGAATTTAGAAAGCTGAAATCATCCGTGTGAATGATTTCAGCTTTTTTATTGATATCAATAATACCATTTACAAAAATCTGCATTAATTAATAGATGTGATAAATATTTAATATGCTTAAGTATTTGTTGTATTTATATTGCAATAGTTAATTTGTTTTAAGTCAATAAAACAATATGTTTACATTGCTGCAACTTTTTTGATGTGAGAAATTTGTTTCCAAGAGATACAGACTCTTAACAACCAAAAATAAATTTTATTAAGGAACATATTATGAAACGTTCAATTATTGCTGCCGCTGTCTTTTCTTCTTTTTTTATGAGCGCTGGGGTATTTGCCGCAGACGTTGATACCGGAACATTAACCATTAAAGGGAATATTGCAGAATCTCCGTGTAAATTCGAAGCGGGTGGCGATTCAGTAAGTATTAATATGCCAACTGTACCAACCACTGTCTTTGAAGGTAAAGCTAAATACTCGACCTATGATGATGCAGTCGGTGTAACCAGCAGCATGTTAAAAATTAGCTGTCCGAAAGAAGTTGCTGGTGTAAAACTCTCGTTGATTACCAACGATAAAATAACCGGAAACGATAAGGCGATAGCCAGTAGCAACGATACCGTGGGGTACTATCTCTATTTAGGTGATAACAGCGATGTCCTGGATGTTTCTGCACCTTTTAACATTGAGAGTTATAAGACAGCGGAAGGTCAATATGCTATTCCGTTTAAAGCAAAATACCTGAAGCTGACAGATAATTCAGTGCAATCAGGTGATGTGTTATCTTCTCTGGTTATGCGTGTGGCGCAGGATTAATAAATAAAATTTCAAGTTTCTCCAGGTAATAAACATGGCCGCTATCCCCATGGCGGCCTTTTAATTTAAGAGGCATTAAGATGAAAGGATTATTTGCTTTACTCATTTCTTCTATGGTCCTTCCTGCACATGCCGGTATTGTTATCTACGGGACGCGCATTATTTACCCGGCAGAAAATAAAGAAGTGATGGTGCAGTTGATGAATCAGGGAAACCGTTCTTCGCTGCTGCAGGCGTGGATTGATGATGGCGATACGTCGTTACCACCAGAAAAAATTCAGGTTCCTTTCATGTTAACGCCACCAGTGGCAAAAATAGGGGCAAATTCCGGGCAGCAAGTAAAAATCAAAATTATGCCGAATAAACTGCCCACTAATAAAGAGAGCATTTTTTATCTGAATGTTCTGGATATTCCACCAAATAGTCCAGAGCAAGAGGGCAAGAATGCACTGAAATTTGCAATGCAAAACAGAATCAAATTGTTTTACCGGCCTGCGGGTATTGCACCGGTAAATAAAGCGACATTTAAAAAGTTACTGGTAAATCGCAGTGGCAATGGATTGGTGATAAAAAATGACTCAGCAAATTGGGTGACGATTTCGGATGTCAAAGCTAATAATGTCAAAGTCAATTATGAAACTATTATGATTGCCCCCTTAGAAAGTCAGAGTATTAATGTCAAAAGTAATAATGCGAATAACTGGCATCTGACCATTATCGATGACCATGGCAACTATATTAGTGACAAAATTTAATTGCAGGAGCTGCCTATGTTGAGAATGACCCCACTTGCATCAGCAATCGTAGCGTTATTGCTCGGCATTGAAGCTTATGCAGCTGAAGAAACCTTTGATACCCATTTTATGATAGGTGGAATGAAAGACCAGCAGGTTGCAAATATTCGTCTTGATGATAATCAACCCTTGCCGGGGCAGTATGACATCGATATTTATGTCAATAAGCAATGGCGCGGGAAATATGAGATTATTGTTAAAGAAAACCCGCAAGAAACATGTTTATCAAGGGAAATTATCAAGCGGTTAGGCATTAATACCGATAACTTTTCCAGCGGTAAGCAATGTTTAACATTTAAGCAACTTATTCAGGGCGGGAGCTATACCTGGGATATCGGAGTTTTTCGTCTCGATTTCAGTGTCCCGCAAGCCTGGGTGGAAGAACTGGAAAGTGGCTATGTACCACCTGAAAACTGGGAGCGGGGTATTAATGCGTTTTATACCTCTTATTATATGAGTCAGTATTACAGCGATTATAAAGCGTCCGGTAATAGCAAGAGTACATATGTACGTTTTAACAGCGGGTTAAACTTACTGGGGTGGCAACTGCATTCTGATGCCAGTTTCAGTAAAACAAATAACAATCCAGGGGTGTGGAAAAGCAATACCCTGTATCTGGAACGTGGATTTGCCCAACTTCTCGGCACGCTTCGCGTGGGTGATATGTACACATCAAGCGATATTTTTGATTCTGTTCGCTTCAGCGGTGTGCGGTTGTTTCGTGATATGCAGATGTTGCCTAACTCGAAACAGAATTTTACTCCACGGGTGCAGGGGATTGCTCAGAGTAACGCGCTGGTAACTATTGAACAGAACGGCTTTGTGGTTTATCAGAAAGAGGTTCCTCCTGGCCCGTTTGCGATTACAGATTTGCAGTTGGCCGGTGGTGGAGCAGATCTTGATGTCAGCGTGAAAGAGGCGGACGGTTCGGTAACCACCTATCTGGTGCCTTATGCAGCGGTGCCGAATATGCTGCAACCTGGCGTGTCGAAATATGATTTTGCGGCGGGTCGTAGCCATATTGAAGGGGCGAGCAAACAAAGTGATTTTGTCCAGGCGGGTTATCAGTATGGTTTTAATAACTTATTGACGCTGTATGGCGGATCGATGGTCGCGAATAATTATTACGCGTTCACTTTGGGGACTAGCTGGAATACACGCATTGGTGCCATTTCCGTCGATGCCACGAAGTCGCATAGTAAACAAGACAACGGCGATGTGTTTGACGGGCAAAGTTATCAAATTGCCTACAACAAATTTGTGAGCCAAACGTCGACGCGTTTTGGTCTGGCGGCCTGGCGTTATTCGTCGCGTGATTACCGGACATTTAACGATCACGTTTGGGCAAACAATAAAGATAATTATCGCCGTGATGAAAACGATATCTATGACATTGCCGATTATTACCAGAACGATTTTGGCCGTAAAAATAGCTTTTCTGCCAATATGAGCCAGTCATTGCCAGAAGGCTGGGGTTCTGTGTCCTTAAGTACGTTATGGCGAGATTACTGGGGGCGTAGCGGCAGCAGTAAGGATTATCAGTTGAGTTATTCCAACAACCTGCGACGGATAAGCTATACCCTCGCGGCAAGCCAGGCTTATGACGAGAATCATCATGAAGAGAAACGTTTTAATATTTTTATATCGATTCCCTTTGATTGGGGTGATGACGTTACGACGCCTCGTCGGCAAATATATATGTCTAACTCAACGACGTTTGATGATCAGGGTTTTGCCTCAAATAATACGGGATTATCGGGAACCGTTGGAAACCGGGATCAATTTAACTATGGGGTCAACCTGAGTCATCAGCATCAGGGAAATGAAACAACAGCTGGAGCGAATTTAACCTGGAACGCGCCGGTGGCAACGGTGAATGGCAGTTATAGTCAGTCGAGTACTTATCGACAGGCTGGAGCCAGTGTTTCAGGGGGCATTGTCGCCTGGTCGGGTGGCGTTAATCTGGCGAACCGTCTTTCCGAAACGTTTGCAGTGATGAATGCGCCAGGAATTAAAGATGCTTATGTCAATGGGCAAAAATATCGCACAACAAACCGTAATGGAGTGGTGGTATACGACGGAATGACACCTTATCGGGAAAATCACCTGATGCTGGATGTGTCGCAAAGCGATAGCGAAGCAGAATTGCGCGGTAACCGGAAAATTGCCGCACCTTATCGCGGCGCGGTTGTACTGGTTAATTTTGATACCGATCAGCGCAAGCCCTGGTTTATAAAAGCGTTAAGAACGGATGGGCAACCATTAACGTTTGGTTATGAAGTCAATGATATCCATGGTCATAATATTGGCGTTGTCGGCCAGGGAAGCCAGTTATTTATTCGCACCAATGAAGTTCCGCCATCGGTTAATGTAGCAATTGATAAGCAACAAGGACTTTCATGCACAATCACCTTCGGTAAAGAGATTGATGAAAGTAGAAATTATATTTGCCAGTAATAGTCAGGTGGTTCTATGAAAATTCGCATAATGCTATTTATATTAATGATGATGGTTATGCCAGTGAGCTATGCAGCATGTTATAGTGAGTTATCTGTTCAGCACAATTTGGTTGTTCAGGGGGATTTTGCACTTATTCAAACACAAATAGCGACATATGAGCATAATTTTAATGATTCGTCATGCGTGAGTACAAATACTATCACCCCTATGAGCCCGTCGGATATTATTGTTGGACTTTATAACGATACCATTAAATTAAATTTACATTTTGAATGGACCAATAAAAACAACATCACGTTGTCAAATAATCAGACCAGTTTCACCAGTGGTTATTCGGTAACGGTGACACCTGCGGCCAGTAATGCAAAAGTGAATGTTTCTGCGGGGGGCGGCGGTTCAGTAATGATTAATGGTGTTGCAACATTATCCAGTGCTTCATCATCGACACGCGGGAGTGCTGCAGTACAATTTTTACTGTGTTTATTCGGTGGCAAGTCATGGGATGCATGTGTAAATAGCTACAGAAATGCATTGGCACAAAATGCAGGTGTCTATTCCTTTAATCTGACATTGTCATACAACCCGATAACCACAACCTGCAAACCGGACGATTTATTAATTACTTTAGAGAGTATTCCCGTTTCACAATTACCAGCCAAAGGTAACAAAGCAACAATAAATAGTAACAAAGGGGATATTGTTCTGCGTTGTAAAAACTTATTAGGTCAACAAAATCAAACATCACGGAAAATGCAGGTGTATTTATCAAGTTCTGACTTGTGGGGCAGTAGTAACACGATCCTGAAAGGTGCGGAAGATAATGGCGTAGGATTTATTCTTGAAAGTAATGGTTCGCCAGTCACACTTTTAAATATCACTAACAGCAGTAAAGGATATACAAATTTAAAGGAAGTTGCTGCGAAGTCAAAACTTACAGATACAACGGTTTCAATTCCGATAACTGCCAGTTACTACGTCTACGATACAAACAAAGTTAAATCTGGCGCACTGGAGGCAACCGCATTAATCAACGTGAAATACGACTAATAACAAGCAAGACGAGCAAGTGGCTAATAATAAAAATAATAAGGTGTCTGCATTTCCCCCTCTCTTCGAGGGGGCTTTTTTTCAGCGATGATAAAAAATCTCACCGTCGTAGGCTTTAATGATTTTACCGTCGGTGTCGTTGATCAACACGTACGCGCCACCCATATAGGTCCAGTGTGTCCCGGCATCAGGCGCGGGCAGGTTACGTAACTGCCACTGCTTAATGTTGTACTCATCGGTGCGGTACATCTCTGGGACGGTATCGCCTGGTTTGAAATGCTTAAAGTCAGCAATGAAACTGCTTAACTCATACTTAGAAATTCCCGAGGTATTGGTCGAACCCGCGGTGGCTGGTGCGGCCCAGGCGGCACTGGTAACCAGCAAAAGCACACCCAGCAACATCTTATTTTTAATGGTCATAAACTCTCCACTTTGGGGATCTGTAATATCAGTCGCATATCTTTCCTGCCATACAATATAACTGACAAGCGATATTTTGTTAGTGATCCCATGATTTCGTAAAAAGTGTAAATGAAAGGATGCCCTAAAAGCATCCTTAGCGAGCAGAGAGTCAGCGGAAATAGCTGATTTAAGAATCATCCTGGGCTGAAGATAACATGCAAGCCTAAAGGATTGAGTTATCGCATTATGCCCATGAAGCCATGTACGCCCATATACACACCAACTAAGCCAATCAACAGACTGGAAAAATAGGGGGCGCGTTTAGCGAGAGTGTTAAATCCGCTCCAGCGTTTTGCGACCTGCTGAACGCTGATTGCTGCGCCAACGCCTACGGTGACCAGCGTTAACGCCAGGCCAATGCTGAAACTGACGACCAGTGTTGCGCCCAGTGTCAGGGCTTTCAACTGAATGCAAATCAACAGCACGGTAATTGCTGCCGGGCAGGGGATAAGGCCACCGGTTAAGCCAAATAACAAAATTTGCCAGTTGGTGACCTCTCTACCATCAAAGCGTCGTTTAATGTCATTGGCATGGGCTCGTGCATGGGCATCCTGATACTCGCCATGTTCGTGATGGTGATGATGTCCATGGTCGTGGTGATCTTCGTGATCGTGGTGATGATGCTCATGATCATGCTCGTGCATATTCTCCAGCCAGTTTCGTTCGCCGCGCCAGGTACGCCAGAACATCCAGAACGCGGTGCCAATAATGATCACTGCGGAAATCAACTGGAGCCACGGTTCTGCTGATTGAGCAGTAAAGCGCTTGCTGATCACCATCCCGCCAAAGGCAATCAACCAGACCACTGCGGTATGCGAAATGGTTGCTGCCAGTCCGAGCATCACCGCCTGTTTAATGGTGCCTTTGATGGCGATGATAAACGCCGCCATCATCGTTTTTGAGTGCCCTGGTTCCAGGCCATGAAGCGCACCAAGTAAGATGGCGCTGGGGATGAAGAACCAGGCGTTTCCTTGCTGAAGAAGAGTTGTAAATTCGGTCATGATAATAATTCTTAGTATTAATTCGGCAATCTGATTCTACTCCCCCCCCAGTACCTGATACTACCCCCCAGTAGATTAATAGTGCTATGATTTTTCATATTCTTATTAACCAGGTGTTGCCATGTCTCATACCATCCGTGATAAACAGAAACTGAAAGCGCGTGCCAGTAAGATTCAGGGCCAGGTCGTGGCGCTCAAGAAAATGCTCGACGAGCCGCACGAATGCGCTGCAGTTTTACAACAGATTGCTGCTATCCGTGGCGCGGTAAACGGTCTGATGCGGGAAGTGATTAAAGGTCATCTGACGGAACACATCGTTCACCAGGGGGATGAGCTAAAACGTGAAGAAGATCTGGATGTCGTTCTGAAGGTGCTGGATTCTTATATCAAATAATTTATTAACGCTATTGTAAAACTGCCGTTTTTCCTCGTTTACAACGCGTGCGCTGGACATTACCATCCTCCTCTGCGATTTATCATCGCAACCAAACGACTCGGGGTGCCCTTCTGCGTGAAGGCTGAGAAATACCCGTATCACCTGATCTGGATAATGCCAGCGTAGGTTGCCAACATTCTGATTAGTATTCATGTGGTTACATTTCTTTTTGTCCGTGTGTAATGCACCTAATGTACAAAAAGAGCGTAAACATGAGGTACAAAACTCTTCCATACACGTTTCAAAGAAACGGTAATTACTATCTACAGATTCGGCTTTCGAATGGTCGGATGTATAAAAAATCACTTCTCACTGACAGCTATCGTGAAGTCTCTGCTTTGATGATTGGTGTTGCTCCGTACATTCCTTTTGTTAAATCATTAGCCATCACAATCCCGATGTTTGATGCCTTTGTTTCAAACCTGATTATGTCAAAACTTAGGGCTGTAAAAGTTCCGCTGCTATCACATCAGTCGGTAATTACCCCTGCTACATTCGAGGAACCAGCGACACAAGCCGAACCGCAAAACATGCTAACTCTTTCTGATGCGTGGGCTATGTATAAAGCGGAAAAGGGTAAAACATGGACAAAGTCGATCTCAAGGGCGAATGAGCGTTACATGGAAGTCTTGATGGTTGTCTTGGGAGAGACAACTGACGTAGTTGCGATTTCTAAGCAGGACATCAAGCAGGTGATGGAAGTTGTTGAGAATTTGCCTAAGCGTGTTGTCCAACCGTATCGCTCAATGAACATCCAGCAACTGATTGAATGTGATGATGTATCACCGAATGAGTTAGTAGGAGTGGAAGCCATTCATAAGCATCTCAAAATCTACAAATCGCTTTTCAAGACTTTTCTAACAGAAAACAAAGATATTTTGATTAAATCCCCAACTGATGGGGTAGTAGCAGCACCATCTAAAGCAAGGTTTGGAGCATACAGTTCGGCGGAGATGAAGAAGTTTGTAGAGTGGGCACTTAAGCAGCCAGATGGCTGGCAGAAGTGGATAACATTGTTGTTGGCATACACAGGAGCCAGAAGGGGAGAAATTGCCAAACTGGAAAAATCACAAATAAAATATGATGAGGATAGCCATCGGTATTATTTCCTGATTGCAGAAGGAGGGCAGGGGAAAACCGAAAATGCTACCCGACAAGTAGTGATACACCCTAAGTTGATCGAATGGGGTTTCATGGAATACGTTGATCGCCAGTGGAAAGAACGGATTTTTTCAGAAGTGGCTGGTACAAACATGACGAAGATCGGTAAAGAATTTGCTGATGTGCGTGACCAGCTTGACATTCCGTACTTAGACGATTTTGGACAGCGGAGGCTTTTGCATAGCATTCGTCATTCTGTTTGCTCTACTGCGATGGCTGGATGGGTAAAGAACATCTTGCATCTGCAACAAACAGTAGGCCATGAGAAAAGTGGAGGGATCACTAAACGCTACTTACATACGTTCCCACTATCATCAATTTGTTATGTTATTGATGGGATTAGTTGGGTCTGAAACTGCTAAGAATGATAGGAAAAGCTACTTAATGATCCTTAGTTTTGGATGAAATTGAAGATTACAAAGATCTTGAGCGAATAAGAGCGTTTTTTAATCAAAAAAGCCATAAAAACTTTTCTTGACTGTATATTAACACAGTGCTTCTACTATGTAGAAGAAATCGACATGAAAAATTTGATATGGTAAATTTTATCCATGATAACAAAAAGGTATTGTGGATATGTTACTACCAATACGAGTTCATAAACGATTTCTAACTTTATTTAAGACTTTGCAAATTGACGATTGCCCACCGCAATCAACTTTAAATATTCATGTACTTAATATCGAAAGCAATGAATTTATATACTGTAAATTAGTTGAAGAATTACGTGACATAATAATTACTTATGTACATTCGAATAGAAGGCTTGAGGAGTTTAAGGAAAGTTATCCTTCGTATAGCCCTAAACCTTTTTTCGAAGCAATACAAAAATTTCGCAATTATACGTCAAACGAAGGTGAGTTAGGTGAACTGCTTTTATACGCTTTTCTTGAAACAGGACTAAATGCTCCGAAATTACTTTCCAAAATGCAATTGAAAACAGATTCTAATGATTACATTAAGGGTTCTGATGGTGTACATCTGTTAGAATTAGATGATGGTTATCAATTAATATTTGGAGAATCAAAGCTCTATGCCGATCTTTTAGAAGGTGCTCGAGAAGCGTTTGATTCTATTTTAGATTTTAAAAGTAATGGAATGGCATTTGAAAGAGGGCTGATAGATACACACGTTATAAATGAAATGGTTTCAGAAGAAGGTTATGAGAAAATAAAATCAATTCTTCTTCCTTCTGGCGATGATGGGCCAGATCTTGATTTATCCTTTGGTATATTTCTTGGTTTTGAATTGAAAATAGATAGCTCACAGTTATCATTGAAAAACAAAGAGTTTAGAGATTGGGTTAATGAGTCCGTGAAACAACATGCTACTCGCGTGGTCAGTACGATACGAAGGAAAATTATTAATCATAAATTATATGGTCACGAATTCCACATATATATAGTTCCTTTTACCGATATTGATGTTACACGAAAAAAATTAATTCATGAAATGCTAACAATTAAGTGAACACTATGAATGAATTAAATTCAAGTAAAAACATTCATTTGGCAGCTCGTCTTGCAGATGATGCTTTTGAAAGTGCTTATTTTAAAGAAATCAATAAGTTTATAAGTGGTTTATACAATTACAGTTTATTTAACTGCGATTCAGATGTTAGTCTCTCCGAGAGTGATAACAATAAAATAGCACACGCTTTGCGTTTTGCAGATATATTTTCACATTCTTCAAAAGAAAATCATAGATCATGTGCATTTGAAATTATAAGTAGAATAGCCTTATTAAAAAAACATGATCCTTATTTTAAATTTATAGGTACTGCTGTTATTAATCGGCTTGGGGTTTATGCAGCAGAAAAACTCATATCAAAAGGGGTAAAATTACCCTTAGATAGAGAAGTTGATTCTATTATTAAAAAATCAGTTCAGAAAACAGATGAAGATGGAGTATATTTCACTGATAAACAACATGAGTTATACAAACTTTTAAAAAGTAGCAAAACAATTAGTTTTGCTGGTCCCACTTCGATGGGAAAGTCATTTGTTATTAATGCATACATTAAGGAAATAACTCTTAAAAAAGAGCTTAAAAATATAGCTTTAATTGTTCCTACACGGGCTTTAATAAGCCAAAATGCACTTAAGTTAAAAATTGATATTGCATTGTATAAGAATGAAAGCCCTTATAAAGTTGTTACGACATCCTACATGATTAATGGTGATGAAAGTAAAAATAAAGGCTATATTTTTATTCTCACCCCAGAAAGGCTGGTTAGTCTCATAAGCACTATTCCTGGACTAATGATTGATTATGTTTTTGTAGATGAAGCTCAAAAGTTAACAACAAAAAATGATTCGAGGAGTCTTGTTACTTATTCAGCTATAGAGCAAACAATTAGTAAAAATCCTGAGGCAAGATTATTCTTCTCTTCACCTAATTTATCTAATCCTGAAATATTTAATATTTTGTTTGATAGAAAAGACGCTTCGGTATATAGAAATACAGAAGGTGCAACTACTCAGAATATGTATTTTATTGATCTTTTAAATAGCAGCTTTAGCTATGTTAATACCGAGAAAAGGACGCTTGAAAAAATAGATGAGATCTCTAATACTTACACGAATACAAATGATGTTATCTATAAATTAAATAATGGTAAAAGTAAAATAATTTATTGTGGGGGGATAGAAAGCACGCTTGAGAGAACACGTAGCTTTATCAATTATCTCAAAATTAATAAGAAAAAAAGAAAGCATTTAAATTTAGAAATATCTTCTGAGATAAGAAACTTTGTTCATGATAACTATGAACTTGCAGAAGCCATCAACTATGGTGTTGCTTTCCACTTTGGAAACTTGCCTCAATCGATTCGAGATTTAATTGAGCATCATTTCAAAATAGGAAATATTGACTATCTATTCTGTACATCAACCCTACTTGAGGGAGTCAATTTACCTGCAAGATCCGTATTTATTCTTACGCATAAAAAAGGCCCCAGTCCATTAGAGTCGGTTGATTTTTGGAATCTGGCTGGGAGAGCTGGGCGATTATCTATGGAATTGTCAGGGGATATTTTTTGTATTAGGGATGATAATAAGCTTTGGAATAAAAAAGCTGTTGATAATATCCTTCTGTCTGACAAAAATAACATTTCATTAAAGCCAAGCTTCTATATTGAAGACGAAAAAAGATTGAACGATTTACACCATATAATTACGACTGGTAAAACAGGGAATATTAAAAATGCTGAGTTCCTTAGAACTTTAGGAGATATGATAAGAATAGACACTCTGAGGGATTCTAAAGAACTTCCTCTTATTAGTTATTTCCAAAGCAGTGGAAAATCAGAAATTTTGTTAAGTGCAGAAAAAAGCACTGAAAATATTACCATGCCAATGAATATCCTTTTGGCAAATAGTCATATTGCGATTGATTCGCAGTATCATGCTTTTAAAAAAATAAAAAGCCTTACAGTTAAGGAACTGAAATTATCATGGCAGCCTACATACGAAGAAATTAAAGAAAAATTGAATTTGATATTCGATATTTACCAAGTTGAAAAGTTTGCAACAGGTAGAGAACGTCTTTATTTAAATTCAATTCCATATTATGCAGTATTACTGTTTCAATGGATTCGTGGAAATAGTCTACAGGAAATTATCTCGGGGGCAATTGCTTATAGAAAGAACAAAAGTATATATATTAAAAATACACCTGTTCTTTTTGACAGCGAAAACCCAGCTCATTTAACTGCATTAGTTAATGAAACTATAAAAGACATTGAGTTGCGTGTAGGTTACCAGTTACAAAATTATTTTTCACATTACTGTCAGCTTCTGAATTATGTGTTACAAGGAAATCCAGGGGCAAACTGGTCTCAGTTCATTGAGTTTGGCTCTAATGAGCCAATAGTATGGCACCTACAAATGATGGGCTTTTCAAGGGATAGTGCAGTTTTTCTCAAGAAGAATTTTTCAAAACATCTTAAACTTGATAATGAAATGAATAAACTCATCATAATGGATAAGGAACTGATCAAGCGTTCTTTCAAAAAAGATGGACTACATTACTTAGAAATCCAATCGTTATTATAAAACTGCCGAATCAGAGTCTTTTATTGATTCTGATTCGCACTTATATAGTTAAATCAAAAGGAGCATTAAAATTTTTCAGTAGCGATTTAGTATGCTAAATCGCTGCATAACGAATCTGCTTCTAAATCTTGATTAAGTGTTTCGAACTGCCTTGATTGTTTATTGCTACACTTTATAATTAATCGCAACACACAAAACAATACAATGTAGGCAGTTGCACAGAATTAATTACAGGCACATTATGGATATCGAGAGGATTCGAACAGTTTTAAACTGCAAGCCCTTTGACTTTATCCCCTCCTACTATATCAGCGTTTGATGCCGCTAATACTGGCAAGCATTTCTTTCTTCACACGAAAAACTGTAGCCCTGCCGCAATCACATAACTTTGCTATCTCGTCTGGTGTATTCTTCCCGGCCTGTAACATATCGATAATCTTGTTATGTAGCTCTTTGTTCTTTTGCTTGCCCTTGTACTTCTTAGCCTCTTTAGCAAGAGCAATCCCCTCATTGCGACGAGATGCGATCATACCCCGCTCAAATTCTGCAGCGGCTCCCATCATGGTTAGGATAAGGCGTGATTGTGGGGAATTATCAAAACTCATAGAGTTTGCAAGGAATTGAACAGTGATTCCACGAGCCACGAGGTTATCAATCATTTCCAGCAAATCGCGGGTATTACGTGCAAGGCGATCAATCGAGTGAGTAACGAGCGTGTCACCTTCGCGGAGGTGTGAAAGCAGGTTCAACAATTCAGGTCTTTCGCTGGTGGACTTACCTGATTCTTTCTCTGCCACAATTTTGTCACAAACAGGTTCCAGCACTGCCAACTGACGCTCAAGATTTTGATCCTTTGTTGAGACTCTCGCGTAACCAAAAATCATTTTCCTGCCCTCACTTACGTGAAAAGTATCATTTGAATTTACTTAATGATACAGTATCATTTAAATGCATTCAACATCTAAATGATACTAAACGAGACGAGAAAAGCGAGTATCGTTAGGGAGTACCCAAAAGAGATTTTTGATCGTGCGTTTTTTAGTCAATGTAGGGTTAGTGAAAAGTTCAGTACCGAGATCTGAGTTCACGGCATTTTGTCGACGGGGTTGAACCTGATTAGGCGAACGAGATTTTAAATCAGGCGGAATAAAACAAGTTGTACTTTTATCTGAGTAAAAGATCCCTTTAACTTTTTAGTCAGAAATCGTGATACTAGGGGTTTGGTTATTTTGTGTCCTTAAGGCCAGTACTTTTAGCGAGGACGAAAAAACGGCCTACATGAGAACGCTTACAGTAACTTAAGTATATTATCCAAAAAGTCACTTAACTTAAATCAATTTGGATGCAAAATCGCCACACTTTGCAAGTGAACACATACCGGGCAACAAGCAAATAAAAAAGGCCACTTTCGCGACCTTGTACCAGTACAAACACTCATTCAGAACGATCAAGTACCATATATGCTGGCTGACACATGCTGCCCCGCTCCTGTAGCCAGTAGTAATCAAGATCGGCAACACGCACGTCCAATCCAGAATCTACACGGTTGATCTGTAACCGTAGCCCTACAGTATCCTTGTACGATAAACCAGATTTAACATTGTATTTGTACTTAACACCGTTTTCCTGTTCAAACTGTTTAAGGAAAGGCGTCATTTGTTTCTGAATTTCTTTCAAACAAATAACCTCATTATCAATAGCAAAGGGGGGTTCTGTTTTTCCATCAGGTACAGCAGCCTGTAAATGAAAGGAAGTACTCAACAATAACAGCATTGCAACAGAAGTCTTTTTCATTTTAATTCCTTATTAAAGAACAGTACATTATATTTCAATGGACTTAATAACAATATTTTATATTTCCTTCGGGTTTTCTCATGCATTTAATTCCTTCAGGAATATAATCAGTTACGGGAGCAGGTCTGGCATCAGGTCTTGAAAGACGATTGGATATAGAAGACAACAGACTGAAAACACACTCATTAAATGATTTTTGATATTTATTTTTTTCATAAAAGTACTGCATGGTGATTTTATCTCTTTCGTATTGCAATTCTTTGCCAAGCTGAATCCTATCCATATCAATTCCATTTCTCATAGCATTAAATCTTTCGTTCAATAAATTAAATTGAGATTTATTCCATTCATTTAAAGGAAATAAAGAATTGTTAAGCCTTTGCCTACAATTAGATTGCTCGATAGCTGACATGTATTCTTTCATACTAACGCCAATATCTAAGTATGTGAGTTGTCCAGCAGTTCTATCAACTGAGTTATTAGGGTAAGATTTAATTTCAGTAAGTATTGACTCTGTTAATACTGCATTTTCTTCTAAATCTTTGCTAATAGTTATTTGAGCTTGTTCTCTTTTATCCTTATCAAATATTGAAATGTATTTCTTTACTATATCCTGATTAGCTTTCTCGGCTGCTACTAACGCATCTTGAACCTTCTTTTCCGCCGCTTTAACTCGTTGTTCTTCTACAAATTTCGCGTAGTCATCAGTATTTGTAATGTGATTTTCACGAGCGATAGAAAACTCTTTACTATCTTTAAAACCAAGTTTTTGTGCTCTGGCTCCATCGCTTGAAGATCGGGCAGAACTTGCCACGAAAGCGAGCACAATGATCAGTACAGGAACCGTATAATTATTAACGAGTTTATAGGGTAAGAACTTCGCTTTAAGCGTACCATAACCCAAAACAGCCCAGCCTATCGCGGCAGTACTTGCCAGTAGCTGGCACAATCCAGCGACGGAAAGCATGATTACCGACCAGAAGCCTGTACCGACTGCGAAAAGATCACCAAATTTCTCCATTGACGCAAGGAATAAAAACACTCCCCAAATGCCATAAAATCCTATTTTCAAATATTTACTCACCGCAATTATCCTTTAATAATTTTCCAAATCGATGGTTCGTTCTATTTGTATTATCGACAATAATTCGTTTGCCTTTAGGTAGATCCCTTAAAAAGGAATCCCCCCAAAATTTATAGATTAGCAGTTGTACCACTCTCACTGTTTTGTCACTCCCATTATCTTCTCTCAGGTCAAAAGTACGGACTTAAAGCCGTCCGTGTTCAGGTGCTCAAGAGTAGCACGCATATCAATAAATGATCGATAAAAACGATCAATTAATGGCTTATTGATCGCTATAACCTATCAATGACTATTAATACAATACAAATCAATAGGTAAAATCGATCAAGAGGATTCGTCATCCATGAAAGGGGTTATGTATCTGATTTCAATACAGGGAGTATTAGCGATACCATCACGCAAACGCTCTTAAAGCGTAGCTACGGCGTTTTGTAGGGTTTTTGGTCATTCATGTGTGTCAGTAATGAACATCGCATTCAGGGGCTTCCTGTGCGTTTTGTCCGAAACACCATCATGAAGGGGGACAGATCGGATCGGGGTCGCTTCGCTCTGGTCAGTACTGGATAGTTCTTTTCCAGTAACTGAAACCGCAGATACCCCACTAAGTACACAAAGGAATTATTTGTAGAATAAGTAATGAAATAACAGTCAGTTATGTACTTACTGACAGAACTAAAAACGCGATTAGGTTCGCTCTGTCAGTGACCGAAGGGAACGCAACAGTAGAATCTAATCCAGCGAACAGTACACGCAAGCGGGTGCTGTTTAATTGTTTTATCTATGTAAACAATGGGATAGCTATCAAGTACTCACTGCGTGAGCACTCTCACTAACTACCCGAAACAGTTCGCTTGCTTCGCCGCTCCTACTTTCAGGTAGTTAATTCGCTTTCGCTCGTTGTGATGTCCGAAATTTATTACCTATAGTATTATAAGGTATTATTTTCCGGACATTTATGTATTTTTATGATGGTGTTCTGGACATCATTTTTTGCTTTTTTGTACTTCCTTTTCGTATTTGTTCCACATAGCCTTTTGCTCTTCGGGACTGAGTGCTGTATTACCACTGGCAAGAAACACCTTGAACGCTTCTAACTCAAGCCCTGGGTTGCGGCTTTTCCAGCGGCGAAAACGCTTAGCGTGATTATCATCAAGAGTGAAACGCTTTTGCTTATTCTTTGAACCTTGCGGCCTGCCTCTCGACCTCTGCTCATCATCAATACCGATATCTATATACTCAATATTATCTGTAAGAGATCTGGCTTGCCATTCATCAAAAACATAAACAGTCTGTGTTTCAGTACTGTCAAAATCCCTTGAAATTCCTCGTAGTACGAACTGGTGTAAACTTTCGTACTCCCTCGCAACATGTATCGCCTCGCCGTCAATCTCAAAGAACAATTCGCACTGTTTAGCCTCTGTTTCAGAGGGACGCATACAAGCGAGCCAGACGCACGTGAGCAAGTGTTGGTACTGGTTAAACCCTCTGGCATCCGGGCTTATCTCTGTGCCGTTTTTGAGGCTCTGAGAATCGCTTTTGTTCTTCGTCCAGTAGAAATCCTGTCCCTCAAGTTTTTTATCAATAAATGAGTATATTTTTTGTACTTTATCAGGGTTATTAGTCTTCCATGTCTTCGATAGTTTTTGATTTTTTGAGAAGTAATAAACCTTTAATCTGTCTTTGAGAGCTGTTTTTCGTGTCAGTAATCCTCCAAGTTCAGTACTTTCAAAGAGTTCTTTATTGCCTTTATAGATCAATGAATTTTCGAAATTAGCTCCGAGAAAGGTGATTGATACGTCTTTGTACTTACTGAGATCTTTCCATGCGGTAATATTAAGCTGTTCCTTTTTCGCATCGGTAAAGTACTCATTATTCATGATGAACATATCATTTTCGTTAATTGCTGGTAGCTGGTTCAAAATATTCTTCAGTACTTCCCCTTGTATTTCTGGTTTTCTTTCTGCCGCAATATACATATTTTTATCATCTAATGTCAGTACATTGTGTATTAATGAATTAAGAATTGTATTTTTTATATTAGTATCACCCTCATTAATATTCTGAAAAGAGTGAAAATTAGTAACGTCGTCAATATAAATATTACAGTCAGATAACAATTCAGGAGGAATTTTGAAAAACGTTTTATCTGTTATGAGTAATGTTTTATTACTTCCAGATGAAAGAAAGTTAATAACTGAATTAATAACACTTTCATCTTTTGGTACTGTATCTGTAATTATATACTCGCAATTATTGATTTGCTTTGCTGTCTGCTTAATAAGTTCTTGAGTGTTCTGTACTAAAATATATTTTTCAGTACTGTTATTGATTATATTGCATATAGCAGTAGTTTTACCTGAACCACAAGGGGCGGAGACATACTTAAATTTATTATAAATAGGTGTGGGATTAATCATTTGTACACGCTCCATATTGATTAATGTAGAAAGGTCAGCCATTCCAGTGTCTGGCCTTTCGTTGTTTTAGTTATTAGTCTTTTTGAGTTGCGACAACTGCAAGAGAATGTTTATAAACAAGTGAAATAAGCAGTTTTACCGCCTCAAAAGCTACAGTCAGTTTCGTAATTATTTTCGAAAGCATCGTAAATTTCACTTCGCTATCTTCTATGCAAAAATTAGCAGCCTGAGGTATTTAATGATTGAGATGTGGCCTGTTGATAAGAGGGTTTGTATTGCTTGTTCTGCTCTTTGTTAATTTGTGACTTATTCCTTTCACAATGATCGGCTATGTTTGATAACTCTGTTAGGAAATCACCTATGGCTACCATATAATCATGTTCATCTTCTAATTCTTTAAATTTTAATAGAGAAATCTCTTCATAATATTCTTTCATTTTCATATAAATCACCTTTTATTTTTTTGTTGTTAACACAGGTTTTTTTCTGCACTACACATTATAGCACATAGAATTAATTCGTTTCATTTTCTGTCAATGAAATAGAGTAAAGATAAATGCTTTTATAAAGCACTTATCACATCCGTTGCCTTGCTATATATAAAAAGTTCTCCAAACTATACTGGTGTATATTTTCCCCATCAGATACAGTTGTTTTTAAACATTACAATGTTGGATTCTTGGTTCCAAATAAATCGAGCAACTATTAGTGTTTCAAAATGAAGTTGGGAGCTATTCCTTAATTCGTATGAGGTACAAAATGGGGTACTCGGTGGGGTACAGCGTGTATAAGTGACGTCACCACGGGTAAACTTGCATCGGCGAGCAACTTAACCTAAGCTGACAAAAATTAAGAGAAATGTAACCAAACGACTCGGGGTGCCCTTCTGCGTGAAGGCTGAGAAATACCCGTATCACCTGATCTGGATAATGCCAGCGTAGGGAAGTCACGGACCACCAGGTCATTGCTTCTTCACGTTATGGCAGGAGCAAACTATGCAAGTCGACCTGCTGAGTTCCGCGCAATCTGCGCACGCGTTACACCTTTTTCACCAACATTCCCCTCTTGTGCACTGCATGACCAACGATGTGGTGCAAACCTTTACTGCCAATACCTTGCTGGCGCTCGGTGCATCGCCAGCGATGGTTATCGAAACCGAAGAGGCCAGTCAGTTTGCGGCTATCGCCAGTGCGTTGCTGATTAACGTTGGCACGCTGACGCAGCCACGCGCACAGGCGATGCGTGCCGCCGTTGAACAGGCAAAACGCTCTCAAACACCCTGGATGCTTGATCCAGTAGCGGTGGGTGCACTCGATTATCGCCGCCGTTTTTGTCTGGAACTTCTGTCTCATAAGCCAACCGCCATACGTGGTAATGCTTCGGAAATCATGGCATTAGCTGGCGTTGCTAATGGTGGACGGGGAGTGGATACCACTGACGCCGCAGCTAACGCGATACCCGCTGCACAAACACTGGCACGGGAAACTGGCGCAATCGTCGTGGTCACTGGCGAGATGGATTATGTTACCGATGGACATCGTATCATTGGTATTCACGGTGGCGATCCGTTAATGACCAAAGTGGTAGGAACTGGCTGTGCATTATCGGCGGTTGTCGCTGCCTGTTGTGCGTTACCAGGCGATACGCTGGAAAATGTCGCATCTGCCTGTCACTGGATGAAACAAGCCGGAGAACGCGCAGTCGCCAGTAGCGAGGGGCCAGGCAGTTTTGTTCCACATTTCCTTGATGCGCTCTGGCAATTGACGCCGGAGGTGCAGGCATGAAACGAATTAACGCTCTGACGATTGCCGGTACTGATCCGAGTGGTGGTGCGGGGATTCAGGCCGATCTTAAAACCTTCTCGGCACTTGGCGCTTATGGTTGCTCAGTGATTACTGCACTGGTGGCGCAAAATACCCGTGGCGTACAGTCGGTGTATCGCATTGAGCCTGATTTTGTCGCCGCCCAGCTCGATTCGGTGTTCAGCGATGTGCGAATCGATACCACTAAAATCGGTATGTTGGCGGAAACCGATATTGTTGAAGCGGTGGCAGAACGGTTGCAACGTTATCAGATCCAAAACGTGGTACTCGACACCGTTATGCTGGCAAAAAGCGGCGACCCGCTGCTTTCACCTTCGGCGGTTGCTACGCTGCGCAGTCGATTATTGCCACAGGTTTCATTAATAACGCCAAACTTGCCCGAAGCTGCTGCCTTGCTCGACGCGCCACACGCGCGCACCGAACAGGAAATGCTGGAACAAGGGCGATCGCTGTTGGCGATGGGCTGTGGCGCAGTGCTAATGAAAGGTGGTCATCTGGATGATGAGCAAAGCCCGGACTGGCTGTTTACTCGCGAGGGAGAACAACGGTTTACCGCACCGCGCATTATGACCAAAAACACCCACGGCACTGGTTGTACGCTCTCTGCGGCGTTGGCTGCACTACGCCCGCGCCATACAAACTGGGCTGACACCGTACAGGAGGCAAAAAGCTGGCTTTCATCGGCGTTAGCCCAGGCCGACACGCTGGAAGTTGGTCACGGTATTGGTCCGGTTCACCACTTCCACGCCTGGTGGTGAGCACCGTACTATAGCTGCTTTGGTTATTGTCAGCCTTTGGCACTGACATTCAGGGATGAAACCAATGCAGCTAAGAATCACCAGTCGAAAAAAACTCACCGCTTTATTATGCGCTCTTGGGCTAATTTCCATCGTTGCGATTCATCCGCGTCAGACGGTGAATTTTTTCTATTCGACAGCAATTCAGATTAAAGACTACATCCACTTCTACGGTTATCGCCCGGTTAAATCTTTCGCTATTCGCATTCCTGCCAGTTACACCATTCACGGAATAGATGTTTCGCGCTGGCAGGAGCGAATCGACTGGCAGCGGGTGGCAAAAATGCGCGATAACGGTATTCGCTTGCAATTTGCCTTTATCAAGGCGACGGAAGGCGAAAAGCTGGTGGACCCCTATTTTTCGCGTAACTGGCAACTAAGCCGCGAAAATGGCCTGCTGCGCGGGGCGTATCATTATTTTTCCCCGTCGGTATCCGCTTCAGTTCAGGCGAGATTATTTCTGCAAACGGTGGATTTCTCACAAGGCGATTTCCCTGCCGTGCTGGACGTAGAAGAACGGGGAAAATTATCGGCAAAAGAATTACGCAAGCGGGTAAGTCAGTGGCTAAAAATGGTCGAAAAAAGTACGGGGAAAAAGCCGATTATTTACTCAGGAGCCGTTTTTTATCACACGAATCTGGCGGGCTATTTCAATGAATATCCGTGGTGGGTGGCTCATTACTATCAACGTCGTCCGGACAATGACGGCATGGCCTGGCGCTTCTGGCAGCATTCCGACCGTGGACAGGTAGATGGCATTAATGGTCCGGTGGATTTTAATGTGTTTAATGGCACGGTGGAGGAGTTGCAGGTATTCGTTGATGGGATTAAAGAAACGCCTTAAATAAGAAGCAGTGATATACTCCCACCAGACTCCCTGGCAGGAAAAAGACAAATGGAACAAGCGCATACCCAGCTGATTGCCCAACTGAACGAACGTATTTTAGCGGCGGATAACACGCCGCTTTATATTAAGTTTGCCGAAACGGTAAAAAATGCCGTGCGCAGCGGGGTGCTGGAGCATGGCAATATTTTGCCCGGTGAGCGTGATTTAAGTCAGTTAACCGGCGTTTCGCGCATTACGGTGCGCAAGGCGATGCAGGCGCTGGAAGAAGAGGGCGTGGTGACGCGTTCGCGTGGTTACGGTACGCAGATCAACAACATCTTCGAATACTCGTTGAAAGAAGCGCGAGGTTTTTCTCAGCAGGTGGTATTGCGCGGGAAAAAGCCCGATACACTATGGGTTAACAAGCGTGTCGTGAAATGTCCCGAAGAAGTCGCGCAGCAGCTAGCGGTCGAAGCAGGAAGTAATGTCTTTTTGCTTAAGCGTATTCGCTATGTCGATGAAGAAGCGGTATCAATTGAGGAATCGTGGGTTCCGGCGCATTTAATTCATGATGTTGATGCCATCGGAATTTCTCTTTATGACTACTTCCGCAGCCAGCACATTTACCCACAACGTACGCGTTCCCGCGTTAGCGCCCGGATGCCGGATGCCGAGTTTCAGTCACATATTCAGTTAGATAGCAAAATACCGGTGCTGGTGATCAAGCAAGTGGCGCTTGACCAACAGCAACGGCCTATTGAGTACAGCATTAGCCACTGTCGCAGCGATCTATACGTTTTTGTGTGCGAGGAGTAGTTCCTCGCGCGTTGGCGCACAATCACCGCCCCGATGCCCGACAACCCATGACGCCACTGCATTGCCCAGTAATACAGCATCCGCCAGTGGCAGACCAGAGGCCAGCCCGGCAAGTACGCCGCCGGCATGACTGTCGCCCGCCCCAATGGTGTCTACAACTTGAGTTGGAAATGCCGGAATGCAGCCAGAAGCGTCGTTGCTGAAATACCATGCGCCCTCTTTATCGAGACGAATGATCAACGGCGCGGCAAATTTCTCCTGCCATTGCTTGCCAAGTGTTGTTATCTCTGCGGATAAAGCAAAACGTTCGGCGGCAATCTCAGCCTCCTGACGATTGAGTGACACTAAAGGTCGACAGGCCATGATCCGCGCCAGTAATGCATCCGGGATATCGCCAATACGTGGGCCAAAATCGATAAACGGCGTCACGTCTTGCAGCTTTTCCAGCCATTCCACTAATAATTCGCCGCAGGGCGAGGCCAGTTGATAACCGGAAAAATAGAGCAGGCTGCCAGGCGCAACGGTTAATCGCGCCAGCCACTGGCGATTCCACTGATTTTCCACACCGCTGAATGACATAAAAGTGCGTTCGCCATCCGGCTCAACCAGCGCCAGACACCAGCCGTTATCGCCTTCGGCGTTATCGATCAGGCTGATTAACCCCTCTTTCGCCATCCGGTTGCGAATAATCTCCGCCCACACGCCCTGACCGAGCGGCAAGGCATTACCCGCTTCGATGCCGAGGCGCTTTAACGCCACGGCAATATTCAGTGCGCAGCCGCCAACGTTAACGCTCTGCTGTTTCAGTTCGATATCGCACCCACGCCAGGGGAGGGCATAAGCGTCGGCGATCACATCAATGACCGCCGCGCCGACGACCATCACCGGCTGACGCGTGGCTAATTCAGGCAGCAGCGTGTGTAATCGAGCGCCGCTCATATCGCCTCCCGTTGTTGGCGATACTTCGCCAGCGCCGTGGCATAGCGGTTGAAATCAAGCTGATTTACCGCATCCAGTTCCGTCTTTAACGCAGGATCGATTGCGTTAACGCCATGCAACGCGCCACAAATTGCCGTCGCCATAGCACCGATGGTGTCTGTGTCGCCGCCAAGGTTAGCGCACAGGACGGCGCAACGGTTCGGGTCGGTTTGTGCCAGTTCAACCAGCGCAATGGCGCACGGAACGGACTCAATAGTGCTGGTACCTGCGCCAACGACCTGGTAAAGCTGTTCGCTGGCGGATTCGGTGCCGTCGGCATTGCGCACAATTTTCAGCGCAATCTCCAGACGTGCTGCCAGTGAGGCGCTGAAGGTAGTGATGCGTTTTTGTTGAGCATGTCGCGCAATTGAAGGCAGTGAATCAACAATTGCTGACCAGCTTTCTCCGTCAATGGCACGAGAAATCGCCCATGCGATGACTACCGCCCCCGCAACCGCCAGATCGGATTTATGTGTCGGGCTGGAGGCCAGCGCCACATCATCAATAAAGGAATCAACATCACGCGCCGGAAGCAAACAACCTAATGGCGAGACGCGCATCGCTGCGCCGTTGGTCACGCCGTTATTTTCCAGTTCAGCAACGGGTTTACCGTCGCGAATGGCGTTAAGCGCAATCTTCGAGGTCGGACCTAGTACGTTTTTGTTAAAGGCGTCGAAACGCAGCGCCCAGTCGAGAATATTACGCCCAATCAGATCTGGATCGATCTTGCCTTCACGTTCCAGTAACGCATCCGCCAGACACAGCGCCATCGAGGTATCGTCGGTGAATTCGGCGCGGTTAAAATAACAGGCTGCGTTATTCTCCTTTGGTCCAGGCAGAAAACGATCAATCCAGCCAAAGTGTGCTTTAACGCGGCTGCGTGGCCAAAGCTCGGAGGGCATCCCCATCGCATCCCCTAACGCCTGCCCATAAAGAGCACCGAGAATACGTTCTGTTTTCATTTAACTTCCCCTTGTGTCAACGCAATATCGCGATCATCGACCTTGATAGCCGTAATTTCGTTGTCGGATTCGCGGAAAAAAATCATGAACAGCACGGCGATAATGGCAATCATCACCGCGCCAAAAGTCCACATCCCGGACCAGTTGAAAGTCAGTCCGTTTACCGGTTCCTGATAAGCGAACATCTTTTCCATCATCACACCGCCAAGACGATAGCCGAGCAAACTGCCGAAGCCCTGGCAGCAGAGCGTGATCAGCCCCTGCGCAGCGGTACGCATATGCACGGGGGCTTTTTTATCGACATAGATGTAAGCGGTAACGTAGTAAAAATCGTAACTTACTCCATGCAGCAAAATGCCGAGGAACAGTAACGCGTAGGTGAAATATTCATCCGCACTACCGTAAATAAAGAAGCCATAGCGGATCGCAGCGGTGACCAGACCAAGTAATAATACCTTTTTGATACCAAAGCGTTTGGTGAAAAACGGCAATGCCAGCATAAAGAAGATTTCAGAGAACTGGCCGAGCGTCATCCAGCCAGTGGCGTTTTTCATACCGACTTCGGTCAGATAACCGTTGGCAAAGATGTAATAGAACGCCAGTGGCATCGCAAACAGGAATGAACAGAAGAAAAAGACGAGGAAGTTTTTATCGCGCAGCAGGATCAGCGCATCCAGGCCGAGCATGACTTTAATGTCCATTTTGCCGGTGCTTTTTGGCGGCGTGTCGGGCAGGAAAAACGCAAACACACCGAGCAGAGCAGAACTTCCGGCGGTAATCAGCAGCGGGATGTTAGTCGGAGAGATATCGGCATAACCCAGCATTTGCGGCAAAAATCCACATGCCAGACCAGAGGCAATCCAGCCGATAGTGCCCATCACACGAATGCGTGGGAAATCACGCTCCACATCCGGCACGTTGGCAAAAGCGATACTGTTAGTCAGCGCAATGGTCGGCATATAGGTTAGCGAGTAGGCCAGCAGTAACGGGAAGAACCCGGCAAAAGTGGTCTGTTGCGCAGCGAAATACATCAGCGCCGCACCAGCGAACATCAATACCGCCAGCACTTTCTGCGCCGAGAAAAAGCGGTCAGTGATGGAGCCAACCAGAATTGGCGACAGGATCGCCGCAATGGCGGTACAGGCATACGACCAGCCAATTTCTCCGGCACTAAAACCGCTTTTACTTAACCACAACCACAATGGCACAAACCACGCGCCCCAGATAAACCATTCAACAAACATCATGAACGACAGCTTTGCTGTTGTTTTCATCTTTTAATTCCTTCATGACAGGTAATGTAAGGTACGCGATGACAATACCATTTAATAATACCTTTTAAATACCTTTGCGGTGAAAACTTGACCGCGGTAACATTTTTTCTGATGAATCGAGCCAACAGAAAACGCTGAAAAAACATCCAAAAGATGGAAAAACTCGCCTGTAACGACCAGGATTATGATTGCCCGCAAAAGGCGGGCCAGGACAATCCATAGCCGATATCCAATCGGAATTTACGGGAGCATAGTAATGACAGATATTGCGCAGTTGCTTGGCAAAGACGCCGACAACCTTTTACAGCACCGTTGTATGACTATTCCTTCTGACCAGCTTTATCTCCCCGGACATGACTACGTAGACCGCGTGATGATTGACAATAATCGCCCGCCAGCGGTGTTACGTAATATGCAGACGTTGTACAACACTGGGCGTCTGGCTGGCACAGGATATCTTTCTATTCTGCCCGTTGACCAGGGCGTTGAGCACTCTGCCGGAGCTTCATTTGCCGCTAACCCGCTCTACTTTGACCCGAAAAACATTGTTGAACTGGCGATCGAAGCGGGCTGTAACTGTGTGGCGTCAACTTACGGCGTGCTGGCGTCGGTATCGCGGCGTTACGCGCATCGCATTCCATTCCTCGTCAAACTTAATCACAACGAGACGCTAAGTTACCCGAATACCTACGATCAAACGCTGTATGCCAGCGTGGAGCAGGCGTTCAACATGGGCGCGGTGGCGGTTGGTGCGACTATCTATTTTGGCTCGGAAGAGTCACGTCGCCAGATTGAAGAAATTTCTGCGGCTTTTGAACGTGCGCACGAGCTGGGCATGGTGACTGTGCTGTGGGCCTATTTGCGTAACTCCGCCTTTAAGAAAGATGGCGTTGATTACCATGTTTCCGCCGACCTGACTGGTCAGGCGAACCATCTTGCGGCAACCATAGGTGCAGATATCGTCAAACAAAAAATGGCGGAAAATAACGGCGGCTATAAAGCAATTAATTACGGTTATACCGACGATCGCGTGTACAGCAAGTTAACCAGCGAAAACCCGATTGATCTGGTGCGTTATCAGTTAGCTAACTGCTATATGGGCCGGGCTGGGTTGATAAACTCCGGCGGTGCTGCAGGCGGTGAAACTGACCTCAGCGATGCAGTGCGTACTGCGGTTATCAACAAACGCGCTGGCGGAATGGGGCTGATTCTTGGACGTAAGGCGTTCAAGAAATCGATGGCTGACGGCGTGAAACTGATTAACGCCGTGCAGGACGTTTATCTCGATAGCAAAATTACTATCGCCTGATACGCCTTATACGAACAGCACTACCCCGTATGACGGAAAAGGCGTTTACGTCGCATCCGGCATAAAAACACGCGCACTTTGCTACGGCTTCCCTATCGGGAGGCCGTTTTTTTGCCTGTCATTCTGATTAATTTTCGAATTGTCGTTTTTGTGATCGTTATCTCGACATTTAAAAACAAATAATTTCATTATATTTTGAAATCGAAAATAAACGACAGGATATGAAAATGTACGTGGTATCGACAAAGCAGATGCTGAACAACGCACAGCGCGGCGGTTATGCGGTTCCGGCATTCAATATTCACAATCTCGAAACGATGCAAGTGGTGGTAGAAACCGCTGCCAACCTGCATGCGCCGGTCATCATCGCCGGAACGCCTGGCACATTTACTCATGCTGGTACAGAAAATCTGTTGGCGCTGGTCAGCGCGATGGCGAAGCAATATCACCATCCACTGGCAATTCATCTCGACCATCACACGAAATTTGACGATATCGCTCAGAAGGTTCGTTCTGGCGTGCGCTCAGTCATGATTGACGCCTCGCATTTGCCTTTTGCGCAAAATATTTCACGGGTCAAAGAGGTGGTGGATTTTTGCCATCGCTTTGATGTCAGCGTCGAAGCGGAGCTGGGGCAACTTGGCGGCCAGGAAGATGATGTGCAAGTCAATGAAGCCGATGCGTTGTACACCAACCCTGTTCAGGCGCGTGAATTTGCCGAGGCAACCGGGATTGATTCCCTGGCGGTCGCCATCGGCACGGCTCATGGTATGTATGCCAGCGCACCGGTGCTTGATTTTTCTCGACTGGAGAATATTCGCCAGTGGGTGAACTTACCGCTGGTGCTGCATGGCGCGTCAGGATTATCGACTAAGGATATTCAGCAAACCATCAAACTGGGGATATGCAAAATCAACGTTGCAACGGAGCTGAAAAATGCCTTCTCGCAGGCGTTAAAAAATTACCTGACCGAGCACCCCGAAGCGACCGATCCCCGGGATTATTTGCAGTCGGCTAAATCCGCAATGCGCGATGTGGTGAGCAAAGTGATTGCCGATTGTGGCTGCGAGGGCAGGGCATAACGCACCTGCCATTTAACAAGGAAAAAACATGAAAACGTTAATTGCCCGGCATAAAGCTGGTGAACATATTGGCATATGTTCAGTCTGTTCTGCCCATCCGTTGGTTATCGAAGCGGCGCTGGCATTTGATCGCAACAGCACGCGCAAAGTGCTGATTGAAGCAACGTCAAACCAGGTCAATCAATTTGGCGGTTATACCGGAATGACACCGGCAGACTTTCGCGAATTTGTTTTTACGATTGCCGATAGAGTCGGATTTGCGCGCGAGCGCATTATTCTCGGCGGTGACCATCTGGGGCCAAACTGCTGGCAGCAAGAAAATGCGGATGCGGCGATGGAAAAATCCGTCGAGCTGGTAAAGGCATATGTTCGTGCTGGCTTCAGTAAAATTCATCTTGATGCGTCAATGTCCTGCGCGGGGGATCCCATACCGTTAGCACCAGAAACGGTTGCGGAACGAGCTGCTGTGCTTTGCTTTGCTGCGGAAAGTGTGGCGACAGATTGCCAGCGTGAGCAACTGAGCTATGTCATTGGCACCGAAGTTCCGGTTCCGGGCGGTGAGGCCAGCGCCATTCAGTCAGTACACATCACCCATGTTGAAGATGCCGCCAATACTTTACGTACGCATCAAAAGGCCTTTATTGCCCGTGGGCTGACAGAGGCGTTAACACGCGTGATTGCCATCGTGGTGCAGCCGGGTGTGGAATTTGATCACAGCAATATTATCCATTATCAGCCGCAGGAAGCGCAGGCGCTGGCGCAATGGATAGAAAACACCCGAATGGTTTATGAAGCACATTCTACCGATTACCAGACCCGGACGGCTTATTGGGAATTAGTCCGCGATCACTTTGCAATTTTGAAAGTCGGGCCAGCATTAACCTTTGCTCTACGTGAGGCGATATTTGCGTTGGCACAAATTGAGCAGGAAATTATCGCCCCCGAAAATCGCAGCGGTTGCCTGGCTGTAATTGAAGAAGTGATGCTCGACGAACCGCAGTACTGGAAGAAATATTATCGCCCGGGTTTTAACGATTCATTACTGGATATTCGTTACAGCCTGTCGGATCGTATTCGTTATTACTGGCCGCATAGTCGGATTAAAAATAGCGTCGAAACGATGATGGTGAATCTGGAAGGCATTGAAATCCCTCTGGGCATGATTAGTCAGTATCTTCCTAAACAATTTGAACGCATTCAGTCCGGGGAATTATCAGTAATACCGCATCAGCTGATTATGGATAAAATTTATGATGTTTTGCGTGCCTATCGCTACGGCTGTGCGGAATAAGGACGGTATATGACTAACCTGTTTGTTCGTAGCGGAATTTCTTTTGTCGATCGTAGCGAAGTTTTAACCCATATCGGTACTGAGATGCTCGCGAAAGGTGTGGTTCATGATACCTGGCCACAGGCATTAATTGCCAGAGAAGCAGAATTCCCTACCGGGATAATGCTTGAGCAGCACGCCATTGCAATACCGCATTGTGAGGCGATTCATGCTAAGTCGTCAGCCATTTATCTGTTAAGGCCAGCAAATAAAGTTCATTTTCAGCAAGCGGATGATGATAATGACGTGGCGGTATCGTTGGTTATTGCGTTGATTGTGGAAAATCCGCAGCAGCAATTGAAACTTTTACGCTGTTTATTTGGCAAGTTACAACAGCCCGATATCGTCGAGACACTAATCACTCTTCATGAAACCCAGTTAAAGGAATACTTCACAAAGTATGTTTTAGATTCAGACGAATAAATCCCTCTGTAACAATAAAAAGGACTATTTATGAAACGCAAGATTATTGTCGCTTGCGGAGGCGCGGTTGCGACCTCTACGATGGCGGCGGAAGAAATTAAAGAGTTGTGTCAGAGTCATAATATTCCTGTTGAATTAATCCAGTGTCGGGTTAATGAAATAGAGACCTATATGGATGGTGTGCATTTGATATGTACTACCGCCAAAGTTGACCGTAGTTTTGGCGATATTCCGTTAGTTCACGGCATGCCTTTTGTTTCTGGTGTCGGTATCGAAGCATTACAAAATAAAATTCTGACTATCTTACAGGGGTGACCTATGTTTTCAGAAGTCATGCGTTATATTCTCGACCTCGGCCCTACGGTGATGCTGCCGATTGTCATCATTATTTTTTCTAAAATATTAGGCATGAAGGCAGGCGATTGCTTTAAAGCGGGTCTGCATATCGGGATTGGCTTTGTTGGCATTGGCCTTGTGATTGGCTTAATGCTGGATTCCATTGGTCCGGCGGCGAAAGCGATGGCGGAAAATTTCGACCTGAATCTGCATGTGGTCGATGTCGGCTGGCCGGGCTCTTCACCAATGACCTGGGCGTCGCAAATTGCGCTGGTGGCGATTCCGATTGCGATTCTGGTTAACGTGGCGATGCTACTGACCCGTATGACGCGGGTGGTAAATGTTGATATCTGGAATATCTGGCATATGACCTTCACCGGCGCATTGCTGCATCTGGCAACCGGTTCATGGATGATAGGGATGGCGGGTGTGGTAATTCACGCGGCGTTTGTTTATAAGCTCGGCGACTGGTTTGCCCGCGATACCCGAAATTTCTTTGAGCTGGAAGGCATTGCTATTCCGCACGGTACGTCGGCGTATCTGGGGCCAATTGCGGTGCTGGTGGATGCTATCATCGAGAAAATCCCAGGCGTTAACCGTATTAAATTTAGCGCCGACGATATTCAGCGCAAATTTGGTCCGTTTGGCGAGCCTGTCACCGTGGGTTTTGTGATGGGGCTGATTATCGGCATCCTCGCGGGTTACGATGTCAAAGGTGTATTGCAGCTGGCGGTAAAAACGGCGGCAGTTATGCTGTTGATGCCACGGGTGATTAAACCCATCATGGATGGTTTAACGCCTATCGCTAAGCAGGCCCGTAGTCGTTTACAGGCGAAGTTCGGCGGTCAGGAGTTCCTGATTGGCCTTGATCCGGCGTTGCTGCTGGGGCATACGGCGGTGGTATCGGCAAGCCTGATTTTTATCCCGCTCACCATTTTAATTGCTGTTTGTGTTCCGGGTAATCAGGTACTGCCGTTTGGCGACCTTGCCACCATCGGTTTCTTTGTGGCGATGGCGGTCGCCGTGCATCGTGGAAATCTGTTCCGCACCTTAATCTCGGGTGTCATCATTATGAGCATCACCCTGTGGATCGCGACGCAAACTATTGGTTTGCACACCCAACTGGCGGCTAACGCTGGGGCGTTAAAAGCCGGAGGCATGGTGGCATCAATGGATCAGGGCGGTTCTCCCATTACCTGGTTACTGATTCAGGTTTTCTCCCCGCAAAATATTCCCGGTTTCATTATTATCGGTGCCATTTATCTTACCGGTATTTTCATGACCTGGCGTAGAGCGCGCGGCTTTATTAAACAAGAGAAAGCCGTTCTCGCAGAATAATTTTTACCTGAGGGGGAGTTTATCCCCCTTAATAATCAGGAGTTTTTATGAAATCAGTGGTGAATGATACTGATGGTATCGTGCGCGTTGCCCAACGAGTCATTCCTGAAATTAAACATCAGGATGAGGTGCGGGTAAAAATTGCCAGCTCGGGATTATGTGGTTCCGATTTACCCAGAATATTTAAAAATGGTGCACATTATTATCCAATAACGTTAGGTCATGAATTTAGCGGCTATATTGATGCGGTGGGATCCGGTGTTGATGATTTACATCCTGGCGATGCGGTTGCCTGTGTGCCGTTATTACCCTGTTTTACTTGTCCAGAGTGTTTGAAAGGGTTTTATTCCCAGTGCGCAAAATATGATTTTATTGGCTCGCGGCGTGATGGTGGATTTGCTGAGTATATTGTCGTTAACCGAAAAAATGTCTTTGCTCTACCCACGGATATGCCTATTGAGGATGGGGCTTTTATTGAACCGATTACCGTTGGCCTGCATGCTTTCCATTTAGCGCAAGGTTGTGAGAATAAAAACGTTATTATTATTGGTGCCGGAACCATTGGCCTGCTGGCAATTCAGTGCGCTGTCGCGCTGGGAGCAAAGAGTGTGACGGCTATCGACATTAGCTCAGAAAAACTGGCACTGGCAAAATCTTTCGGTGCGATGCAAACATTTAACAGCCTTGAAATGAGCGCGCCGCAAATGCAGGGCGTTTTACGCGAGCTGCGCTTTAATCAGCTTATCCTCGAGACGGCTGGCGTCCCGCAAACCGTCGAACTGGCGGTAGAGATTGCCGGGCCTCATGCCCAGCTGGCGCTGGTGGGTACGTTGCATCAAGATTTGCATTTAACATCGGCAACGTTTGGCAAAATATTACGTAAAGAGCTGACGGTTATCGGCAGTTGGATGAACTACTCCAGCCCTTGGCCGGGGCAGGAGTGGGAAACGGCGAGCCGGTTGCTGACAGAACGTAAGTTAAGCCTGGAGCCATTAATCGCTCACCGTGGAAGCTTTGAAAGCTTCGCCCAGGCGGTGCGTGACATCGCTCGTAATGCTATGCCGGGCAAAGTGTTGCTTATTCCCTGAAACCGCGGGCCAGCGTGATGCTGGCCCGGTATTGTGCAAAACAGATCATTCACCAATGGTCCCCCTTCGTTTACACTAGCCACAATTGAATATGGGTAAATGACGATGAATTCATTCGAGCGAAGGAATAAGATCATCCAATTAGTGAATGAACAGGGAACCGTGCTTGTTCAGGATCTGGCGGGAGTATTTGCTGCCTCGGAAGCGACAATCCGTGCCGATTTGCGCTTTCTCGAACAAAAAGGCGTGGTTACGCGCTTTCATGGCGGTGCGGCGAAAATAATGTCCGGTAATAGTGAAACCGAGACCCAGGAAGTTGGGTTTAAAGAGCGATTTCAGCTCGCCAGCGCGCCAAAAAACAGAATAGCGCAGGCGGCAGTCAAAATGATCCACGAAGGGATGACCGTTATTCTCGACAGCGGAAGTACGACAATGCTTATCGCCGAAGGATTAATGACCGCCAAAAATATCACGGTGATTACCAACAGTCTCCCGGCAGCATTTGCCCTTTCCGAAAATAAAGACATTACTCTGGTCGTCTGTGGTGGGACCGTCCGCCATAAAACACGCTCGATGCATGGTTCCATTGCCGAGCGTTCATTGCAGGATATTAATGCCGATTTAATGTTTGTCGGTGCTGATGGTATTGATGCGGTTAATGGTATTACGACCTTTAATGAAGGTTATTCGATTAGCGGGGCGATGGTTACAGCCGCAAATAAAGTGATTGCCGTTCTCGATTCATCGAAATTTAATCGTCGCGGTTTTAATCAGGTACTGCCAATCGAAAAAATTGACATTATTATTACCGATGATGCCGTGTCAGAGGTGGATAAACTGGCATTGCAGAAGACACGGGTGAAATTAATTACGGTGTAGTATTGCTCTGTATGCCGGATAAAGTTTTTACACCGCATCCGGCATTACGGATTCTCCCTGGTTCAAGAGAGAATAGTGTGATTAACGCAACAATGGGCAATCTGGTGGTAATCGACAACGCAACGCCGCCGGAAGTATTTCAATATGAAAGTTTTGTCCGCTCAACGGTTCGCCATCAAGATTAAAAGTGATTTCGTGTGGGGCTTGTATATCAAACCACGACGAAGCGCCTTCGATAATATTCGGGTTATCTTCGTCAGATTTTAATGTTGATACGAGAGCCGGAAGAATTTCATCGCCGGTAAAAATGCGCAGTTGCAGCAAGCCATCGTTAATTAACGCGTTCGGGCACAATTGCTGACCGCCACCGGCCTGACGCCCGTTACCAATACCAATGACCAGGGCGTCACCTTGCCAGTGAAAGTTTTCACCGCGGATCTCACAACGGTCCGGTTGCAGAGTATCCATGCGCATTAAGCCATGAATGATGTAAGAGACGCCACCCAGCGCGGCTTTTAATTTTTCCGGCGTTTCTGTGGTAATACGCGTCCCAAATCCGCCTGTCGCCATATTAATAAAACAGGTTTGTTTGTTGACCTGCGCCATATCTATCGCAATGGCGTCACCGGCAATTGCCAGTTTCAGCGCCTTATCCAGTGCCTCAGGAATCCTTACACTGGTGGCAAAATCATTGGCGGTTCCTAATGGCAAAATTCCTAGCGCGGGTATGTCATCCCCCTCACACTGAATCAACGCCGTAGAAACTTCATTAATGGTGCCATCGCCACCACCGGCAATCACCGTTGCGACGCCCAACTTCCGGGCCTCCTCTACATATCGTGCGGCATCGCCTTTCTCCCAGGTGACCCGCACATGGATCGTCATTCCTTCCTCACGCAACAGCATAATTGCTTCGCGCAAGGGTAGATTGTCAGTGCTTTTGCCATTAAGAATCAGTAAGCTGGCGGGAATTTCTGCCATGATCGTATGTGCCTTTATGATTGGTCTGTAGATAGTGTAGAGCAGAAAAGAAAAGGTGGAGTCAGAACAGGATGAAAGTCGGAGGATAAAAAGTCAGTTCAAGTATGGGGGATTCAGTGGTTACCACCAGGAGCTTGCAATGGGGACAGCGAATACTAACGGCAGCCACCGATAAATTTCAAAAAAGAGCATATACCTAATATTCAACTAAACAGTGGCATCTTCAATATACTATTAAAAATATATTAACCCCCCCATGGGGTTACCCGGAAGGGCATCCGTGTATGTAATTCCTACTTATGTAGGAAATGTTGTACAGAACATTTATTATAATCCTATTCAATTATAATAATCATGCCATTATTATATTTAAACACCAGAGCGTGTCGTTGGTATTTAATGGGGGAAGGTGAGATGAAAAAGATAGCTGCTATATCATTAATTAGTATTTTTCTTATGTCTGGTTGTGCTGTGCATAATGATGAGACAAGTATCGGTAAATTTGGTCTTGCATATAAAAGTAATATTCAGCGTAAACTCGATAACCAATACTACACCGAAGCCGAAGCTTCTTTAGCCAGGGGCAGAATATCTGGTGCAGAAAATATAGTAAAAAATGATGCAGCTCATTTCTGTGTTACTCAGGGCAAAAAAATGCAGATAGTTGACCTGAAGACAGAAGGTGCAGGATTACATGGCGTCGCTCGTCTGACATTCAAATGTGGAGAGTGAGAATATTTTTGGTAAGCGTCAAACATGCGCGTTCTGGTTGTGCTTAGCCGGAACCTGTGCGAGCACGATGCCGTTACGTGAAAGGCATCGTGCTATGAAGAGAGATTCTATCGATGTGGTCAATGGAAGACGGTGACCAGGGATAGGGCTTATGCATAAAAAATAAGCCCGTGTAAGGGAGATTACACAGGCTAAGGAGGTGGTTCCTGGTACAGCTAGCATTTTATGGGTTATGTTTTTCAGCGAAACGGATGATAACCTTAATAAATGCAGCTGTATGTGATCGGTTTCTAAGAATTTTCCATCCGGGAAAAATAATCGAAATTAATCACTTACCGTGGGGGTTACGCGTGGTTTCCCCGGAGAAATTACGCATCAGCAGCGCGTAATTTAGCTCAAGATCCTGCGGCACCGGGATCCACACAGTATAACCATCGCCCGGTGCGACCGGCATTGCTTCGCCTTTGGCGTTTTCCATGTGCTCAAGGGTAAAGTTAATGTTCCCTTGCGGCGTCATCAGCTCAAGGCTGTCGCCAACGGAGAATTTATTTTTCACCGCTACCGCCGCGAGGTCGCCCTTGCGCTCACTGGTAAACTCACCAACAAACTGCTGGCGGTCAGAAACTGAATAACCGTATTCGTAGTTCTGATAATCGTCGTGAGTATGACGACGCAGGAAACCTTCGGTATAGCCACGATGCGCCAGACCTTCCAGGGTTTCCAGCAGGCTGGTATCGAATGGTTTTCCCGCAGCTGCGTCATCGATAGCTTTACGGTAAACCTGCGCGGTGCGTGCGCAATAGTAGAAAGATTTGGTACGGCCTTCGATTTTCAGCGAATGCACGCCCATTTTGGTCAGGCGTTCAACATGGGCGATGGCGCGCAGATCTTTCGAGTTCATGATGTAAGTGCCGTGCTCATCTTCAAACGCGGTCATATACTCGCCCGGACGCTGGGCTTCTTCGATCATAAACACTTTGTCGGTTGGTGCGCCGATCCCCAGCGTCGGTTCAACGTTTTGCACCGGAATCGGTTCGTACTTGTGTACGATGTTGCCGACGTCATCTTCTTTCCCTTCCTGGACGTTATACTCCCAGCGGCAGGCGTTGGTGCAGGTGCCCTGGTTCGGGTCGCGCTTGTTGATATAGCCAGAGAGCAGGCAGCGACCGGAGTAGGCCATGCACAGCGCGCCGTGAACGAAGATTTCGATCTCCATATCTGGCACCTGATTGCGGATCTCTTCAATCTCTTCCAGTGACAGTTCGCGAGAGAGGATCACGCGGGTCAGACCCATTTGCTGCCAGAATTTCACCGTCGCCCAGTTCACGGCGTTAGCCTGTACTGAGAGATGGATCGGCATTTCAGGGAAGTGCTCGCGCACCAGCATAATCAGCCCTGGATCAGACATAATCAGCGCATCCGGCCCCATTTCCACCACCGGTTTCAGGTCACGGATAAAGGTTTTCAGCTTGGCGTTGTGCGGTGCAATGTTGACCACGACATAAAACTTTTTCCCCAGCGCGTGGGCTTCATTGATGCCGAGCTGAAGATTTTCGTGGTTAAATTCGTTGTTGCGCACACGCAGGGAGTAACGCGGCTGGCCCGCATAAACAGCATCTGCGCCATAAGCGAAAGCGTAACGCATATTTTTCAGCGTTCCCGCCGGGGAAAGGAGTTCCGGTTTAAACATAATTCTCTCGTTCTGATGACAGGTCAGATCCGCTTCACCTGATGAAGCGGCCAGGGGAGTGCCCCCACTTTAAGGGCGGGCATTGTAGCGCTGTAGGGGGGAGCTGGTAAAGCGCCGGACGCCAACAACCCACGCCCGGCATCGTAATTACGTATTGTCTTTCACCGTCTGGCTTGTGCCATTGGCTTTAACGGAGGCAATTCCGGTTTCACGAGATTGCGCGGTGGCGTACATCTGGCTGGAGCCGATAATTTGATGATTAGCGGCTTTCAGATTGAAATAGAATTTGCCGTTGCTTGCCGTTTTTTTCTCATAGCGTTCTTCTTGCGGGCTGTTGCTACGCACCGACGCGATGCCCTTTTCCGCAGAGGCTTTTGAGGTATACAGCTCGCTGGTAAGGATAGTCTCACCATTGCCCGCTTTTAGCACAAACCGAAATTGATTATCACTGCTTTTACTGAGTTCAAACCAACCAGCCATAATGACTCCTTGATTGAAATTGCGTATCGAAAACAGCATCTAAAAGGACTGTTTACCGATTAAAGTATGAGCGATTTTCTGGTGCCTGCCAGGGCGGAGAGATAATGTCAGTTTGCTGACCATGCGTGGGATTATGTTGCCGGATGCGGCGTGAATGCCTTCTCCGGCAGGTAAAAATGTTAAACGATGCGGCAGGCGTCGGCTTCCCAGCGGTAACCGACGCCGTAAACGGCACGGATAAAGGACTGTTCGGCGTCGAGAGATTCCAGCTTGCGACGCAGGTTTTTAATGTGGCTGTCGATGGTGCGGTCGGTTACTACGCGGTAGTCGTCATAAAGATGATTGAGCAATTGCTCGCGGGAGAACACTTTTCCTGGTTCATGAGAGAGCGTTTTCAGCAGACGAAATTCCGCAGGCGTCAGGTCAAGCATTTTACCGCGCCATGAAGCCTGAAAACGACCTTCGTCGATAATCAACGGGCTTTCAGCATCCTGTTGCTGCAACTCACGCTGCGGTTTGCAACGGCGCAAAATGGTTTTGACGCGCGCTACCACTTCCCGTGGGCTGTACGGCTTGCAGATGTAGTCATCTGCACCAATCTCCAGCCCCAGCAGGCGGTCGATCTCTTCGATTTTTGCTGTCACCATCACGATCGGAATGTCAGAAAAACGACGAATTTCCCGGCACAGCGTCAGGCCATCGGTGCCAGGAAGCATAAGATCCAGCAGGATCAGATCCGGTGGTGTCTGGCGCACATACGGCAGTACCTGATCGCCGTGGCTGATAAGCGTCGGCGCATAGCTCGCAGCACGCAGATAATCAATGAGCAACTGCCCCAGCTTCGGTTCATCTTCCACGATCAAAATACGCGGTGTGTTTTCGTCGATTGGTAACTCGGTCATACTTCTCTCTGTAAATCCCGTTCCAGCGGTAACTCTACTGTAATGCTTACCCCGCCAAAAGGCGAATGGGCGGCAATAATGCGGCCATTATGTGCTTCAACAATGTTCAGGCAAATCGCCAGCCCCAGCCCGGAACCGCCGCTGGCTCGGTTGCGGGAACCTTCGGTGCGATAAAAACGTTCAAACAATTTTTGTAGCTGATCGTCACTGACGCCCGGCGCGCTGTCGGCAAAGGTCAGTCGCACCGTTTTGTCGTGCTGCTCGGCAGAGATTTTCAGGCTACCGCCGCTGTCAGTGTAGCGCAGGCTGTTTTCCAGTAAGTTATTGAATAACTGCATTAAACGGTCGCGATCGCCAAATACGGTAATACTGTCTGGCAGGGAAAATTGCAGTTTCAGGCCACGGCTGGCGAATCTTTCGCGAAATGCGCCGCCCGCCACTTCCAGCAGTGGGATCAAATCTACCGGTGCTTTTTGATAGGCGAGAGCGCCTTCATCAGACATCGACAACTGATGGAGATCGTCAACCAGTTTGGTCAGTGTACCGACCTCCGCCTGTAAAGACGCCACCGTCTCCGGCGTGAATTTACGCACGCCATCCTGAATGGCTTCCAGTTCACCGCGCAGCACCGCTAATGGCGTACGCAGTTCGTGAGAAATATCGGCCATAAAATCGCGCCGCATTTGCTGGTTTTTCTCCAGCGTGCTGGCAAGCTGGTTGAAGTCTTGCGCCAGTTTGCCCAGTTCATCTTCACTGGTGGGTGTCACGCGGGTAGTGAAATCGCCCGCCGCCAGTTTGTGCGTGCCGTCCACCAGCCGTTTGACCGGGGCCAACAGACCACGCGCCAGCAGAAAGGTGGCGAGTGCCGCGAGTAACGTAGCCAGGGCGACAATCAGCCAGCTGGTTTGCCGCTGTTGTTTATCGAAATTGATATCAGTATTGCGGGTCAGTCGCTCAACAGGGGAGGCAATCACCGCACCCACTTCCGCACCGTTGACCAGAATGGGTCGCCGTGTACCGTCAGGTGGAATCGGCGCTCGCGGACCAACCAGCACTTTGTTGTTTTGATCGACCACCCAGAACTGAGTACGCCAGCCGTGCGGCGGCATACCCGGGCCGGGTTTATCTTCCGAATTATCGTGTTCAAATGAACGCAGGATCTGAAAGACAAAGCGATCGTTGTTGCGCAGGAAGCGCCAGTTACCATGCTGCGCATACTGCTCGCCAAGCGCATCACTTAACAGCTGTAATCGCTGTTCATTGCCGTGTTTGATGTAATCAATAAAGCCACGCTCAAAACTGATACGCACCGCCCAGTGCATACTGATCAGCAAGACAATGCAGGTGGCGAAAATCGCCAGAAACAGTTTGCCGGTAATACCGGGTCGCCAGAACTTCATTGCGCGCTCCTTTTTCGCCGCGAAATAGCTACATTTTGATGCGTATCGTTCGGCACTCTGGCAAAGATGAACGCCGGAAGGGCGATGATAAACGCCATGCTAAGCCAGGTGTACATAAAGACGGTTTGTGTGGTGCCGCTGTCGATGCTGACATGCTGCGAACCAAAAAGCCCCAGCAACAGCCCGGCGATGGTGACGCCGATACTCATCGACAATTGCATAATCATCGACAGCAGACTGTTGCCGCTGCTCGCCAGATTGTCCGGGAGATCTTTCAGCGTCAGGGTGTTCATGGAGGAGAAACGGGTCGAGTTGACCATCCCTTGTAAAAACAGGACGAACGGCAAAACGTAGTACCAGCCCAGCAGAGCGGTAGTCATAAACAATAGGGTGACCAGCGACAGACCCAGCGTGGTCGCCACCAGCACCCGACGGTAGCCAAAGCGATTCACTACCTGTACCACAATTCGCTTCATTCCCATGCTGCCGAGTACCATCGGGATCATCATCAGTCCGGCATGAAACGGCGAGAAACCGAGGCCAATTTGCAGGAAAACCGGTGTCATAAAGGGCAACATGCCACTGCCAATACGTCCGGCAAAGCTCCCCGCCAGGCCCAGCGAAAAGGTACGAGTGCGGAACAGTTTCAGACTGAACAGGGCGCGGTTGTTATTTCTGGCGTGCAGCAGATAAAGCACCAGTGCCACCACGCCAACTGCGACCAGGCCAGCAATCGCCAGCGGCGATAAACCTGTACCTTTACTGCCGTCCAGCGCCAGGGTTAATACCGCCATGCCAATCGCCAGCAATAAAAAGCCGGAGAGATCGAAGCGCCGCGTCTGCATGGTGTAGTTCGGCATTAACATCAGTGTGGCGATCGCGCCGATAATTCCCACCGGAATGTTGATCAAAAAGATCCAGTGCCACGACGCGTACTCCACCAGCAGGCCGCCGAGCGCCGGACCGAGCAGCGGCCCGACCTGACCGGGTAACGTGACAAAGGTCATCGCCGCCATATATTGCTCGCGCGGTACGATTTTCATCACCGTCAACCTGCCGACCGGCACCATCATCGCACCGCCAACGCCCTGTAACGCGCGTGCCAGCAACAGTTCGTTCAGCGTGCCGGAAAGCGCGCAAAACAGTGAACCGAGAGTAAACAGCACGATGGCGGTAAAGAAAATATTGCGCACGCCGACTTTGTCCGCCAGCCAGCCGCTGGCGGGCAGCATCACCGCCACGGTCAGTACATAAGAGACAATGACCATGTGCATATGCAACGGACTTTCCCCGAGGCTTTGCGCCATTGAGGGAAGCGCGGTGTTGACGATGGTGGTGTCCAGCGACTGCATAAAGAAGCCGAAAGCCACAATCCACAATTGCCAGCGGGTGCTGTCGGGAAGATCTGTCATTTACTCGGTTACCGTTTGTTTAGGTTTACGCGAAAAACGCAGCCGCAGACGGTCGAAAAAGAGATACACCACCGGCGTGGTATACAGCGTCAGAAGCTGGCTCATTACCAGACCGCCGACAATGGTGATCCCCAGGGGTTGGCGCAGCTCCGAGCCGTCACCGCCCGACAACACCAGCGGCAGCGCGCCAAACAGCGCCGCCAGGGTAGTCATCATAATCGGGCGAAAACGCAGCAGACAGGCCTGGAAAATAGCTTCCTGCGGCGTCAGGTTACCGTGCCGTTGGGCTTCAAGCGCAAAATCGACCATCATGATGGCGTTTTTCTTTACGATGCCGATTAATAGCATGATCCCTATCAGGGCGATTAGGCTGAACGGGGCATTGAACAGCTCCAGCGCCAGCAGCGCTCCAACGCCCGCCGAGGGCAGAGTGGAGAGAATCGTCAGCGGATGTACGTAACTCTCGTAAAGGATACCCAGCACGATATACACCGTGGCGATGGCGGCGATAATCAGGATCACCTGCGAGTTCATCGTCTCCTGGAACACCTGCGCCGTGCCGGCAAAACTACCGCGCACCGTCGAAGGCACACCAAGCTGGGTCATTGCGCGATCGATCGCCGCACTGGCGTCCGAGAGCGATTTCCCGGTCGGCAGGTTGAACGAGATGGTCGAGGCTGCCGATAATCCCTGATGATTCACCGATAGTGGGGCATTCGCCGGTTGCCATTTAGCGAAATACGACAGCGGGATCGCTTTTCCTTCGTTATTGATAACGAACATTTTTTCCAGCGCGCTGATGTCCTGGGTATAACGCGGATCCACTTCCATCACCACTTTGTACTGGTTCATTGGCTGATAAATGGTCGAGATTTGCCGCTGACCGAAGGCGTTATTTAACAGGCTGTTGGCGGCCTGTACGTCGATTCCCAGCCGTGCCATGGTGTCGCGATCGTAAACCAGATTCATCTCCGCGCCGTTATCCTGCTGATCGGAGTTCACGTCCGCCAGTTCCGGCAACGTCGCCAGTTTTTTGCGGATTTTCGGCTCCCATTCGCGCAGTGCCGCCAGGTCGTCGGATAACAACGTGTACTGGTAGCTGGCGTTCGACTGACGCCCACCAACGCGAATATCCTGTACCGCCATCAGGAACAGATTCGCCCCCGGTTCTTTCGCCAGTTTTACGCGCAGACGGTCGATAATTTGCTGCGCCGTTTCGCTGCGTTCGTCGCGTGGCTTGAGGGTGATAAACATCATCCCACTGTTCACCCGCGAACCGCCGGTAAAGCCGGTGACATTATCCACCGCCGGATCGTCACGGATAATTTTCATAAAATCCTGCAACTTACCGCGCATCGCCTGAAACGAAATACTCTGATCCGCCTGTATCCCGCCCATCAACACGCCGGTGTCCTGCTCCGGGAAGAAGGTTTTCGGGATCGAGATATATAGCCAGATATTCAGCGCAATGGTGCCAAGCAGCACCACGCCCACCAGACGGGTATGATTGAGCACCCATTTCAGCGACTTGCCATAGCCTTGTTGCAGGGCTACCAACATGCGACCAAAACCACGCAGTCGCTTTTGCTCGCGCGGCTTGCTGGCTTTCAGCATCCAGCCACACATCATCGGCGTTAGCGTCAGGGAAACCAGCAACGAAATACCAATGGCGACAGAAAGCGTCACGGCAAACTCGCGTAACAGTCGGCCCGGCAATCCGCCCATCAACAGCAGCGGCAGGAACACCGCCACCAGTGACAGACTCATCGACAGCACCGTAAAACCGACTTCGCGAGTACCTTGCAGTGCGGCTTGCAACGGTTTCATTCCCGCTTCCAGATGACGTGCAATGTTTTCCAGCACCACGATGGCGTCATCCACCACGAAACCAGTAGCAATGGTGAGCGCCATTAACGAAAGATTATTGAGACTGAAACCGCACAGGTACATCGCCGCAAACGTACCAATCAGCGAAACCGGCACCGCAACGGCGGGAATAATAGTGGCGCGACCCGAGCGCAGGAATAAAAAGACCACCAGAATGACCAGCGCCACCGAGATAATCAGCGTTTGCTCGACTTCCTCCAGCGAGGCGCGAATAGTGGGGGAGCGATCCTGGGCAATTTGCAGATCAATCGCCGCCGGAATGGTCTCCTGCAACTCCGGTAATTTTGCCCGGATGCTGTCAACCGTCTGGATTATATTGGCTTCCGGCAGCTTGCGGATCATCAGCAAAATAGCCGGTTTGGCGTTGGTCATCCCGGCGTTACGTACATCTTGTACAGAGTCGGTCACCGTCGCCACATCGCCCAGACGAACCGCGCCGCCGTTGTTGTAATGAATAATCAACGGCTGATATTCAGCGGCGGTTTTCAGTTCATCGTTAGTCTGGATCTGCCAGCGGTGAGTATCATCTTCCAGCGCCCCCTGCGGTTTACGCACGTTGGCATTGCTGATGGCGGTGCGCACATCGTCCAGCGACACGCCCTGATTAAACAGCGCCTGCGGATTCAGCCCGACGCGTACGGCGGGCAGTGAGCTGCCGCCGACATCGACATCACCAACACCGTCGATTTGCGAAATCGTCGGAGCCAGCTGCGTCGAGGCGAAATCGTACAGTTCACCCTGCGAATAAGTATCGGATGTCAGCGTGAGGATCATTATTGGCGCATCCGACGGGTTCGCTTTGCGATAGGTCGGACGGCTTGGCATCCCGCTGGGCAGCAAACTTTGCGCGGCGTTGATCGCCGCTTGCACATCGCGCGCTGCGCCGTTGATATCGCGGTCAAAATCAAACTGCAAAATAATGCGCGTGCTGCCGAGCGAACTGCTGGAGGTCATTTCACTGACCCCGGCAATGCGCCCAAGTGAGCGCTCCAGCGGCGTGGCAACGGAAGACGCCATTGTTTCTGGTGACGCACCGGGCAGCGAGGCGCTGACCATAATCACCGGAAAATCGACCTGCGGCAGCGGGGCGACCGGCAGCATACGGAAGCCCAGTATGCCGCACAGGGTAATGGCGACCGACAGTAAAATCGTCGCCACCGGGCGGTAAATGAAGAGGGCAAAAAACTTCATTTACGCCTCCTCTTCATGACGGGCAAAGCGGCTTTTGGTCCACAATGCCAGGCGGTCGAATAGCAGATAAATCACTGGCGTGGTAAACAGCGTCAGCACCTGGCTGACAATCAGACCGCCGACCATGCCGATACCTAACGGACGACGCAGTTCCGCGCCGACCCCGGTACTCAACATCAGCGGCAGCGCGCCAAGCAGAGCCGCCAGAGTGGTCATCAGGATCGGACGAAAACGCAACAGACAAGCCTGGTAGATGGCATCGCGCGGCGACATGCCTTGCTCGCGCTCAGCAGCCAGCGCGAAGTCGATCATCATGATGGCGTTCTTCTTCACGATACCGATCAGCAAAATAATGCCGATAATGGCAATCACATCCAGTTCGCTACCGGCAATCATTAACGCCAGCAGTGCGCCGACCCCTGCGGTGGGTAGCGTCGAGAGAATGGTGATCGGGTGAATAAAGCTCTCGTACAGAATGCCGAGCACGATATACATCGCCACCACCGCCGCGACAATCAGCCAGACAGTGCTGCCCAACGCCGACTGGAAGGCGAGGGTGCTGCCCTGGAACTGCGTGGTGATATCCACCGGCAGATTCAGCGTCTTTTCGGTGTCCATAATCGCCTGCACCGCATCGCCCAGCGAATAGTTATCCGGCACGTTAAAGGAGATGGTCGTTACCGGGAACTGATCCAGATGGTTGATGGAAAGCGGCGCAAAACGCTGCTCAATTTTGGCAATTGAGCTTAACGGCACCACTCCACCGTCGCTGCTGGTCAGGCGAATGGTATCCAGCGCCGCGAGGCCTGGGGTATTTTCGGTGTTGTGTTCCAGCACCACGCGATACTGGTTAGCCTGAGTATAAATAGTGGAAATCAGCCGCTGACCAAACGCGTTGTACAGGGCGTTATCGACATCCGCCATGCTGATCCCCAGACGGCTGGCGCTGTCGCGATCAACATTGACATACGCCACCAGCCCTTTGTCCTGCCAGTCGCTGGAGACATCAGATAGCTGTGGCAGCTGCTGGAGTTTTTCCATCAACTGTGGCACCCAGGTACTGAGCGCATCCAGTGACGTGGCCTGCAAGGTAAACTGGTACTGGGTGCGGCTGACCTGAGTATCGATGGTCAGGTCCTGCGTTGGTTGCAGGAAGAGATCGACGCCCGGCACTTTATCCACCGCCGTTTGCAGACGGGCGATGACTTTTTGCACCCGATCATCACGTTCATCCAACGGTTTGAGGTTGATCTGCAAACGCGCACTGTTCAGCGACGGGTTAGTGCCATCAACGCCAACAAACGAGGTCAGGCTTTGCACTGCCGGATCCTGCAAAATCACATCCGCGACCTGGCGTTGCCGCTGGGCCATATTGGCAAAGGAGCTGGATTGCGGTGCCTGCAAAGTGCCCTGAATAATGCCGTTGTCCTGTACCGGGAAGAAACCTTTCGGAATGAACACCCACAACAGCACGCTAAGCAGCAGCGTGCTGAGCGCCACGCTTAAGGTCAGCCACGGATGATTCAGCACTTTCGCCAGTCCACGACCATAGGCGGTGATTATCCTGTCGAACATTTTCTCCAAGGCTCGGGAGAAGCGGTTCTGTTTACGCAGCGACTCCTGGCTGAGCATCCGCGCGCACATCATCGGTGTCAGGGTCAGCGACACCACTGCTGAGATCAAAATCGCGACGGCCAGAGTAATAGCAAATTCGCGGAACAGTCGCCCGACGATATCGCCCATAAACAGCAGTGGGATCAACACCGCAATCAGTGAGAAGGTCAGCGAGATAATGGTAAAGCCGATTTCACCTGCGCCTTTGAGCGCCGCCGCCAGCGGTTTTTCGCCTTTTTCGATATAGCGCGAAATGTTCTCGATCACCACGATGGCGTCATCGACCACGAATCCGGTGGCGATAGTTAACGCCATCAGCGTCAGGTTATTGATCGAAAAATCGAGAAACACCATAACCGCGAAAGTGCCGATTAACGACAGCGGTACAGCAACACCGGGAATGATGGTCGCCGGAATATTGCGCAAAAACAGGTAGATAATCATGACTACCAGCGCGATAGCCATCATCAATTCAAACTGGGTATCGTTGACCGATGCGCGGATGTTGGTGGTGCGGTCAGAAAGCACTGTCACCTTCACCGATTTCGGCAAACTCTCGGTGAGCTGTGGCAGCATCTGCCGGATGCTGTCGGCGGTGGAGATAATGTTAGCACCGGGCTGGCGCTGAACATTCATCACAATGGCCTGTTCTTTGTTCGCCCACGCGCCGAGCCAGCTGTTTTCTGCTCCTTGCTCTACGGTTGCGACATCGCCCAGACGAATCGGCGCGCCGTTCTGGTAGGCAATAATTAGCTGGCGATACTCTTCGGCGGATTGCATCTGGTCGTTCGCGGAAAGGGTGACCGCGCGGGAAGGGCCGTCGAGGCTACCTTTTGCCGAGTTAACGTTAGCGCCGGTAATAGCGGTGCGCACGGTTTCGCTGGTCAGGCCGAGGGCGGCAATCGCCTGAGCGTTAAGTTTGACACGAACAGCCGGACGCTGGCCGCCGGAAAGCGTCACCAGGCCGACACCGGAAATCTGCGAGATTTTCTGCGCGACGCGGGTTTCCACCATATCTTCCACTTGCGTCATTGGCATGGCGGTTGAGGTGACGGCGAGCGTCATGATTGGTGGATCTGCCGGGTTCACTTTGCTGTAAACCGGCGGGTTAGGCAGATCGCTCGGCAACAAGTTGGTCGCAGCGTTAATCGCGGCCTGCACTTCCTGCTCGGCGACATCCAGCGGTAATGTTAGCTGGAACTGCAAAGTGATAACTGACGCACCGCCGGAACTTTGCGACGACATCTGTTTCAGGCCAGACATCTGCCCAAACTGGCGTTCAAGCGGCGCGGTAACGGCAGAGGTCATGACATCCGGGCTCGCACCTGGGTAGAGCGTGACTACCTGAATGGTCGGATAGTCCACTTCCGGCAGCGCCGAAACGGGCAGGGCTCGATAACCGATAATCCCGGCGAGTAAGATCGCCACCATCAGCAGCGTGGTGGCGACAGGACGCATAATAAACAGGCGCGACGGGCCGCCTGTGCTGCTCGGGGGTAACACCTGCATCAGGAGCGTGCTCCTTTTTTCGCGTATTCGCGGCTGGTGGCTTTCTCTTCCGGAGTGGTGGCGCTCTGGGCTTCCACTACTTCCACTTTCGCCCCTTCGGTCAGGCGATCAATGCCGTCTGTCACTACGCGGTCGCCCGCAGAAATACCTGCGCGGATCACCACTTTCTGACTGTCCTGAATGCCCGGCGTCACCAGATGTTTGCTGACCTTGTTTTCGCTATTCAGCACCCAGACAAAATGGCCTTCGTTGCCCATTTGCAGAGCGGCGGTGGGGATCACTACGGCGTTTTGTTCGGTGTCGACTAACATACGCGCGTTAACAAACTGATTGGGAAACAGCGCATCATCCTGATTATTAAAGCGTGCTTTCACTTTAATCGTACCGGTAGTGGCATCGATTTGGTTATCGAGACTTAACAGCGTGCCTTCACTTAATTTCTTCGAGTTGGTGCGATCCCAGGCTTCAACAACCAGCGGTTTTCCGGCTTTTTGCGCCTGTACTACGGTAGCGATATCGCTTTCCGGCAGGGTAAAGAGCAAATCGATAGGATGCGTCTGGGTGATCACCACAATCCCGGTGGTATCACCACTGGAGATTTGGTTACCAACATCAACCTGCTTGAGACCAACGCGACCATCGATTGGTGCGGTGATGCGGCTCCAGTCGAGCTGCAGCTGCGCGCTGGCGACGCTTGCTTCATCAGCCTTAATGGTGCCTTCGGTTTCACTGACCAGCGCCTGTTGGGCATCCAGCTCCTGGCGGGAGACAAGATTGGTTTTTGCCAGTTGTTGATAACGCGCCAGGTCACGGCGGGCGTTGGCAAGCGTGGCTTTATCTTTTGCCAGTTGGCCCTGGGCTTGTGCTAATGCAACTTTGAACTGGCTTGGGTCAATTTCTGCCAGTAAATCGCCTGCTTTGACCTGCTGGCCTTCCTGGAAATGTAACGCCATCAGTTGACCGTCCACGCGGCTGCGCACCGTAACGGTATTAGCGGCGGTAATGGTGCCAAGCCCGGTGAGATAACGTGGCACAGCTTGTTCTACGGCAGTCGCCGCCTGAACCGGGGCTAATGGGCCGGCACGCATACCACGGCGACCACCCGCTGGCGATTGCTGCGCTTGTTTCGTCGCCCCTGGGGCTGCACTCTGGGAGTCATTGCGGCCTTGCCAGAACCAGAATGCGGCGATGGCGGCGATAACCAACACGATTACGATTACCCAACGGGATTTATAACTGCCTTTCATCGTTAAGAGTTTCTCTTCCTGAAACGTTTCACGGAATGATACTAGTGTAGCCAGCCAATAAGGGAGAAAAATGGAGGAATTATGAAACACTGTCGGGAATCGTCTGAATGACGGGCACATTTGCGAGCACGCATCCAGTAATAACACATGAAACTATTTTATCTGCAAGTTAGCGATAGACTGCTTGCATGGCGAAAGGAGGTAAGCCGCCGTTTTCAGCGGGACGCTGAAACGGGAAAGCCCCTCCCGAGGAAGGGGCCTTAAATAAGGAAAGGGTCATGATGAAGATACTCATCATCGTGGTGCTCTTAGTGATTAGCTACCCAGCATACTAAGACTACCAGGGCGGGGGAAACCCCGCTCTACCCTCACTCCTGAAAGTATGCCTTCACGATAAGATTGTCAATCTGCAGGCTTTGCAGTCTGCGATCCTGCCAGCAAATATTCTTTGCGAGACGTTACGCAATAATCACACTGGAAACTATTTTATCCGCAAGTCAGCGATAGACTGCATACAGGGCGAAAGGAGGTAAGCCGACGATTTCAGCGGGACGCTGAAACGGGAAAGCCCCTCCCGAGGAAGGGGCCTTAAATAAGGAAAGGGTCATGATGAAGATACTCATCATCGTGGTGCTCTTAGTGATTAGCTACCCAGCATACTAAGACTACCAGGGCGGGGGAAACCCCGCTCTACCCTCACTCCTGAAAGTATGCCTTCACGATAAGATTGTCAATCCGCAGGCTTTGCAGTCTGCGATCCTGCCAGCAAATATTCTTTGCGAGTCGTTACGCAATAATCACAGAGGAAACTATTTTGGTCACGCGTTAGCGATAGACTGCATTCAGGGCGAAAGGAGGTAAGCCGACGATTTCAGCGGGACGCTGAAACGGGAAACCCTCTCCCGGAGAAGAGGGCTTTTAATAAGGAAAGGGTTATGATGAAGCACGTCATCATACTGGAGATACTCTTAGTGATTAGCTTCCAGGCTTACTAAGAACACCAGGGGGAGGGAGAAACCTCTCCCTAACCCTCACTCCTGAAATTATGTCACTCCGCCCTTAGTGTCAATCGACGGCTCTCCGTTCTTGCGAGGCGAATAGCAAAATTTTCTGCGCCGCCGGGCCTAATTCTGAAAGTTTCTTCGTTTGCTCTTATTTCATTATTGCAATCGGTATGATACCGGGCCTCAATAATTCTCTAAGAAAGGATTTCTTATGAGCGAACAAATCACGTTTGCCACCAGCGATTTTGCCAGTAACCCGGAACCACGTTGCCCCTGCATTTTGCTGCTGGATGTTTCTGGTTCTATGAACGGTAGACCTATTAATGAACTTAACGCCGGATTGGTTACCTTTCGCGATGAGCTGCTTGCCGATTCGCTGGCCTTAAAAAGAGTGGAACTCGGCATTGTGACGTTCGGCCCGGTGCATGTGGAACAACCCTTTACCAGCGCCGCTAATTTTTTCCCGCCCATCCTGTTTGCCCAGGGCGATACACCAATGGGCGCTGCCATTACCAAAGCCCTGGATATGGTAGAGGAGCGGAAACGTGAGTATCGTGCAAATGGTATTTCGTATTATCGCCCGTGGATTTTCCTGATCACCGATGGCGCTCCAACCGATGAGTGGCAGGCTGCCGCCAACAAAGTGTTTCAGGGGGAAGAAGATAAGAAGTTTGCCTTCTTTTCCATCGGTGTTCAGGGGGCGGATATGAAGACTTTGGCACAAATCAGCGTTCGTCAGCCTTTGCCACTGCAGGGATTACAATTCCGTGAACTGTTTAGCTGGTTATCCAGTTCGCTGCGTTCGGTTTCCCGCTCCACGCCGGGAACGGAAGTTGTGCTGGAAGCGCCAAAAGGCTGGACGTCAGTGTGAGCTGGCGTCTGGTCTATGCATCAACCGTTGGAACGTCGCACATCAGCGCGGACTTGCCTTGCCAGGATGCCTGCCAGATGCAGGTTGCCTGGTTAAATGACCAGCAGCCATTATTGTCGGTATTTGTCGCCGATGGCGCAGGTAGCGTCTCGCAGGGTGGCGAAGGTGCGGAGCTTGCCGTTAATGAAGCGATGGCTTATATGATGCAAAAATTGCAGGGCGGGGAATTGGGGCTTAATGATGTCCTCGCAACGGATATTGTGCTGACCGTTCGTCAGCGACTTTTTGCCGAGGCGGAAGCCAAAGAATTAGCTGTTCGCGATTTTGCCTGCACGTTTATGGGATTGATTTCATCAGCTAATGGCACCCTGATTATGCAGATTGGCGATGGCGGCGTGGTGGTAGATTTGGGGCACGGTCTGCAACTGCCGCTCACGCCGATGGTAGGTGAATATGCCAATATGACACACTTCATTACTGATGAAGATGCCGTTTCCAGACTGGAAACTTTCACCAGCACTGAGCGTGCGCATAAAGTTGCAGCATTTACGGATGGTATCCAGCGGCTGGCGTTAAATATGCTGGATAATTCTCCCCATGTGCCTTTCTTTACCCCGTTTTTCAATGGGCTGGCGTCAGCAACGCAGGAACAACTCGATTTATTACCTGAATTGTTAAAGCAGTTTTTGTCCAGCCCGGCGGTAAACGAGCGTACGGATGATGATAAAACGTTGGCACTGGCGCTGTGGTTACCATGAAACCCACTTTATATACTGCTACTGGTGAGTGCGTTACGCCAGGCTGTGAACTGGGCAAAGGTGGCGAAGGCGCGGTTTATGATATCGAGGAGTTTGTCGATAGCGTCGCCAAGATTTATCACACGCCGCCACCCGCCTTAAAACAGGACAAACTTGCCTTTATGGCTGCGACAGCTGACGCACAGTTGCTGAATTATGTCGCCTGGCCGCAGGCAACGCTTCACGGTGGACGAGGCGGAAAAGTTATCGGTTTTATGATGCCAAAAGTTTCTGGTAAAGAACCGATTCATATGATCTATAGCCCGGCACATCGTCGCCAGAGTTACCCTCATTGTGCGTGGGATTTTCTACTCTATGTTGCGCGTAATATTGCTTCATCTTTTGCTACGGTTCACGAGCACGGGCATGTCGTGGGTGACGTAAACCAGAACAGCTTTATGGTAGGCCGTGACAGCAAAGTGGTGTTGATTGATAGCGACTCCTTTCAGATTAACGCCAACGGCACACTGCATTTATGCGAAGTCGGCGTGTCGCATTTTACGCCGCCAGAGCTGCAAACCTTGCCATCATTTGTCGGCTTTGAACGCACCGCGAATCACGATAATTTTGGCCTTGCGTTGCTGATTTTTCACGTCTTGTTTGGTGGTCGGCATCCTTATTCCGGTGTACCGCTTATCTCTGATGCGGGTAATGCGCTGGAGACGGATATTGCCCATTTCCGTTATGCCTACGCGTCAGATAATCAGCGACGTGGTTTAAAACCGCCGCCACGATCTATTCCGCTGTCGATGTTACCGGGCGATGTTGAAGCCATGTTTCAGCAGGCATTCACGGAAAGTGGCGTGGCAACCGCGCGTCCGACGGCAAAAGCGTGGGTAGCGGCACTTGATTTACTACGCCAACAGTTAAAGAAATGTACCGTTTCGGCAATGCATGTTTACCCCGGTCATTTGACTGACTGCCCGTGGTGTGCGCTGGATAATCAAGGCGTTATCTATTTTATTGATCTCGGCGAAGAGGTCATTACCACCGGCGGTGATTTTGTGCTGGCGAAAGTCTGGGCAATGGTGATGGCGTCAGTAGCACCACCAGCATTGCAACTGCCATTACCCGATCATTTCCAACCGACTGGCAGGCCGCTTCCTTTAGGCCTGTTACGGCGTGAATACATCATTCTGATTGAGATCGCACTGTCAGCGTTATCGCTGCTGCTTTGCGGCCTTCAGGTAGAACCGCGTTATATCATTTTGGTTCCCGTGCTGGCGGCTATCTGGATTATTGGCAGCCTGACAAGCAAAGCGTACAAAGCAGAAATCCAGCAACGTCGTGAGGCGTTTAATCGCGCGAAAATGGACTATGACCATTTAGTAAGCCAGATCCAACGGCTGGGCGGGCTGGAAGGTTTTATCGCCAAACGGGCGATGATCGAAAAAATGAAGGACGAAATTCTCGGGTTACCGGAAGAGGAGAAACGCGCTCTGGCAGCACTTCATGACACTGCAAGGGAACGGCAGAAGCAGAAGTTTCTGGAGGGATTTTTTATTGATGTTGCCTCTATTCCCGGCGTTGGCCCTGCGCGTAAAGCGGCGTTACGGTCTTTTGGTATTGAAACAGCCGCAGATGTTACCCGTCGTGGCGTTAAGCAAGTGAAAGGGTTTGGCGACCATCTGACCCAGGCGGTTATCGACTGGAAAGCGAGTTGTGAACGCCGTTTTGTGTTCAGGCCGAACGAAGCGGTAACGCCTGCAGACAGACAAGCGGTACTGACTAAAATGGCCGCCAAACGACATCGGCTGGAATCGACGTTGACTGTCGGCGCGACAGAGTTGCAGCGATTCCGCCTTCAAGCTCCAGCACGGACCATGCCGTTGATGGAACCGTTACGTCAGGCGGCAGAAAAACTGGCTCAGGCGCAGGCTGAATTAAGCCGTTGCTGAGCCAGTTTTCAATTAACGAAACACCACTTCCGCCCAGCGTGCCAGCCCGGCGGTGACGGAGCCAAAGTCATCGCCGCCTGCAATCGGAATGCCCGGCAACTGTTCTGCCAGCGCCTTTTTAATCAGCGGTGAACGGGCGCTACCGCCGGTCAGGTAGATAACGTCCGGTTTTTCCTGGGCGTTATCCAGGGCCAGTTGCACCTGTTCCAGAATCCGCGCCAGTGGCTGGCTGAGGGCGCTTTCCAGCCCTTGCTGGCTAATCAGCGTAGCCAGTTCATCGCTGATAAACGGCAGTGAGGCGCGGGTTTCCGCTACGCTTGAAAGCGCAATTTTGCTCTCTTCTGCGCTACGTACCAGGCGATAGCTTAAACGCTGACGCCAGACTTTCTGTAACAGGGCCACTTTTTCCGGTTCGCGGGCATCGCGTACCAGATCGTTAAGCAGACGACCGTTGGCACTACTGTAGAAATCACTTTGCGCAGGGACGTCGTTGATGGCAACCGCATTCCACCACGGCAGAATCGGCAGGGCGATGCCTTTTTCGGTTTCGCCCCCCATGCCCAGTAACGGCATCAGGTTTTTAAACGCCAGTGCGATATCCAGATCGTTACCGCCAATACGGCAACCACTGTGACCCAGCAGGCTGGCTTCACGATCGAGACGCGAACGCCACTGCGGCCCCATCAGCAGCAATGAACAGTCAGTCGTACCACCGCCGATATCCACCACCAGCACCCGTTTTTCTTCCTGCAAGGTGGCTTCGTAATCCAGCCCAGCCGCGACCGGCTCGTACTGGAATACCACATCCTTAAACCCGGCACGCTTCGCCGCGCGTTCCAGAATCCCCTGCGCCTGGGTGTTTGCTTCATCGCCGCCAAGCCCCTGGAAGTTGATAGGGCGACCAATTACCGCCTGAGTAATCGCATCCGGCAGCTGTGCCTGCGCCTGCTGGCGAATGTGCAACATCATTGCGCAGACCAGATCCTCAAACAGCGCTACCTGCTGCGGTTTTAAGCCGCTGGCACCGAGGAACGATTTTGGTGATTTCACAAACCACACTTCTTCTGGATCATCAATGTACTGTGCCAGTGAGGAAAGACCGAACTGCACGCTTTTCGCCGTAACATCGATATCTTCTTCGCGGTTATAACGAATCGCCCGACGCAACAGCGCCTGCGTTTCATCGTCGTCTGCCGGAACATCATGATGGCGGTACAGCCATTCGCTTACCGCTTCACGCGTTGGCGCGCAAAGCATTGAAGGCAGCAGCGTGCTGTCGTTTTCCATTTTCAGTAATTGCGGCTTACCGTCGCGCATGACCGCCACTGAACAGTTTGCTGTACCGTAATCAAAACCAATAAACACGAAATAATCCCCATGCCGGTGAAGAAGGGGCGTGACTTTAGCGAAATGTTGCCGTCGCGACAACCGGAATATGAAAGCAAAGCGTAGCGTCTGAATAACGTTTATGCTGAAAGCGGATTAACAAGGAGATGCGATGTATACCCTGAACTGGCAGCCGCCGTATGACTGGTCGTGGATGTTGGGATTTCTCGCCGCCCGTGCGGTGAACGGTGTGGAAACGGTCGCTGACGATTATTATGCCCGTAGTCTGGCGGTGGGCGAATATCGCGGCGTGGTGACTGCTATTCCGGATATAGCCCGCCATACTCTGCACATAAATTTAAGTGCAGGTTTAGAACCTGTTGCCGCAGAGTGTCTGGCGAAAATGAGCCGCCTGTTTGATCTGCAATGTAACCCGCAGATTGTTAACGGTGCGTTGGGCAAGTTAGGCGCGGCGCGGCCCGGATTGCGTTTACCCGGCAGTGTTGATGCTTTTGAGCAGGGCGTGCGGGCGATTTTAGGCCAACTGGTGAGCGTGGCGATGGCGGCAAAATTGACCGCCAGAGTGGCACAGCTTTATGGCGAACGGCTGGATGATTTTCCGGATTATGTCTGCTTCCCCACGCCTCAGCGGCTGGCAGCAGCCGACCCGCAGGCATTAAAAGCGTTAGGTATGCCGTTGAAACGGGCAGAGGCGCTGATTAATCTGGCAAATGCGGCGCTGGAGGGCACCTTACCAATGACAATTCCGGGCGACGTAGAGCAAGCGATGAAAACGCTGCAAACTTTTCCGGGTATCGGGCGCTGGACGGCGAATTATTTCGCCTTACGTGGCTGGCAGGCGAAAGATGTTTTCCTGCCGGATGATTATCTGATTAAACAGCGATTTCCGGGAATGACACCGGCACAAATCCGCCGTTATGCCGAACGCTGGAAGCCCTGGCGTTCTTATGCGCTGTTGCATATCTGGTATACGGAAGGCTGGCAACCAGACGGAACGGACGAATTGTAGGCCTGATACGCCGCATCAGGCGATGGGGAAGCACGCCTCAGTTAATCGCGAAATAACTGCTATTCACCAGCAAATCCAGCGGTTGGGCATCGGCAATCACATCGCCATAAATCAGATCGACGCCGATGCCAGAAAGCGTATCCATCACCAGGGGTAAAACTACTGGCCCGGCGATGGTCTTCATCCCGAGCCGCTGAGCGTGCCCCTGAATGATCGTAATCAGCATCTCATCCATCAAATTTCCCTGCACGTTGGCGCATAACTCACCATCAAGTAGCAGGTAATCTGCCATATTCGCTTTCAGCGAGTTGAAGATTTGCAGATCGCGGCCCACCTGACTGAATACGATCCGACATCCCGCCAGCCGCAGTTTTTGCACGTTTTCTGCGTGATCTAAAATCGCGTCTGCCGGAATAATCAGATGTAATAACCGTGGTGGTAGAGGGCTATTTTCCAGCTGCTCAATTAGTTCATTCACCAGCGTGGCGCTACTCAAACCGGCAACGGAAAGCGGGAGGGCGATGCTTATACCTTTACTGGCAACCGCTTTGGCGGCCTGCTGGAAAAAATCGTGGAATACCCGTCGGTCAAGAGCATGGCTAAGTGCCGGATCGCTGAAGCTACGACGAAATGTTTGTTCATCAATAATCTCGCCTTCGCAACTCCAGAGCTTAAGTGAAATCAGCCACAAATTACGCGCTTTCGGGATCCGCGGCGAAGCGACACCGTGGGCGATCATCATCAACTGATTCTCTTTAATCATCCGCCACTGTTCATCAAGCGACATCGCCGCCCGTTCGCTATGTGCGGTAGCTTGCTGCGGTTCGTAAATCGTCACCCGGCCCCGGCCACCATTTTTGGAGGCATAACAGGCGATATCAGCCTGCGACATCACTTCAGCCGCCTGATGATTGTTGTCATCAATCAAGGTAATCCCGGCACTGGCACCTACCCGATGTACACGTCCTTCCCAGATAAAGTGATAGTCATTCACGGCGCTGATAATGCGTGTAGCGATAAAACGCGCACTTTCGACATTACAATCTGGCAGCAGCAGACCAAATTCATCGCCACCGAGTCGCGCCAGCACGTCGCTGGAGCGCAGCATACTCAGCATCAACGACGCCAGTTCGCGCAGTAAAGCATCGCCAGCGGCGTGCCCGGCGCTGTCATTCACCGCTTTAAAGCGATCAAGATCGATAAACACCAGTGCATGTCGCTGATGTGTACTGTTTACCGTTTGCAGCAGGATACGCAGTTGCTTCTCAAAACTGGCGCGATTGGCGAGATGCGTCAGTGCATCATGGGAGGCGCTGTAGCTCAGCTGGCGCAGCATTTTGCGTGATTCGGTGACGTCCTGAATCACCAGAACCGAGCCTATATTGCTGCCGTCCAGAGTACTTAACGGCGTAATACTGTAATGCACGTCGTAGCTGCCGCCGCTCCGGCAGTGCAACACCACATCTTGTTCAATCGCGGAACGTGAGGTGTCGGCACTGTAAATGTTCTCCATTAATGGTCCGTTGTCGCCAAAAGTAATATGCAACACCGTCAGGAGCGGAACACCTAATGCTTCTTCCTGCGTCCAGCCGCTCATCTTCTCCGCCACCGGATTCATAAAGGTAATTTTCATCGCCATATCAATACAGACCACGGCTTCGCCGATGGAATCCAGCGTAATGTGCAGGCGCTCTTTTTCCTGAAACAATGCCTCGTTAAGCTGTTTCACTTCGGTCATATCCATATTAATGCCGAGCAGGCGTTCGACTTCGCCTTCTTTATTCAGTACCCGGTTAGCGAGGGCGCGGATATGGCGAATGCCGTCTTTCACGGTAATGCGAAATTCCAGTTTAAAGGGAGAGCGTGATTGCAATGAATCGCGAATCACTTTTTCGGCGTGCTGGCGATCTTCCGGCAGCACGCACTCGTACCACACCTGCCAGTTCGGTTTGATATGCGGAGGAATTTCATACAGCTCGAACATCCGCTTATCCCAGCTAAAAATATTCGGCTTAAGCTCCCACTCCCAGATGCCAATTCCGCCCGCTTCGTTAGCCAGCGTGATGCGCTCCATCAGTTGCTGGTTCACCTGTTCGGTGCGTTTTAGCTCGTTAATGTCTTCAATCTGAGCGATAAAATAGAGCGGCGTACCATCGGTGTGGCGCACCAGTGAGACGGCAAGCAACGCCCAGACAACATCGCCATTGCGGTTGTAGTAGCGTTTTTCCATTGAATAGGTGTTTATTTCACCGCTGATCAGCTTTTCAACCTGTTGCAGATCTTTATTGAGATCCTCCGGCCAGGTCAGTTGCTGAAAGGTGAGTCCGCGCAGTTCTTCCTGACTGTAACCGAGAAACTGGCAGAGCGCTTTGTTGGATTGCAGCCATTGCCCCTCGGTGCCCACTAATGCCATGCCGATGGCGGAATATTCCATCGCGTTCCGAAAGCGGGTTTCGCTTTCGGAAATGTGTTTGCGTTCCGCACGAAAGGCATACATCACCATGGTCATGATGTTGGCGGGCAGCAGGATCAGCAAAAACGGTAGCCACGGCATATGGCTCATCAGGTATGTACGCGGCGTAGCAAGCAGGGAGGGATCCGCGGCCATCATCAGTGACACCATCATCACCGTGGTAAGGAAGATCAAAAAGGCTTCCATTCGTGGCAGGCGCACGGCGCTCCACATCAACAGCACAATAATGAAAGTAAAAGGCCACGGCAGATACAGCATCGAAAGCCAGCTTAACGTCAGTGTGATGGCTAACGTGAGCAGCGACTCAAAAAGCAACCGTGGGTTGCGATGGCGCAGCAGATAGTGTGGTTTAAATAACAATCCCAGCGGCACTAGTGCCAGTGCGCCGATGGATTCTGAAAGTACCCATATCAAAAATGCCCTGAGAGGATCGTCTCCGGGCGTCAGCAGGGCAACCAGAACACCCCCCAACAGAGGCGGAACAATGGCGCTGCCGAGTGCCAGACGCAGCCAGTCAGCCAGATTTTGCAATGGGTTATACCACGGCAGCAATTTACGCAGTAGCACTGCCCCGACCACGGCTTCAACAATATTGATGGTCGTCCAGGTCATGTTCAGCGAGCTGGTGGAAAAAAGCAGGATGGATGCGGCGATATTTCCCAGCGAGCAGCTCAGCGCAATTCCCGGCCACATGCGCCCGGCATGGCGATAAAACGCCACCATCATGATGGACGTCGGGAACCACAGTGGGGCGAGTTGGGTGCCAAACTGCGAAAGCTCAAGCGAGAAAAGGGTAAAGATAAACGAGACTAAACCTAAACTGACCAGGTGAAGCAGCGGGTGGGGCAGGGCAATTAATACATGCTGTGATTGTTTGCTCATTACCGCTTTATCCGCAAGACCAGGTCGCCAGTATTCGTTTCTGTGTTTATGCTAGTACAAAAGTTTTACATTTTATATGCGAATTGCTCATAAAGTGACGTAAAGGCGGATAATTTGCGCAACGGCGTATAACATTTTTTACCTTGTATAAAACTGATCAACGTAATTTGCCACCGGGAATTCTTTGTCAACAATTAACTCTGAGCGCGCGGCAACGCTATTCGACTGGTATCAGGCGGATGAAATCCCTATAATTGCCGCGTTTGGCGCTTCGTCGCCCCCTTCCTAACATCCAGGTTAATCAGGTCGCTAAATATATGACTGATCAGTCTCATCAGTGCGTCATTATCGGTATCGCTGGCGCATCGGCTTCCGGCAAGAGTCTTATTGCCAGTACCCTTTATCGTGAATTACGTGAGCAAGTCGGTGATGAACACATCGGCGTAATTCCCGAAGACTGCTATTACAAAGATCAAAGCCATCTGTCGATGGAAGAACGCGTTAAGACCAACTACGACCATCCCAGCGCGATGGATCACAGCCTGCTGCTTGAGCATTTACAAGCGTTGAAACGCGGCTCGGCAATTGACCTGCCGGTTTACAGCTATGTTGAACATACGCGTATGAAAGAAACGGTGACGGTTGAGCCGAAGAAAGTCATCATTCTCGAAGGCATTTTGCTGCTAACGGATGCGCGTTTGCGTGATGAACTTAACTTCTCAATTTTCGTTGATACCCCGCTGGATATCTGCCTGATGCGCCGCATCAAGCGTGACGTTAACGAGCGTGGGCGTTCAATGGATTCAGTGATGGCGCAATATCAAAAAACCGTGCGTCCGATGTTCCTGCAATTCATTGAGCCTTCTAAACAATATGCGGACATTATCGTGCCGCGCGGCGGGAAAAACCGCATCGCCATCGATATATTGAAAGCGAAAATAAGTCAGTTCTTTGAATAAGCTTGATAAATTGTGTACCGTTCAGTGATAACCTGGTATGCCCTTGACGTAATTGGCGTTAAGGGAGTGATGCGCGAAAGGAGAAAATGCCATGCGTCTGTGTGACCGAGATATTGAAGCCTGGCTTGATGAAGGCCGTTTGTCGATCAACCCACGTCCGCCAGTGGAGCGTATTAACGGCGCGACAGTGGATGTGCGCCTGGGCAATAAATTTCGTACCTTCCGTGGTCACACGGCAGCGTTTATCGATCTGAGCGGTCCCAAAGATGAAGTGAGCGCCGCGCTTGACCGCGTGATGAGCGATGAGATCGTTCTCGATGAAAGCGAGGCGTTCTATCTTCACCCAGGAGAGCTGGCGCTGGCGGTGACGCTGGAGTCGGTGACGCTGCCAGCCGATCTGGTGGGATGGCTGGACGGTCGTTCCTCACTGGCGCGTCTGGGGCTTATGGTGCACGTCACCGCGCACCGTATCGATCCGGGCTGGTCTGGCTGTATTGTGCTGGAGTTCTACAACTCCGGTAAGCTGCCGCTGGCGCTGCGTCCGGGCATGTTAATTGGTGCGCTGAGCTTTGAGCCGCTTTCCGGCCCGGCGGCGCGACCTTACAACCGCCGTGAAGATGCGAAATATCGCAACCAGCAGGGCGCGGTAGCCAGCCGAATCGATAAAGACTAATTCAGGCCCATTGAGGATACCATGAGACGATTTCTGACGACGCTGATGATACTCCTGGTCGTGCTGGTGGCCGGGTTATCTGCGTTAGTGTTGCTGGTGAATCCGAATGATTTCCGCGACTATATGGTCAAGCAAGTTGCTGCACGTAGCGGTTATCAATTGCAGCTCGACGGGCCACTGCGTTGGCACGTCTGGCCGCAGCTTAGTATCCTCTCCGGGCGAATGTCTCTCACCGCCCAGGGCGCGAGCCAGCCACTGGTTCGCGCCGACAACATGCGTCTGGACGTGGCGCTTTTACCACTGCTGAGTCATCAACTGAGCGTTAAGCAGGTAATGCTAAAAGGGGCAGTGATCCAACTGACGCCGCAGACGGAAGCGGTACGCAGTGAAGATGCCCCGGTTGCACCACGCGACAATACCTTGCCGGATCTGTCAGACGATCGCGGATGGTCGTTTGATATATCCAGTCTTAAGGTGGCGGACAGCGTGCTGGTGTTCCAGCATGAAGATGACGAGCAGGTGACAATCCGCAATATTCGCCTGCAAATGGAACAAGATCCCCAACATCGTGGTTCATTTGAGTTCTCCGGGCGGGTTAATCGCGATCAGCGCGATCTCACGATATCCCTTAACGGTACGGTAGATGCTTCTGATTATCCGCATGATTTAACGGCGGCTATTGAACAAGTTAACTGGCAGTTGCAGGGTGCAGATTTACCAAAACAAGGTATTCAGGGGCAGGGGAGTTTCCAGGCCCAGTGGCAGGAGTCACATAAACGCCTTTCATTTAACCAAATTAGTTTGACCGCCAATGACAGTACGCTGAGCGGGCAAGCACAGGTCACGCTGACAGAGCAACCGGAATGGCAGCTGAGACTGCAATTTCCGCAACTGAATCTTGACAACCTCATCCCGCTTAATGAAACAGCGAACGGTGAAAACGGTGCCGCGCAGCAGGGGCAGAGCCAATCAACGTTGCCGCGCCCGGTCATTTCTTCGCGTATTGATGAACCGGCCTATCAGGGACTGCAAGGCTTTACGGCTGATATTTTGTTGCAGGCCAGTAACGTGCGCTGGCGCGGAATGAATTTTACAGATGTTGCCACGCAAATGACCAACAAGTCGGGTTTGCTGGAAATTACTCAACTGCAGGGCAAACTTAACGGTGGACAGGTTTCACTGCCGGGCACGCTGGACGCGACATCAATAAATCCGCGGATAAACTTCCAGCCACGGCTGGAAAACGTTGAGATTGGTACCATTCTGAAGGCGTTTAACTATCCGATTTCGTTGACCGGAAAGATGTCACTGGCTGGTGATTTCTCCGGTGCTGACATAGATGCCGACGCATTCCGCCATAACTGGCAAGGACAGGCACATGTCGAAATGACCGACACGCGCATGGAAGGGATGAACTTCCAGCAGATGATTCAGCAAGCGGTAGAACGTAATGGTGGTGATGTGAAGGCCGCTGAAAACTTCGATAACGTAACGCGTCTTGACCGCTTTACCACCGATTTGACGTTGAAGGATGGCGTCGTGACGTTAAACGACATGCAAGGTCAATCGCCCATGCTGGCGCTTTCCGGGGCTGGTACGTTGAATCTGGCGGAGCAAACCTGTGACACCCAGTTTGATATTCGGGTCGTGGGGGGCTGGAACGGGGAAAGCAAACTGATTGATTTCCTCAAAGAAACGCCAGTACCGCTTCGGGTTTATGGCAACTGGCAGCAACTCAATTACAGTCTGCAAGTGGATCAGTTACTGCGCAAACATCTACAGGACGAAGCGAAACGTCGCCTGAATGACTGGGCCGAGCGGAATAAAGATTCCCGCAATGGCAAAGATGTGAAGAAGTTGCTGGAGAAGATGTAGGTTACCAGGTGACCTGTCCTGTAGGCCTGATAAGACGCGTGAAGCGTCGCATCAGGCGTTCGTGGCGGCACCATTATATTCTGAATATGTAAGATCGAAGGCTGTTCCGTTCACTTGATGTTCCTCGCTACTATGGAACGCTCAAGCCGGTGAACGTGCCAGGATGGCTCAATCTCCACCACCCTGGCAACCCGGACCCACACCCCCGCTGTGATGTCCATGTACCACAGACAACGCTTCATTGCTGAAGTTATAAGGCGTTACGCAGCATTGGGTAAAATGGCCGATACCATCACACCTCGTACTCCATCTCGCCATCCTTACGCAGCGGTATAATCTGCACCTTCTGCACGCGATGGCTTTCCACCTGCAACGTTTTGAGCAAGTAATCCCCTACCTGAACTTCTTCGCCAGGTTTTGGAATACGCTGCAAATATTCCATCAGCAGCCCGGCAATGGTGTGATATTCGCGTTTCTCATCCAGCGGTAGCGGCACATATTGCACCAGATCTTCCAGTGGCATATGACCATTCGCCGTCCAGGAACCGTCGGCGTTTTTCTGAATATCATGGCGGGCGTCGATCTCTTCCACTTCGTTCGGTAAGTTACCGGCAATGGTTTCAGTGACGTCACTTAATGTCACAATCCCTTCCACCGAGCCAAACTCATCCACTACAAAAGCAAAGTGCGTGCGGGCATTACGGAACTGCTCCAGGGCAGGTAACAACGGCAAGGTTTCCGGGAACACCAGCGGCTGGCGAATCAACACCCGCAGGTTGAGCGGTTCGCCGCGCAGAGACTGTTGTAGCAGGTCGATAACGTGAACAACACCGAGCAAATCTTCTGCGTCATCACCGTCGGTAACCACCAACCGCGTATGCTGATTTCGCTCCAGCAACTGGCGGATTTCTTCTTCCGGCGCGTTGAGATCGATATGCTCAATATCGTGGCGCGACGTCATAATGCTGCTGACGGTACGCTGGTTAAGATTAAGTACCCGCTCAATCATCCGCCGTTCCTGCGGATTAAAGATCTGCTGGTTACCATGATCCACCAGCATGGACGCGGTTTCGGCGTCCAGTTCCGCATCTTCTTTTTGCCCGCTAAGCAGGCGCATTACCGCTTCGGTAGTCCGCTGGCGCAGCGTCTGGTTAGCGGAAAGAAAACGTCGCCGGTTAAAGATAGCCAACTGATTGAGCGCCTCGATCATCACCGAGAAACCAATAGCAGCGTACAGGTAGCCTTTCGGAATGACGAAGCCGAAACCTTCTGCCACCAGGCTAAAGCCAATCATCAACAGGAAGCTTAAGCAGAGAATAACGATCGTCGGGTGACTGTTAACAAATTGCGTTAACGGCTTGCTGGCCATCAACATCAGGCTAATAGCGATAACGACGGCGGCCATCATGACCAGTAAATGGTCGACCATCCCGACGGCGGTAATCACCGAGTCGAGTGAGAAGATGGCGTCCAGTACCACAATTTGTGTCACCACCCCCCAGAACTTCGCACCTTTGCGTTGTGTGGGGTTATTGCTGTCTTTCCCTTCCAGCCGTTCGTTCAGCTCCATCGTGGCTTTGAACAACAGGAAGAAACCACCAAACAGCATGATTAAGTCGCGGGCGCTAAAGGTAAACGAGCGAAAGCTGAATAGCGGTTGTGTCAGGGTGACCAGCCAGGAGATTGACGCCAGCAGTAACAGGCGCATTAACATCGCCAGCAGCAGCCCGGTAACCCGTGCGCGGTCGCGCTGCTTCGGCGGTAGTTTTTCGGCGAGGATGGCAATAAAGACCAGGTTATCAATGCCGAGGACCAGTTCGATCACAATCAGCGTGATTAACCCGGCCCAGATAGACGGATCGGCAATCCATTCCATAGTAAGTACAAAACCTATTCGTTGTATGACAAATGTCACAATTCGATCATGGATAAATCGGGGCAAAAATGCAATGTTGCAGCACTATTTATCTCATATTATTTGAGGTTTATAACCTCACATTATCCCTGAATTAAAAGTGGTAATAATAAAACATTATTTAAGAAATATCGCATATGGAGACACAATATTAAATATTGTCAACCTAAAGAAACTCCTAAAAACCATATTGAATGACACTTAATATAATTCTTAAAAATAGCCAATTGCCGAATTGTTACCTTGCCTGCTATTCCGTTAGCTGTAACACTTCCTCCTGCATTATTGGAGAGCCAATCTTCAATTACCATAATGTCACCTTATATTCGGAAGTTAATTTCCGCAATAACCCTTTCTCATCAACGACTGTATGTTGAGAGGGTTTTAAAAATTAAGCTAAATCAGTGTATTGGTAGCTAAAAAGCCAGGGGCGGTAGCGTGTCTGGATGCCTGAAAGACCAGTCTGAATTATTCTGTCAATAGCCTGCGGATGAAATCAATTTTTTTAGGACTGATGCCAGTTAAATTTTTATTCAATTAACTGCAAGGTAAATGTGCATGGCGACATTGCTATTAATAGTGCACAGGATAATTACTCTGCCAAAGTGATAAATAAACAATGATGAAATCCAAAATGAAATTGATGCCATTATTGGTGTCAGTAACCTTGATAAGCGGTTGCACAGTACTTCCGGGCAGCAATATGTCGACGATGGGCAAAGACGTCATCAAACAGCAGGACGCTGATTTCGATCTCGACAAAATGGTGAATGTTTATCCGCTGACCCCGCGCCTGATTGACCAATTACGACCACGCCCCAACGTAGCGCGCCCCAATATGACGCTGGAAAGTGAGATCGCGAATTACCAGTATCGCGTCGGGCCGGGGGACGTTCTTAATGTCACCGTCTGGGATCACCCGGAACTCACCACGCCAGCCGGTCAGTACCGCAGCTCCAGCGACACCGGCAACTGGGTACAGCCTGACGGCACCATGTTCTACCCGTATATCGGCAAAGTTCTCGTGGTGGGGAAAACGCTCGCTGAAATCCGCAGTGATATTACCGGGCGCTTAGCGACGTACATCGCTGACCCGCAGGTGGACGTTAATATCGCCGCCTTCCGCTCGCAAAAAGCCTATATCTCCGGCCAGGTGAATAAATCCGGCCAACAGGCGATCACCAACGTGCCACTGACCATTCTCGATGCCATCAACGCCGCAGGTGGCCTGACCGACACCGCTGACTGGCGCAACGTGGTGCTAACACACAATGGTCGTGAAGAGCGCATTTCTTTGCAGGCGCTGATGCAAAACGGCGACCTCAATCAGAACCGACTGCTTTACCCCGGCGATATTCTCTACGTGCCGCGTAATGATGATCTGAAAGTGTTTGTGATGGGTGAAGTGAAGAAACAGAGCACCCTGAAAATGGACTTTAGCGGCATGACCCTGACTGAAGCCCTGGGTAATGCTGAAGGCATCGACATGACCACCTCCAACGCCAGCGGCATCTTTGTCATTCGTCCGCTGAAAGGCGAGGGCGGGCGTAACGGCAAGATTGCCAATATCTATCAGCTGGATATGTCCGATGCGACGTCGCTGGTGATGGCGACAGAATTCCGCCTACAACCTTATGACGTGGTGTATGTCACCACCGCCCCGGTTTCCCGCTGGAACCGTCTGATCAATCAGTTGCTGCCAACTATTAGCGGTGTCCGTTACATGACGGATACAGCCAGCGACATTCATAACTGGTAATCGTCATGTTTAACAACATCTTAGTTGTCTGTGTCGGCAATATTTGCCGTTCCCCGACGGCGGAACGCTTACTGCAACGTTATCACCCGGAGCTAAAAGTGGAGTCCGCTGGACTCGGCGCGCTGGTCGGAAAGGGCGCTGATCCTACCGCTATCAGCGTCGCCGCAGAACATCAACTGTCTCTGGAAGGTCATTGCGCACGGCAAATCAGCCGCCGTCTGTGTCGCAACTACGACCTGATTTTGACCATGGAAAAGCGCCATATCGAACGCTTATGCGAGATGGCACCGGAGATGCGCGGCAAAGTTATGCTGTTTGGTCACTGGGATAACGAATGTGAAATCCCCGATCCGTATCGCAAAAGCCGGGAAACGTTTGTAGCGGTGTACACATTACTTGAACGGTCTGCCCGCCAGTGGGCGCAGGCATTGAACGCAGAGCAGGTATAAGAATGACAGAAAAAGTAAAACAACATGCCGCTCCGGTAACGGGCAGTGATGAAATCGATATTGGTCGCCTGGTCGGCACCGTCATTGAAGCGCGCTGGTGGGTAATTGGCATCACCGCCGTATTCGCCCTCTGTGCCGTGGTTTACACCTTCTTCGCCACGCCGATATACAGCGCCGACGCACTGGTACAAATCGAACAAAGCAGCGGCAATTCGTTAGTGCAGGATATCGGATCGGCATTAGCCAACAAACCGCCAGCATCGGACGCCGAGATCCAGTTGATTCGTTCTCGCCTGGTGCTTGGTAAAACGGTGGACGATCTCGACCTCGATATTGCGGTGAGCAAAAACACGTTCCCGATTTTCGGTGCGGGCTGGGAGCGCCTGATGGGACGCCAGAACGAGACGGTGAAAGTGACTACCTTTAACCGTCCGAAAGAGATGGCGGATCAGGTGTTTACGCTTAATGTGCTGGATGACAAAAACTACACCCTGAGCAGTGATGGCGGCTTTAGCGCCCGTGGACAAGCGGGCCAGATGCTGAAAAAAGAAGGCGTCACGCTGATGGTTGAAGCCATTCACGCCCGCCCGGGCAGTGAGTTTACCGTCACCAAATACTCCACGCTGGGGATGATCAACCAACTGCAAAACAGCCTGACGGTAATGGAGAACGGCAAAGACGCAGGCGTACTGAGCCTGACTTATACCGGTGAAGACCGCGAACAGATCCGCGACATTCTTAACAGTATCGCCCGTAACTATCAGGAACAAAATATTGAGCGCAAATCCGCGGAAGCGTCGAAAAGCCTCGCTTTCCTCGCGCAACAGTTACCGGAAGTACGTAGCCGCCTCGATGTTGCCGAAAACAAACTGAATGCCTTCCGTCAGGATAAAGATTCAGTTGATCTGCCGCTGGAAGCGAAAGCGGTGCTCGATTCGATGGTGAACATCGACGCGCAGTTGAACGAACTGACCTTTAAAGAGGCGGAAATCTCCAAGCTGTACACCAAAGTTCACCCGGCGTACCGCACGCTGCTGGAGAAACGGCAGGCGCTGGAAGACGAAAAAGCCAAACTTAATGGTCGCGTAACGGCGATGCCGAAAACCCAGCAGGAGATTGTGCGCCTGACCCGCGATGTCGAGTCTGGTCAGCAGGTCTATATGCAACTGCTGAATAAAGAGCAGGAGCTGAAAATCACCGAAGCCAGCACCGTCGGCGATGTGCGCATTGTTGACCCGGCAATCACTCAGCCTGGTGTGCTGAAACCGAAGAAAGGGTTGATTATCCTCGGTGCAATTATCCTCGGCCTGATGCTCTCAATCGTGGGTGTGCTGCTGCGCTCGTTGTTTAATCGCGGTATCGAAAGCCCGCAAGTACTGGAAGAACACGGTATTAGCGTCTATGCCAGCATCCCGCTGTCGGAATGGCAGAAAGCGCGCGATAGCGTCAAAACCATCAAAGGGGTTAAACGCTATAAACAGAGCCAGCTACTGGCAGTGGGGAATCCAACCGATCTGGCGATTGAAGCCATCCGCAGTCTGCGTACCAGTCTGCACTTCGCGATGATGCAGGCGCAGAACAATGTGTTGATGATGACCGGGGTTAGCCCGTCAATCGGTAAAACCTTTGTCTGCGCTAACCTGGCGGCGGTGATCAGTCAGACCAATAAACGGGTGTTGTTGATCGACTGCGATATGCGCAAAGGCTACACCCACGAGCTGTTGGGCACCAATAACGTCAATGGCCTGTCGGAAATTCTGATTGGTCAGGGCGATATTACTACCGCTGCTAAACCGACCTCTATTGCCAAATTTGACCTGATCCCGCGCGGTCAGGTGCCGCCAAATCCTTCTGAACTGTTGATGAGCGAACGCTTTGCCGAACTGGTGAACTGGGCGAGTAAAAACTATGACCTGGTGTTGATTGATACGCCGCCGATTCTGGCAGTGACCGATGCGGCAATTGTTGGTCGTCATGTCGGAACGACGTTAATGGTGGCGCGTTATGCGGTCAACACATTGAAAGAAGTGGAAACCAGTCTGAGCCGCTTTGAGCAAAACGGTATTCCGGTGAAAGGGGTGATTCTGAACTCCATCTTCCGCCGCGCCAGCGCGTATCAGGATTATGGCTATTACGAATACGAATATAAGTCGGATGCGAAATAACGACGCCTGCATTCGCACCGCCCCGTAGGCCGGATAAGGCGTTCACGCCGCATCCGGCAAGCAAACCAGCTCATAAGCCGGGAGAACAACCTATGAAAGACAATCCGCTGATCTCAATCTATATGCCGACCTGGAACCGCCAACAACTGGCGATTCGGGCGATAAAATCGGTCCTGCGCCAGGACTACAGTAACTGGGAGATGATCATCGTGGATGATTGCTCCACCTCCTGGGAACAGCTGCAACAGTACGTTACAGCCCTCAACGACCCGCGTATTACCTACATTCACAACGACATTAACAGCGGGGCGTGCGCGGTACGTAACCAGGCGATTATGCTGGCGCAAGGGGAATACATCACCGGGATCGATGATGATGATGAATGGACACCCAACCGCCTGAGCGTCTTCCTCGCCCATAAACAGCAACTGGTCACACACGCCTTTTTGTACGCTAACGACTACGTTTGCCAGGGCGAAGTCTATTCCCAACCGGCAAGTTTGCCGCTGTATCCCAAATCGCCGTATTCACGCCGCCTGTTCTACAAACGCAATATCATTGGCAATCAGGTCTTTACCTGGGCGTGGCGTTTCAAAGAGTGTTTGTTCGATACCGAACTGAAAGCGGCACAGGATTACGACATTTTCCTGCGGATGGTGGTGGAGTACGGCGAACCGTGGAAAGTGGAAGAGGCGACGCAGATCCTGCATATCAATCACGGTGAAATGCAGATCACCTCGTCACCGAAAAAATTCTCCGGATACTTCCACTTTTACCGCAAGCACAAAGACAAATTCGACCGTGCCAGCAAAAAATATCAGCTGTTTACCCTCTACCAGATCCGCAATAAACGCATGACCTGGCGGACGTTGTTGACGCTGCTATCGGTGCGTAACGGCAAACGTCTGGCTGAAGGAATACGGGGGCGTTAAGGATGCTGGAAGATCTGCGCGCCAACAGCTGGAGTTTACGCCCGTGCTGCATGGTGCTTGCCTATCGCGTCGCCCATTTTTGTTCAGTGTGGCGCAAAAAGAACGTTCTCAACAATCTGTGGGCGGCTCCGCTGCTGGTGCTGTATCGCATTATCACCGAAGGCTTTTTCGGTTATGAAATCCAGGCCGCTGCGACCATTGGCCGCCGTTTCACTATCCATCACGGTTACGCCGTAGTGATCAATAAAAACGTGGTAGCGGGGGATGATTTCACCATTCGCCACGGCGTCACTATCGGCAATCGGGGGGCCGATAACATGGCATGTCCACACATTGGTAACGGTGTCGAACTCGGTGCCAACGTCATTATTCTTGGTGATATCACGATTGGTAACAACGTCACCGTGGGCGCGGGCAGCGTGGTGCTCGACTCTGTCCCGGACAACGCGCTGGTGGTGGGAGAAAAAGCGCGAGTGAAGGTAATTAAATGAATATTTTGCAATTTAATGTGCGACTGGCGGAAGGCGGGGCGGCAGGTGTGGCGTTAGATCTCCACCAGCGTGCGCTGCAACAGGGGCTGGCGTCACATTTTGTCTACGGCTACGGCAAAGGCGGCAAAGAGAGCGTCAGCCATCAAAACTATCCGCAGGTCATCAAACATACGCCGCAGATGACCGCGATGGCGAACATTGCCCTGTTTCGTCTGTTTAATCGCGATCTGTTTGGCAATTTCAATGAGTTATATCGCACCATTACTCGCACACCGGGCCCGGTGGTTCTGCATTTTCATGTGCTGCACAGCTACTGGCTAAATCTTAAGAGCGTGGTGCGCTTTTGCGAAAAGGTGAAAAACCACAAACCGGATGTCACTCTGGTCTGGACGCTGCACGATCACTGGAGCGTTACCGGACGCTGCGCCTTTACCGACGGTTGCGAAGGCTGGAAAACGGGCTGCCAGAAATGCCCGACCTTAAATAATTATCCGCCGGTGAAGATTGATCGCGCACACCAGCTGGTGGCGGGCAAACGCCAGTTATTCCGTGAGATGCTGGCGCTGGGCTGTCAGTTTATTTCCCCCAGCCAGCATGTGGCTGATGCTTTCAATAGTCTGTACGGTCCAGGGCGTTGCCGGATTATCAATAATGGCATTGATATGGCAACCGAAGCGATTCTGGCGGACTTGCCTCCGGTGCGCGAAACTCAGGGCAAGCCGAAAATCGCGGTGGTAGCGCATGACCTGCGTTACGACGGCAAAACTAACCAGCAACTGGTACGCGAGATGATGGCGCTGGGCGACAAAATCGAACTGCATACCTTTGGTAAGTTCTCGCCGTTCACCGCTGGCAACGTGGTTAATCACGGCTTTGAAACTGACAAGCGCAAGTTGATGAGCGCGCTCAATCAGATGGATGCGCTGGTATTCAGTTCTCGCGTCGATAACTACCCGCTAATTTTGTGTGAGGCGCTATCGATTGGCGTGCCGGTGATTGCCACCCATAGCGACGCGGCGCGGGAAGTGCTGCAAAAATCCGGCGGTAAAACCGTCAGTGAAGAAGACGTGCTGCAACTGGTCCAGTTAAGCAAACCGGAAATCGCGCAGGCGGTATTTGGTACCACGCTGGCTGAGTTCAGCCAGCGCAGCCGTGCCGCCTACAGTGGACAACAGATGCTGGAGGAGTATGTCAACTTCTATCAGAATCTGTAGCTACCTGCTGCTGCCGCTGATCTACCTGCTGGTTAACGTCAAAATCGCCCAGCTTGGTGAAAGTTTCCCCATCACCATCGTCACTTTTTTACCTGTCTTGTTACTGCTGTTTTTAGAGCGCATCAGCGTTAAAAAATTAATGATTGCCCTGGGGATTGGCGCGGGACTCACGGCGTTTAACTACCTGTTTGGTCAGTCGTTGGATGCCAGTAAATACGTCACTTCAACCATGCTGTTTGTCTATATTGTGATCATTATTGGCATGGTGTGGAGTATTCGCTTTAAAACGATTTCGCCCCACAACCACCGCAAGATATTACGCTTTTTTTATCTGGTGGTCGGGTTGGTGGTGGCGCTGGCGGCGGTGGAGATGGCGCAAATTATCCTCACCGGCGGCAGCAGTATAATGGAATCGATTTCGAAATATCTGATTTACAGCAACAGCTATGTGCTGAATTTCATCAAATTCGGCGGCAAGCGCACGACAGCACTTTATTTCGAACCGGCATTTTTCGCTCTGGCATTAATCTCAATTTGGCTCAGCATCAAACAGTTTGGTATCAAAACGCCTAAAACCGATGCTATGATTCTCGCAGGGATAATATTATCCGGATCGTTTTCAGGGGTTATGACCTTTATCCTGTTTTATTTGCTGGAGTGGGCATTTCAATATCTGAATAAAGAGGCGATTAAGAAAAAGTTACCGTTAGCATTGATTTCTCTGGCTGTATTCCTGGTTGGTGTGGTAATTGCATTTCCTTATATTTCCACCCGTCTGGGTGATTTAGGCACGGAAGGATCGTCATCGTATTATCGTATTGTCGGTCCGCTGGTGATGGTCGGTTATTCTTTGACCCATATTGACGGTGTAGTCAGATTTGGCTCACTTTATGAATATGTCGCATCATTCGGAATATTTAACGGTGCGGATGTCGGAAAAACCATAGACAATGGTTTGTATCTGCTGATTATTTATTTTTCCTGGTTCGCAGTGTTTTTATCGCTGTGGTACATGGGGAAAGTGATAAAAATGATGATCAACGCTTTTGGTGATAACCGCAATTTTCGCGTGCAATTATATCTTTTTACTCCGGTATCGCTGTTTTTTACCGGTTCGATATTTAGCCCGGAATATGCATTTTTAATCGTCTGTCCGTTTATTTTGCGAAAAGCGTTAAATATTACGAGGTAAGAATAAGAACATGTTGCTTAGCATAATCACTGTCGCGTTTCGTAACCTCGCAGGGATAGTCAAAACACACGCCTCGCTGGCGCATCTGGCGCAGGCGGACGATATCAGCTTCGAATGGATTGTTGTCGATGGCGGTTCCAATGACGGCACCTGTGAGTACCTGGAAAATCTCAAGGGTATCTATAACCTACGCTTTGTCAGCGAGCCAGATAACGGTATCTACGACGCCATGAACAAAGGCATTGCGATGGCACAAGGCAAGTTCGCGTTGTTTCTCAACTCAGGTGATATTTTTCATCAGGATGCCGCAAATTTTGTCCGTAAGTTAAAAGTACAAAAAGATAACGTGATGATCACTGGCGATGCGCTGCTGGATTTTGGCGACGGGCATAAAATTAAACGTAGCGCCAAACCGGGCTGGTATATTTATCACAGCCTGCCCGCCAGTCATCAGGCGATATTTTTCCCGGTATCCGGCTTGAAAAAATGGCGTTATGACCTGGAATATAAAGTTTCGTCCGACTACGCGCTGGCGGCCAAAATGTATAAAGCCGGTTATGCATTTAAAAAACTCAATGGTCTGGTGTCTGAATTTTCCATGGGTGGGGTATCTACCACCAATAATATGGAATTGTGTGCTGACGCCAAAAAAGTCCAACGGCAGATATTGCACGTGCCTGGCTTCTGGGCTGAATTATCCTGGCATTTACGCCAACGTACTACCTCAAAGACGAAAGCCTTATATAACAAAAGCTGAATATAAGGGAAAACGATGCAAGATTTAAGCGGTTTCTCGGTACCGAAAGGGTTCCGGGGCAGCAATGCTATTAAAGTGCAATTGTGGTGGGCGGTACAGGCAACAATATTTTCCTGGTCGCCACAAGTATTGTATCGCTGGCGGGCTTTTTTATTACGTTTATTCGGCGCAAAAATAGGAAAAAACGTAGTTATTCGTCCGTCAGTAAAAATTACCTATCCGTGGAAATTAACCTTAGGTGATTACGCGTGGGTCGGCGATGAGGTCAATTTATATACCCTCGGTGAAATAACCATTGGCGCACATTCGGTGATATCGCAAAAAAGTTATTTATGCACCGGGAGCCACGACCATGCAAGTCAACATTTCACCATTAACGCCACGCCTATTGTGATTGGCGATAAATGCTGGCTGGCAACCGATGTTTTTGTTGCCCCTGGCGTCACGATTGGCGACGGCACCGTCGTGGGTGCGCGAAGCAGTGTTTTTAAATCGCTTCCGGCAAATGTGGTTTGCCGGGGGAATCCCGCAGTGGTGATACGCGAACGCGTTGAAACTGAATAAATTCAAAAAATACAGAGGAATAAGGCATGTCAAAAGTCGCTCTCATCACCGGTGTAACCGGACAAGACGGTTCTTACCTGGCAGAGTTTCTGCTGGAAAAAGGTTACGAGGTGCATGGTATTAAGCGTCGTGCATCGTCATTCAACACCGAGCGCGTGGATCATATTTATCAGGATCCGCACACCTGCAACCCGAAATTCCATCTGCATTATGGCGACCTGAGTGATACCTCCAACCTGACGCGCATTTTGCGTGAAGTACAGCCGGATGAAGTGTACAACCTGGGTGCAATGAGCCACGTTGCAGTTTCTTTTGAGTCACCGGAATATACCGCAGACGTCGATGCGATGGGTACGCTGCGCCTGCTGGAGGCGATCCGCTTCCTCGGTCTGGAAAAGAAAACCCGTTTTTATCAGGCTTCCACCTCTGAACTGTACGGTCTGGTGCAGGAAATTCCGCAGAAAGAGACCACGCCGTTCTATCCGCGATCTCCGTATGCGGTCGCCAAACTGTATGCCTACTGGATCACCGTTAACTACCGCGAATCCTACGGCATGTACGCCTGTAACGGTATTCTCTTCAACCATGAATCCCCGCGCCGCGGCGAAACCTTCGTTACCCGCAAAATCACCCGCGCAATCGCCAACATCGCCCAGGGGCTGGAGTCGTGCCTGTACCTCGGCAATATGGATTCCCTGCGTGACTGGGGCCATGCCAAAGACTACGTAAAAATGCAGTGGATGATGCTGCAACAGGAACAGCCGGAAGATTTCGTTATCGCTACCGGCGTTCAGTACTCCGTGCGTCAGTTCGTGGAAATGGCGGCAGCACAGCTGGGCATCAAACTGCGCTTTGAAGGCACGGGCGTTGAAGAGAAGGGCATTGTGGTTTCCGTCACCGGGCATGACGCGCCGGGCGTTAAACCGGGCGATGTGATTATCGCCGTTGACCCGCGTTACTTCCGTCCGGCGGAAGTTGAAACGCTGCTCGGCGACCCGACCAAAGCGCACGAAAAACTGGGCTGGAAACCGGAAATCACCCTCAGAGAGATGGTGTCTGAAATGGTGGCTAATGACCTCGAAGCGGCGAAAAAACACTCTCTGCTGAAATCTCACGGCTACGACGTGGCGATCGCGCTGGAGTCATAAGCATGAGTAAACAACGCATTTTTATCGCTGGCCATCGCGGAATGGTCGGTTCCGCCATCAGGCGACAGCTCGAACAGCGCGGTGATGTGGAGCTGGTATTACGCACCCGCGATGAACTGAACCTGCTGGACAGCCGCGCGGTGCATGATTTCTTTGCCAGCGAAAGCATTGACCAGGTCTATCTGGCGGCGGCGAAAGTGGGCGGCATTGTTGCCAACAACACCTATCCGGCGGATTTCATCTATCAGAACATGATGATTGAGAGCAACATCATTCACGCCGCGCATCAGAACGACGTGAACAAACTGCTGTTTCTCGGATCGTCCTGTATCTACCCGAAACTGGCAAAACAGCCGATGGCAGAAAGCGAGTTATTGCAGGGTACGCTGGAGCCGACCAACGAGCCTTACGCCATTGCCAAAATCGCCGGGATCAAACTGTGCGAATCTTACAACCGCCAGTACGGACGCGATTACCGCTCGGTCATGCCGACCAACCTGTACGGGCCGCACGACAACTTCCATCCGAGTAACTCGCATGTGATCCCAGCATTGCTGCGTCGCTTCCACGAGGCGACGGCACAGAATGCGCCGGACGTGGTGGTGTGGGGCAGTGGTACACCGATGCGCGAATTTCTGCATGTCGATGATATGGCGGCGGCAAGCATTCATGTGATGGAGCTGGCGCACGAAGTCTGGCTGGAGAACACCCAGCCGATGCTGTCGCACATTAACGTCGGCACGGGCGTTGACTGCACTATCCGCGAGCTTGCGCAAACCATCGCCAAAGTGGTGGGTTACAAAGGTCGGGTGGTTTTTGATGCCAGTAAACCGGATGGTACGCCGCGCAAACTGCTGGATGTGACGCGCCTGCATCAGCTTGGCTGGTATCACGAAATCTCACTGGAAGCGGGGCTTGCCAGCACTTACCAGTGGTTCCTTGAGAATCAAGACCGCTTTCGGGGGTAATGATGTTTTTACGTCAGGAAGACTTTGCCACGGTAGTGCGCTCCACACCGCTTGTCTCTCTCGACTTTATTGTCGAGAACAGTCGCGGCGAGTTTCTGCTTGGCAAAAGAACCAACCGCCCGGCGCAGGGTTACTGGTTTGTGCCGGGAGGGCGCGTGCAGAAAGACGAAACGCTGGAAGCCGCATTTGAGCGGCTGACGATGGCGGAACTGGGGCTGCGTCTGCCAATAACAGCAGGCCAGTTTTACGGTGTCTGGCAGCACTTTTATGACGATAACTTCTCCGGCACGGATTTCACCACTCACTATGTGGTGCTCGGTTTTCGCTTCAGAGTAGTGGAAGAAGAGCTGTTACTGCCGGATGAGCAGCATGACGATTACCGCTGGCTGACGCCGTACGCACTGCTCGCCAGTAACGATGTTCACGCTAACAGCCGCGCCTATTTTCTCGCTGAGAAGCGTGCCGGAGTACCCGGATTATGAAAATACTGGTCTACGGCATTAACTACTCGCCGGAGTTAACCGGCATCGGCAAATACACCGGCGAGATGGTGGAATGGCTGGCGGCACAAGGTTATGAGGTGCGGGTCATTACCGCACCGCCTTACTACCCGCAATGGCAGGTGGGCGAGAACTATTCCGCCTGGCGGTACAAACGAGAAGAGGGGGCCGCTACGGTGTGGCGCTGCCCGCTGTACGTGCCAAAACAGCCGAGCACCCTGAAACGCCTGTTGCATCTCGGCAGTTTTGCCGTCAGCAGTTTTTTCCCGTTGATGGCGCAACGTCGCTGGAAGCCGGATCGCATTATCGGCGTAGTGCCAACGCTGTTTTGCACGCCGGGAATGCGCCTGCTGGCGAAATTCTCTGGCGCGCGTACCGTGCTGCATATTCAGGATTACGAAGTGGACGCCATGCTGGGGCTGGGCTTTGCCGGAAAAGGCAAAGGCGGCAAAGTGGCACAGCTGGCAACGGCGTTCGAACGTAGCGGACTGCATAACGTCGATAACGTCTCCACGATTTCGCGTTCGATGATGAATAAAGCCATCGAAAAAGGCGTGGCGGCAGAAAACGTCATTTTCTTCCCCAACTGGTCAGAAATTGCCCGTTTTCAGCATGTCGCAGACGCCGATGTTGATGACCTTCGTAACCAGCTTGGCCTGCCGGATAACAAAAAAATCATTCTTTACTCCGGCAATATTGGTGAAAAGCAGGGGCTGGAAAACGTTATTGAAGCTGCCGAACGTCTGCGCGATGAACCGCTGATTTTTGCCATTGTTGGGCAGGGCGGCGGCAAAGCGCGGCTGGAAAAAATGGCGCAGCAGCGTGGACTGCGCAACATGCAATTTTTCCCGCTGCAATCGTATAACGCTTTACCCGCACTGCTGAAGATGGGCGATTGCCATCTGGTGGTGCAAAAACGCGGCGCGGCAGATGCCGTATTGCCGTCGAAACTGACCAATATTCTGGCGGTAGGCGGTAACGCGGTGATTACCGCAGAAGCCCACACCGAACTGGGGCAGCTTTGCGAAACCTTTCCGGGCATTGCGGTTTGCGTAGAACCGGAATCGGTCGAGGCGCTGGTGGCGGGGATCCGTCAGGCGCTCCTGCTGCCCAAACACAACACGGTGGCACGTGAATATGCCGAACGCACGCTCGATAAAGAGAACGTGTTACGTCAATTTATAAATGATATTCGGGGATAATTATGGCGCAGTCGAAACTCTATCCAGTTGTGATGGCAGGTGGCTCCGGTAGCCGCTTATGGCCGCTTTCCCGCGTACTTTACCCCAAGCAGTTTTTATGCCTGAAAGGCGATCTCACCATGCTGCAAACCACCATCTGCCGCCTGAACGGCGTGGAGTGCGAAAGCCCGGTGGTGATTTGCAATGAGCAGCACCGCTTTATTGTCGCGGAACAGCTGCGTCAACTGAACAAACTCACCGAGAATATTATTCTCGAACCGGCAGGGCGTAACACTGCACCTGCCATTGCACTGGCGGCGCTGGCGGCAAAACGTCATAGCCCGGAGAGCGACCCATTAATGCTGGTGCTGGCGGCGGATCATGTGATTGCCGATGAAGACGCTTTTCGCACCGCCGTGCGTAATGCTATGCCATATGCCGAAGCGGGCAAGCTGGTGACCTTCGGCATTGTGCCGGATCTACCAGAAACCGGTTATGGCTATATTCGTCGCGGTGAAGTGTCTGCGGGTGAGCAGGATACGGTGGCCTTTGAAGTGGCGCAGTTTGTCGAAAAACCAAATCTGGAAACCGCTCAGGCCTATGTGGCAAGCGGCGAATATTACTGGAACAGCGGTATGTTCCTGTTCCGCGCCGGACGCTATCTCGAAGAACTGAAAAAATATCGCCCGGATATTCTCGACGCCTGTGAAAAAGCGATGAGCGCCGTCGATCCGGATCTCGATTTTATTCGCGTGGATGAAGAAGCGTTTCTGGCCTGCCCGGAAGAGTCGGTGGATTACGCGGTCATGGAACGTACGGCAGATGCCGTTGTGGTGCCGATGGATGCGGGCTGGAGCGATGTCGGTTCCTGGTCTTCATTATGGGAGATCAGCGCCCACACCGCCGAGGGCAACGTTTGCCACGGCGATGTGATTAATCACAAAACTGAAAACAGCTATGTGTATGCCGAATCTGGCCTGGTCACCACCGTCGGGGTGAAAGATTTGGTGGTAGTGCAGACCAAAGATGCGGTGCTGATTGCCGACCGTAACGCGGTGCAGGATGTGAAAAAAGTGGTCGAGCAGATCAAAGCCGATGGTCGCCATGAGCATCGGGTGCATCGCGAAGTGTATCGCCCGTGGGGCAAATATGACTCTATCGACGCGGGCGACCGCTACCAGGTGAAACGCATCACCGTGAAACCGGGCGAAGGTTTGTCGGTACAGATGCATCATCACCGCGCGGAACACTGGGTGGTTGTCGCGGGAACGGCAAAAGTCACTATCGACGGTGATATCAAACTGCTTGGTGAAAACGAGTCCATTTATATTCCGCTGGGGGCGACGCATTGCCTGGAAAACCCGGGGAAAATTCCGCTCGATTTAATTGAAGTGCGCTCCGGCTCTTATCTCGAAGAGGATGATGTGGTGCGCTTCGCGGATCGCTACGGACGGGTGTAGCAGTTGAATAATCAACCGGATTAATTCTCCGGTAAATAACGACAAAAACAAAATTGGCCGTTTCGGTCAGGGCCAACTATTGCCTGAAAAAGGGTAACGATATGAAAAAATTAACCTGCTTTAAAGCCTATGATATTCGCGGGAAATTAGGCGAAGAACTGAATGAAGATATCGCCTGGCGCATTGGTCGCGCCTATGGCGAATTTCTCAAACCGAAAACCATTGTGTTAGGTGGTGATGCCCGCCTCACCAGCGAAACCTTAAAACTGGCGCTGGCGAAAGGTTTACAGGATGCGGGCGTCGATGTGCTGGATATCGGCATGTCCGGCACCGAAGAGATCTATTTCGCCACGTTCCATCTCGGCGTGGATGGCGGCATTGAAGTTACCGCCAGCCATAATCCGATGGATTATAACGGCATGAAGCTGGTGCGCGAGGGGGCTCGCCCGATCAGCGGTGATACCGGACTGCGCGATGTCCAGCGCCTGGCAGAAGCCAACGACTTCCCTCCCGTTGACGAAACCAAACGCGGTCGCTATCAGCAAATCAATCTGCGTGACGCTTACGTTGATCACCTGTTCGGTTATATCAACGTCAAAAACCTCACGCCGCTCAAGCTGGTGATTAACTCCGGGAACGGCGCGGCGGGTCCGGTGGTGGACGCTATCGAAGCCCGCTTTAAAGCCCTCGGCGCACCTGTGGAATTAATCAAAGTACACAACACGCCGGACGGCAATTTCCCCAACGGTATTCCTAACCCGCTGCTGCCGGAATGCCGCGACGACACCCGCAATGCAGTCATCAAACACGGCGCGGATATGGGCATTGCCTTTGATGGCGATTTTGACCGCTGTTTCCTGTTTGACGAAAAAGGGCAGTTTATCGAGGGCTACTACATTGTCGGTCTTCTGGCAGAAGCGTTCCTCGAAAAAAATCCCGGCGCGAAGATCATCCACGATCCGCGTCTCTCCTGGAACACCGTTGATGTGGTGACCGCCGCGGGCGGCACTCCGGTGATGTCGAAAACCGGACACGCCTTTATTAAAGAACGTATGCGCAAGGAAGACGCCATCTACGGTGGCGAAATGAGCGCCCACCACTATTTCCGTGATTTCGCTTACTGCGACAGCGGCATGATCCCGTGGCTGCTGGTCGCCGAACTGGTGTGTCTGAAAGGAAAAACGCTGGGCGAACTGGTGCGCGACCGGATGGCGGCGTTTCCGGCAAGCGGTGAGATCAACAGCAAACTGGCGCACCCCGTTGAGGCGATTAATCGCGTCGAACAGCATTTTAGCCGCGAGGCGCTGGCGGTGGATCGCACCGATGGCATCAGCATGACCTTTGCCGACTGGCGCTTTAACCTGCGCTCCTCCAACACCGAACCGGTGGTGCGGTTGAATGTGGAATCGCGCGGTGATGTACCGTTGATGGAAGAAAAGACAAAACTTATCCTTGAGTTACTGAACAAGTAATTCAGTAATTTCATATAAATGGGTTTTAAAAAACGGAAAAGATGAGATATCCGGTGTGGTATAGCCAAGGTAATGCTATTCAGTATCTCTATGAGTGAGTTAACATCTATACCACATTTAAGCCGCACACTTCGCGGTGACCACCCCCTGACAGGAGTAAACAATGTCAAAGCAACAGATCGGCGTCGTCGGTATGGCAGTGATGGGGCGCAACCTTGCGCTCAACATCGAAAGCCGTGGTTATACCGTCTCTATTTTCAACCGTTCCCGTGAAAAGACGGAAGAAGTGATTGCCGAAAATCCAGGCAAGAAACTGGTTCCTTACTATACGGTGAAAGAGTTTGTTGAATCTCTGGAAACGCCTCGTCGCATCCTGTTAATGGTGAAAGCAGGTGCAGGCACGGATGCTGCTATTGATTCCCTCAAACCATATCTCGATAAAGGCGACATCATCATCGATGGTGGTAACACCTTCTTCCAGGACACCATTCGTCGTAACCGTGAGCTTTCTGCCGAAGGCTTTAACTTTATCGGTACCGGTGTTTCTGGTGGTGAAGAAGGTGCGCTGAAAGGGCCTTCCATTATGCCTGGTGGGCAGAAAGAAGCCTATGAACTGGTTGCGCCGATCCTGACCAAAATCGCTGCAGTGGCTGAAGACGGTGAGCCATGCGTTACCTATATTGGTGCTGATGGTGCAGGTCACTATGTGAAGATGGTTCACAACGGTATTGAATACGGTGATATGCAGCTGATTGCTGAAGCCTATTCTCTGCTTAAAGGTGGCCTGAACCTCACCAACGAAGAACTGGCGCAGACCTTTACTGAGTGGAATAACGGTGAACTGAGCAGTTACCTGATCGACATCACCAAAGATATCTTCACCAAAAAAGATGAAGACGGTAACTACCTGGTTGATGTGATCCTGGATGAAGCGGCTAACAAAGGTACCGGTAAATGGACCAGCCAGAGCGCGCTGGATCTCGGCGAACCGCTGTCGCTGATTACCGAGTCTGTGTTTGCACGTTATATCTCTTCTCTGAAAGATCAGCGTGTTGCCGCATCTAAAGTTCTCTCTGGTCCGCAAGCACAGCCAGCAGGCGACAAGGCTGAGTTCATCGAAAAAGTTCGTCGTGCGCTGTATCTGGGCAAAATCGTTTCTTACGCCCAGGGCTTCTCTCAGCTGCGTGCTGCGTCTGAAGAGTACAACTGGGATCTGAACTACGGCGAAATCGCGAAGATTTTCCGTGCTGGCTGCATCATCCGTGCGCAGTTCCTGCAGAAAATCACCGATGCTTATGCCGAAAATCCGCAGATCGCTAACCTGCTGCTGGCTCCGTACTTCAAGCAAATTGCCGATGACTACCAGCAGGCGCTGCGTGATGTCGTTGCTTATGCAGTACAGAACGGTATTCCGGTTCCGACCTTCTCCGCAGCGGTTGCCTATTACGACAGCTACCGTGCTGCTGTTCTGCCTGCGAACCTGATCCAGGCACAGCGTGACTATTTTGGTGCGCATACTTATAAGCGTATTGATAAAGAAGGCGTGTTCCATACCGAATGGCTGGATTAATCTGATTTAACCAACAATAAGATTGAGGCCCGGCGTATATTGCACCGGGCTTTTTTTTGCCAAACATCTTATAGACTAAATTTCACTGCTTAATATTAACTTAATAAATATCAGCTATTCTTATAAAGAAAATCTGAATTGTTTTTCGTTGCGTTGACCATCTGACAACGTAGCGTTAAAACTTTTAACTCTTATCAGGATGCTAAAAACATCATGATTCACAGTTAAGTTAATTCTGAGAGCATGAAATGAAAATTACCATTTCCGGTACTGGCTATGTAGGCTTGTCAAACGGGCTTCTAATCGCACAAAATCATGAGGTTGTGGCATTAGATATTTTACCGTCACGCGTTGCTATGCTGAATGATCGGATATCTCCTATTGTTGATAAGGAAATTCAGCAGTTTTTGCAATCAGATAAAATACACTTTAATACCACATTAGATAAAAATGAAGCCTACCGGGATGCTGATTATGTCATCATCGCCACTCCAACCGACTATGATCCTAAAACTAATTATTTCAATACATCCAGTGTAGAATCAGTAATTAAAGACGTAGTTGAGATAAATCCTTATGCGGTTATGGTGATCAAATCAACGGTTCCCGTTGGTTTTACCGCAGCGATGCATAAGAAATATCGTACTGAAAATATTATTTTCTCTCCGGAATTTCTCCGTGAGGGTAAAGCCCTTTACGATAATCTCTATCCTTCACGTATTGTCATCGGTGAGCGTTCAGAACGCGCAGAACGTTTTGCTGCGTTATTACAGGAAGGCGCGATTAAGCAAAATATCCCAACCCTGTTTACCGACTCCACTGAAGCAGAAGCGATTAAACTTTTTGCTAATACCTATCTGGCGATGCGCGTAGCGTACTTTAATGAGCTGGATAGCTATGCAGAAAGTTTAGGTCTGAATACTCGCCAGATTATCGAAGGCGTTTGTCTCGATCCGCGTATTGGCAACCATTACAACAATCCGTCGTTTGGTTATGGTGGTTATTGTCTGCCGAAAGATACCAAGCAGTTACTGGCGAACTACCAGTCTGTGCCGAATAACCTGATCTCGGCAATTGTCGATGCAAACCGCACGCGTAAAGATTTTATTGCCGATGCCATTTTGTCACGCAAGCCGCAAGTGGTGGGTATTTATCGTCTGATTATGAAGAGCGGTTCAGATAACTTCCGTGCGTCTTCCATTCAGGGGATTATGAAACGTATCAAGGCGAAAGGCGTTGAAGTGATCATCTACGAACCGGTGATGAAAGAAGATTCATTCTTCAACTCTCGCCTGGAACGCGATCTCGCCACCTTCAAACGACAAGCCGACGTCATTATTTCCAACCGTATGGCAGAAGAGCTTAAAGATGTGGCAGATAAGGTCTACACCCGCGATCTCTTTGGCAGCGACTAACATCCTGTTATCAGGGCTATTTACGCCCTGATTGTCTTTTGTTACTTGCGTAACAATTCATTATTTTTATCAATTATCCTATAGCATTCATGAGGATTATCGCTAAACTATGCGGACTTGGAAATTTCCGTCAGTTAGGGTAATGATGAGAGTAGAAAATAATAATGTTTCTGGGCAAAACCATGACCCGGAACAGATTGATTTGATTGATTTACTAGTGCAGTTGTGGCGTGGCAAGATGACAATCATCATTTCCGTCATTGTGGCTATTGCCCTGGCTATTGGATATTTGGCAGTAGCGAAGGAGAAATGGACGTCAACAGCAATTATCACTCAGCCCGATGTGGGGCAAATTGCTGGCTATAACAATGCCATGAATGTTATCTATGGTCAGGCTGCACCGAAAGTATCGGATTTGCAGGAGACGTTAATTGGTCGCTTCAGTTCTGCCTTCTCTGCATTAGCAGAAACGCTGGATAATCAGGAAGAACCAGAAAAACTTACCATCGAACCTTCTGTTAAGAACCAGCAATTACCATTGACTGTTTCTTATGTTGGGCAAACTGCAGAGGGCGCACAAATGAAGTTGGCCCAATACATTCAGCAAGTTGACGATAAAGTGAATCAAGAGTTAGAAAAGGATCTCAAGGACAACATTGCTCTGGGACGGAAAAACTTGCAGGACTCTTTAAGAACGCAGGAAGTGGTTGCGCAGGAGCAGAAAGATCTGCGTATCCGTCAGATTCAGGAAGCGTTGCAGTATGCGAATCAGGCGCAGGTGACAAAACCGCAAATTCAACAGACTGGCGAAGATATCACACAAGATACGTTGTTCCTTTTGGGGAGCGAAGCGCTGGAGTCGATGATTAAGCATGAAGCGACCCGTCCGTTAGTGTTCTCACCAAACTACTATCAGACTCGTCAAAACCTGCTGGATATCGAAAGCTTAAAAGTTGATGATCTTGATATTCATGCTTACCGTTATGTGATGAAACCGACGTTACCTATTCGTCGCGATAGCCCGAAAAAGGCAATTACCTTGATTCTGGCGGTGCTGCTGGGCGGCATGGTTGGCGCGGGGATTGTGCTGGGGCGTAACGCTCTGCGTAATTACAACGCGAAGTAATCTTTTCGGTTTTAAAGAAAACGGGCAGGGTGGTGACACCTTGCCCGTTTTTTTTGCCGGATGCGACAACAACATCGCATCCGCTCAGCACGCCACTCACTGATGCCGTTTACGCAGGTTCTCAATTACCGTCGTTAAATCCAGATCCTGATCCTGCAACAACACCAGCAGGTGATACATCAAGTCAGATGCTTCGTTGGTCAGTTCAAAGCGGTCATGCACCGTTGCGGCCAGTGCGGTTTCCACGCCTTCTTCGCCCACTTTCTGCGCAATGCGTTTGGTGCCGCTGGCATACAGTTTGGCTGTGTAAGAGGTTTCCGGGTCGGCAGATTTGCGTTCGGCGAGCAGTTGTTCCAGTTGATACAGGAACAGCCACTGGTGAGCGGTGTCGCCGAAGCAGCTGCTGGTACCTTTGTGGCAGGTTGGCCCGATTGGATTTGCCAGCACCAGTAACGTGTCGTTGTCGCAGTCCGGAGCAATACTCACCACATTGAGAAAATTGCCCGACGTTTCGCCTTTGGTCCACAGTCGCTGTTTAGTGCGCGAGAAGAAGGTGACATTGCCGCTTTCGATGGTTTTGTCCAGAGCTTCCGGGGTCATATAGCCCAGCATTAACACTTCGCCAGATACCGCGTGTTGCACAATCACCGGCATAAGTCCGTCGGTTTTTTCCCAGTCCAGTTCGCGACGTTGTTGTTCTGTTAACATATCCTGATCTCCACGCCCTGTGTTGCCAGGTACGCTTTTAATTCACCAATATTGATTATTTGTTTGTGGAATACGGAAGCTGCCAGCGCGCCGTCAACGTCGGCATCGCGGAAGGCTTCCAGGAAGTGTTCCATGGTGCCCGCGCCACCGGAGGCAATTAGCGGGACGTGGCAAACTTCACGCACTTTTTTCAGTTGTTCGAGGTCGTAACCGTTACGCACGCCGTCCTGATTCATCATGTTGAGGACGATTTCTCCGGCACCGCGTTTTTGCACTTCCTGTACCCAGTCGAGCGTTTCCCACTGAGTGACGCGAGTGCGGCTTTCGTCGCCGGTATATTGATTCACATGATATTTACCGGTTTCGCCGTCGTACCAGGTATCAATACCGACCACAATACACTGCACGCCAAAGCGATCCGCCAGGCGAGTGATTAATGTCGGCTCCGCCAGCGCAGGGGAGTTGATGGAAATTTTATCCGCGCCAAAGGAAAGAATTTTCGCGGCATCTTCCAGAGACTTAATCCCACCCGCCACGCAGAACGGAATGTCGATCACTTCCGCCACGCGAGATACCCAGCTTTTATCTACCACACGGCCATCGCTGGAAGCGGTGATATCGTAGAACACCAGTTCGTCAGCGCCTTCTTCAGCGTAGCGTTTTGCCAGCGGCACGATATCGCCAATGATTTCATGGTTGCGAAACTGTACGCCTTTCACCACCTGACCATCACGAACGTCGAGACATGGAATTATGCGTTTTGCCAGCATGCGATGGCCTCCTTCACGGTGAATTTACCTTCCAGTAATGCACGACCAACTATTACGCCGCGCACGCCAGTGCCACGCAGGGCAGCAACATCGTTAATGTCGCCAATGCCGCCGGATGACTGAAATGCCACCTGCGGGTATCTGGCGCACACTTCTTCATATAAAGAGACGTTAGAGCCTGCCAGCGTGCCGTCGCGCGAGATATCAGTACACAGCACATGTTTCAGGCCGACGGGCAAATAGGTTTCCACCAGTTGTTCCAGTGAAACGCCCGAGTTCTCTTGCCAGCCGCTGACTGCCACCTGCTTGTTGCCTTGCTCGTCAATACGGACATCCAGCGCCAGCACTAAGGCATCGGCACCGAAACGTTCAAACCAGCCTTTCACCATTTCTGGTGATTTCACCGCGGTGGAGCCAACCACCACGCGCGCAACGCCCGCTTCCAGTAACGCCGCCACGTCTTCTTCGCTACGCACGCCGCCGCCAACCTGCACCGGAACGTTAACGCCCGCCACCAGGGTTTTAATCAGCGGGATTTGACGTCTAGCCGGATCTTTTGCCCCGGTCAGATCCACCAGATGCAACACTTCGGCACCCTGCGCGGCGTAATCCTGTAAGCGCGGCAGCGGGTCGTTACCGTAATCGCGCTGTTTGCCGTAATCGCCCTGATGGAGACGCACCACAGTGCCGTCGATTAAATCTAATGCCGGAATAATCATCACATCTCCAGGAAGTTTTTCAGCAACTTAGCGCCAGCGGCACCAGAACGCTCCGGATGGAACTGCACGCCGTAGAAGTTATCTTTTTGTACCGCCGCGGTGAACGGTTCGCCGTAATTACACTGGGCGATGGTCCACGGATTGACCGGCATTGCGTAGCTGTGAACAAAGTAAAAGTACGCGCCATCTTCAATCCCCTGAAACAGGCGGTTGCCTGCCTGCGGGTAAACGCGGTTCCAGCCCATATGCGGCAGTGGCAGACCAAAGTCGGTCATTTTCGGCACGTCTTCGTCGATGATGCCCAGCAAATCGACGCCGTTGCTCTCTTCGCTGCGCCGCCCCAGCAGTTGCATCCCTAAGCAGATGCCCAGCACCGGTTGGGTACAGGCTTTGATGAGATCAAACAGTTCGCGCTCACGGACCTGATCCATCGCTGCTTGTGCGGTGCCTACGCCGGGTAAAAATAGTTTATCGGCCAGCAACACGACGTCCGGGTCACGGCTGACTTTGGGTTCATAACCGTGACGCACAATGGCTGACTTCACCGAGTTCAAATTGGCGCAGCCGGTATCAAGGATCACCACGTTCATTACAGCACTCCTTTCGACGAGGGCAGGGTATCGCCTTCCACGCGGATGGCCTGGCGCAGGGTACGACCAAAGGCTTTGAACAGGCTTTCTACACGGTGATGATCGTTTTTACCTTTGGTTTTCAGGTGCAGCGTCACGCCCATGGTGTAAGAGAGTGAGCGGAAGAAGTGTTCGATCATTTCAGTGCTGAGATCGCCCACGCGCTGGTAGGTAAACTCGGCTTTATATTCCAGGTGCGGGCGACCAGAGATATCCAGCGCGCAGCGGGCAAGGCATTCGTCCATCGGTAGCACAAAACCAAAGCGACAAATACCGCGTTTATCGCCGAGGGCAATTTTTAACGCTTCGCCCAGCGCCAGGCCGGTATCTTCGACGGTGTGGTGATCGTCGATATAGAGGTCGCCTTTGACGTTGATTTCCATGCGGAAACCGCCGTGGGTGGCGATCTGATCCAGCATATGATCAAAGAAGCCAACGCCGGTGTTAATCTTGCTGCCACCTTCGCGATCCAGCCACACCTGGACGTCAATCTGCGTCTCTTTGGTGTTGCGCACTACATGGGCGTAACGGTCTCGTTTAGTGAGTTGCTCGCCAATCATCGGCCAGTTCAGGGTTTCGCGGTCGTAGCGTAAACCATTAATGCCCATGTTTTCCGCCAGTTGAATGTCGGTCGCGCGATCGCCAATCACATAACTGTTGGCACGATCCATCGCTTGCTCAGCCAGATAACGCTCCACCAGTTTTACTTTCGGCTTACGGCAGTCGCACTCATCGGCGGGCAGGTGCGGACAAATCAGCACTTCATCAAACTGCACGCCTTGCGAGGTGAAGATCTGCATCATCAGGTTGTGCGGGCCATCAAAATCCGCCTGTGGGAAACTTTGTGTTCCAAGGCCATCCTGATTAGTGATCATCACCAGTTTGTAGCCCGCTTTTTGCAGCTTCAGCAGCTCCGGGATCACGCCCGGTTCAAAGGCGAGTTTGTCAAAACGGTCTACCTGAAAATCACTCGGCGGTTCGCTAATCAGGGTTCCATCGCGATCGATAAAAAGATACTTCTGACTCATCAAACTTGCTCCGCACGTAAGGCGTCAATGACGCGCTGGCTTTCTTCACGGGTTCCGACGGTAATTCGCAGGCAGCCGCTTAAAGAGGGTTGTTTATTCTGATCACGTAAGATAATGCCCTGATCCCACAAAGATTTAAACACTGCGCTGGAGGCTTTAAAGCGCGCCAGAATGTAGTTGGTTTCAGAGTCAAAAACCTGCTCCACGCAGGAGATTTCTTTCAATGCGGCAATCAGATATTCGCGTTCTGCAACAATTTGCGCCACCCGTTCGCGCATGGCGACGATCCCCTGCGGGCTTAACGCCTGGGCCGCAATGTCGGCAACCGGCGTCGAGAGCGGGTAGGGGGCGATCACTTTCATCAGCAGGTTGATGACTTCTTCGTTTGCCAGCGTAAACCCGCAACGAAGGCCCGCCAGAGCAAAAGCTTTCGACAGTGTGCGCAAAATAGCCAGGTGCGGATATTCCGCCAGCCAGCCAGCCAGCGATGCCTGCGGGCAAAACTCTATATAGGCTTCATCGGCAACCACAATCGCCTTACCGCGGGTTAACTCCAGCAGGGTGCGAAAATCCTGCGGATTGATCAGTTGCCCGGTCGGGTTGTTGGGGCTGCAAACATAGACCACTTTTACGCCGTCCAGCTTGTCGGAAATGCCTTGTAAGTCCAGTTGCCAGTTGTCCAGCGTCGGCACTGTGCGGCACTCGACGCCAATCGTTTCAGCGCTGACGCTGTACATGCCGTACGTTGGCGGGCAGTAGAGGATGGCGTCTTTACCTGGTTCGCAAAAAGCGCGAATCAGTAGTTCAATACCTTCGTCCGCGCCACGGCTGACCAGCACCTGCTCCGGTTTTACGCCTGCATACTGCGCGTAATTTTCAATCACCGCTTTCGGCTGACATTCCGGGTAGCGGTTGAGCGTTTGCTGAGTAAGCTGAAACTCCACGGCTGTGGGGTATTCGTTGGCGTTCAGCCAGACGTCGCCGTTACCGCCCAGACGACGCGCCGACTGATACGGCGTCAGGTTGCGGACGTTTTCACGCGCTAAATCGGTAATAGTCACGGTGCTCATGCTTGCTCCTTAAGGGCGTTAACACGCAAAGTAACGGCATTTTTATGGGCGGTCAGGCGCTCGGCGGCGGCCAGTGTTTCAATGGTCGAAGCCAGCGCGGAGAAACCTTCTTTCGACAGTTCCTGCACGGTCATGCGCTTCTGGAAATCTGCCAGCCCGAGGCTGGAACAGGTGGCGGTGTAACCGTAAGTCGGCAGAACGTGGTTGGTGCCGGAGGCGTAATCACCTGCCGATTCCGGTGACCAGTCACCCAGAAATACCGAACCGGCACTGGTGATGCCATCGACCAGATCGCGGGCGTTGCGGGTCTGGATGATCAGGTGCTCCGGGCCGTACTGGTTAGATATCTCCACGCACTGCGCTAAATCTTTAGTCACGATCAGACGGCTGGCGCTCAGTGCCTGACGGGCGGTTTCGGCACGCGGCAGCTCTGCCAACTGGCGTTCGACAGCTTCGGCTACGCGACGCGCCATCTCAGCATCGGGCGTCAGTAAAATCACCTGAGAGTCCGGGCCGTGTTCAGCCTGGGAAAGCAAATCAGAAGCCACGAAATCCGGCGTAGCGCCGCTGTCAGCAATCACCAGCACTTCCGACGGGCCTGCGGGCATATCGATCGCCGCACCGTCCAGACGCTGGCTCACCTGACGTTTTGCCTCGGTGACAAAGGCGTTTCCTGGCCCGAAGATTTTGTCCACTTTCGGCACAGATTCCGTACCAAACGCCAGCGCGGCAATGGCCTGTGCGCCGCCGACGTTAAACACGTCCTGCACGCCGCACAGCTGCGCCGCGTAAAGGATCTCATCGGCAATCGGCGGTGGTGAGCACAGCACCACTTTTTTACAGCCCGCAATACGCGCCGGAGTTGCCAGCATTAATACCGTTGAGAAGAGCGGGGCGGAGCCGCCAGGAATATACAAACCCACTGAAGCCACCGGGCGCGTGACTTGCTGGCAACGTACGCCTGGCTGCGTTTCTACATCTACCGGCGGCAGTTTTTGCGCAGTGTGGAAGGTTTCAATATTCTTTACTGCCACCGCCATCGCCTGTTTTAGCTCGTCGCTCAGGCGTTCGCTGGCGGCGGCGATCTCCTCAGCAGACACCTTCAGCGCGGTAACCGTGGTTTTATCAAACTTCGCGCTGTATTCCCGCAGGGCGTCATCACCGCGTGCTTTCACGTTATCGAGAATATCGTTAACAGTGCGGGTAATGCTTTCAGAAGCGGAGATCGCCGGGCGCATTAACAGCTGGCGTTGTTGCTCCGCAGTACAGCTATTCCAGTCAATGATTGTGTTAAAGCTCATGGCGATCACTCCATCATCTTCTCAATCGGCAGCACCAGGATTGAACTGGCACCCAGCGCTTTCAGTTTTTCCATCGTTTCCCAGAACAGGGTTTCGCTACTGACCATGTGCATCGCTACGCGCTGTTGATCACCTGCCAGCGGCAGAATAGTTGGGCGTTCGGCACCTGGCAGCAGGGCGATGACTTCATCCAGACGTTCAGTCGGTGCGTGCATCATGATGTATTTTGATTCGCGCGCCTGGATCACGCCCTGAATACGGGTCAGCAGCTTGTCGATCAGTTGCTGTTTAGATTCTTCCATTTCGCCATCGCGCTGGATCAGGCAGGCTTTCGAGCGGTAGATAACTTCGACTTCGCGCAGGCCGTTAGCTTCCAGCGTGGCACCGGTGGAAACCAGATCGCAAATCGCATCCGCCAGTCCGGCGCGCGGGGCGACTTCAACAGAACCGTTCAGTAAGCAGGATTTAAAAGAGATGCCTTTCTGGTCGAGATAACGCTTGAGCAGGTGAGGATAAGAGGTGGCGATACGTTTACCGTTTAAGGAGAGCGGACCGTCCCAGGCTTCATCAACCGGCGTTGCCAGCGAAAGGCGGCAGCCGCCGAAATCCAGTCGACGCAGGGTAAAGTAGCGCGGATCTTCACCCTGGGCTCGGCGGTTAAGCAGCTCTTCTTCCAGCACGTTTTCGCCGATAATCCCAAGGTCTACCACGCCGTCCATTACCAGACCGGGAATGTCGTCGTCACGCACGCGCAGAATATCAATCGGCATGTTTTCTGCCATCGCGATCAGGCGCTGGGTGTGAAGATTGATTTTAATGCCACAGCGCGCCAGCAATTCGCGTGAGTCATCACTTAAACGGCCGGATTTCTGCATAGCTATGCGTAAACGAGTGTTGTCTGTCATTTTCTTATTCCTCTTTAAACCTGTCTGAACCGTTATCAACAGCGCAATAAAAAAGCCCCCGGAAGGTGATCTTCCGGGGGCTTTCTCATGCGTTCATGCACCACTGGAAGATCTGAATGTCTTCCAGCACACATCGCCTGAAAGACTAGTCAGGATGATGGTGATGATGGTGGTGTTTAAATTGAACGCGTGTCATAAAAGTCTCTGTGAATGTTTATTCAACTGATGTCTTTTAACCTAAACCACTTTCACGTTAGAAAGCAAGGGCTTTTTTATATATTTTATGGCGATGGATTTGTTTAATGAATGAGCGGGGAAAGGAGGGGGCTAAGAGGACTGTCCTCTAACCTGACGGCACCAAAAATAGCGAAGCCTGGATTTTCGTCTCACTGACAATATCTTGATCTACAAACTAATTAATAAATAGTTAATTAACGCCCATCATTGTACAATGAGCTGTACATAAGAGGAGATTGATATGCGTACAATTAGCTACAGCGAAGCGCGTCAGAATTTGTCGGCAACAATGATGAAAGCCGTTGAAGATCATGCCCCGATCCTTATTACTCGTCAGAATGGAGAGGCTTGTGTTCTGATGTCACTCGAAGAATACAACTCGCTGGAAGAGACGGCTTATCTACTGCGCTCCCCCGCTAACGCCCGGAGATTGATGGACTCAATCGATAGCCTGAAATCAGGCAAAGGAACGGAAAAGGACATTATTGAGTGAAACTAATCTGGTCTGAGGAGTCATGGGATGATTATCTGTACTGGCAGGAAACAGATAAGCGAATTGTTAAAAAGATCATTGAACTTATCAAAGATACCCGCAGAACACCATTTGAAGGTAAGGGGAAGCCAGAACCCCTGAAGCATAATTTGTCAGGCTTCTGGTCCCGACGCATTACAGAGGAGCACCGTCTGGTATACGCGGTTACCGACGATTCACTGCTCATTGCAGCATGTCGTTATCATTATTGAACAGATTCATTCATAGAATGAATTGTCAGTTTTGATACGCTAGCGTAGCCTTATAGATCTAAGGTGTATCAGGAGATAACGGATGAAAAAGGTCGCAATTGTCGGGTTAGGGTGGTTAGGCATGCCGCTGGCGATGTCACTTTCAGCGCGAGGCTGGCAAGTCACCGGGAGTAAAACCACGCAAGATGGTGTCGAAGCGGCCCGAATGAGTGGCATTGATAGTTATCTGCTTCGCATGGAGCCTGAGTTAGTTTGCGATTCTGACGATCTGGATGCCCTGATGGATACCGATGCGCTGGTCATTACGCTTCCGGCACGTCGTAGCGGCCCCGGCGATGAGTTCTATTTACAAGCGGTACAAGAGTTAGTGGATAGCGCGCTGGCCCATCGTATTCCCCGCATTATTTTCACCAGCTCAACATCTGTCTATGGCGATGCGCAAGGCACGGTGAAAGAAACTACCCCGCGTAATCCGGTGACCAACAGTGGACGAGTATTAGAAGAGCTCGAAGACTGGCTGCACAATTTACCCGGTACTTCGGTCGATATTCTGCGTCTTGCGGGGCTGGTCGGACCGGGACGTCATCCCGGACGCTTCTTTGCCGGAAAAACCGCCCCTGATGGTGAACATGGTGTTAATTTAGTCCATTTAGAAGATGTTATTGGCGCTATCACTCTGTTGTTACAGGCACCTAAAGGCGGACACATCTATAATATATGTGCGCCAGCTCACCCTGCGCGTAATGTTTTCTATCCGCAGATGGCCCGTTTACTGGGGCTGGAACCTCCGCAGTTCAGAAATAGTCTGGACAGCGGCAAAGGTAAGATTATTGATGGCAGTCGGATTTGTAATGAACTGGGATTTGAATACCAGTATCCCGATCCGCTGGTAATGCCGCTGGAGTAAACGATCACGCCAGCAGGACGCCGCATGCACTGCAAGGGGGCGTGTATGAAACCACTGCTGGATGTGTTGATGATCCTCGATGCCTTAGAAAAAGAAGGCAGTTTTGCGGCGGCGTCGGCCAAACTCTACAAGACGCCGTCCGCTCTGAGTTACACCGTTCACAAGTTGGAAAGCGACCTTAATATTCAATTGCTTGATCGTAGCGGACACCGCGCTAAATTCACCCGCACCGGAAAAATGTTATTAGAGAAAGGGCGGGAAGTTCTGCATACCGTGCGGGAACTGGAAAAGCAGGCGATCAAACTGCATGAAGGCTGGGAAAACGAGCTGGTGATTGGTGTGGACGACACCTTCCCTTTTTCTCTGCTTGCGCCACTCATTGAAGCTTTTTATCAACATCATAGTGTGACGCGCCTGAAGTTTATCAATGGCGTACTCGGTGGTTCCTGGGATGCCCTGACTCAGGGGCGAGCGGATATTATTGTTGGCGCGATGCATGAGCCACCATCTTCCAGTGAGTTTGGTTTTTCACGGTTGGGCGATCTGGAACAAGTCTTTGCGGTCGCGCCTCATCATCCGTTAGCCCTGGAAGAAGAACCGTTAAACCGTCGTATCATTAAGCGATATCGGGCGATTGTGGTGGGGGACACTGCGCAGGCCGGCGCTTCTACGGCCTCACAACTTCTCGACGAACAAGAAGCCATTACCGTTTTCGATTTTAAAACCAAGCTGGAGCTGCAAATTAGCGGCCTCGGCTGCGGCTATTTACCCCGTTATCTGGCGCAACGTTTTCTCGATAGTGGCGCGTTAATCGAGAAGAAAGTGGTCGCCCAAACTCTCTTTGAACCCGTCTGGATTGGCTGGAACGAACAGACCGCAGGACTTGCCAGTGGCTGGTGGCGGGATGAAATTTTAGCAAATAGTGCGATCGCCGGTGTTTATGCAAAATCTGATGACGGAAAATCAGCCATTTAAAGAAAAATTATTATGACAAGCCTCTCATTCTCTTGTCATTTCCCCCCCATTTAGGCACAATGCGCCGCTGTCAAAAAATGACTAAAAACCGACGTTTCATCAGCGTCGGTTATTTTTTGCTTCAAACCAATCATTCATACCAAGAGGCCGGGCTTCGTACCGGATAGATATTTACTAAAAATCGACAGTTGTTGTCGCTGAGGAATCCAAAAAAATGGGGCAATTTTTTGCTTACGCGACGGTTATCACCGTAAAGGAGAATGACCATGTCGCATAACGTTACTCCAAACACCTCTCGCGTGGAATTGCGTAAAACGCTTACGTTAGTTCCGGTTGTAATGATGGGTCTTGCCTATATGCAGCCGATGACGCTGTTTGATACTTTTGGTATCGTTTCAGGCCTCACGGATGGTCATGTGCCGACAGCCTATGCGTTCGCATTGATTGCGATCCTGTTTACGGCTCTGAGCTACGGGAAGCTGGTTCGCCGCTATCCTTCTGCTGGCTCTGCATACACTTACGCCCAGAAATCCATTAGCCCGACTGTCGGCTTTATGGTGGGTTGGTCTTCTCTGCTCGACTATCTGTTCGCGCCGATGATCAACATTCTGCTGGCGAAAATCTATTTTGAAGCTCTGGTGCCTTCCATTCCATCGTGGATGTTTGTGGTGGCGCTGGTGGCCTTTATGACCGCCTTTAACCTGCGTAGTCTGAAATCCGTAGCGAACTTCAACACTGTAATCGTCGTGTTGCAGGTAGTGCTGATCGCGGTGATCCTGGGCATGGTTGTTTATGGCGTATTTGAAGGTGAAGGCGCGGGTACGCTGGCGAGCACTCGTCCGTTCTGGTCTGGCGATGCGCATGTTATCCCGATGATTACCGGGGCGACAATCCTGTGCTTCTCCTTTACCGGCTTTGACGGCATCAGCAACCTGTCGGAAGAAACCAAAGATGCAGAGCGCGTGATCCCGCGTGCGATTTTCCTGACCGCGCTGATCGGCGGCATGATCTTCATCTTTGCAACTTACTTCCTGCAACTGTATTTCCCGGATATCTCTCGCTTTAAAGATCCGGATGCGTCACAGCCTGAAATCATGCTGTACGTTGCGGGTAAAGCGTTCCAGGTTGGCGCGCTGATCTTCTCCACCATTACCGTACTGGCGTCCGGTATGGCGGCGCACGCAGGCGTAGCGCGTCTGATGTACGTAATGGGGCGTGATGGCGTGTTCCCGAAAAGCTTCTTCGGTTATGTACACCCGAAATGGCGTACTCCGGCGATGAACATCATCCTGGTTGGCGCGATTGCTCTGCTGGCAATCAACTTCGACCTGGTAATGGCTACGGCGCTGATTAACTTTGGTGCGCTGGTGGCGTTCACCTTCGTTAACCTGTCGGTTATTTCGCAGTTCTGGATTCGTGAGAAGCGTAACAAGACGCTGAAAGATCACTTCCAGTATCTGTTCCTGCCGATGTGTGGTGCGCTGACCGTTGGTGCGCTGTGGGTTAACCTGGAAGAAAGCTCAATGGTTCTGGGTCTGATCTGGGCGGCTATCGGTCTGATTTACCTGGCTTGCGTCACCAAGAGCTTCCGTAATCCGGTTCCGCAGTACGAAGACGTAGCATAATCATCTTTTCTAATAATAAACCGGAGTCGAATGAATATTTGGCTCCGGTTTTTTTATTCTTTTTTATCGACATCCTCATTGATAACCATTTGTTCTAATTTAGAGAATTTGGTTATTGGTCTGCATTCCACCAGTCATGAATAATTTCCCCATTAACATTCATCTGGTTAATTAATTTATGTTTTCAATGATATTAAGCGGGCTAATTTGTGGTGCTCTGCTGGGATTTGTCATGCAGCGTGGGCGTTTTTGCCTGACAGGTGGTTTTCGCGATATGTATATCGCGAAAAATAATCGCATGTTTTACGCCTTGCTGATTGCAATTTCGGTACAAAGCGTGGGGGTTTTTGCGTTAATTCAGGCGGGCCTACTGACTTACGAAGCCGGGGCGTTCCCGTGGCTTGGTACTGTTATAGGTGGGTATCTTTTCGGGCTGGGAATTGTTCTGGCGGGTGGATGTGCCACCGGGACCTGGTATCGCGCGGGTGAGGGATTGATCGGCAGTTGGATCGCGCTTTTCACTTATATGGTGATGAGTGCGGTGATGCGTTCTCCACACGCCAGTGGTTTAAATCAAACCTTGCAGCACTACAGTACTGAACATAACTCTATTGCTGAGACTTTTAATTTGTCTGTGTGGCCGTTGGTTGCCGTTTTGCTGGTGATAACGCTCTGGGTAGTGATGAAAGAGTTGAAGAAACCAAAATTAAAAGTCGCGACCTTACCACCGCGCCGTACCGGGATCGCTCATATTCTGTTTGAAAAACGCTGGCATCCCTTTGTCACTGCTGTACTCATCGGTTTGATTGCGCTTTTAGCCTGGCCCCTGAGTGAAGCAACCGGACGCATGTTTGGGTTAGGAATCACTTCCCCAACGGCCAATATTCTGCAATTTCTGGTCGCGGGTGACGTGAAATACATTAACTGGGGCGTTTTCCTGGTGTTAGGGATCTTCGTGGGGTCATTTATTGCCGCCAAAGCGAGCCGTGAGTTCCGCGTTCGCGCTGCTGATGCACAAACAACATTACGTAGCGGGTTAGGTGGTGTACTGATGGGCTTCGGTGCCAGCATTGCAGGTGGTTGCTCTATCGGTAATGGACTGGTCATGACTGCAATGATGACCTGGCAGGGCTGGATTGGCCTTGTATTTATGATTCTCGGAGTCTGGACTGCGTCCTGGCTTGTGTATGTTCGACCGCAGCGTAAGGCGCGACTGGCAACTGCTGCGGCAAATTAAGTAAGGTGTAAAGATGGCGATTAAAAAGCTGGATGTGGTGACGCAGGTCTGTCCGTTTCCACTCATAGAAGCAAAAGCAGCACTGGCAGAAATGGCCAGCGGCGATGAGTTGGTAATTGAGTTTGATTGCACCCAGGCAACTGAAGCAATCCCACAGTGGGCGGCAGAAGAAGGGCATGCCATCACCGATTATCAGCAGATTGGCGATGCAGCGTGGAGCATCACCGTTCAAAAAGCCTGACTCAAAATTGTCCTCCGCCGTACTAGCGGCGGAGGCTTCACATTAGACAATCTCTTCCGCGTACTGCCAAAGCGCTTTTAACAGCGCCACTTTTTCTTTATCGTCGGCATACTGCTGCGCCAGCATCTGAATCTCTTCTGCATAACCCTGCAAAAACTCTGGCGCGAAGACCTGGCGGCGGTGCTCCAGCCAGCGTTGCTGCTCGGCATAATCCAGCGTCCCCGGGAAGTTGCGCGCCCGATAATTGAACAACAGCTTTTCAATTCGTTTATCAACAAAAGTGATATCCAGTGCCGGTAAATTACGCGGCTCGGTTTCAAGCACAATTTTCATTGCTGCGCGATCGGCGTCACTGAAAAAGCCATTATAAAGCTGTGCATCCACGTTATCTGAAGGCGTAAACGGTTCGGCTTCCGCGAATATCGCCACCACTTTTTCACGCACTTGCGGATTTTCACGCAGAATTTTCAGGTTATCGAGGCAATGCTGACGATTAATTCCCAGTCGGTCGGCATCTTCCGGGCGTAGCGTATTCGCCTGGGCCAGCACCGGACATTTATTGATATGCACCAGTTTAACCGGAACGGCGGCGTTATCGCCAAGATCGGCTTTTGCGGTATATAGACGCTCGCGCAATGTGTCGCTATCCAGTTCCAGTAATGGCGAAATGTCTCCTGCCAAATCCACCATAATTACGGCATTGCGATTTTCAGGATGCCACGCCAGCGGTGCCACCCAGCTGGTATTGCCGCGCCATGCCCCAAACATTCCGGAAACGTGAACCAGGGGTTTCATCTGCGGAACATCAATCAACGCCATCAGTTTGTGTTTATTACGATGGGTAAAGAGATAATCAAACAGGCGTGGCTGACGCGTTTTTACCAGTTTCGCCATCGCAATAGTGGCGTACACATCAGCCATCGCATCGTGGGCGTTGCTATGTTCAATACCATTCGCTTTGGTTAAATGCTCAAGGCGAAAGCTCGGTAGACCGTCATCATTTTCAGGCCAGTTTATTCCTTCCGGGCGCAGGGCATAACAGGCACGCATAACATCCAGTAAATCCCAGCGTGAGTTATCATGCTGCCAGCTCCAGGCGTAAGGATCGTAGAAATTACGATAAAAAACGTTGCGTGTGACTTCATCGTCGAAACGCACATTGTTGTAGCCCAGAATACAGGTCTTCGGTACGGTAAAAAGCGAGTGAATACGGGCGGCAAATGCGGCTTCGTTTTCTCCTTTCGCCCGAGCTTCCTGCGGGGTAATACCGGTAATTAATACGGCTCCAGGCTGGGGTAAATAGTCATCCGCGGGCTTGCAGTAAAAGACTTCGGGTTCGCCGATGACATTGAATTCGCTATCGGTGCGAATGGCTGCGAACTGTGCAGGGCGATCTAACGCGGGGTGCGTGCCAAAGGTTTCGTAATCGTGAAACAAAAAGGTAGATTGTTGCTTACCGTCATTCATCATTAGGTTAAATCCGTTATTTCTGCTGTCTGCCAGAGTATCAAATATCACCGTGCTAATCAGCTTTAGCGCAACAATTTGACAGCGAGTGGCAACAGATCATGTCAGATAAAAATGCGAGGGTAGTCACATTTTCTTGCACTTTATTCCAGCCAGTTCATAAGTATTTCCGTAAAAAGAACAGCTATTTGAAACTCCTGAGGGTTTGCTGTTGAAACGCCGTCTTATTATTGCTGCTTCTTTGTTCGTTTTTAACTTATCGTCTGGTTTTGCGGCGGAAAACATTCCTTTTTCACCTCAGCCTCCAGAGATTCATGCCGGCTCCTGGGTATTGATGGATTACACCACCGGTCAGATCCTCACCGCGGGTAATGAGCATCAACAGCGCAATCCCGCCAGCCTGACAAAGCTGATGACGGGCTATGTCGTGGATCGCGCTATCGATAGTCATCGCATTACGCCAGACGATATTGTCACCGTGGGGCGCGATGCGTGGGCGAAAGATAATCCAGTGTTTGTCGGTTCTTCACTGATGTTTTTGAAAGAGGGCGATCGCGTATCGGTACGTGATTTAAGCCGTGGTTTAATTGTGGATTCCGGAAATGATGCTTGTGTTGCTCTGGCTGACTATATTGCCGGTGGGCAACGGCAGTTTGTTGAAATGATGAACAACTATGCCGGGAAGCTGCATCTCAAGGATACGCATTTTGAAACAGTGCATGGTCTGGATGCACCTGGCCAGCATAGCTCGGCTTATGATTTAGCCGTGCTTTCTCGCGCTATCATCCACGGCGAGCCCGAGTTTTATCATATGTACAGTGAGAAAAGCCTCACCTGGAACGGTATCACTCAGCAAAACCGTAACGGGTTATTGTGGGATAAAACCATGAATGTTGACGGCCTGAAAACGGGTCATACTTCTGGTGCCGGGTTTAATCTCATTGCTTCGGCTGTGGATGGGCAGCGTCGTCTCATTGCAGTGGTAATGGGGGCTGACAGTGCAAAAGGTCGTGAGGAAGAGGCAAGAAAATTACTGCGTTGGGGGCAACAAAACTTTACTACGGTGCAAATTTTGCACCGTGGGAAAAAGGTCGGAACGGAACGCATCTGGTATGGCGATAAAGAAAATATCGCCCTGGGAACGGAACAAGAGTTCTGGATGGTGCTACCGAAAGCCGAAATTCCACATATCAAAGCCAAATATACCCTTGATGGTAAAGAACTCACCGCGCCAATTAGCGCCCATCAGCGGGTAGGGGAAATTGAACTTTACGACCGTGATAAACAGGTGGCGCACTGGCCGCTGGTTACCCTGGAATCTGTCGGGGAAGGCAGCATGTTTTCTCGCCTGAGTGATTATTTCCACCATAAGGCCTGACCTTTCTTTTGCAGCAGACTGGCAGGAGTGCGAGTCTGCTCGCATAATCAACACTCATTCCTTGTGGTTTTAATATTGCAACTATACTGTATATAAAAACAGTATTAATGGAGGCGTCATGAACTACGAGATTAAGCAGGAAGATAAACGTACCGTTGCAGGTTTCCATCTCGTTGGCCCGTGGGAACAGACGGTAAAGAAAGGCTTTGAGCAGTTGATGATGTGGGTAGATAGCAAAAATATTGTGCCGAAGGAGTGGGTTGCTGTCTATTACGACAATCCAGATGAAACACCCGCCGAAAAATTACGCTGCGACACCGTCGTGACGGTACCGAATAACTTTACGCTCCCCGAAAACAGTGAGGGCGTCATTCTGACAGAAATTTCAGGTGGTCAGTATGCGGTGGCGGTGGCTCGTGTAGTCGGTGATGATTTTGCTAAACCCTGGTATCAGTTCTTTAATAGCCTCTTGCAAGACAGTGCTTATGAAATGTTACCAAAGCCCTGTTTTGAGGTTTATTTGAACAATGGCGCGGAAGATGGGTACTGGGATATCGAAATGTATGTTGCGGTGCAGCCAAAACATCACTAATTCATCTCAGGGCGGTGTGTTGACGCGAAGACCACTCTTTTTTTTGAAAGCGAAAAGAGTAAGATGCGCCTTTCAATTTTTTCGCTCCTGCCGGGAAATTACACTGTTCCCGGTTTGTCCGTCGGATAATTCAGAGGCGCGCCTTCTGGCCGACAGATGAGTTATGAGCGCTTTTAATCTTCATTACGGAGTTTCTGCGTGCGTGCCGATAAGTCATTAAGCCCGTTTGAAATCCGGGTATACCGCCATTACCGCATTGTGCATGGTACTCGGGTCGCGCTGGCATTCCTGCTCACTTTTCTCATTATCCGCCTGTTTACTATCCCGGAAAGCACCTGGCCGCTGGTCACCATGGTGGTGATTATGGGGCCAATCTCGTTCTGGGGTAACGTTGTCCCTCGTGCCTTCGAACGTATTGGCGGTACGGTGTTGGGGTCGATTTTAGGTCTTATCGCTCTGCAACTGGAGTTAATCTCGTTACCGCTGATGTTAGTCTGGTGCGCGGCGGCGATGTTTCTTTGCGGTTGGCTGGCGCTGGGCAAGAAACCGTATCAAGGTTTATTGATTGGGGTGACGCTGGCAATTGTTGTTGGTTCCCCGACAGGTGAAATTGATACGGCGTTATGGCGAAGCGGCGATGTGATCCTCGGCTCTTTACTGGCAATGTTGTTTACCGGTATCTGGCCACAACGAGCGTTCATCCACTGGCGCATTCAACTGGCAAAAAGTCTGACCGAGTATAATCGGGTCTATCAATCTGCATTCTCACCGAACTTACTCGAACGCCCACGTCTGGAAAGCCATCTACAAAAACTCCTGACCGATGCCGTGAAAATGCGTGGGCTGATTGCGCCCGCCAGCAAAGAAACCCGTATTCCAAAATCGATATATGAAGGTATCCAGACCATTAATCGCAATCTGGTTTGTATGCTGGAGTTGCAAATCAATGCATACTGGGCCACGCGCCCCAGCCATTTCGTATTATTGAACGCGCAAAAACTGCGTGATACCCAGCATATGATGCAGCAAATACTGCTGAGCCTTGTTCATGCGCTATACGAAGGTAATCCGCAGCCGGTTTTTGCCAATACGGAAAAATTGAACGATGCTGTGGAAGAGCTGCGTCAGTTGCTGAATAACCACCATGACCTGAAGGTTGTGGAAACACCAATCTATGGTTATGTGTGGCTGAACATGGAAACGGCACATCAGCTTGAGTTGCTATCGAATCTGATTTGCCGGGCCTTGCGCAAATAATTCCTGAACTTCAGAATCATCTTGCTGCTGCTTCGATTCAGCAAGGATAAAGGGTATGATAGTGAAAAGGGATAAAAGCATTGTCATCTGCGGCAGCTATGAGTAATGTTGGCCCTAACGAATAGCGGTTGCTTAAACGAATCCGACTCTCACATTATCAGGGGTATAAAAATGGAAACTACCAAGCCTTCATTCCAGGACGTACTGGAATTTGTTCGTCTGTTCCGTCGTAAGAACAAACTGCAACGTGAAATTCAGGACGTTGAGAAAAAGATCCGTGACAACCAGAAGCGCGTCCTGCTGCTGGACAACCTGAGCGATTACATCAAGCCGGGGATGAGCGTTGAAGCAATCCAGGGCATCATCGCCAGCATGAAAGGTGACTATGAAGATCGCGTTGACGATTACATCATCAAAAATGCCGAGCTCTCCAAAGAACGCCGCGATATCTCCAAAAAGCTGAAAGCTATGGGCGAAATGAAAAACGGCGAAGCGAAGTAATTCCTGTTTTATTCAATGAGGGTTGCCTGGCAACCCTCATTGCTCATTGTTTCTTTTCTGTGTATCACCGTCATCATTCCCATCTGATAACCTATTGAAATTAGCGACAGCCTTCTTCTGTATGCAGCAAGGCAAAAAGTTCTGCAACTCCATTGTTATTAACCGCACTGGTTACTAACACATTGTGCGCTCCAGCTTCCCGTAACCAACTTTTCACCAAAGATATTTGTTCCATGCTGGCTAAATCTGCTTTGGTGACTACTCCAATGACCGGGCGATTCATTGACGAGGTAAAGCCTGGCGAAAAAGGGGACCACGGTGCGTCCGCATTAAGCACCAGGGCGATAATGTCCGCTTCGCAGGCGCTGACCAACAGAGCACTGTAGAGGCTGCGGTTTTCGAGGTATTCGCCTGGTGTATCAATGGTGGTCGGGGACCAGACGATTGCCTGCGTTTTCTGATAATGAATATTTTCGCCACGCAGACATTGCGTGAGTGACGTTTTTCCGCACTGGCTGGGGCCGATGAGCATCATACGTTGCATAACGTCAGGTCCGCGTAATGGGGCAGGCGGTAAAGCGCATCATTTCACCCAGCGTACGGGTAACCTGGCTAAGTGCATATTCAATGGCAGAAACATCACCAGTCAGCACTACGGCACCGGTAAAACGATCAAGAAAACCGATCTCTACAGCGCCTGATTTTGTGGCGATATCACATGCGATGATAGATGCTTCGCTGGGGGTAATTGTCAGAATGCCAATAGCAGAAACGGTGTCTGGTAAACCCAATTTCTTAAACAGATCCTTCCCTGGATTGGCGATGACATGTGCCAGCGTGACCTGCTTACCAGGGACATATTCCTGAATCATCCGTTCAGTTGTGTGCTGAGTTGTCATTATCCCTCCACCATCTGACGCCACATGGCTTCATGTGGACGGGCAATCACCGACCGATAGACCAACAAACCTTTTTCTCCCGCACGCTCGCTGGCGACAGAGACCGCGTTATTAACATCTGAAATATCGCCAGCAACCACCATGTAGCATTTACCGCCAATGCCAAAAGCCATATGCACGCGAACAAGAATGACATTCGCAGCTTTGACAGCACAATCGGCAGCGTCAATGCAGGCGGCGACACTCCAGGTTTCGACTACGCCGACAGCCCGGTGCTGTTCAACTTGGTTCAGTCCGCTGGTTGCAGAAAGGAGGCTGGGATGAATATTCGGCAGGACAAGACTGTCGACCAGCATTTCACCAGCAAGGGAAGCACCGCTGTTGATGGCCTGTTGCACCGCGCCCACATCGCCACCGAGCATCAGCAGAAATTTTCCGGGGCATAGCGTTTTGCTGACCAGTAACTCAACGTTGGCGCTTTTCAGCATGGCGTCGCCGGTTTCCATCCCTTTCGCGATACTGCTAAGTTCTAAAATACCTACCGCTTTCGACATCGTTAACCTCTCACAAGCGTAATCGCGTTTTCTGTCACATCGCTGACCATGCCATCAATACTGGCATGAATGGGGGCACCTAATGTGCCGTGTGGAATTTGACCTACACATTGCCCATGAACGACGCGATCGCCTTTTTGTACACACGCAATTGCGCTGGCACCGATGTGCTGGCGTAACAATAACGTCACTTTTTCGGTCTGAGGCACCTGTTCAGACAATGGCGCATCCTGATACCACGGGGTTAAGCCAAGTCTGGTTACCAGCCGTTTTACGGGAATCAGTCGATAATTTGCCATGGGATCTGCAGGATTTAAGGTACCTTCGTAACGGAGATTTTGTGCGCGTAATTCTTGCTTAAGCAGGCGGTTTATGCGCATTGGTGAAATTCCTACCGGACAGGCGACGCTGGCGCAGACGTTGCACTCCGAACAGGTGAGCGCCGTCAGTAACAGTTGTGGCGTAGCGAGCTGTTGGTAGTTAACCGCACGTACTAATAAATGGGGTGCCAGTTCGTGACCGATTAAATGACGTGGGCAGAGATCGGTACACAAGCGGCATTGCTCACAAACAGTTTTCGCGACGGCAAGTACGCTGCGGTCATTCTGCATTCGACGTTGGATCAGTGAATGAGAGTTGGGTAAAACCAGCAAGCCGCCAGTGGTTTTGCTGACTGGTGTGTCGAGCGATGTGATCAAACTTCCCATCATCGGCCCGCCATTGATAAAACCAGGAGCATCCACTGTTGCGCCGCCCGCCAGCGCCAGGACTTCACGTAAAGACATGCCGATGGGGACGGTTACCGTTATTGGTTTCGCCACTGCACCATTAACGGTGAGTGTGCGGCGCGTCACTGGATACTGTTGCTCGACGGCTCTGGCAATATTAAGTACGGTTTGAACATTATTGACCACCACACCGACGTTAACGGGTAATGCAGCGGGTGGAACACGGCGACCAGTTGCCATCCAGATGGTCAGCACTTCGTCTCCTGCGGGGTAAACGTCGGGCAAAATATGCAGGCGGATATCCGGTGGTAACAGTGGTGTGAGTGCGTTTATTGCCCGTTGATATTTCTCTTTCAGCGCGATGATTCCGCTACTGGCCCCGGTGGCTTTCATCGCATAGTGAACACCGCGAAGCAGGCGGCTGGCTTGCTGCGCCATTAACTGTTGATCCACTTTCAACATTGGTTCGCATTCCGCCGCATTCACCAGGAACGTGTCAACACGCGCTTGTAGCTTAATATGGGTTGGGAAACCTGCGCCGCCAGCACCCACGACACCAGCTGCCTGTACTCGCTCGCGGATGGTCTGGTCGTCGCAGGAGGTTAACTCGACGTTCATAACAACTCCTCGAGCAGTTCTGCAATAGCGGTGGCATCAGCCGTACGCGGGTTGGTACGCAACGTTGCATCCGCCAGTGCCGCCTGAACCATATCTGGTATGCGTATTGACCATTCTGCTTTTTTTTCTTTCAGCACATTGGTAAGAGTCGGTAGCTTACAGGTTGTTTTAAGCTGTTCAATATGTTGAATAAGTATATTCAGGCTGGCGGTGTCATTGGCGTTGTCCGGGCATAAATGGCACGTTTTCGCCAGCCGGGCGTAGCGTTTGGCAGCGCGCGGATCGCCAGCATTAAAGCGGATAACCGCCGTGAGCAGGAGCGCATTCGCCAGGCCGTGTGGCAGATGAAACTGTCCGCCGAGTTGATGAGCAATTGCATGGTTTAATCCCAGTCCAGCCTGGCTAAAGGCCATTCCTGCAAGTGTCGATGCATTATGCATTTTGCCACGGGTGGCGAGACAATCGCCTTTCTTCACTGCAGTGGGCAGGTATTGAAAAACAATTTGCACGGCTTTTTCGACCAGTGCATCCGTGAAGTCGCTGGCGCGGGGAGAAACATAAGCTTCAAGCGCATGGGTTAAAACATCCATCCCGGTATTGGCCGTTATCGCCGGTGGCACGCTGACGATCAGAGATGGATCAAGGATCGCGATATCCGGATAAAGTGCATTATCGAAAAGGGGATATTTAATCCCTTTCTCAGGATCGCTGATGACACAAGCACTGGTCACTTCGGAACCGGTACCGCTGGTGGTAGGAATGGCTACGCAGGTTTCAATTTCAATGCCACACTGGCGACCGAACCAGACAATCGCTTTTGCGGCGTCCAGGGCAGAACCGCCGCCAAAACCGATAACCACATCCGGGCGTAAAGTCTGCATTTGCGCAATGCCTTTCACCACGGTCTGGATAGTTGGGTCGGGCGTTATTTCGCTAAAAATACTAAGACGATTACTGTCGGGCAGCGCCTGATGCAACGTGTTAATGAGTGGTGAGCGTGCCAGAAAGACGTCGCAAATAATCCAGATGTGTTTATGAGAGAAACGGCTAAGTACCTTGAGACTTCCCGGTCCGCTGTATAAACGCGTCTGCAGTGAAAAAGTATTCATTTCCGTTTCTCTAGCGAATTGAAAAGCCGCTGGTTAACACGCAGCGTCGTGAGCGGGCAAAAGTCCGTGCTGACGTTGTCCCTTCTCCGGTCGGTGTTGCAATGGTAAAGGTCGTAAAGCCTTCGCCGCCGACGCCAATACCCGCCCAGGAGGGGCCGTTTTTGACAAAGATTGAGGTTTGCATAACGCGTGCGGTAAGGTTGAGCCGTGAGACGTTCTGCGAGTGCATAATTGCCGTGTGGTGCAAGCCGTCTTCCACTTTCAGCGCCAGGGTGAGAGCGCTATCAAAATCGTTGACCTTCACAATGGGCAGCATTGGCATCAGTTGTTCACAAGTAACCCAACTATCATTGGCGTCGACAACAGCAATCAGTAGGCGCGGCGCTTTTGCGGGCAAAGGGAGGCCTGCCGCTTCCAGCAAGGCTGATGGGCTTTTCCCAACCAGTTTTTTGTTGGCGCTACCGTCTGGCAGGCAAATTGCACGCAATTTCTCCGTTTGCTCATAGTTAAGAAGAAGCGCGCCAAAACTTTGCATCTGCTGAATTAAATAATCTGCCACTGATGCCACGACAATCAGGCTTTTTTCAGCAATACACGGCAGGTTGTAATCAAATGAAGCGCCGTTGATGATGTCCTCGGCGGCTTTCACAATATCCGCCGTTTCATCGACGATGCACGGAGGGTTACCCGCTCCGGCACCAATCACTTTCTTGCCACTTTTCATTCCCATGGCGACGATCCCCGGACCGCCGGTAATCGCCAGAACGCTGATTTTAGGGTGCGCCATCATCTGTTCGGTTGCAGCAAAGGTCGGTTCAGATACGGTAACGATCAGGTTATGAATGCCACTACAACGAAACGCGATGTCTTCGATTGTGGTAATCAGTTTTAACGAAACGTATTTGGCTCCCGGGTGTGGACTGAAGTAGACGCTATTACCTGCTGCCAGCATGCTGATGCTGTTGTTAATGATGGTTTCCGTGGGGTTGGTGCTTGGCGTGACCGAGCCAATAACCCCAAACGGGGAGTATTCAAACAAAACCATGCCACCATCACCGGTTAGTGCAGTGGTGGTTAAATCTTCAATTCCTGGCGTGTTATCAAGTGCCGCTTTGTTTTTTAGGTACTTATCTTCTTTATTTCCCATCCCCGTTTCTTTGGCGCTTTCTTCTGCCAGTTCGGTCAGGCGGGGTATTAATTCTTCGCGAATGGCGCTGATAATGGCGCTACGGGTTTTAAGCGGGCACTGTTGAAAGCGTAAAAAGGCCTGGTGTGCTGCGCAGACCGCTTCATCAACAGTCTGGAAAATAGCGTTTCTTTGCATTCGTTGCGTAGCGGGGGCAAGCTGCTCACGCAGAATATTGCGGATCAGTGTTTCTAATTCAGAGTTATTCATTGGTTTACTCCCACGTTAATTGCCGCCATTGCGCTTTGGGCAATATCCATGTCTTGTTCAACGCTACCACCGCTGATGCCAAGCCCCCCGAGCAATATTCCGTCACGCCAGAGGGGGAAGCCGCCACCAAAGGTGACGACTTTGCCTTGCATATGGCTTTCGAGCCCGTAAAGCGGCGCGCCGGGTTGCACGGTATCAGCAAGTTTGTGGGTTGCCGTTTTCATCGCCACGGCAGTCCAGGCTTTTTTCGGTGCCAGTTCACTGCTGACCAACAGAGCATCAGGCATCCGCCAGGTAACACTTTCTGTTCCGTTGGCATCAACAATGCTGATGACAACGGGAATATGCAGTTCATCCGCGCGCATTGCCGCACTACGAATGAGCTGGTGAAGATCCTGAAAAGTGAGCGGCATTGTGCGTTCCTTCAATGCTGGTGTGTGGTTGGCTTTGTGATAACGTTTTGTGATTTCCTGAATTATCAGGTTTTGATGAGCGACGTTGTCTTCCACGCGGGCGAGGGCATACAGGCAATCGGAAAGTCGGTTGATATAGTGCAGCAAAACATTCCGGACGGTGATTTCCGTTGTCAGTTCAACCAGACGTCTTTCAGCACGTCGAGCCACCGTGCGGGCGAAATGCATACGGCTTGCAGCTTCACATCGCCCAGGCAGAATGAAGCTGTGAACTGGGGGGACGGCGTTCATTGCGCTATCGATCGCGTTTTCCAGCGCGGCAATTTCTTCCGTACCGATGTAACGCAGCTGCGCTGACGGCTGTTCGCTTTCACTGGCAAGTTCGGCGCTAAACCAAAATATCTGTTGTTGAATGGCTTCCAGTAAGATGCGATGGCTTTCGATGGCGGTGGCGCAATAACACAGACTGAGTGTCGCGTTCAGTTCATCCAGCGTGCCATAGGTTTCGACACGTAGATGAGTTTTGCTGACGCGCTGTCCGGTAAATAAAGACGTACTTCCTGAATCACCTGTTCGGGTATAAATTGCCATCTTTCAGCTCCTTAGCGCGAAAGCGTATCGACAATGCCGACCACTGCCAGGTCGATGGCCTCGTTAGGGCCGGAAAACACATGTCTGGCGCTGGAACCACTGCTGAGGAGTACCAACTCACCAACGCCTGCGCCGACTGAATCAACGGCAACTTCGTCGCCGGTTAATGGCGTGAGAGGCAGTTCGCCGTCAGCACTGACCCGGCGAACCAGCAGCAGTTTTTTCCCGATCAGAGATGGTGATTTTTGCGTGGATACTACCGCGCCAGTGACTCGAGCCAGATGCATAGGTTACTCCTGCCTAATTAACTGAATATTTCGGGTAATTGCCGCTTCACGAGCCAGTGCGGTCACACAACATTTCCGCTGTAACACCAGTATTCCCGAGCTTAACTGTGCGATATCGGCATAACTTAAAAGTCGATCACGATGAAGGTAGATCGGTTGCCCTTGTTCGTCGCACCAGCTTAGCGGTAGACGGGCGAGAGTCTTCAATTCAATGGCGTTCAGGAAATGACGCTGCAACGACAATTGAATGTGCATTCCCCAGGCTAACGCTTCGTGTATCTGGATTGCTGCTCGATCTGACGTTTCGTTCTCCGCAAGTTGTCGCAGCAGCGGCAGATCGACATATCGGATTTGTAATGACGCATACTGATGAACGCTCTCTTGAACGCTGGCGTCTCGCAGTTGAAAAACAGTCAGCACGAGTGCTTTTCTCGCACGTTGTTTAAGGCGAAAAACCACCTCGTCAACAATACGTTGCATCAGCATGTTATTCATGGCACTGACACCAGTGTGGCAAAAACGTCAGGGCTATCAGCGCCTGCGGCGTTGGCCTCATCGGTATCAATATGCATTTCAAGACGCATATCCGGAGAGACGCGAACAGCGACGTTTTCGAATATCAGTCGTCGCTCACCACCTTCAATGGCAACCGCCACTTTATCGCCATGCGTAACGCCATAAATCAGGGCATCCAGCGGAGACATATGAATATGCCGTTGCGCGACAATGACGCCAGATGTGATCTCCAGTTCCGCAAATGGGCTTATCAAACGAATCCCCGGAGTGCCGCTGAGATCGCCTGACATGCGTAGCGGGGCGGTGATCCCTAACGTTCTGGCGTCCGTCCGGGAAATTTCCACCTGGCTTGCATTGCGTAGCGGCCCCAACAAGCGAACGTTGTGCAATTTGCCTTTTGGTCCCTCCAGCGTAACAACCTGTTCAGCAGCGAATTGGCCAGGTTGCATTAACGGCTTTTTCTCGCTAATCGGTTGTTCAGGAAAAAGACGCAAATAATCCGCTGTTGAAAGATGAATATGGCGACTGGAAACGCCCAGTGGGATAGGGCGCTCGCGCATCTCATCCAGAATCTGGCTCACTGTTTCCTGCAGGGTTTGTTTATCCACTGCTACTCCCCTCGCTTATTGGCGTACAGGCAAAGTGAGCGGGGCTCACCTTTTTGCCGCTGACATGCCGGGTCAAGACACAAATTACAACTGATAATCTCTGAGGTGACGGTTGTTGCTGGTGTTTTGCTTGTTTCAACCGTCACGGTCAATGCTTCAATTGTGTGGGGCAGAATGCCGTCTCCCGGGCGGGCAATCACTTTGTGTGCGACAAGGCCATTTCGCTGTCCGGCGAAACTGGCTCCCGTCGCGATCGCCGCATTAACCGAGGCGACGTCACCGGTGATTTTGATGAGCGTCCAGCCTGAGCCATTGGTCTTCTCAAGGCCAACCAGCGTGATGGACGCGGCTTTTGCCATAGCGTCTGCGCAACTGATGGCGAGAGCCAGACCACTGACTTCAAGTAATCCCAGTGATTGCTTCACGCTGTGCTCCTTAGCGAATGGGGTTATGCTGATTTAGGTAAAATAGCCTCAACATCACTGTGTGGGCGCGGGATGACATGGCAGGATTTCACTTCGCCAACGGCGCTTGCGGCGGCGCTTCCTGCATCAACGGCGGCTTTTACTGCGCCAACATCGCCACGGACCATCACCGTAATCAGACCCGAACCAATCTTTTCATAGCCAACCAGCTGCACGTTGGCGGATTTAACCATGGCATCTGCAGCTTCAATTGCGCCAACTAACCCTTTTGTTTCAACCAGTCCTAGTGCGTTGTTCATACTGCATTTCTCCTGTGGATTATGAGTGGAGTTCCCGGAAGGGAATCCCTTTTACCAGGCGGGCAGCGTTAGAGCCAATGCTGCGCCGGGCATGGTTATCTTGTTGATACATCAGCGTAAACAGTGGCGCTGATGCCGGTAAGTTTTTGTAATGCACAATCAGTTTTTCCTGATCGCAGGCAATGCCAACCAACAGGGGAGATTGACTAGCAGCCAGCCAGGCGCTATCGATAACTTCACCTGACGGAATGTGTTGAATGCGAAAGGGAATACCTTCCTCTTCAATGCCAAGAAGCACCTCATCCCATATAGTGATGCAGTTACCGATCTCCATGACGACGATGGCTGGTGCACGCTCTTTACTTTCCATGAATCGACTCCTTGTGCCAGGCGATGAGTAGCCCAGTAGCTACCGCGTTGCGCGGACCTTCGCTACCACGGATATTCCCCCGTCCGGCGACCAATCGATAATGCGCCAATGCATCGGTGACTAACTGCGGTACTTCGAAATCCAGCGAAGAACCGCCCACCAGAACGACGAACGGAATATCGCGAATATTTCCGGCAGGGCTTACCTGACGTAGCGCGCGCAGGGCATTGGTTACGAAGACACGCTCTTTCGCACTGCGGCGGACAGCGCGTACTTTTTCCAGCGTCAAATCACCGGGAATGGGCACCAGTTCGTCGGGTTTCACTACACAGACGCGGGCAAATACATGGGGGGATAGGGGAGTAGGGAAGAACTGAACGCTGCCATCTTCATGGCGTAAGTGGAACAGGCTTTCTACTTTTGCCAACGGGTACTTTTTGATTTCTTCTGCCAGATAACGATCATTTAAGCCCAGCTCACGAGCGATAATCATCGTTACCATGTCGCCCGCTCCCGCAAGGTGAGTGGCAACAATTTCTCCTTTCTGATTGATGATGGAGGCATCGGTAGAGCCTGCACCTAAGTCCAGAATTGCCAGTGGACGTGTGGTTCCAGGGGTAGTCAAGGCCCCCTGAATGGCGGCTTCTGCTTCTGCGCCTCCGACCTGAACATCAACATGCAGTTTTTGCTTAATTTCACTGGCGATCATTGCCATTTGCAGACGGTCGGATTTCACCATAGAGGCAATACCCACAGCCTGTTCCAGTGAAAATTCACCTGCCAGACCGCCGGTTACGCTGACGGGGACAGAGGTATCTATCGCCAGCAAATCCTGAATAAAAATTTCGTTGCTGGGTTTGTTGGTCAGTTCCGCCATGGTCTGGCGAACATGTTCCAGCATTCCGCCGATGTTGGTGCCTGGTTCTCCCGTCACGTTTTCCAGTTTTGGGCACTCACCGACCGCTTTCATAATGGCATCGGCACCAGCAGCTACATCAACGCGCGTTGTGCGCCCGGCAGAAAGCAGTTCGATATTTCCGGCGGGTATCGAACGGGCTTTAACGTCGCCAGAAGGCGTTTTCACTACCACTGCTGAACGGTTGCCGATTAGCGCCCGCGCGACAGGAACAATATTTTTAGTCTCTTCAGCATTGAGGGCGAAAACGGTGGCAATCCCATACGGGTTAGACAGGGTTTCGATAACTTTCCCGGGAACGGCAACTTCAATTGCAGCCAGCATGCCGAGCGGAATACGATCGATGTAGAGGACTTCATCAACAATAGGTACAGCAATTTCCAGGCGGTTACTGACCAGCACGCCATCGTCGCGTTGCAGAATAACGCCAGTCAGCTGATATCCGGCACGTACGGAGGCGTTTATCATCGTCGCGATATCGGCAAAATCAAATGCCGATGACACCACCAGGATGTAAGGTGTGTCCGCCGGGCGTGTTAATAACTCTTGCGGAGTGATGGTGAGCCCTACGCCCAGCCCCACTCCGCCCGGAGTTTTCGGGTTGTGACCGATCATGGTTGATTCAGTGATGATGGTTTCAGTGATGGTTTCCATCGCCACATCACCAATGACCGGAGTTGCTTCGTTGATACGAATAAGCGAAATATCGCTAACATTGATGCCGACTTTTTTCGTTGCCTGTGCGAGCGCCTCCTGAATACCATGGACGTTACGCAACGTACCTTTAATTCCGGTGGTTTCCGCCAGGGCGCTACTCACGAACGACAACTCTCCAGTTGCACTGAGCGTTGCCAGCGCAACCTCTGTTGATGAGTTGCCGATATCAATGCCTGCTATATATCGCATAGTTCGTCCTTAATCGTCGCCTTTCAGTTTTTTGCGCTCGACATAAAGTTCCGCAGCTTCACGGACAAATGCAGCACAAATTTTGGCCTGATAACGCCGTTCAAGATCGTCAGCAATGGCAATAAGTTCTTGCTTAGTCGAACGATAAGGGCGTAACGCATTGTAGATTTCGAGGATGCGATCATCCGGTACTGAGGTAAGCTCAGCGGCGCGTTCAAAATTCATCGCCAGGCGATCGCGACCAGCATCTCTGGCAATCGCGGCCTGAATACGCAATGTTTCAGGGGTTATACGCATATCCTGGGCGGTGACGTTATCGCTGAGTACATTTTCCAGAGTGAAATCGTCGAGCGTTTTATTGGTCGCCGTTTTAACCCATTCCGGATGTTTATTTGCCAGCGGATAATCCGTCACTTTGGCGCTCTGTATTGACGCGTTGGGTGCCGCAGAAACAGGAGCTGCATCCTGTAAACTGTTCATGCGATTCAACACGTCCCTGACCATCGACTCAATTGCATCGGTATTCATGAAGGTTTCCTTTGTTAAAACGTCACGCGCAGTTCTTGCGGTTTTTTGCCAGTGACCACGTACTTCGTCTCTTTAATATGCAAAATGGCAGATTTGGCCTGGTATTTCGGCCGCGCCATTTGATCGTTGAGGGTCGGCACCGGTTGTGGAGACTCACGCTTTGCATAACGCGCGGCGTTTTTGCCAATCTGACGATAAGTTTCCAGCGTCAACAAAGGCGCTTGTGGGAATAGTTCCAGGTTAGACAAGGGAGGAAGACCTTGCTGGTGGATAACCGTTGTGCCTTTCGACTGAATACCGATAGCAATACCTGAACCACTAAGACGATCGCCTTCGACTGCTACGAATGCGACATCGGACGATTTAAAGCAGCGAATCACACGGGCTTTAATGCCTTCTTCTTCGATACCAGCAATCACTTCGCGCAAGATGTTTTTATGCGGAATACCGATGATATTGACGGTTTGCGCCAGGCCGAACGCCGGGCCTACAGCAATAATGACTTCATCTTGCTGAGTGCCTTGTTGGGCTTCGCCAATTTCGGCCAGAAAAGTTCCGGTATCTGGCGCGGAAGAGACAGTTGCACAGGCAGGTGCGCGAAATGAAACGGGCTTGTCGCTGGTTTGCATTTCTGCCAGCACGTCTTCGATAATCTGACGCAGTAATTTTTCGTTAATTTCCATTTCTCACCCTTAGTCAATTTCGTTGGGATCAAGTGCACCGGGAATATTTTTGATCTCTTCCCAGCGTTCCCCTTGCAGGCGGTAACCTGTAGCCGGTCCGGCGTAATCATTGACGTCATTGACCGCAGAGAGCACTTGTCCGTCATCGACGATGATGGCTGAGGTATGGAGATAATCGCCGGTCAGTTTTGCTTTTTGCATGTTGAGCATGTCTTGGGCGACATCGGTAAAACCGCCTTGCGCCAGGGCTTTCACCACTTCCAGGCTGTTCCGGTTTTTATTGATAATCTCCTGGGCGAACTTGATGTCTTCCACAATATTGCGCTCAGGCATATCTTTTGAACCGTGGGCATAGGTTGCCGCTTCGACTTCTTCATCGGTAATAGGCGGTAGTCCCATACCGGCAAAGACAGCCTGTAAAGCGCGAGCGGCTTTATTGCGGATAGCGATAACATCTTCTTCGCGTACTGGTCGCAGGCCGCCATCAACCTTCAGGTCACGCTGAATGACGTTGTAATCATCGAAGTCTTCAGCATCTTCGTTTGAACCAGCAAACATGTTGTCGTAGTTCGGCACAGCGGAAAAACCGGAAGAGATAAAGTCGGTACCTGGCAGAAACTGCATCAGGAAACGTGCGGTACGGCGCATATCCGAGTGGGTAAAGGTCTGGTCATTACTGGAGGCGCATTCCAGATCCAGCGATGAGCAAATTAAGTTTTCCGCTAATACTGCGCGGATGCCTGATGGCACAGCCGATGGAACACCGATGCAGCTTACCGAACCATTCTGTAGACCCTGAACTCCTGCGGCTTTGGTGATGTAAATGCAACGAGCCTCGAGATAAAGCATTGATTTGCCTTCCGCGTAACCCATCTGTACTTCAGAGCCGGAGCCGGAAGTAAAGCGCATTTTTAAGCCGCGAGACGCATAGGATGACGCGAGAAATCCTTTTGACCACGGGGTGTCATCGCCATCGGTGAAAACAGGTTCTGTACCATAGACAGAAATTGTTTCGGCGTAACAGGTGTGGCCTAACATACCGAGTTTCAGTTCGGTGGCTTCTTCCAGTGAACACTGGGTCAAGACGCCCGGACGTCCCACCTGTGAGCCGACCAGCAGGGCGATGGCGTTGAACGGGGCATAGCGAGCAACGGCAACGGTGGTTTCCTGTTCATCAAACCCGCGCCATGCGCCTTCAGCTGCGTCGGCGGCAATTTGTACCGGGTTATCTTTGACGTTGGTGACGTGAGCCTGTTGTGATGGTGTTCGACGGGCGCGCATTTTCTGCATCGCCATCATCATCTCTACCACGTTCATCTGCGAAACAACTTCGACGATTTTTGCAGGCGTCATTGCTGTGGTAAGGGGAACGATATCGCTACGTTTGACATTTGGATCGCACAACATATTGGCAAGTTTTACCGAATCCATCGCGATGACTTCTTCTGCACGCGCGAGATTGATGCCGTAGCGGGCGATAAAGTGGTCGATCAGGTCAAACTGGCTGGCGGGTTTTCCATCCAGTTCGGTAACGACGCCGTTAACAATTTTGATTGACGGTTTAGGATCGTTCGGGCTTTCCATCGCAATGAAGCCTTCTTCAATCCACTCTTTAACGAAACCGTCCTGGTTGACCGGGCGTTTTGCCAGTGCTTCAAATCTTTTCGATCTCATAAATCTGCCTCAGAGAATTCAGATGTAGGAAGGGCGATCGTTTTTCGGTGTATCGCCGAGAGTCGAAAGCACGGTTTTACCGATTTCGCGTGCGGAGATGACCGCCTGGCGGACTGCGCCGGAGTCACCCGAGATAATCAGAATGACTTCATTGCTGTAGCTGGTGCCTTGAGCGGGGGAGCTGTATGCCACAACATCCACATTGGCGGACTTCAGCGCGGTGTCTGCCATCAGAACACCCACAGCAGCCGGAGCGCCGACAATAACGCCGCAAGCCCGTCCCAATGGTGCACCAAACGCTTTTTCCAGTGCATAGCTGGCGCGGGCGGTATATTGCAGCTCAAGATGTCCGGCTTCGTTGGCATAGACATCGCCAAAGGTTCGATCGAGTTCTTTCAGGGCAACTTCAATACCGCGTTTCACGTCGGAAACATCGTTGCCACCTAAGAGGATCAATGAGCCGTGTCCGGCACCGCCTTTAGTATCGCGAGGAAGTTCAATGCTAATAACTTCAGTGTTGGTGGCTTTTACCGCTTCATCAGCGGCCATAATGTGTGGACCTGCGCCAATACGCGCACCCAGAATGCCAATGGAACGATAGCGTTTTTCAAGTTTCATTGCGTCCAACAGGGCGCTATCAACGTTCGCAATGACCAGACCTACAGTGTCGCCAATAGCGGTGCCAACAAATTCTGTTAATGTGCAGCTTTTTTCTGCCATAGCCGTCTCTCGTATTTGATGAGTGGTTTTCGGGAGAACCTCATGCTCTGGCGTCGCTACGCGAGCGATGACCTGCGCCATGATCTGTTCGACCAGTTCATTGCTGCTCATGGGTTAATTCCCTTTGGTAAGATTTTTTCGACATCGGTATGTGGGCGGGGAATAACATGTACGGCTTTTACTTCGCCGACGTTACGCGCAGCTGCGGCACCTGCGTCTGTTGCCGCTTTTACCGCCCCGACATCACCACGAACGATGACGGTCACCAGCCCGGAACCTATTTTTTCGTAGCCGACCAGCAAAACATTTGCCGACTTCACCATGGCGTCTGCGGCCTCTATGGCGGCAGTTAAGCCTTTGGTTTCTACCATTCCTAACGCTTCTTGTTGCATAAAGACCTCGCCTGGATTTTTTTGACGATATGACTATAAAAAAAAGCGAGGAAAAAGAATGGCTGACTTAATCGGCTAATGAGAAAAATTAATAGAGAACAAATATTATAAAATTGCTTTTATGAACTATATGTTGTTAATTTATTAGTTGTTTTGTGGATATTTCAATGTGAATTAATTGCGTTGGCTAGTGAGTTTAATCGCGAGTAATATTTCGTTGAGTTTAGTTCGAGGAAGGAACTGTGATATTTGTTTCAATTTTATTATATCATGATGGCAATTTTTTATTGTGAAAGTTTGACAGTAATTATTACTTTCAACACTGATTAACGCTGTGTTGCATGATTCGGCAATGACAATAATTTGTTATGTTAGCACGATTTTTACACGAGTCTGTCATGCATGTTGGCAATATTTTCTGCAGAGCAATTTTTTATAGTTGCGCTCGGTATACACAACAATCAGCGCATAGTTGGCTGATAAAGAAAAACTCCGTAAAGAAGGTGTCACTATGAATGATTCACTCAAGGCGCAATGCGTTGCCGAGTTTTTAGGCACCGGACTGTTCCTCTTTTTTGGCATTGGTTGTTTGTGCGCCCTGAAAGTTGCCGGGGCAAGTCTGGGACTGTGGGAAATTTGTATCATTTGGGGGTTAGGGATTTCGCTTGCTGTTTACCTTACGGCAGGTATTTCCGGCGCTCATCTCAACCCGGCAGTTACCATTGCTCTGTGGCTGTTTGCCTCTTTCCCAGCCCGTAAAGTGCTGCCATTTTGTGTGGCGCAATTAGCGGGTGCTTTTGGTGGTGCGATTCTGGCATATTCTCTCTACAGCAGTTTATTTACCGATTTTGAATCTGCTCACAATATGGTGCGTGGTAGCGCAGAAAGTTTACAACTCGCCAGTATCTTCAGTACTTATCCGGCAGCGGCGATTAATGTATGGCAAGCTGCGTTGGTCGAAGTGGTCATAACGTCCATGTTAATGGGGTTGATTATGGCGTTGACCGATGACGGTAATGGCGTACCCAAAGGACCACTTGCGCCTTTACTTATTGGTATTCTGGTTGCTGTTATTGGTGCTTCTACCGGACCATTAACCGGTTTTGCCATGAATCCAGCGCGTGATTTTGGACCTAAGATTTTCACCTGGCTTGCGGGGTGGGGAGAAATTGCGATGACTGGTGGACGCAATATTCCTTATTTCATTGTACCCATTATTGCACCGATCATTGGGGCATGTGTTGGTGCGGCGATTTATCGCTATCTCATTGCAAAGAATTTACCTGTCAATAGTGTAGCGCCTAAAGAAATTAGCGAATAACGAAATAATCTGGCAGTTATAAACGTTTATTTTTTTACTGTTTGTGATCTGCTTTCCGAACTTATTAAAAAGTCTCCCGCTTCATGGAGGCTTTTGTTATTGTCCTTTGTGCTTCTCGTCAGTAAATCATCAGGGATGATGTGAAGATTAAATGTAAAACAATTGTTTTGCTATAACAATAAATTAACTGGGAGGTTTTATCATGATTTCTGCGGCGACACTTAATTCAGAACTCATTAATAAAATCGCGCAGGATTTTGCGCAGGCGACCAGCCTTGCGGTTGTCGTGGTCAATATTCACGGCGATGAAATTTCCGAGCTGTTTAACTTCACTCCATTTTGTCAGATGATGCGGCAACACCCTCAGCTAAGCACTCGATGTCGCATGAGCGATCGTTGTGGGGGCCTGGAAGCCTCTAAATCCGATCAGCCTTGTATTTATCGCTGTCATGCCGGATTAACCGATTTCTCTATTCCACTGGTAATCGCCGGGCATTTAGTCGGTTTTGTATTGTGCGGGCAAGTTCGTCTGCGTAATGATGATGTCGATTTGGTCGATATTCTGAATGTCGATGATTGCTGGCAGGCAGATCCCGAATTACTTAATGAATTCCGCAAAGTTCCTGAGATGGATTACTCAAGAGTTATGGCCTCTGCTGATTTGTTGAAGTTGATTGTGGAAAATTGCCTCAAAAAACAACTCAATTTTGTGGTTATTAAAGAGAACAAATTTCAGTCAGATTCGGTGCGCCAGACTCGTGCGCCTAATCCCCACGACAATAAAATGAAAAAAGCTTTACGCTATATTGATGCGCATTTATCAGACGATTTGCGTCTGGAAGATGTCGCCTCGCACGTTTATCTAAGTCCTTATTATTTCAGTAAGTTATTCAAGAAATACCATGGAATCGGTTTTAATGCGTGGGTAAACCAACAACGGATGGCCAGCGCTCGTGAGTTACTGTGCCATAGTGACTGGAGCATCGCCAGTATTGCGCGTAATTTAGGTTTTTCGCAAACCAGTTATTTTTGCAAAGTTTTCCGTCAGACTTATCAGGTTACGCCGCAGGTGTATCGACAGCAAGTGAGTGAAAATGCGGTGATGGAAACGGTATAGAGTAAATGCCCCAAAAAAAGAGGACGGTTTAAATAAACTCTGCAATGAATAATTAACGTTATTTACCTGTTATGGGAAAAGTGAAATCAGCTCATAACATACGCTGACAGGTGTGGCACATTTGTGCCTGGGAAGAGGGTGAAAATCCCTCGCAGCCCCCGCTGCTGTAATGCTGACAAACCCGAAAATGCCACTGATCGCGAGATTGGGAAGGTCGGGAGAGGATGACGCTAAGCCAGAAGACCAGCCAGTCAGTCAATACCAACAACTTCGGTGGGAAGTGGGTTGCCCGGAAGCGTCCGGTAGAGTACCGGCGCGTCTTTATACCCCTACCACCCTGAAAGGATCAGGGTATGGCGGCATCATTTAGTTCTTTCATCGCAGTGCCGACAGGCACCAGGGCTGCACTTAAGGTGTGGCAATCTTGTTTCATGGCTCATCAACCAGACCGCCATTACAGGAAACTAAGTGGAGGGCGAGAGGCATGAAAACGATAAAACCCGAATCGATAGCTCTTTTTTGCCTCTTATCTGGAGATGTGGATCTGGCGAAACATTTGGCTGAAATATTGCCAATAACTTGTTTTGTTGGTGAGGACTGGCAGCAAGATTTCCAGCCTCTTGACGGTGGGCCTGTGCAATCGTTATCAGATGTGTATGGCGATTATTCAGTGCTGCTATTGATAGCAGCTGAAAGCGAGATATCCGTACCAGAATGGCTCGCTCATTCTGAAGGAACGACGGTAATTGTGATTGCAGAACACAATACCCGTTTGCTGACTGGTCCGGCTGGTGGGGCTGTAGCATTGATCCATTATCTGAATGAAATCTGTCATTCCAGAGAAACCGCTGTCAATGACGCATTTTGTCGTACGTTAACACGAGGAAGTCTGGCTATTCCGCAATGCCATCTTCTTTCGTAATGGATTGAGAATGCTGGATTTTTAATTATATTACGCGCAGTATTAATCGCGTAAATGTTTTGCGGTCAGCAACGGTGGGGGATCCATTGTTCTGTTCAATGAATACCATCATACAATTGAATCAGGAGTCGGTATGATGATTTTGGTGACAGGTGGAGCACGGAGCGGGAAGAGTCGCCACGCAGAGGCGCTTATTGGGGACTCTTCACAGGTTCTGTATATCGCCACCTCGCAAATCCTTGATGATGAGATGGCTGCACGGATAGAACATCATCGGCAAGGCCGCCCGGCGCACTGGCGCACGGTGGAGCGCTGGCAACATCTTGATGAATTAATTCATGCAGACATTAACCCGCATGAAGCTGTGTTGCTGGAATGCGTTACAACAATGGTGACTAATCTGTTGTTTGATTATGGCGGCGATAAAGACCCTGATGAATGGGATTATCAGGCGATGGAACAGGCGATTAATGCTGAGATTCAGTCGTTGATTGCTGCCTGCCAACGTTGCCCCGCGAAGATTGTATTAGTGACTAACGAAGTGGGAATGGGGATTGTGCCGGAGAGTCGTCTGGCACGACATTTTCGTGATATTGCCGGGCGGGTAAATCAGCAGCTGGCCGCTGCGGCAAATGAAGTGTGGCTGGTGGTTTCGGGTATTGGAGTAAAAATCAAATGAGTAAATTATTTTGGGCGATGCTCTCTTTTATTACGCGTCTGCCTGTGCCGCGTCGCTGGTCCCAGGGACTGGATTTCGAGCATTATTCTCGCGGTATTATTACTTTTCCTTTAATTGGTTTATTGCTTGGCGCGATTAGCGGGCTGGTCTTCATGGCGTTGCAGGCATGGTTTGGCGTACCACTGGCGGCACTGTTTAGCGTGCTGGTGCTGGCGCTGATGACCGGGGGATTCCACCTGGACGGCCTCGCCGATACCTGTGATGGCGTATTTTCTGCACGTAGCCGCGATCGCATGTTGGAAATCATGCGTGATAGCCGTTTAGGCACCCACGGCGGTCTGGCATTGATTTTTGTTGTACTGGCAAAGATTCTGGTGTTAAGCGAGCTGGCTTTGCGTGGCGAACCGATCCTTGCATCGCTGGCGGCAGCATGCGCGGTCAGCCGCGGGACTGCCGCATTATTGATGTATCGTCATCGTTATGCCCGGGAAGAAGGACTTGGCAATGTGTTCATTGGCAAAATTGATGGGCGACAAACCTGCGTCACACTCGGCTTAGCCGCTATTTTTGCTGCCGTATTATTGCCGGGTATGCATGGTGTGGCTGCTATGGTGGTGACGATGGTGGCGATTTTCATCCTCGGTCAGCTTCTCAAACGTACGCTGGGCGGGCAAACCGGCGATACGCTGGGAGCAGCCATAGAGCTTGGTGAACTGGTCTTCCTGCTGGCACTGCTATAAAGAGACGTGACATGCAAATACTTGCCGATTTACTGAATACGATCCCAGCCATCGATCCTACCGCTATGTCGCGTGCACAACGGCATATTGACGGGTTACTCAAACCTGTTGGTAGCCTGGGAAAGCTGGAGGCGCTTGCCATACAACTGGCGGGAATGCCGGGGTTGAATGGCATACCGCATGTGGGCAAAAAAGCGGTACTGGTTATGTGTGCCGATCACGGCGTCTGGGAGGAAGGGGTCGCTATTTCCCCAAAAGAAGTGACAGCCATTCAGGCTGAAAATATGACCCGCGGAACAACCGGCGTGTGTGTGCTGGCAGCACAAGCGGGCGCTAACGTCCACGTAATTGATGTTGGTATTGATACTGCTGAGCCTATCCCCGGGCTTATCAACATGCGTGTCGCACGAGGTAGCGGCAATATTGCTTCAGCTCCGGCAATGAGTCGCCGTCAGGCTGAAAAGTTGCTTTTGGTCGTCATATGTTATACGCGGGAGCTGGCAAAAAACGGTGTCACGCTGTTTGGTGTAGGTGAACTGGGGATGGCAAACACGACACCGGCAGCGGCAATAGTCAGCACAATCACTGGCCGGGATCCTGAAGAAGTGGTTGGGATTGGCGCAAACCTGCCGACAGATAAACTGGCTAATAAAATTGATGTTGTGCGTCGGGCGATTACGTTGAATCAACCAAATCCTCAGGATGGTGTTGATGTCCTGGCAAAAGTGGGTGGATTTGATTTGGTCGGAATAGCTGGAGTGATGTTAGGTGCTGCTTCCTGCGGTTTACCCGTGTTGCTGGATGGATTTCTTTCTTATGCTGCTGCGCTCGCAGCCTGCCAGATGTCTCCTGCAATCAAACCGTATCTCATTCCTTCTCACTTGTCGGCAGAAAAAGGCGCGCGTATAGCGCTGTCGCATTTGGGGCTGGAGCCTTATCTCAATATGGATATGCGTTTAGGTGAGGGGAGTGGTGCAGCTCTGGCGATGCCCATCATCGAAGCTGCTTGTGCGATATACAACAACATGGGCGAACTTGCTGCCAGTAATATTGTTCTACCGGGGAATACGACTTCTGATTTGAACAGTTAAAAACGAAAAGTCTGATAAAAGCTATACTTAACCGATAGCTTTCGCGACTTAGGAAAGGGACATGATGCGTCGTGTAAATATTTTTTGCTCATTTGCTCTACTTTTTGCCAGCCATAATAGCCTGGCGGTAACTTATCCATTACCTCCAGAGGGTAGCCGTTTAGTGGGACAGTCGCTTACTGTAACTGTTCCTGATCACAATACCCAGCCGCTGGAGACTTTTGCCGCACAATACGGGCAAGGGTTAAGTAACATGCTGGAAGCGAATCCGGGCGCTGATATTTTCTTGCCGAAGTCAGGCTCGCAACTCACCATTCCGCAGCAACTGATTTTGCCCGCCACTATTCGTAAAGGGATTGTGGTTAACGTCGCTGAGATGCGTCTTTATTACTACCCACCAGACAGTAATTCTGTGGAAGTCTTTCCTATTGGTATCGGCCAGGCTGGGCGAGAAACCCCGCGTAACTGGGTGACTACCGTTGAACGTAAACAAGAAGCACCAACCTGGACGCCAACGCCGAACACCCGGCGCGAATATGCGAAACGAGGGGAGAGTTTGCCCGCATTTGTTCCTGCGGGGCCTGATAATCCCATGGGGCTGTATGCGATTTATATTGGCAGGCTATATGCCATCCACGGTACCAATGCCAATTTTGGTATTGGGCTCCGGGTAAGTCAGGGCTGTATTCGTCTGCGCAATGACGATATCAAATATCTGTTTGATAATGTTCCTGTAGGTACTCGTGTACAAATTATTGATCAGCCAGTGAAATACACAACGGAACCGGATGGATCAAAGTGGCTGGAAGTTCATGAGCCGCTGTCGCGCAATCGTGCTGAATATGAGTCTGACCGAAAAGTGCCATTGCCGGTAACCCCATCTTTGCGGGCGTTTATCAACGGGCAAGAAGTTGATGTGAATCGCGCAAATGCTGCGTTGCAACGTCGATCGGGAATGCCTGTGCAAATTAGTTCTGGTTCAAGACAGATGTTTTAAGAGCGTTGGTAATTAGAAAGCAAAAAGCCTGCTTGAAAGCAGGCTTTTTTGAATTTGGCTCCTCTGACTGGACTCGAACCAGTGACATACGGATTAACAGTCCGCCGTTCTACCGACTGAACTACAGAGGAATCGTGTGAACGGGGCGCATATTAATGGCAGTACATGGTGATGTCAAAGGGTGAAATGCATTTTTTTGTTTGTTTGCTGTCAATTTCAACAAAGTGGTGAGCTTTCAATCTTATTGGGCAATGAACCATCGTGGTGCATACCCTCCTTTTATGGGGCAGGGGAACGCGACTGCTGATAAAAAGAACCTATGACGAATCTATCATAATCTCTTATTTGACAGTTGGTTAGCTTGTACATCAACGCCAAAATAAAACTGGCAAGCATCTTGCAGTCTGGTTGTAAGTAATGGCGGCACTTGGGCCGATTCTTAAAAACCGGAGGCAACATGAACTTCAGACGCCTGAAATACTTCGTAAAAATTGTAGATATTGGTAGCCTGACCCAAGCTGCTGAAGTATTGCATATCGCACAACCAGCGCTCAGTCAGCAGGTTGCCACACTGGAAGGTGAGTTAAATCAACAACTTTTGATTCGCACAAAACGGGGCGTTACGCCAACTGACGCCGGAAAAATTCTCTATACCCATGCGCGGGCCATTTTACGTCAGTGTGAGCAGGCCCAACTGGCGGTGCATAACGTTGGTCAGGCATTATCGGGGCAAGTCTCGATTGGCTTTGCGCCAGGAACCGCTGCGTCATCCATCACCATGCCCTTATTACAGGCGGTTCGCGCTGAATTCCCGGAGGTCGTTATCTATCTTCATGAAAATAGCGGTGCAGTGCTTAACGAAAAACTGATAAATCACCAACTCGATATGGCGGTGATTTATGAGCATTCCCCTGTGGCTGGTGTATCCAGTCAGGCTTTACTGAAAGAAGATCTTTTTCTGGTAGGAACCCAAGATTGCCCGGGGCAAAGCGTTGATGTTAATGCTATTGCGCAAATGAACCTCTTTCTCCCAAGTGATTACAGTGCTATTAGACTTCGTGTTGATGAGGCTTTTTCCCTACGGCGACTCACGGCAAAAGTCATTGGTGAAATTGAGTCTATTGCCACGCTTACCGCAGCGATTGCCAGCGGCATGGGCGTTGCAGTATTACCCGAATCGGCCGCGCGTTCGTTATGTGGCGCAGTAAATGGTTGGATGTCACGCATTACCACTCCTTCCATGAGTCTCTCTTTGTCATTAAATTTACCCGCCAGAGCGAACTTATCGCCACAGGCACAGGCAGTGAAAGAGTTGTTAATGTCAGTGATGAGTTCTCCAGTGATGGAAAAAAGGCAGTGGCAATTGGTGAGCTAAGCGTTATATCGGGATGGAATAAGATGCGGGTTTTTATTATTTGTTATGCCGGGCATTAGACTTTAACAATAACGGGATATCTGAACTGCCCGGAGTTTACCGTGAATTTCCAACAACTAAAGATAATCCGCGAGGCTGCACGTCAGGATTACAACCTGACAGAGGTTGCGAATATGCTTTTTACCTCACAGTCAGGCGTCAGCCGTCACATTCGGGAACTGGAGGATGAACTTGGCATCGAAATATTTGTTCGACGAGGTAAGCGACTGCTGGGCATGACTGAACCGGGCAAAGCATTACTGGTCATTGCAGAACGCATTCTTAATGAAGCCAGTAATGTTCGTCGGCTTGCAGACCTGTTTACCAACGATACGTCTGGCGTTCTCACTATTGCAACGACGCATACTCAGGCACGTTATAGCTTGCCTGAGGTCATTAAAGCTTTTCGCGAACTTTTCCCGGAGGTTCGGCTGGAGCTAATCCAGGGTACACCACAGGAAATTGCGACGTTGTTGCAAAATGGCGAAGCTGATATTGGTATCGCCAGCGAGCGTTTGAGTAATGACCCGCAGCTCGTCGCCTTCCCGTGGTTTCGTTGGCACCATAGTTTGCTTGTTCCACTCGATCATCCCTTGACGCAAATTACACCGTTGACGCTGGAATCAATAGCGAAGTGGCCGTTAATTACTTACCGACAGGGGATTACGGGGCGCTCACGTATTGATGACGCATTTGTCCGCAAAGGTTTGCTGGCAGATATTGTATTAAGTGCGCAGGATTCTGATGTCATTAAAACCTATGTTGCTCTTGGGCTGGGGATCGGATTAGTTGCCGAACAATCCAGTGGTGAACAAGAGGAAAAGAATTTAATCCGTCTGGATACGAGGCATCTTTTCGATGCTAATACTGTCTGGTTGGGACTGAAGCGAGGGCAACTTCAACGTAACTATGTCTGGCGCTTTCTGGAACTTTGTAATGCAGGACTGTCAGTTGAGGATATCAAGCGCCAGGTGATGGAGAATAGTGAAGAGGAAATTGATTATCAGATATAGCAAAAAGCCCGCTATAAAAGCGGGCTTTTCAGAAATTTGGCTCCTCTGACTGGACTCGAACCAGTGACATACGGATTAACAGTCCGCCGTTCTACCGACTGAACTACAGAGGAATCGCTGTTGAGGCACATCTTAACGGCGAAAAATCTTTTGTCAAACCCGATTTTTAAATTTCCCAACTGTTTGCCGTTTCTATCAACAGTTTGTTGCATTTGCAGACAATTTGTTGGCGAAAATCTTTGCAGCTTTGCTGATTCTCCCTCATTATTTGAAATGTGGTTTCACTTTCTGCAATTAAGGTCGGCTTTGAATATCTCCTCTGCTTTACGCCAGGTTGTTCACGGCACTCGCTGGCACGCTAAACGCAAGAGCTACAAAGTGTTGTTCTGGCGCGAGATAACCCCGCTTGCTGTTCCTATCTTCATGGAGAACGCCTGTGTCCTGTTGATGGGTGTCCTGAGCACTTTTCTGGTCAGCTGGCTGGGAAAAGATGCGATGGCCGGCGTGGGATTGGCGGACAGCTTCAATATGGTCATTATGGCATTTTTTGCGGCTATCGATCTTGGTACCACTGTCGTTGTGGCATTTAGTCTCGGTAAGCGGGATCGACGACGAGCGAGGGTGGCGACGCGGCAGTCATTGGTGATCATGACGTTGTTTGCCGTGCTGTTGGCAACGCTTATTCATCATTTTGGCGAACAAATTATTGATTTCGTTGCGGGTGATGCCACGACAGAAGTTAAAGCACTGGCGTTGACTTATCTGGAGCTGACGGTACTTAGTTATCCAGCAGCTGCCATCACTTTGATTGGTAGCGGGGCACTTCGTGGTGCAGGGAATACGAAAATACCGCTACTGATTAACGGTAGCCTGAATATTCTTAATATTATTATTAGCGGCATATTGATTTACGGCCTTTTCTCCTGGCCGGGACTGGGATTTGTCGGGGCTGGGTTGGGGTTAACCATTTCTCGTTATATTGGCGCAGTGGCAATTTTGTGGGTGCTGGCGATTGGTTTTAATCCTGCGCTAAGGATTTCGTTAAAGAGCTATTTTAAACCGCTGAATTTTAGCATTATCTGGGAAGTCATGGGGATTGGTATTCCAGCAAGTGTCGAATCAGTATTATTTACCAGTGGTCGGTTATTAACCCAAATGTTCGTTGCCGGGATGGGGACCAGTGTTATTGCCGGAAATTTTATCGCGTTTTCAATTGCGGCTCTTATCAACTTACCCGGAAGTGCGCTCGGCTCTGCTTCTACGATCATTACAGGCCGAAGGTTGGGAGTAGGGCAGATAGCGCAAGCAGAGATTCAGTTGCGGCATGTGTTCTGGCTGTCCACTCTTGGATTAACGGCCATCGCCTGGCTAACGGCTCCCTTTGCCGGGGTTATGGCATCGTTTTACACCCAGGATCCACAGGTTAAACATGTCGTTGTGATTCTGATTTGGCTAAATGCTTTATTTATGCCTATTTGGTCTGCCTCATGGGTGCTACCCGCTGGATTTAAGGGTGCTCGCGATGCACGTTACGCCATGTGGGTTTCTATGTTGAGCATGTGGGGTTGCCGGGTTGTAGTCGGTTATGTGCTGGGAATCATGCTTGGCTGGGGTGTGGTTGGTGTCTGGATGGGAATGTTTGCCGACTGGGCTGTGCGGGCCGTGCTGTTTTACTGGCGAATGGTTACTGGACGTTGGCTGTGGAAATATCCTCGATCTGAGCCGCAAAAGTGTGAAAAAAAGCCAATTGTGTCGGAATAAACGACAAAGTGCAGATTATTTCAGCAAACGATTTCAAATTTAAAAAACAGGCTTTGACATTGTGGATGGGCATCGCTAATATTCGCCTCGTTCTCACGATTCCTCTGTAGTTCAGTCGGTAGAACGGCGGACTGTTAATCCGTATGTCACTGGTTCGAGTCCAGTCAGAGGAGCCAAATTCAAGTTTTCATGCTTATCTGTACGTCTCTATTTGTTTACGATTCAGTAAGTTAGCGTGAAAATCCTTCCCGGTGCGTATCTGGTTTTCTCTCTGTATCGGGATAATTTGGTGGTCAGATCTGGGGTCAGTTTGGTTCGATTCTGGAGTGACCCCCAAATGTCTTTAAACGATTCTAAAATCCGCAAGTTAAAACCCTCTTCCCGTCTGGTAAAACTCTCCGACTCTCACGGTCTGTATCTGCTCGTCAATCCGGGCGGTTCACGCATCTGGTATCTCAAATATCGTTTCAACGGAAAAGAATCCAGAGTCAGTCTTGGCGCATACCCGCTTGTCTCACTGGCAGAAGCCAGGCAACAGCGCGACGGTATCCGTAAGTTACTGGCGCAGAATATCAACCCGGCGCAGCAGCGCATGGCGGAGAAAGCGGCCTGCTCCCCTGAAAAGTGCTTTAAGGCAGTGGCGCTGGCCTGGCACAAAACCAACAAAAAATGGTCGGCTGATTATGCCGCCCGTATTCTCGCCAGTATGGAAAACCATATCTTCCCGGCGATTGGTCATCTGCCAGTTGCCACTCTTAAAACGCAGGATTTACTGCTTTGTTGCGGGTTATCGAGGATAAAGGCTTTCTGGAAGTCGCGTCCCGAACCCGGCAGCAACTCAGCAACATCATGTGCTATGCCGTTCAGCAGGGGCTTACCGAAAGCAATCCGGCGCAGCATCTGGATGGCGTTGTCGCCTCACCCGTAAAGAATCACTACCCCGCGTTACTGCTGGAGCGGTTGCCCGAACTGCTTGGCCGCATCGGTGACTATCAGCAGGGCCGGGAGTTAACACGGCTGGCGGTGGTGCTGACGTTGCACCTGTTTATCCGTTCCAGCGAACTGCGTTTCGCCCGCTGGAGCGAGATCGATTTCAGGCACAAAATCTGGACCATCCCCGCCACCCGCGAGGCAATCGACAAAGTACGGTTTTCGGGGCGTGGCGCAAAAATACGTACCCCGCATATCGTGCCGCTCTCCCGCCAGGCGATTGCCATTCTGAAACAGATACAGGAGCTTTCCGGCCATCTGGATCTGGTGTTTCCCGGTGATCATAACCCGTACAAGCCAATGAGTGAAAACACCACCAACCGGGCGCTACGCCTGATGGGGTATGATACGAAAACTGAAATCTGCGGGCATGGACTCAGGGCGATGGCCTGTAGCGCCCTGGTGGAGTCGGAGCTGTGGTCACGCGATACGGTGGAGCGGCAAATGAGCCACCAGGAGCGTAACAGCGTGCGGGCAGCCTATGTGCATAAAGCGGAGCATCTGGAGGCCAGAAAGGCCATGATGCAGTGGTGGTCGGATTATCTGGATGTGTGCCGCGAGGGGTATGTTGCGCCGTACATTTATGCCCGGCAGCATAAGGCAGCCTGAATCAGAAATAACGGAAATCATTAAAAATGTAAAAGCAGATCCTGATTGACCGGGATCTGCTTATTGTATTGAGAAGTATTACCATTTTTCTGTTATTATCAATCGGAAAGTATCTAAAAATATTTGGCCCCAAATAATTTTGGTGAAAACCAATCAATAAACCATTTATCAATAGGTAAGTACCGGAAATTATTCCAGTAGAATATTTTCAGGCGATTGCCTATTAATAAATACATTATTGATAGATAAGTGCCTTCTGTGATTTGTCCGCAAATCACAGAAGATGAAAACCTATCAATACGGGATATTTTCACGGAAATACCAATTAATACTCCAGAATATCTCCTGACCATATACTCTGAAACCTGTAAGAACTGCATCAGATATTGAGAGACCATATAGATATAAGTCTGAAATTATTTTGTTTCCAATGATTTCAGGCGAAAACCTATCAATGCATCTGTTTTCAATAGGCAGCCACCTTCCGTGATTAACATGTTAATCACGGAAGGTGAAAAGCTATCAATAATCGATATTTTCACGGAATTACCACTTAATACATCCCAAAAAATGCGCCATAAAATACCGGGCAATCTTTCCTGATACACATTATCACTGCACCAGCTATACAGAGACAAAATAATCTGCACCAGCCCCTGTAAATCGGTTATTTGTGCCAGTGTCCCGCCGCTCTACCTGTTCAGGGTTGTGCCAGTTTCTGGCCCTTTGGTTTTCGGCCCTTTCCGGTCAGGCGCTGTTACCCTTATTGCCCCTTAACCTTTATGACCCTTTCCCTTTCTGACGCAACCAGTTTATTTTGAAATGCTCCATGACAGTCTGCACCAGACTGTATTTTCACCACAGGATAACGATCACAAAGTGCAAAAAAATAACATGAAGCACCGAAGATTGTTAATCTATATGTAGCAGGTAATGATGTCAAAAACTGTCGCAGCATTTTTTATAAAATTATGAGACATTCTGTGGGCATATAATATATGTCACAAGATGCAGGAAAACAAAGAGAGAGTTTTCAGATATAATCCCGCGTTAGAATTAATGTGATGCCCCGGTGAATTTACATTTTAAAATTTCCCTGTCCCGTAATATCGGTAAAAACGATTGAAACACCAACTATTAATCGGGAACGTCTCGAGTGATTACAGGGTAATCACTATAATATCCCGGCAAACTATATTGGTTAAGCAGGAGAATCTGATCAGTTGATATTTATTCGTCATGCTGTAACGATATTTTCACAATATAAACCCGTTCGCCCCCTGCGCCAGATCCGGTACAGAGGGTACGATAAATCGCTGTCGTTACGCAGTAACGTACTATTTTGCGACATTCATGAATTCAGTCATTCCTCCCTCCAGCGGTAGCCGTACACCTGTTTCACCCAGCGACCGCGACCGTCGCCATGACCCAGATCCGTCGCCGTCAGCGCCAGTGACTCCTTTTCGCTGAATCCCTGCGCCAGTATCCAGGACTGTCGTATAACGGGGACGCCCGCCTTTGGTGCCAAATACCACTTTTAGCCGGGTTTCACCGCGGGAAATGGCTTTCAGCCACGTTTTCAGCGACTGTGAACTCTGTACCGCCTCCTGCGAACGCAGCCCCATCAGCCGCGCAATCTCCAGCGCTGCTGCCAGCCCTGCGTCCTGAGTACGGGCTTTCTCCATCACCTGCCTGCGTCCAGCCTGTCTCAGCACGGCCCGCAACGCTGCCATTTCGTTTTGCAACGTTCGTAAACCAATATCCAGCTCCAGCCGTTCCTCAATGTAGCATTCGATATGGCGAACCTTGATCTGCTCCACCCGCTGGATCTGGATATTCAGCGCCCGTAAATGTTCACTGAACCGTTTTGTAATATGGATACGGTCATTCACCGTTTTGAAGCTGCCGCCCGCTTTCTTCGCCAGCGCCTTCATTTCACTGCTTAATTTACTCATGAATCCCTCTGCAACAAAAACAAACAGTCTCCGGCGTGTGCTTTTTGGCTGCGCCAGAACGATACCTTTACGCCGGAGTGGTAGTTTGTTGAGGTTTAGGGAGTTTCAGGCTGTACGCAGTACAGACTGCCTGCGAAGCAGGAGTGTCTCCGGGGCTTCTTGCCCCCCTCGGTATCGATCTTTTTCTCCTTTACTCTTAGCTGACAGCGGCCCCAAAGGGCATGTCAGACGGCGGAAATATGGCGCAGGCCAGAACTGGCGCGGCTTGTGGCGGTGAGTTGTGCGGCGTCACTTTGCTTTTTCGCTGGCGCGACCAAAGTGACGCCTCGTCTGGTGCAGGGGGTAAACGTTACGTTTCTGGTGCAGGGTGACGGTCACGCGGCAGCAAAGCCTGACGGCAATGCAGGCCGCAGCCCGTCAATGTAAGGCGCTGGTTGTCAGCAGAAGATAAAACCCGGCAAAGCCAGAGTGTCAGCCCGTAAAGCCGGGTATCTGGTGCAGTGATGGTGTATATGTACGTCAGTCTCAGATGCAGGTATTTTTGCATCCCCGGCGTTTTCAGAGATCAACGCCGGTAAAGGATGCCATGCTGGCGAAGCCAGGCGCTTCTTTCAGACGTGAAGCGACAAAGGGACTGCCCGGAGGCAGTTTGTTGCAGGCGGGAGACTGCGCCATTATTTCTGGTGCAGGAAGGAAAAACTGTTTCCGGGTTTAAAAGATTGTTTGCTTACCTGGTGACGGAAAAACTGCCGCGCTTCGCTTGTCTTCTCCCGGCGCGCTGCCAGCAAAAGCAGGCAGCGCGCCGGGAGAGTCTGGTTTTACTGTAACAATGCGCCTGACGGTTCAGCCATCAGGATCGGCGTTTATGCATGAGTCTTCCGGTACGGTTGCCCCGATCATCGATGTATCTGGACGGTCAGATAATTTCCGGTGATGTTTCCAGCGCATCCGCAATCAGTTTTTCGCCGCGCGGCCTGGAGCGGGTCAGCGCATTTGCCAGCGTGGAAGACGCCAGCCCGGCCCTGCGGGAAACCTCAGCCAGCGATGTTCCCTTTTTTCTCAGGCCCGCGATAATATCGGCGGGGTGCCAGTCGGGTTGCATCATGCTGGCCTCCCGTCGATAACCTGTATGCCGTCAGCAGTACATATCCAGCGTGGGGCGTTCAGATTGGCGGCAAAATACCAGACCAGTTCGCACAGCAGCCCGGTCAGCGTGGTTTCGGTTTCCGGCAGCAGCACGTGGCCGTTCAGTATCTGCGTCAGCGCCAGGCAGTAATCGCAGAGTGATCCTGCATCAGGCTCAAAACCGGGTGAAACATCGGGAAGATCATTCGTAATAAACCCGTCAATCAGATGTGGTGGGATCGGCTCGTTCAGCGTGGGCCGCAACAGTGCAAGACAGGTATTAAGCCTGCCACAGAGCGCCGTTTTCAGCGCCGGATCGCAGCACTCGATGAGCGTTGTGGCAACGCGATCGCAGTACTCCGCCAGATCGGTGAAATCGGTAGCGGCACTAAAGGGAACAGCAAGTAAATTGCATTCAGAGGTGAGAGTAGTCGCCATAAGGCCGTCTACAGTGAGTGATAAATATTCCAGCCACTGGAGAGGCTAATCTCACGGGTGGTGGAACCGGACGGGGTTAGCCTTACCAGCCTCACTGACACTGGCGCGTCTTTCGACGCCCCCGCCCGATCCCGCCATTGAGATGAGACCGTGCGCGACACACAAATATTGTATCGTCAGTGAGGATCTTCAGGAGGCTAATCCCGACGCCTGATTTTGCAGGCGCGGCGCAACAATACAATGTTCGGTAATTTTCAGCAAGAGGTTTAGCGGAAGCAGACGCACAGGAAAATACAATCACGCGATAAATATTAAATACAATTATATTTATATAAAATATATATTGAGCAATATGCAGACACTTTCCAGTAAATATCCTGTCAGTTAATTCGTCCCGTTGATATCAGTCAAAAAAATAAATGTAAAAAGAGCGTATTTCGTTTCATACAGTAACGTTATTTATCATTTTGTCCGGTGTCGCCAGCATCAGGCCAGATGAACCATAAAAAAGGATATCAGCGATGAGCGGAAAACCGGCAGCACGTCAGGGCGATGCCACAATGAAAGGTGGCCCGATAGTCCAGGGGTCGGCAGGCGTGAGGATTGGCGCGCCAACCGGCGTGGCCTGTTCAGTGTGCCCCGGCGGATTCACTTCCGGTAACCCGGTGAATCCGCTGCTCGGTGCAAAAGTACAGCCCGGCGAAACCGATTTCGCGCTGCCCGGCCCGTTACCGTTCGTGCTCTCCCGCACCTACAGCAGCTACCGGACGAAAACCCCTGCGCCCGTCGGTATCTTCGGTCCTGGCTGGAAAGCACCCTTTGATATCCGCTTACAGATACGCGATAACGAACTGATACTCAATGATAACGGTGGCAGAAGCATTCATTTTGAGCACCTGTTTCCCGGTGAGGATGGCTTCAGCCGCAGCGAATTATTCTGGCTGGTGCGCGGCGGCGTGGCGAAACTGAATGAAAGTCACCGTCTTGCCCCACTCTGGCAGGCTCTGCCGGAAGAACTCCGCATGAGTCCGCATATTTATCTGGCGACGAACAGTCCGCAGGGGCCGTGGTGGATACTCGGCTGGAGTGAGCGGGTACCGGGTGTGGATGAGGTGCTGCCTGCGCCATTGCCGCCGTACCGGGTGCTGACCGGCCTGGTGGACCGCTTCGGGCGTACCCTGACCTTCCGGCGTGAGGCAGTTGGCGAATTTACCGGGGAAATCACCGGCGTGACCGATGGCGCAGGCCGTCAGTTCCGCCTGGTGCTGACCACGCAGGCGCAGCGGGCGGAAGAGGCCCAGCAGCAGGCGGTTGCAGCCGGAGCAAAACGACCAGATATCCCGGTTTCATTGCCGGACTATACAGAATATGGCCGGGATAACGGCATCCGCCTGTCAGCGGTGTGGCTGACGCATGACCCGGAATACCCGGAGAATTTACCTGCCGCGCCACTGGTGCGCTACGACTGGACGCCACGCGGTGAACTGGCGGCGGTGTATGACCGCAGCGGTACGCAGATGCGCCACTTTACTTACGATGATAAATACCGGGGCCGGATGGTGGCGCACCGTTACGCAGGCAGGCCGGAGATGCGTTACCGCTACGACGACATCGGGCGCGTGACGGAACAACGTAATCCGGCGGGTTTAAGCTACACCTATCAGTATGAGAAAAACCGCATCATCATCACCGACAGCCTGAACCGGTGCGAGGTGCTGCATACAGAAGGCGAAGCCGGGCTGAAACGGGTGGTGAAAAAAGAGCACGCTGACGACAGCGTCACACAGAGTCAGTTCGATTCCATTGGCCGCCTTCAGTCACAGACGGATGCGGCAGGCCGGACGACAGAATACAGTCCGAATGTGGTGACGGGTCTCGTCACACGCATCACCACGCCGGACGGCAGGAAATCGGAATTTTACTATAACAACCAGAACCAGTTAACCTCAGCATCCGGGCCTGACGGACTGGAAATGCGCAGGAAATATGATGAGTACGGGCGTCTGACGCAGGAAACCGCTCGCAACGGCGATATCACCCGCTACAGTTATGATAATCCGCACAGTGAATTACCCTCTGCAACTGAAGATGCGACGGGTAGCCGCAAGCAGATGACGTGGAGCCGTTACGGGCAGTTACTGACTTTCACCGACTGCTCAGGCTACCAGACCCGTTATGAATACGACCGCTTTGGTCAGATGACGGCGGTCCACCGTGAGGAAGGTGTCAGTCTTTACCGCAGCTATGACAGCCGTGGTCAGTTAATCTCGGTGAAAGATACGCAGGGCCGTGAAACGCAGTATGAGTACAACGGTGCAGGCGACCTGACCGCCATTATCACGCCAGACGACAACAGAAGCGAGACACAGTACGATGCGTGGGGAAAGGCCGTCAGTACCACGCAGGGCGGGCTGACGCGCAGCATGGAATACGACGTTGCCGGACGTGTCATCAGCCTGACCAACGAGAACGGCTGTCACAGCGACTTCAGTTACGATGTGCTCGACCGCCTGATACAGCAGAGCGGCTTTGACGGGCGGACGCAACGTTACCGTTACGACCTGACCGGGAAACTCACGCAGAACGAGGATGAGGGGCTTGTCACCCTCTGGCACTACGACGAATCGGACCGTATCACACACCGCACGGTGAACGGCGAACCGGCAGAGCAGTGGCGGTATAACGCCCACGGCTGGCTGAAAGAAATCAGCCACCTGAGCGAAGGTCACCGGGTGGCGGTGCATTACGGCTATAACCGTAAGGGACGTCTCACCGGCGAGCGCCAGACGGTGCATAACCCGGAGACGGGGGAACTGCTCTGGCTGCATGAGACAAAACACGCCTACAACGAACAGGGTCTGGCAAACCGCGTCACGCCGGACTGCCTGCCTGCTGTGGAGTGGCTGACCTACGGCAGCGGTTACCTGGCGGGGATGAAGCTGGGCGACACGCCGCTGCTGGAGTACGCGCGCGACCGCCTGCACAGAGAAACGGTGCGCAGCTTTGGCAGCATGGCAGGCAGTAATGCCGCATACGAACTGACCAGCACATACACCCCCGCAGGCCAGTTACAGAGCCAGCACCTGAACAGCCTGGTGTATGACCGTGACTATGGGTGGAATGACAACGGCGACCTGGTGCGCATCAGCGGCCCGCGACAGACGCGGGAATACGGCTACAGCGCCACGGGCAGGCTGGCGAGTGTGCGCACCCTCGCACCGGACCTGGACATCCGCATCCCGTATGCCACGGACCCGGCGGGCAACCGGCTGCCGGACCCGGAGCTGCACCCGGACAGTACACTCACAGTGTGGCCGGATAACCGCATCGCGGAGGATGCGCACTATGTCTACCGCCACGATGAATACGGCAGGCTGACGGAGAAGACGGACCGCATCCCGGCGGGTGTGATACGGACGGACGACGAGCGGACCCACCACTACCACTACGACAGCCAGCACCGCCTGGTGTTCTACACGCGGATACAGCATGGAGAGCCACTGGTCGAGAGCCGCTACCTCTACGACCCGCTGGGACGGCGAATGGCGAAAAGGGTATGGCGGCGGGAGCGTGACCTGACGGGGTGGATGTCGCTGTCGCGTAAACCGGAGGAGACATGGTACGGGTGGGACGGCGACAGGCTGACGACGGTGCAGACTGACACCACGCGTATCCAGACGGTGTACCAGCCGGGAAGCTTCACGCCGCTCATCAGAATCGAAACAGACGTGACCGAACTGGAGAAAGCGCAGCGGCGAAGCCTGGCGGAGAAGTTACAGCAGGAAGGGAGTAAAGATGGTCACGGCGTGGTGTTCCCGCCTGAACTGGTGCGGCTGCTGGACAGGCTGGAGGGGGAAATCCGGGCAGACCGTGTGAGTGACGAAAGCCGGGCGTGGCTTGCGCAGTGCGGGCTGACGGTGGAGCGGCTGGCGGCACAGATCGAGCCAGTTTATTTGCCTGAGCGAAAAATACATCTTTATCACTGCGACCACCGGGGACTGCCGCTGGCGCTTATCAGTACTGAAGGTGCAACGGAATGGCGTGGGGAGTATGACGAGTGGGGGAATCAGCTTAATGAGGAGAACCCGCATCATCTGTTCCAGCCATACCGCCTGCCGGGGCAGCAGTACGATGATGAATCGGGGCTGTGCTATAATCGTTATCGTTACTACGAGCCGTTACAAGGGAGGTATATTACACAGGACCCGATTGGGTTAAATGGGGGGTGGAATTTATATAAATATCCGCTGAATCCAATAAATTATGCAGATCCTCTTGGCTTAGCCGTAGATATAAACCACTTCCCAGTCAACGAAGACATACGAAATTATGCAGAGAAAGTTTGGAATAATCCTAATATCATTACAATTGGAACACATGGTGATCCTCAATCAGTATATGATGAAAATTATAATAAGATAGATGTCAAGACATTAGCTAATGAGGTTCGAAATCATCCTAAATTTAAACCTGGAATGTCAGTAAGACTGTTATCCTGTAATACAGGAAAAGGAAATAACTCTTTTGCACAGCAATTGGCAGATGAACTAGGTGTGAGAGTCTATGCTCCTGACCAATATGACTGGTACTATTCAAATGGTAAGGTAGAGCCTTGGGGAGGATTCTATGATGCAAACAATCAATTGCAAATGGACACGAATCAGCCTGGACATGAGTTTACATTCAAGCGAAGGAAACCATAGGTATGAGGTATTTTCTCTTTATATTTATAACAATCCCCCTTATCTCTGGAGGTCATATGAGTAATGATAGCGAAAAGATAATATCAACATATTCGCTCAATTTTTTATCACCAGATGATGTGAGGAAAGAAGAACTTAAGGCATCACAAGGTGATAGTGATGCTGCATTTAAATTGTACAAATATTACCTTTTTTGCGAGCCAAAATCATACAGAAAACAGCACGAATGGTTAATAATATCGGCAAATAATGGAAATGCTATAGCTCAATATAACTTATCAAGAGAACTTGAGTCAGAAGGAAAAGTAGATGAATCAATACAATGGCTGAAAAAATCAGCGGAACATGGTAATAATTATGCACAATATCAGATGTCAAAATATTTATTAAAAATAGGTGATATTAGAGGATCGGAATATTATCTAAACTTATCTGCGGATAACGGATGTGTATTTGCAATAAAAGATATTATCAAAAATATGATGGATAGTGGAAGGTACGATGACGCCCTCATTTGGGTTGAAAAATTGAAAAAATTGTATCCTGACACAAATACCGAACTTTACATACAAAAAATAACGCAGAAAAAAAGCAATCCAAATAATAATTATATATAATTACTCGCACAGAGTTACAGTATTGCAAGAAATATATCTAGCATATAAAGTCGCCGCCAGTAAAGATAAAGTACTGTGTAATCCTTCCTCCCATATAGGGGTAAAAACTTAGCATCCAGTGCCCTCGACTTAATTTTTAGTATTTTCTCTGTGAAGTGACACTTCGTAGGATTCAGTTCATGTTTACCAGAAAAAAGGTGGTCATTCTGGTGGTCTTGACAATCTCGATTTTTTGTTTTAGCTTTCCAATCAGCCAATTAATGGCTACGGCGATCCCAGTCAGAGGAGCCAAATTTTAGTTTTGAGACATCTCTATGAGTCTCAAGACAGTTAAAAAATAAAAATTATTTTTACCCGGTTACCTTGTAAAAAAGTGACCGGGTTTTTTGATTTCTGTGTTTCGTGCGCTTAATCGAGTCTCACGCTTCAGTGAGCAAATTGCCCCCCAACAGACATCACGATTCGCAAGGTCAAAAACTTCGTTCCGTGAAGTACCGTACAAAGGTATAGAGAAAAATACCTTATGCTGGATGTCGCTGTCGCGTTTTTATCGGGAAACTATGCGTAATTGCCACTTTGCCTTCTGTAATCAGAAAAAGAAGAACTGGAATTTTAATAAATATTATTTCTCTGGGAATGGGGATTTTTTATAATCAATATGACGAGTTGAACATTATATTTTTATAATGATTATATGAGATTAAAGAAATCTGCCATAAAGACAGATTTCTTTAAAATATAATTAGAGATTTGCGACGTTATGATAAACTTTTTGTACATCGTCGTCATCTTCAAGGGCATCAACAAGCCCTTCAAAGATTTCTAAATCTTCTGGGGAAAGCTCAACTTCAGATTGAGCAATCATTTCTAATTCTGTTGTTGAGAACTCAGTGATTCCAGCTGCTTTTAGAGCCGCGATTCCTTTATGAAGGTCAGTAGGTTCAGTATAAATAACAATATTACCTTCTTCTTCAGTTACATCACGAACATCAACTTCAGCTTCAAGTAAAATTTCAAAAATATGGTCAGGGTCTGTTCCTTTAAATACAATCACACCCGTATTGTCAAACATATAGCTGACAGAACCTGCCGCTCCGATATTGCCGCCTTTTTTATTGAAAATTGTGCGAACGTTAGCAATCGTACGGTTAACATTGGAAGTCAAGGTCTCAGCGATAATCATTGAGCCATTAGGACCAAAGCCTTCATAACGGCCCTGCACGAACGTTTCATCTCCGCCGCCTTTGGCTTTATCAATTGCTTTATCAATAACATGCTTTGGAACTTGTGCCTGCTTTGCTCGTTCAATAACGAATTTTAAAGATGTGTTTAATTCTGGATCGGGTTCACCTTGTTTGGCAGCGGCATAGATTTCTACACCGAATTTTGCATAAATTTTAGACGTCGCACCGTCTTTAGCCGTTTTTTTAGCAACAATATTGGCCCATTTACGTCCCACTGGAATGATCTCCTCGAAAATTTATTTACATTACTGGTAAATCGTTAACATGTGTTAATTCGGCATATTATATCATAACAGGAAAAATCTCGTCTATTAGAAATAAAAATATTCTAAAGTCATAATCTTATATTTAATTTCATAAAAAATTATATTGTTGGCGGGATTTTTTATAATTGTGTTTTGAAAGCATACTTGCTTTTAATATGTGGGAATTATTAAGACGATAATAAAACTCGCATCTGTCCAAGAAAGCAAACAGCCCGCGTTTATTGCAGGCTATTTGCCAGATGTCTTACTTACTCCTTCACATCTATTTCTGATAAGAAGGTTCAGAACTTATTATCGGAACGGCGGCTCATTAAAGGTTCGTAATTTACGTGAATGCAGTCGGTCGCCTTCTGCGCGCAGCAAATCGATCGCCCGAATGCCAATTTGCAGGTGTTCGGAAATAGCGCCTTCATAAAAACGGTTAGCCTGACCGGGAAGTTTAATCTCACCATGTAATGGTTTATCTGAAACACACAGTAGTGTCCCGTATGGCACGCGGAAACGATATCCTTGCGCGGCAATGGTTGCACTTTCCATATCAATTGCTACGGCCCGGCTTAAGTTAAAACGAAGTGCAGAAGCTGAGTAACGTAATTCCCAGTTCCTGTCATCTGTGGTTACCACAGTACCAGTACGTAGCCGCTGTTTGACTTCCTCACCGGGCCTGCCGCTGACTAACTTGGTGGCGTCATAAAGCGCACGTTGCACTTCAGCAATACTCGGAATAGGAATATCGGGCGGCAGTACCGCATCAAGAACGTGGTCATCGCGTAAATAAGCGTGTGCAAGTACATAATCTCCAATGGCCTGGCTTTCACGTAAGCCACCACAGTGACCAATCATCAACCAGACATCCGGGCGCAGCACCGCCAGATGATCGCAGATGGTTTTAGCATTTGACGGTCCCACGCCAATATTCACCAGAGTAATACCCTGACCATCGGCGGTAATTAAATGCCATGCGGGCATCTGGTGTTTTTTCCATGCAAGGTCGGAAATGGCTTCTTCTGGCGCTTCGGTTTCGGCGGTGATCCAGTTCCCGCCAGCACAAGAAAGGGCAATGTAGGGACTATCAGGATCGAGGATCTGGCTGCATCCCCAACGAACGAATTCATCCACATAACGTGTGTAGTTGGTAAACAAGACGAACGGCTGAAAATGTTCAACTGGCGTACCGGTATAATGGCGCAACCGCGCAAGGGAAAAATCGACGCGGCGCGCATCAAAATGCGATAGCGGGGAGAATTCCGTTGGATGATAAATGCCGTCTGCAGTTTCATCGCCAATTTGCGCCAGTTCTGTTGTCGGGAAATAGCGAGTTAACCCAGCGCTCATTGAGCGATCAAGTGTCAATTCAGAGCCATCGATGACATAAGGATAAGGGATTTCATGCTGCGAGGGTTGCACCGAGATATGCGCACCATAATCCTGATACAGCAACGTAAGTTGTTCATTGAGATACGAACGAAAGAGAGTAGGGCGAGTAATCGTGGTGGTGTAGCTGCCTGCGTGGGTAAAACGACCAAATGCGCGCGTTTTGGGGGGATTGGTTGTGCTACCGTCCCAGGTTACGGTCAGTGATGGATAGACAAAAAGACCTTGTTTGCGGGCGTTTTCATCAGGTAATTCGCCACTTGTAATATATTTGCCAATGGCGTTGCGTAAAGCGACTACAGATTGCTCATACAGCGCGTCGAGTTTATCCAGTGCCTGAGCTGGGGTCAGACCGGAGCCCTTATTATTCATGTGTGTCTCCTGTTCCATACAATTACCGCACATCCGATAGTATGTCACAGGAATGTGAAACAAAAGTTTAAGGCGAAGATCGGATGATCTTCGCCAGGCTATTAAGCGCGTTGATTGTCTTTCATCAACAAAGCGGTCATTGCGGAAATCAGGCATCCAGCCAGCAAATAAATAGCGACGCTATGCCAGTTCCCGGCAAAGTAAGTGATGAGTGCAGCGGCAATAAAAGGTGTAAATCCACCGCCAACCACACTGGCAACCTGATAACCGACTCCAGCGCCACTATAGCGATAACTGGCACCAAACATTTCGGTAAACATCGGTTGTTGTACACACACCACCATATCATGCGCAATGTTTGCCAGCATGATGGAGAAGAAAACTATCCAGAAAATAGATTGTGCTTCAAGCGCCATAAAGAAAGGAAATGCGCTCAACGTTCCGAATAACGCACCTGTGATATAAACCCTGCGGCGACCAAAACGATCGGCAAGCCAGGCAAAACAGGGAATTGTCAGGCAGCTTAATCCACCGACCAGCAAACCAATATTAAGGAAAAGTTCGCGCGGTAACCCCATATTCTGGGTTGAATAATTAAGTGCAAAGGCAGTAACAATGTACATCGTCAGCAACTCGCACAGTCGTAGTGCAATAATCTTCAGGAAAGCACCGGGATGTCGTAACAGAGCTTCGATAACCGGGATGCGTTTTTTCGCGGCCGCTTGATTATGTTGCTGTTGTTCAAATTCCGCGGACTCCTCCATGCCATTGCGCACCCACAATGCTCCCAGTACCAGTACGATGCTAAACAGGAAAGGAATGCGCCAGCCCCAGCTTAAAAACTGTTCGTCAGTCGTCATCATACTGATCAATGAAACCAGTCCGGTTGAAAGCAGTAAACCTACTCCGTAGCCAACTTGTACACCGCTACTGTAAAAGGCTTTTTTATTTTTCGGCGCACTTTCAACGGAAAGCAACGCTGCGCCTCCCCATTCGCCGCCGACGGCAAATCCCTGAATGGCACGCAGTGTCACCAGCAAAATAGGTGCCCACCACCCAATGGTCGAGAATGAAGGAAGAATACCAATCAAGGCTGTCGCGATGCCCATCATCCAGACGGTCAGCATTAACATGCGCTTACGTCCCAGTCGGTCGCCAAAGTGACCGAAAATGACACCGCCTAGCGGTCGGAAAAGGAAGCCGACACCAAAGGTGGCAAATGCGGCGAGCGTTCCCATCGCCGGGCTTACTTGCGGGAAAAACTCGCGATTAAACACCAGTGCGGCGGTAATGCCATAGAGTAAAAAATCATACCAGTCGACGACGGCACCAGCGAAACTGCCTAACGCAGCTCGTCGGGCGCGACTTAACGAAAGCGTCCCTTCATCGGGACGAGTGGAGATGAGCGTGGAGTCCATAATGATCCTGTTTGTACTGTCTTTTTATAATTAGTATGGAAAAGGTAACTCACATTGCCGTCGATCTATAAACGAACCTTATGAGACTACCTCGACAGAGCGCATCTGCAAATGATTTTATGGCTGATTAGCGGCAACATGAAAAATTCGATGGAAGATGAAAGCACGGGCGTTGCTGGTGTTGTTTAAGGATTAAGCAGAGCACCCACAGGTTCGAGATATGAAACATAAAAGTCCGCATATGTACAAAATAGCACCCTGATGAGTCTGATAGACTGCATTGCATTATAACCAGTAGGGAGGCGAGGTTAGGTATGTTTTTAGCATCATTGTTGAGACGTATTGCATTTAGTTACTACGATTATAAAGCTAATAATTTCAATATTGGAAAAACAGACTTTGTTGTCATCCATATTCCCGATCAAATTGGCGATGCTATGGCCATCTTTCCAGTTATTCGGGCGATTGAAATGCATAAAATAAAGCATCTTTTAATTGTTACTTCGACTATTAATTTAGAAGTCTTTAATGCGCTCAAACTTGAACAGACTAAATTAACATTAGTTACAATGACTATGCAGGATCACGCAACATTAAAAGAAATAAAAAATTTAGCGAAGAACATAACACTGCAATACGGTACGCCGGATCTTTGTATAGAGGCGATGCGTAAAAAGAACCTGAAAACGATGATATTTATCAGTCAGTTGAAAGCAAAAACGAATTTTCAGGTTGTTGGTTTAACCATGAAGTGCTATTCCCCTTTGTGTAAGGACGCGTCCCGGATGGATCAGAGTCTCCGGGCTCCCGTACCCATGACATGGGCATTTATGATGCGTGAGGCGGGTTTTCCAGCAGTCAGGCCAATATATGAATTGCCACTAAGTGAGGATGTACTCGATGAGGTGCGCGAGGAAATGCGATCGTTAGGAGCTTACATTGCGCTCAATTTAGAAGGTAGTGCACAGGAACGTACATTTTCATTATCGATAGCAGAAAATCTAATAGCAAAAATTCAAAGTGAAACAGATATGCCAATAGTGATCGTTCATGGACCAAAAGGGGAAGATAAAGCCAGGGTATTAGTGGATTGTTATAATAATGTCTTCCGTTTATCCTTATCACCCTCGATTAAACGTTCGGCAGCAATCATAAAAGATGCTTATATCGCAATAACTCCTGACACCTCAATATTACATATGGCAAGTGCCTATAATACCCCCGTTGTTGCAATTTATGCTGATTACAAAACGCGATGGCCCGCAATGGCCGATGTTTCGGAGTCAGTCGTCGTTGGGCAAAAAATTGACAATATAAGTCTGGATGAATTCGCAAAGGCATTAAAAAGTGTTTTGGCGAGAATATGAGGCAGTATTTATGCATATTAATGCCGATCTGTTATGAACGGTGGTGTCATCAATACTCTGTGGCTGGTCAATCATTACAGAAAGCCAGTCTTTGGAGCAAAGCTGTACTCACCGGATACAACCATAGTCACACCGAACGCGAATCTGGCGGTATCGCATTTTTATTTATTCATTTTCTGTGAGAGAAGGGCAAGTTCTGTAGAGGGAATGTAAAAAAGAGTGCCCCGAATGGAGCACTCTTTAAGGAATTATAGCGGAAAATCAGAGGTTTTTATAACATGTCGCATGAGCAAACCCAAGCTTTTCATATACACTTTGCTCACCTGTTGCCAGAGAAATTACGTATTGTTCGCTTGAGTTTGCGGGACTAGATGACCAATACATATTTGATTGAAAACCAGCTTCAGTCGTGTAATGCCCCATATCTCCCCATTCACTGTACAGTGACCCGATGCCTCGGGAACGACTATGGTTTAAATGGTCTCCAAGGGGAAGTGTGTAGCCATTGCTACTGCAAAAATTTTCAGCAAGGCTGTATATCATGAAAGCATCGCCGGCGTTCACCCACCAACTCTTCACTCGGATTTCGTATATATAGCTAGGGCCGCCTGTTTTTGGCGTCGCCGTAATCCTCTCCCATTTGCTGCCGACATTTTTAAATGTCACTTTACCGGTAGCATCAACATCGACCCAGGAGCCAGAGCTTGAAAACTCATAATCAGCCGCCGTTTTTCCTGGAGCAAAGTTGTCATTATTCAACTGATAATACGCCCCGGTGAATCCCTGCGAAGGGAATGTAGTTGTTGGTAGGTTAGCACCATTGACCAACACTGTACCGCTCATTATTTTGTCTTCTGCGCGAGTGAATTGTATTGTGGTACTCAGACCCGCTTGATGAACACCATTCAATACAGGGATCAGCGTTGCGATACCCTCTCCGCCGCCTGTAACAGTGGCTTTGTAATCACCGTTGATATTTTGACTGTAATCAATTGCGCTAATTTTCACATAGGGCACGTTAGTACCTGATTGCACAAATTCCATCCCTTCAGAAACTTTGATCGGATTGCCTGATATATCGTACAAAACAAGATGTAGCTCAGCACTATCGGTATAGTCCCCTTTCAGTGATGACCGATTGTTCTTAAGGACGGACTGCGAGGCGTCAGCCGGGCCTGCCACCAGCGTTATATCTACTGTTTGCATTCCACCAGCGGTCGTGACTGCGCTTACCGTGACGCTACCTGTCATCGCTCCTTTCACGCTTGTTGTCGCGATTCCGTTTTGATCGGTCACCGCTGTTAATGTCGTTAATGTGGCAGAGCCGCTTTTTAAGGCGAAGTACACAGTGAGACCTTCGATCAGGTTACCACTGCCATCCTCAACCGTTGCCTTTAAGGTACTTAAATCACTGTTGGTGGCGGCGATAGTCGATGGATCAGCGATAAAGCTAGCAACATGTGCGGTGCTTGAGTTGCCAGTGACTTTCACGGTTGTCTGTGTCTGTATTGTTACGCCGTTATGGAACGATGCAGTCACCGTATATGTACCGACTTTATTGCTGGTCAGAACGACTGGTGCCTGACCTGAAGAGTTGGTTCTCACTTTTCCGCCACTTAACGTTGCACCTTCTGGCGTTACGCTAAAGTTGATGACCTGACCTTCCACTGGAGTGCCATTTGCAGAAGTTAGCGTTGCCGTCAGAGTTGCACCTGTTGGGGAATTGACACCGATAAGCGGGCTGGACGCCGTGAGTGTCAGTTTTTCATCAATAGCCTCCAGTTGTTTCTCAATTGAGGCTCCATTCGCCAGGGATGCTTTCACCATATACGAACCGTTTCTTTCGGGCGTCATGGTGACCTCGGCTATACCCTGCGTATTAGTAGACACCGTATTCTGGCTGATGATCATTTGCGAGGATGGCTCTGCACTGAATGTCACGGGTTGATGCGCAACCGGGTTGCCAAACTGGTCGTTAACGTGAGCTTTAACTGCTACGTCTTGTGCGACCATTACCTGACCTTCAGGTATCTCCAGACTGGTAAACGTCGCAGAATTAACATCTGCACTGGCATTCAGTAATCGCGAGATGACTTCAGTAGGTTTATCTGCCAGAGAGGCTGAAACTGTTTTCAGTCCGACCTCGGTGCTTGTCACAAGAATTTCAGCGAATCCCTGACTATCCGTTTCAACGCTGGTGCTGCTTAGCGTGACGGAGGTTCCGCGGAAATTAACTTTTATGCCTTCTACCGGGTTGCCGTTAGCGTCAGTGACGCTTGCCGTCATGGTTGCGCCCTCGGTCGTGCTGACGACGAATGAGTATACAGAGGTTAAGGAGGTCAGTTTTGCGGTACCAGCATCGGCAATCAACGTCACCTGTTTCGTATCACTGACACCATAATTGTTCACGCTAACTGTCACGGGGTAGGTGCCGGATTTTGTACCGCTCAGTGTAACTTCAGCCTTGCCGTTGATGTCTGTAATGGCGGAACCGCCTTGTCCGAGAGTGAAGCTTGCGCTCACATCTGCCGGTAGCGTGAATGTCACCGCCTCATTGGCTAACGGGTTGCCGTTTCCATCAGTCACTGTTGCCTGAAGTGTGGTCATCCCAACGTTATTGGCGATAAAGTTGTCCTCGGTAACGTTAAGATTAACCTGCGCAGTGAGCGTATCCGCAGTAAAGTTCACCACCAGTTGTCCGCTCTTACCGCCAGCCATCGATGCTGTAACAGTATGAGCGCCTGCTTTTGTACCTTTCAGCGTGACTTTCGCTTTGCCTTCAGTATCCGTAATCGCTTTACCGCCATCGCTCAGCGTGAAGTTCGCCCTCACATCTTCCGGCAGAGTAAATGTTACCTCAGTGTTGGCTATCGCATTGCCCTCTGTATCAGCGACTGTTGCTGTGAGTGTCGTGAGATCGTTATTGTCGGCAATCACCGGATCCTTAGAGGCTGCCAGCGAGATTTCAGCATTCGCGACGTTCGGCACATAGGTCACTGTTTGTTGCATCGAATCACCATTTTCGAGGGTTGCCGTCACTTGATAAACCCCGGCTTTTGTAGCGGTAAAGCTTGCGTAAAAATTGCCGTAGTAGTTGGTAGTATATATACCGTTATTACTGGGGGTCACGCCTTCACTTGGTGAAACGCTGAGGGTCACCTGATGCTGGGGGACACCGTTGCCGTAATTATCCTTCACCTCAATATACAGACTGGTTGTCTCGCCTGCGGAGACTGTATCAAAAAGTGCATGTAGCAAAGTGAGATGTGCCGTAGACGCATCAGCATTGACATTAATTGATGTGCTAAGCGTGGAGCTACCATTTTCCAGACTGGCCTCAACGGTATCTGGTCTCGCTCCTGATTCTATCGAGGAGCGGGTATTGGTATAAGTGACGGTAGCCTTACCCTGTTCGTTCGTTACGGCTTGGCCGCCATTCGTCATTTCGGCAGAGTTTGTTCTGCTGGTGAAGTTCACAGTCACACCTTTCACCGGAAAGCCATTATTATCAACGACTGTGGCGGTAATGACGCTGCCGGTGCTGTTCTGCGGGGTACCGGCGAATATGCTGTCTGGGACAGGCGTCAACTCGATAATTTTTGCCGCCGCTGTGTCGCCAATAAAATGCACAGTTTTGTTGTCGCTGGCACCAGTATTAGCCAGTGATGCAGTGACCGTCTGCTCACCAAAGGCAACGCCTGCGAGAGTGGCCTGCGCGATGCCAGACTCATTGGTATTACTTTCCCCTGGGGTCAGGGTGAGTCCTGAAGAAGCTGTGCTGAATGTTACCGGAAGATTGTTCACCTCATTGTCGAACTGATCTTTGACCGTTGCAGTTAGCGTTGCGCTATCGACGCCATTACCTGTTATCTCATTTTTTGATATCTGCAGGACAACCTGAGCCGAGGTTTTGTCCGCCACAAACGTTACCGGCTGCGAATCACTGGTATTGTTATTACTCAGCGTTACGGTAACCGTATGCGTGCCCGCTTTTTTGCCTTTGAGGGTGACATGCGCTTCGCCATTGGCCTGAGTGATGGCAATACCGTTATTTTCGAGGGTAAAGTTTGCCGCAACGTCCTGTGGCATGGTGAAGTTCACCGTTATTCCCGCCACCGGATGATTCGACGGATCTTTCACCGTTGCCGTCAGCTGCACGCTGTCGCTGTTATTCGTCACCACCTGTTGAGCAGGGATATTCAGCGTGACCTGCGCGTTGCTGGCATCGGGCGCAATATTGACTGTCTTCGTATCGTTGTTGCCGTTAGGCAGTGTGGCTTCGGCTGTATGAACACCCAAAACCGTGCCCTTAAGGGTAACTTCAGCAACACCACTGTCGTTTGTATTGCTCGTGCTCTGACTAAGTTGTGTATCAGCCGGGTTAGTACTAAAGGTGACCGGTAGATCTATTACTACGTTATCAAAAGGATCTTTCACTGTTGCTGTCAGCGTTGTCTCATCCACGCCATTCCCAATGATTTCCGCTTTCGAGGTTTGCAGAACGACAACTGCGCTGTCCTTATCCGCCACGAATGTGACTGGCTGCGCATCGCTGGCATTATTGTTACCCAGCGTTGCGGTAACCGTATGCGTGCCCGCTTTTTTACCTTTGAGCGTGACATGCGCTTCCCCATTGGCCTGAGTGATGGCAATACCGTTATTTTCGAGGGTAAAGTTTGCCGCAACGTCCTGTGGCATGGTGAAGTTCACCGTTATTCCCGCTACCGGATGATTTGACGGATCTTTCACCGTCGCCGTCAGCTGCACGCTGTCACTGTTATTCGTCACCACCTGTTGAGCAGGGATATTCAGCGTGACTAGCGCGTTGCTGGCATCGGGCGCAATATTGACTGTCTTCGTATCTCTGTTGCCGTTAAGCAGTATGGCTTCGGCTGTATGAACACCCAAAACCGTGCCCTTAAGGGTAACTTCAGCAATACCGTTCTCATTAGTATTACGCGCGTTCAGACTCAGTTGCGTGTCTGCGGGAGAGGTGCGGAAGACTACTGACAGATTTTTAACCACGTTATCAAAAGGATCTTTCACTGTTGCTGTCAGAGTCGTCTCATCCACGCCATTCCCAATGATTTCCGCTTTCGATGTTTGTAGAACGACAACCGCTCTGTCTTTATCCGCCACAAACGTCATTGGCTGTGCATCGCTGACATTGCTGTTAGCCAGACGAGCCGTGATCATATGCGTGCCCGCTAACGTGCCGGTCAGGGAGGCGATTGCAACCCCGTTACTATCCGTCATGCCTTTTCCGCCGTTGCTAATCGAGAACCGACTTGCGACGTCGTTTGGCACAGAGAAGGTGATTTCTTTATCTTTTAGTGGGTTGCCATTTTTATCCTGCAAGGTTGCAGTCATATGTAGCGGAGCTGTGTTGGTGACGGTGATATCACCTGAAGGCACACTGAGGGTCAGGGCAGCAGTACTTTGATCACCGATAAAATTCACCTGTTGATTAGCCTGGGAACCAGAGCTCACAGAGGCCGTAACCGTATAATCACCATTTTTCAAACTGGTCAGCGTAGCTGTGGCGATCCCGTCGTGGCTATTCACTTCGGTTTGGCTCAGTTTCGCTGCTGCTGAATTAACATTGAAGGTGACCTTGACGTCATTGAGCAGGTTGCCTTTTGCATCCCGGACTGTCGCGGTCATTGTGGCGCTGTCATTGCCGTCAGCGACCACTTCATTTTTCGACTTCTGCAGATCAACCTGTGCGGTACTTGAGTCACCGACAAAACTGACGATTAACGTTTGTTTCACGCCATTTTCAAGGGTGACTTCAACCGTGTTGTCTTCCTGCTTACTACTTTTCAGATCAAAAGTCGCCAGACCATTAACATCCGTTTTTGCGGTGTTTTGATTGTTAAAGGAAGTTGCCGATCCGCTTAATACCGCAAACGTGACGGTATGATCATTGATTGGGTTGCTTCCCTCATCAGCGACATTGACCGAGACGGTGTTTGCTGCATTCTCATTGGCGAGCACACCATTATTGCTGGCAGATAATGTCGCAATTTTCGCTGACTGCGGGTTGGCGTCGATGATAAATCCAGCGGTATGCAAATCTTCATTCCAGTTTTGCATTAACAGCTTCGCAGTAAGCCCACTGCCTTTGGTATAGGCGGTATAGGTTGCTTTATAGACGCCATCTGCGGTTTCTTTCCAGTCTGTAGTGACACCAGGTTTCACGTTGTCGATGCTGACTGCAGTATTCAGTTGCTGTTTTTGCTCCTTAACAGGTTTGTCATTTTCATCTCTCAGTTCTACCGTCACCTCGATAGGATTGCCGGAGAGATAACGGTCCTTATCAATTTTAATTGACGAGTGAGTTCGGGATGACGAAACAGAAATGATATTCACCACGGCGGGGGCTTTAGCCGCATCCACACCGTTCAGCTGTGGCATCAGCGTTAGCGTGCCAGACATCGCTCCTGTGGTCAGGACTTGGGTATAGCTTCCGTCACCATTATCTTTCCAGTCAGAAAGGGTGATGTCCTGAACACCTTCGTGACGCGTCGAGAGCATCAGCCCGATAACAGGATTACCTGCTGCATCATGAGCAATAAAAGTCAGTGTGGCGGTTGAATGGGAATCCGCACTCAATGTTTGGGTACTTAACGATACCGAGGAATCTTTCTGGCTTAGCGCAGGTGCCTGAACGACCACCATGCTTTGTTCACGATTCGAAAAATTGCCTTTGACATCTTCAGCGGTGACTTCAATCGGCCAGGTGTTATCGGTTTCTGGCGTACTGGTGAACCGGTACGGCGGCAGGGTAACCAGAATATCTTTACCCGTTGTGACCACTTTACCACCGGCAGCTTCCAGAGCGGTGGCTTCGACGTTATAGCCTTTCAGGGCATATTTGGTTTGTAGCGACGAAACCAGTGATTTCACTTCTCCTGACTTCCCTGTCACGGGGTCTGTCAGGGTCAGGCGAACCAGTTCTTTTTTGCGATATTCCAGAACGATGTTGTTGTTGCGATCCACCAGATCATAACGGCTGCCTGCAAGGCTACGCCGTGCAGCGACTTCGTTCGGGTCAAGCTGTTTCTGCATTGCGCTGCCAGGTTGCCAGGTAAAATCGACGGCAAAACGGGTGTCATTTTCACCCTGTTTACCCTGGCGTTGCTCCGCGCTGAAGGTCATCAGCGGGAAGGGGGTATAGTTAAGTCCAGCGGTTATGGCATGAGGATTACTTTGCCGATCGTCTTTATCGAACAGGGCCACTTCATCGCCATAATACTGTTCATAGACCAGTTTACCGCCAAGGTGCGGCCAGGCGGGTAGCCAGCCTTCTGCGCGTACATCCCAGCCATTGGCCGGGCGTGCTTCATAATCGTTGTCCAGTTCAGGTGCGCTGCGCCAGTTGGTCAGTCGCAAATAGCCGTTACTGCTTAATTTTAGATAGTCGCGCCAGTACTCTGCGCCAATGCCGGCGCGGGAGTGGTAACGGCTAAGATCGTGGTCGAAAAAGAAGTTGATGCCCGACATCCATGTGGGAGTGAAATGACGCCAACCCAAGCCGTTGTTAATCTGCGTACGCTCGTCAGTACGGTGGAGAGTATGCTGGCTGAAAAAGAGATTATCAGGCGTTTCATACCACGGATGGAGAAAATCGAACTGGGAATTCTTCAGGCTAAAATCTTCATCCACGCCCAGCGTGATTCTTGCGGTACCGAAGCGGCTTAACCAGTCTGTCATTACCCCTGAAGCCTGAGAAGAGGCCCATCCACGCGCCATATTTGCCGCTTGCTCGCTGTTCATATCCTCGGCGAGCAGAGACCCGATTTGCTGTGAAGTACTGGCTATCTGTTGCTCAAGGTTGCCACTGCTATTACCCGGTGGCGGGGTTAAATTATTTTCACTAACTTGTGCCGGGACATCCAGTTCATCACCCTGGCGGACATTATCAAAACCTCGAGCAAACGTACGAAACTGGTTGAGTTTGCGTAACTCAGCCACCGAAATACCGAAACGTTCGGCAACGCTTTGGGCCGATTCCAGCGCTCCAAGGGTGTAGGGCACCGTATTGGCATTTGCAATGGCGATTTGTGCAGGAACTTGTAGATGGGTTGCAGCGTTTATCACACCTTGTGCTGCCGCAGCCATAGGGAACGCAAGTTGAGTTACCAGGCAGATACCCGCAGTTAAGCGGCGTAGTTTAATTCCCATCCCGCATAAGATTTGTCGGTCATTTATTTCTTCTCCACTTCTCTTCTTCGTAGCCATGCTTACCTTCCCTGAACGAGCTAACATAAATGCGCCCTTTCTAGCACAGCGAAAAAAAGTAAATCCTGATAGCAATATGATTGAAAATTAATAACTTTTCGTTAAGCAGTTTTGGGTGTGAGTTGCAAGAGGGGAGACTACTGAATTACTCAAGTTTTATAATCGAGGGGAAAATGGTGATGGCGTCCATAGCAAAACGCCCTCAACCATAAAGGTCGAGGGCGCTTAAGATGTCAAAAACCCGCTATCCGTTAAAAAGCAATGCTCAACTAAGGTCAGTGACATTGCGCTAAAAAGCGAATTTTTAGAATTTGGCTCCTCTGACTGGACTCGAACCAGTGACATACGGATTAACAGTCCGCCGTTCTACCGACTGAACTACAGAGGAATCGTGTGAACGGGGCGCATATTACTTAGCGGTACCTTGTCTGTCAACACTAAATTTCATAAGCCATTTCAATTGGTTAATTAATCTGCAAAGTTGTTAATTAATGAACATTCGTCGCCGAAAACGAGTCTGTATCATTAGCGTGATGCAGTCTCTGCAAAGGATCTTGTTGATAAAATTGGCAGAAACGTTGCCACAATGAAGGGAAACGAGGAGCAAAAAGTTCTGGGGCGCTAAAGAAATATTCAGAAAGTACGGCAAAACACTCAGCAGGATCACTGGCAGCATAAGCATCGATGCTCGCCGCATTCTCGCCAACTAATTCGATTTCTTCCTGAATGTTGTTCATTGCAGCATGAAGATCGTGTTCCCAGCTAGCAACCTCACGCAACGGAATAAAGGGAACTCCGCTGGCGCGATCGCCGTTACGGGTGTCCAGCTTATGAGCGACTTCATGAATAATCAGGTTAAAACCAGAAGCATCAAAAGAATCTTGTATATCCAACCAGTTCAAAACGATAGGCCCTTGCTGCCAGCTCTGACCTGACTGAACAATACGTTGGTTATGCACCAGACCGATATCGTCTTCCCATTCGTCATCGACCACAAATGGCGCAGGATAAATTAAGACTTCATGAAAACCATCCAGCCATTCCAGTCCTAACTCCAGAACGGGCAGGCAAAATAGAAGTGCTATCCGGCAGCTTCTTAATGAATCCAGTTCAAAGCCCTGTAAAGGAACAAGCCGCTTTTGCTGTAAAAAACGTTCGGCAAGAGTGACTAATTTGCTTTGTTCCTGTTCCGTCAGACACGTTAAAAGGGGGATCGATAGTGCTTCCTGCCAGGGAAGGGCAGTTTGATGTGCTGATTCTTGTACTTTCCAGGGCCACTTAATCATCGTTTTGCTCGCAAACTCGTCACTTGAACAAAATTGCACGGACAGGGACTGTTAAAATGCCAAATTTCCTGGCATCATGGCAACCATCTGAACGGAGAGATGCCGGAGCGGCTGAACGGACCGGTCTCGAAAACCGGAGTAGGGGCAACTCTACCGGGGGTTCAAATCCCCCTCTCTCCGCCACTTTATCAATGACTTATCTCCCGATTTCCCGCCTTGCTTTTCCTAAACAGAACAATCGTAGAATATTCTTGAAGGGTTAGATCGTCACTGTTTTCTGTTCGATACTGTGACATTCAGCACTTGATTCGCTATGGATCTGACAGGAAGCTTTCGAGCGAAAATCTGCAGTTATTCAGTCGTTTTCTTATCGGTCACCATTATTCTTTTAGACATTGATCCTACAAAGCTGCCGCAAAGTTGGTGGTGGGAACTGAAGTTGCGTAGAGAAGGGGGCAATAATTGAGCAAAAAAAGGAACGCGGCCGTCAGATTAAAGCCGCGGGACAAAGTCCATAATTTCCAAGAGTTGTTGAATTTCCCAGCTTTTTTGAAAGCCTTTGTATCATACTAACAAGTAAAAAAGGTTTAAATACCAAAATTAACCTATATTTCTGGTTAGCTTTACCATGACAGATGACTTGCTCCTGGAGACATTGGCGCAGCCAGTCTGTATTGGTGAGTTGTGTATTTATTGTTCGCCGTTTTCTCAGTTTTTTCTACAGACATAATAAAAAAGACACGTCTCAAGCATGAGCGTGTCTGAGTTTGTCTTATTTATTTGTCTTGGTAAATTATTGTCGTTACTACCAGGCACTATTCTGTTAAATAATTGAAGTCAGCGCAAAAAAATCAATGAGACATCATTTCCTCGACCACTTCTTCGCTACTCAACTGATACGGATAATACGTTGGCCAGTTTTCCATTTCATTCAATAAAGATTGCTGTGAATCATTACCCATAAAAATGTGAAAATGAGATGATTTTCGTGGTGCAATTATATGATCGCTAAATTGAATATATTTAGGGGCTTTGCTTTCAGGATCTTTACATTCGAATAAGTAACGAACGCCTTTCTTGCCTGATTTATAGGTGAGTATTTTGTATCCCTCGTAATCATATTTACAGGATATTGTTGAATTATTTCTATGGAATTCAACAATGCCGTCCTCAATGCCAATCATCTCGATATCTGTCACATAACCTTTGCGATAATAATCTTTAATTTCAGCAAATGTTTTAGTTTTATCTGCATCCGCTTTCTTCTGAAAGACGGGGTCAAGTTTGCCACTTTGCAGTAAAGGATAAACGGATTGCCAGACTCCATCCCAGTCACTTAGCGTTCGGTTTTGTACATTGGCATCATCAAAAACACCATTAGCAGCTTTTTGTTCGACCTCTGTTAAGGGTTTGCCGTGTGAGTGATGACCATGCGAAAAGGCAGGAGCGCTAACAATAAAGACACCTAAAGCAACAGCCAGTTTATGAAGACGAATCGCCAAAACAGTTTCCTCCAGAGTTAATGTATATGATGTGTAATGTTATATTGTAACATATAACAAAATGCAACAACTCTTAGGAGACAAGAGAATAGTTCTCTCAGGTGTGCTTAGCTATCTTATTGAAATAAAATAAATTATGTCGATGATTTGAGGTTGATGACAAACGAAACATAACTTGATGCGATCTGTGTGGGCCGGATAGGGCGCTCGCGCCGCATCCGGCAGGGATAACGCGTACTTTGTCGGCAATATGAAGTTATAGAGATAATTTGTTGTGAACCTGCTTGCGTAACCGGTTGAAAAAGGAAAGCAACTTCTTATACCGTAAGGCTAAAAGCAGTACCGCCAGCCCAGCGTAGATGAGTGGCTGCGGTGAAATAATCTTCACTGACCACAGATAATGTATTGGGGCCAGGATCGCGACAAGATAGACGAAGTTATGCAACTGTTGCCAGTGTTTACCGAGTTTTCGCTGCATCGCCTGGGTTGAAGTAAACGCTAAAGCAAGCAAAATAACCCAGCTGATAATTCCTAACGTTAAATAAGGCCGGGTAATTAACTCCTTACCTAATAACGCCAGATTATTCACGCCCAGCTCCAGTAATGCGTAACTGGTTAAATGCAGTGTCGCCCAGGCAAAGCACCATAAGCCTAACAGGCGGCGAGTGCGTATCAATAACGGCTGTTTTGCGTAGCGTGCCAGAGGTGTGATTAACAAGGTCGCCAGCAAAAATTTCAGTGCAGTGCGACCAGTAAAATGCTGAATATCTTTCACCGGATCGGCACCCAATCCACCGTGATTAATCGCCCAGACCAGCCAGAGAAACGGCAACAATCCGGCAAGATGCAGGCAAACTTTCAGCCATGTCACCTGTTTTGCTGTCAGACGCATTTAGAAATTCTCCCGCAAATCCAGGCCACGATACAGCGATGCCACCTGGTCGGCGTAACCATTAAACAGTAGCGTTGGCTGGCGCTGTACATCGAGGATGCCGCCTGAACCAATAAATCGTTCGGTAGCCTGTGACCAGCGCGGGTGATCAACATGCGGATTAACGTTGGCGTAAAAACCGTATTCGTCAGGCGCTGCCAGATTCCAAGTGGTTGGCGGACGCTCGCGGGTCAGCTTAATACTGACGATCGATTTAATCCCTTTAAAGCCATATTTCCACGGCACAATCAGTCGCACCGGCGCGCCATTTTGTGGCGGTAACGCCTTGCCATAAACACCTACGGTCATCAGTGTGAGCGGATGCATTGCTTCGTCGAGACGCAATCCTTCGACATAAGGATATTTCAGCCCTCCGCCGATAAAGCGGTCCTGCTGGCCTGGCATTTGTTCCGGTGCATAAATTGTTTCGAAAGCGACATACTTCGCATTGCTGGTGGGTTCGGCAAGCGCCAGCAATTTGTGCAGCGGAAAACCAATCCACGGCACCACCATCGACCATGCTTCTACGCAGCGCATACGATAAATACGCTCTTCCAGCGGGAAGCGACGGGTTAAATCATCGTGATCGAGGGTCAATGGTTTTGCCACTTCGCCGCTGATTTTCAGTGTCCATGGATCGGTTTTCAGGCTACCAGCATTAGCGGCGGGATCGGCTTTATCCAGCCCGAATTCATAGAAGTTGTTATAACCGGAGACTTTATCTGCTGGCGTCAGTGGCAGGTCATTTTGCCAGGCGGCAGGCTTGCTGAACTCCAACGGTTTTCCGGCGGGGGCGGGTGGGCGATCGTTCCCTTTAAACCAGCTAAGCAGATCGGCATGCGCAGCGTGAGGCAAAGAAAGTGCAGCCGCGCTGATGCCCAGTGCTTTTAACACCTGCCGACGCTTCATAAAGAATACCGACTCGGCCGTAACATCTGATTCTTTTAAAAATTGATTCTTTTTCATAAGCCATCACACTTTTTTGTCGTTAGCCAGCAAGAGCCGTTTACTGTTAATCTGTCAGGGAGTGTCCTCCCTAACAGTAGCAGAGAGCTGCTTTTACATATTTATGCATTAACTGCCACGATAGGTTGAATACCCATATTGGCTAAGTAATAAAGGCACATGATAATGCTCGTTCACTTTATTAATATGAAATTCAACGGGGATCTCAGGGAAGAAACTTTCAAGATTTTGTTTCTTGAAATAGTCCCCGGTTTTAAATACGACACGGTAATCGCCCGTAGTCGCAGTTTGCTCGGGCCACAGTGCCTTAATTCGTCCATCCTTATCTGTTTTGGCGGTATTAAGTTGTAACCAGCCGTTATCCGCTTTCTTTTCAAGAGTGACTGTCACGTCGGCAGCGGGTTTTCCTGTTTGCTGGTTCAAAATGTGCACGCTAAGAATGTTTTGTTGTGCAGCATAGACCAAAGAAGGTAATGAAAATGCAGCCGTTACTACGGAGAGTACTAAATAACGCTTTAACATGTTTATATCCTTGTCATGTGAATGAGTTTTGAGGATAGCGAAAAAACGTCCAGGGTAACCTTACAGCAGCATTACAATTTTGTAATGAACCAGGCTGTTTCTATAACATATGATTTATGGCATATTATTTTCATGAAGATTCTACTTATTGAAGATAATCAAAGGACCCAGGAATGGGTAACGCAGGGGCTTTCCGAAGCGGGTTATGTCATTGATGCCGTTTCTGATGGCAGAGATGGGCTTTATCTTGCGCTTAAGGATGATTATGCATTGATCATTCTGGATATTATGCTTCCGGGTATGGATGGCTGGCAGATCTTACAAACGTTAAGAACAGCAAAGCAAACCCCTGTTATTTGCCTTACTGCAAGGGATTCTGTCGATGACAGAGTCAGAGGGCTGGACAGTGGAGCAAATGATTATCTGGTAAAACCTTTTTCATTTTCTGAGTTGCTGGCAAGGGTTCGGGCACAATTAAGGCAACATCACGCTTTGAATTCAACATTAGAAATCAGTGGCTTAAGAATGGACTCTGTTAGTCAAAGTGTGAGCAGGGACAATATCAGTATTACACTGACGCGCAAGGAGTTTCAGTTACTTTGGCTACTGGCCTCCAGAGCTGGCGAGATTATCCCCAGAACGGTTATTGCGAGTGAAATTTGGGGAATCAACTTTGATAGTGATACCAATACGGTGGACGTCGCCATTCGCAGGCTCCGCGCAAAAGTTGATGATCCTTTTCCTGAAAAGCTAATCGCCACAATCCGGGGGATGGGCTATTCATTCGTAGCGGTAAAAAAATAATGAAAAGATTATCTATAACCGTCCGTTTAACCTTGCTTTTTATATTGGTGCTGTCTGTTGCTGGCGCTGGAATTGTCTGGACTCTCTATAATGGCCTGGCAAGTGAGTTGAAATGGCGCGATGATACAACACTCATTAACCGGACAGCGCAGATCAAGCAGTTGTTAATTGATGGGGTAAATCCAGATACGTTACCTGTGTACTTTAACCGGATGATGGATGTTAGTCAGGATATCTTGATCATTCATGGTGATAGCATCAACAAAATTGTTAACCGGACGAATGTCAGTGATGACATGTTAAATAACATACCTGCTACTGAGACAATCAGCGCAGCTGGCATTTACAGAAGCATTATTAATGATACAGAGATAGATGCTTTACGAATTAATATTGATGAAGTTTCGCCATCATTAACGGTTACTGTGGCTAAATTGGCTTCAGCCAGACATAACATGCTTGAACAGTATAAAATTAATAGCATTATAATTTGCATTGTCGCCATTATACTTTGCTCAGTATTAAGTCCGCTGTTAATCAGAACGGGGTTACGAGAGATCAAAAAGTTGAGTGGTGTAACGGAAGCGCTGAATTATAACGATAACCGGGAGCCTGTTGAGGTTAGCGCATTACCGAGAGAACTAAAACCTCTTGGGCAGGCGTTGAATAAAATGCACCAAGCCTTAGTCAAAGATTTTGAACGCCTAAGTCAATTTGCTGACGATCTCGCTCATGAACTTAGAACGCCAATTAATGCATTACTGGGTCAGAATCAGGTTACGCTCAGTCAAACCAGAAGTATCGCTGAATATCAAAAAACAATTGCCGGAAACATTGAAGAGCTGGAAAATATTTCGCGGTTAACAGAGAACATACTGTTTCTTGCCAGGGCAGATAAAAACAATGTTTTGGTGAAACTGGATTCGCTTTCTCTCAATAAGGAAGTCGAAAATTTGTTGGACTATCTTGAATACCTTTCAGACGAGAAAGAGATTTGCTTTAAGGTCGAGTGCAATCAGCAAATTTTTGCGGATAAAATTTTACTGCAACGAATGTTATCGAATCTTATTGTTAACGCTATTCGATATTCACCAGAAAAATCGCGCATTCTTATAACCAGTTTTCTTGATACCAACGGCTCTCTTAATATTGATATCGCCAGCCCTGGAACGAAAATTAATGAGCCTGAAAAACTCTTCCGTAGATTTTGGCGCGGAGATAATTCGCGTCATTCCGTAGGTCAGGGACTTGGTCTTTCTTTAGTCAAAGCGATTGCCGAATTGCATGGAGGAAGTGCTACGTATCACTATCTCAATAAGCTTAATGTGTTCCGGATTACGTTACCGCAAAGAAATTAACATAGGGCTTCAGTACGCCATAAATTAACCGTGAAAAAACGCAGCCACGTCGTGAGTACTAACGCAGCTGCGATTGATTATGCGCTTACATTCAAACGTAACAGGGATTAACCCGCGTAAGCTGCCAGCATTTCCTGCGCCGCCAGTTTACCCAACGCATTCGCTGCGAAAGGACTGTCGCCGGTGAGAACTTTACGGTCCTTATGTACTCGCCCGGTGATGTCGTCATTAATAATGTTCATGCCCATTTTCTTCAGCTCTTCGCCGAAGTACCAGGTGAGATGGCCCGGCATATAGCCTATCTCTGGCGTTTGTTTGTCTGCGGCGTCTGGGAATGCGCAAATGGAATAACCATTCAGTGGGTTATCGCCGTGGCGAAGCGCCAGAAAAGCCGCCGGGCCGTGGCAAAGGGAGATAACAAAACGGTCATTTTTGATTGCCCACTGTAAAGCGGCAGCCACGTCCTGGCTTTCAGGTAAACCAATAAGTGCGCCATGACCACCAGGAACAAAGATTGCTGCATATTCGCTGTCTGCGTTGAGGCTGGCGACAACATCCGCGAGTTTCTTCGGATTGCGGAACAACGATTTATGCTGCTCAAAGAATGGCATTACTTTTTCATCTTTGTGCGGCATAGCCCAGTATTCAAACTTGGTCATCAGACCGGAAATGGTCGCCACTTCGAATTCGAAACCTGCAGCGTGGAGATGATACAACGGCAGCAACGTTTCAATCGGATGGTTACCGGTCGAGAACAGTTTTCCGTTATCGGTCGGCAAATAACGTTCGTCCGCGGCGATCACCAGAATTTTATGTTTACCGCGATACGGTTTTGGATAGTCCACGCCATCAAGATCAGAGACAGGACTGGTATATTGGCTAAGCGAATATTCTGAAGGGAAGAATGCATTATCTTCAGCAATATCGACCTGCGGATTTTTACTTGTTTGAACAGTCATAGTGTATTCCTTATTGTTGCTTAGTTAGGGTAGTCACTATATTTGCGACTGAGCTGGTCGCTATTTTTAACCAGGCTGGAAAATTGAGTCAATATATCGAAAGCGGTAGTCGGCGGGTGTAAGTATGTAATGATGATGCTGCACTGGTGTTGAATATTATTCACGCCAAATTTTCCTTATTGAGCTACGTCGTCGCAAGTGGCCTCAATGATTTTAGACCATTATCAGAGGTACGGGGCGGCGGGGAGAGATTTAGTGCTGTGGAATATCGTGGTGCTGATGAATATTTATATCCCGGATTGGCAGAGAAAAAGCTTTTTTCATGCACTATTTTTGCAAATATTTCTATATGGGGGGCGGTTTTGTTGCAGATTAATTCATAAAGAAATGCATTTGGGTCTTGGTTTGAAGAGTAGCTGGTTGATGTTATTGTGCCAGGTGGTGCAGGATAAGGGGCTGTATCGATATGCTTTGGCAATTGCGTGTGCCGCAGATGGAGATGAAATGCCAATAAAAAAGCCTGAGTTCGATGAGGGACGAACTCAGGCTATTCTTAAGTTTTACAGTAACACGCCGCGGCGCGTTGGCTGATTAGAACTGGTAGACTAAGCCCACAGCAACGATATCATCGGTAGCGATGCCGTTAGCTTCGTAGAAGTCGTCGTCGTTGTCCAGCAGGTTGATTTTGTAATCAACATAGGTGGACATGTTTTTGTTGAAGTAGTAGGTCGCACCAATATCAACGTATTTAACCAGATCTTTATTGGTGTAACGTGGGTCGCCGTTGCCGTCATGAGCCCAACCGCCTAAATCCTTACCTTTAGATTGCAAGTAAGCGATGGACGGACGCAGACCGAAGTCGAACTGATACTGAGCAACAACTTCAAAGTTTTGGGTTTTGTTAGCGATCGCATCAGCTTTACCGTAACCAGTCATGTTACGGGTTTCAGCATACATAGCTGCTAAGTAAACATTATTAGCGTCGTACTTAGCACCAACGGTCCATGCTTCTGCTGTTTCACCGCCAGCTGTTGTATCGGAGCGGTCTCCGTCACGAGTATTATGCCAACCTTTGTGAACCTGATTGTCGGTACGGTCAGAGTTAGAGTAAGCAGCGCCCAGACTTAAACCAAAGTCAAAGTCATAGGAAGTGGACATACCGAAGCCGTCGCCGTTCTCTTTAGCTAACTTACGGCCATTACCGTTACCAGAACCTTCCTGACCGAATAATCCATCATCTTCATTATTACCCTGATATTGCAGAGCAAAGTTCAGGCCATCGACCTGACCAAAGAAGCCATTGTTACGGTAGGTTGCAACACCATTAGCACGACCGTTCATGAAGTTGTCGGCACCAGCATAGGTATCGCCACCAAATTCTGGCAGCATATCGGTCCATGCTTCGATGTCATATACGACACCGTAGTTACGACCATAGTCGAAAGTACCATTCTGACCAAAGCCTAAACCTGCAAATGCCAGACGCGTTGCGGTATTACCTTTGTCGCTTTCAGGACCGTTTGCGCCAATGTTAAATTCCCACTGACCATAACCAGTGAATTGGTCAGCGATCTGAGTTTCACCTTTGAAACCGATACGGGCATATGACATGTCGCCATCGCTGCCAGCATCATCAGAGAAGTAGTGCAGGCCCGCTACTTTTCCGTACAAATCCAGTTTATTACCATCTTTATTATAGACTTCAGCCGCATTTGCTGCGCCAGCAACTAATAACGCCGGGACCAGCATTGCCAGAACTTTTCTTTTCATTATGTATTCCCTTGTGATTATAATCTTCATGAATATATCAATAAGTGCCGTTATCCAAAAAAAAGCACATTTGGATACTATTCTATGAAGTTCATTTTATTTTAAAGATTACATGTAACAAATGTATTTAAAAGATTTCAAAATGTTTCTAATCTATTTAATATAATTCAGAATTATGAATTCTAAATATAAATATTCATGAAAATTATAAATGTATATCAATATGTTATGAGTTGAGTGGAAACATAGGGGGTATCAATGATTGTTGCGCCAAACGGCTGGTGTGATCACGCGCACATTAATGAAGGCATAAAAAAAGCCGGCATCATGCCGGCCCAAAAAAAATAAACAAGACGATAAAAGGCTAATAACGGAAGCATCATGACACAGAATAATAAAAAGGGATAATTGTAATCAGTGCTAATATATTGATTGAATGAATTAATAAAGCCGATATCAAAGATAAATAAAATCGCTCAAAACGATTTTTCCTGTATTCACTGCCGTTGCGCAAAAATTATCTATTTGTTCAAAAAATGATTGAGTCTTGACTGGCTCATCCAATGTGGAAAAATGTGACTTTTATCACATAATAGTACTAAGTCTGAATTTTCCGGGTTATCTCAAAATGGAATACGGTTCGACAAAGATGGAAGAGAGACTCTCTCGCAGCCCTGGCGGCAAACTGGCTTTGTGGGCTTTCTATACATGGTGTGGCTATTTCGTCTGGGCAATGGCGCGTTACATCTGGGTGATGAGCCGGATCCCCGATGCCCCGGTGTCGGGATTTGAAAGCGATTTAGGCTCTACCGCGGGAAAGTGGTTAGGGGCACTGGTCGGCTTTTTATTTATGGCTCTGGTTGGGGCATTGTTAGGCAGCATTGCCTGGTACACTCGGCCTCGTCCTGCACGTAGCAGACGCTATGAATAAAAACTGCTAAGGTTGCGACTCTTTGGCAACGGAGCGCGTATGGACTTACAACACTGGCAGGCACAGTTCGAAAACTGGTTGAAAAACCATCATCAGCACCAGGACGCGGCCCATGACGTGTGTCATTTTCGCCGCGTCTGGGCTACGGCACAGAAGCTGGCGGCAGATGACGATGTCGATATGCTGGTGATTTTAACCGCCTGTTATTTTCACGATATAGTGAGCCTGGCGAAAAATCATCCACAACGGCAGCATTCTTCAATCCTGGCGGCAGAAGAGACGCGTCGCCTGCTCCGTGAAGAGTTCGTGCAATTTCCGGCGGAGAAAATCGAGGCCGTTTGTCATGCCATTGCCGCTCACAGTTTCAGCGCGCAAATCGCCCCCTTAACAACGGAAGCTAAAATCGTCCAGGATGCGGATCGGCTGGAAGCCCTGGGGGCGATTGGCCTGGCGCGCGTGTTTGCTGTTTCAGGGGCATTGGGCGTGGCGCTGTTTGATGGTGAAGATCCGTTCGCACAGCATCGCCCGCTTGATGATAAACGCTACGCGCTGGATCATTTCCAGACTAAGTTGCTGAAGCTACCGCAAACCATGCAAACCGCAAGAGGCAAGCAGCTGGCGCAGCACAACGCGCAATTTTTAGTCGAGTTTATGGCGAAGCTCAGTGCCGAACTGGCGGGGGAGAATGAAGGTGTCGATCACAAGGTGATAGATGCGTTTTCACCCGCGGGCTGAGCGCGTGGCCCTAAATGGCTGTAATTATGTTAACCTGTCGGCCATCTCAGATGGCCGGTTAAATCTATGCAGGAAAATATATCAGTAACCGATTCATACAGCACCGGGAATGCCGCACAGGCAATGCTGGAGAAACTGCTGCAAATTTATGATGTTAAAACGCTGGTGGCGCAGCTTAATGGTGTGGGTGAGAATCACTGGAGCGCGGCAATTTTAAAACGTGCACTGGCGAATGACTCGGCATGGCACCGTTTAAGTGAGAAAGAGTTCGCCCATCTGCAAACGTTGTTACCCAAACCACCGGCACATCATCCGCATTATGCGTTTCGCTTTATCGATCTATTCGCCGGAATTGGCGGCATTCGTCGCGGTTTTGAATCGATTGGCGGACAGTGCGTCTTTACCAGCGAATGGAACAAACATGCGGTTCGCACTTATAAAGCCAACCATTATTGCGATCCGGCGACGCATCATTTTAATGAAGATATCCGCGACATCACCCTCAGCCATAAAGAAGGCGTGAGTGATGAGGCGGCGGCGGAACATATTCGTCAACACATTCCTGAACACGATGTATTACTGGCGGGTTTTCCTTGTCAGCCATTTTCGCTGGCTGGCGTATCGAAAAAGAACTCGCTCGGGCGGGCGCACGGTTTTGCCTGCGATACCCAGGGCACGCTGTTCTTTGATGTGGTGCGCATTATCGACGCGCGTCGTCCGGCGATGTTTGTGCTCGAAAACGTCAAAAACCTGAAAAGTCACGATAAAGGAAAAACGTTCCGCATCATCATGCAGACGCTGGACGAACTGGGCTATGACGTGGCTGATGCAGAAGATAACGGGCCGGACGATCCAAAAATCATCGACGGCAAACATTTTCTGCCGCAGCACCGTGAACGCATCGTGCTGGTGGGTTTTCGTCGCGATCTGAATCTGAAAGCCGATTTTACCCTGCGTGATATCAGCGAATGTTTCCCTGCACAGCGAGTGACGCTGGCCCAGCTGCTGGACCCGATGGTCGAGGCGAAATATATCCTGACGCCGGTGTTGTGGAAGTACCTCTATCGTTATGCGAAAAAACATCAGGCACGCGGTAACGGCTTCGGTTATGGAATGGTTTATCCGAACAATCCGCAAAGCGTCACGCGTACCCTGTCTGCGCGTTATTACAAAGATGGCGCGGAAATTTTAATCGATCGCGGTTGGGATATGGCCACGGGTGAGAAAGACTTTGACGATCCGCTGAATCAGCAACATCGTCCACGTCGGTTAACGCCTCGGGAATGCGCGCGCTTAATGGGTTTTGAAGCGCCGGGAGAAGCGAAATTCCGCATTCCAGTTTCGGACACTCAGGCCTATCGCCAGTTCGGTAACTCGGTGGTCGTACCGGTCTTTGCCGCGGTGGCAAAACTGCTTGAGCCAAAAATCAAACAGGCGGTGGCGTTGCGTCAGCAAGAGGCACAACATGGCCGACGTTCACGATAAGGCCACCCGCAGCAAAAATATGCGCGCGATTGCCACGCGTGATACGGCGATTGAGAAGCGCCTCGCCAGTTTGTTAACCGGGCAGGGCCTGGCGTTTCGCGTTCAGGACGCCAGTCTGCCCGGACGCCCGGATTTTGTCGTTGATGAATATCGCTGCGTGATATTTACCCACGGCTGCTTCTGGCACCATCACCACTGCTATCTGTTTAAAGTACCTGCGACACGAACCGAGTTCTGGCTGGAGAAGATAGGTAAAAATGTTGAGCGCGATCGCCGCGATATCAGTCGCTTGCAGGAGCTCGGCTGGCGCGTACTGATTGTCTGGGAGTGTGCGTTACGTGGGCGCGAGAAGCTGACGGATGAAGCGCTTACCGAGCGTCTGGAAGAGTGGATCTGCGGCGAAGGTGCCAGCGCGCAGATCGACACGCAGGGGATTCATTTACTCGCTTGATGCGTCCTGAATAACTGGCGCAACTACGGGTTTTGCCGGGAAGAGATATTTTCCCAACGTGACCAGTACCACCGCGAAGACAATCACGCCGAGCGCCAGCCATTCAATCTTCGACAGCGTCTCTCCGCCCAGTCCCGTACCCAGCAAGACCGCGACCACCGGGTTAACGTAGGCGTAGCTGGTGGCGAGAGCCGGACTGACGTTGCGGATTAAATACATATAAGCGTTAATGGCGATAATCGAACCAAACAGCGCCAGATAGCCGACCGCAAGGAAGCCTGAAAGGGAAGGGAGCGCCGTCAGTTTTTCACCCGCAATCATCGACGCAATCATTAACACCACGCCAGCCGCCAGCATCTCAATCGCACCCGCCATCATCCCTACAGGTAAGGTAATGCGCGAGCCATAAACCGAGCCAAACGCCCAGCTAATCGAGCCGATTAAAATCAGAATCGCGCCCCATGGATTGCCGCTTAAGTTTCCACCGCTATTGAGCATGATGATTCCGGCAAGCCCAATGGCGATACCCACCCATTCCAGTTTGCGCGTTTTAATGCCAAACAGGCGGCTGAAGCACAGGGTAAAGAGGGGCACGGTTGCAACCACTACGGCGGCGATGCCGGAAGGAACATTTTGATGTTCGGCAACCGTCACCATGCCATTACCGACAGCCAGCAATAACAGGCCAATCAGCGCGGCATTGAGCAGCGGACGTAGCGGGGGGAGTTTGTGTCCGCGCAGTAGCAAAAATGCCAGCAATAAAATACCGGCTGCCAGGAATCGAACGCCCGCCATCATTAACGGCGGCCAGCTTTCCACGCCAATCCGAATGACAAAATAGGTTGAGCCCCAAATGATATACAACGCAAACAACGCGCCAAAAAGCGGTAACAACTGGCGGAAACGCATAATCCCTCACGGTGGAAATAAAAAGGTGGTTCATAGTAAACGTGAAAATCATTCTGCTGGCGAGAGATATAATTGCACTTGATTGTTAAAAAAATGTTGACCTGTGAAGCAAGTATCAGAGCTGCCGTTTTTGCTTCATACTTACACCCTTCAACAATAAAAATGAGAGGGAATGCTTTTGGCCGGGAGTAGTTTACTGACGTTGCTCGATGATATCGCCACACTGCTGGACGATATTTCCGTGATGGGCAAACTGGCGGCGAAGAAAACCGCCGGTGTATTAGGGGATGACTTATCGCTCAATGCGCAACAAGTTTCAGGCGTGCGCGCCAACCGGGAACTTCCCGTGGTCTGGGGCGTGGCGAAAGGATCGCTGATCAATAAAGTGATTCTGGTGCCGCTGGCGCTGATCATCAGTGCGTTTATCCCGTGGGCGATTACGCCACTGTTGATGATTGGCGGCGCGTTTCTCTGCTTTGAAGGGGTAGAGAAAGTGCTGCATATGCTGGAGGCGCGTAAACATAAAGAAGATCCGGCGCAGAGTCAGCAGCGTCTGGAGAAGCTGGCGGCGCAGGATCCGCTGAAGTTTGAAAAAGACAAAATAAAAGGGGCGATTCGTACCGATTTTATATTGTCTGCGGAAATCGTCGCCATCACGCTGGGGATTGTGGCCGAAGCGCCGTTGCTTAATCAGGTGCTGGTGCTTTCAGGCATCGCGCTGGTAGTGACCGTGGGCGTCTACGGTCTGGTAGGGGTTATCGTTAAGATTGATGACCTGGGGTATTGGCTGGCGGAAAAATCCAGCGCACTGATGCAGGCATTAGGTAAAGGGTTATTGATCATTGCGCCCTGGCTGATGAAGGCGTTATCGATTGTCGGCACGCTGGCGATGTTCCTCGTCGGCGGCGGGATTGTGGTACATGGAATTGCGCCGCTGCATCACGCCATTGAACATTTCGCCGGGCAGCAAAGTGCAGTGGTGGCGATGATATTACCGACTGTTTTAAATCTGATTCTTGGATTTATCATCGGTGGCATCGTGGTGCTGGGAGTGAAAGCAGTAGCGAAAATGCGCGGTCAGGCACATTAATACTCGCACTGGCTATTATGCAAAATTCGCCATCTTCAACTAAGGTGAACAAGTTTCACTCGAAAAAAGGAGGCGAGTATGAGCTTTATGGTTAGTGAGGAAGTTACGGTTAAAGAGGGCGGCCCGCGGATGATTGTCACTGGATACTCCAGCGGTATGGTTGAGTGTCGTTGGTATGACGGGTACGGGGTCAAGCGGGAAGCTTTTCATGAAACCGAGCTTGTTCCAGGGGAGGGGAGTCGTTCTGCGGAAGAAGTTTGAAAGGGTATCATTAACACCAGGCCGGATCACATCCGGCCTGGTGTGCCAATGCCTGCAATGAATGATAGTCGCGTCTTATCATGCCACCATTATAAAATTATCGCTGTTTTGCGGTACGTTATCGCCGGGTTATGCCAGAATCATAAAAAAGCAGGTTGGGAGTCGTCAGGGTGCAGCACGAGACAAAAATGGAAAACCAGAGCTGGTTGAAAAAACTCGCACGCCGCCTGGGGCCTGGTCATGTCGTTAATCTCTGCTTTATCGTGGTATTGCTTTTTTCCACCTTGCTGACCTGGCGTGAAGTGGTGGTGCTGGAAGATGCCTATATCTCCAGCCAGCGTAATCATCTGGAAAACGTAGCCAACGCGCTCGATAAGCATTTGCAGTATAACGTCGACAAACTGATCTTTTTGCGTAATGGCATGCGCGAAGCTCTCGTAGCGCCACTGGATTTCACCTCTCTGCGTAATGCCGTAACCGAGTTCGAACAGCATCGCGACGAGCACGCCTGGCAAATCGAACTCAACCGACGACGCACCCTGCCAGTCAATGGTGTGTCGGATACATTAGTCAGCGAGGGGAATCTCCTGTCTCGCGAAAATGAAAGCCTCGACAATGAAATTACCGCTGCACTGGAAGTTGGTTACTTGCTGCGACTGGCACACAACTCCTCGTCGATGGTTGAACAGGCGATGTATGTCTCGCGTGCCGGATTTTACGTTTCGACGCAGCCGACCTTGTTTACGCGCAATGTACCGACGCGTTATTACGGCTATGTCACCCAACCCTGGTTTGTCGGCCATTCGCAACGAGAAAATCGTCACCGCGCGGTACGCTGGTTCACTTCGCAACCGGAACACGCCAGCAATACTGAACCGCAGGTTACCGTCAGTGTTCCGGTAGACAGTAATAACTACTGGTATGGCGTGCTGGGGATGAGTATTCCCGTGCGTACCATGCAGCAATTTTTAAGAAACGCCATCGATAAAAACCTCGATGGTGAGTATCAGCTCTATGACAGTAAGCTGAGATTTTTGACCTCTTCCAATCCTGACCATCCAACAGGGAATATTTTTGATCCTCGTGAACTGGCCTTGCTGGCGCAGGCAATGGAACATGACACGCGGGGCGGCATTCGTATGAACAGTCGTTATGTTAGCTGGGAACGTCTGGACCATTTCGACGGTGTGCTGGTGCGCGTCCATACGCTAAGCGAAGGCGTGCGTGGTGATTTCGGCAGTATCAGCATTGCATTAACCCTGCTGTGGGCGCTCTTTACCACCATGTTACTCATCTCCTGGTATGTGATTCGCCGGATGGTCAGCAACATGTATGTTTTGCAAAGCTCGTTGCAGTGGCAGGCGTGGCACGACACCTTAACGCGTTTATATAACCGTGGCGCACTGTTCGAAAAAGCCCGTCCGCTCGCTAAATTGTGTCAGACGCACCAACATCCTTTTTCTGTCATTCAGGTCGACCTTGACCATTTTAAAGCGATTAATGACCGCTTTGGTCATCAGGCGGGCGATCGTGTTCTTTCTCATGCTGCCGGATTAATTAGCAGTTCCTTGCGTGCGCAGGACGTTGCCGGGCGGGTCGGTGGTGAGGAGTTTTGTGTGATTCTGCCAGGCGCTAGTCTGACGCAGGCTGCGGAGGTTGCAGAACGTATTCGCCTGAAGCTAAATGAAAAAGAGATGTTGATCGCCAAGAGTACGACGATACGCATCAGTGCCTCGCTGGGGGTAAGCAGCAGCGAGGAAACCGGTGATTATGATTTTGAACAACTCCAGTCACTGGCCGACCGTCGACTTTATCTCGCTAAACAGGCCGGGCGCAATCGGGTATTCGCGAGCGATAACGCTTAACGGGCGGAGAAAAAATGGTCCAGCCCTTCACGCCAGCCTTCCGGTCCTTCACGCTGCGTTCGCCAGACGCGGGCCGGATCCTCATCATGCAGATGCACCCCTTCACGGTTTAACCCTTTCACAATCACCGCGTAATCCATTACCTCCAGTAAGGGCGCATCGTTTGGCCCATCGCCCAGGCCAAGTGTGGTTGGGCGTTTGCCTGATAATTGTTGATAGGTCGCGATAATCCAGTTGGCAGCCTGATCTTTTCCGGCAGAGGCATCCAGGACGTGCCAGAAGCGCGCACCCTGCATAAACTGCAAGCCCAGCTCGTGCAGACGAGTGGTAAATTGTGCCATACGCTCGTCACTGTCGCGCCAGATTAGCGTTACCGACGCCTCATGCAGCTGCGTCAGCGCCGCCTGGCTACGGCTTAATCCCGTCCATTCGGCGATGGTTGCATCGTCGACATCATCAAAAGTTGTGAATTTAAAATGTTCTTTCTCGCGTAGCGTATTTAAAACCTGGCTGATTTCGCCATGGCTAATACCTGAGATGATGCGTGGAAAACCGTCTATATCCTGCCATTGCTCAGCAAGCTGGATCACTGCGCCATTTTCGGCAATCAGCGGTAAACCTTGTAGCCCCAACGTTTTTTGCAAGTACAGCATTTCCGCTGATGTCTTACTGCTACAGAGAATGACGGGAACATTCGCTTCGCGTAAACGGCTGAGCCAGGGGGCAGCTGGTTGCCAGTCATAACTATGGCTGTCCAGCAGGGTGCCATCAAGATCGCTAAAAACCAGTAGTGGTTGTTGAATTGAAAGCATGGTTGCGCAGTACTCCCCTTACCAGGATGATTCTCAAAACAGCACAAATTATCAAAGATGATTTTTTCGGGAGCGATCCCGTTGACGCCAGAGCCACCAAGGGGTGACGCGCGTCACATTTCTATTCATAAGTAGCGTTAATCATTCATATCATGAATATTTTCTTGTCAGCGAAAAAAATTGCGGATAAGGTGATGAACACATCAGATTTCCTGGTGTAACGAATTTTTTAAGTGCTTCTTGCTTAAGCAAGTTTCATCCCGACCCCCTCAGGGTCGGGATTTTTTTATTGTGCATTCAACGATTCACTTCAGAGACGCTGAAGTCATGAATATCCAGTTCGAAGGCATCCGCCAATTCACGCCATGTATGATATTCACGTCCATCGACGCTAACGTGTTCAGAATCGTTCTGGCTGCGATGAACTTCGCTTTCGCTAATTTCATTGATCGCCGCCAGCAGGGCATCGACATCGACGCTGACCTCACGTTTTGCGGTATCGCTGTACTCTTTTGCGGTTTTCATCATCTTTCCTCGCAACCGTTACTCTGTTGTTGCCGCCAGTCGTTAAGTCCGCCTGGCATCTCTTAAGTATAGACCGTCGAGAAAATCAGCACTCACGCGCGCCTGGCGCTGCCAGAAAAACGAAATTGTTCTACACTGGCACAAAGCCACAGGAGGAAAACGATGAAGGTGAATGATCGGGTAACAGTCAAAACGGATGGCGGTCCGCGTCGTCCTGGCGTGGTACTGGCAGTTGAGGAGTTTAGTGAAGGCACAATGTACCTGGTTTCGCTGGAAGACTACCCGCTCGGCATCTGGTTCTTTAATGAAGCAGGGCATCAGGACGGTATCTTTGTGGAGAAAGCAGAGTAATCTAATTCAGCCTGACTGGTGGGAAACCACCAGTCAGAATGTGTTAGCGCATGTTGACAAAAATACCATTAGTCACATTATCCGTCAGTCGGACGACATGGTAGATAACCTGTTTATTATGCGTTTTGATCTTACGTTTAATATTACCTTTATGCGATGAAACGGTCTTGGCTTTGATATTCATTTGGTCGGAGATTTGAATGGTTCCCTGACCTGCCATCCACATTCGCAACATACTCGATTCGGTTCGGCTCAATGATAACGTCGGCATATTTAAAAACGAGGTTATCGTTGTCTCTTTTTTCAGAATATCGCCAAGGATATCGTCGAGAGATTCCGGTTTAATCGATTTAGAACTGATCAATAAATTTTTTCTGACCAATAGATATTCATCAAAATGAACATTGGCAATTGCCATAAAAACGATAAATAACGTATTGGGATGTTGATTAATGATGAGCTTGATACGCTGACTGTTAGAAGCATCGTGGATGAAACAGTCCTCATTAATAAACACCACTGAAGGGCGCTGTGAATCACAAGCTATGGCAAGGTCATCAACGGTTTCAATGTCGTTGATTTCTCTTTTTTTAACCCCTCTACTCAACAGATACCCGGTTAAACCTAGTCGGGTGTAACTACATAAATCCATAATAATCGTTGACATGGCATACCCTCACTCAATGCGTAACGATAATTCCCCTTACCTGAATATTTCATCATGACTAAACGGAACAACATGGGTCACCTAATGCGCCACTCTCGCGATTTTTCAGGCGGACTTACTATCCCGTAAAGTGTTGTATAATTTGCCTGGAATTGTCTTAAAGTAAAGTAAATGTTGCGATATGTGAGTGAGCTTAAAACAAATATTTCGCCGCAGGAGTATCCTGGAAGATGTTCGTAGGTATTATTTTTCGGATAATCCTTAGGATAACATGATAAACGTTACGGAATTATATTAATGGCAATTCACTAATAATATCAGCCAGCAAATTAAACATCTCACTGAATAAATGTTCGCAAAAAGGCACAATTAACGGCATTAATGCCGCCATTAAAGAGATACCGACAGTCAGAGTTAATGGAAATCCAATAACAAAAATGGATAATTGCGGGGCCATACGATTAAGTAAACCTAATGCCAGATTCAGGGTCAGCAGCAGAGTAATGAGCGGTAACGCCAGCATCAACCCGTTAAGGAAAATCAAACTCCCTGCTTTGGTGAGTGCCAGAAACGCATTGCTGTTCAACGGTTCGCCACCAATTGGCAGGGTGTGAAAGGTATCGACCAGCAGTGAAATCAACCATAAATGACCGTTAAATGTCAGGAACAGCAGTAACGCCAGCATATCCATGATACGCGCTAAAACGGGCATATTGAGATGGCTGGCCGGATCGACAAACGTCGCAAATGACAGCCCCATTTGCAGACCGATAATTTCACCAGCGGTTCGCACAGCGGCAAAGGCAAATTGCATGGTAAAACCAAGCGCAATGCCGATCAGGATCTGCTGCACGGCCAGCCACAGAGCAAAGAACGAAAAAACAGGAACATCGTTGGCAGGTAATGATGGGGCAATGGCGAACGTGATCATCATTGCCAGACCCAGTTTTACCCGTTTCGGTACGCTACGTTCGCTCAGAATCGGCGCGGTGGAGATCAGCGCCAGCACGCGCAGTAACGGCCAGAAGTACAGGCTTAACCAGGATAGCCATTGTTCGCTTGTCACCTGCAACATAGTACGGCTACCCGATGATATACGGCAGGTTAGTGAACAAGGTGCGGACGTAATCCAGCAACAGATTGAGCATCCACGGTCCGGCAATAATAATGGCGATAAATACGGCGATGATTTTCGGAATAAACGACAGCGTCATTTCGTTAATCTGGGTGGCTGCCTGCAAAATACTGATGATAAGACCCGTGACCAGCGCCACCAGCAACAGCGGGGCAGCCAGTGCCAGCGCGACTTTCATCGCTTCAGTCCCCATCATCATGACCGATTCAGGTGTCATTTTGCCTCTCTAGCTGTAAAAGCTCTGCGCCAGCGAACCGACCAGCAATTGCCAGCCATCCACCAGTACAAACAGCATCAGTTTAAAGGGCAGAGCAATGGTGGCGGGGGGAACCATCATCATCCCCAATGCCATCAACACGCTGGCAATCACCAGGTCGATAATCAAAAAAGGAATGAAAATCGTGAAGCCTATCTGAAATGCGGTTTTCAACTCGCTGGTCACGTAAGCCGGGAGCAAAATGCGCATCGACACGGCTTCAGGTCCCTGCAACGGGCCGGTATTCGCCAGTCTGGCAAACAACCCTAAATCCGCCTCACGGGTCTGACGCAGCATAAACTCACGTAGCGGCTGTGCCCCTTTTTCCAGCGCCTCCTGCATTGAGATTTTCTCTTCGCTGAATGGCTGGTACGCATCGACATAAATTTTGTCGATCACCGGTGACATAATAAAAAAGGTCAAAAACAGTGCCAGCCCCAGCAATACCTGGTTAGGTGGAGCGGAGGGTGTTCCCAGTGCGTTACGCAATAAACCAAAAACAATGATGATGCGGGTGAAACTGGTCATCATCAGTAAAATTGCCGGAATAAACGTCAACGAGGTAATGAATACCAGCGTCTGCACCGGGAGCGACCAGCTTTGTCCACCGCCAGGCAGCGGCTGGCTGGTGATACCCGGCAGTTGCGCGAAGGCGAGGGGCGTAACCAGCCAGAGAAGGACAGGTGCGACAGACAACAAACGACGCATCAGGATCTCCCGCTACGCTTAAGCAAGTTTTTCATGACCGACTGAAAATCGGTCTGCGGTATCTCTTCCGTTGGTGCTGAAGGGGGAAGTTTATGCAGCAGATTGATTTGCCCAGCGGTAACGCCGAGCACCAGCCGTGCATCTTCCACATCGACCACCACGACCCGTTCACGCGCGCCCAGCGAAGCACTGGCGCTAATTTTCAGACCGTTAACGCCAGTGCGTTTCGGGGCAAATCCCAGCCGTTTTACCAGCCAGGCAGCAGCGAGGATCAGGGCAATAATGGCGATGAGTGCGCCGCTCACCTGCAGCAGTGGCGCAGCAGAAACCGGCGCGGAAGATTGCACAGTAGCGTGGTTATTCATCACTAACGGCTCAGGCGGCGCATTCGCTCAGACGGAGTAATGATATCGGTGATCCGCACGCCATATTTATCGGCAACGACCACCACTTCGCCCTGGGCGATTAAATAACCGTTGATCAGAATATCCAGCGGTTCGCCCGCCAGACCGTCCAGCGCCACGACTGATCCTTGCGTCAGACGCAACAGCTCTTTGATGGTCATCCGCGTACGGCCCAGCTCGACGGTCAGCTTGACCGGAATATCCATAATCAGGTCGATATCCTGCAACGTTCCGCTGACATCACCACCGCCAAATTGCTGGAACACCGCGTCGGCAGCGCTTTTGCTGCTGGTTGATTTTTGTTCGCTCAACGCTTCAGCCCACAGATCGTCCATTGCGCCGTTGTTGTCATCGGCCGGATTATTCATGTCACTCATTTGGGCTGTTCCTCGTTCAGAGAATTTAAAATCGGGTTAATCAAATGTTCTATCCGTAACGCATATTGACCGTTGAGTGTGCCGTACTGACTGGTCAGCACCGGGACGCCGTCAACATGGGCGATGATGCGGTCGGGTTTTTCTATCGGCAGGACGTCGCCGGGTTTCAGTTTTAAAATCTGCGACAGGCGTAGCGAGATATCGGCAAAGTTGGCGACCAGCTCCAGCTGTGAATGCTGCACCTGGCGCACCAGGTTATCGCGCCAGTTCTGATCTTCATTACGCGAGTTTTCCAGCGGCGGGTTAACCAACAATTCCCGTAGCGGCTCGATCATGCTGAATGGCAGGCAGATATTAAATTCGCCGGTCAGGTTGCCAATCTCCACATGGAACGGCGTGTTAACCACGATGTCGTTCGGCGAGGTGGTGATATTGGTAAATTTCACCTGCATTTCCGAACGCACGTACTCAACTTCCAGCGGATTAATCGCCTTCCAGGCGTCGCTATAGCCTTCAAGCGCCAGCTTTAACATGCGGTTGATGACGCGCTGTTCTGTATGGGTAAACTCGCGACCTTCCACTTTGGTCGGAAAGCGTCCATCGCCGCCAAACAGGTTATCCACGGCGATAAACACCAGACTCGGTGAGAACACCACCAGCCCTGTGCCGCGCAGCGGTTTCAGATGGATAAGGTTCAGGTTGGTCGGCACCGGCAGGTTGCGGGCAAATTCATGGTACGGCTGAATGCGGATGGCCCCGACGGTAATGTCCGGGCTACGGCGCAGCAGGTTGAACAGCCCCATACGAAAATGGCGGGCAAAGCGCTCATTAATGATTTCCAGCGCCTGCAAACGTTCGCGCACAACCCGTCGTTGGGTATTCGGATCGTACGGACGAATGTCACTTTCGCCGCTAACACTGGCTGTCGGTTCGTCTTTGACTTCGCTGTCACCATTCAACAGCGCATCAATTTCAGCTTGAGAAAGAATACTATCGCCCATGTCGTTATCGCAGAATAAAAGCGGTATACAGCACGTCGGTGACATCCTGTTTCGGTTGCCCGGCAACAAGCGGGGTGGAAAGTGTGGTTTTAATCTCGGCAATCAGGTTTTTCTTGCCTTCTTCTGTCGCCAGTACGGCAGCATCCTGACGCGAAAACAGTAACAGCAAGCGACTACGGACTTCCGGCAAATACTCACTCAGCCGCGAGCGGGTTGCTTCATCTTTCAGTCGCAGGGTTATGCCGATATAAAGCACGCGATCCGCATCGCCCAGATTGACCGTAAAGGTATCCAGCGCATAGAAGACCGGGGAGGGCACGACGCGTTGCTGCGCTTTGTCGTCAGCGGCAACCTGATGCGAATGCCAGTAGCTGTAACCTGCGCTGGCACAGGCCGCGAGGGTAATGAATACCAGAATCGGGATCCAAAGCGATCGCTTGCTTTTCTTGCTTATCGCGTAATCAGTCATGTGTTGCGGTCTTCCTGTGTCGCTACTGCTTATCGGCTAATTATCCTGCGTCTTGAGCGCAACAAAGCGGGGAAAAGACGCGGATTACGGTGCTACCTCTGACGTTAGGCGAAAATATCAACGCCGCTGTTACCTGTTACACGCCCTTGTAAAGAGACGGGAACCAGAAGCGTATCGTCATCTTCCCCCGCCAGAGGTTCATGGTTTGCTGTGCGTTGGCTTTGCTGTTGCTGGGAAGCGGCCTGCTGCTGACCACTAAAGCTTTCGCCACTAATGTTGCTTTGCCCTAACTGAATGCCACTTTCGGCCAGCTGCGTACGCAGTACCGGCAGCGCTGCTTCCAGGGCGGCGCGTACGTGCTGATGCGGTGAAATCATCTGGATCTGCGCCTGGTTATCATCCACTTTGAGGGAAATTTGCACTTCACCTAAATCCTGTGGGTGCAGACGCAACTCTGCACTTTGTTGCCCCTGGCGGGTGAACAGCGAAATATGCTGGCTTAATGATTGTTGCCATTCGTGAGAACCCAGCGGTGCACTCAAAACAGGCGCGGCGACGGTGGGCTGTGGCTGTGTCTGGTGTGGAGTGATTAGCGGGCTGGCGTCAGCGGTCACCGGCGAAGGCGTGCTGATGACTTCCGCTTTACTCTGGGCTTCTGCTACCAGCGGTGTTAATGGCTGAGCTGGTGTGCCGGGGGCGTCATCAGGCTGTGCTGTAGTGAGTTGCGCAGAAGTCAGTTTTGTGAAGAGCGTTGGTTTCTCTGCCGGTAACACGGTTGACGGTGCATCAGTCACTTTGGGCGTATTGTCAAAACCCGGCAACATCGCAAAAAGGGCGCTCAGACTTGCGGTGACGTCTTCATTCAGAGCATCCGCTTTTTCGTCTTTTGTCGTATTGTTGCCAGCCACCGCAGCCAACGTCATCGTCTGAGCGGTGGTTAACGGTGTTGATGTGGATTGTTCGTCGTTGATGACAGGCAGTGTTTCATCCACGGGGATCAGTAAATCCGCTTGGTGCGCGTCGGAAACAATATCGCTGACCAGCGGCTCGCCTTTTGCCGTGGGCTTATCTGTTGCCACCAGCAACTGGGGAGTCGCTTTGTCGGTTGTTGCCTCGCCTGTTAATGCTTCGCTCAACAACGCGAGAAAATCTTGTGCAGCATCGCTGGCTTTGCCGCCAGGCAATGTGGTGGTGTCAACGTCGGCGGTAATCAAGGGCGCTAAGCGAATCATTCAGGTTTCCTCATGGCGGCGCGCTGGGCGAACTCATCCATCTTTTTCTGATCGAGGCGGTTTTCTGCAAGCAGTGCCGCCGTGGATTGCCGTTCCTGCAGTGTCTGCCAGGCTTGCAAACGTTGTTTCTTTTCTCGCCAGCTGTTCAGGGCAATGTCAACTTTCTGCGTCCACTGATTAAGTTGCTGGCGATGCTGAGTAATGGCTTTTTCCAGCGTCTGGATAAACTGCTGATAGTTGATCCAGCGGTTGCTGGTCATCCCGGCACTCATATCGCTATTGAGGTTATTGCGATATTCATTCTGATAATCGATCAGCATTTTGAGCTGTTCTTCCGCCTGCTGACATCCGCGACGCATTTCACCCAGCAGGCGCGCGGCATCCTCTACCTCTTTTTCTGCCAGATCTTTCAGGGTCGCCAGCGCACCATGTTCTGCCATCTGCAGTTATCTCCTGGGTTATGACACTGTCGGGAAAATACGCTCCAGCCCCTGGAGAGACGCTTCCCAGTCCGCGCGTTCAAAAATGCCTTGTTGCAAATAGCCCTCCAGCTGCGGCCACAGGGCGATGGCTTTGTCGAGCATCGGATCGCTGCCTTTGGCATACGCGCCGACGCTAACCAGATCGCGGTTACGCTGAAAACTCGACAACAGCTGTTTGAAGGTGCGCACTCGCGCATAATGTTGCTCGCTGATCAACGCCGTCATTGCGCGGCTGATCGACGCTTCAATATCGATAGCCGGATAGTGCCCGGCTTCCGCCAGTCGGCGAGACAGCACAATGTGACCGTCGAGGATTGCCCGCGCGGAGTCGGCAATGGGGTCCTGCTGGTCATCGCCTTCGGTGAGCACGGTATAAAACGCGGTAATCGAGCCGCCGCCGCTAATGCCATTTCCGGCACGCTCGACCAGTGCCGGTAATTTGGCAAACACCGACGGTGGATAACCTTTAGTGGCAGGTGGTTCGCCAATCGCCAGCGCAATCTCACGCTGGGCCATCGCGTAGCGGGTGAGGGAGTCCATAATCAGCAACACATGCTGACCACGATCGCGAAAATCTTCGGCAATGCGCGTGGCATAGGCGGCACCCTGCATTCGCAGGAGCGGAGAAACATCCGCCGGAGCGGCAATCACCACGGAGCGTGCACGCCCTTCGGCACCGAGGATATTCTCAATAAAATCTTTTACTTCGCGTCCGCGTTCACCAATCAAACCCACGACAATGACATCGGCGCGGGTGTAACGTGCCATCATCCCCAGCAGCACACTTTTACCAACGCCCGACCCGGCAAACAGCCCCATACGCTGCCCGCGCCCGACGGTAAGCAGGGCATTGATTGGGCGCACGCCGGTGTCCAGCACATGTTCAATCGGTGTACGTTGCAACGGGTTAAATGGCGGGGTAATCAGCGCACCGGTTTCCGTCGTATCGGGGGAGGGGAGGCCATCGAGCGGTTTACCGCTGCCGTCCAGAACGCGACCTAATAACGCCGGACCGAGCGGCAACTGCTTGCCGCTTTGCAGCCCTTCTGCCGAAATGTTTTTGGCATAAACACGCGCGCCGGGCAGGACACCTTCCACTTCCTCCAGCGGCATTAAAAACAGCCGTTGGCCGTTAAAGCCAACGACTTCGCTTTCTACTTCGTGCGTTTCGCTGCCGTTCTGGCGTTCAATGACACAGGTTGCGCCGAGCGGCAATTGTAATCCGGTGGCTTCCAGCACCAGCCCGGTAGCGCGGGTTAATCGCCCGTAGCGACGTACCGCAGGCAACTGCGCCATTTTGGCTTCAAAGTTATCCAGCGTGGTTAGCCAGCGAGTCAGACGCGTGGTCATTACACCACTCCTGGTGCTGCCAGACGGCAGAGTTCTTGCCAGCGAGTGGCGACACTGGCGTCGAGATCGCCTTCATCGGCGGAGACTTTACAGCCGCCAGGATGGAGTGTGGGATCGCCCCGCAAGCGCCAGCCATGCAAACTTAAGGTTGCGCCGAGCATATCATCCACACGTTGCAGATCATCCGGGTGCACGCGTAGTTGCGGTTTGCCGCTGAATAACGGTTCTTGCTGCAACAACTGTTGGATCTGTTTGATCAATGCCGAGTTATCCACCGTTGGCGTCTGACCGATCACCTGACGTGCCGCCTCCAGCGCCATCTGCATCAGGCGCGAAGCAATCACACTATCAAGCGCATCAAGGGTAGTTTGAAATTCGCTGACCAGTTGCTGCATCCGGGCATGAATTGGCGCTTGTTGAGACTTCGCCTCTGCCAGACCTTGTTCCAGCCCCTGGGCCAGTCCTTCCTGATAGCCCTGCTCATGACCTTGCTGGCGACCTTCGGCAATCCCCGCCTGATAACCTTGCTCGTGGGCCTGCATTTGCAGTTGCGCCAGTTGCTGCTCAAGGCTGGGTTCGGCCTCTTCAATGATGGTTTCTTCCGGCTCGACCATTGGCACAAACTCCGCCTGTGGTGGCGCGAGATCGTCCGGTGTCCAGGTTTTCCACGGCAGATTATCAGACATAGGTATCCTCGCCGCTGCCAATCACCATCTCGCCGGTTTCGGCAAGGCGGCGCACAATCAGCAGAATCGCTTTCTGTTCGTTTTCCACCTGCGACAGACGCACCGGACCACGGTTGGCGAGATCGTCGCGCAGAATATCGGCGGCACGTTGCGACATATTGCGCAGGAATTTCTCGCGCAGTGGCTGCTCGGCCCCTTTCAGCGCGATCAACAGCGATTCGGAATCCACTTCCTGCAACAGACGCTGAATGCTGCGATCGTCGACATCCACCAGATTCTCGAACAGGAACATCTCGTCGATGATTTTCTGCGCCAGCTCGCCGTCGAATTCACGCACGGCGGTAATAACGGCTTCTTCCTGCTGAGTTTTCATCAGGTTGATAATTTCGGCTGCCGTTCTCACGCCGCCCATTTTGCTGCGCTTGAGATTCTGACCGTCGAGCAAGCCATTCAGTACTTCGGTCAGTTCCGCCAGCGCGGCTGGCTGCACGCCGCCAAAGGTGGCGATACGCAACATCACGTCGTGGCGCAGACGTTCATCAAACAACGCCAGAATATCGGCGGCCTGCGCACGCTTCAGATGCACCAGAATGGTGGCGATAATTTGCGGATGCTCATCGCGAATCAGATCGGCGGCGCTCTGCGGCTCCATAAAGTTGAGCGTTTCAATACCGCTGGCGGTATCGCGGGTTTCGAGAATATCTTCCAGCAGGCTGGCGGCACGTTCTTCACCCAGAGCTTTGACCAATACCGAACGCAGATAATCGTTGGCGTTGATATTCAGTGCGGCAAACTGTTCTGCTTCTTGCTCAAACTCAGACAGCACATCGGTTAGCTGCTTGTTGGAGATCTGCGTGACGTTCGCCATTGCAGCGCTCAGGGTTTGCACCTCGCGCTGGGAGAGGTGCTTGAACACCTCTGCCGCCCGGTCTTCGCCAATGGTCATCAGCAGGATGACGCTTTTATCGGTGCCTGTCAGGTTACTCATGATCGTTATTTATCCACTGGCGAATGACCAGCGCCACCACGCGCGGATCGTTATCAGACATTTCACGGATACGCTGGCTCATGACTTCTGCCCCCAGACGTTGGTTAGCGCGCCGTTGTTGGAGTTGTTCGTCTTTGCTCAGGCGGACTTCCACCGCATCTTCCACTTCCTCGCGGGCCTGCGCCTGTTGCTGCACAGCTTTCATCGCCTCAGCGCGACGTGTTAGCTGCGGGCGTACCGCTTTCCGCCACAGCAGCCACGCCACCAGCAGTACCAGCAACCAGCGGCCGGCAGCCAGTAACTGATCGATAAACGCTTGCTGTTGCCAGAACGGCAGTTCTCCGCCGCTTTCGTCACTGCTATTGAACGGCGAGTTAACGACATTGAGCGAGTCACCGCGTTTTTCAGAAAAGCCCATCGCCTCGCGGGTCAGATCTTCAATTTGCTTCATCTGTTCGTTGCTGAGAGGCAACGGTTTGCCATCTGGCAAGGTTTTGTAATTCACCACTACCGCGACTGACAGACGTTGCACATCGCCCACGTTCATTTTGGTATGACGAATGGTGCGATCGACTTCGTAGTTACTGGTTTCATTCCGCTGTGTGCTACGCGGCCCACTATTGCTGGTGGTGCTCGCCTGCTGCTGGCGGTTATTTTGATTTGCCGGAGGCGTGCTGATTGGCGCGTTATTCGCAGGTGCCGGTTGATTCGACAACGCCCCCGGTACGCCGCCCGGATAACCGGAACCGCTTTGCTCGCTCTCATTAAGCTGGCGTGAACGAAGCGCCGCCTGAGATTCATCACCGTTAGGGCGATACTGTTCTTCCGTTTGTTCTTTACTGGCGAAGTCCAGTTGCGCCGTGACCTGGGCGTGAATATTACCGTTACCAACAATTGGCGACAGGATCGCTTCAATACGCCGCTGAATCCGGCCTTCGACATCGCTGGCATATTTCAACTGAGCGTCATTAAGATCGCGCCCGCTGGTATTGGACTGGGTTAACAGATGTCCACCCTGATCCACCAGCGTGACGTTCCCCGGCGGCAGACCAGCAACCGCGCTGGAAACCAGATGCACAATGGCGCTAATTTGCCCTTCATCGAGTGCGCGCCCGGGTAACAGATTTACCGTCACCGATGCAGAAGGGGATTTTTGTTCACGGACGAATAAAGACGGTTTCGGCATTGCCAGATGTACGCGCGCCCCTTTTACCGGGCCGATAGTTTCGATGGTACGAGAAAGCTCGCCTTCCAGCGCCCGCTGATAATTCACCTGTTCGCTGAACTGGCTGATACCAAACTTTTCCTGATCGAGCAGTTCGAAACCGACCGCGCCGCCTTTGGGCAAACCTTGTTGCGCCAGGCGCAGACGCAGCTCGTGAACTTTATCTGCCGGAACTTCAATAGCGCCGCTGGCTTCGCTGAAGCGGTAAGGAATATTCATTTGCGTCAGTTGGCTGACAATTGCGCCACCATCCTGATCGGAAAGATTGCTGAATAATGTACGGTAGTCGGGGGCTTTCGCCCACAGGATCAGTGCGACCATGACCGCCACTGCCGCGGAACCGGCAATAATCAATGGAATTTTCGGATTCGCACGCAGGCGATTAAGCCACTCAAGAGATTTTGTCTGGGCTGCAGTCGCATTCATCGCGCACCTCGTGGCTGATTATGGACGGCGTTATTGGCAAAGTGGAACAAGACTCACTCCCGGGTCAGCAAACTCGAAAAATTGACGCTCCCATTATTTGTGCTTTCGTTTTTTTCTATCCGCCAATAAACCCGTTTTTTTGTTGCTATTTAGCGCCTTTGTCTTATTGACTTACTGGTAGGCTTTGCTACCAGAAATTATCCGGGAGATGAAAATGTCAGCGATACAGGGGATTGAAGGGGTTATCAGCCAGTTACAGACCACGGCGATGAGTGCGCGTGCGCAGGAATCACTGCCGCAACCGACCATTAGTTTTGCCGGGCAGCTGCACGCCGCGCTCGATCGCATAAGCGATACACAAACAGCCGCCCGCACGCAGGCAGAAAAATTCACCCTCGGTGAACCCGGCGTGGCGTTAAACGATGTGATGACCGATATGCAAAAAGCCTCAGTTTCTATGCAAATGGGGATTCAGGTGCGTAATAAGCTGGTGGTGGCGTATCAGGAAGTGATGAGCATGCAGGTGTAGGTTTTGTAACCTGTTGTTAATTACATCCGATCTCACCGCGTGGGGCATGGATGGGGTAAACTCACTCGTTTTCTGGTTTAAAATGGAAACCTGATTCTGAAAGTTTTCTGCCATCCACGATCCGTAAACGCGATAAACCCTCTGTTCATCAGAGTGTCTCATTTGACACATCACCACGTCGGATGTTGTTACGACCACAGACGCAACAGTAACGTTTGGATAATTTAATCTTTGTTGATGTTTTTATTCATATTCCGGGCGATGGAAATAATTAGGCATAATTGTGTCACTGGAATAGAGGTTTCTTGTGGCGCATGTGGAAGGAGCGTCTAAGGACAAGACATATGTGGCTGGTGATGAATAAAGGCGCAGCACGTCGAATGCAAGAATGTGCTGCGTCTGGCTCATGGCAATTCATTATTTTCGCATAGCGTCAATGACAAAAATCGACTGTGTGGATCAAGTTGATAATCAGCAAACGGTTCGCAATCAACGAAACCATGATTCAAATAAAGTTGATGGCAGGCCGTAAATCCAGCCTGTGTACCCGTTTCTAAGCTCAGGCGATGAAGGCATCTGTCATGGGCGACCTGCAAAATGTGGCGTAAAATCAGACTGGCGACACCTCGACGTAAATAATTTGGCGCGGTACGCATTGATTTCAGTTCGCCATGTTTATCATCCAGCAACTTCAGCGCACCAATTCCTGCGAGTTGTTCGCCTTCCCATACTGACCAGAATGTTACTTTCGGGTTACGTAATTTTTGCACATCTAAAGCATGACTGCTTTCGGGGGGAGACTGCTGCAGCATGCCGGAAATATGGTAAGCCACTAATGCTTGCACTGCTGGATGGGTGAGATCATCTGTTTTAATCGTGAACATGACGATTCCGTATTGGTGTTATTTTTGCAATATGCCAACAGGTACTGAAATCTTTGTCTAATAGAGATTTCTTATGACGCAGTATTGTTGATCAATAATCTCCAGGCTTATCAGATAGGTTGAATTAACTCCGCGCCCTGGTTTTTAACATTACCCACCGCGCGCGATACCGGGTGCCAGGTGAACTGGTTTGCTGGCACACAGCCACTGGTAGCGATTTCTGAGGCTTCTTTACCGCCAATATCTTGCCGCATCCATTCCCGCGCAGCTTCTGGCGACAGTACCAGTGGGCGGCGGTCATGAATATCTACCAGACCCTGGTCTGCTGCTGCAGTGACAATCAAAAATCCTTCGGCTTCGTCACCGCGCTCGAACGGTGTGCTACCTATCGCGGCCATAAAAACAGGTTGTCCATCAGCACGATAGATAAAATAAGGCTGCTTTTTGTCGCCTTCTTTTTTCCACTCAAACCAGCCATCGGCAAAACAGATTGCCCGACCATGTTGCCAGAGCGGTTTAAACATGCGACTGGTTGCGGCAGTTTCTACACGGGCGTTAATCAGCGGCGGTTTATCCCACCATCCGGGAGCATATCCCCAGAAAACCGGATCCAAATGAAGGTGTTCATCACGTTCACTGAGCAGAAGGACTTTGGTTCCCGGCGCGACGTTGTATCTGCCAATGGGTTCTGTATCGTAGGGAATATCGCGTTCAATATCTTCCGCGAGAAGCGCAAGGTAATCTTCACGCGTTTGGGATTGGGCAAAGCGTCCACACATAGCAACCTCCTGAGATCATACTGAAAAGAATAGGAGAGGGGGCGGGTAAAATCTATGTGTCAGAGGCAACGATGTTCCCGCTGTGGGCCACAGCGGGAATGAGGGATTATTTCTGAATTAAATAACGAATGGTCGGCCCGTCTTGCTGAATATCCAGCACCGTATAGCCGTGATTACGCGCATCTAGTGGAATATTATTGATCGACTGCGGACAGTCGCTCACCACTTCCAGGATCTCACCTTTTTTTAATTGCGGCATCGCCTCAAGGGTTGCGACTGCCGGATAAGGGCAGGGTTCACCCACCATATCAAGGCGGTAATCAGGAACGATATTTTTCATGCGATCTCCTTAGCAGTCTGCGGTGCCGCACGGCGGAAGAAGCGTTTTTCCCAGCCGATAATCAACATCAGCGCAGCAAACAGCAGCAAATATGTCACCAGCAGGCCACCCATCGGACCAAAGGTTTTCAGCAGGTTGATTTTGTCCCAGTCGGTGGCCAGCGCCGGAGCGAAATCATCCCAGTAATACGCCAGAATCGTTGAGCCGATCACATTGCCCAGACCAACCCACCAGTAGTGCACCTGGCCTTCTACCGCGCGGTACATCCAGCCGGTTTCGCAGCCGCCTGCCAGCACGATGCCAAAACCAAACAGTAAACCACCAATTACCGCGTTTGGTCCCGCCCACATGATTTTAGGTTCAACACCTAACTGTACGTAACTGAAGATCCCGATGGCACTCACCGCCATACCGATAATGATTGCTTTCGCCATATGGGTACGTCCGGTGATCCACATATCGCGGAACGCCGAAGTAAAGCAGATTTGCGCACGTTCAATCAGTAAACCAAAGCCGACGCCAAACAGCATTGCCAGCCCCAGTTTTGGTTGGTTCATCGCCGTGAGCAGCGCCCAGCCCAGCATGCCGAAAAAGACCAGCATCCCGAGACGAAAACGACGCCGCGCCTGATCCGGTTTTTGCGTCAGCGGTGAGGCGGCAGAAACTTTCTGCATTTTCACGGGAATACGGAAGATGGGCAGCAGGGTAAAGCGCGCGCCAAACCATGAACCAATGGCAGTGGCGATGGCAAAGAACCAGGCATGCAGCGAGAACTGAGGAATGCCGGTAAAGAACGCCGCCAGGTTACAGCCCATTGCCAGACGCGCGCCAAAACCAGCGATAATGCCGCCAATAATGGCTTGCATAATGCGGATACGGCTGCGTGGCATGCGTAGTTTGACATTGTTGGCCCACAGCGCTGCAGCAAAGCAGCCGCCAAACATACCGAGGATCATCATCCCGTCGATGCGGGTTAATGGCGATCCTTCCAGATGGATAATTTTAAAATAACCCCACTCTTCAGCATGGACGCCGAACAGCTGCAGGAGCTGACCGCCCCAACGGGTAAATTCACCCGTGACAGCCCAAAAGGTGCCAGTGATGCCAAAATAGTAAGTGGAGAGAATACCCGCCGCGATGACCGCAGGGATGGGCGCCCAGAATTTAATCAACCAGGCGTGTTTGAATTGCTGCCATGACATGAATGTAGCCTCTGAACTCAGAAGGTTTGAAACAGGAGTCGCGAATCATACATCAAGCAAATTTATTTTCAGGGTAATAATTCACAAAAATAATAGTTAGATCAAATTTCTCTCTGAACCTGGAAAGGCTGGCGACATCAGGGCTTTAATGCCACAATCCTCTTTTCTTCTCATGCAGGACGAATGATGAAAAAACTCGCAATTGCAGGCGCGCTCATGTTGCTGGCGGGCTGTGCCGAAGTCGAAAACTATAACAATGTCGTGAAAACCCCCGCGCCGGACTGGCTGGCGGGCTACTGGCAGACCAAAGGGCCGCAACGTGCGCTGGTCAGTCCGGAAGCGATAGGCAGCCTGATTGTCACTAAAGAGGGCGATACCCTGGATTGCCGTCAGTGGCAGCGGGTGATTGCCGTGCCGGGTAAGTTGACATTGATGTCTGATGATCTCACTAACGTTACCGTGAAACGGGAGCTGTACGAGGTTGAGCGTGACGGTAACACCATTGAGTACGATGGTATGACGATGGAGCGTGTGGATCGCCCGACCGCAGAGTGTGCCGCCGCGCTGGATAAAGCGCCGTTACCGACGCCACTGCCGTAATGAAATCTCCCCGGCTTGCCGCCGGGGATGTATTTAAATCACCTCTTCGATAACCCACACGCTGACGCTGCCGCCGTTGCAAAAGAAGGTCGCTTCGCCGTTTTCGTCGGTCACTACGCTCTCTTGCCGATTCCCCAGAAAATCACGCCAGGTTTTATTGCCGTAATTCTCTCCCAGATGAATGGTTTTTTCGCCATCATCCCCGTTCGACATGACCACCACGCAGCCGGGATATTCGTCGGTGCCACTGCGGCTAAAGGCAATGCAGTTCGGATGGTCGAAAAATAACGTCTGTACACCGTGGGCGAAACGCTGACGGGCGAGAATTAACTCATCAAGCTGTTCGATTATTGGCATATCTATCGGATAGGTTTGCCCGTCACCACCGACATCTTCGTAATGCGCACCGTAGAGGTCCGGATAGAATACCGAAGGAACGCCATTTTCCCGCAACAAAATTAGAGCATACGCCAGCGGTTTAAACCACGGTTCGACCGGTGCTTCGAGGGCTTGCAACGGTTGGGTGTCGTGGTTGGCAACGAGTGTTACGGCGTGGAAAGGATCGGCTTCCACCAGCGTCCCAGTGAAAATCTGCGTCATGTCGTAGTCGCGTCCCATGCGCGATGCTTCATGGAATTTCATCTGCAGCGGCGCATCGAACAGCATGGTTTTGCCTTCCACCTGATCAATATACGTTTGCAGCTTATCAACTTCATGCGACCAGTATTCCGCCACAATAAACAGCGGCTTTGGCGCAACTTCCTGTACGTGTTCGATCCACTCTTTATAAAACCAGGCTGGAATATGTTTGACCGCATCAAGACGAAAACCGTCGCATTGTGTTTGTTCCATTACCCAGCGCGCCCAGTATTTAATCTCTTCCGTCACGGCATGATTGCGAAAATCGATATTCTCGCCCATCAGGTAATCGAAATTACCGAGTTCATCATCAACCTGATCGTTCCAGCCTTCGCCGGTGTAGTCGTTAACAATTTTAAAAATGCCATCTTCATCAGGGTTTTCGATATGGTCGATACCGCTAAAACATTTGAAATCCCAGATAAACTGCGAGTATTGCCCGGCACGTGCGGGGAAGGTGTAACGCGTCCAGCCTTCGCACTCAATGATTTCTTCGTCAATTTGCGTACGGTCATCAGCATTTACACGTTGCACGCGAATAGCTTCTTTTTCATCCGCGCCCATTTTGTGGTTGACTACCACGTCCAGCAGCACCGCAATGTCATTGCGTTTCAGGGCGTCAATGGCGGCCAGCAGTTGTGCTTTATCGCCATATTTAGTAGGGATGCTGCCTTTCTGATCAAACTCGCCTAAATCAAATAAATCATAGGAGTCGTAGCCGACCGAATACCCGCCCGATGCGCCTTTATAGGCGGGCGGCAACCAGACCATATTGATACCAATATCATTAAAACCGTCGGCGCGCTCGGCCAGTTCAGGCCAGAGCTTACCGCCTTCCGGGTAATACCAGTGAAAACATTGTAACAGCGTGGGATTACGCATTCTTCGACTCCATTCAAGGGGAACATTAGAAGCGTAGCCGTAATCGGATTATTCGCGAGCCATCGGCTCGTTAAGATTCAAAAGAGGTTATCCTGCGGAGCCAGCACAAAGCCGCCCTGATCGCCATAGGCACTTAACACCGATTTTTGCATCGATGACTGACCGACCAGTTTCGCCAGTTCATCCATCCGAATCTGTAATAACTGCTTCACCTTGCTTTCGTTATCGAGAATCAGGCGCAGCATCGGGCGGAGTTGCTCCTGCATCGTGGTGGACGGCTCAACCTCTTCAGTCAGGTGTGCAATCTCCTGCACCGCATTCACATACGCCATTTCGCTGGCGATGAGTTCGTCCCACTGTTCTTCCGTTGCCAGGCGTAACATGAGCTGGCTTTTTTCGACGAGTTGTTGCCAGGCGAAATACAAATGCGGTGCGTGGTTCATCAGACTGGGTCCTGAATCAAAGAAGGGGAGAGTAACGACTCTTTCCAGGCATCGGCAATATTGCGCATTAATGCTTCCACTTCTTCGACTGCGGAGACATCGTTGCGTAAATTGGCTTGCAGCAAACGCCTGACCATATAGCTATAAAGAGCAATCAAGTTTTGGGTTAATTCGTCATTGCTCTCTTCATCAAGACTCACCCGCAGTCCGTTCTCAATAATGTTGATCGCTTTTGACAAAGAGACGCCTTTGCCTTGCTGATTGTTGTCCTGCATAAACAGGCGCGCTCTAACCAGTGCGCTCAGCACTCCATCAAATAGCATGGTGACCAGCTGCTGCTGGCTGGCGCTCATTACGGCGCTTTCGACGCCAATTTGTGCATAGGCCTGGGTGCCTTTTGCCGTGTACATGACCTGTCTCCCGATGAATATTGATTACTTGGAATTACTGTTGTTTTCGAACTGCTGCGTTAAGTAGCTGCTGGTGCTGTTTAACGAGGTCATTAAAACGTCCAGTTGGGTAAATTGTTCTTTGTAGCGCGCGACCTGCGCATCAATGCGATCGCTGGCGGCGTTGTAGTCTTTAGTTAACTTATTCAGGGTCTTACTAACGCCATCGGTAGCGGCTTTAATAATGCCTGTTGTCGAAAGCCAACTGGTCAGGTTGCTGCCGATGGTGGTTGTGATGCCGGTTTTTTTACCATCGCCAACAATCAATGCACCTACGCCGCTGGCATCTTTTTTCAATGCAGCGGTGAGTTTGTCGGCATCCAGTTCCAGTTTGCCATCGCTGGGATCGGTCGTGATACCAATCTGCGCCAGCGTTTTATAGTTGGAAGAACTGACGGTATTACTCAGCATCGATTTCAACTGCGTCTGAATCGTCCGCAGCGTGGAGTCGCCGAGCAGTGCGCCATTGCTTGAACTCTGGCTATCAGCTCCCGCATCTACGGCGGTGTATTTGGTCAGGCTGCTGAAGGTATCTATTAGCGAGTTATAGGCATTCACCCAGTCTTTAATCGCCGTTTGCGCTTTGGAGGTGTCCTGAGTGATGGTTAGCGTCTGGTTGCCCGTGGTGACATCGTTCAGGTTCAGGGTGATGTTTTCCAGCGCGTCGCTGATGGTGTTGCTGCTGTTCTCAATGGCGACGTTGTTGACCGTCAGCTGCGCATTCTGGGCGGCGACCGAGACCTCCATACCGTTGCTACTGGCACTGGCGTCATAGCCCATAAAACTTTGTAGCGCATCATCACCGCTGACCGAGAGTGTCATCGCATTATCAAGGCCGGTGTCATTTGATGTGACTGACAGACGATATTCACCGTTACCCACGTTAATGATGCTCGCACTTACGCCCGCTTTTGCGTTGTTGATGGCATCACGGATCCCGCTTAACGACGAGTTAGCCGCGCTGATATCAATGGTGATCGGCTCTTTGTCGCCGCCTTGTTGAAGGGTGAGTTTGCTGTCGCTGGTGGCGATCGCCGTTTTCGTATCATCTCTGGTGGTGCGCGTGGTCAGGGTTTGCGCCTGCGCCAGATGGGTGACGCTGATGGTGTATTTCCCGGCGATGGCGTTACCCGCGGTGGTGGCACTGAACGCGGTGGTGCTGCTGGTGGTGCTGGTGGCGGAAAAAAGATCGGCTTTAGACAATGCAGTATTGGCGGTCTGGAAAGTCGTCAGCGCGCTTTTCAGCGTACCGTAGGCGCTAAGTTTAGCGGTAAACGACGATTGCTGATTTGAAATAGGGGTTAGCGTCGCTTTTTGCGCGGCGGTGAGGCTATCAAGGATTGAACTTAAATCCAGGCCTGACCCGACTCCCAGCGATGAAATACTTGCCATGCGATTTCCTTTTATCTTTCGACACGTAAAACGAATACCGGGGTTATCGGCCTGAATTGCGCAAAGTTTACGTTTAATTGTTTTTTTTAATAGCGGGAATAAGGGGCAGAGAAAAGAGTATTTCGGCGACTAACAAAAAATGGCTGTTTGTGAAAAAAATTCTAAAGGTTGTTTTACGACAGACGATAACAGGGTTGACGGCGATTGAGCCGACGGGTGGAAACCCAATACGTAATCAACGACTTGCAATATAGGATAACGAATCATGGCACAAGTCATTAATACCAACAGCCTCTCGCTGATCACTCAAAATAATATCAACAAGAACCAGTCTGCGCTGTCGAGTTCTATCGAGCGTCTGTCTTCTGGCTTGCGTATTAACAGCGCGAAGGATGACGCCGCAGGTCAGGCGATTGCTAACCGTTTTACTTCTAATATTAAAGGCCTGACTCAGGCTGCACGTAACGCCAACGACGGTATTTCTGTTGCACAGACCACCGAAGGCGCGCTGTCCGAAATCAACAACAACTTACAGCGTATTCGTGAACTGACGGTTCAGGCGACGACCGGAACTAACTCCACCTCTGACCTGGACTCCATTCAGGACGAAATCAAATCCCGTCTTGATGAAATTGACCGCGTATCCGGCCAGACCCAGTTCAACGGCGTGAACGTACTGTCAAAAGATGGCTCGATGAAAATTCAGGTCGGCGCGAACGATGGCGAAACGATTACTATTGATCTGAAGAAAATTGACTCTGATACGCTGGGGCTGAATGGGTTTAATGTGAACGGCAAGGGGGAAACGGCTAATACGGCAGCAACCCTGAAAGATATGTCTGGATTCACAGCTGCGGCGGCACCAGGGGGAACTGTTGGTGTAACTCAATATACTGACAAATCGGCTGTAGCAAGTAGCGTAGATATTCTAAATGCTGTTGCTGGCACAGATGGAAATAAAGTTACAACTAGCGCCGATGTTGGTTTTGGTACACCAGCCGCTGCTGTAACCTATACCTACAATAAAGACACTAATTCATATTCCGCCGCTTCTGATGATATTTCCAGCGCTAATCTGGCTGCTTTCCTCAATCCTCAGGCCGGAGATACGACTAAAGCTACAGTTACAATTGGTGGCAAAGATCAAGATGTAAACATCGATAAATCCGGTAATTTAACTGCTGCTGATGATGGCGCAGTACTTTATATGGATGCTACCGGTAACTTAACTAAAAATAATGCTGGTGGTGATACACAAGCTACTTTGGCTAAACTTGCTACTGCTACTGGTGCTAAAGCCGCGACCATCCAAACTGATAAAGGAACATTCACCAGTGACGGTACAACGTTTGATGGTGCATCAATGTCCATTGATGCCAATACATTTGCAAATGCAGTAAAAAATGACACTTATACTGCCACTGTAGGTGCTAAGACTTATAGCGTAACAACAGGTTCTGCTGCTGCAGACACCGCTTATATGAGCAATGGGGTTCTCAGTGATACTCCGCCAACTTACTATGCACAAGCTGATGGAAGTATCACAACTACTGAGGATGCGGCTGCCGGTAAACTGGTCTACAAAGGTTCCGATGGTAAGTTAACAACGGATACGACTAGCAAAGCAGAATCAACATCAGATCCGCTGGCAGCTCTTGACGACGCTATCAGCCAGATCGACAAATTCCGCTCCTCCCTCGGTGCCGTTCAAAACCGTCTGGATTCCGCAGTCACCAACCTGAACAACACCACTACCAACCTGTCCGAAGCGCAGTCCCGTATTCAGGACGCCGACTATGCGACCGAAGTGTCCAATATGTCGAAAGCGCAGATCATCCAGCAGGCAGGCAACTCCGTGCTGGCAAAAGCCAACCAGGTACCGCAGCAGGTTCTGTCTCTGCTGCAGGGTTAATCGCCTGAATGCCTCTCAAACCCCGCTCCGGCGGGGTTTTTTACAATTGGCTTTTTGCGTAACCCCCAAATAACCCCTCATTTCACCCACTAATCGTCCGATTAAAAACCCTGCAGAAACGGATAATCATGCCGATAACTCATATAACGCAGGGCTGTTTATCGTGAATTCACTCTATACCGCTGAAGGTGTAATGGATAAACACTCGCTGTGGCAGCGTTATGTCCCGCTGGTGCGTCACGAAGCATTGCGCCTGCAGGTTCGACTGCCCGCGAGCGTGGAACTTGACGATCTGCTACAGGCGGGCGGCATTGGGTTACTCAATGCCGTCGAACGCTATGACGCCCTACAAGGAACGGCATTTACAACTTACGCAGTGCAGCGTATCCGTGGCGCTATGCTGGATGAACTTCGCAGCCGTGACTGGGTGCCGCGCAGCGTGCGACGCAACGCGCGTGAAGTGGCACAGGCAATAGGGCAACTGGAGCAGGAACTTGGCCGCAACGCCACGGAAACTGAGGTTGCGGAACGTTTAGGGATCGATATTGCCGATTATTGTCAAATGCTGCTCGACACCAATAACAGCCAGCTCTTCTCCTACGATGAGTGGCGCGAAGAGCATGGCGATAGCATTGAACTGGTTACTGATGATCATCAGCGAGAAAACCCGCTACAACAACTGCTGGACAGTAATCTGCGCCAGCGGGTGATGGAAGCTATCGAAACGTTGCCGGAGCGCGAAAAACTGGTATTAACCCTCTATTACCAGGAAGAGCTGAATCTCAAAGAGATTGGCGCGGTGCTGGAGGTCGGGGAATCGCGGGTCAGTCAGTTACACAGCCAGGCCATTAAACGGTTACGCACTAAACTGGGTAAGTTATAACGTCAGTAAATGCCGCACTTTAATTTTGACTACCAGGAGTTCTTAATGATGGTGCAGCACCTGAAAAGACGGCCATTAAGCCGCTATCTTAAAGACTTTAAACACAGCCAGACCCATTGCGCGCATTGCCGTAAATTACTCGACCGCATTACCCTCGTTCGCGACGGCAAAATAGTGAATAAAATCGAGATTTCCCGCCTGGACATGCTGCTTGATGAAAATGGCTGGCAAGTGGAACAAAAATCATGGGCGGCATTGTGCCGATTCTGCGGTGATTTACATTGCAAAACGCAGAGTGATTTTTTCGATATTATCGGCTTTAAGCAATTTCTTTTTGAGCAAACTGAAATGAGCCCAGGTACGGTGCGTGAATATGTCGTTCGTCTGCGCCGTTTGGGTAATCATCTACACGAGCAAAATATTTCCCTCGAACAGCTGCAGGACGGTTTCCTTGATGAAATCCTCGCCCCGTGGCTGCCCACCACCAGCACCAACAATTACCGCATTGCGTTACGGAAGTATCAACACTATCAGCGTCAAACGTGTACTGGACTTGTGCAGAAATCCTCCAGCCTGCCTGCTTCTGATATATATTAAATAAGAATAAGATGTAGCGGAGTTGTTTTTGTGTTTACAAACAATGGCTCTACACTGCAAACAGACATAACAACATTAGGGGTGAATATGAAATTAGCACATCTGGGACGTCAGGCATTGATGGGTGTGATGGCCGTGGCGCTGGTTGCGGGCATGAGCGTTAAAAGTTTTGCAGATGAAGGTCTGCTTAATAAAGTCAAAGAGCGCGGCACGCTGCTGGTAGGGCTGGAAGGAACTTATCCGCCGTTCAGTTTTCAGGGGGATGACGGCAAATTAACCGGTTTTGAAGTGGAATTTGCCCAACAGCTGGCAAAACATCTTGGCGTTGAGGCGTCACTAAAACCGACCAAATGGGACGGTATGCTGGCGTCGCTGGACTCTAAACGCATTGATGTGGTGATTAATCAGGTCACCATTTCTGACGAGCGCAAGAAAAAATACGATTTCTCTACCCCGTACACCATTTCCGGTATTCAGGCGCTGGTGAAAAAAGGTAACGAAGGCACCATTAAAACGGCTGATGATCTGAAAGGCAAAAAAGTGGGTGTCGGTCTGGGCACCAACTATGAAGAGTGGCTGCGTCAGAATGTTCAGGGCGTCGATGTGCGTACCTATGATGATGACCCGACCAAATATCAGGATCTGCGCGTAGGCCGTATCGATGCGATCCTCGTTGACCGTCTGGCGGCGCTGGATCTGGTGAAGAAAACCAACGATACGCTGGCAGTAACCGGTGAAGCATTCTCCCGTCAGGAGTCTGGTGTGGCGCTGCGTAAAGGAAATGAAGACCTGCTGAAAGCGGTGAATGATGCAATTGCGGAAATGCAAAAAGATGGCACTCTGCAAGCCCTTTCCGAAAAATGGTTTGGTGCTGATGTGACCAAATAATCAGCATAATGACAAAAAAGGGCGCTTTCACTAGCGCCTTTTTTATTTACGCGTTTTCAGCGTGCATAATAAGAAAATCACAACAACACACATCGGAGGCTGTTATGCCACTGCATAATTTAACCCGTTTTCCACGGCTGGAGTTTATCGGCGCGCCAACGCCGCTCGAATATCTGCCGCGCTTTTCTGATTATCTTGGACGGGAAATTTTTATCAAACGGGATGACGTCACTCCCATGGCAATGGGCGGCAATAAATTACGTAAGCTGGAATTTCTCGCGGCAGATGCTCTGCGCGAAGGTGCCGATACGCTGATTACTGCCGGGGCGATCCAGTCTAACCATGTGCGCCAGACTGCCGCAGTTGCGGCGAAACTCGGTCTGCACTGCGTGGCGCTGCTGGAAAATCCAATTGGCACAACCGCAGAAAACTATTTAACCAACGGCAATCGTTTGTTGCTGGATCTGTTCAATACCCAGATTGAAATGTGCGACGCACTGACCGATCCCAATGCCCAACTGGAAGAGCTGGCGACGCGAGTCGAAGCACAAGGCTTTCGCCCGTATGTCATTCCGGTTGGCGGTTCTAATGCTCTGGGCGCATTGGGTTATGTGGAGAGTGCGCTGGAAATTGCGCAACAGTGTGAAGGGGCAGTTAATATTTCGTCGGTGGTGGTCGCGTCGGGCAGTGCCGGAACTCACGCCGGACTGGCTGTTGGGCTGGAACACCTGATGCCTGAAAGCGAACTGATTGGCGTGACCGTGTCGCGTTCCGTTGTCGATCAATTGCCGAAAGTGGTTAACCTCCAACAGGCGATTGCGAAAGAACTGGAGCTGACCGCATCAGCGGAAATTTTACTCTGGGATGACTATTTTGCACCTGGCTACGGCGTGCCGAACGACGAAGGCATGGAAGCAGTGAAATTGCTGGCGCGGCTGGAAGGCATTCTGCTTGATCCTGTGTATACCGGAAAAGCGATGGCGGGTCTGATTGACGGTATCAGTCAGAAACGCTTCAAAGATGAAGGGCCGATTCTGTTTATTCATACCGGCGGCGCGCCTGCGCTGTTCGCCTATCATCCCCACGTTTAGCTCCGGAAACGCTCATGCAAGAAAGTATACAACTGGTTATTGATTCCTTGCCGTTCCTGCTGAAAGGGGCTGGGTATACGCTGCAACTCAGTATCGGCGGCATGTTTTTTGGCTTACTGCTCGGGTTTATTCTCGCGCTGATGCGCCTTTCGCCAATCTGGCCCGTGCGCTGGCTGGCGCGTTTTTATATCTCTATTTTTCGTGGTACGCCGCTCATCGCCCAACTGTTTATGATCTATTACGGCTTGCCGCAGTTTGGCATCGAACTAGATCCCATTCCGTCAGCAATGATTGGTCTGTCGCTAAACACTGCCGCCTATGCTGCCGAAACGCTGCGCGCCGCCATTTCTTCTATTGATAAAGGTCAGTGGGAAGCTGCTGCCAGTATTGGTATGACGCCGTGGCAGACCATGCGTCGCGCGATTTTGCCACAGGCGGCGCGGGTGGCGTTGCCGCCGCTGTCGAACAGCTTTATCAGCCTGGTAAAAGATACGTCGCTGGCCGCGACAATCCAGGTGCCGGAGCTGTTCCGTCAGGCGCAGTTGATTACCTCGCGTACGCTGGAGGTGTTCACCATGTACCTGGCGGCTTCGCTCATCTACTGGATCATGGCGACAGTATTATCGACGTTGCAGAACCATTTTGAGAATCAACTTAATCGCCAGGAGAGAGAACCAAAATGAGTGCCATTGAAGTTAAGAACCTGGTGAAAAAATTCCACGGTCAGACGGTGTTGCACGGTATCGACCTTGAGGTGAAGCCTGGCGAAGTGGTGGCAATTATCGGGCCAAGTGGTTCCGGCAAAACCACGTTGCTACGCAGCATAAATCTGCTGGAACAACCGGAAGCGGGAACCATCACCGTTGGCGATATCACCATTGATACTGCACGTTCATTAAGTCAGCAAAAATCGCTGATTCGCCAGTTGCGTCAGCACGTCGGGTTTGTCTTCCAGAACTTTAATTTGTTTCCGCATCGTACGGTGCTGGAAAACATTATTGAAGGGCCGGTGATCGTCAAAGGCGAACCGAAAGAAGAGGCCACGGCGCACGCTCGCGAGCTGCTGGCGAAAGTTGGGCTGGAAGGTAAAGAAACCAGCTATCCACGTCGTTTGTCTGGCGGTCAACAGCAGCGTGTCGCGATTGCGCGAGCGCTGGCTATGCGTCCTGAGGTGATTTTGTTTGACGAGCCAACGTCGGCGCTGGATCCAGAGCTGGTGGGCGAAGTGCTGAACACCATCCGTCAGCTGGCGCAGGAAAAGCGCACGATGGTGATTGTGACGCACGAAATGAGCTTTGCCCGGGATGTTGCGGACCGGGCGATCTTTATGGACCAGGGGCGGATAGTCGAGCAGGGGGCCGCAAAAGCGTTATTTGCCGATCCTCAGCAGCCTCGCACCCGCCAGTTCCTCGAGAAGTTTCTGCTGCAATAATAAGAAAAAATCAGCCCCGACGATTCACCTGTCGGGGCGGGACGCCATTTCAAGCGTGATAAATCTGCTTAACAAATCAGCATAACTCATTAATAACATAAGAGAATGCGATGGCTTGCAAAAGTAATTCATTGCCTGAATAATATAAATTATATATAAATCTTATTTATGTGATAGTTTGAATTATCATTATAAATGATACTCACTCTCAGGGGCGTTGCGGTTTACTATGCAGGATACGGATTTTTTCAGCTGGCGTCGCACGATGCTGTTGCGTTTTCAGAGGATGGAGGCCGCAGAAGAGGTCTACCATGAAATAGAGCTTCAGGCTCAGCAGCTGGAGTACGACTACTATTCGTTATGTGTTCGCCACCCGGTACCATTCACGCGACCTAAAGTGGCTTTCTACACCAATTACCCTGAGGCGTGGGTTAGTTATTATCAGGCAAAAAACTTTCTCGCAATTGATCCGGTGCTGAACCCTGAAAACTTTAGTCAGGGCCATTTAATGTGGAATGATGACTTATTCAGCGAAGCACAGCCGTTATGGGAAGCCGCGCGCGCACATGGTTTACGCCGCGGTGTCACTCAGTATTTAATGCTGCCAAACCGGGCGCTGGGCTTTTTGTCCTTTTCCCGTAGCAGCGCGCGCGAAATACCCATTCTTAGTGATGAACTGCAATTAAAAATGCAGTTACTGGTGCGCGAAAGTCTGATGGCTCTGATGCGTTTAAATGATGAAATAGTGATGACGCCAGAGATGAATTTCAGCAAGCGCGAAAAAGAAATTTTGAAATGGACGGCGGAAGGGAAGACATCAGCAGAGATAGCGATGATTTTGTCAATCTCTGAGAATACGGTCAATTTCCATCAGAAAAACATGCAGAAAAAAATCAATGCACCAAATAAGACCCAGGTGGCCTGTTACGCGGCCGCTACTGGCTTAATTTGATCTCTTTTCTGTTCTGCGTGCCAGATGCAAAAACCGGCTGAAAGGCACGCTCTCAGCCGGTTTTATATTACTGACGGTAGGCTTGTTTAATTTGCTTAACCGTTTTGGAAAATACTGCAGCCTGGGTTTCGTCTTCGATCAGCGCAAGCTGTTTTTCCATCTTTAACATCACGCGGCCCGCGTCAGCTTGTCCCATCGCCTGCAGCATCAGCGTCAGCATCGCTTTCAGGCAGGAGACTTCATTTGCCAGTTCTTGATTATTCTCGGCAGTAGAAAAATCAGGCGTACTCATTTATTTTCCTCGTCATGTTGCAATGAAAATTTGCGGTGAAAAATGTTAAGGCGGCGGAGTATACCATAAGCTTTGCTAAAAATAGCAGTGGTTGTTTTTTGAGCGTGATATCGGCAGTGCTATAAAATACGTTAATATAATGACCAATAAATATTTTTATCATGAATGTTTTTTGCCCGTATTGTTCGGGTTAATTAATGTTACATATTCAGCGGGCTGATTTTCATTTTTGCTGAATAAAGTCAATTTTTGTCACATTTCATCGCCGGGCTTACTGTGAAACGATCCCGGAAGCCGTTGGTGACGGGCGTGACCATAACTGTGGACAATCGAATTTACAAAAACGAGAGAAAAATCGAATACCCACCATTTTTAACGTTTCAAAGTTGCAATAAAAACCGCTAATATACGAATGACTAACTATCAGTAGCGTTATCCCTATTTCTGGAGATATTCCTTTGATCAACGTTCTACTTGTTGATGACCACGAACTGGTGCGCGCAGGGATACGACGCATTCTGGAAGATATAAAGGGTATAAAAGTCGTCGGTGAGGCATCGTGCGGTGAAGACGCCGTTAAGTGGTGCCGGGCAAATGCCGTTGACGTGGTGCTAATGGACATGAGTATGCCGGGCATTGGCGGTCTTGAGGCGACGCGTAAAATCGCGCGTTCCACAGCTGATGTCAAAATCATCATGCTTACGGTCCATACAGAAAACCCTTTACCAGCGAAAGTCATGCAGGCCGGTGCTGCGGGCTACCTCAGCAAAGGCGCGGCTCCGCAGGAAGTAGTGAGTGCGATCCGTTCTGTCTATTCAGGGCAGCGTTACATTGCTTCTGACATCGCTCAACAAATGGCGTTAAGCCAGATCGAACCAGAAAAAACAGAAAGCCCATTTGCCAGTTTGTCTGAACGTGAATTGCAGATTATGCTGATGATCACCAAGGGCCAGAAGGTCAATGAGATCTCAGAACAGCTCAATCTCAGTCCGAAAACGGTGAACAGCTACCGCTATCGTATGTTCAGTAAACTAAACATTCATGGCGATGTTGAGCTGACTCACCTGGCAATTCGCCATGGTCTGTGTAATGCGGAGACATTATCAAGTCAGTGAGTGATCAGTTTGACGCAAAAGCGTTTTTAAAAACCGTAACCAGCCAGCCAGGCGTTTATCGCATGTACGATGCTGGTGGTACGGTTATCTATGTCGGCAAAGCGAAAGACCTGAAAAAACGGCTTTCCAGCTATTTCCGTAGCAACCTCGCTTCGCGCAAAACCGAAGCGCTGGTCGCCCAGATCCAGCAAATTGATGTAACGGTTACTCATACAGAAACCGAAGCGCTGTTGCTGGAACACAACTACATCAAACTCTATCAGCCGCGTTACAACGTTTTGCTACGCGATGATAAATCTTATCCTTTTATCTTCCTGAGTGGCGATACCCATCCGCGTCTGGCGATGCATCGTGGTGCGAAGCATGCCAAAGGTGAATATTTCGGCCCGTTCCCGAATGGCTATGCCGTACGTGAAACACTGGCGCTACTGCAAAAGATATTCCCCATTCGCCAGTGCGAAAATAGTGTTTATCGCAATCGCTCGCGTCCGTGTCTGCAATATCAGATAGGGCGCTGTCTGGGACCGTGCGTTGAAGGACTGGTGAGTGAAGAAGAATACGCTCAGCAGGTCGAGTATGTGCGCCTGTTTTTGTCTGGCAAAGATGATCAGGTGCTTACGCAACTCATTAGCCGTATGGAAACTGCCAGCCAGAATCTGGAGTTTGAAGAAGCGGCACGTATTCGCGACCAAATTCAGGCGGTGCGACGCGTCACCGAAAAACAGTTTGTGTCCAATACCGGCGACGACCTTGACGTTATTGGTGTGGCGTTCGATGCGGGCATGGCTTGTGTCCACGTATTGTTCATTCGTCAGGGTAAAGTGCTCGGCAGCCGCAGCTATTTCCCGAAAGTGCCGGGCGGTACGGAACTGAGCGAGGTGGTAGAAACCTTCGTAGGTCAGTTCTATTTACAAGGCAGCCAGATGCGCACCTTACCGGGTGAGATCCTGCTCGATTTTAATCTTAGCGATAAAACGCTGCTCGCCGATTCCCTTTCAGAACTGGCGGGACGCAAGATTAATGTTCAAACCAAACCTCGCGGCGATCGGGCGCGTTATCTGAAACTCGCGCGCACCAATGCGGCGACGGCCTTAACCAGCAAACTTTCGCAGCAATCTACCGTTCACCAGCGACTGACAGCGCTTGCCAGCGTGTTGAAATTGCCGGAAGTGAAGCGGATGGAGTGCTTTGACATCAGCCATACCATGGGTGAACAAACCGTCGCTTCCTGTGTGGTGTTTGATGCCAACGGCCCGCTGCGTGCGGAGTATCGGCGCTATAACATTACTGGCATCACGCCGGGCGATGATTATGCGGCGATGAATCAGGTGCTGCGTCGGCGTTATGGTAAAGCCATTGACGACAGTAAGATCCCGGATGTGATCCTTATCGACGGCGGCAAAGGCCAGCTTGCGCAGGCGAAAAATGTCTTCGCCGAACTGGATGTCTCATGGGATAAAAATCATCCGCTGCTACTTGGCGTTGCCAAAGGTGCAGATAGGAAGGCTGGGCTGGAAACGCTGTTCTTTGAGCCGGAAGGTGAGGGATTTAGTTTGCCGCCAGATTCTCCCGCGCTGCATGTTATCCAGCATATTCGCGATGAATCACACGATCACGCGATTGGCGGGCACCGTAAGAAACGGGCGAAGGTCAAAAATACCAGTTCCCTGGAAACCATTGAAGGCGTCGGGCCAAAACGTCGGCAAATGTTGTTGAAATATATGGGCGGTTTGCAAGGTTTACGTAACGCCAGCGTTGAGGAAATTGCAAAAGTGCCGGGTATTTCGCAAGGTCTGGCAGAAAAGATCTTCTGGTCGTTGAAACATTGATGTCTCTGTAGCAACATAGGGGTAATCTTACTGACAACAGATAGTTACCCGTCATTATGCAATTTAATATCCCTACGTTGCTTACACTGTTCCGTGTCATCCTTATCCCATTCTTTGTATTGGTCTTTTATCTGCCTGTCACCTGGTCGCCGTTTGCCGCCGCGCTCATTTTCTGCGTCGCGGCGGTGACTGACTGGTTCGATGGTTTTCTGGCACGCCGCTGGAACCAGAGTACCCGGTTTGGTGCTTTCCTTGACCCTGTGGCAGATAAAGTTCTCGTGGCTATCGCCATGGTGCTGGTAACCGAGCATTATCACAGCTGGTGGGTGACCTTACCGGCAGCAACGATGATCGCCCGTGAAATTATTATTTCTGCGCTACGTGAATGGATGGCGGAGTTGGGTAAACGCAGTAGCGTGGCTGTCTCCTGGATTGGGAAAGTGAAAACCACTGCCCAGATGGTGGCGTTGGCCTGGCTGCTGTGGCGTCCGAACATTTGGGTTGAGTACGCCGGTATTGCACTTTTCTTTGTGGCTGCGGTACTGACTCTGTGGTCAATGTTGCAATATTTGAGCGCTGCGCGTGCAGATTTGCTTGATCAGTGATCGTTTCGGCGCAATTTTCAGCAAACGATCAAAAGTGGTGAAAAATATCGTTGACTCATCGCGCCAGGTAAGTAGAATGCAACGCATCGAACGGCGGCACTGATTGCCAGACGATAATAAAATCAAGTGATTAACTGATTGCTTGATGAATGCGGGAATAGCTCAGTTGGTAGAGCACGACCTTGCCAAGGTCGGGGTCGCGAGTTCGAGTCTCGTTTCCCGCTCCAGTTTAAAAGACATCGGCGTCAAGCGGATGTCTGGCTGAAAGGCCTGAAGAATTTGGCGCGTTAACAAAGCGGTTATGTAGCGGATTGCAAATCCGTCTAGTCCGGTTCGACTCCGGAACGCGCCTCCACTTTCTTCCCGAGCCCGGATGGTGGAATCGGTAGACACAAGGGATTTAAAATCCCTCGGCGTTCGCGCTGTGCGGGTTCAAGTCCCGCTCCGGGTACCATGGGAAAGATAAGAATAAAATCAAAGCAATAAGCAGTGTCGTGAAACCACCTTCGGGTGGTTTTTTTGTGCCTGCAACTTGTCGTTACACCCTCCTTAATTTTTAATCACCGGCAAAGCCACTCAAAAAGTATCTCTGTTACGGACCGACATGTAAGATAGGTGCTGGCGAGTTGAGATCCACAAGGAAAAGCGTATGAAAACGGGACCGTTAAACGAAAGTGAGTTGGAATGGCTGGACGATATTCTGACCAAATACAACACTGACCACGCCATTCTTGATGTGGCGGAGCTGGACGGTTTATTGACGGCGGTGTTGAGTTCTCCGCAAGAGATTGAACCGGCACAGTGGCTGGTTGCCGTGTGGGGTGGGGCTGACTATGTGCCACGCTGGGCGTCAGAGAAAGAGATGACGCGCTTTATGAACCTGGCTTTTCAGCATATGGCCGATACCGCAGAGCGTCTGAACGAATTCCCGGAGCAGTTTGAGCCGTTATTCGGCTTGCGAGAAGTCGATGGCAGCGAGCTGACGATTGTTGAGGAGTGGTGCTTTGGCTATATGCGGGGCGTGGCACTTTCTGACTGGTCAACGTTACCCGATTCGTTAAAACCAGCGCTGGAGGCGATTGCGCTGCACGGTACTGAGGAAAACTTCGAGCGGGTAGAGAAGATGTCGCCAGAAGCGTTTGAAGAGAGCGTAGATGCCATTCGACTGGCGGCGCTTGATCTACATGCGTACTGGATGGCGCATCCGCAGGAAAAAGCTGTTCAGCAACCGATCAAAGCAGAAGAGAAACCGGGGCGTAATGATCCTTGCCCGTGCGGTAGTGGTAAGAAATTTAAGCAGTGCTGCCTGCATTAAGAGATCAAATTGGGTGTCAGCGTTAATTCTGGCACCCAATAAGGAATTTGAGGCTATCTGATCACCCCACTTCTGGTAACAAGCCTGCTGCAATCAAAAATTGCACGCTAATCACAGCAATACCACAGAGAAACACCACCACCAGCGCCGGACGACCACCTTTCACCCGGTAACCCGCCTGAGGATTGTGCTTTCTGCTTTGCCAGGTCAACAGCGAAGGGATAATCAATGCCAGTACCGCCAGCGCCACACCGGCGTAACCCAGCGCCATCACAAATCCTCGTGGATAAAACAGTGCAAACGCTAACGGCGGCAGAAAGGTAATTGCACCAGTTTGCAATCGTCCACCAACGGTATTTGAACGCTGAAACAAATCTGCCAGATAATCAAATAAACCTAACGCTACGCCGAGGAATGACGTGGCGAGGGCTAAATCAGCAAATAAATGCACCGCCAGCTCAACATGCGGAGAGGCCACCATTTCGCGTAACGCCTGTAACAGCCCGTTTAATCCAGCATGATTAGCCAGCAATCCCATAAAGGTTGTTGAATCAATGCTGCCAAGCGTTGCCACCTGCCAGAAAATATATGCCACCAGGGGGATCGCACTACCGGTTATAAACACCCAGCGTAGCTTACGAACGTTGCCATCCATATAGCTGACAATACTCGGCACGCTACCGTGAAAACCAAACGAGGTAAAAATCACCGGGATTGCAGACAGAGCCAGCCCCTGTTGCAACGGCAGGGTTAAAAGATTCACTTTGTGAATATGCGGTAGCAGCAATACCAGCATCACCACCAGAAAAATAATTTTGGCGCTGAACAGAAAACGGTTAAACAAATCGACCAGCGATGTCCCGACACAAACCACGCCACCGGCAACAAAAGTGAACAACAGCACGCCAGCGGTTGCCGACATTGAAATACCTGTCCAGTCGCTGATGCTGGAAGCCAACAATTCACCAGCACCGCTGATGTATGCCGCAGTCAGAGCATACATTAAGAACATCATACTGAAGCCCGTCAGCCACTGACCGTAGCGTCCCAGATAGCGTTTTGCCAGCGTGCCCAGACCGGTATCTGCCGGGACATGCTGGTACACCTCCAGTAGTAATAGCGCCGTGTAGCACATCAACGCCCAAAGCCCAATCAACAAGATTAACGTGACGCTAAAACCAACACCTGCCGCAGCCAGCGGCATTGCCAGCATGCCTGCGCCAATTGTGGTTCCCGCCACGATAAAAACACTTCCCAGAGTTCTGTTTTTCACGCTTTCTTCTGTCCTGACGATCTTTATGAGTGATATCTGCGGCGCAGGTTAAGGCATAACGGCTGGTTCGTCAAACCGGCGTTACATATGGTGTAAATATAAATGTACAACAAAATGCGTTCAGTCCTGCGCTGGCGCAAAGTCTTGGTAAGCGGCAATCGCTACGCTAGCCTTTTTTTGAGGAGGAACGATGGACTCTATTCACGGTCATGAAGTGTTAAATATGATGATTGAATCAGGTGAGCAATATACGCATGCCAGTCTGGAAGCTGCGATTAAAGCGCGTTTTGGTGAACAGGCACGTTTTCACACTTGCTCGGCAGAAGGGATGACAGCGGGAGAGCTGGTAGCGTTTCTGGCAGCAAAAGGCAAATTTATACCTTCGGAAGAAGGTTTTTCGACCGATCAGAGTAAGATTTGCCGTCACTGATTTGAAACGGCGGCAGTAAACCTGCCGCCGGAGAACATTAGTTTTGTGTGTCGAGGGTAGAGAGTTCTTTGTCGATAAAATACAAACCTTCGCCGCTTTTGCCTGCCAGGCTTAATTTATCAATAATCGATTTGAACAGTTTCTCTTCTTCATGCTGCTCAGAAACATACCATTGCAGGAAATTAAAAGTTGGGTAGTCCTGATTGGTCATTGCAGCATGAGCCAGTTCGTTAATTTTCTGGGTGATTAATTGTTCGTGTTTATAGGTTTCCTGGAATAATTCATCAAGTGAGGAATATTCAGCAAACGGAGATTCAACGGTATTAATACGCGGTAAGTTGCCGGTATCAGTCAGATAATCAAACAGACGCTGCATATGCGTCATCTCTTCCTGGGCGTGACGGCGCAGGAACGCGGCAGCACCTTCGAAGGTATGATAGCTGCACCAGGCGCTCATTTGCTGATAAAGCAGTGAAGAGTACAGTTCCAGGTTCATCTGCTCATTAAGTTTTTCAATCATTTCTGGTTTCAGCATGATAGTGCTCCACAAAGGTTATATTTGTTGCTGTGGCGTCACTATAATTTGTTATTTTATTATTTGCAAAAGGTAAAATATAAACTTCATTTATTAAAAATACGAATGGGAATAAAACGCATTACCGCTATTTATTTAATCAGCGAAGATCCCCCTCGCTGATTAAAACATTTAGAGAAAGACAGGGAAGGCGGAATGACGGCACTGATATGACAAAGTGAATTCCGTATTCAAACATAAGGAACCCGCAAAGAGGCTACAGTTGCCTACTGGCTGACCAAAGGGGATAGCGTGGGTATAGCCTTCCTGCTGGCATGCGCGATCGGCGATCCCGCGACTGACATAACGATCGGTACGGGCATGCTGCAAAAAAGCCTGATCATAAACCAACCGAACAATACCTGTTGCCGCGTCAACTTCGCCCACATGAGCCTGGCGAGTAACTGTGCACCCCGCCAGCGTTATTAATGAAAGAGTCAGAATCAGAAGTCTCATGGTCCAGCCAGAAGAGTAAAAGAAAGCAGTATTTTACGCGTTACAGCGCTGCGACAATGGCCGGAAAAGACGCCTGGCAGGCGCTATTTCTTGCCATCTGTAGGTGTCAGAAATGGGGTAGCTGCTTTTTGATTATCATTTTTATAACATTAAAGGGGTATTTATGTGATTTGCATCACATAAAGATTGATTTTTGTGATGGTTGTCATATTATAAGCGCAAAGACAATAACACCTGTATAACAAATGGTCGGAGTGCCGCGATGAAACTGCGCAAAATCCTGAAAAGTATGTTCAATAACTATTGCAAGACGTTCAAAGACGTACCGCCAGGCAATATGTTCCGATAACAAAAAACCTGCTCCGGCAGGTTTTTTTGTGTCCTGGTGACGGTGGATGTGACTATCGCTGAAGATGTGAAGCCGCTACTATAACGGCTTTCAAAATGCTATCAGGAGTTTACGATGTCCCAGCCGCTGAATGCCGATCAGGAACTGGTTTCTGATGTGGTTGCTTGCCAGTTGGTTATCAAACAAATTCTCGACGTTCTGGATGTAATCGCGCCCGTTGAAGTTCGCGAAAAAATGTCCAGCCAGCTGAAGAATATCGACTTTACTCACCATCCCGCCGCCGCAGACCCGGTCACCATGCGGGCAATCCAAAAAGCCATCGCGTTGATTGAACTCAAGTTTACCCCACAGGGCGAATCCCATTAAAAAACCGCTGCTTCAAAAAGATGAGGCAGCGGTTTCTCAAAAACTTCATCGGCGCAATGCATTAGCGCCGATGTATGATCAATGCAGCTGATGCGACACGACATTCAGAACATGTTGGTCGGTCTGCACAGGGCACATACCCGCAAGTTTCGCACTGCGCACTTCATCAAGAATGGTTTGCAGCAACAGGCCATCATGCTGCTGTTCTTTTTCCAGATCGCGCAGGAAATTGACGGTTGAATCATCATTCAGTTCTTTCGCTTCATCGGCTAACTGCGCCAGCGTGCTTGAACGTTGCTCGTATTCTTCCATCGTTTTTTGGAACAGTTCTTCCAGAGAGTTCAGTTTTTCACCGGGAACATCAATGGCTTTAACGATTGGGGTAGCGCCGACACTCTTCATAAAGTTAAACATGCGCATCATTTGGGTCACGTTACTCTGTGCCTGGGCGCGAAGGAAAGTGGCGGTGCCGTTCAGACTCTGTTCAGAACACCAGTTACTCAGGTGAAGGTAGAGATTGGATGCGTAAAACTCGCGGTTCATTTGAGAGTTGAGTTTGAGAAGCATTCCAGCGGTTGCCATACCTAATATCCTTATATCCAGAAGTGGAGAGGTGCAAGATAAATCAAAACACCATAATTACTGTTTGCAGAATAATTCCTTTCTGCCGGTCCGAAATGTGATCGTGGAGTCAATTCTGACGATGATCTGAAATAAGAATAACGTCTGAGCGGGTATAAGAAAATGCTTAAATCATCAAGTTTATATATTTTTACATTTCATTGATGAAATCAATGTAACTGCAATGAATTTTAATGATAGTGCTTTTTGTATCTTGTTGATATTAATCGATGAATTTGAATTCATGATGAAGTGATGATTTTATAAAACGTTTTTTCATTTTTGCGAGATGGCTCTCATTATACGTGTTCTGTTAATTAATGAGCACAGTGATAATTAATGGCGAAATGAATGACGCGCATTTTCCACATCTTTGAGTTGTGGTTATTACACCATTTCAAAAACTCAACGCCAGGTAATGCGGCCTGTTGACTGGTTAAAAAGAAGACATCCCGCATGGGTACCAAAGACAACAAGGATTTCCAGGCTAATCTTATGGATTAATCTGCTGTGCACTAGCCAATTTGTCAGACAAATTGGCTTTTCCTTATGTCTTTTCCCGCTAAATTTATGCACGTTCTCACTGTAATTCTGCGATGTGATATTGCTCTCCTATGGAGAATTAATTTCTCGCTAAAACTATGTCAACACAGTCACTTATCTTTTAGTTAAAAGGTAATGCTTTGTTTTCCGATTAATTTAACGAATGTCATTCGTTTTTGCCCTACACAAAACGACACTAAAGCTGGAGAGAACCATGCACAAATTTACTAAAGCCCTGGCAGCCATTGGTCTGGCAGCCGTTATGTCACAATCCGCTATGGCGGAGAACCTGAAGCTCGGTTTCCTGGTGAAGCAACCGGAAGAGCCGTGGTTCCAGACCGAATGGAAGTTTGCCGATAAAGCTGGGAAGGATTTAGGGTTTGAAGTTATTAAGATTGCCGTGCCGGATGGCGAAAAAACATTGAACGCGATCGACAGCCTGGCTGCCAGTGGCGCAAAAGGTTTCGTTATTTGTACTCCGGACCCGAAACTCGGCTCTGCCATCGTGGCGAAAGCGCGTGGCTACGATATGAAAGTCATTGCCGTGGATGACCAGTTTGTTAACGCCAAAGGCAAGCCAATGGATACCGTTCCGCTGGTGATGATGGCAGCGACCAAAATTGGCGAACGTCAGGGCCAGGAACTGTATAAAGAGATGCAGAAACGTGGCTGGGATGTCAAAGAAAGCGCGGTGATGGCGATTACCGCCAACGAACTGGATACGGCTCGTCGCCGTACTACGGGGTCTATGGATGCGCTGAAAGCTGCAGGATTCCCGGAAAAACAAATTTATCAGGTACCTACCAAATCTAACGACATCCCGGGGGCATTTGACGCTGCCAACTCAATGCTGGTTCAACATCCGGAAGTTAAACATTGGCTGATCGTCGGTATGAACGACAGCACCGTACTTGGCGGCGTACGCGCGACGGAAGGTCAGGGCTTTAAAGCGGCCGATATCATCGGTATCGGTATTAACGGTGTGGATGCGGTGAGCGAACTGTCTAAGGCACAGGCAACCGGCTTCTACGGTTCCCTGCTGCCAAGCCCGGACGTACATGGCTATAAATCCAGCGAAATGCTTTACAACTGGGTAGCAAAAGACGTTGAACCGCCAAAATTTACCGAAGTTACCGACGTGGTATTGATCACGCGTGACAACTTTAAAGAAGAACTGGAGAAAAAAGGTTTAGGCGGTAAGTAATTTGCCGGAAAAATTCCCCTCTGCATGATGCAGAGGGGGTGTGAACGACCAGTGATTCACGGAGACGTTATGCAACAGTCTACCCCGTATCTCTCATTTCGCGGCATCGGTAAAACGTTTCCCGGCGTTAAGGCGCTGACGGATATTAGTTTTGATTGCTATGCCGGTCAGGTTCATGCGTTGATGGGTGAAAATGGCGCAGGAAAATCAACTCTCTTAAAAATCCTCAGCGGCAACTATGCGCCAACCACGGGTTCTGTAGTGATTAATGGGCAGGAAATGTCCTTTTCCGACACGACCGCAGCACTTAACGCGGGTGTGGCGATTATTTACCAGGAACTGCATCTCGTGCCGGAAATGACCGTCGCGGAAAACATCTATCTCGGCCAGCTGCCGCATAAAGGCGGCATTGTGAATCGCTCATTGCTGAATTATGAGGCGGGTTTACAACTTAAACATCTTGGTATGGATATTAACCCGGACACGCCGCTGAAATATCTCTCCATTGGTCAGTGGCAGATGGTTGAAATCGCCAAAGCGCTGGCGCGTAACGCCAAAATTATCGCCTTTGATGAGCCAACCAGCTCCCTCTCTGCCCGTGAAATCGACAATCTTTTCCGCGTTATTCGTGAACTGCGAAAAGAGGGGCGGGTGATCTTATACGTTTCTCACCGTATGGAAGAAATATTTGCCCTCAGCGATGCCATCACCGTCTTTAAAGATGGGCGTTATGTCAAAACCTTTACTGATATGCAGCAGGTTGACCACGACGCCCTGGTGCAGGCGATGGTCGGGCGCGACATCGGTGATATCTACGGCTGGCAACCGCGTAGTTATGGCGAGGAGCGCCTGCGTCTTGATGCTGTGAAAGCACCAGGCGTGCGTACGCCAATAAGTCTAGCGGTTCGCAGTGGAGAAATTGTCGGTCTGTTTGGTCTGGTCGGGGCAGGGCGTAGCGAATTAATGAAAGGCATGTTTGGCGGTACGCAAATTACCGCCGGTCAGGTTTATATCGACCAACAGCCGATCGATATTCGTAAACCGAGCCACGCCATTGCCGCAGGCATGATGCTCTGCCCGGAAGATCGCAAAGCCGAAGGCATTATTCCTGTGCACTCCGTTCGCGACAATATCAACATCAGTGCCAGACGTAAACATGTGCTCGGCGGTTGTGTAATCAACAACGGTTGGGAAGAAAACAATGCCGATCACCACATTCGTTCGCTCAACATCAAAACGCCGGGCGCTGAGCAACTGATTATGAATCTCTCAGGCGGAAATCAGCAAAAAGCCATTCTGGGCCGCTGGTTATCGGAAGAGATGAAGGTCATTTTGCTGGATGAACCTACGCGCGGCATTGATGTTGGCGCTAAGCACGAAATATATAACGTAATTTATGCGCTGGCGGCGCAGGGTGTGGCGGTGCTGTTTGCCTCCAGCGACTTACCTGAAGTCCTCGGCGTTGCCGACCGGATTGTGGTGATGCGGGAAGGTGAAATCGCCGGTGAATTGTTACACGAGCAGGCAGATGAGCGTCAGGCACTGAGCCTTGCGATGCCTAAAGTCAGCCAGGCTGTTGCCTGAGTAAGGAGAGTATGATGTCTTCTGTTTCTACATCGGGGTCTGGCGCACCTAAGTCGTCATTCAGCTTCGGGCGTATCTGGGATCAGTACGGCATGCTGGTGGTGTTTGCGGTCCTTTTTATCGCCTGTGCCATTTTTGTCCCGAACTTTGCCACCTTCATTAATATGAAAGGGTTGGGCCTGGCAATTTCCATGTCGGGGATGGTGGCTTGTGGCATGTTGTTCTGCCTTGCTTCCGGTGACTTTGACCTTTCTGTCGCCTCCGTAATTGCCTGTGCGGGTGTCACCACGGCGGTGGTTATCAACCTGACTGAAAGCCTGTGGATTGGCGTGGCAGCGGGTTTGTTGCTGGGCGTTCTCTGTGGCCTGGTCAATGGCTTTGTTATCGCCAAACTGAAAATAAATGCTTTGATCACGACACTGGCAACGATGCAGATTGTTCGAGGTCTGGCGTACATCATTTCAGACGGTAAAGCGGTCGGTATCGAAGATGAAAGCTTCTTTGCCCTTGGTTACGCCAACTGGTTCGGTCTGCCTGCGCCAATCTGGCTCACCGTCGCGTGTCTGGTTATCTTTGGTTTGCTGCTGAATAAAACCACCTTTGGTCGTAATACCCTGGCGATTGGCGGGAACGAAGAGGCTGCGCGTCTGGCGGGTGTACCGGTTGTTCGCACCAAAATTATTATCTTTGTTCTCTCTGGCCTGGTATCAGCGATAGCCGGAATTATTCTGGCTTCACGTATGACCAGTGGGCAGCCAATGACGTCGATTGGCTATGAGCTGATTGTGATCTCCGCCTGCGTTTTAGGTGGCGTTTCTCTGAAAGGTGGCATCGGAAAAATCTCATATGTGGTGGCGGGTATCTTAATTTTAGGCACCGTGGAAAACGCCATGAACCTGCTTAATATTTCTCCTTTCGCGCAATACGTGGTTCGCGGCTTAATCCTGCTGGCAGCGGTGATCTTCGACCGTTACAAGCAAAAAGCGAAACGCACTGTCTGATGCTTTTTTCCACAACAATTTAACGTTTTTTCCCACCACAGCCAGCCGCCACAACGGTTGGCTGTTCTTCGTTACAAATGGCGACCCCCGTCACACTGTCTATACTTACATGTCTGTAAAGCGCGTTCTGCGCAACACAATAAGAAAAGAGAAGGAGGAGAACCGGGTGACAGAACCGTTAACCGAAACCCCTGAACTATCCGCGAAATATGCCTGGTTTTTTGATCTCGATGGAACGCTGGCGGAAATCAAACCGCATCCCGATCAGGTCGTCGTGCCTGACAATATTCTGCAAGGACTTCAGCTACTGGCAACCGCAAGTGATGGTGCATTGGCATTGATATCAGGGCGCTCAATGGTGGAGCTTGACGCACTGGCAAAACCTTATCGCTTCCCATTAGCGGGCGTGCATGGGGCGGAGCGCCGTGACATCAATGGTAAAACGCATATCGTTCATCTGCCGGATGCGATTGCACGTGATATTAGCGTGCAACTGCATACGGCTATCGCCCAGTTTCCCGGTGCGGAGCTGGAGACGAAAGGGATGGCCTTTGCGCTGCATTATCGTCAGGCTCCGCAGCATGAAGACGCATTAATGACATTAGCGCAACGTATTACTCAGATCTGGCCACAAATGGCGTTACAGCAGGGAAAGTGTGTTGTCGAGATCAAACCGAAAGGTACCAGTAAAGGTGAGGCGATTGCTGCCTTTATGCAGGAAGCTCCCTTTATCGGGCGAACGCCGGTATTTCTGGGCGATGATTTAACCGATGAATCTGGCTTCGCTGTCGTTAACCGGCTGGGCGGAATGTCAGTAAAAATTGGCACAGGCGCAACTCAGGCATCATGGCGACTGGCGGGCGTACCGGATGTCTGGAGCTGGCTTGAAATGATAACCACCGCATTACAACAAAAAAGAGAAAATAACAGGAGTGATGACTATGAGTCGTTTAGTCGTAGTATCTAACCGGATTGCACCACCAGATGAGCACGCCGCCAGTGCCGGTGGCCTTGCCGTTGGCATTCTGGGGGCACTGAAAGCTGCAGGTGGACTGTGGTTTGGCTGGAGTGGCGAAACAGGGAATGAGGATCAGCCACTAAAAAAGGTGAAAAAGGGTAACATTACGTGGGCCTCTTTTAACCTCAGCGAACAGGACCTTGACGAATACTACAACCAATTCTCCAATGCCGTTCTCTGGCCCGCTTTTCATTATCGCCTCGATCTGGTGCAATTTCAGCGTCCTGCCTGGGACGGCTATCTACGCGTAAATGCGTTGCTGGCAGATAAATTACTGCCGCTGTTGCAAGACGATGACATTATCTGGATCCACGATTATCACCTGTTGCCCTTTGCGCATGAATTACGCAAACGTGGGGTGAATAATCGCATTGGTTTCTTTTTGCATATTCCTTTCCCGACACCGGAAATCTTCAACGCGCTGCCGACATATGACACCTTGCTTGAACAGCTTTGTGATTATGATTTGCTGGGTTTCCAGACAGAAAACGATCGTCTGGCGTTCCTGGATTGCCTTTCTAACCTGACCCGCGTCACGACGCGTAGCGCAAAAAGCCATACGGCGTGGGGCAAAGCGTTTCGAACGGAAGTTTACCCGATCGGCATTGAACCGAAAGAAATAGCGAAACAGGCTGCCGGACCACTGCCGCCAAAACTGGCGCAACTTAAAGCGGAACTGAAAAACGTACAAAATATCTTTTCTGTCGAACGGCTGGATTATTCCAAAGGTTTGCCGGAGCGTTTTCTCGCCTATGAAGCGTTGCTGGAAAAATATCCGCAGCATCATGGTAAAATTCGTTATACCCAGATTGCACCAACGTCGCGTGGTGATGTGCAAGCCTATCAGGATATTCGTCATCAGCTCGAAAATGAAGCTGGACGAATTAATGGTAAATACGGGCAATTAGGCTGGACGCCGCTTTATTATTTGAATCAGCATTTTGACCGTAAATTACTGATGAAAATATTCCGCTACTCTGACGTGGGCTTAGTGACGCCACTGCGTGACGGGATGAACCTGGTAGCAAAAGAGTATGTTGCCGCTCAGGACCCAGCCAATCCGGGCGTTCTTGTTCTTTCGCAATTTGCGGGAGCGGCAAACGAGTTAACGTCGGCGTTAATTGTTAACCCCTACGATCGTGACGAAGTTGCAGCTGCGCTGGATCGTGCATTGACTATGTCGCTGGCGGAACGTATTTCCCGTCATGCAGAGATGCTGGACGTTATCGTGAAAAACGATATTAACCACTGGCAGGAGTGCTTCATTAGCGACCTAAAGCAGATAGTTCCGCGAAGCGCGGAAAGCCAGCAGCGCGATAAAGTTGCTACCTTTCCAAAGCTTGCGTAGGAGCGGTTAATCTCCCGTAAGTGGAACTAACAGCACATCGACCTCACTAGAGGCAATCACTCTTTTCGCCGAGCAGGATGCTCGCGAAAAGAAACTGTGATTGTGATTACCGCAAATCACCAAATCGAAATGATATTTGCGACAAACTTCCAGAATATGTTCGCTTAACTCACCGTAGGCAATAAACGTCTTGTCAACGGGATACCCCGCATCCTGAATTAACTTATCAAGAAAGCTTTGCGTTTCTTCCTGCATCACGCTGCGTAAATCTTCAAGCATCGGCGCAGCTAATTGATTGTAAATTTCCGGGTCGGAAGCGAGAGTAATTAAACTGATGTGTCCCTTTACTGGCCTGGCGATAGATACCGCTTTTGCCAGCAGTTGCTGACTTTCCGGTGTAACCGCAACAGCGACAAGAATATTGCTATAGCTCATAACCTGTTCCTTATTCTGTGAACTTCAGGTGACATTAAAGCTTTACTCCTAATGGAGAAACGACGCAATCCCAACTCAGTCAAACAGGTAAATATTAGTCTGGTTATTAGTAAAGACAATTAATCAATCACTCTTGGTGATCATATGATTTCAACTGTAATTATAAGAAAATAATGTACTGATTCTCCATATTAAACAAGTGGTTAATATATGTAAAACATTTTATTAACATTAAGTTGATTGTTGCCTTTCTTTGTATTTAATTAGTTTGTTGTGCGGTAAGTGTCTGTTTAAAAATAGCTTATCTGGTATTGCATTAAAGCAATTATTTATAGCAGATGATTATTTACGGTGAGTTATTTTAACTGTGCGCAACATCCCATTTCGATTATTCCTGTTTCATTTTTGCTTGCTAGCGTCGCGAAAAACTTTTTAACAGATTGAAATACACCCAAAACAAAAGTATGACTTATACATTTATGTTAAGTAATTGAGCGTTTTGTGTGATCTATATCACACATTATTGAAAATCGCAGCCCCCCTCCGTTGTATGTGAGTGTAGTGACGAGTAAAGTTGCGTCGATTTAGGAAAAATCTTAGATAAGTGTAAAGAACCCCTTCTGTTTGTAAGGACTTATTAAATCCCAAAAAGGGGCTCTGCCTGTTGCAGCTTATCGCAACTATTCTAATGCTAATTATTTTTTACCGGGGCTTCCCGGCGACATCACGGGGTGCGGTGAGACCGCATAAAAATAAAGTTGGTTATTCTGGGTGGGAATAATGCATACCTCCGAGTTGCTGAAACACATTTATGACATCAACTTGTCATATTTACTACTTGCACAGCGTCTGATTGTTCAGGACAAAGCGTCCGCAATGTTTCGTCTCGGCATAAATGAAGAAATGGCGACAACGTTAGCGGCACTGACTCTTCCGCAAATGGTTAAGCTGGCAGAAACCAATCAACTGGTTTGTCACTTTCGTTTTGACAGCCACCAGACGATTACTCAGTTGACGCAAGATTCCCGCGTTGACGATCTCCAGCAAATTCATACCGGCATCATGCTCTCAACACGCTTGCTGAATGATGTTAATCAGCCTGAAGAAGCGCTGCGCAAGAAAAGGGCCTGATCATGAGTGAAAAAAGCATTGTTCAGGAAGCGCGGGATATTCAGCTGGCAATGGAATTGATCACCCTGGGCGCTCGTTTGCAGATGCTGGAAAGCGAAACACAGTTAAGTCGCGGACGCCTGATAAAACTTTATAAAGAACTGCGCGGAAGCCCACCGCCGAAAGGCATGCTGCCATTCTCAACCGACTGGTTTATGACCTGGGAACAAAACGTTCATGCTTCGATGTTCTGTAATGCATGGCAGTTTTTACTGAAAACCGGTTTGTGTAATGGCGTCGATGCAGTGATCAAAGCCTACCGTTTATACCTTGAACAGTGCCCGCAAGCAGAAGACGGACCGCTGCTGGCATTAACCCGTGCCTGGACATTGGTACGGTTTGTTGAAAGTGGATTACTGCAACTTTCCAGCTGCAACTGCTGCGGCGGCAATTTTATTACCCACGCTCACCAGCCTGTTGGCAGCTTTGCCTGCAGCTTATGTCAGCCGCCATCCCGGGCAGTAAAAAGACGTAAACTTTCCCAGAATCCTGCCGATATTATCCCACAACTGCTGGATGAACAGAGAGTACAGGCTGTTTAACTTATACGGTGTGGCGCAACATTCCAGCAGCGGTAACGACGTACCGCTGCTTTTTTTTGCCCCAATCGCGCGTTAACGCCTGACGACTGAACATCCTGTCATGGTCAACAGTGGAAGGATGATGTCGTGCTTATCTTATTAGGTTACCTGGTTGTTCTCGGTACAGTTTTCGGCGGTTATTTGATGACCGGTGGAAGCCTTGGAGCACTCTATCAACCCGCTGAACTGGTGATTATTGCCGGTGCAGGGATTGGGTCGTTTATCGTCGGCAATAATGGCAAAGCGATTAAAGGCACGCTGAAGGCGCTGCCGTTGCTGTTTCGTCGCTCCAAATACACCAAAGCAATGTATATGGATCTGCTGGCTCTGCTTTATCGGTTGATGGCGAAATCGCGGCAGATGGGGATGTTTTCGCTGGAACGTGATATTGAAAATCCCCGTGAGAGCGAGATCTTCGCCAGCTACCCACGCATCCTTGCGGATAGCGTCATGCTTGATTTTATCGTCGATTATCTGCGTCTGATTATCAGCGGTCACATGAACACCTTCGAAATCGAAGCCCTGATGGATGAAGAGATTGAGACGCACGAAAGCGAAGCAGAAGTCCCGGCGAACAGTCTGGCGCTGGTCGGGGACTCACTTCCGGCGTTTGGTATTGTCGCGGCTGTGATGGGGGTCGTTCACGCGTTAGGTTCAGCCGATCGTCCTGCCGCCGAGCTGGGGGCGCTTATCGCACATGCGATGGTGGGGACTTTCCTCGGCATTTTATTGGCTTACGGATTTATTTCCCCATTAGCGAGTGTTTTACGTCAGAAAAGCGCCGAAACCAGCAAAATGATGCACTGCGTCAAAGTCACACTGCTATCTAATCTGAACGGTTACGCACCGCCTATCGCCGTTGAGTTTGGTCGCAAAACGCTCTATTCCAGCGAACGTCCGTCGTTTATTGAACTGGAAGAGCATGTGCGTGCGGTGAAAAATCCGCAACAACAGACGACAACCGAGGAAGCATGAAGAATCAAGCGCATCCGATTATTGTCGTCAAACGACGCAAAGCCAAAAGCCACGGGGCAGCACATGGATCGTGGAAGATTGCTTATGCCGACTTTATGACCGCGATGATGGCCTTTTTTCTGGTGATGTGGCTAATCTCCATCTCCAGCCCAAAAGAGCTGATTCAGATTGCGGAGTACTTCCGGACTCCACTGGCGACTGCGGTTACGGGCGGCGATCGCATTTCTAATAGTGAAAGCCCAATTCCCGGTGGGGGTGATGATTACACCCAAAGCCAGGGGGAAGTGAATAAGCAGCCGAACATCGAAGAGCTGAAAAAACGCATGGAGCAAAGTCGATTGCGGAAATTGCGTGGCGATCTCGACCAGTTGATAGAGTCCGATCCGAAACTGCGGGCGTTACGTCCACATCTCAAAATCGATCTGGTCCAGGAAGGTCTACGTATTCAGATCATCGATAGCCAGAATCGCCCGATGTTCAGAACCGGCAGTGCCGATGTGGAACCCTATATGCGCGACATTCTGCGCGCCATCGCGCCTGTACTGAACGGTATTCCCAACCGTATTAGCCTTTCAGGTCATACCGATGATTTTCCCTACGCCAGCGGTGAGAAAGGTTACAGCAACTGGGAGCTTTCTGCCGATCGGGCCAATGCATCCCGCCGCGAACTGATGGTCGGCGGGTTGGATAGCGGCAAAGTGTTACGTGTCGTCGGCATGGCGGCAACGATGCGCTTAAGCGATCGCGGACCTGATGATGCCGTCAACCGTCGCATCAGCCTGCTGGTACTGAACAAACAAGCCGAACAGGCCATTTTGCATGAAAACGCCGAAAGCCAGAATGAGCCAGTAAGCGCCCTGGAAAAACCTGAGGTTGCACCACAGGTCAGTGTTCCCACAATGCCATCAGCCGAACCGAGGTGACAGCGTGAGCATGGATATAAGCGATTTTTATCAGACATTTTTTGATGAAGCGGACGAACTGTTGGCTGATATGGAGCAGCATCTGCTGGTTTTGCAGCCGGAAGCGCCAGATGCCGAACAATTGAATGCCATCTTTCGGGCTGCCCACTCGATCAAAGGAGGGGCAGGAACCTTTGGCTTCAGCGTTTTGCAGGAAACCACGCATCTGATGGAAAACCTGCTCGACGAAGCCAGACGAGGTGAGATGCAACTCAACACCGACATTATCAATCTGTTTTTGGAAACGAAGGACATCATGCAAGAACAGCTCGACGCTTATAAACAGTCGCAAGAGCCGGATGCCGCCAGCTTCGATTATATCTGCCAGGCCTTGCGTCAACTGGCATTAGAAGCGAAAGGCGAAACGCCATCCGCAGTGACCCGATTAAGTGTGGTTGCCAAAAGTGAACCGCAAGATGAGCAGAGCCGCAATCAGTCGCCGCGACGAATTATCCTTTCGCGCCTGAAGGCCGGGGAAGTCGACCTGCTGGAAGAAGAGCTGGGGCATCTGACAACGTTAACCGACGTGGTGAAAGGGGCGGATTCTCTCTCGGCAATATTAACGGGCGACATCGCCGAAGATGACATCACAGCGGTACTCTGTTTTGTGATTGAAGCCGATCAGATTACCTTTGAAACAGTAGAAGTCTCGCCCAAAATATCCCCCCCACCAGTGCTTAAACTGGCAGCTGAACAAGCGCCAACCGGTCGCGTGGAGCGGGAAAAAACGACGCGCAGCAGTGAATCCACCAGCATCCGTGTAGCGGTAGAAAAGGTTGATCAATTAATTAACCTCGTCGGCGAGCTGGTCATCACCCAGTCCATGCTTGCCCAGCGTTCCAGCGAACTGGACCCGGTTAATCATGGTGATTTGATAACCAGCATGGGGCAGTTACAACGTAACGCCCGTGATTTGCAGGAATCAGTGATGTCGATTCGCATGATGCCGATGGAATATGTTTTTAGTCGCTATCCCCGGCTGGTGCGTGATCTGGCGGGAAAACTCGGCAAGCAGGTAGAACTGACGCTGGTGGGCAGTTCCACTGAACTCGACAAGAGCCTGATTGAACGCATTATCGACCCGCTGACCCACCTGGTACGCAATAGCCTCGATCACGGTATTGAACTGCCAGAAAAACGGCTCGCCGCAGGTAAAAACAGCGTCGGAAATTTAATTCTTTCTGCCGAACATCAGGGCGGCAACATTTGCATTGAAGTGACCGACGATGGCGCGGGGCTAAACCGTGAGCGAATTCTGGCAAAAGCGGCCTCGCAAGGTCTGACCGTCAGCGAAAACATGAGCGACGACGAAGTCGCGATGCTGATATTTGCCCCTGGCTTCTCCACGGCGGAGCAGGTCACCGACGTCTCCGGGCGCGGCGTCGGCATGGACGTCGTTAAACGTAATATCCAGGAGATGGGCGGTCATGTCGAAATCCAGTCGAAGAAGGGTACTGGCACTACGATCCGCATTTTACTGCCGCTGACGCTGGCCATCCTCGACGGCATGTCCGTACGCGTTGCGGATGAAGTTTTCATTCTGCCGCTGAATGCTGTCATGGAATCACTGCAACCCCGTGAAGCCGATCTGCATCCACTGGCCGGCGGCGAGCGGGTGCTGGAAGTGCGGGGTGAATATCTGCCCATCGTCGAACTGTGGAAAGTGTTCAACGTCGCGGGCGCGAAAACCGAAGCCACCCAGGGAATTGTGGTGATCTTACAAAGTGGCGGTCGCCGCTACGCCTTGCTGGTGGATCAATTAATTGGTCAACACCAGGTTGTGGTTAAAAACCTTGAAAGTAACTATCGCAAAGTCCCCGGCATTTCTGCTGCGACCATTCTTGGCGACGGCAGCGTGGCACTGATTGTTGATGTCTCCGCCTTGCAGGCGATAAACCGCGAACAACGTATGGCGAACACCGCCGGCTGAATGAGTAAAAAGGTAACAATATGACCGGTATGACGAATGTAACAAAGCTGGCCAGCGAGCCGTCAGGCCAGGAATTTCTGGTATTTACCCTTGGTGATGAAGAGTACGGTATTGATATCCTGAAAGTGCAGGAGATCCGTGGCTACGATCAGGTAACACGGATTGCGAACACGCCAGCGTTTATCAAAGGCGTCACGAATCTGCGCGGCGTTATTGTGCCGATTGTCGACTTACGAATTAAGTTCAGCCAGGTGGATGTGGACTATAACGACAACACGGTAGTTATCGTCCTGAATCTCGGACAGCGGGTGGTCGGCATCGTGGTTGACGGCGTTTCAGACGTGCTTTCATTGACGGCGGAGCAAATTCGTCCGGCACCGGAATTTGCCGTGACGCTTTCAACAGAATATCTCACTGGACTGGGCGCACTGGGCGACCGGATGTTGATTCTGGTGAACATCGAAAAACTGCTGAACAGCGAAGAGATGGCGCTGTTAGATAGCGCGGCGTCAGAAGTGGCGTAATTCTCCCGAATTCCTCAATTGCAATGAACCCGATGACCTGCGCATCGGGTTTTTTATTTCAGTTTCGCGGCGGGTGGCATCAGCAATAAAGTTTCCCCCTTCCTTGCCGATAACGAGATCAACTTGTTTTCAGGAAGGTGCCTTATGATTAACCGTATCCGCGTAGTCACGCTGTTGGTAATGGTGCTGGGGGTATTCGCACTGTTACAGCTTATTTCCGGCAGTCTGTTTTTTTCTTCCCTTCACCATAGCCAGAAGAGCTTTGTGGTTTCCAATCAATTACGGGAACAGCAGGGCGAGCTGACGTCAACCTGGGATTTAATGCTGCAAACGCGCATTAACCTGAGTCGTTCAGCGGTGCGGATGATGATGGATTCCTCCAATCAACAAAGTAACGCCAAAGTTGAATTGCTCGATAGCGCCAGGAAAACATTGGCCCAGGCAGCGACGCATTATAAAAAATTCAAAAGCATGGCACCGTTACCTGAAATGGTCGCTACCAGTCGTAATATTGATGAAAAATATAAAAACTATCACACAGCGTTAACTGAACTGATTGATTATCTTGATTATGGCAATACTGGAGCTTATTTCGCTCAGCCAACCCAGGGAATGCAAAATGCAATGGGCGAAGCGTTTGCTCAGTACGCCCTCAGCAGTGAAAAACTGTATCGCGATATCATCACTGACAACGCAGATGATTACCGATTTGCCCAATGGCAACTGGCGGTTATTGCGCTGGTGGTGGTATTGATTCTGCTGGTGGCGTGGTACGGCATTCGCCGTATGTTGCTTACACCGCTGGCAAAAATTATTGCTCACATTCGCGAAATCGCCAGTGGTAACCTGGCGAATACCCTGACCATTGACGGGCGCAGTGAAATGGGCGACCTGGCGCAGAGCGTTTCACATATGCAACGCTCTTTGACTGACACCGTCACTCATGTGCGTGAAGGTTCAGATGCCATCTATGCCGGTACCCGTGAAATTGCGGCAGGCAACACCGATCTTTCCTCCCGTACTGAACAGCAGGCATCTGCGCTGGAAGAAACTGCCGCCAGCATGGAGCAGCTCACCGCGACAGTGAAGCAAAACGCCGATAACGCCCGCCAGGCCTCACAACTGGCGCAAAGTGCCTCTGACACTGCCCAGCACGGCGGCAAAGTAGTGGATGGCGTAGTGAAAACGATGCATGAGATCGCCGATAGTTCGAAGAAAATTGCCGACATTATCAGCGTTATCGATGGTATTGCCTTCCAGACTAATATCCTCGCGCTGAATGCCGCTGTTGAAGCAGCACGAGCGGGTGAACAGGGCCGTGGTTTTGCCGTGGTGGCGGGCGAAGTGCGTAATCTTGCCAGTCGCAGCGCCCAAGCGGCAAAAGAGATCAAAGCCCTCATTGAAGACTCCGTCTCGCGCGTTGATACCGGTTCGGTGCTGGTCGAAAGCGCCGGGGAAACAATGAACAATATCGTCAATGCTGTCACTCGCGTGACTGACATTATGGGCGAGATTGCATCGGCATCGGATGAACAGAGCCGTGGCATCGATCAAGTCGCATTGGCGGTTTCGGAAATGGATCGCGTCACGCAACAGAACGCATCGCTGGTGCAGGAATCAGCTGCCGCCGCAGCTGCGCTGGAAGAACAGGCCAGTCGTTTAACGCAAGCGGTTTCCGCGTTCCGTCTGGCAGCCAGCCCACTCACCAATAAACCGCAAACACCATCCCGTCCTGCCAGTGAGCAACCACCGGCACAGCCACGACTGCGAATTGCTGAACAAGATCCAAACTGGGAAACATTTTGACGAGTATTTACTAACGCGGTCATTGCCGCCTGATGGGGAGCGTTGATGTTTAATCGTATTCGAATTTCGACCACGCTGTTTTTAATTTTGATTCTCTGCGGGATCTTGCAGATTGGCAGTAACGGCATGTCTTTTTGGGCATTTCGCGACGATTTGCAACGACTGAATCAGGTCGAGCAGAGCAATCAGCAACGTGCGGCATTAGCGCAAACTCGGGCGGTAATGTTACAGGCCAGTACCGCGCTGAACAAAGCAGGCACTCTGACAGCGCTTAGCTATCCGGCGGATGACATTAAAACGTTGATGACGACGGCGCGCGCCAGTCTGACGCAATCCACCACGCTGTTTAAAAGTTTTATGGCGATGACTGCGGGCAACGAGCACGTCAGGGCATTGCAAAAAGAGACGGAGAAAAGTTTTGCCCGCTGGCACAACGATCTCGAACATCAGGCGACCTGGCTTGAAAGTAATCAACTTTCGGATTTCCTCACTGCGCCGGTGCAGGGATCACAGAATGCGTTTGACGTTAACTTTGAGGCCTGGCAGCTGGAGATCAACCATGTGCTGGAAGCCGCCAGTGCGCAAAGCCAGCGTAACTATCAGATTTCGGCGCTGGTGTTTATCAGCATGATTATTGTTGCGGCGATCTACATCAGCAGTGCGCTGTGGTGGACGCGCAAGATGATTGTTCAACCACTGGCCATTATCGGTAGCCATTTTGACAGCATTGCTGCGGGTAATCTGGCGCGTCCGATTGCGGTATATGGTCGTAATGAGATCACCGCCATTTTTGCCAGCCTGAAGACCATGCAGCAGGCTTTGCGTGGGACGGTGAGTGATGTGCGTAAGGGAAGCCAGGAGATGCACATTGGTATCGCGGAGATTGTCGCAGGCAATAACGATCTCTCAAGTCGTACCGAACAGCAGGCGGCATCGCTGGCACAAACGGCCGCCAGTATGGAGCAATTAACCGCCACGGTAGGGCAAAACGCCGATAACGCGCGCCAGGCGTCGGAACTGGCAAAAAATGCCGCGACAACGGCGCAGGCGGGCGGTGTTCAGGTCAGTACCATGACTCACACCATGCAGGAGATCGCCACCAGCTCGCAAAAAATTGGCGACATTATCAGCGTTATCGACGGAATTGCTTTCCAGACCAATATTCTGGCCCTGAATGCGGCAGTGGAAGCGGCTCGCGCCGGAGAGCAGGGGCGTGGTTTTGCGGTAGTGGCAGGTGAAGTGCGCAATCTTGCCAGCCGTAGCGCCCAGGCAGCAAAAGAGATCAAAGGGCTGATCGAAGAGTCAGTCAATCGTGTCCAGCAGGGTTCGAAACTGGTGAATAACGCCGCCGCGACCATGACCGATATTGTCAGTTCGGTGACCCGCGTGAACGACATTATGGGAGAAATTGCCTCTGCGTCGGAAGAACAACGGCGGGGGATTGAGCAGGTTGCGCAGGCTGTCAGCCAGATGGATCAGGTGACACAGCAGAACGCCTCCCTGGTAGAAGAAGCGGCGGTGGCAACGGAACAACTGGCGAATCAGGCCGACCATCTTTCTTCGCGCGTGGCGGTATTTACCCTTGAAGAACATGAAGTAGCACGACATGAGTCGGCGCAGTTACAAATTGCGCCAGTGGTATCCTGAAGTGATTGAGAAGGCGCTATGACTTCATCTCTGCCCTGTGGGCAAACGTCTTTATTGTTACAGATGACCGAGCGCCTGGCGCTTTCCGACGCGCATTTTCGGCGGATAAGTCAATTGATCTATCAACGAGCCGGGATCGTTCTGGCTGACCATAAACGCGACATGGTTTACAACCGACTGGTTCGTCGTTTGCGTTCGCTGGGACTGACGGATTTCGGCCATTACTTGAACTTGCTGGAATCTAACCAGCACAGCGGTGAGTGGCAGGCGTTTATCAATTCGCTGACCACGAATCTGACGGCTTTTTTCCGTGAGGCGCATCATTTTCCTCTGCTCGCGGATCACGCCCGGCGTCGTTCTGGCGAGTATCGCGTATGGAGCGCGGCGGCTTCGACCGGCGAAGAGCCGTACAGCATTGCGATGACGCTGGCTGACACATTGGGCACCGCGCCCGGACGCTGGAAAGTGTTTGCCAGCGATATCGACACCGAAGTGCTGGAAAAAGCCAGAAGCGGTATTTATCGCCATGAAGAGTTGAAAAATCTGACGCCGCAGCAACTGCAGCGGTACTTCATGCGAGGGACGGGACCGCATGAAGGGCTGGTACGCGTGCGTCAGGAACTGGCGAATTATGTTGATTTTGCTCCGCTGAATTTACTGGCGAAACAGTACACCGTGCCGGGGCCGTTTGATGCGATCTTCTGTCGTAACGTCATGATCTACTTCGATCAAACTACCCAGCAGGAGATTTTGCGCCGCTTTGTTCCGCTCCTTAAACCCGACGGATTGCTGTTTGCGGGTCACTCTGAAAACTTTAGCCACCTTGAGCGCCGCTTCACGCTGCGTGGTCAGACGGTGTATGCGCTAAGTAAGGATTAACGATGAGCAAAATCAGGGTGTTATCTGTCGATGATTCGGCACTGATGCGCCAGATCATGACAGAAATCATCAACAGCCATAGCGACATGGAAATGGTGGCGACCGCCCCTGATCCGCTGGTTGCGCGTGATTTGATTAAGAAATTCAATCCCGATGTATTGACGCTGGATGTTGAAATGCCGCGGATGGACGGACTGGATTTCCTCGAAAAATTAATGCGTTTGCGTCCAATGCCCGTAGTGATGGTTTCTTCCCTGACCGGCAAAGGGTCAGAAGTCACGCTGCGCGCGCTGGAGCTGGGGGCGATAGATTTTGTCACCAAACCGCAACTGGGTATTCGCGAAGGAATGCTGGCGTATAGCGAAATGATTGCTGAAAAGGTGCGTACAGCAGCAAAGGCGAGCCTTGCAGCACATAAGCCATTGTCGGCACCGACAACGCTGAAGGCAGGGCCGTTGTTGAGTTCTGAAAAACTGATTGCGATTGGTGCTTCAACGGGTGGAACTGAGGCAATTCGTCACGTACTGCAACCGTTGCCGCTTTCCAGCCCGGCACTGTTAATTACCCAGCATATGCCGCCCGGTTTCACCCGCTCTTTTGCCGACAGACTTAATAAGCTTTGCCAGATCGGGGTTAAAGAAGCCGAAGACGGAGAACGTGTCTTGCCGGGGCATGCCTATATTGCGCCGGGCGATCGGCATATGGAGCTGGCGCGTAGTGGCGCAAATTACCAAATCAAAATTCACGATGGCCCGGCGGTTAACCGTCATCGGCCTTCGGTAGATGTGTTGTTCCATTCTGTCGCCAAACAGGCGGGGCGTAATGCGGTTGGGGTGATCCTGACCGGTATGGGCAACGACGGTGCGGCGGGAATGTTGGCGATGCGTCAGGCGGGGGCATGGACCCTTGCGCAAAACGAAGCAAGTTGCGTGGTGTTCGGCATGCCGCGCGAGGCCATCAATATGGGTGGTGTCTGCGAAGTGGTCGATCTTAGCCAGGTAAGCCAGCAAATGTTGGCAAAAATTAGTGCCGGACAGGCGATACGTATTTAAATCAGGAGTGTGAAATGGCGGATAAAGAACTTAAATTTTTGGTTGTGGATGACTTTTCCACCATGCGACGCATAGTGCGTAACCTGCTGAAAGAGCTAGGATTCAATAATGTTGAGGAAGCGGAAGATGGTGTCGACGCTCTCAATAAGTTGCAGGCAGGCGGTTATGGATTTGTTATCTCCGACTGGAACATGCCCAACATGGATGGCCTGGAATTGCTGAAAACGATTCGTGCGGATGGCGCGATGTCAGCATTGCCAGTGTTAATGGTGACTGCAGAAGCGAAGAAAGAGAACATTATTGCTGCGGCGCAAGCGGGGGCCAGTGGCTATGTGGTGAAGCCATTTACCGCCGCGACGCTGGAGGAAAAACTCAACAAAATCTTTGAGAAACTGGGCATGTGAGGATGCGACTATGATGCAACCATCAATCAAACCTGCTGACGAGCATTCAGCTGGCGATATCATTGCGCGCATCGGCAGCCTGACGCGTATGCTGCGCGACAGTTTGCGGGAGCTGGGGCTGGATCAGGCCATTGCCGAAGCGGCGGAAGCCATCCCCGATGCGCGCGATCGTTTGTACTATGTTGTGCAGATGACCGCCCAGGCTGCGGAGCGGGCGCTGAACAGTGTTGAGGCGTCACAACCGCATCAGGATCAAATGGAGAAATCAGCAAAAGCGTTAACCCAACGTTGGGATGACTGGTTTGCCGATCCGATTGACCTTGCCGACGCCCGAGAACTGGTAACAGATACGCGGCAATTTCTGGCAGATGTCCCCGCGCATACCAGCTTTACTAACGCGCAGCTGCTGGAAATCATGATGGCGCAGGATTTTCAGGATCTCACCGGACAGGTCATTAAGCGGATGATGGATGTCATTCAGGAGATCGAACGTCAGTTGCTGATGGTGCTGTTGGAAAACATCCCCGAACAGGAGTCGCGTCCAAAACGTGAAAACCAGAGTTTGCTTAATGGACCTCAGGTCGATACCAGCAAAGCCGGTGTGGTAGCCAGTCAGGATCAGGTGGACGATTTGTTGGATAGTCTTGGATTTTGATTTGTATTGCCTGATGTGGCGTGACTACGTCATATCAGGCGGTCGTATAACGCGATGACGCCGCATCCGACAAACGCATACTATGCTTGATGTGTGGCAGTAAAAGCCCTAAATCCCGCCTGTTTTGCCCCTTACTCAAACCATTGAACGCTTTGCGCTCTGGCATCATTTACGCTTAATACTCTTTCCAGGATTGGCGACGTGTCTGACGAGAGCGACGACAAAACAGAAGCCCCCACACCTCACCGACTAGAAAAAGCGCGGGAAGAGGGGCAAATCCCGCGTTCCCGTGAACTGACTTCACTGCTGATTTTGTTAGTGGGCGTTAGTGTTATCTGGTTTGGCGGTGTGTCGCTGGCCCGTCGATTGTCGGGCATGCTCTCCGCTGGGCTGCATTTTGATCACAGTATTATCAATGACCCGAATCTGATCCTCGGGCAAATTATTCTGCTGATCAGAGAAGCCATGCTGGCGCTGCTGCCGCTGATTAGCGGCGTGGTGCTGGTGGCGCTCATTTCTCCGGTCATGCTGGGAGGGCTGGTATTTAGCGGAAAATCCTTGCAGCCGAAGTTTTCCAAACTCAACCCGCTACCGGGCATTAAACGGATATTCTCGGCTCAGACTGGCGCGGAGTTGCTTAAGGCAATTTTGAAAACCATCCTGGTTGGCAGCGTGACGGGATTTTTTCTCTGGCATCACTGGCCGCAGATGATGCGCTTAATGGCCGAGTCTCCGATTACCGCCATGGGTAATGCGATGGATCTGGTAGGGCTATGCGCGCTGCTGGTGGTACTTGGTGTTATTCCGATGGTGGGATTTGACGTCTTTTTCCAAATCTTCAGCCACCTGAAAAAGCTGCGAATGTCGCGGCAGGATATTCGTGATGAGTTCAAACAAAGCGAAGGCGACCCCCAAGTTAAAGGGCGGATCCGTCAGATGCAGCGAGCGGCCGCACGGCGTCGGATGATGGCCGATGTGCCGAAAGCGGACGTTATCGTCAATAACCCAACTCACTACTCAGTGGCTTTGCAGTACGACGAAAACAAAATGAGTGCGCCAAAAGTCGTTGCCAAGGGCGCGGGGCTGGTGGCATTACGCATTCGTGAAATTGGCGCTGAAAATAACGTCCCTACGCTTGAAGCGCCGCCGCTGGCGCGAGCGCTGTATCGACATGCGGAGATCGGTCAACAAATCCCGGGTCAACTGTACGCCGCGGTGGCGGAAGTGCTGGCCTGGGTCTGGCAACTGAAACGCTGGCGTCTGGCTGGTGGACAGCGCCCTGTACAACCTACTCATCTTCCGGTGCCGGAAGCCCTGGATTTTATTAACGAGAAACCGACCCATGAGTAATCTGGCCGCGATGCTGCGCCTGCCTGCAAACCTGAAATCGACACAATGGCAGATCCTTGCCGGACCGATTTTGATCCTGTTGATCTTGTCGATGATGGTGCTGCCACTGCCCGCATTCATACTCGACCTGTTGTTTACCTTCAATATTGCCTTGTCGATCATGGTGTTGCTGGTGGCGATGTTTACCCAGCGCACGCTTGAGTTTGCTGCGTTTCCGACCATTCTATTGTTTACTACGTTGTTGCGTCTGGCACTTAACGTAGCTTCAACCCGCATCATTTTGATGGAAGGGCATACCGGCGCGGCGGCGGCTGGGAAGGTGGTCGAAGCGTTCGGTCACTTCCTCGTTGGTGGCAATTTCGCTATCGGTATCGTGGTGTTCGTCATTCTCGTGATCATCAACTTTATGGTCATTACCAAAGGTGCCGGGCGTATCGCAGAAGTGGGGGCGCGCTTTGTTCTCGATGGTATGCCGGGTAAGCAGATGGCGATTGACGCCGACCTTAACGCCGGATTGATTGGTGAAGATGAGGCGAAAAAACGCCGCTCCGAAGTGACTCAGGAAGCCGATTTTTACGGCTCAATGGACGGGGCAAGTAAGTTTGTTCGCGGCGATGCCATCGCCGGGATCCTCATCATGGTCATTAACGTTGTCGGCGGGTTGCTGGTCGGCGTGCTGCAACATGGCATGAGCATGGGACACGCCGCGGAAAGTTATACGCTATTGACCATTGGCGACGGTCTGGTGGCACAAATCCCGGCGCTGGTGATTTCTACCGCCGCGGGGGTCATCGTTACGCGTGTCAGCACCGATCAGGATGTTGGCGAGCAGATGGTGAATCAGCTTTTCAGTAACCCGAGCGTTATGTTGTTAAGCGCCGCCGTGCTCGGTTTACTCGGCCTGGTGCCTGGAATGCCGAACCTGGTATTTTTGCTGTTCACTGCCGGATTGCTTGGGCTGGCCTGGTGGATCCGCGGACGTGAACAAAAAGCGCCTGCCGAACCAAAACCGGTAAAAATGGCAGAGAATAATACCGTTGTCGAAGCGACGTGGAACGATGTACAACTGGAAGATTCCTTGGGAATGGAAGTGGGTTATCGCCTGATCCCGATGGTCGATTTCCAGCAGGATGGTGAGTTGCTGGGCCGTATACGCAGTATTCGCAAGAAATTTGCCCAGGAGATGGGGTTTCTGCCGCCAGTGGTGCACATTCGCGACAATATGGATCTGCAACCTGCCCGCTATCGCATTTTGATGAAAGGCGTGGAGATAGGCAGTGGTGATGCTTATCCGGGGCGTTGGTTGGCGATTAACCCTGGTACCGCTGCCGGGACGTTACCTGGTGAGGCGACCGTCGATCCGGCATTTGGCCTGAATGCTATCTGGATTGAAAGTGCGCTTAAAGAACAGGCGCAGATTCAGGGGTACACCGTGGTTGAGGCCAGCACGGTGGTGGCAACGCATCTTAACCACCTCATTAGCCAGCATGCCGCAGAGCTGTTTGGTCGTCAGGAGGCGCAACAGTTGCTGGATCGCGTCGCCCAGGAGATGCCAAAGCTGACGGAAGATCTCGTTCCTGGCGTCGTCACGCTCACCACACTGCATAAAGTGCTGCAAAATCTGCTCGATGAAAAAGTGCCGATTCGCGATATGCGCACTATTCTCGAAACGCTGGCGGAACATGCGCCCATCCAAAGCGATCCACATGAATTAACCGCCGTCGTGCGCGTGGCGTTGGGACGGGCGATTACCCAGCAGTGGTTTCCTGGCAAAGATGAAGTTCATGTTATTGGCCTCGATACACCGCTGGAACGTTTGTTGCTACAGGCGTTGCAGGGCGGGGGCGGACTGGAGCCAGGGCTGGCGGATCGTTTACTGGCGCAAACTCAGGAAGCTCTATCCCGTCAGGAGATGTTGGGTGCGCCGCCAGTTTTATTGGTGAACCACGCGCTGCGACCATTATTGTCTCGCTTCCTGCGCCGCAGCTTGCCGCAGTTAGTGGTGCTGTCGAATCTGGAACTATCTGATAACCGACATATCCGCATGACGGCGACAATTGGCGGTAAATGATGAGAACCTTATTAGCAATATTATTGTTTCCGCTGCTGGTGCAAGCCGCCGGGGAGGGGATGTGGCAGGCGAGTAGTGTGGGCGTTACGCTGAATCACCGTGGTGAGTCGATGTCGTCAGCGCCTCTTTCTACTCGACAACCTGCTGCAGGATTGATGACGCTGGTGGCGTGGCGTTATCAGCTTATCGGCCCGACACCTGCAGGACTGCGGGTTCGCTTGTGTTCACAATCTCGTTGTGTCGAATTAGAAGGGCAGAGTGGAAACACCGTGGCCTTTTCCGGTATACCGGCGATAGAACCGTTGCGATTTATCTGGGAAGTGCCTGGCGGTGGGCGGTTAATTCCGCCGCTAAAGGTACAACGGAATGAAGTGATTGTGAATTATCGTTAATGATAAAAAAGCCGATGTCTGCCATGACATCGGCTTTTGCCGTATAACGCGATTACATACGCTCTACTGTCTCAATACCCAGCGTATCCAGACCCAGTTTCAGCGTCTTCGCCGTCAGTTGTGCCAGTTTCAGACGGCTGTTACGCACTTCATCGTTTTCTGCGCTGAGGATCGGGCAGTGCTCGTAGAAGCCAGAGAACAGACCAGCCAGATCGTACAGGTAAGCACACATCACATGCGGTGTGCCTTCACGGGCAACCACGGTGAGGGTTTCTTCAAACTGCAGCAGGCGAGCTGCCAGTTGCGCTTCACGATCTTCACGGATGATTACCGGAGCTGCAGCCAGTTGCTCTTCGTTAATTTCTGCTTTACGGAACACGGACAATACACGCGTGTAAGCATACTGCATGTATGGCGCGGTATTACCCTCAAACGCCAGCATGTTGTCCCAGTCGAAGATGTAGTCGGTAGTGCGGTTTTTGGAGAGATCCGCATATTTCACCGCACCAATACCAACCGCGTTAGCCAGTTTTTCCAGCTCGTCAGCTGGCATGTCCGGGTTTTTCTCTGCCACCAGACGGCGTGCGCGTTCCAGGGCTTCATCCAGCAGATCGGCCAGTTTCACTGTACCGCCCGCGCGGGTTTTGAACGGTTTGCCGTCTTTACCCAGCATCATGCCGAACATGTGGTGTTCCAGCGGTACGGATTCCGGTACATAGCCTGCTTTGCGGACGATCGCCCACGCCTGCATCAGGTGTTGATGCTGACGGGAGTCGATGTAATACAGCACGCGATCGGCATGCAGTGTTTCATAACGATATTTCGCACAGGCGATATCAGTGGTGGTGTAGAGATAGCCACCATCTTTCTTCTGAATGATCACGCCCATCGGTTCGCCTTCCTTGTTTTTGAACTCATCAAGGAATACGACGGTCGCGCCTTCGCTTTCTACTGCGAGACCTTTGGCTTTGAGATCTGCCACGATACCCGGCAGCATCGGGTTATAGAGGCTTTCGCCCATCACGTCATCACGGGTCAGCGTCACGTTGAGACGATCGTAGGTGATCTGGTTCTGCGTCATGGTGATGTCGACCAGTTTGCGCCACATCTCGCGGAAATATTCGTCACCGCTTTGCAGTTTGACTACGTAGTTACGTGCACGCTCGGCAAACTCTTCATCTTCGTCGTAATGCTTTTTCGCATCGCGGTAGAAACCTTCAAGGTCAGCCAGCTCCATTTCACCGGCGTTTTCTTGCTGCTGCTTTTCCAACCACGCAATCAGCATACCGAACTGAGTACCCCAGTCGCCGACGTGGTTCGCGCGAATCACTTTGTGACCGAGGAACTCCAGAGTACGCACTGCCGCGTCACCAATAATGGTAGAGCGCAGGTGACCGACGTGCATCTCTTTCGCCACGTTCGGAGCGGAGTAGTCAACCACAATGGTCTGTTTTTCTGGCGTAGCAACACCGAGACGATCGGACGCCAGCGCCTGCTGAACATGATCAGCCAGGAAGGCTGGATCAAGGAAAATGTTGATAAAGCCAGGACCCGCGATCTCAACTTTGCTGGCGATACCGTTAAGATCCAGATGAGTCAGCACCTGCTCTGCTAATTGTCGCGGTGCCATACCCAGTTTTTTAGCAACTGCCATCATGCCGTTAGCCTGATAGTCGCCGAACTGAACTTTTGCTGACTGACGAACCTGCGGTTCGCAATCCGCAGGCGCGCCTGCCGCAATCATGGCCTGACGGACTTTTTCTGAGAGAAGAGCCTGAATATTCACCGGAATACCTTACATTGATGAAGCGAGCAAAAATTGCCCGCACCAGTTAAAGAAATTAGGGCGGGAGTATACTGCAAATGGCTGTTTTCGTCAGCAACGTGCGCGTGGCGTATTGCCGTTTTCACTATTGCATCAGAAGCGGCGTGAAATCAGCGGTTGGTTGGCGCAGGGCAACAGGGTAAATTAACGCTTTTACTGAAAGACGAAGAGTGATTATGGCGAACTGGCAATCTATCGACGAGCTGCAGGATATTGCATCGGATTTACCGCGATTTACCCACGCATTAGATGAACTTTTCCGCCGTCTGGGGTTGGATATCACTCCACTGACTGCCGATCACATTTCTTTGCGTTGCCATCAAAACGCCACCGCTGAGCGCTGGCGTCGCGGGTTTGAACAGTGCGGCGAGCTTTTGTCAGAAAATATGATCAATGGCAGGCCGATTTGTCTGTTTAAATTGCATGAACCGGTACAGGTTGCGCACTGGCAGTTTTCCATTGTGGAGCTACCGTGGCCCGGGGAAAAACGTTACCCGCACGAAGGTTGGGAACATATTGAAATCGTTCTGCCGGGTGACCCAGAAACGCTGAATGCCCGTGCGCTGGCATTGCTTTCTGATGAAGGACTCAGCCTGCCGGGGATCTCAGTTAAAACCAGTTCGCCAAAAGGTGAGCATGAGCGATTACCGAATCCGACGCTGGCGGTCACCGATGGCAAAACGACCATTAAATTTCATCCGTGGTCCATTGAAGAGATCGTTGCCAGCGAGCAGTCGGCGTAATTAAGGAGCAAAAATGGCATTACTGGAAATTTGCTGTTACAGCATGGAATGCGCGCAAACGGCGCAGCAAAACGGCGCAGACAGAGTTGAATTATGCGCAGCCCCAAAAGAGGGGGGCTTAACGCCGTCGTTGGGGGTACTGAAATCCGTGCGCCAGCGGGTGACGATCCCTGTGCATCCGATTATCCGCCCACGCGGTGGTGATTTTTGCTACAGCGACGGTGAATTTGCCGCCATTCTTGAGGATGTGCGCACAGTCCGCGAATTAGGTTTTCCTGGACTGGTGACGGGCGTTCTCGATGTTGACGGGAATGTCGATATGCCACGAATGGAAAAAATAATGGCTGCTGCCGGTCCGCTGGCAGTGACTTTTCATCGCGCCTTCGATATGTGCGCTAACCCTTTAAATACACTCAATAATCTTGCGGAATTGGGCGTTGCTCGGGTACTGACATCAGGGCAAAAATCAGACGCACTGCAAGGTTTATCAAAAATTATGGAACTTATTGCCCATGGTGATGCTCCAATCATTATGGCCGGAGCAGGAGTCCGTGCAGAAAACCTGCACCACTTCCTCGATGCCGGAGTGCTGGAAGTCCATAGCTCCGCGGGAGCGTGGCAAGCCTCACCAATGCGTTATCGTAATCAAGGATTGTCCATGTCATCAGATGCACACGCGGACGAGTATTCGCGTTATGTCGTAGACGGGGCGGCGGTTGCTGAAATGAAAGGAATCATTGAACGCCATCAGGCCAAATGATTTTTACCGTTGCATCATGTCGCCCAATATGATGCTTGCTCGTACCAGGCCCCTGCAATTTCAACAGGGGCCTTTTTTTATCCCTGAATAGTATAAAAAATGAACGATTACCGCGATCTGTTGAGCGGGTGACAGTGCGCATAGCGTTGTGCTAAAAATTTTTATATATTCATATTAATTATGTAATTTAAATTACTAAAACTGACAAATATATATTCTAAATAACAACTGGGTTATTCCTTAGCAATTAATGATTACATTGTAATAAATCATATTCTTTATCGATTATTTCAGGCAGTGTTGTGCCGAATTATGCAAGCGGTCAATTCGTTGTATATTTAATTATACAATGATTTCGGTGTTCTGGAATTAATTAGAGGAATCTATGCGAGGGAAAAAACGCATTGGGTTAATGTTTTTGCTGATAGCGGTTGTGGTTGGTGGCGGCGGGTTATTGCTGGCGCAAAAAGCCTTACATAAAACGTCGGATACCGCATTTTGCCTTTCCTGCCACTCGATGAGTAAACCTTTTGAAGAATATCAGGGAACTGTCCACTTTTCGAACCAGAAAGGGATACGTGCGGAATGTGCCGATTGCCATATTCCAAAGTCAGGGATGGATTATTTATTTGCTAAATTAAAAGCTTCTAAAGATATTTATCATGAATTTGTTAGCGGCAAAATAGACAGTGACGATAAATTCGAAGCGCATCGTCAGGAAATGGCCGAAACAGTATGGAAAGAATTAAAAGCAACTGATTCTGCAACGTGTCGTAGTTGCCATTCTTTTGATGCCATGGATATTGCCTCGCAAAGTGAATCTGCGCAGAAAATGCATACCAAAGCGCAAAAGGACGGCGAAACCTGTATCGATTGTCATAAAGGCATTGCCCATTTTCCACCAGAAATAAAAATGGATGACAACGCGGCGCATGAGCTGGAAAGTCAGGCCGCTACTTCAGTTACCAATGGCGCACATATTTATCCTTTCAAACCTTCCCGCATAGGCGAACTGGCCACTGTGAATCCTGGTACCGATCTCACCGTCGTTGATGCCAGTGGCAAACAGCCGATCGTTCTGTTGCAGGGTTATCAAATGCAGGGCAGTGAAAGCACGCTCTACCTGGCGGCAGGTCAACGTCTGGCGCTAGCCACATTAAGTGATGAAGGTATCAAGGCGCTAACGGTAAACGGGGAATGGCAGGCTGACGAATACGGCAATCAATGGCGTCAGGCGTCATTACAAGGGGCGCTAATCGATCCCGTATTAGCGGATCGTAAACCGTTATGGCAATACGCTGAAAAACTCGATGACACCTATTGTGCTGGCTGCCATGCGCCTATTGCCGCTGACCATTACACCGTCAATGCCTGGCCCTCTATCGCCAAAGGAATGGGGGCGCGAACCAGCATGAGCGAAAACGAACTGGACATTTTGACGCGGTACTTCCAGTACAACGCCAAAGATATTACCGAGAAACAGTGATCCTCGTTGATCAGGGAGGAAGTTATGACATTAACAAGACGTGAATTTATTAAACACAGCGGTATTGCCGCTGGAGCGCTGGTGGTGACATCGGCAGCACCGCTCCCCGCATGGGCAGAAGAGAAGGGCGGTAAAATCCTCACCGCGGGACGTTGGGGAGCGATGAACGTAGAAGTGAAGGACGGCAAGATTGTTTCTTCGACAGGCGCGCTGGCGAAAACCATACCGAACTCCTTACAGTCTACGGCGGCGGATCAGGTACACACCACGGCGCGTATTCAGCATCCGATGGTGAGAAAAAGCTATCTCGATAATCCACTGCAACCGGCAAAAGGTCGTGGCGAAGATACCTATGTACAGGTGAGCTGGGAACAAGCATTAAAACTGATTCATGAGCAACATGATCGTATTCGTAAAGCTAACGGACCATCGGCCATTTTTGCCGGATCTTACGGCTGGCGATCTTCTGGCGTGTTGCATAAAGCGCAAACCTTACTGCAACGTTATATGAACCTGGCGGGCGGTTATTCCGGGCATAGCGGCGATTATTCAACCGGGGCAGCACAGGTGATCATGCCGCATGTGGTCGGTTCTGTAGAGGTGTATGAACAGCAGACCTCCTGGCCGCTGATTCTGGAAAACAGCCAGGTTGTGGTGCTGTGGGGGATGAACCCGCTGAATACCTTGAAAATTGCCTGGAGCAGTACCGATGAGCAAGGGCTGGAATACTTCCATCAGCTGAAAAAATCTGGCAAACCCGTGATTGCCATTGATCCTATCCGCTCCGAAACCATCGAATTCTTTGGCGATAATGCCACCTGGATCGCGCCGAATATGGGCACCGACGTGGCACTGATGTTAGGGATTGCGCATACCCTGATGACACAAGGCAAACACGATAAAGTGTTCCTTGAAAAATACACCACCGGGTATCCGCAGTTTGAAGAGTATCTGACAGGTAAGAGCGATAATACCCCGAAGAGCGCGGCCTGGGCGGCGGAAATTACTGGCGTACCGGAAGCGCAGATAATCAAACTCGCTGAACTGATGGCGGCGAATCGCACAATGCTGATGGCTGGCTGGGGAATTCAGCGCCAGCAATATGGTGAACAGAAACACTGGATGCTGGTGACGCTGGCGGCGATGTTAGGGCAGATTGGTACACCGGGCGGCGGGTTTGGTTTCTCTTATCATTACTCAAACGGTGGCAACCCGACGCGTGTTGGCGGCGTGCTGCCGGAAATGTCTGCGGCGATTGCCGGACAGGCCAGTGAGGCCGCTGATGATGGCGGAATGACGGCGATTCCTGTTGCCCGTATCGTCGATGCGCTGGAAAATCCTGGCGGCAAATATCAGCATAACGGTAAAGAACAAACGTATCCGAATATCAAAATGATCTGGTGGGCGGGTGGCGGTAACTTTACCCATCACCAGGATACTAATCGTCTGATTAAAGCATGGCAGAAACCGGAGATGATCGTCGTTTCTGAATGCTACTGGACCGCAGCTGCTAAACATGCAGATATCGTATTACCGATCACCACATCGTTTGAGCGCAATGACTTGACGATGACCGGTGATTACAGCAACCAGCATATTGTACCGATGAAGCAGGCTGTCGCTGCGCAATTTGAAGCGCGTAACGATTTTGACGTGTTTGCCGATCTTGCTGAATTACTCAAACCTGGCGGAAAAGAGATCTATACCGAAGGTAGAGATGAAATGGCGTGGCTGAAATTTTTCTATGATGCCGCTCAGAAAGGTGCGCGTGCGCAACGCGTGACTATGCCGATGTTTAATGCTTTCTGGCAGCAAAATAAACTGATCGAAATGCGCCGCAGCGAGAAGAACGAACAGTACGTTCGTTATGGTGATTTCCGCGCCGATCCGGTGAAAAATGCGCTGGGTACGCCAAGCGGCAAAATTGAGATTTACTCCAAAACGCTGGAAAAATTTGGCTATAAGGATTGCCCGGCACACCCAACCTGGCTTGCGCCTGATGAGTGGAAAGGTTCCGCCGACGAGAAGCAGTTGCAGCTTCTGACCGCACATCCGGCACACCGTTTACACAGTCAGCTTAACTATGCGGAACTGCGTAAAAAATATGCGGTTGCCGATCGTGAACCGATCACTATTCACACCGAAGATGCTGCTCGCTTTGGTATTGCGAATGGCGATCTGGTGCGTGTCTGGAACAGACGTGGTCAGATTCTAACAGGCGCGGTGGTGACTGACGGGATCAAAAAAGGCGTGGTATGCGTGCATGAAGGTGCATGGCCAGATCTGGAAAATGGCTTGTGTAAAAACGGCAGTGCGAACGTGTTAACGGCGGATATCCCCAGCTCTCAGCTGGCAAATGCATGTGCCGGTAACTCTGCGCTGGTGTATATCGAAAAATATACGGGTAACGCACCGAAGTTAACGGCGTTTGATCAGCCAGCTGTTCAGGCATAAGACGTGAAAAGCGCCCGGAAACAGGCGCTAATCTTTACGGCTTGCGCGCAATCAGTACCGCGCGTTTAGGCGCAGGATAACCTTCTACCGTCTTACCCGGATCATGCGGGTCGAGAAAATCGGCCAGCGATTCAGTAACCATCCATTCGGTGCGTCGCTGTTCTTCTGTGGTGGTAACGCTCACATCCGCAATGCGAATATCAACAAAACCACACTTCTTCAGCCAGTTTTTCAGCGCCAGCGCGGAAGGGATGAAATAGACATTACGCATTTGCGCGTAACGATCGCCCGGCACCAGCACCGTGTTCTCATCACCATCAATAACCAGCGTTTCAAGCACCAGTTCGCCTTCATTGACCAGTTGATCTTTCAACTGCCAGAGATGCTCCAGCGGTGAACGACGATGATAAAGCACGCCCATCGAAAAGACGGTATCAAAGGCTTTCAATGCCGGAAGCTGTTCAATACCTAACGGTAACAAATGTGCGCGCTGATCGTTACCCAGTAGTTTACGCACCGCTTCAAACTGGCACAGAAACAGTTGCGTAGGGTCGATCCCCACCGCCAGATGTGCGCCTGCGCCAATCATGCGCCACATGTGATAACCGCTGCCACAGCCGACATCAAGAATGGTGCGCCCGGTTAAATCAGAAAGATGGGGCAGAACGCGATCCCATTTCCAGTCGGAACGCCATTCGGTATCGATGTTGACGCCATACAGTGAGAACGGCCCTTTGCGCCACGGCATCAGGTTGCGCATCAGCGTTTCAATGCGTTTAATTTGCCCGGCGCTCAGTGGCTCTTCGCTTTCGGCGGTTACGCTATGCAATAAATCCAGACGATACGGTTTAATTTCAGGCAGAAATTCCACCGCGTTGGACCACTGCTTAAACAGCCCGTGCTGCTGCTCGCGCTGCCAGTTAGCAATCTGCGCGGGCAGCGTTTCCAGCCAGTGTGAAAGATGATTTTTGGCAATCAGAGAATAAAAGTTACCAAAGTCGATCATGCAGCGTCCTCTGCTTTTAATGCCACCAGGGAACCAAAGTTAAAGCACTGGAACCACAGCTCGCTATGCTCAAAACCAGCTTGATGCAGGCGTGCTTTATGGGTTTCCACAGAATCGGTTAGCATCACGTTTTCCAGCATGCTGCGCTTCTGGCTGATCTCCAGTTCGCTGTAACCGTTAGCACGTTTAAAGTCGTGGTGCATGTTGAACAGCAATTCACCAACTTTGGCATCTTCGAAACTGAATTTTTCCGAAAGCACCAGCGCACCGCCCGGGTTCAGCCCTTGATAAATTTTATCCAGTAACGCCTGACGCTCGGAAGGTTCCAGGAATTGCAGGGTAAAATTCAGTACCACCATCGACGCGTTTTCAATGGCAATATCACGAATATCACCTTCAATAACGTCAACAGGCGTAGGCGCTTTATAGGCGTCGATATGACGGCGGCAGCGTTCAATCATTGCCGGGGAATTGTCGATGGCGATAATTTTACAATTATCATGATGAATGTTGCGACGCACCGAGAGCGTCGCCGCGCCCAGAGAACAACCCAGATCGTAAACCTGCGTACCAGGTTGAACGAAGCGCTCGGCTAACATACCAATCATGGAAATAATATTGGAATAGCCGGGAACGGAACGCTGGATCATATCCGGGAAGACTTCAGCTACCCGTTCATCAAAGGTCCAGTCGCCCAGTCTGGCGATAGGGGCAGAAAATAGCGTGTCGCGGTGAGACATAACGTAAAAATCCGGGAAAAAGAAAGTGGCGTATTGTGCGCTAACGCAGGGAGAAAACCAACTCCCAGGGCATATACCAAAGATTCGCCAGCACCATCAGCAACAGCGCACACCAGGTGGCGCTCATGCCGGAACGTCGCCAGCGGAACAGACGGTGATGAAAACCGTAATAATGCATCAGACGACCAGCAAGCAAAACGATGCCGCAAATATGCACCATCCAGGTTTCTGCGCCATTCATTTCCATAAACAGCATCAGCACAATCGCGATGGGAATATATTCCACCGCATTGCCATGAATGCGAATAGCGCTTTGCAGTTCGCTAAAACCGCCGTCGCCATAGGCAACGCGGTACTGCATTCGCAGGCGAACGACATCAAAAGAGAACTTCATTAATAACAACGCACTTAAAACGGCATATAGCGCGCTTACCATACAAACTCCCTTTAAAATGGCCGATGGCACCTGTCTATGATAGGTGGCAAATTCAGAAAAGAGAAGATTGCTGTGGAATAGCCGGAACTGCTCCGATCTCTGGAAGCGTTTTACGTAAGTCTTCCCACAGGGTATGTACCAGTTCCGGGGCCTGGGCAATATCTGGCGTATGTAAAAAAAGATAAGGCGTAGTGGTCTGATGCCACTGCGCTAATTTTTGTAACCAGACCTGAAATAATTCCCGGTTTTGCGTCATATCATCACTACCGATAAAACGGATCAGCGGATTTGTCGCCGTCAGTACAGCATGTACCGGAACTTTAGGTTTTTTTCGTTGAGCGTCGCGAATAGCTTCACTGTGTGGACGTGCTGCATGAACCGGGCGGCTGTCTAAAATCACCCGATTAACGCCGCGCTGATGTAAACCGCGATTAAGCGTTTGTTCCTCTTCCCCTTTGGCGAAAAACTGTGGATGGCGGACTTCCACACCATAATTAAATTCGCCGGGAAGGGAATCGAGAAAATGCCAAAGCGCAGGCAGATCCCGTGGGCCAAATGTGGCAGGCAGTTGCAGCCAGTATTGCCCAATGCGCGGCGCTAACGGTGACATGCGGGTCAAAAATTCAGTCACTAAATCATCGCAATGCCGTAATGCTGCCTGATGCGAAATGGTCGCCGGAAACTTAAAACAGAAGCGAAAATTATCTGTGGTCTGCTCACGCCAGCGCAGGACAACCTCGGATTTCGGCAGGGCGTAAAGCGTGGTGTTGCCCTCCACACAGTTAAAGTGGCGGGCATACTCTTCAAGGCTGGTGATCCCCAACCGCACCCATTTAGGATGCGACCATTGCGGCAGACCGATGTAAATCATAATGCGTTGAGGATCTCTTCCACACTGCGCACACGGGCGATGCGTGGGTAGATATGGTTGATGCTGTTATTGTGCTGCTCGGCGCTGGCGGCGCTGCAGGCGTCTTCGGCAATCACCAGATTAAAACCGAGTTCCCAGGCATTGCGGGCGGTGGATTCAACACCGATATTGGTCGAGATCCCACATAATACTATTGTATCGATACCCCGGCGGCGTAATTGCAACTCCAGATCTGTACCGTAAAACGCCCCCCACTGACGTTTGATGATTTCGATATCACTGTCAGTTGCACCTAATGCAGCAGGATGTTGCCACCAGTTTTCGGGCAACACTTTAGCGGGGGAAGGGGCATCAACCGGCTGTTTTAATGCTTCGGCGTAATCGGCAGACCAGCCAACGCGCACCAGAAACACGGGCTGACCGCTGGCGCGAAATTTCACCGCCAGCTTCCCGGCGCGATTAACCACCTCATCGGCAGTATGTGGACCTCCGGCAAAAGGTAAGATGCCTTCTTGTAAATCAATCACCACCAGCGCGGTGGTTTTAGCATTAAGTTCAAGCATGATGACTCCTGACAAAACAAAATCGTGCCTCTCACCTTAATGCGATTAGCCGATGGCGGAACGACAAATTTTGTTAATTTTTATGAGTTCGGGCAACACCTTTATAGCAAACTGGCGTAGAGTCTGATTTCAGGCCCGATATAAAGTGGTAACGAGGCGTTCCAGCGCGGGCCAGACTCTTACGGTGCGGCAGAATTTCCAGTATAATAGCCGCCTTTTTTCATTCAGTTGTGACATACAGCTAACGCTGCGACTTGGTCACCTGCGCAGCAGGGGGCATCCGCCGGCAGCTAAGTTAAGGGATATCTCATGCGTACAGAATATTGTGGACAGCTCCGTTTGTCCCACGTGGGGCAGCAGGTGACTCTGTGTGGTTGGGTCAACCGTCGTCGTGATCTTGGTAGCCTGATCTTCATCGATATGCGCGACCGCGAAGGTATCGTGCAGGTATTTTTCGATCCGGATCGTGCGGACGCGTTAAAGCTGGCCTCTGAACTGCGTAATGAGTTCTGCATTCAGGTCACGGGCACCGTACGTGCGCGTGACGAAAAAAATATTAACCGCGATATGGCGACTGGCGAAATCGAAGTACTGGCGTCCTCGCTGACTATCATCAACCGTGCAGATGTTCTGCCGCTTGACTCTAACCACGTCAACACCGAAGAAGCGCGTCTGAAATACCGCTACCTCGACCTGCGTCGCCCGGAAATGGCTCAGCGCCTGAAAACCCGCGCTAAAATCACCAGCCTGGTGCGCCGTTTTATGGATGACCACGGCTTCCTCGACATCGAAACTCCGATGCTGACCAAAGCCACGCCGGAAGGCGCGCGTGACTACCTGGTGCCTTCTCGTGTGCACAAAGGTAAATTCTACGCACTGCCGCAATCCCCACAGTTGTTCAAACAGCTGCTGATGATGTCCGGCTTTGACCGTTACTATCAGATCGTTAAATGCTTCCGTGACGAAGACCTGCGCGCTGATCGTCAGCCTGAATTTACTCAGATCGATGTGGAAACTTCTTTCATGACCGCGCCGCAAGTGCGTGAAGTGATGGAAGCGCTGGTGCGTCATCTGTGGCTGGAAGTGAAGGGCGTGGATCTGGGCGATTTCCCGGTAATGACCTTTGCAGAAGCAGAACGCCGTTATGGTTCTGATAAACCGGATCTGCGTAACCCGATGGAACTGACCGACGTTGCCGATCTGCTGAAATCTGTTGAGTTTGCAGTATTTGCAGGTCCGGCGAACGATCCGAAAGGCCGTGTTGCCGCTCTGCGTGTTCCGGGTGGCGCATCGCTGACCCGTAAACAGATCGACGAATACGGTAACTTCGTTAAAATCTACGGCGCGAAAGGTTTGGCGTACATCAAAGTTAACGAACGCGCGAAAGGTCTGGAAGGTATCAACAGCCCGGTAGCGAAGTTCCTTAATGCAGAAATCATCGAAGCCATCCTGGATCGTACTGCCGCGCAAGATGGCGATATGATTTTCTTCGGTGCCGACAATAAGAAAATTGTTGCCGACGCGATGGGCGCACTGCGCCTGAAAGTGGGTAAAGACCTTGGTCTGACCGACGAAAGCAAATGGGCACCGCTGTGGGTTATCGATTTCCCGATGTTTGAAGACGACGGTGAAGGCGGCCTGACGGCAATGCACCATCCGTTCACCTCACCGAAAGACATGACTGCTGCAGAACTGAAAGCTGCACCAGAAAATGCGGTGGCGAACGCTTACGATATGGTCATCAATGGTTACGAAGTGGGCGGTGGTTCTGTGCGTATCCATAATGGTGATATGCAGCAGACGGTGTTTGGTATTCTGGGTATCAACGAAGAGGAACAGCGCGAGAAATTCGGCTTCCTGCTCGACGCCCTGAAATACGGTACTCCGCCGCACGCAGGTCTGGCATTCGGTCTTGACCGTCTGACGATGCTGCTGACCGGCACCGACAATATCCGTGACGTTATCGCCTTCCCGAAAACCACGGCGGCGGCGTGTCTGATGACTGAAGCACCGAGCTTTGCTAACCCGACTGCACTGGCTGAGCTGAGCATTCAGGTTGTGAAGAAGGCAGAGAATAACTGATATGACTCAAATACACGAAATCATTCGCGTTGCATCGAGGCGGCAACTGAGTGAACTCCCATGAGCATAGATAACTATGTGAATGGGATGAGCGAAGGCAGTCAACGAAGAGGCAGCGTGAAGGATAAAGTGTATAAGCGTCCCGTTTCGATCTTAGTGGTCATCTATGCGCAAGATACGAAACGGGTGCTGATGTTGCAGCGGCGTGACGATCCCGATTTCTGGCAGTCGGTAACCGGCAGCGTGGAAGAGGGGGAAACCGCGCCGCAAGCTGCCATGCGCGAAGTAAAGGAAGAGGTCACCATTGATGTTGTCGCTGAACAACTGACCTTAATTGACTGTCAGCGCACGGTAGAGTTTGAAATTTTTTCACATTTACGTCATCGCTATGCGCCGGGCGTGACGCGTAATACGGAATCATGGTTCTGTCTTGCGCTTCCGCACGAGCGCCAGATCGTTTTCACTGAACATCTGGCTTACAAGTGGCTTGATGCGTCTGCTGCGGCGGCGCTCACTAAGTCCTGGAGCAACCGGCAGGCGATTGAACAGTTTGTAATTAACGCTGCCTGAACAGGCAGGGCTATCTGGAGATATTTTTATGGCAGGTCATAGTAAATGGGCCAACACCAGACATCGTAAAGCTGCGCAGGATGCTAAGCGCGGTAAAATCTTCACTAAAATCATTCGTGAGCTGGTAACCGCGGCTAAGCTGGGCGGTGGTGATCCGGACGCTAACCCGCGTTTGCGTGCAGCAATTGATAAAGCACTGTCTAACAACATGACCCGTGACACTCTGAACCGCGCAATTGCACGAGGTGTGGGCGGTGATGATGATGCAAACATGGAAACCATCATCTACGAAGGTTACGGTCCTGGCGGCACGGCAATCATGATTGAATGTCTGTCTGACAACCGCAACCGTACCGTTGCTGAAGTGCGTCATGCATTCAGTAAATGTGGCGGTAACCTCGGTACTGATGGTTCCGTAGCTTATCTGTTCAGCAAAAAAGGCGTGATCTCCTTCGAGAAAGGCGATGAAGACACCATCATGGAAGCAGCACTGGAAGCAGGTGCTGAAGACGTTGTGACCTATGATGACGGCGCGATTGACGTCTACACTGCATGGGAAGAAATGGGTAAAGTGCGCGACGCTCTGGAAGCGGCAGGTCTGAAAGCAGACAGCGCGGAAGTTTCCATGATCCCGTCCACCAAAGCTGATATGGATGCAGAAACCGCACCGAAACTGATGCGTCTGATCGATATGCTGGAAGATTGCGACGACGTGCAGGAAGTCTACCATAACGGTGAAATCTCCGATGAGGTTGCAGCGACTCTCTGATGGGGCCTGCTAAACAGCAAAACGGAGACGCGTGATGGCTATTATTCTCGGCATTGACCCGGGTTCGCGCGTGACCGGCTATGGCGTCATCCGCCAGGTAGGCAGGCAACTCTCCTACCTGGGTAGCGGATGCATACGCACCAAAGTGGATGATTTACCGTCTCGTCTGAAGCTCATCTATGCGGGCGTGACGGAAATCATCACCCAGTTCGAGCCTGATTATTTCGCCATTGAACAAGTCTTTATGGCGAAGAACGCTGACTCAGCCCTGAAACTGGGTCAGGCGCGCGGCGTGGCGATTGTGGCGGCGGTGAATCAGGAATTGCCGGTATTTGAATATGCGGCACGTCAGGTAAAGCAAACGGTGGTAGGTATTGGTAGTGCTGAAAAAAGCCAGGTGCAGCATATGGTCCGCACCTTGCTGAAACTGCCCGCTAATCCACAGGCGGATGCTGCCGATGCATTAGCTATCGCGATTACCCATTGTCACGTCAGTCAGAATGCGATGCAGATGAGCGAATCGCGGCTGAACCTGGCGAGAGGGCGACTGCGTTAAGTTATACCGCCTCGGTCAGTTCCGGCTGAGGCGTTTCCACTCCCTCCGCATGAATCAACACCAAACCCGGATGATGCCACAAACTGGCTGGCGTGACGGTTTTACGCTCCCACGGAATAGAACCCAGGAACCAGAATTTCCAGAAAGTGAGTTTTGCATTCGGATTGCTATTTAACAATTCTCCAAACGTCTCTATTTCACCCACCGGAATACATAGCGCCTCTTTATAAATATCAAAAACAAATTTTGAACAGAACTGGCGCGAAGATTCGTATTTAAAACCGGTGTGGTAAAGTTTGCGTAGCCGGGAGGGAACCTGTTCAACAATTCGTTGTTTTTGTTGTTCTGTCAGCCCAGCGTCTAATCGCTTTATAGCATAGCGTTGATTAGACGAACGTTTAATAAAACGAGATAGCGTGGTGATGGTTGAAAGGGGAACCCGGCTTTCTGCAACCAGGAAGTCTTCACCGTTATGACCGATAATGATCCCGACGTGATTACTCCAGCAATTTGATGCAGCTGATATTTGACCAAATAAGGCAGCACCTATACATGTAAAGACGATATCTCCAATTTCATATTCAGCAGGGTAATTAATATTCACGTTGTCATTCCATTGAAATAGATACGAATATACGTAATAGCATAAAAAATTTATTTTTTCAGGAGGCGCAATGTATATTTTTATTACGCATTTCTTCACTGAATATGTAATATTAAAATATTTGCTTCCAATATAACCTGTAGAACAAATTATACTGCGTCATTTTTCAGAACATCGGGACACCTCGCAAGTTTTCTTCATCCTTCGCTGGATATCTATCCAGCATTTTTTTATCATACAGCATTATCTTTGATTCATTACGCAGGAGCGTCATGTGATAGGCAGACTCAGAGGCATCATCATTGAAAAACAACCCCCGCTGGTGTTAATTGAAGTGGGCGGCGTAGGCTATGAAGTGCATATGCCGATGACCTGTTTTTATGAACTCCCTGAAGCGGGTCAGGAAGCGATCGTTTTCACCCACTTTGTGGTGCGTGAAGACGCGCAACTGCTGTACGGTTTTAACAATAAACAAGAGCGCACATTGTTCAAAGAGTTGATCAAAACCAACGGCGTCGGCCCGAAGTTAGCGCTGGCGATCCTCTCCGGAATGTCAGCGCAGCAGTTCGTTAATGCCGTTGAGCGTGAAGAAGTGGGGGCACTGGTGAAACTGCCGGGTATTGGCAAAAAAACCGCCGAACGCTTGATTGTTGAAATGAAAGACCGATTTAAAGGTTTGCATGGCGATCTCTTTACGCCAGCCGCCGACCTGGTACTCACGTCTCCTGCCAGCCCGGCGACCGACGATGCTGAACAAGAAGCGGTTGCCGCGCTGGTGGCGCTGGGCTATAAACCACAAGAAGCAAGCCGCATGGTGAGCAAAATCGCTCGCCCTGACGCCAGCAGTGAAACATTAATTCGCGAAGCCCTACGCGCCGCGTTATGAGGTAAAGGATGATTGAAGCAGACCGTCTGATTTCTGCCGGTACCACTTTGCCGGAAGATGTGGCAGATCGCGCCATTCGCCCTAAATTACTGGAAGAGTATGTTGGTCAGCCGCAGGTTCGTTCACAGATGGAGATTTTCATCAAAGCAGCGAAACTGCGCGGCGATGCCCTCGATCATCTGTTGATTTTTGGTCCTCCGGGGTTGGGTAAAACTACGCTTGCCAACATTGTCGCCAATGAAATGGGCGTTAATTTACGCACGACTTCTGGTCCGGTGCTGGAAAAGGCCGGCGATCTGGCAGCGATGCTCACTAACCTTGAACCGCATGACGTGCTGTTTATTGATGAGATCCACCGTCTATCGCCAGTTGTTGAAGAAGTGCTGTACCCGGCAATGGAAGACTACCAACTGGATATCATGATTGGTGAAGGTCCGGCGGCACGCTCCATTAAAATTGATTTGCCGCCGTTTACCCTGATTGGTGCAACCACGCGCGCAGGTTCGCTGACATCACCGTTGCGCGATCGTTTTGGTATTGTGCAGCGTCTGGAGTTTTATCAGGTGCCGGATCTGCAATATATCGTCAGTCGCAGCGCACGCTTTATGGGGCTTGAGATGAGTGATGACGGCGCGCTGGAAGTTGCTCGTCGCGCTCGCGGTACGCCACGTATTGCCAACCGTCTGCTGCGTCGAGTGCGTGACTTCGCCGAAGTGAAGCACGATGGCACCATCTCGGCTGATATCGCTGCTCAGGCGCTGGATATGCTGAATGTCGATGCCGAAGGTTTCGATTATATGGACCGCAAATTGTTGCTGGCGGTAATCGATAAGTTCTTTGGTGGGCCGGTAGGTCTGGATAACCTGGCGGCTGCCATTGGCGAAGAACGTGAAACCATTGAGGATGTGCTGGAACCTTATTTGATTCAGCAAGGCTTTTTGCAGCGTACACCGCGCGGGCGTATGGCGACAGTGCGGGCGTGGAACCACTTCGGCATCACGCCGCCAGAAATGCCGTAAGTCGGATCGGTCGCTCGCGGCGCATCCGACACTGGCAGTGTTGCCTGATGCGCCGCTATTCGCGTCTTATCAGGCATATACCAGAGATAGCGAACCACAGGTCGGATAAGGCGCTCGCGCCGCATCCGACAAATGTGTTCAGCGAAAGATTAGCTGGCCTGTTTTTTCATCATACTGAGAATAAATAACAGTGCCGCGCATAGCACCACCGACGGGCCTGCTGGTGTATCGTAAAATGCGGAAAAGGTTAAACCGCCAGTCACTGCCACCATCCCCACCAAAACAGCGACACCTGCCATCTGTTCCGGCGTGCGGGCAAAGCGACGTGCAGTAGCAGCAGGAATAATTAGCAACGAAGTAATAATCAACGCGCCGACAAATTTCATCGCTACACCAATCGTCAATGCCGTCACCAGCATCAACAACAATTTCACGCGCTGTAATTTCACACCATCAACAAACGCCAGATCCGGGCTAATCGTCATCGACAGCAAATTGCGCCATTGCCAGAACAAAATCGCCACCACGATGACCACGCCAATTGCAATAGAGATGAGATCTTCTGGCGTCACTGCCAGCAAATCACCGAACAGGTAAGCCATCAAATCAACACGAATATTAGACATCAGACTAACGACCACCAGGCCCAGCGACAGGGCACTGTGCGCCATAATCCCTAATAACGTGTCGATCGCCAGCTGTGGACGCTTCTCCAGCCATACCAGACCGCCCGCCAGCAGCAGCGTAACTGCAATCACCGCATAGAATGGATTCACGTCCAGCAACAAACCAAACGCGACACCAAGTAATGAGGCATGGGCCAGCGTATCACCGAAATAAGACATACGACGCCAGACCACAAACGAACCCAGCGGACCCGCGGCACAGGCGAGCATGATCCCGGCTAACCAACCGGGAAATAATAATTCAATCATGAGCGATCATTTCCCCGACGCAAAACAATTCGTCCCTGTAAATCGTGACGATGATTATGATGATGGCGATAGATACCCAGTTGTTCAGCACCACGAGGACCAAACATAGAAATAAACTCCGGATGCAGGGAAACAACTTCCGGTGTACCGGAACAACAAATGTGGTGATTCAGGCAAAGCACTTCATCGGTTTTTGCCATTACCAGATGCAGATCGTGAGAGACCATTAAAACGCCACAATCCAGTTCGCGACGCAACTGGTCAATAAGGTCATATAACGCCACCTGACCATTCACATCCACGCCCTGAGTGGGTTCATCCAGCACTAATAATTGCGGTCGATTTAACAATGCTCGCGCTAACAATACACGCTGTGTTTCGCCACCCGAGAGCTTTTGCATCGGTGCGTTAATCAGATGCCCGGCCTGGACACGTTTCAGTGCAGGCAAAATATCTTCTTTATGTGTGTCAGGGCGTAAGCGTAAAAAACGGTTTACGGTCAGTGGCAACGTGGTGTCGAGATACAGCTTCTGCGGTACATAGCCGATGCGCAGTTTTCCGTTGCGCTTGATAACCCCTTCATCGGGTGTTACCAGCCCGAGCACTACCCGTACCAGTGTCGACTTACCTGCGCCATTTGGCCCAAGTAAAGTCAAAATTTTTCCAGGTTTAAGTTCCAGCGACACATCAGAGAGGACGCGGCGTTGGCCAAAAGAAACCGAGACATTTTCCAGGGAAACCAGACTTGTCATGTTAATTTTAGTCTTGCAGTAGTCATGAAATGTTATAATATCACACTTCTCATATTCATTACGATGATTGGTCGCATTATGTTACATAAAAAAACGCTTCTTTTCGCAGCATTATCCGCCGCTCTCTGGGGCGGTGCAACACAGGCCGCAGATGCTGCCGTTGTCGCTTCGCTTAAACCCGTTGGGTTCATCGCTTCTGCCATTGCTGATGGGGTAACAGAAACGGAGGTTTTACTACCTGACGGCGCTTCAGAACATGATTATTCACTGCGTCCATCAGATGTAAAACGCTTACAGAACGCGGACTTAGTCGTTTGGGTTGGCCCGGAGATGGAAGCGTTCATGCAAAAACCGGTAAGTAAATTACCTGAAGCGAAACAGGTAACGATTGCGCAGCTAGAGAATGTGAAACCGCTGCTGATGAAAAGTATTCACGGCGATGATGATGATCACGACCACGCGGAAAAAAGTGACGAAGATCACCATCACGGCGATTTCAACATGCATCTTTGGCTTTCCCCAGAGATAGCGCGGGCTACAGCGGTTGCAATCCATGGAAAATTAGTGGAACTTATGCCGCAAAGTCGAGCCAAACTTGACGCCAACTTGAAGGATTTTGAGGCACAATTAGCCTCAACCGAAAAGCAGGTTGGTAACGAGCTCGCGCCGCTCAAGGGGAAAGGTTATTTCGTTTTTCACGATGCTTACGGCTATTTCGAAAAACAGTTCGGACTGACACCGCTTGGTCATTTTACCGTTAACCCTGAGATTCAACCTGGCGCGCAGCGTTTACATGAAATAAGAACACAGTTGGTTGAGCAAAAAGCAACCTGCGTTTTTGCTGAGCCACAGTTCAGGCCAGCGGTCGTTGAGAGCGTCGCACGAGGGACATCCGTTCGTATGGGAACGTTGGATCCCCTGGGGACGAATATCAAACTGGGTAAAACAAGCTATTCAGAATTCCTGAATCAATTAGCCAACCAGTATGCGAGCTGCCTGAAAGGAGATTAATGAGGAAGTGATTACGTGCAACAGATAGCCCGCTCTGTCGCCCTGGCGTTTAATAATTTACCGCGACCACACCGCGTTATGTTGGGGTCGCTCACCGTTCTTACTCTGGCCGTCGCTGTCTGGCGGCCCTATGTTTATCACCGCGATGCCACGCCAATTGTCAAAACCATTGAGCTGGAACAGAACGAAATTCGTTCGCTCTTACCTGAAGCCAGTGAGCCGATTGATCAAGCTGCACAAGAAGATGAAGCCATTCCCCAGGATGAACTGGATGACAAAATCGCCGGTGAAGCGGGCGTGCATGAATATGTTGTTTCCACTGGCGATACGCTAAGCAGCATTCTCAATCAGTATGGTATTGATATGGGTGATATCACCCAACTGGCTGCTGCCGACAAAGAATTGCGTAACCTGAAAATCGGTCAACAACTCTCCTGGACATTAACCGCGGACGGCGAACTGCAGCGCCTCACCTGGGAAGTGTCTCGTCGTGAAACCCGAACCTATGACCGTACTGCCGCTAACGGTTTTAAAATGACCAGCGAAATGCAGCAAGGAGAGTGGGTCAACAATCTGCTGAAAGGTACCGTCGGGGGAAGCTTTGTTGCCAGCGCCAGAAACGCCGGTTTAACCAGCGCCGAAGTGAGCGCAGTGATTAAAGCCATGCAGTGGCAAATGGATTTCCGCAAACTGAAAAAAGGCGATGAATTTGCGGTGCTAATGTCACGAGAAATGCTTGATGGTAAACGTGAGCAAAGCCAACTGCTGGGCGTACGTTTGCGTTCAGAAGGTAAAGATTATTACGCAATCCGCGCTGAAGATGGCAAATTCTACGATCGTAACGGTACTGGTCTGGCGAAAGGATTCTTGCGATTCCCGACGGCGAAACAGTTCCGTATCTCGTCTAACTTTAACCCGCGTCGTACTAATCCGGTGACTGGTCGTGTTGCGCCACACAGAGGTGTTGATTTCGCCATGCCACAGGGTACGCCGGTGCTTTCAGTGGGTGACGGTGAAGTGGTGGTTGCCAAACGCAGTGGCGCAGCAGGTTATTATGTGGCTATTCGTCATGGTCGCAGCTACACCACGCGTTATATGCACTTGCGCAAGATCCTGGTGAAACCGGGACAGAAGGTGAAACGTGGCGACCGTATCGCGCTTTCCGGTAATACTGGACGTTCAACCGGGCCGCATCTGCACTATGAAGTATGGATAAACCAGCAGGCCGTAAACCCGCTGACGGCAAAACTGCCGCGTACCGAAGGGCTGACCGGCTCCGATCGTCGCGAATTCCTGGCACAGGCCAAAGAGATTGTGCCGCAGCTACGGTTTGATTAATTAACATCCATTCGCAGCCGGTACGCAGTCAGTACCGGCTTTTTTATTTGGTGCGGGGCAAGTTGCGCCGCTACACTATCACCAGATTGATTTTTGCCTTATCCGAAACTGGAAAAGCATGGAAACGAAAAAAAATAATAGCGAATACATTCCTGAGTTTGATAAATCCTTTCGCCACCCGCGCTACTGGGGAGCATGGCTGGGCGTAGCAGCGATGGCGGGTATCGCTTTAACGCCGCCAAAGTTCCGTGATCCCATTCTGGCACGGCTGGGACGTTTTGCCGGACGACTGGGAAAAAGCTCACGCCGTCGTGCGTTAATCAATCTGTCGCTCTGCTTTCCAGAACGTAGTGAAGCTGAACGCGAAGCGATTGTTGATGAGATGTTTGCCACTGCGCCGCAAGCGATGGCAATGATGGCTGAGTTGGCAATACGCGGGCCGGAGAAAATTCAGCCGCGCGTTGACTGGCAAGGGCTGGAGATCATCGAAGAGATGCGGCGTAATAACGAGAAAGTGATCTTTCTGGTGCCGCACGGTTGGGCCGTCGATATTCCTGCCATGCTGATGGCCTCGCAAGGGCAGAAAATGGCAGCGATGTTCCATAATCAGGGCAACCCGGTTTTTGATTATGTCTGGAACACGGTGCGTCGTCGTTTTGGCGGTCGTCTGCATGCGAGAAATGATGGTATTAAACCATTCATCCAGTCGGTACGTCAGGGCTACTGGGGATATTATTTACCCGATCAGGATCATGGCCCAGAGCACAGCGAATTTGTTGATTTCTTTGCCACCTATAAAGCGACGTTGCCCGCGATTGGTCGTTTGATGAAAGTGTGTCGTGCGCGCGTTGTACCGCTGTTTCCGATTTATGATGGCAAGACGCATCGCCTGACGATTCAGGTGCGCCCACCGATGGATGATCTGTTAGAGGCGGATGACCATACGATTGCGCGGCGGATGAATGAAGAAGTCGAGATTTTTGTTGGTCCGCGACCAGAACAATACACCTGGATATTAAAATTGCTGAAAACTCGCAAACCGGGCGAAATCCAACCGTACAAGCGCAAAGATCTTTATCCCATCAAATAAAAAAAGCCTCTCGCGAGGAGAGGCTTCCGCCGTGTGATAAGTTCAAGTTTGCTTCAGAAGATTCGAAATCTGTTGAACTATCATTGAACTGTAGGCCGGATGAGGCGTTTTCGCCGCATCCGGCAACGTACTTACTCTACCGTTAAAATACGCGTGGTATTAGTAGAACCCACGGTACTCATCACGTCGCCCTGGGTGACAATCACCAGGTCACCAGACATCAAGTAACCTTTATCGCGCAGCAGATTAACCGCTTCGCTGGCAGCTGCTACGCCGTCATTAGCGCTATCAAAGTGCACCGGCGTAACGCCGCGATAGAGAGCAGTCAGGTTCAGCGTACGTTCATGGCGTGACATGGCGAAAATTGGCAGACCAGAGCTGATACGGGAGGTCATCAGCGCCGTACGACCCGATTCGGTCATGGTGATGATCGCCGTAACGCCTTTCAGGTGGTTAGCCGCGTACATTGCTGACATGGCGATAGCTTCTTCCACATTGTCGAACTGAACGTCCAGACGGTGTTTAGAAACGTTGATGCTCGGGATTTTTTCCGCACCCAGGCAAACGCGCGCCATGGCTGCAACAGTTTCTGAAGGATACTGACCAGCAGCAGTTTCTGCGGACAGCATCACAGCGTCAGTACCATCCAGAACGGCGTTTGCTACGTCCATGACTTCTGCACGCGTCGGCATCGGGTTAGTAATCATTGACTCCATCATCTGGGTCGCCGTGATTACTGCGCGGTTAAGCTGACGCGCACGACGGATCAATGCTTTCTGAATGCCGACCAGTTCCGGATCGCCAATTTCCACACCGAGGTCGCCGCGAGCAACCATTACCACGTCAGAGGCGAGGATGATGTCATCCATTGCATCCTGGCTGCAAACGGCTTCCGCACGTTCAACCTTGGCAACAATTTTCGCATCACATCCTGCATCGCGTGCCAGCCGACGGGCATAGTTCAGATCTTCGCCGCAGCGTGGGAAGGAGACAGCCAGGTAATCTACGCCGATTAACGCCGCAGTCTTAATGTCTGCTTTGTCTTTTTCGGTCAGCGCTTCAGCCGACAAACCGCCGCCAAGTTTGTTGATACCTTTATTGTTGGAGAGGGGACCACCGACGGTCACTTCGGTGAACACTTTCATGCCCTGAACTTCCAGTACTTTTAACTGAACGCGACCATCGTCCAGCAGCAGGATGTCACCAGGCACAACGTCAGCAGGCAGGCCTTTGTAGTCGATACCGACTTTTTCTTTGTCGCCTTCACCTTTACCCAGGTTGGCGTCGAGCAGGAATTTATCCCCGATATTGAGGAAAACTTTGCCTTCTTTAAAGGTGGATACACGGATTTTGGGCCCCTGGAGGTCACCCAGAATAGCCACATGACGCCCCAGTTTTGCGGCAATCTCACGAACTTTATCCGCGCGCATTTTGTGATCTTCAGGCGAGCCGTGAGAAAAGTTCATACGTACAACGTTTGCACCCGCTGCGATAACTTTTTCAAGGTTGTTATCGCGATCTGTTGCTGGGCCTAACGTGGTAACGATTTTTGTTCTGCGAAGCCTTCTGGACATGTAATACTCCGTTGACTGAAACAACCAGGTGTTGCTTGAACATGAAATCCGAATGAAATAACGCCGCGATGGCGATAAATTAATCTCATTCGGATGTCGTATAAGATTAGGACAGTGACAGTCGTTTTTAGCGATCGTCACTTAAATTAAGTAACTGCTTATCAAAACGCGATTCCTTCAGCGCTTCCTTGACCCGCTTCAAGTTATCTCTGAATTTTGCACCGCGTCGCAAAGTAAATCCTGTTGCCAGCACATCTATCACGGTCAGCTGCGCAAGTCGAGAAACCATGGGCATATAAATGTCAGTATCTTCCGGTACGTCGAGGGTAATTGCCAGTGTTGCTTCCCGGGCGAGCGGGGTGCCCGCAGAGGTGAGGGCAATCACCATGGCGTCGTTTTCGCGTGCCAGCTGCGCCAGCTCGACCAGATTTTTTGTTCTTCCCGTGTGAGAAATCAGCACCACCACGTCTCCGTCGCTACAATTCATACAACTCATGCGTTGCAGCACAATATCATCGGAGTACACCACCGGAACATTAAAACGAAAGAACTTATTCATCGCATCGTGGGCAACGGCGGCTGAAGAGCCTAATCCGAAAAAGGCGATTTTTTTTGCCTGAGTGAGCAAGTCGACGGCGCGGTTGATGGCAGATTTATCCAGTGAATGACGGACATGATCGAGCGTTGCCATTGCGGACTCAAATATTTTCCCCGTGTATGATTCAACGCTGTCATCTTCATTGACGTTGCGATTAACATAGGGAGTGCCATTCGCCAGACTTTGTGCCAGATGAAGTTTAAAATCAGGAAAACCGCGCGTGTCCATGCTGCGACAGAAACGATTCACCGTCGGTTCGCTAACATTGGCTTCCAGCGCCAGAGCAGCAATACTCGAATGGATCGCGTTATCGGGAGAAGCCAGAATGACCTCGGCAACTTTGCGCTCTGATTTGCTCAAATGTTCCAGCTGAGACTGGATTTTTTCCAGCATATTCATGATGTAAAGAGACTCACGGGTAATGACGATTTCCGCACTGAAAGAAATCGAAATGCAGTTTTGTCAGATATTACGCCTGTGTGCTGTGTTAATGACAAAAGCAGATAAAAAAGTTGTTATTTTTTTTCATAACATGATCAGTGTCAGATTTTTACCCAATGGAAAACGATGATTTTTTTATCAGTTTTGCCGCACTTTGCGCGCTTTTACCGTAATCGCACGGGTGGATAAGCGTTTACAGTTTTCGCAAGCTCGTAAAAGCAGTACAGTGCACCGTAAGAAAATTACAAGTATACCCTGGCTTAAGTACCGGGATAGTTAACTTAAGGAGAATGACATGGCGGTAACGCAAACAGCCCAGGCCTGTGACCTGGTCATTTTCGGCGCGAAAGGCGACCTTGCGCGTCGTAAATTGCTGCCTTCCCTGTATCAACTGGAAAAAGCCGGTCAGCTCAACCCGGACACCCGGATTATCGGCGTAGGGCGTGCTGACTGGGATAAAGCGGCTTATACCAAAGTTGTCCGCGAGGCGCTCGAAACTTTCATGAAAGAAACGATTGATGAAGGTTTATGGGACACCCTGAGTGCACGTCTGGATTTTTGTAATCTCGATGTCAATGACACTGCTGCATTCAGCCGTCTCGGCGCGATGCTGGATCAAAAAAATCGTATCACCATTAACTACTTTGCCATGCCGCCCAGCACTTTTGGCGCAATTTGCAAAGGGCTTGGCGAGGCAAAACTGAATGCTAAACCGGCACGCGTAGTCATGGAGAAACCGCTGGGGACGTCGCTGGCGACCTCGCAGGAAATCAATGATCAGGTTGGCGAATACTTCGAGGAGTGCCAGGTTTACCGTATCGACCACTATCTTGGTAAAGAAACGGTGCTGAACCTGTTGGCGCTGCGTTTTGCTAACTCCCTGTTTGTGAATAACTGGGACAATCGCACCATTGATCATGTTGAGATTACCGTGGCAGAAGAAGTGGGGATCGAAGGGCGCTGGGGCTATTTTGATAAAGCCGGTCAGATGCGCGACATGATCCAGAACCACCTGCTGCAAATTCTTTGCATGATTGCGATGTCTCCGCCGTCTGACCTGAGTGCAGACAGCATCCGCGATGAAAAAGTGAAAGTACTGAAGTCTCTGCGCCGCATTGACCGCTCCAACGTGCGCGAAAAAACCGTACGCGGGCAATATACTGCGGGCTTCGCCCAGGGCAAAAAGGTGCCGGGATATTTGGAAGAAGAGGGCGCGAACAAGAGCAGCAATACAGAAACCTTCGTGGCGATCCGCGTCGACATCGATAACTGGCGCTGGGCCGGTGTGCCATTCTACCTGCGTACTGGTAAACGTCTGCCGACCAAATGTTCTGAAGTCGTGGTCTATTTCAAAACACCTGAACTGAATCTGTTTAAAGAGTCTTGGCAGGATCTGCCGCAGAATAAACTGACTATCCGTCTGCAACCTGATGAAGGCGTGGATATCCAGGTACTAAATAAAGTTCCTGGCCTTGACCATAAACATAACCTGCAAATCACCAAGCTGGATCTGAGCTATTCAGAAACCTTTAATCAAACGCATCTGGCAGATGCCTATGAACGTCTGCTGCTGGAAACCATGCGTGGTATTCAGGCACTGTTCGTACGTCGCGATGAAGTGGAAGAAGCCTGGAAATGGGTAGACTCCATTACTGAGGCGTGGGCGATGGACAATGATGCGCCGAAACCGTATCAGGCCGGAACCTGGGGACCCGTTGCCTCAGTGGCGATGATTACCCGCGATGGTCGTTCCTGGAATGAGTTTGAGTAATATCTGCGCTCATCCTTTATGGTTATTTTACCGGTAACATGATCTTGCACAGATTGTAGAACAATTTTTACACTTTCAGGCCTCGTGCGGATTCACCCACGAGGCTTTTTTTATTACACTGACTGAAACGTTTTTGCCCTATGAGCTCCGGTTACAGGCGTTTCAGTCATAAATCCTCTGAATGAAACGCGTTGTGAATCATCCTGCTCTGACAACTCAATTTCAGGAGCCTTTATGAATCCACAATTGTTACGCGTAACAAATCGAATCATTGAACGTTCGCGCGAGACTCGCTCTGCTTACCTCGCCCGGATAGAACAAGCGAAAACTTCGACCGTTCATCGTTCGCAGTTGGCATGCGGTAACCTGGCACACGGTTTCGCTGCCTGCCAGCCAGAAGACAAAGCCTCTTTGAAAAGCATGTTGCGTAACAATATCGCCATCATCACCTCCTATAACGACATGCTCTCCGCGCACCAGCCTTATGAACACTATCCAGAAATCATTCGTAAAGCCCTGCATGAAGCGAATGCGGTTGGTCAGGTTGCGGGCGGTGTTCCGGCGATGTGTGATGGTGTCACCCAGGGGCAGGATGGAATGGAATTATCGCTGTTAAGCCGCGAAGTGATTGCGATGTCTGCGGCGGTGGGGCTGTCCCATAACATGTTTGATGGTGCGCTGTTCCTCGGTGTGTGCGACAAGATTGTCCCGGGTCTGACGATGGCAGCCCTGTCGTTTGGGCATTTGCCTGCGGTGTTTGTGCCGTCTGGACCGATGGCAAGCGGTTTGCCAAATAAAGAAAAAGTGCGTATTCGCCAGCTTTATGCCGAAGGTAAAGTGGACCGCATGGCATTACTGGAGTCAGAAGCCGCGTCTTATCATGCGCCGGGAACATGTACTTTCTACGGTACTGCCAACACCAACCAGATGGTGGTGGAGTTTATGGGGATGCAGTTGCCAGGCTCTTCTTTTGTTCATCCGGATTCTCCGCTGCGCGATGCTTTGACCGCAGCAGCTGCGCGTCAGGTTACACGCATGACCGGTAATGGTAATGAATGGATGCCGATCGGTAAGATGATAGATGAGAAAGTGGTGGTGAACGGTATCGTTGCACTACTGGCGACCGGTGGTTCCACTAACCACACCATGCACCTGGTGGCGATGGCACGCGCGGCCGGTATTCAGATTAACTGGGATGACTTCTCTGACCTTTCTGATGTTGTACCGCTGATGGCACGTCTCTACCCGAACGGTCCGGCCGATATTAACCACTTCCAGGCGGCAGGTGGCGTACCGGTTCTGGTGCGTGAACTGCTCAAAGCAGGCCTGCTGCATGAAGATGTCAATACGGTGGCAGGCTTTGGTCTGTCTCGTTATACCCTTGAACCATGGCTGAATAATGGTGAACTGGACTGGCGGGAAGGGGCGGAAAAATCACTCGACAGCAATGTGATCGCTTCCTTCGAACAACCTTTCTCTCATCATGGTGGGACAAAAGTGTTAAGCGGTAACCTGGGCCGTGCGGTTATGAAAACCTCTGCCGTGCCGGTTGAGAACCAGGTGATTGAAGCGCCTGCGGTTGTTTTTGAAAGCCAGCATGACGTTATGCCGGCCTTTGAAGCGGGTTTGCTGGACCGCGATTGTGTCGTTGTTGTCCGTCATCAGGGGCCAAAAGCGAACGGAATGCCAGAATTACATAAACTCATGCCGCCACTTGGTGTATTATTGGACCGGTGTTTCAAAATTGCGTTAGTTACTGATGGACGACTCTCCGGCGCTTCAGGTAAAGTGCCGTCAGCTATCCACGTAACACCAGAAGCCTACGATGGCGGGCTGCTGGCAAAAGTGCGCGACGGGGACATCATTCGTGTGAATGGACAGACAGGCGAACTGACGCTGCTGGTAGACGAAGCGGAACTGGCTGCTCGCGAACCACACATTCCTGACCTGAGCGCGTCACGCGTGGGAACAGGACGTGAATTATTCAGCGCCTTGCGTGAAAAACTGTCCGGTGCCGAACAGGGCGCAACCTGTATCACTTTTTAAGACGACAAATTTGTAATCAGGCGAGAGAAAACTCTGATGAAAAACTGGAAAACAAGTGCAGAATCAATCCTGACCACCGGCCCGGTTGTACCGGTTATCGTGGTAAAAAAACTGGAACACGCGGTGCCGATGGCAAAAGCGTTGGTTGCTGGTGGGGTGCGCGTTCTGGAAGTGACTCTGCGTACCGAGTGTGCAGTTGACGCTATCCGTGCTATCGCCAAAGAAGTGCCTGAAGCGATTGTGGGTGCCGGTACGGTGCTGAATCCACAGCAGCTGGCAGAAGTCACCGAAGCGGGTGCACAGTTCGCAATTAGCCCGGGTCTGACCGAACCGCTGCTGAAAGCTGCTACCGAAGGGACTATTCCTCTGATTCCGGGGATCAGCACTGTTTCCGAATTGATGCTGGGTATGGACTACGGTTTGAAAGAGTTCAAATTCTTCCCGGCTGAAGCTAACGGCGGCGTGAAAGCCCTGCAGGCGATCGCGGGTCCGTTCTCCCAGGTCCGTTTCTGCCCGACAGGTGGTATTTCTCCGGCTAACTACCGTGACTACCTGGCGCTGAAAAGCGTGCTGTGCATCGGTGGTTCCTGGCTGGTTCCGGCAGATGCGCTGGAAGCGGGCGATTACGACCGCATTACTAAGCTGGCGCGTGAAGCTGTAGAAGGCGCTAAGCTGTAAAAGTAAAAATGCCCGATCGCGGATCGGGCATTTTTGTAGAGTTTTTTGCCGGGTTTAACCCTGTACTTTTACCTGTCCGGCGGCGTGCTTCGCGCGTTCAATGGCGTCAACAACACTCTCTGCAGTAGCCAGTGCCACCCCCAGACGACGGCTGCCATCAATTTCCGGCTTACCAAATAAACGAATCTGCAAACCTGCGCCTATGGCATTCTGCACATTATCAAACGTGACATTCTCACTGGTCAGTTGTGGCAGGATAACGGCAGAAGCTGCAGGACCATACTGACGGATCCCGCCAACCGGAAGTCCGAGAAAGGCTCGCACATGCAGGGCAAACTCCGAGAGATCCTGAGAAATTAACGTCACCATCCCGGTATCATGTGGGCGAGGGGAGACCTCACTGAAAATCACCTCATCACCACAGACAAACAGCTCGACACCAAACAGCCCATAACCGCCCAGTGCCAGCACCACTTTACGGGCAATCTCTTGCGCACGTTCCAAAGCCAGCTGGCTCATTTGCTGTGGTTGCCAGGATTCACGATAGTCGCCATCTTCCTGGCGATGACCTACCGGTGCACAGAAATGGACGCCATCCACCGCGCTGACGGTTAGCAGGGTAATTTCGAAATCAAACTTAACGACGCCTTCAACAATTACGCGGCCCGCTCCGGCGCGACCGCCTTGCTGAGCGTACTCCCATGCATGAGCAAGTTGCTCTGCAGAACGAATAAACGTCTGCCCCTTGCCGGAGGAACTCATCACCGGTTTAACAATGCAGGGATAGCCGATGTCAGCAACCGCCTCGCGGAAAAGGCTTTCGCTATCGGCAAAACGATAAGTGGAAGTGGGCAGCTGCAGCTCTTCTGCCGCCAGGCGACGGATACCCTCGCGATTCATCGTTAATTTCGTTGCGCGAGCGCAGGGGACAACATTCAGCCCTTCCTCTTCAAGTTGGATCAGCATATCGGTGGCAATAGCTTCGATCTCCGGCACGATATAATGTGGTTTTTCCAGTTCAACCACACGGCGTAATGCATCACCATCAAGCATATTAATGACATGGGAGCGATGCGCGACATGCATAGCTGGCGCGTCGGCATAGCGATCGACGGCAATCACCTCTACGCCGAGACGCTGACACTCGATTGCCACTTCTTTACCCAGTTCACCGGAGCCTAATAACATCACGCGAGTTGCTGCCGGACGCAGCGCAGTGCCTAATAACGTCATAACGAATATCCCCTGATTAATTCCGCGCGCAGTATAAACGAAAACGTTTGCGTGTGTCTTTATTGTTGATGTTGATTTCCCAACCGAGAAGAAATATACTGTATAAAATCACAGTTATTATGAGAGGCTGCAAATGGCGGTTGAAGTTAAATACGTAGTCATTCGTGAGGGCGAAGAGAAAATGTCGTTTACCAGCAAAAAGGAAGCCGATGCTTATGACAAAATGCTTGATACGGCGGATCTGCTTGACACTTGGCTGACAAATTCTCCAGTGCAAATGGAAGACGAGCAACGTGAAGCCCTTTCGCTATGGCTGGCAGAACAAAAAGATGTGCTGAGCACCATTCTGAAAACCGGCAAATTACCGTCCCCACAGGTCGTCGGTGCTGAATCCGAAGAGGAAGATGCCTCACACGCGGCCTGAAGCAACTTGCGCTCCTGACAATTTGTACCATGCTTTCTCCTGAATCATTGTGCTATGGAGAAAAACATGAAAAAAAGAGGGGCGTTTTTAGGGCTGTTGTTGGTTTCTGCCTGCGCATCAGTTTTCGCTGCCAATAATGAAACCAGCAAGTCGGTCACTTTCCCAAAGTGTGAAGGTCTGGATGCTGCCGGAATTGCCGCGAGCGTAAAACGTGATTATCAACAAAATCGCGTGGCGCGCTGGGCAGATGATCAAAAAATTGTCGGTCAGGCCGATCCTGTGGCATGGGTCAGTTTGCAGGACATTCAGGGTAAAGATGATAAATGGTCAGTACCGCTAACCGTCCGTGGTAAAAGTGCCGATATTCATTACCAGGTCAGCGTGGACTGCAAAGCGGGAATGGCGGAATATCAGCGGCGTTAATGGCCTCTGATAATTCGATTGACCGTCGGCGGATGCGGCTCGAGTGCCTTGTCCGCCCCATAACGCACCACAATCGTAGGCCTGAGAAGACGCAACAGCGTCGCATCGGGCAATCAGCATCAAACAGTGCTACTCAAAACGTCAAACTACTTTCACCTAAAATACCCTTATCACCTGATATACAGTGAACACCTTACCTGGCGGGAATTTCTTTGAATAACGGCCAACCGCCCCGCTTATTTGCGCATCTTTTGTCTGGATATACATTTTCTGACATCCTCATCCGCTATGCTACAGGCACTAAAAATGGTTATTGAGGAGCAAATATGGCTAACTGGTTAAATCAACTGCAATCCTTGCTTGGGCAAAGCAGTTCTTCTACCTCCTCGTCTGCGGATCAGGGATTGGGCAAACTTTTAGTGCCTGGCGCATTAGGCGGACTGGCTGGGCTGCTGGTCGCAAATAAATCAGCACGTAAACTTCTTACGAAATATGGCACCAACGCGTTGCTGGTTGGCGGCGGAGCGGTAGCGGGTACGGTGCTGTGGAATAAATACAAAGATAAAATTCGCGCGGCGCATCAGGACGAACCGCAGTTTGGCGTGCAGAGTACGCCGCTGGATGAGCGTACGGAACGTTTGATCCTTGCGCTGGTCTTTGCCGCTAAAAGTGATGGTCATATTGATGCCAAAGAACGTGCGGCAATCGACCAGCAATTGCGTGAAGCCGGCGTGGAAGAGCAGGGGCGTGTACTCATTGAGCAGGCAATCGAACAACCGCTGGATCCACAACGCCTGGCTACCGGGGTCCGCAATGAAGAAGAGGCGCTGGAAATCTATTTCCTGAGCTGCGCGGCTATTGATATTGACCATTTTATGGAACGCAGTTACCTGAATGCACTGGGTGACGCGCTGAAAATCCCCCAGGACGTTCGTGAAGGCATTGAACGCGATCTCGAACAACAAAAACGCACTTTGGCGGAATAATTCCGCTCTCTGGATAGCCTGAAGTTGACTATTTCGGGCTATCCAGAACCGCACAGCCATTTGAGCAGGCTGATTTTCTCTGTCTGCATAACATTCGATATCCGCGCCATTACCTGTCATCATGTGACTGCTCCCCGCCCTGTCGGGCGAGGCTTCCCACTTCTTAAGCCGCAACCGTCTGTGTGACGGATTTACGCTGGCCTCCATGGGCAGAAACGACGAGTCCCGCCGCTTGTAATTCCAGTATGCCCTTGCGTTTGATGTTGAGCGCCGCGTTGATATCGCGGTCATGTTCAACTCCACACTCTGGACACTGCCAGATACGCTTATGTAATGGCATCTCCGACATTTTGTGACCGCAGCAGTGGCAGGTCTTCGAACTGGCGAACCATTGATCCAGTTTCACCAGATGCACACCTTTCTCTGTTGCTTTGTATTCCAGTTTTGTGATGAATCCAGACCATCCAGCATCGCCTATCGCACGAGCCAGATGGTGATTTTTCATCATATTTGCCGTTTTCAATGTCTCGACAATTACCGCTTGGTTTTCGTCAACAATTGCGCGAGATAACTTGTGCTGGAAATCGGCACGGGCACTGGCTACCCGTTCGTGAACGGCTGCAAGTTGTATTCTGGCTTTGCGCCTGTTTGCGCTCCCTTTTTTCTTACGGGACAGTGCTTTCTGCTTCCGGCGCAGGTTGCGACTTGCATTGATTAGGTGGCGGGGACTGGCAATTTTATTGTCGTCCGATTTGATGACAAAATGCGCCAGCCCCATATCCAGCCCTGTCACATTTGATATCAGTGCGGGCTTTGCCGGCGCTTCCATCCCGTCGTCACAGAGTAACGACGCGTAGTATTTCCCGGTTGCGCTGCGGCTCAACGTGATACTTTTCAGCATTCCCGTAATTTCACGATGTAAACGCGCTTCAATCGGCAAGATTTTCGGTATTTTTATCGCACCATCAAGGACTTTTATGCCAACACAATGATAGCTCGATTGTCTGCCGTGTTTACTTTTAAAGGTAGGTTTACCTGCTTTCAGTTTCGGATTGAAAAAGTTAGAAAAAGCCACGTCGAGGTTAATTACCGCCTGCTGCAACGCAATAGAATCATATTCTTTAAGCCATCCATACCGGCGGGATTTCTTCGCCACTGCAAGCAGTGGTTTGAGGTCTTTACGCGGGTTTAAATTTACGCGGTGCCGCTGGTAAGAATGTTTCTTGATATGCAGAGCTTTGTTGTACGCAAAACGCACTGCACCGAACTGGGCGTTGATAAATTCAGCCTGTTCTGGTGTCGGGTAGATGCGTACTTTTGTTGCTCTTAACATAATCAGCGCTCATTGATATAATGCTTTTATTTTAACACTTTAGGTAAATATATCAATTGAGTAATCATGATGATTTACTGGCGGGATTTCTCCGCAAACGACACAGTGTCAGTAAGCTGGTTGTGCACCTTATTTTTACGACAAAGTATCGACGCAAACTATTCGACAGTCAGATGATCGCTCAGTTGCGTGAGGCTTTTGGCTCCGCTGCGGCAAAGCTTGAATGCGAAATTATTGAGATGGACGGGGAGCCAGACCATGTACACCTGCTGGTTGCCTACCCGCCAAAACTGGCGGTCAGTGTGATGGTCAATAATTTAAAATCGGTATCATCACGTTTGCTACGCCAGCAGAACGCGCATTTACGCATGCAGAGTAAAACGGGGCTTTTGTGGTCGAGATCGTACTTTGTCTGTAGCACCGGAGAGGCAACGATTGAAACGCTCAGAGCCTACGTTCAGAGTCAGTCAACACCTGATTGATCTTTAAAGCCCTGCGGGCTTTTCGCCTTATATCCCCGCCCGCATTGGGCGAGGGTTTACGGCGTTTTTCGCTAAGCAATGACTACCCTGTTTCGCTTGCATCTCCGGTGAGTTTTGCCACCCTTATAAGATGTTTCAACCAGAAAGAACAATAACATGCTACCAAAAGCCGCCCGCATTCCCCACGCCATGACGCTTCATGGCGATACGCGCATCGATAATTACTACTGGCTGCGGGACGATACGCGTTCTCAGCCGGAAGTCCTGGACTACCTGCAACAAGAAAATAGTTACGGTCATCGGGTGATGGCCTCGCAACAAGCCTTGCAGGATCGCATCTTAAAGGAAATCATCGACCGCATTCCGCAAAGAGAAGTTTCTGCGCCCTACATAAAAAATGGCTACCGCTATCGGCATATTTATGAACCAGGCTGTGAATATGCTATCTACCAGCGTCAATCGGCATTCAGTGAAGAGTGGGATGAGTGGGAAATATTGCTCGATGCCAATAAGCGCGCAGCTCATAGTGAGTTTTATTCGATGGGCGGAATGGCGATTACGCCCGATAACACCATTATGGCGCTGGCAGAAGATTTTCTTTCCCGACGCCAGTACGGCATTCGTTTTCGTAATCTGGAAACAGGTAACTGGTATCCGGAACTGCTGGATAACGTTGAACCCAGCTTTGTCTGGGCAAATGACTCCTGGACGTTCTACTATGTTCGCAAACATCCAGTGACGCTGCTGCCTTATCAGGTCTGGCGTCACGCCATCGGTACGCCAGCATCGCAGGATACACTGATCTACGAAGAAAAAGACGATACCTATTACGTCAGCCTGCATAAAACGACCTCGAAGCACTATGTAGTCATTCATCTGGCCAGTGCCACCACCAGTGAAGTTCGCCTGCTGGACGCGGAAATGGCCGATGCCGAGCCGTTTGTTTTTCTGCCGCGCCGCAAAGATCACGAATACAGCCTTGATCACTACCAGCATCGGTTTTATCTGCGTTCCAACCGCCACGGCAAAAACTTTGGCTTATACCGTACCCGTATGCGTGATGAGCAACAGTGGGAAGAGTTAATTCCGCCACGCGATAACATTATGCTGGAAGGGTTTACGCTGTTTACCGACTGGCTGGTGGTTGAAGAGCGTCAGCGCGGGTTAACCAGTTTGCGCCAAATCAACCGCAAGACCCGGGAAGTCATTGGTATTGCCTTTGATGATCCGGCCTATGTGACCTGGATTGCCTACAATCCAGAACCTGAAACCGCGCGATTGCGTTATGGTTATTCTTCCATGACCACACCAGACACTCTGTTTGAACTGGATATGGATACCGGTGAGCGTCGTGTATTAAAACAAACGGAAGCTCCTGGTTTTGATGCGGCGAATTACCGCAGTGAACACCTGTGGATAGTCGCCCGTGATGGCGTCGAAGTTCCGGTTTCGTTGGTCTACCATCGCAAACATTTTCGCAAAGGACACAACCCGCTGCTGGTGTATGGCTACGGTTCTTACGGCGCAAGTATTGATGCCGATTTCAGTTTTAGCCGCTTGAGTTTGTTGGATCGTGGCTTTGTCTACGCCATTGTCCATGTTCGTGGCGGCGGTGAACTGGGGCAACAATGGTACGAAGACGGTAAGTTTCTGAAGAAGAAAAATACGTTTAATGATTATCTTGATGCCTGCGATGCATTGTTAAAGCTGGGCTATGGCTCTCCTTCGCTTTGTTATGCGATGGGCGGGAGTGCGGGGGGCATGTTGATGGGCGTTGCGATTAATCAACGCCCGGAATTATTCCACGGCGTTATCGCCCAGGTACCGTTTGTTGATGTTGTAACAACGATGCTTGATGAATCAATTCCTCTTACCACTGGTGAGTTTGAAGAGTGGGGGAACCCGCAGGATCCGCAATATTACGAGTACATGAAAAGCTACAGCCCGTATGACAACGTCACCGCACAGGCTTATCCGCATTTACTGGTAACGACCGGTTTACACGATTCTCAGGTGCAATATTGGGAACCGGCAAAATGGGTCGCTAAATTGCGCGAGCTGAAAACCGATGACCATCTGTTATTGCTCTGTACCGACATGGACTCAGGCCATGGCGGTAAATCTGGTCGCTTTAAATCGTACGAAGGCGTAGCGATGGAATATGCTTTTCTGGTCGCGCTGGCGCAGGGAACATTACCCGCTACGCCTGAGGATTAAGTATTTTCCAGATAATGTTTCAGTGTTAAACGCAGCTCCGGGCTCATGCTGTCCAGGTTATTAAATAACCAGCGCAGATAGCCCGGATCGCGTTCGGCAACGTCGGAAACCGCTTTGCCACGGTATTTGCCAAAGGTGAAAGTCGTCATCAACGATGGACGTCCGGTGATATCGGCCATCTGTTCTGCCGTCCAGCCGGAGGTGTTCATAATATCGATAAGCAACGCAGCGGTGATATAACAGTCATACAACGCGCGGTGATGATGCAGGCCCGGCGGCGTCTGTACATTGAGCTTCCGTGTTTTATATAACGCCATATTGCTGTACTTGATCCCTGGCCACAAACGACGGGCCAGTTTCATAGTGCAAATCCACTCACCGGGCATCTCAGGCAGTACGCGGCGGTCAAAGCTGGCGTTGTGCGCGACATACCATTCACTACCGTAATAGTGCGGGATCACATCTTCAATCCACGGTTTATCGGCGACCATGGCTTCGGTGATGCGATGAATCGCCATCGCCTGTGGACTAATAGGACGATCGGGGCGCACCAGGTGGCTCATGGGGTTGACGATTTTTCCGTCAATGACATCAACAGAGGCAATCTCAACGATCCCTCCCTGCAAACCGCAGGTTTCTGTATCGATAATGCGCAACATGGCATGCTCCAGGCCGAAAAAGCCTAGCGTAATGGAATGATATCGCCTTGCCAACCCTGTGATGAACGCTGACCGACTAACAATAATGAACCACGATCGGCGCGAACGATGAGACGACCATGTTCATCCCATAGTGCACTGTTACCACGGGCATTTGCCATCAGCACGGCAATCGAGTACTGATGTGAAAAAAATTGTAAGCGGCGGGTCGACGCCAGCAGGTCGGGTTCCCCCAGACATTGCCCTGTCGTAAACAGTGAACAGGTCGGATCCATATCCATACCTTGCGGTTGTTCATCGACCACCGTGATGGTTCTGGAACGACGGCCCAGACATGCACCATGACTCTGATGGTAGATCCCTGGTGTTTTTCGCCACGGTGCGAACACCGCAATTCCACGAATAAAGCGATCGTTATATTCAACGGGAAGGCCGGCAATGATGGTCATTCGCCAGGTCGTTGCAGCATAACAAAGCGGGTCTAACAGCGAGAGATCGGGTGGGGCAGGAAGGGCACGTCGCGAATAATCACACCCCAGTAAAGAAAGCGATGGAAAAACTAACAGCTGACATTGTTGCCTGGCGGCGGCCCTCACAAACTCCAGATGATGAGCTACCTGTTCGGTCAGTGAGGTTTTACGAGGCTCATATTGCGCTGCTGCAACTTTCCAGAACGACATAATGACTTCCTTTTCAAAATGACTGCAAATTATGGGTGCGGTTTAGAAAATACTCATAATTTAGCAGGCGTTATGTAAGAAAGTGTAACTCTGTATAAGTTTTATTTAAGTTTGGGCTCGTAAGGTAAACGTGACAGATTGACCGAAGCCAAACGGTGGGCGATAAGCCGCTCGCGAAACCAGCTGCGCAAATGTTCAGGCTGTTCACGTTCAACCGCTTCAGCGATCACCGGCATATTGTAGCGTTCTTTAAATGCCACCCCGGCCGCCGCCAAATCGACATTCACTTTATCCATTTCTGTTTGATCCAGTTTAGCCAGATTCTTCAGCATTCTTAATCTCCTCATCATTCGCGGGCAAAAGTTACTAAGAGTGAGCCTGGATGGCAAGCCGGAATTGATGATCCTCGACTCAGACATTAGACAAGGTTATGCTCTGTAAAAAAGTTATTACAAAAAGGAATAGATAATATGGCTTCAACTGCACGCTCCCTTCGCTACGCGCTGGCAATCCTGACCACTTCGTTGGTGACACCTTCCGTCTGGGCACATGCGCATTTAACGCATCAGTATCCTGCGGCAAACGCGCAACTGACAGCTGCCCCGCAGGCAATTACTTTAAACTTCTCGGAAGGCGTTGAAACAGGATTCAGTGGTGCAAAAATCACGGGGCCAAAAAACGAAAATATTAAAACATTACCGGCGAAGCGGAATGAGCAGGACCAAAAGCAACTGATTGTTCCACTGGCCGATTCGCTGAAACCCGGAACCTACACCGTTGACTGGCATGTTGTTTCGGTGGACGGGCATAAAACGAAAGGACACTACACCTTTAGCGTGAAATAAATCATGCTGGCGTTTACTTGGATCGCTCTGCGATTTATCCATTTCACCTCGCTGATGCTGGTCTTTGGCTTCGCAATGTACGGTGCCTGGCTGGCTCCCTTAACGATTCGTCGCTTGCTGACGAAGCGTTTTCTGCGTTTACAACAACACGCTGCCGTCTGGAGTTTGATCAGTGCCACGGCAATGCTCGCCGTTCAGGGCGGGTTGATGGGAACGGGATGGACAGATGTATTTTCGCCAAACATTTGGCAGGCTGTTTTGCAAACGCAGTTTGGTGGCGTCTGGTTATGGCAAATTGTTCTCGCCCTCGTAACGTTGATCGTCGCCCTTATGCAACCGCGGAATATGCCACGTTTGCTGTTTATGCTCACTACCGCGCAATTTATTCTGCTGGCGGGAGTCGGCCATGCGACGCTGAATGAAGGGGTAACGGCGAAAATCCATCAGACTAATCACGCGATTCACCTGATTTGTGCGGCGGCGTGGTTTGGGGGATTACTGCCGGTGCTCTGGTGTATGCAACTCATCAAAGGCCGTTGGCGACACCAGGCTATTCAGGCGCTGATGCGTTTTTCCTGGTGCGGGCATTTTGCGGTGATCGGCGTACTGGCAAGCGGCGTGCTTAATGCATTGTTGATTACCGGATTTCCCCCCACGCTTACGACTTACTGGGGCCAACTCTTATTGCTCAAAGCCATCCTGGTGATGATTATGGTGGTCATTGCGCTGGCTAATCGTTATGTTCTTGTACCGCGCATGAGGCAGGATGAAGATCGTGCGGCACCCTGGTTTGTGTGGATGACTAAACTCGAATGGGCGATAGGTGCGGTAGTGCTGGTGATCATCAGCCTGCTTGCGACTCTCGAACCTTTTTGATGGATTACGAAAATGATGAAAAAAAGTATTCTGGCGTTTCTGTTACTCACCAGTTCTGCAGCGGCGCTGGCTGCACCGCAGGTGATTACCGTCAGCCGTTTTGAAGTGGGTAAAGACAAATGGGCGTTTAATCGCGAAGAGGTGATGCTGACTTGCCGACCGGGTAATGCTTTGTATGTCATCAACCCAAGTACCCTCGTGCAGTATCCTTTAAACGATATCGCACAAAAGGAAGTTGCCAGTGGGAAGACTAAAGCCCAACCCATTTCGGTGATTCAGATTAATGATCCTAACAATCCCGGCGAAAAAATGAGTCTGGCACCGTTTATAGAACGAGCTGAAAAACTCTGTTAATTACCTAAAATAGCCTTTTGATTTCCAATAAAAAAACCGCCTCAGTTCTTTCACCAGAACGGGCGGTTTTTAACATTTAAGCTGATGACCACCGCGCTTTTTATTGACCATTTTGCACGCAAACTGGAAAACCTGGCGTCGTCATCTATTCTTAAAGGGCAAGGCAACTAAGCCTGCATTAATGCCAACTTTTAGCGCACGGCTCTCTCCCAAGAGCCATTTCCCTGGACCGAATACAGGAATCGTGTTCGGTCTCTTTTTATCTGTTAAAAGCCAGAAGCATTCCCTTCGCTGACTTTATAGTCAACCATAACACACACTCTACTGTCTGAGTCCAGCGTTTTTTAACATTCTTGTTAAGATTATGTGATCTTTAGCGCGGGAGGAAAATATTGATGAAACAGCCTGCGCCCGTTTATCAGAGAATTGCGGGTCATCAATGGCGACATATCTGGCTTTCAGGCGATATACACGGTTGTCTTGAGCAGTTGCGCCGCAAATTATGGCATTGTGGTTTTGATCCGTGGCGAGATTTACTTATCTCAGTGGGAGACGTTATCGATCGTGGGCCGCAAAGTTTACGTTGCCTGCAGTTACTGGAACAACATTGGGTTCGTGCGGTAAGAGGCAATCATGAACAGATGGCGATGGATGCGCTGGCATCCCAGCAGATGTCTTTATGGTTGATGAATGGCGGCGACTGGTTTATTGCGCTGGCAGATAATCAACAGAAACAAGCGAAAACGGCGCTGGAAAAATGTCAGCATTTGCCCTTTATTCTTGAAGTACACAGTCGCACCGGCAAGCATGTTATTGCTCATGCCGATTATCCGGATGATGTTTATGAATGGCAAAAGGACGTCGATTTGCATCAGGTCTTGTGGAGCCGCTCGCGATTAAGTGAACGCCAAAAAGTGCAGGGAATTACAGGTGCTGATCATTTCTGGTTTGGTCATACACCGTTGCGCCATCGCGTGGATATTGGCAACCTGCATTATATTGATACAGGTGCTGTCTTTGGGGGCGAACTGACTGTTGTGCAATTGCAATAATTAAAAATCACCGTACTCCTGTGCAGGTCGCCAGAAACCATCTATAAAATCCTCAATCGGAAAACAACCGCCATGGCGGATCCGTTGATCGCTCATAGAATAAAGACACTGCTGTTCCGTGTTGTAGACATCCACAACAATATCTTCACAACCGCCATCCAGGTAGCAAACAAAAAGTACCAGCGCGAACATTTCATCCCCGAAGTGTGGTGCCGTACCGTTAAGTTTAGGAGAGATTTTACAACGGGGAAATAACCAGGACAAATAACCCGCCATGCCGACGGGTTCTTTTTGGATCAGGCAAGACGCATAATCCAGGCATCAGATTGTTGATCGTAACGGGTACGGTAAAGGACAGAGTGTTCGCCATTTAGCAGGGCGGGAATACTGGTTTCAGCATCCCAGGCATCCAGTTGCATACATAAATCGGGGTCTGATTTACAAGGAATGGTTAACGTTCGATCACCCGGCGATTCGCCGTGTAATTCGCCGTCGTCGATTTCAAAAGCGCCTATGCGCACACTGGTTTTCATCTTCGTGCTCTCCATTTAGCTGCCGGTTGTGGTACGACCAGTCCGATCGCACCATTTTTCAGCCTAGTTGAGGCAGCCGAATGTGCCAGTCAAAAAGTGCGCTTTTTTTGTGCGCTGTCAGGCGTTACCGGTAAAAAGTTTCCCGTCTCGCACCAGTTCACGCGGGTAGCTGTTTTTCAGTCGCGAACCAATTCGTTTGGCTAAACCAATCGGCTGATGCTGGAAAGTAACCAATACATCATCCGCTACTGGCGCGGCTTGCGGGTAAACATCGCGCCCGCGATACCACTCTTCCGCCTCCTGCGGTGTCAGTTCAAAAGCGTTCACATTGTCGGGGGAGGCAAGGGCAATAACCGCTTCATGCTGCCAGCGATAACCTTTGTTATGCGTTTCGGCAAGTTTAATCCCCAGGCGAGAAAATCGGACTTTACCGATCAGGGCTTCAATGCCTACCGGGAACAACCACAGTTCTTTGTCGCGTTGCCAGAGTCGCAGGTTTCCATCCCAGTTTAAGCCAACACTTGCAGCCGCCTGACGAATTTGACCGGCTTCGCGATCTTTCACCGGGCTAAACGGGAAATTGCCCACTTTGTATTTTGGGGCGGGTAAGACGGGGATCGCCTGAGTTTTACGCAGACGAGCAACGAAGAAGCCTTCGCAGTCGTAAATTTGTGGGAAAACATGCAAAAAGCCTTCCTCGGTCAGCGCCTTGTTTGCACCAGGGAAGAGATCGCCAAGCGGTAAAAACTCTACTGCGTCGGGGTAAGTCTCTTTCAGCCACCGGCAAACGGCTTCGTTTTCTTCCTGGTTTAAGGTACAGGTCGAGTAAACCAGCGTACCGCCAGGGCATAATGCATGAAAGGCGCTGTCGATCAGTTCCCGTTGGGTAGCTGCGATTTCCTGATTGCTTTCTGGTGACCAGTTTTTTAGCGCATCGGGATCTTTACGCACCACGCCTTCGCCGGAGCAGGGAGCGTCCAGCAAAATGGCATCGAACATTTCTGGCAACGCCGCACCAAACACGCGGCCATCAAAATGTGTGAGCGCAACATTACGGATGCCACAGCGGCTGATATTGGCATGTAACACTTTTACCCGACTGGCGGAAAACTCATTGGCAAGGATCGCCCCTTCGTTATTCATCCGCGCGGCAATTTGCGTCGTTTTGGAGCCGGGCGCGGCAGCGACATCCATCACCCGCTGTGGTGCATTACCGTCAGCAAACAAGGCGGCGACGGGCAACATTGAACTGGCTTCCTGAATATAAAACAGGCCACTTAAATGCTCGGCGGTACTACCCAACGGCAATGCATCTTCATCGTCGCGTTCAATCCAGAAACCTTCTTCACACCACGGAATTGGCGTAAGCGTCCAGCCATAAGAAGCGGTTAATTGCAGGAAATCAGCAACAGAGATTTTCAGCGTATTAACGCGAATGCTGCGGCGCAACGGGCGCTGACAGGCGGCAAGAAAATCATCAAATGAGAGCGTCGAAGGCATAGCTTCGCGCATTTGTGTCAGAAAGGCGTCCGGGAAATAAACGGTGTGTTGGGCCACGAGCATGTACCACTGGCAAAAAAACAGGCGCGCAGTTTAGCATAAACGCTCCGGCGCAGGCACGCCGGAGCAGTGGGCATTATTTGGGAAGCGCAGTTCCCCATTCACGCCACTCTTTCGGTTCACTTTCCTGCAACAGGAAGTGCTTGCCTTCCTGGGCTTTCGGTGCCAGCGGCGTACCCGGAGGCGTAGCGAAGGCGATGCCGCCACGGATAAACTGGTTAAAGGTGCCGGTTTTCACGACGCCGCCCGTCAGACCAAAGTCCAGACTGTAACCCGATGCCAACCAGAAGACGGAATTGTTACGCACCAGGTGTTGATAGCGTTTACTGATGCGCATCGCAATCATCACGCGATCTGACAATGTCCCCAGCGTCATTCCGGTAACCGTACCGACTTCCAGACCACGGAATAGCACAGGCGTACCGATGCCTAACGAACCGGCTTCCGGCGCTTCAACAATAATGCTTAAGCCATCCAGGTAACGCGAATCAGTTATGGTGGCCTCTTGTAATTCAAAGTCGCGGCGAGGGTTGCCCCGTCCTGGTTCGACGTTGATATACGGCTGGAGGATAGTATCAAGATGCTCAACGCCAGCTGCCGAAATTTGCGGTGTGACAACTGAGAAGCGCGTACCACCGCGAGCAAAGGTCTGGACATATTCCGGATAGAGCACCGCCTTTGCCTGTACTTCATTGCGCGCGGTAATCAGATCCAGCGTCTGGATTTGCCCGATATCAATACCGAGATAGCGAATTGGCATCCCGACCGCCAGTTTTCCGGCATCGAAAGCGTGAAGCGTAATCTGCCCGCCAACCGCACGGGCTGCTGTTTCGGAAGCATACAGAATACGCTTGTCGCCTTTACGCTGACTGGCGCTGGCACCGCTGAGGTTATCGAAGCTAATAGCCCCCTTTAATGCTCTGGAGAGCGGGGATGCCTGTACAGTCAGACCACTACCATTCAGCTGAACTTTCGCCCCACCTTCTGCCCAGAACACGCTGTTGCTGGTCAGAAGGTTGCGATACTCCGGCTTAATATGCAGATCGATATCAAACGCGTTAGCTCGCGGACGCACGGTAATAACTTCACCAACTTCAAATTTACGGTACAGCACTACCGATCCTGCCTGCACATCCGGCAGCGTCTCTGCACTCAAACTCACGGTTGTGGTGGGTAAATCGCTAAGGCTGTTCTCCAGCGCTTTTTCCAGATTGGCATACAGTGGATAGCTGGCTTTCATCTCGCCTTTATCGCCTGGCAGAATACGTATCCCGCCGTTAATCCATTCTGAGGCGCTGGCACCGAGAAACTCAACGCCATCCAGCCCCACCTTCACGTCGACACGGCTGTTGACGACAAATTTGCTATCGCCTTTTACCAGTTCGCGATGCTGAGGCTCGATGGCGACGGTAAAGGTGACGCCTTTGCTGGTGAGTTTACGATCAATAACCTGGCCTACCTGCACGCCGTGAAGAATGAGCGGCTGACCAGCATCAATACCGTAACTTTCCGGCGCGGTCAGGGTCAGTGTCAGAACATCCGGCTCTTGCAGTAGGGCTTTTTCGCCTGGCACAACAACGAACTCTTTGCGTGGCTCGCCATCGCCGGGCACCAACTCGAAGGTTTTGCCGGTCAGCAGGGCGCTGAGATTGGCATCGCTAAGGGATAATTTCGGATTACGTAATTCGATGCGGGTATTTTCACGAAGCAGGGTGACGACGCTGGGATCAACGGTCATTTCCCCAGTGACTTTACCACCAGGATTTAAATCCAGTTTAGTCAGCTGTCCGACTTCCAGCCCCTGATACATTAACGGCGTCGAGTCGGCGGTTAATCCGGCCCCACTCGGCAGTTCCAGTTTGATTATTACGCCACGCTGGCTATGGGCCAGGTCTTCATACAGACCAAAGGTATCTTCCGCCTCGGCAGGTTTCGACTCTTCAGGTGAATCGAAGGCAATCGCACCGTTAACCAGTGCCGCCAGGCTTTCCAGTTTCACCTTCGCGCCACTGATACTGACGTTGGCATCAACGCCGGAAACGTTCCAGAAACGGCTACCTTTTTTCACCAGATCGGTAAAACGCCGCTCGATCAGGACATCAATCACCACGCCTTGCTTGTTGGGATTGATGGCATAGTCGTAGACTTTTCCGACCGGGATCTTGCGGAAATAGACCAATGAACCGCTGTTCAGCGAACCGAGATCGGGGGCTTGCAGGTGGATCATCAGATCGCCATTGTCCAGCCGATATTTCGGTTGGGTATCGAGTGCGACAAAGTGATCCTGCTCTTTACCTTTACCTGGCATCATGCCGATATAGTTACCACCGACGAGGGCGTCCAGCCCGGAGACACCTGCCAGCGAGGCCTTTGGCGTCACCAGCCAGAACTGTGTCTCTTCGCGCAGCGCATCTTTCATATCGGACTTGATGCTGACCTTGACTTCAATCTTACGAAGATCGTCGCTCAGGCTGATATCCTGCACAGTTCCGACTTCAACGCCCTGATAACGAACAGGCGTACGGCCTGGAACAATACCATCCGCCGACATAAAGTCGATGGTGACGGTATTACCCCGGTCCTGATAACTATCCCAAATCAGCCAACCGGCAATCATTAGCGCGATGAATGGCAGCAGCCAGAAAGGTGAGATACGGCGTTTATTTTTAATCTGCGCTTCAGTCGTCGAAGCGGGCGTTTCCTGACTCATGTGCATCCCAAAGTAAGCGGCTGTCCAGCCATTCCACAGCAAGAATAGTCAAAATTACCGCTGCGCCGAAATAAAACGCAGCCGGTCCCATAGTAAAAGCGAGGATCTGATCGCGATTAATCAGCGACATGGTTAAAGATATGACAAACAGGTCGAGCATCGACCAGCGACCAATCCAGGTCACCATCCGCAGTAACAGAATGCGTGTGCGTAAACCTTGCTGGCATTTAAAATGAATACTCAACAGTAAAGTGAACATGACGATCACTTTAGTAAACGGTACCAGAATACTGGCGATAAACACGATTCCGGCGACCGCAATGTTGCTACTTGCCAGCGACATAATCCCGGAAAGAATTGTATCTTCCTGCCGGCCACCATTCAGATAAATGATAGAAATAGGCAACAGGTTGGCAGGTAACAACAAAACGATTGACGCTAACAGCGCCGCCCAGCATTTTTGCAGACTATGACGGCGACGCAGGCGTAGCGGGATATGGCAACGCGGGCAGCGACCACGCTGATCAGGATAGCCGGTAAAATGGCACCCAAGACAGACACGGAGTTTCTCGTCTCTACGCGTAGCGGGGCGCTGTGGATAAAATCGCTCCCACAGTTCTTCGACATTGAGATGTGACAACGTCACCGTCGTTAAAATCACCAACGCCACAAAAGAGAACAAGCCGACACCCGCCTGGATATGGGCATAATCCTGTACCTTTATAGAAGCAACGCCAATGCCGACCAGGTAGATATCCAGCATTACCCACTCTTTAAGTCGCTCAAACATCAGCAGTACCGGACGTAAATTCATTCCCAGTCGGTTACCAAACCATAAATAAGCTATGGAGGTCACCAGAATGAGGGGGGCACCGATAACGCAGAAAAAGACCATCGACCCCGTTATCGCATCGCCCTGTTTGGTCATTTGCCAGATGCCTTGCATAACGTTGGCGTCAATACGAATGCCTAACAGCCAGATATGCAACAGCGGTTCGCCCCAGGCAAACGGCATAAGCAACAGCATGGTGAAGGCCATTGCCGCCAGGCGCGTTAGCGACCAGTCGCGCCCGTCACGAATTTTTGCCTGACAGCGCGGACAATAGGCACTTTGATGAGAATTTATCTCGGGCAGGCTAAACAGCATGTCACATTGCGGGCAACGTTGGTAATCACCACGCGGCAGTTCCTCACCGATAGCCCTCACTGTTATCTTTTTTGTCGGCGTAATTTGTGGTGTGTTAAGAGCCATGACGTGCCAAATGTAATAAGAATTAACATTAATCTTAACCCATGATGGGAATGATCTTGAGCATTAACGCATTTAATGCTTATTTTAATAGGCTGGCAGTTCCTGGTAAGACAACCAAGTGATTATATAATGAACAAAACAGAATTTTACGCGGATTTAAATCGCGACTTTAACGCGCTGATGGCAGGAGAAACCAGTTTTCTGGCAACGCTTGCGAACACCAGTGCGTTGTTATATGAGCGTCTCACTGACGTAAACTGGGCAGGTTTTTATTTGCTTGAGGACGATACACTGGTGCTCGGACCATTTCAGGGCAAAATTGCCTGTGTCCGGATACCCGTCGGGCGCGGCGTGTGCGGCACTGCGGTTGCCCGCAATCAAGTGCAGCGTATCGAGGATGTTCATGCGTTTGACGGGCATATTGCCTGTGATGCGACGAGTAATTCTGAAATTGTTCTGCCGCTGGTGGTGAAAAATCAGATTATTGGTGTTCTCGACATCGACAGTACCGTCTTCGGTCGCTTTACAGACGAGGACGAGCAAGGCTTACGTCAGCTTGTGGCACAGCTTGAAAAGGTGCTTGCAACGACGGATTACAAAAAATTCTTTGCGAGCGTCGCAGGATAATCAACGGATAACGTAGCATTTACTGATAGCGTCATTATAATGACGCCTGTTCATGCCTGCGCTTGTTGGCTACGTCCGTTGTAATCAGGAAATTTCATGGAAAATCAACCTAAGTTGAATAGCAGTAAAGAAGTAATCGCGTTTCTGGCCGAACGTTTTCCCCACTGTTTCAGTGCGGAAGGTGAAGCGCGTCCGCTGAAAATCGGTATTTTTCAGGATTTGGTCGATCGTGTTGCCGGGGAAATGAACCTGAGCAAAACGCAATTACGATCCGCTTTACGTCTCTACACTTCGAGCTGGCGTTATCTTTACGGTGTTAAATCCGGCGCAACGCGTGTCGATCTTGACGGCAACCCATGCGGTGAGCTGGACGAGCAACATGTAGAGCATGCTCGCAAGCAGCTTGAAGAAGCGAAAGCGCGTGTTCAGGCACAGCGTGCTGAACAGCAAGCGAAAAAACGCGAAGCTGCCGCAGCTGCTGGTGAGAAAGAAGACGCACCGCGCCGCGAACGCAAGCCACGTCCGACCACGCCACGCCGCAAAGAAGGCGCTGAACGTAAACCTCGTGCGCAAAAGCCGGTAGAGAAAGCGCCAAAAACAGTAAAAGCACCTCGCGAAGAACAGCACACCCCGGTTTCTGACATTTCAGCTCTGACTGTCGGACAAGCCCTGAAGGTGAAAGCGGGTCAAAACGCGATGGATGCCACCGTATTAGAAATCACCAAAGACGGCGTCCGCGTCCAGCTGAATTCGGGTATGTCTTTGATTGTGCGCGCAGAACACCTGGTGTTCTGAAACGGAGGCCGGGCCAGGCATGAACATGTTTTTTAGGCTTACCGCGTTAGCTGGCCTGCTTGCAATAGCAGGCCAGACCTTCGCTGTAGAAGATATCACGCGTGCTGATCAAATTCCGGTATTAAAGGAAGAGACGCAGCATGCGACGGTAAGTGAGCGCGTAACGTCGCGCTTCACCCGTTCTCATTATCGCCAGTTCGACCTCGATCAGGCATTTTCGGCCAAAATCTTTGACCGCTACCTGAATCTGCTCGATTACAGCCACAACGTGCTGCTGGCAAGCGATGTTGAACAGTTCGCGAAAAAGAAAACCGAGTTAGGTGATGAACTGCGTTCAGGCAAACTCGACGTTTTCTACGATCTCTACAATCTGGCGCAAAAGCGCCGTTTTGAACGTTACCAGTACGCTTTGTCGGTGCTGGAAAAGCCGATGGATTTTACCGGCAACGACACTTATAACCTTGACCGCAGCAAAGCGCCATGGCCGAAAAACGAGGCTGAGTTGAACGCGCTGTGGGACAGTAAAGTCAAATTCGACGAGTTAAGCCTGAAGCTGACAGGAAAAACGGATAAAGAAATTCGTGAAACCCTGACTCGCCGCTACAAATTTGCCATTCGTCGTCTGGCGCAAACCAACAGCGAAGATGTTTTCTCGCTGGCAATGACGGCGTTTGCACGTGAAATCGACCCGCATACCAACTATCTTTCCCCGCGTAATACCGAACAGTTCAACACTGAAATGAGTTTGTCGCTGGAAGGTATTGGCGCAGTGCTGCAAATGGATGATGACTACACCGTTATCAATTCGATGGTGGCAGGTGGCCCGGCAGCGAAGAGTAAAGCTATCAGCGTTGGTGACAAAATTGTCGGTGTTGGTCAAACAGGCAAGCCGATGGTTGACGTGATTGGCTGGCGTCTTGATGATGTGGTTGCCTTAATTAAAGGGCCGAAGGGCAGTAAAGTTCGTCTGGAAATTTTACCTGCTGGTAAAGGGACCAAGACCCGTACTGTAACGTTGACCCGTGAACGTATTCGCCTCGAAGACCGTGCGGTTAAAATGTCGGTGAAGACCGTCGGTAAAGAGAAAGTCGGCGTTCTGGATATTCCAGGTTTCTATGTGGGTTTGACAGACGATGTCAAAGTGCAGTTGCAGAAACTGGAAAAACAGAATGTCAGCAGTGTCATCATCGACCTGCGTAGCAATGGCGGTGGGGCGTTGACCGAAGCGGTATCGCTCTCCGGTCTGTTCATTCCATCCGGTCCGATTGTTCAGGTCCGTGATAACAACGGTAAAGTTCGTGAAGACAGCGATACCGATGGGCAGGTTTTCTATAAAGGCCCGCTGGTGGTGCTGGTTGACCGCTTCAGTGCTTCGGCTTCAGAAATCTTTGCCGCGGCAATGCAGGATTACGGTCGTGCGCTGGTTGTGGGTGAACCGACGTTTGGTAAAGGCACCGTTCAGCAATACCGTTCATTGAACCGTATTTACGATCAGATGTTACGTCCTGAATGGCCAGCGCTGGGTTCTGTGCAGTACACGATCCAGAAATTCTATCGCGTTAACGGCGGCAGTACGCAACGTAAAGGCGTAACGCCAGACATCATCATGCCGACGGGTAATGAAGAAACGGAAACGGGTGAGAAATTCGAAGATAACGCGCTGCCGTGGGATAGCATCGATGCCGCGACCTATGTGAAATCGGGAGATTTGACGGCCTTTGGACCGGAGCTGCTGAAGGAACATAATGCGCGTATCGCGAAAGATCCAGAGTTCCAGAACATCATGAAGGATATCGCGCGCTTCAACGCTATGAAGGACAAGCGCAATATCGTTTCTCTGAATTACGCTGTGCGTGAGAAAGAGAATAATGAAGATGATGCGACGCGTCTGGCGCGTTTGAACGAACGCTTTAAGCGCGAAGGTAAACCGGAGTTGAAGAAACTGGATGATCTACCGAAAGATTACCAGGAGCCGGATCCTTATCTGGATGAGACGGTGAATATCGCACTCGATCTGGCAAAGCTTGAAAAAGCCAGACCCGCGGAACAACCCGCTCCCGTCAAGTAATATCAATCAGGCACAAGAAATTGTGCCTGATTTTTTAACAGCGGCAAGATGCCGTAAATCAGATGCTACAAAATGTAAAGTTGTGTCTTTCTGGTGACTTACGCACTATCCAGACTTGAAAATAGTCGCGTAACCCATACGATGTGGGTATCGCATATTGCGTTTTGTTAAACTGAGGTAAAAAGAAAATTATGATGCGAATCGCGCTCTTCCTGCTAACGAACCTGGCCGTAATGGTCGTTTTCGGGCTGGTACTGAGCCTGACAGGGATACAGTCGAGCAGCGTTCAGGGGCTGATGATCATGGCCTTGCTGTTCGGTTTTGGTGGTTCCTTCGTTTCGCTTCTGATGTCCAAATGGATGGCATTACGATCTGTTGGCGGGGAAGTGATCGAGCAACCGCGTAACGAAAGGGAACGTTGGCTGGTCAATACTGTAGCAACCCAGGCTCGTCAGGCGGGGATCGCTATGCCGCAAGTGGCTATCTACCATGCGCCGGACATCAACGCTTTTGCAACCGGTGCGCGCCGTGATGCCTCTCTGGTTGCTGTCAGCACCGGTTTGCTGCAGAACATGAGCCCGGATGAAGCCGAGGCGGTAATTGCTCACGAAATCAGCCACATCGCCAATGGTGATATGGTCACCATGACGCTGATTCAGGGCGTGGTGAACACCTTCGTTATCTTTATTTCCCGTATTCTGGCGCAGCTTGCCGCGGGTTTTATGGGCGGAAATCGTGATGAAGGTGAAGAGAGCAACGGCAACCCGCTGATCTACTTTGCGGTTGCAACTGTTCTGGAACTGGTGTTTGGTATTCTGGCGAGCATTATCACCATGTGGTTCTCGCGTCATCGTGAATTCCACGCTGATGCCGGTTCGGCAAAACTGGTTGGTCGCGAGAAAATGATTGCCGCGCTGCAGCGCCTGAAAACCAGCTATGAACCGCAAGAAGCAACCAGCATGATGGCTTTCTGTATTAACGGTAAGTCGAAATCGCTCAGTGAGTTGTTCATGACTCACCCGCCGCTGGATAAACGTATTGAAGCTCTGCGTACGGGTGAATACCTGAAGTAATATGAAGTAAATACTAAAAAGCGCGTCCTGCTCGACGCGCTTTTTTTATGCCCTGGATCTTGGCTGAGTAATACGTAACCCACTGATACAGGCAGCAATCACTGCCAGAATAGCCGCAGCCATCAGCGAGACGTGAGTACCATTATCACCAAACTGATTTAGCATCAGCGCCACCAGCGCCGCGCCGCTACTCTGACCCAGTAGACGAGCCGTTCCTAACATGCCACTGGCCCCACCGCTACGTTCGCGCGGAGCGGAGGTAATAATGGTGTGGTTATTGGGTGACTGGAATAAGCCAAATCCAGCGCCACATAAGATCATCGGCCAAATAATATTGATATCCGCAGGTGACGCGGGCAGCAGAACCAGGGAAAAAAGCCCCGCAGCCATGATGAACAACCCTAAAGCACCCAGCAATCCTGCATGTACGCGTTCAATCAAATAGCCTGCCAGCGGAGCCATCACCATTGTTGCTAACGGCCACGGTGTCAGAAGTAAACCTGTTTCGACTTCACTACGCCCGAGCACGGTTTGCAGGTAAAAGGGCAGGGAAACCATTGCCAGCATTTGTGCGCAGAAAGAGCAAACAGATGTGCAAATAGAAAGTGAAAACAGCGGGATACGCAGTAAATCAACCGGTAGCAGCGGTACGGGAAGAGAAAGCTGGCGGCGAATAAAGAAAATACCAACGACAACCATTACCACCAGTTCCGCGCCAATCAATGTCAGCGATTGCCCCTGAGCGAAACCACTCAACGCAGTGATAAGCAGGCCGAAGGTTAACGCGTTCATCACGGCGCTGGGCAGGTCGAAACGGGGTTTACTGGCGCGAGAACCATTGGGTGGCAGAAAACGCATCGCCAGAAGCAGGGCGATAATACCCAACGGTACGTTGATTAAAAATAACCATTTCCAGGATGCGATGGAGAGGATTGCTGCAGCAATTGTCGGCCCGGCAGCAGAAGAGACGGCAACAATAAACGAGTTTATGCCCATCCCTCTACCCAGAAAACGTTGTGGATAGATCAGGCGGATAAGTGCGGTATTAACGCTCATCAACGCTGCACCGCCGAAACCTTGTATGACACGCGCAAGGGTGAGCATTTGCAGCGAATCAGAAAGGGCGCAGAACAGTGAAGACAACAGAAAAACGACCAGACCGCATTTATAAATACGTCGATAGCCAAACATATCGCCCAGAAACGAAAACGAGAGCAGGGAGATGACAATGGCGATTTGATAGGCGTTCACTACCCAGATGGAACTGGCTGGCGTGGCATGAAGATCCGTGGCGATTGTTGGCAGGGCGACGTTGGCGATTGCGCCGTCAAGGACAGCCATCGAAATACCAATCACAATGGTTAATATCGCACCGTATCGCTGGGGCAATGGCAGGCCGTCGGCCTGAACTTTTGGCATAGGAATTTTATATCTTTGGTGAATAATCAACAGGGGTATGATTCTAGCACTGATATTCACGGTGGATGTCGCAGAATTGTAACTAACCGGCAAAAGATGGATTGCGACCACCCAGGTGCGAAATTATAATAAAAAACAGTTCTGATTTTTATAAAACACTCGCAATGAGGTGATAAATGGCTAACGCAGATCTGGATAAACAGCCTGATTCTGTATCTTCCGTGCTAAAAGTTTTTGGCATTTTGCAGGCGCTGGGTGAAGAGCGCGAAATAGGGATAACCGAGCTGTCGCAGCGCGTCATGATGTCAAAAAGCACCGTTTATCGCTTTTTACAGACCATGAAAACCTTAGGTTATGTGGCGCAGGAAGGGGAGTCGGAGAAATATTCCCTGACCCTGAAATTGTTTGAACTGGGCGCTCGCGCGTTACAAAACGTCGATTTAATTCGTAGCGCAGATATCCAGATGCGTGAGATCTCCCGCCTGACCAAAGAAACTATCCACCTCGGCGCACTGGACGAAGACAGTATTGTTTACATTCACAAAATTGACTCTATGTACAATTTGCGCATGTATTCACGGATTGGGCGTCGTAATCCGCTGTACAGCACCGCGATTGGTAAGGTACTGCTGGCATGGCGCGATCGCGATGAAGTGAAGCAAATTCTTGAGGGCGTGGAGTATAAACGCAGTACCGAGCGGACCATCACCAGTACAGAAGCGTTATTACCCGTTCTGGACCAGGTGCGTGAGCAGGGGTATGGCGAAGATAACGAAGAGCAGGAAGAAGGACTGCGTTGCATTGCGGTTCCGGTATTTGATCGCTTTGGCGTGGTCATTGCCGGTCTGAGCATCTCCTTCCCGACGTTGCGTTTCTCCGAAGAGCGTTTACAGGAATATGTCGCAATGTTGCATACCGCGGCGCGCAAAATTTCTGCCCAAATGGGTTATCACGACTATCCATTCTGATGAGAGTAAGAACCTGTCTGAATATCAAACAGACAGGTTCTTTATTTAGCATGAGAAAAATAAAGTTGAAGGTGGCGTTATATTAAACGCACTTGCGATAAGAATATTTTACTCATGAGTGAGAATCTGGTTATTTATTACCCTTAACCATTATCGACCACAATATTGCTTTTACGTAACAACGGGCAATCTGTTATCCCCAGAAAACCACTTTTAGTGTGCAGGTATTGTACCGTGCTGGTGCCTCTGGCGGTCAGATAGGTACATTGCAAACCTAATCCCGCGGCATTCTCTTTGCTTCCAATCAAAACGCCATATCCGCTGAGTAATAATCCTATCCATACCAGTGCTATCAGCATAACTGTGCGAATGATGAATCGCATTACAACCTCTTCTCTTTTTATGTTCGCTTAATCGTAGCGGCAATATGCGCTGAAGCAAGCGACTCATTCTGAAAAAGCACGAATATCGACATAGTTAGGCGCTGTTTAACTAACGCATGCTAGTTTAATGACATAAGGTAGGTGAAACGGAGATTGGAGTGAAAAAGTTTCGATGGGTCGTTCTGGTTGTCGTGGTGTTGGCTTGCTTGCTGCTTTGGGCGCAGGTATTCAACATGATGTGCGATCAGGATGTACAATTTTTCAGCGGAATTTGTGCCATTAACCAGTTTATCCCATGGTGATATCATTTTTTCAGCACTAGATTTTCTTCCTCTCCAGCAGTGGTAGAATAGCGCCTCTACTCAGAGGTGGTGAAATGAACGAAGTTGTAAATTCAGGCGTGATGAACATTGCGTCTTTGGTTGTATCGGTGGTGGTTCTTCTTATCGGGCTCATCTTGTGGTTTTTTATCAATCGTGCCAGTTCACGGACTAACGAACAGATTGAACTGCTTGAGGCGTTGCTGGATCAGCAAAAACGTCAAAATGCTCTGTTACGTCGTTTGTGCGAAGCAAACGAACCTGAGAAAGCAGATAAAAAGACCGTTGAGAGTCAAAAATCGGTTGAAGACGAAGATATTATTCGTCTGGTCGCCGAACGATAATCCTTCCTCAATCTTGAGTAACCCCGTCGTTGAAGGGTTACTCAATTCATCCTGATTATACGCACTGCCATGGTGCAACTGCTTCAAATTAAAACTCTGGTCTGACTTCAAATAATTATCATATTATTTATTTGCGTAACGGGATATCAGAAAAAGATATTTAGCCCATTAATTTATTAGGATGTTTACATCGGATTTGTGATTAAGTGTGGTATTATTTATTAGCGAAACGTTTCTCTCTTGATTTTTTTGCGCATTCATCAATTTTTCTTATTTTAAATTTACAATACCTTTGGCGATTGACTTCTCTTTGGGGTGATCGATAGCTGTTAACTGACTGTTTTATGAGAAAAAGTGATATAACTTTTTATTCATTGCATAGCAGGAAATGTGATATTGCACGCACTATGTAATAACTTCTCCCACTGGCCTGGAACAACTGAACTTATTGAACTATGTTAGAAAATACGTCAGTTTAAGTATCTGCCTGAACTGGCAAGGTTAAGCACAATGATATATCGGCGCGTATTCCGTTGCATAAGTGTGCAAAAAAAGTGGAAGACGTATCGAGATTTGTGCGTCTGATCGAGACATGTTTAAAAATGGCTTGCCATAATTAACGTTGTATGTGATAACAGATTTCGGGTTAAACGAGGTACAGTTCTGTTTATGTGTGGCATTTTCAGTAAAGAAGTCCTGAGTAAACACGTTGACGTTGAATACCGCTTCTCTGCCGAGCCTTATATTGGTGCCTCATGCAGTAATGTGTCAGTTTTATCTATGTTATGCCTGCGGGCGAAGAAAACAATCTAAGGAATTTTTCAAATGGCAAAGATTAAAGGTCAGGTTAAGTGGTTCAACGAGTCTAAAGGTTTTGGCTTCATTACTCCGGCTGATGGCAGCAAAGACGTGTTCGTACACTTCTCTGCTATCCAAGGTAATGGTTTCAAAACTCTGGCTGAAGGTCAGAACGTTGAGTTCGAAATTCAGGACGGTCAGAAAGGTCCGGCAGCTGTTAACGTAACAGCTATCTGATCGAATCCACTGATCTGAAGTGTGAATACGCTTCAATCTCGCTATAAAGCCTCGTCGAATGCGAGGCTTTTTACTTTGCTTTATCTTCGCTCCAGTCGTTCGGATATTTGCCCGCCGCGTGATTCGCGTTACACTTGCGGCCTTTAGTATCCTGCCGGAGTTGTCATGTCGTTTTCCTGTCCACTTTGCCATCAGCCTCTTTCGCGTGAAAAAAACAGCTATATCTGTCCCCAGCGACATCAGTTTGATATGGCGAAAGAAGGGTATGTCAATCTGCTGCCCGTTCAGCATAAACGGTCTCGTGATCCGGGCGACAGCGCGGAAATGATGCAAGCACGCCGCGCATTCTTAGATGCCGGACATTATCAGCCGCTGCGTGATGCAATTGTCGCCCAACTGCGGGAACGGCTTGATGAAAAGGCCACAGCGGTGCTGGATATTGGCTGTGGTGAAGGGTATTACACACACGCATTTGCCGATGCGCTGCCCGAAATCACCACGTTTGGCCTGGATGTCTCGAAGGTAGCGATAAAAGCGGCGGCGAAACGCTATCCGCAGGTCACTTTTTGTGTTGCTTCCAGCCACCGTTTGCCGTTTTCCGATACCAGTATGGACGCCATAATACGTATTTACGCGCCGTGTAAAGCAGAAGAATTAGCGCGAGTAGTGAAGCCTGGCGGTTGGGTCATTACTGCCACGCCGGGACCGCGACATTTGATGGAGCTGAAGGGGCTGATTTACAATGAAGTACATCTTCATGCACCTCATGCAGAACAACTGGAAGGTTTTACATTACAGCAGAGTGCTGAGTTGTGTTATCCGATGCGTCTTCGCGGTGACGAAGCCGTCGCATTATTGCAGATGACGCCGTTTGCCTGGCGTGCGAAGTCAGAAGTCTGGCAAACACTGGCAGCAAAAGAAGTGTTCGACTGCCAGACGGACTTTAATATTCACCTCTGGCAGCGTTCTTATTAACCGTGGAAGTGCGTCCAGAGGATCTGGACGCCGATGCCGATCAGTACCAGCCCACCGAGAATTTCCGCTTTTTTCCCAATAATTGAGCCGATAAAGCGACCAACCATCATCCCTAATGTCGACATAATCAAGGTTGCACAACCAATGGCCAATGCGGTCGCGATAATGTTGACCTGCAGGAAAGCAAGACCAATACCCACAGCCATGGCATCCAGGCTGGTGGCAATCGCGGTGGTTACCAGTAGCCAGAAACCGTGTCGACGGCGCGGCTCTTCATCTTCATCATCTGCGCCACGAAAACCCTCAATAATCATTCGCCCGCCGAGGAATATCAGCAGCACAAACGCAATCCAGTGGTTCCATTCAAGAACAAACCGGCTGGCTAACATGCCCATTCCCCAGCCGATCAGCGGCGTCAGGGTTTCGACGGCACCAAAAATAAGGCCGGTTCGCAACGCTTCAGAAAATTTCGGTTTATGGAGGGTGGCACCTTTACCGATTGATGCAGCAAATGCATCCATCGACATACCAAACGCAAGAAGAACAGTAGCAGTGATATTCATGACAACGTCCTGACCGGGGTATCCATAAAACACATCATCGCCCCCAGCAAACATGCATACATGAACGACAAACCGCGATGGTTTTCGCGTTCATGCAGGCATAGCGATTGATGTGCATATGGTCTCGCCTGACTGAAAGTGTTCAGTCCGTACGTGCCACGTTTTGCAACGAGTATGTTGACACGTACATTTCCGGAATCTGGAAATCGGCTACTCCCCAAATGAGGGCGCAACCTTAACATATTTTGAGAATATAAAACAACTGTTGGAATATATTATTTCATTGCTTTATTGATAACGATTTTCATTTAGATTTATATATCAATGAAACGTTAAAATAAATAACAAATAAGGGAAGAGGTAATATAGCCTTAGCTATGTCTGATTATTAAAAATACACTAAACATAGCTTTGGCTAAATTCATAACTTATTGAGTTGAAACGAGAAGCTTATAAATTTTTTCCAGATCGTCGATATTTCGAACGCGGATTAACAGCCGACGCTGTTCTAATTGCATCACCAACACGCCATCTTCCGACAAGTTCATCGCTTTGATTCGGCTATATTCAATCCAGACATTGGCGAAGAAAAAACCTTTTTGTTTAAAGATGATCTTCGGAACGCGGATCCAGAATATATAAAAACCCATCAGAGCCAGTGCACTTAATAACCATGTTGTTATTAGCGCGCCATGATTCGTGACGTTGTTATAGATAAGAATGACAATCAATCCGACGAAGATAACGCTATCGATGCGACCACGCCGGAGCAAAGGAATTGCCAGCAGGGTGGGGCCGTTACGGCGGGGCATGATGAACTGATCGTAGATCGCGAAGGCCAGGAGTGCGGCGATGAAAAGAATCAGTACCAGGTCCGTGATTGTCATTAATCCTCCAGATAAAAAAACGGGGCCAAAAGGCCCCGGTAGTGTACAACAGTCTTACAGTCCCAGCAGGCCGCAAGCGTAACCAGCGATACCGATGACGAAGAAGCCAACGATGATCCACAGCGGGTTAACTTTTTTGCGCAGTAGCCACATACAAGCAAAGGTCAGCAGCAGTGGTACCAGGCCTGGCATTAACTGGTCCAGAATAGTCTGGACAGTGGTAACGTGTTCTTTGCCCGTCTGGTCAGTAATGCGAGAGACAACCAGCGGGATGTTGACATGCGTCCACTTGTTAACTAATGCCCCCATGACAAACAGGCCGAGGATAGACGCCCCTTCCGTCAGTTTTTGCAGGAAACCACCACCCATATCTTTAACGATATCGATACCTTTGGAGTAACCATACGCTACGCCGTAGTAACGGGTTGCCAGACGCACCAGGTTAAACAAGATGAAGAACAGCAGCGGACCTAACAGGCTGCCGCTCATTGCGATACCGGCACCCAGCGCTGCAAATACCGGTCGTACGGTTCCCCAGAAGATCGGGTCGCCTACACCAGCCAGCGGCCCCATCAAACCGACTTTGATACCGTTGATAGCACCGTCATCGATCTCTGCGCCATTAGCACGCTGTTCTTCCAGCGCCAGGGTTACGCCGAGAATCGGCGCAGCCACGAACGGCTGGGTGTTAAAGAACTCCAGGTGACGGCGAATAGCTTGTTTACGAGCTTCGTTGTTCTCAGGGTAGAGGCGACGAATTGCCGGTACCATAGAGAAGCAGAAACCCAGTGCCTGCATACGTTCGAAGTTCCATGAACCCTGGAAGAGGTTAGAACGCAGGAAGACGCCACGAATATCACTTTGAGTGAGTTTTTTCTCGGTGGTAGTTTGAGTTGTATCAACCATTTCGCTCACCTGTTAGTCCAGTTCGTTATCGAGATCGTTGTTACCAGCAGCCTGAGCAGGCGCACCGGCTACGCGGTTGTATTTCGGGCTAAGTTGGATGTAGAGCACTGCCATAACAGTACCAATCACACCCAGAGCAACCAGGTTAAAGTTGGTGAATGCTGCGGTTACGAAGCCGAGGTAGAAGAACGGCATCAGGTAGCCAGCACGCATCATGTTGATAACCATCGCATAACCAACCACCACGATCATGCCACCGGCGATATTCAGACCATTGGTCACCACTTCCGGAATCGCGTTCAGCATGTTCTGTACTTCGCTGGTACCAACAGACAGCGCAACGATGACGGCCGGAATAGCCACACGCATTGCTTGCAGGAACAGAGAAGAAACGTGGATCCAGGAAATCGCTGTCAGGTTGCCGTTATCAGCAGCCTTATCCGCAGCGTGCTGGAAAGCAACGGTAATAGTACGAACGATGATGGTCAGTACCTGGCCCGCAGCGGCCAGAGGGATTGCCAGTGCAATACCTGCACCAATGCTCTGATGACCTGCGATAACCAGAATGGTAGAAATGATGGAAGCCAGAGCGGCGTCAGGCGCAACTGCAGCACCGATGTTCATCCAGCCCAGCGCGATCATTTCCAGCGTACCACCGATAATAATACCGGTTTTCATATCGCCAAGAACGATACCCACCAGGGTACACGCGATTAGCGGACGGTGAAACTGAAATTCATCGAGGATTGATCCCATACCTGCGATACAGGCTACGATAAATACCAGCACAATTTGAAGAGTGGTAATCTCCATTGTACTTCTCCTGTTTACGTAAGACTAAAGTGTGAAAACTGAGTGATAATCAACACAATACGTTACTTATCGATTTTGCTGATCAGATCCATCATTTTCAGTTTCGGATCGGTGGAAACCTTACGGACTTCCAGCTCAATACCGCGCGCATTCAGTTTCTTGAACGCCTCGATATCTTTTTCATCAACCGAAACCGCGTTATTCACCTGGGTTTTACCCTGACGGAATGCCATACCACCGACGTTAACAGAGGTGATTTTCACGCCGCCTTCAACGAGACGCTCTACATCTGTTGGGTTGGTAAATAACAGCATTACACGTTCGCCAGCATATTTCGGGTTGTTGTAGACGCGAATCATTTTGGCAACATCAACTACGTGTGCTGTTACGCCCGGAGGTGCAACCTGGGTGAGCAGTGTCTTACGAACGGTATCCGCAGCCACTTCATCACTAACAACAATAATACGGGAGACATTGGTTTCTTTGGTCCAGCGGGTGGCGACCTGACCGTGAATCAGACGGTCGTCGATACGCGCAAGGCCAATAACCATGTAGTCGTTTGGTCCCATTGGTTTTGCCGGAGTTGGAGCCGCTTTTGGTGCTGCGGCAGCGGGTGCTGGCGCGGCTTTTTCAACCGGTTTGGCTTTCAGAGCTTTCACGCCTTCACGGCCTGTTTCTACTGCCAGCGCAACCAGTTCATCAAAGCTTGGGTCATCATCACGGGCCATTAACGTTTCCACGAGCATTGGAATGTTAACGCCTGCAATGACTTCATAATGCTCTTTGTCGACGACAATGCGGCTGGCAGCATTGAACGGGCTGCCTCCCCATGTATCAACGAGAAACAGCACGCCTTTAGTGGTGTCGAGTTTTGCCAACTGAGCGTTGTACTTTTCAATCAGCGTTTCGGCATTTTCACCTGGAACGAAATCGATCCAGCCGACGTTTTCCTGCTCGCCTAACAGCATTTCTGCGGTTTTAAGCAACTGCTCTGCAGCCCAACCATGTGTGCCTATAACAATAGCAATGGTCACTTGCTACCTCCTTTATTATCGTTAACACCTCAACGTGCCAGATGTATTTTTGAATCGTCGTCCACAATCGAATCGATTCAGATAAGGGCTACAACCAAAAACCCCTGCGTTTCGCGATTTATTTTAGATATCGAAAAAATTATTTTATGTGATGAAGATCCGTAATTTAACTTTCGATTAGCAGAAATTTCGAAAGGTAAAATATCCTTGTCACATTCGTTTGCAAAGGAAGGTAAATCTTTGCCAAATCAGAGGCGTCTCTGATATGTTTAACTCCCGTTTAACAACCATGGAGTATAGGGCAGTAGCCCGCAGTATGGATCGTCACCGACGTCATTTCAGCATCAGGCCTTTTAACGCCTGCCTTTCTGGCACTCTATGCCGCACCTTTCGTTTGCATTTTGTCGTTACGCCTGCATTATTTCTGGCGTCGAATAGCTATTCCTTAAGCAGGAGCTTGTCATGGAATTCTTAATGGACCCCTCAATTTGGGCGGGGCTACTCACGCTTGTTGTTCTCGAAATTGTGCTGGGTATCGATAACCTGGTCTTCATCGCCATTCTTGCTGACAAACTGCCGCCAAAACAACGCGATAAAGCGCGTTTGCTGGGATTATCACTGGCGCTGATTATGCGTCTGGGGCTGCTGTCGCTGATTTCATGGATGGTCACGCTGACCAAACCGCTATTTACCGTCATGGATTTCTCCTTCTCCGGACGCGACCTGATTATGTTGTTCGGGGGGATATTCTTGCTGTTCAAAGCAACAACCGAACTGCATGAACGGCTGGAAAACCGCGATCATGATTCCGGCCACGGTAAAGGCTACGCCAGTTTCTGGGTGGTCGTCACACAGATTGTCATCCTTGACGCCGTCTTCTCATTGGATGCGGTAATTACGGCAGTAGGGATGGTTAACCATCTGCCGGTGATGATGGCGGCGGTAGTGATTGCGATGGCGGTTATGCTGCTGGCATCGAAACCGCTGACGCGATTCGTTAACCAGCACCCCACGGTGGTGGTGCTCTGTCTGAGCTTCCTGTTAATGATTGGTCTGAGTCTGGTGGCAGAAGGTTTCGGTTTCCACATTCCGAAAGGTTACCTGTATGCCGCTATTGGCTTCTCGATCATCATCGAAGTGTTTAACCAGATTGCGCGTCGCAACTTTATTCGTCACCAGTCGACTTTGCCGCTGCGAGCGCGTACTGCCGATGCCATCCTGCGTTTGATGGGCGGGAAACGTCAGGCCAATGTTCAGCACGATGCCGATAACCCGATGCCGATGCCGATCCCGGAAGGTGCATTTGCCGAAGAAGAACGTTACATGATTAACGGCGTATTGACGCTGGCGTCGCGTTCTCTGCGCGGGATCATGACGCCGCGCGGTGAAATAAGCTGGGTTGACGCTAATCTCGGGTTCGATGAAATCCGCGAGCAGCTGCTCTCCTCACCGCACAGCCTGTTCCCGGTATGTCGCGGTGAACTGGATGAAATCATCGGAATCGTACGTGCTAAAGAACTGCTGGTGGCGCTGGAAGAGGGCGTTGATGTGGCGGCGATTGCTTCGGCGTCTCCGGCGATTATCGTCCCTGAAACCCTCGATCCGATCAACCTGCTGGGCGTGCTGCGTCGTGCTCGCGGGAGCTTTGTTATCGTGACCAACGAGTTTGGTGTGGTACAAGGTCTGGTCACGCCGCTGGATGTGCTGGAAGCCATTGCGGGTGAATTCCCGGACGCTGACGAAACGCCGGAAATCATTACCGATGGTGACGGCTGGCTGGTAAAAGGCGGTACAGATTTGCATGCCTTGCAGCAGGCGCTTGATGTTGAGCACCTTGCCGATGACGATGATATCGCGACGGTCGCGGGCCTCGTGATCTCGGCAAATGGTCACATTCCCCGTGTGGGCGATGTGATTGATGTAGGGCCACTGCATATCACTATCATTGAAGCCAATGATTATCGTGTTGATCTGGTTCGCATTGTTAAAGAGCAACCGGCGCACGATGAAGATGAGTAAGCGTTAACGTAACGGCATAATGGGCGTGATATGTCCATTATGCCGGGCGGGCGGCGGTTGGCTGCCCGCCAGCCATTTGGGAAAATCACGTAGCGGCATCGGCTGTGCGTACAAATACCCTTGCAAAATATGCACGCCATGACGGCGCAAATACTTCGCCTGTTCTTGCGTTTCCACGCCCTCCGCCACCAGTTCAATATTCAGTCTTTGCCCCAGCGCGATGATGATATCGGTCACCGTCGAGTTAACCGCGTCAGAACCTATAGCTGCGGTAAATGACTTATCAATTTTCAGCACGTCAGGACGTAATGTTTCAAGCCAGGAAAACGAACTGTTGCCGGTGCCGAAGTCATCAATCGCCAGTTTGACGTTTTTACGATGCAGCTCGCGGGCAATCCGATAATCAACATCCAGTAAGGCATCGCGTTCGGTGATTTCGAGGATCAGTTGCTGAATCGGGTGAGCGCTAAACCAGTACTGATTGAGATCTTTTATCAGCACACCACGGCGAAAATGACTGGGTGCGACGTTAATGCCAACATGAAACTGACTACTCATCGGGAAAACATGCCGCTGACGGATGGTTTCTGCCATCACATAGCGGGTCAGTGGCACAATTAAATGATGTTCTTCCGCGATAGGAATAAACACATCCGGTGAAATCCAGCCCTGACGTGGATTGTTCCAGCGCAGCAAAATCTCTACACCAATACATTGCTGGCTGCGCGCATTAAGCAAAGGCTGGCAGAACAATTCGAACTCATGTTGCGCCAGGCCCAGATTGATTTCGCGGGAAAAACTCATCCGGTAAGCGGTCGCCAGCCAGGCGATATAGCCCACCAGTAAACTTAGCAGCACCGCCAGCGGTAATTGTGTTGGAAGATAGTGCCATGCCAGCGCCGTAGCCCCCGGACCATTAACGTTAATGGTAAAAGGAAAGCGTTGCGAAGAAACCTGATAGTTTTCATTGTCTTCAGGTTGCGGAAGGGAATCTACCAGCCCATTACCATAGAGCAAATGCCGTTTGTCCACCGTCAGGCTGGCGCTACTGATTTGCGGCAGTTGTGGCTCAAGGAGCATTGCCGTCAGTAAGTCGATGTTAATCATCTCCATGACCCCAGCATTGCTACTGCCCGCTGCAGGTGTCCATTGAATCAAAACCGGACTGCCTTTAATCAGGGCACGGTCGATCGTCAGGCGTAAAAGTGGTTGCGGTGCAGGAAGTTCAGCCAGAATGTCCACGACGGGCACATTGCGATAACCAAAAATGCTGGAGCAATAAAGTGTGCCGTCTTGCACCAGGCCAATGGATCGCACAATTTGGAGTTTTGCCGCCTGTTTACGTAATGGCAAATGGGCGACAGAGCAGGGCAGACCAATCAGCGGAAGCAAGACTTCGCTACCTGCCTGTAGGGGAAGCAGTACTTTATCTAATTCCTCTACAGCGTGATTGGCGAATTGTACTACCCGTTGTTGATTTAAGTTACGCTGTGAAATAAATCGCACGCTCAGGGTCGAAGCGAGCGTAACGAGTGCGCAAATCGTACAAACAATCATTCGATTACGGCGATAGGTTTTAATGATCCGTTGTGCTTTTTGCATGCGGGCCACCCTGTAAGCGTATGGCGACAAACGCCTGACGCAACAGTGGAAGTGTAGTGGGGAATATTACAGCAGACGAGAAACCGGGGATAAATTCGCCCATCCGTTGCAGATGGGCGAGTAAGAAGTATTAGTCACACTGGACTTTGATTGCCAGACCACCGCGTGAGGTTTCGCGGTATTTGGCGTTCATGTCCTTACCGGTTTCGTACATCGTTTCGATGACCTTATCCAGCGAGACGCGCGGTGCACTGGTGCGGCGCAGAGCCATCCGTGCGGCGTTAATCGCCTTCACAGAGGCAATGGCATTACGCTCAATGCACGGCACCTGAACCTGCCCTGCAACCGGGTCGCAGGTTAAACCAAGGTTGTGTTCCATGCCAATTTCCGCCGCCACGCAAACCTGTTCCGGGCTACCGCCCAGCAGTTCTGCAAGACCCGCAGCAGCCATTGAACAGGCAACACCCACTTCGCCCTGGCAACCAACTTCCGCACCGGAAATAGAGGCGTTCATTTTATACAATGCACCAATCGCGCCCGCTGCCATAAAGTAACGGGTATAGATGTCCGGGCTGACCGATTCAATAAAGTGGTCATAGTAAGCCAGCACTGCCGGAACAATGCCACAAGCACCGTTGGTTGGCGCAGTTACCACGCGACCACCGGCGGCGTTCTCTTCGTTAACTGCCAGCGCAAACATGTTTACCCAGTCAATGACATTCATCGGATCGTTAGACAGTTTATCGCTGGAAACCAGCATCCGGCGCAGGGCAGACGCACGACGCGGCACGCGCAGCGGGCCTGGCAGTACGCCTTCGGTGTTCATCCCGCGATCGATACATGCCTGCATGGTTTGCCAGACATGCGCGAAATACTCGTCGATCTCTTTCTTGCTGTGCAGCGCCAGTTCATTCTGCATAGCGAGACCAGACAGCGAATAGCCGGTTTCATTGCAGTACGCGAGCAGTTCGGTGGCAGATTTGAACGGATACGGCACGCTCACTTCGTTGGCGGCATCCTGACCAAAGTGTTCTTCATCGACGATAAAACCGCCGCCGATGGAATAATAAGTTTTGCTGTAGACGACTTCATCGCCGTTATAGGCGTGGATTTGCATACCGTTTTCATGCAGCGGCAGGTTGCCGTTATGAAAACGCATCCCGTTGTCGCGCGGGAAATCCACTTCATGCCGTCCCTGTGCCAGCAGCAGACGTTCGCGCTCTTCTACGTCGCGAATAAAACCGGGAATACTGTCGATATCCACGGTGGCAGGTTCGTTACCTGCAAGACCCATAATAATGGCGATATCGGTGTGGTGGCCTTTACCCGTCAGCGACAGTGAACCATAAACGTCCACGGCAACGCGAGTAACGCTATCCAGTAAGCCTTTTTCGACCAGATCATCGACGAACTGTTTACCCGCCTTCATAGGCCCTACGGTATGGGAAGATGAGGGACCAATCCCCACCTTAAACATGTCGAATAGACTAATCACGATAATACTCCTGACAAGGTGACTGGACTTCCAGTAACGAACTAATAACAGCGCATAGTGTAAGAGGGAACGCGTCGACTGGCTTAACTATTCACATGAATTAAACTAATCAAAAACCGCGATTTAACTAATATTGCGATGATTGTCTCAAGTAGTGTTTTGTAGATGTAAAGATAAGTATAGTCAGGGTTTCACACCAATTTGCAGCGCCAGCTCACGAATTATGCCTGCGGTCATTCCCCATACAAAATACTGTTCGTACCAGGATAGCCATACCCGATGTGAATCGCCACGGCGGTAGATATCTAAAGGGTGATAACGACCCAGATGTAATGCCTGGGCGAGCGGCATTTCAAACACCGCCGAGACTTCATCTTCACTGGCGCGATACGGCAGATCGGGCGGGATAATGCCGACCACCGGGGTTACCTGGTAGCCAGTTACGCTATCGACGGGCGGCAGCACGCCGATAACTTCAACGGCGGAAGGCGGTATAGCGACCTCTTCTTCAGCTTCGCGCAGCGCGGCGGCGATAACTGATGCATCCGTGTCATCGACTGCGCCTCCAGGGAATGCCACTTGTCCAGCGTGTTTACGCAGATGAATTGAACGCTGAGTCAGCAACAACCCCGGTTGCGGTCGACGGACGATGGGGATTAACACGGCAGCCTGACGATGATTTAGGGTTTCCCGGTTAATTTGCGGGCGCAAAAGTTGAAAGCGTGATAAAAAATCATCAAGCGTCAGGCTACGGTATTCCACGTCTTACTTCTCCAGTTGGCGTAATATCTTATTAACTTTATCAAAAGTTTCCTGATATTCCGCTTCTTCCTGGCTATCGGCGACAATTCCACCGCCCGCAGAGCAGTATATTTGTCCGTTAATGGCAGTCAGAGTGCGGATAGTAATGCTGGTATCCATGTTGCCGCAAAAGCTCAAATAGCCAATGCTGCCGCACCAGGCATTGCGTCGCTGCGGTTCCAGTTCGTCGATAATTTCCATAGCCCGTACTTTCGGAGCCCCGGTTATTGAGCCACCAGGAAAAGCTGCGCGCAGCAGATCGCTGGTGTGTAACTGTTCTGGTAGCCGCGCCGTTATGGTGCTGACCAGATGATGCACGGCAGGGAAGGGTTCCACCACGAACAGCTCTGGTACTTTTACCGAACCGGCTACGGCAACGCGACCGATATCATTACGCATTAAATCGACAATCATCAGATTTTCAGCGCGATCTTTGGGGGAGTTCGCCAGTTTCTCTGCTTGTTTGCTATCTTCCTGAGGATCGGGCAGGCGTGGTAGCGTGCCTTTAATCGGGCGGGTCTGGATTTCACTATTATCACAAAGGATAAACCGCTCTGGCGAAAGGCTTAAAATCGCGCCCTGTTCAAGGCGTAAAAAAGCGCTAAACGGCGCGCGGTTGGCCTGATTAAGCTGAAGGAATGCCTGCCATTCATCGCCAGAATAGGCCGCTTGAAAACGCTGGGCGAGATTCACCTGATAGCAATCACCACTGTGCAGATATTCCTGTACCTGGCGAAATTTTTCGCCGTACTGCTCGCGGGTCATATTGGATTGCCAGTCGGAAGTGAGCGTGAAATCTTCCTGCGGCGAGAATTGCTGGCTTTCCAGCCAGGCCCGACGGGCATTGACATCATTATGACTCAGCAAAGAAACTGTTTGACGCTGGTGGTCAACAACCAGCGCCCAGTCGTAGATACCCACTGCCATATCCGGCAGAACGATATCTTGCTGCGCAATTTCTGGCAGTGACTCAAAACGGCGGCCCAGATCGTAGCCAAACAACCCCAGCGCGCCGCCCTGAAATGGCAAATCTTCGTTATGCGTTGGGCGAATGTCTGCGCGATCCAGCACCTGCTGGAGCACCTGTAGCGGGTCATCAGTGGTCGTTGTGCGTTTTTCGCTTTCACTAACAACGGTTTCTTTACCGAAAGTGGTTAAAGTGCAAATCGGCTCGGCGACCACAATATCAAAGCGGCTATAAGGATGATCGGCATAGCCGGAGTGTAAAAGCATCGCCCACGGCAGGTGGCTTAAGCGGGAGAAATAAAATTCAGCGGCGTCCTGACGCCAGGGTAAAGTAATCACAGCGGGAGATAACGTCTTCATCAGTCCTGACTCTACTGGCTATGTGCCGGGTAGCATGAAATAATTAGCGCCAACAATTTAGCAGGAGTTAACAATGTTTGCAGGTTTACCTTCACTCACCCATGAACAGCAGCAAAAAGCCGTCGAGCGGATCCAGGAACTGATGGCACAAGGGATGAGCAGCGGCCAGGCAATCGCGTTGGTGGCAGAAGAGCTGCGTGCCAACCATTCCGGCGAGCGAATCGTGGCGCGTTTTGAGGATGAAGACGAGTAACACACTAATCCGTATCGCTTTCGTTATACAAGCCGATGGTTATTTGATTGTGAGAAAAAGGACGCTTTTCATATGTGATTAAAAGCGTCCTGACCCATTTATGCTGATGTAAATTTTACTCAGACCAGTGCTTTTAGTTCTTCCTGCATATATGTTGAAAAGTATTCAGGATTTTTAATCACAATGCGTTCACCAGACTCCATTTTTTTTGCCCATCCAACCATTTTTTCCGTGAACCCCGGGTTCCAGCCTTCCTGGTCAGCTCGCGCCGTAATATCGGCGGCGCTCGCGGGTACTCCCAGTTCTTTTAAATATTTAAAGATTCCCTTCGCTGTGCTTTCATTCATCGAACTTGGTGTTGGCGCTGATACATCCATGGCACCAATGAAATCCAGGGCTTTATCTATTACAGCAGGCATATTCTTATCCTTAAAATTAACCATGTTATCGATAAGGCTATATATGACCTTAATTTGCATCTAATATCAAAGGGATTATAACGATATGGCACGAGTTAACCTGTTGACATTCAGGTGTTTTAAAGGTAGCAGCTCATGGTGTGTTATCCAGTAAGAGGGAGAAAATTAACGGTCAGTCCGCACGCTATAACCAGATTGTTCAGCTAAGAAAGAAAACCAGAGTTGCTAATCAAAGGGCGAACACAACGGCATGGTTATGTTTATTTATATAGTTAGTTTTATAGATAAAATTGATATTATAAAAATAAATAATGAATTAGCAGAAGCATCAACAGTAATATCTTATTCTCTGGTCGATTTATGTAAAACCGACCAGTATTATCGATAAATTATCGTCTGACTTATTATGCTTCGATAAAGCTTACACCGCAGCCACAATCTTAATTTCAACTTTATACTTCGGGTTCATCAAACCCGCTTGTACCGTGCAGCGCACCGGCGCATGACCCGCGACAACCCAGGCATCCCACGCTTTATTCATCGCCGCGAAGTCGTTTTTATCAGCCAGGAAAATGGTGGCATCCAGAATGCTCGATTTATTGCTGCCCTGTTTTTCCAGCACGGCGTCAATCTGCGCCAGCGTGTTGGCGGTTTGCTCAAAGGCATCGGCGTCGAGGTTTTCCGGTACACCAGTGTAGTAGAGCGTGTTGTTGTGGATTACTACATCAGACCAGCGGGCTTCAGCATCGATACGAACGATAGTCATCATTTTGTCCTCATTATCCTTCCATTTTCGTGCTGCAAAGACTGCCACAATGTGAGGTCGCCGTCACCACTTCAACTGGCGAAAGCGCCCTCATCCTGACATAATCCCTGTTCAAATCAACAGGGGGTAGTGTGACGGACGATTTTGCACCAGACGGTCAGCTGGCGAAAGCGATACCAGGCTTTAAGCCGCGAGAACCACAGCGACAGATGGCGGTAGCCGTCACCCAGGCGATAGAAAAAGGCCAGCCGCTGGTGGTGGAAGCCGGAACCGGTACGGGCAAAACCTACGCTTACCTGGCCCCTGCGCTGCGGGCGAAAAAGAAAGTCATTATCTCGACCGGTTCAAAAGCGTTGCAGGATCAGCTCTACAGCCGCGATTTGCCAACAGTCTCAAAGGCATTGAAATATACGGGCAACGTGGCGCTGCTGAAAGGGCGCTCAAACTACCTCTGCCTCGAGCGTCTCGAACAGCAGGCGCTGGCGGGGGGCGATCTGCCGGTACAAATCTTAAGCGATGTGATCCTGCTGCGCTCCTGGTCTAATCAAACAGTCGATGGTGATATCAGCACCTGCGTCAGCGTGGCGGAAGATTCACAGGCGTGGCCGCTGGTCACCAGCACCAACGACAACTGTCTTGGCAGCGACTGCCCGATGTATAAAGATTGCTTTGTGGTCAAAGCACGTAAAAAAGCGATGGACGCCGATGTGGTGGTGGTAAACCATCATCTCTTTCTGGCGGATATGGTGGTTAAAGAGAGTGGATTTGGCGAGTTGATCCCGGAAGCGGACGTCATGATCTTCGACGAAGCCCACCAGCTGCCCGACATTGCCAGCCAGTATTTTGGTCAGTCACTCTCCAGTCGACAACTGCTCGACCTGGCAAAAGACATCACCATCGCCTACCGCACCGAATTAAAAGACACCCAGCAGTTACAAAAGTGCGCCGACCGCCTTGCCCAGAGCGCGCAGGATTTTCGTCTGCAACTCGGTGAGCCTGGTTATCGTGGCAACCTGCGCGAACTGTTAGCTAATCCGCAAATTCAGCGAGCATTTTTACTGCTCGATGACACCCTGGAACTTTGTTATGACGTGGCGAAACTGTCGCTGGGGCGCTCCGCCTTGCTGGATGCGGCATTTGAGCGCGCCACGTTGTATCGTACGCGGCTGAAACGGCTAAAAGAGATCAATCAGCCAGGCTACAGCTACTGGTACGAATGCACTTCGCGCCATTTTACTCTGGCACTCACGCCGCTCAGCGTGGCGGATAAATTTAAAGAGTTAATGGCACAAAAGCCCGGTAGCTGGATCTTTACCTCAGCAACGCTGTCGGTGAACGACGATCTGCATCATTTCACCTCGCGGCTTGGCATTGAACAGGCAGAGTCGTTGCTGTTACCCAGCCCGTTTGATTACAGCCGCCAGGCGTTACTCTGTGTGCCGCGCAACCTGCCGCAAACCAATCAACCGGGTTGTGCACGGCAACTGGCGGCAATGCTGCGACCGATCATCGAGGCTAACAACGGTCGTTGTTTTATGCTTTGTACCTCGCACGCCATGATGCGCGATCTGGCCGAGCAGTTCCGCGCTACCATGACGCTTCCCGTTTTGTTGCAGGGGGAAACCAGCAAAGGGCAACTGTTGCAGCAATTTGTCAGCGCCGGTAACGCGCTTCTTGTGGCAACCAGCAGCTTCTGGGAAGGGGTGGATGTGCGTGGCGATACATTGTCATTGGTGATTATCGACAAGTTGCCGTTTACCTCGCCGGATGATCCACTGTTAAAAGCGCGCATGGAAGATTGCCGTTTGCGTGGTGGTGACCCGTTCGATGAAGTACAGCTGCCGGATGCGGTCATTACTCTCAAGCAGGGAGTAGGGCGATTGATTCGCGACGCCGACGATCGAGGGGTTTTGGTGATTTGCGATAATCGGCTGGTGATGCGCCCTTACGGCGCGACGTTTCTCGCCAGTCTGCCGCCCGCGCCGCGCACCCGTGACATTGCCCGTGCGGTTCGCTTCCTTGCGATACCATCCTCCAGGTAATTTGTGATGGAGTATGGTATGATGCGCGCCTTTTTATTGATCTAAGCACGAAGACCCATGCGAATTCTGGCTATCGATACCGCGACAGAGGCCTGCTCTGTCGCCCTGTGGAACGACGGTACTGTCAACGCTCATTTTGAGCTTTGCCCTCGTGAACATACTCAACGAATTTTACCGATGGTGCAGGATATCCTGACCACCAGCGGAACTTCCCTGACTGACATAAACGCTCTGGCTTACGGGCGCGGCCCCGGTAGCTTTACCGGCGTGCGCATTGGTATTGGCATCGCGCAAGGGCTGGCGCTTGGCGCGGAATTACCGATGATTGGCGTCTCCACGCTAATGACGATGGCGCAAGGGGCGTGGCGCAAAAACGGCGCAACACGCGTGCTGGCAGCCATTGACGCGCGAATGGGCGAAGTTTACTGGGCCGAATATCAGCGTGATGAAAACGGTATCTGGCACGGTGAAGAAACCGAAGCCGTACTCAAACCTGAACTCGTTCATGAACGGATGCAACAGCTTTCCGGCGAATGGGTGACGGTAGGGACGGGCTGGCAAGCCTGGCCGGATCTCGGTAAAGAGAGCGGTTTGGCCCTGTGCGATGGCGAAGTGTTACTGCCCGCTGCAGAAGATATGCTGCCGATTGCTTGTCAGATGTTTGCCGAGAGTAAAACGGTGGCGGTGGAACATGCCGAACCGGTTTATTTACGTAACAACGTCGCATGGAAGAAACTTCCGGGCAAAGAATGAATCTTAAGAGTATGCCCTGAGAAAAAAGGAGTCGCATCATGGCGGTTCAAAAGAATGTTATCAAAGGCATACTGGCAGGTACGTTTGCGCTAATGCTCAGCGGTTGTGTCACTGTGCCGGACGCCATTAAAGGCAGCAGTCGCACGCCGCAACAAGATTTAGTTCGGGTGATGAGTGCGCCGCAGCTGTACGTTGGTCAGGAGGCTCGCTTTGGCGGCAAAGTGGTTGCGGTACAAAACCAGCAAGGGAAAACCCGCCTGGAAATTGCTACCGTACCGCTGGACAGCGGTGCCAGACCGACGCTGGGAGAACCTTCTCGCGGCCGCATTTATGCCGATGTGAATGGTTTTCTTGATCCGGTCGATTTCCGTGGGCAGCTGGTGACAGTTGTCGGGCCAATCACCGGTGCGGTTGACGGCAAAATCGGCAACACGCCCTATAAATTTATGGTGATGCAGGTAACGGGTTACAAACGTTGGCATTTAACCCAGCAGGTGATTATGCCGCCTCAGCCGATTGATCCATGGTTTTATGGTGGTCGTGGCTGGCCCTATGGCTACGGTGGATGGGGTTGGTATAATCCCGGCCCCGCGAGAGTACAAACAGTTGTAACTGAATAATTGCTTGTTTTTAAAGAAAAAGAAACAGCGGCTGGTCCGCTGTTTCTGCATTCTTACGGTAAAGATAAAAATAAATAGTGACGCGCTTCGCAACCTTTTCGTTGGGTAATTATCAAGCTGGTATGATGAGTTAATATTATGTTAACGGCATGTATATCATTTGGGGTTGCGATGACGACGAACACGCATTTTAGAGGTGAAGAATTGAAGAAGGTTTGGCTTAACCGTTATCCCGCGGACGTTCCGACGGAGATCAACCCTGACCGTTATCAATCTCTGGTAGATATGTTTGAGCAGTCGGTCGCGCGCTACGCCGATCAACCCGCGTTTGTGAATATGGGGGAGGTGATGACCTTCCGCAAACTGGAAGAACGCAGTCGCGCGTTTGCCGCTTATTTGCAACAAGGGTTGGGACTGAAGAAAGGCGATCGCGTTGCGTTGATGATGCCTAATTTATTGCAATATCCGGTGGCGCTGTTTGGCATTTTGCGTGCCGGGATGATCGTTGTAAACGTTAACCCGTTGTATACCCCGCGTGAGCTTGAGCATCAGCTTAACGATAGCGGCGCATCGGCGATTGTTATCGTGTCTAACTTTGCCCACACTCTGGAAAAAGTGGTTGATAAAACCGCCGTTCAGCACGTAATTCTGACCCGTATGGGCGATCAGCTATCTACGGCAAAAGGCACGGTAGTCAATTTCGTTGTTAAATACATCAAGCGTCTGGTGCCGAAATACCATCTGCCAGATGCCATTTCATTTCGTAGCGCCCTGCACAACGGCTACCGGATGCAGTACGTCAAACCCGAACTGGTGCCGGAAGATTTAGCTTTCCTGCAATACACCGGAGGTACCACGGGTGTGGCGAAAGGCGCGATGCTGACTCACCGCAATATGCTGGCGAACCTGGAACAGGTTAACGCGACCTATGGTCCGCTGTTGCATCCGGGCAAAGAGCTGGTGGTGACGGCGCTGCCGCTGTATCACATTTTTGCCCTGACCATTAACTGCCTGCTGTTTATCGAACTGGGGGGGCAGAACCTGCTTATCACTAACCCGCGCGATATTCCAGGGTTGGTAAAAGAGTTAGCGAAATATCCGTTTACCGCTATCACTGGCGTTAACACCTTGTTCAATGCGTTGCTGAACAATAAAGAGTTCCAGCAGCTGGATTTCTCCAGTCTGCATCTTTCCGCAGGCGGAGGGATGCCTGTTCAGCAAGTGGTGGCAGAACGTTGGGTGAAACTGACCGGACAGTATCTGCTGGAAGGTTATGGCCTGACCGAGTGTGCGCCGCTGGTCAGCGTTAACCCGTATGATATTGATTATCATAGCGGTAGCATCGGTTTGCCGGTGCCATCGACGGAAGCCAAACTGGTGGATGACGACGACAACGAAGTACCACCGGGTCAACCGGGTGAGCTTTGTGTCAAAGGACCGCAGGTGATGCTGGGTTACTGGCAGCGTCCGGATGCTACCGATGAAATCATCAAAAATGGCTGGTTACACACCGGCGACATCGCGGTGATGGATGAAGAAGGATTCCTGCGCATTGTCGATCGTAAAAAAGACATGATTCTGGTTTCCGGTTTTAACGTCTATCCCAACGAGATTGAAGATGTCGTCATGCAGCATCCAGGCGTACAGGAAGTCGCGGCTGTTGGCGTACCTTCCGGCTCCAGTGGTGAAGCGGTGAAAATCTTCGTAGTGAAAAAAGATCCATCGCTTACCGAAGAGTCACTGGTGACTTTTTGCCGCCGTCAGCTCACGGGCTACAAAGTACCGAAGCTGGTGGAGTTTCGTGATGAGTTACCGAAATCTAACGTCGGAAAAATTTTGCGACGAGAATTACGTGACGAAGCGCGCGGCAAAGTGGACAATAAAGCCTGAGCGTTAAGTCAGTCGTCAGACGCCGGTTAATCCGGCGTTTTTTTTGACGCCCACTAAAGAGAATACAATTTGAATTACCAAATGATTACCACGGACGATGCGCTGGCTTCTTTGTGTGAAGCCGTCCGTGCCTTTCCGGCGATAGCCCTGGATACTGAATTTGTTCGTACGCGCACCTATTACCCGCAACTGGGTCTAATTCAACTTTTTGATGGTGAGCATCTGGCGCTAATTGATCCTCTCGGGATCTCCGACTGGTCACCGCTGAAAGCGATCCTGCGCGATCCGTCCATCACAAAATTTCTCCATGCGGGCAGTGAAGATCTGGAAGTGTTCCTCAATATCTTTGGCGAATTACCACAACCCTTGATTGACACGCAAATCCTTGCTGCCTTCTGCGGACGCCCGATGTCATGGGGTTTTGCTTCCATGGTGGAAGAGTATTCCGGCGTTACGCTGGACAAGAGTGAATCGCGCACCGACTGGCTGGCCAGACCGCTGACCGAACGTCAGTGTGAATATGCAGCGGCGGATGTCTGGTATCTGTTACCGATCACCGCCAAGCTTATGGTAGAAACGGAGGCCTCCGGCTGGCTACCAGCGGCGCTGGATGAATGTCGCCTGATGCAAATGCGTCGTCAGGAAGTCGTTGCGCCGGAAGATGCCTGGCGTGATATCACCAATGCCTGGCAGTTACGTACACGCCAACTGGCCTGTCTGCAACTGTTAGCCGATTGGCGACTGCGTAAGGCTCGGGAGCGCGATCTGGCGGTGAACTTTGTCGTGCGTGAAGAGCATTTGTGGTCGGTAGCGCGTTATATGCCGGGAAGTTTAGGCGAACTGGACAGCCTGGGCTTATCCGGTAGCGAAATCCGCTTTCACGGTAAAACGCTGCTGGCGCTGGTGGAAAAAGCGCAGACATTGCCGGAAGAGGCCTTACCGCAGCCGATGCTTAACCTGATGGACATGCCGGGTTATCGTAAAGCGTTTAAAGCGATTAAGTCGCTGATTACTGACGTGAGCGAAACGCACAAGATCAGCGCCGAATTGCTGGCATCGCGTCGGCAAATCAACCAGCTGCTGAACTGGCACTGGAAACTGAAACCGCAGAATAATTTGCCGGAGCTGATTTCCGGCTGGCGTGGTGAGCTGATGGCGGAAGCATTACACAATTTATTGCAGGAATATCCACAGTAAAATCTTCCGAAGCCGGACTGGGCGCGCTCAGCGCCACATCCGGCTTCGGCAAACTACAAATCCAACACCAGGCGTTTACCCTTCGCGCGCGAACAACAGATCAACATACTTTGCTGGCTGGCACGCTCTTCATCGCTAAAATACTGATCCCGATGGTCTGCTTCACCTTCCAGTATTGCCGTTTCGCAGGTTCCGCATACCCCTTCACGACATAAACATTCCACTTTCGCTGCTTTATTATTTTCAATAACCTGCAAAATAGTCATTTCTTCCGGCACCACAAACTCTTTTCCGGAACGGGCAAGCACCAGGGTAAATGCATCGCCGGTTTTGTCTTCAATCGCAAATTGTTCAAAGTGCAGCGTATCGGCGGCGATGTCCAGACGCGCAGCTTCACTTCTTACCGCTTCATTTAGCGCCTCGGGGCCACAGGTATAAACATGTGTGCCAGGTTCGATATCCGCCAATAATCGCGCTAATTCCAGTCGTGTTCCGGTTGATGAATGATGCAAATGGACTTTCTCAGCCTGCGGATGCTGGACTAGCTCATCACGAAATGCGCAACTTTCTGGATTTCGCGTGCAGTAATGTAGCTGCCAGTCGACGTCGCTGTGTTGCAACTCTGCCATGTGCGACAGGAAAGGGGTGATACCAATGCCGCCCGCGATAAACAGATGCTTTCTGGCCGAGGGAATTAGCGCAAACAGGTTATTAGGCGTTGAAATCGTTAACCGATCGCCCACTTTTACCTGCTGATGTAAAAAGCGTGAACCGCCGCGCGAGTTTTCTTCCAGCCGAACGGCAATCTGATAACTAGAGGTGTCATGCGGCGAGCTCAGGAGTTAATAAGCATTGCTGTACTGGTTATCACCATCGCTCATCTGCACAATGATGTGACTTCCTCCGGTAAACGCAGGTAATGGTTTGCCATCGGTTGCCACCAGCGTGAAGCGTTTCACCTGTTCGGTAAGCGTTTCAACCTGGCTCACCTGTACTTCAAACATTTGATAGTCTGACATTGCTGTACTCCATCAAAAATCAGCCCAGCGGCGGAAAATACCGCCGCCGATGTCATTAGTCCTTAAATACCTGCGCCAGCAGATTATGGAAATGGGCGATACCATGTTCGGAAATGCCACTACCGCTACTGTCGGCCATGATGCGCCCTTGACCACGATAGCCACGCGATTTCAGCCCTTTCTGTACGCTTTCAACCAGACGTAAATCTTCCGGACGGAACACATCGCGATACCACTCAATCAGCGATTTTTGCTCGTCGGTTAACTCTTCATTGGTGAAGTAAATATCGTAGTTTTGCAGGGTAGTTTCAGAATCCACCGGGAATTCATAAATGACCGTCATCATCCCTTTGATCGGGGTGACGTTCAGCATCGTGCACGGCCACAGCCAGAAACCGTGGAATGCCGCATCCGTGCCCTCTTCGAATTTGAAAGACTGTTCGGACGGTTTGGCGAAACCGTACTGCAGCGTCCAGTTACCGTGCATGGTGTGCCAGTAACGATCAACCTGAACGGAGTCGGAGAAACCTGGATGCGCCGGACCACAGTGATAGCACTCGAGATAGTTATCGACAATGTTCTTCCAGTTGGCAGGCGTGCGGGTGGTAAAGCGGGCCGCCAGTTTCAGGTCGTGGACTTCCGGGCAGGCTTCCAGCACTTTCGCGCCCAGACCGGGTAACTGATCTTCTACGCTGGTGGCGTTAGGGTCCATGTTGATGAAGACGAATCCGGCATACTCTTCCAGACGCACCGGGACCAGTTGCGCTTTGTCGCTGTCGAAATTGGCGACGTTTTCACAGTTACGTGCGTGGGCCAGGTTGCCATCGAGTTTGAATGCCCAGGCGTGATACGGGCAGGTAATCACATTTTTCGCTTTCCCTTCACCGCTCAACAACTGATGACCACGGTGCGGACACACGTTATAGAACGCGCGCAAAACCTTATCACGACCGCGTACCAGAACAATGCTTTCGCCAATGATCTCACGCGTCACATAATCATTGGCATTCGCCATTTCGCTACTGTGGGCGACGCAAATCCAGCTTTTAGCGAAGACGTTCTCTTTTTCGTGTTCAAAGGCGTTCTGATCGGTATAGAAACGGGCCGGAATAGTCCATGCTTCTTGCGGGTTGGCGCAAAAATTTTCAGGTAGTACTAAGTCAGGGCTCAGATTGCTCATAGGGATACCTTTATCGTTAGGATGATGGCGCTCAGTTGTCGCCTTTGAATACGGTTCCCGCAGGGAGCACTGGCGTTTTTTCCGGGGCTTCAACCGGTGTCTGCGGGAGATAATGTTCAACTTGATGAGCCGGAATGTCGGCGTAATCCTGTTTCAGCCAGCGAATAAATCCACCGACTTTCACCAGTAAAATGACGAGGAAGGGAAGGGCTGTGAGCACGACGGTGGTTTTCATCGTTTCCAGCGAAGCACCGGTAAACAAGATGGAAAGCGGGATCAGAGTGATCACCACGCACCAGAAAAGACGCAGCCCACGGTCAGGATCGTCACCTTCCTGGAGATTACGCGTACTGGTCGCAGCCATGGTGTAGGCCACCGCATCCATATGCGAGGCAAGGAAAATAATCATCACGCCCAGGTATGCGGCGAGGAACAATTTACCGGCTGGCAACGACATCAGAACTTGCTGCACAGCTGTCTCGCCGCCCAGTGTTTCCAGCACCTGTGGGACGTTGATTACGCCATTGATAAACTGGTGAATGGCATAGCTTTCCATTACGCCGAAGAAGAACCAGCAACCGACGGTGCTGCCGAGGATCAGTCCCCAGATAACTTCTTTAATCTTACGACCGCGGGAAACGCGGGTGACAAACATTGCTACGCCAGGCGTGTATGAGATCCACCACAGCCAGTAGAAAACGGTCCAGTTGCGGGTAAATGAACCATCGCCAAGCGGATCGGTGAATAAGCTCATTTGCAGGAAGTTTTGCGTGGTCAGGCCGATGGCATTGATGATGCTGTTGGTAATAAATTCGGTTGGACCGACAATCAGCACCAGTAATGGCAGCAGGAACGCGCCCCAGCCAACCATTTTGCTCAGACGTTGCAAACCGTTGTTGATACCAATCCACGAGCTTAGGCAAAAAATGCCGCCGGAAAGCAGGATCACAAATGCCTGCACGGTGAAGTTATCGGGTAAACCGGTCAGCGCGGAAAGCCCACGAGTAAAGGTTGCTGCGGTAACAACAAGGGAAATGGTCAGCGCACCGACAGTGGCGATCAGGAACATCAAATCGACCAGTTTTCCCCACGGGCCTTGCGAGCGAACGCCGGTAATCGCGGCAATAATGCCGGAAAGGCTCAGCCCTTTATTTTTCCGCACATGAAAGTGATAAGCCATGATTAATGAGGCCAGCGTATAAGTTGCCCAGGCGCTGATGCCCCAGTGGAAGAAGGAGTAGGGAACGCTAAATTCGAGTGCCTGTTGTGAACGCGGTGCGATATTTAATCCAGGCGTTTGATAATAATAGGCCCATTCAGCAACCCCCCAATAAAGCGTAGAAGAACCTAAACCGGCACAAATAAACATAAACAGCCAGGAGAGCGTGCTGTATTCCGGTTTTCCTTCGCCAAGACGAATATTGCCGTATTTACTGGTGGCTAAATAAATCACCAGTCCCATTGCCAGCAAAACCAATACCTGTACGGCGGAACCTAACGTACGCGTAACAAAAGTGTATATTGCGTTGGCCGCGTCGGCCGATTGTTGTGGGAAAAGGCTTAATGCAGCTGCGATGAAAAGAATGGCCACCAGGCTGATGCTTATCAGCGGCACATCTTTTTTCTTAACATTGCTCATCATGAGTCATCTCCTGGGCATAAAAGCCCGTCTCTGGCTTTTGCCAGTTGTAATTATTTGCAGGGTAATGAGTTGCATGTTGTTTTTAACAAATTGATTATTTGCATGTTACATAAATTAAACAATTAAGAATACGGAAAGCCATAAAACACGAAACGGAAACAATAAAAGGTGAAATGACGCAGGTTATTAACTGCAAAGAACGAATAAAAAAACCGCGTCAGTGACGCGGTTCAAATAAACTGGTTTGACCTTAACGCAAAATAATTTTGCAAATCGCGTCGGCAACCTGTGGCGTGGTGGCATTGCCTTTCATATCAGGTGTTTTCGGCCCGTGAGCAATCACTTCTTCAATCGCGGCCAGAATACCGTTATGCGCTTGCTGGAAACGCTCATCGCCATTGCCGAGAAAATCGAGCATCATTGCACCGGCCCAAATTGTGGCGATAGGGTTAGCAATGTTTTTCCCGTAGATATCCGGCGCGGAACCGTGGACTGGCTCGAAGAGCGACGGGAAAGTGCGTTCCGGATTCAGGTTGGCGGATGGGGCAATGCCAATGGTGCCGGTGCAGGCCGGGCCAAGATCGGAAAGGATATCGCCAAACAAATTGGACGCCACTACCACATCGAAGCGTTCCGGCTGCATCACAAAACGTGCGCAGAGAATGTCAATATGCTGCTTGTCCCAGCGGATCTCCGGGTAATTCTCAGCCATTGCTTCCACTCGCTCATCCCAGTACGGCATGCTGATGGCTAAACCGTTCGATTTAGTGGCAGAAGTTAGCGTCTTACGTGGGCGGCTTTGCGCAAGTTCGAAGGCATAACGCAAAATGCGATCGACACCACGACGCGTAAATACCGATTCCTGAATGACGACTTCATGCTCTGTACCTTCATTCACTCTGCCGCCGAGCGAGGAATATTCGCCTTCGGTGTTTTCCCTGACCACGTAAAAATCGATGTCGCCAGGCTGTTTTCCCGCCAGCGGGCAGGGAACGCCAGGAAAGAGACGAACCGGGCGCAGGTTGACGTACTGGTCGAATTCACGACGAAATTTCAGCAGCGAACCCCACAACGAAATATGGTCCGGAACGGTGTCCGGCCAGCCGACGGCACCAAAATAGATGGCGTCGAAACGGCTAAGTTGCTCATGCCAGTCGTCCGGCATCATTTTACCGTGATGGCTGTAATACTCGCAGCTCGCCCACTCCATTTGCTCAAAACTCAAGGCGAAGCCCCAGCGCTCAGCGGCAGCCTGTAACACGCGAATCCCTTCAGGAAGGACTTCTTTGCCAATCCCGTCTCCCGGGATCGCAGCAATACGCATCGTTTTCATCATTGGGTTCTCACTTCCTGACCATCAAAATTGACAACATCACCATCCTATAATTGACTGAAAAGGAATTAATCCCTGTAACTGGTGAAACATAAAACACGAATCATGAATAATTTACCGCTGCTGAACGATTTGCGCGTCTTTATGCTGGTGGCTCGCCGGGCTGGTTTTGCTGCCGTGGCGGAAGAACTGGGCGTTTCTCCGGCGTTCGTCAGCAAGCGCATCGCCTTGCTGGAGCAAACGCTAAACGTGGTGTTGTTACACCGCACCACCCGCCGCGTCACCATTACCGAAGAAGGAGAGCGGATTTATGAATGGGCGCAGCGGATTTTGCAGGATGTCGGTCAGATGATGGACGAACTTTCTGACGTGCGTCAGGTGCCACAGGGGATGCTGCGTATTATCAGCAGCTTTGGTTTTGGACGACAGGTGGTGGCCCCGGCGTTATCAGCGCTGGCGAAGGCGTATCCGCAACTGGAATTACGTTTTGATGTGGAAGACCGGTTGGTCGATTTGGTCAATGAAGGTGTCGATCTCGATATTCGCATTGGCGATGATATCGCCCCTAATTTAATCGCCCGCAAACTGGCGACCAATTATCGCATTCTCTGCGCGTCACCGGAATTTATTGCGCAACATGGCGCGCCGAAACATTTAACCGATCTTTCTGCATTGCCGTGCCTGGTCATTAAAGAGCGCGATCATCCTTTTGGTGTCTGGCAATTACGCAATAAAGAAGGCCACCATGCGATTAAAGTTACCGGCCCACTGTCGTCTAATCATGGAGAAATTGTCCATCAGTGGTGTCTCGATGGGCAGGGGATTGCTCTGCGCTCCTGGTGGGATGTTAGCGAAAACATTGCCAGTGGTCATTTAGTACAAGTGCTACCGGAATATTACCAGCCAGCGAACGTCTGGGCCGTTTATGTTTCAAGGCTGGCGACGTCAGCGAAAGTACGGATAACGGTAGAATTTTTACGCCAGTATTTTGCCGAGCACTACCCGAATTTTTCACTGGAGCATGCCTGATTAATGATTCAATTATCGGGTTGATATCGGGTTAAAACCTGATTTTCTCCTTTCTAAGCCGCTACAGATTGGTTAGCATATTCACCTTTAATCGCGCATGATCGAAAGATAATTAAAGAGGTTAATGTGTTCGCTGAATACGGGGTTCTGAATTACTGGACCTATCTGGTTGGGGCCATTTTTATTGTGTTGGTGCCAGGGCCAAATACCCTGTTTGTGCTCAAAAATAGCGTCAGTAGCGGTATGAAAGGCGGTTATCTTGCGGCCTGCGGTGTATTTATTGGCGATGCGGTATTGATGTTTCTGGCATGGGCTGGAGTGGCGACATTAATTAAGACCACCCCGATATTATTCAACATTGTACGTTATCTTGGTGCATTTTATTTGCTCTATCTGGGGAGTAAAATTCTCTACACGACCCTGAAGGGTAAAAATAACGAGGCCAAATCCGATGAGCCTCAATACGGTGCCATTTTTAAACGCGCGTTAATTTTGAGCCTGACTAATCCGAAAGCCATTTTGTTCTATGTGTCGTTTTTCGTACAGTTTATCGATGTTAATGCCCCACATACGGGAATTTCATTCTTTATTCTGGCGACGACGCTGGAACTGGTGAGTTTCTGCTATTTGAGCTTCCTGATTATTTCTGGTGCTTTTGTCACACAGTACATACGTACCAAAAAGAAACTGGCTAAAGTGGGCAACTCACTGATTGGTTTGATGTTCGTGGGTTTCGCCGCCCGACTGGCGACGCTGCAATCCTGATGCTTTCAGCCCGCGTTGTCGCGGGCTTCCCATCTGTAATCCTCCCTGATTCTTCTCTGATATGGTGCTAAAAAGTAACCAATAAATGGTATTTAAAATGCAAATTATCAGGCGTACCCTGAAACGGCTGGAATAAACCATTTTCAGCGCATTCACCGAAGGAGGGAAAAGGATGCTGCAAATCCCACAGAATTATATTCATACGCGCTCAACGCCTTTCTGGAATAAACAAACTGCGCCTGCCGGAATATTCGAACGTCATCTTGATAAAGGAACGCGCCCGGGAGTTTACCCACGCCTTTCCGTTATGCATGGGGCGGTCAAATATCTCGGCTACCCTGATGAACACAGTGCAGAGCCTGATCAGGTGATCCTTATCGAAGCGGGGCAGTTTGCGGTGTTCCCTCCAGAAAAGTGGCACAACATTGAAGCCATGACTGACGATACTTATTTCAACATTGACTTCTTCGTTGCCCCTGAAGTCCTGATGGAAGGTGCGCAACAACGGAAAGTCATTCATAACGGGAAATGAATCATGGGCAAAGCAACGTATACCGTGACCGTCACCAATAACAGCAATGGCGTTTCTGTCGATTATGAAACAGAGACGCCGATGACTTTGCTGGTGCCAGAAGTGGCGGCTGAAGTGATAAAAGATCTGGTGAATACCGTGCGTTCTTATGACACGGAAAACGAACATGATGTTTGTGGTTGGTAATTATCACTGATCGTTGATGGCGCAATTTCTGCGCCATCGCAAAAAAATCCTCCGTGATGCTCGTCACAAATCTTGCCCTCCCGATGTTGTGCTATGCTTTTTATCAGCGACTAACCCGCTAATGCAAAACAGATAAGTGAGGAAACAATGGGCATTCTGTCATGGATTATTTTTGGGCTTATTGCCGGTATTCTGGCGAAGTGGATCATGCCAGGTAAAGATGGTGGTGGATTCTTTATGACTATCCTGCTGGGGATAGTCGGTGCCGTAGTCGGCGGATGGATCAGCACGCTGTTTGGCTTTGGTAAAGTCGATGGCTTCAATTTTGGCAGCTTCGTGGTTGCCGTTATTGGCGCGATTGTCGTGCTGTTTATCTACAGAAAGATTAAAAGTTAACGCGTAAATTGCACAAAGGCTGCACACAGGCAGCCTTTGCTATTTTCTAGATGTGACGTTACCACCATCCCAGCTCAGTGCCGAGTACGACAATAATCGCCACACCCATCATAATAATCGTTGTTTTTTTCATCTTTATGCTCCCGGGGCAGCATAGCCGCCAATAAAAAACCATGCTAAAAATACGACCGCTGTAATAAAGATTACAACCGGAAAAATAATACCGATTCGCATGTTATCACCAATCAAAAGGATGTGAATACGCCTCAGGAATGTAGCGCTGGATGCGCGACAAAAGGTGTTTTCTGTTTGTGTTTTTTCTCCTGATACATCGCGATATCGGCAGCATGCAGGGCACTGTCTGCATCGGTCGTTTCAGGATCGACTTCTACTATGCCAAGACTGGCACCGGGATAATACAAATCAACATCACCTAAGTGATATTCTCCGCGTATTTGCTGCTGAATACGTTCTCGCAGAGACGAAATATCCGCATTCTCGTTGTTCAGTGAAACAACCAAAAACTCATCACCGCCGAGACGACCAATAACTTCGCCATTTTGCTGGAGCGTATTAAGGCGCTCGCCAACCTGAATGAGGAACAAATCACCACTATTATGACCAAAACGATCGTTGATTAATTTGAAGTTATCCAGATCGATAAACGCGATCATTATCTTATGGTTAAGATGTCGGGCGAGAGAAAACAGCGTCGTCAGGTTTTCAAAAATCGCCCGCCGATTCGGTAGCCCGGTTAACGAGTCGGTATACGATTGCGCAATCAGCGCAGCATTGGCTTCGCGCAGCTGTTCAACCAGTGCCTCTTTTTGAATATATTGTGCAATCAGTCCGGCGAATAACTGTAAAACCTGTTCCGCGCGTTCACTCCACTGGCGCTTCTCACTACTGGCGGCGCAAAGCGTGCCATAGAATGATCCATCCGGTAAGTGAATTGGCGTGCTCAGAAATGTGGTGATGCCAAGATTGCGTGCCGCAATACAGTCGCCCCAACGGTCAGGGACTTCATCGCTGAAAAAGCAGTTTTCATCAATGGCGCGTTTGCATAACGAGTAATCCCACGAGACGGTAAAATTCTCCGGGATGTGCATTTTCTGGCTGTTACGGGCAAACATAATATGCTGCAGGCGCGCTTCGACATCCACTTTGGTCAGGTAGGTTGATTCCATATCAGTGACCATTTCCAGCATCTCCAGAAGCTGTCGGACCAGACTTTCCAGTGACTGTTCTTTGGCAAGGGATTGCGAGACGCGGGCGATAATCTGATCTGACACGAAACAACTCCAGGATACGGCGGGTAAATGCTGATTATTTAATCTTTGCAGGCATGATAAAACATCATCAACAAAGATGAAACAAGGCGTAATATGATTTGAGTGAATGTAATAAAAATAGTGCTGCAAAACAAAACGATACCGCGATACTCTAAGTCTGGATAAATATGTGAGATCAATAAATGAAAATTATCAGTTTTGTTCTGCCTTGCTTACTGGTCCTGGCTGGTTGTTCAACCCCTTCTCAGCCAGAAGCACCCAAACCGCCGCAGATTGGTATGGCAAATCCGGCGTCGGTCTATTGCCAGCAGAAGGGCGGGACGCTCATTCCAGTGCAGACAGCGCAAGGGGTCAGCAACAATTGCAAATTACCGGGCGGTGAAACGATTGATGAATGGGCATTGTGGCGACGGGACCATCCGGCTGGTGAAAAATAACCGCCGGATGCTGTACTAAAATCACAAGCTACGTAGCCAGTCGGCCAGCACCAGCGCATGGTTCTGCGTGGTGTTTTTTGCTGAGTAGAGCAGGGTCAGCGGCTGTTTTTTGGCGATGTCCGCCAGCCGCTTTCCTTCTTGCTCGTGTTGCGCCAGTTCTGCAAGATATTGCTCGCGAAAGGTTGCAAAATCGACGACTTCGCCGTGAAAGGCTTTGCGCAGTTCCGTTGACGGCGTGATTTCTTTATCCCACTCATCAAGGGCTAAATCGGTTTTTTTGATACCACGCGGCCAGAGGCGGTCGACCAGTACGCGATAACCATCGCTCTGTTCTGCCGGATCATAAACGCGTTTGCACTGAATATTCATCGTGTTTGTTCTCCCTTCCACGCATGATTGGTCACGTCACTATAGCACCGGATATTAGCGAATTTCTTTGTCTCTCCCGGCGCAAAGTCCGAAAATCGCCATCAGTAGTGAAAGTATGGCAACACCCATCAGTGGTATGGACCAGTCACCGTTAGTATCGTGTATTTTACCCATCAGCGGCGGCCCACAGGCTGCCAGCAAATACCCGACGGATTGTGCCATCCCCGAGAGTGCCGCCGCCTGATGCGCAGAACTTGCCCGAAGACCAATGAACGTCAACCCCAGTATCATTGTTGCGCCGGAACCAAAACCGAAAAGCAGAGTCCAGGTGATCGCGTGCGCTGGCATAAAGCAGAGCCCAACCGCGCCCACTGCGCACATCAAGGCAACGAACGCTGCAATACCACGCTGATCTTTCACATGATGTAAGAAAAGTGGGATCAGCAAACCGGGAGCTGCTGTGGCTAGTTGCAGCAAACCATGCAGTGAACCCGCCTGTGCTTCGCTATAGCCGTGACTGATGAGGATCGCCGGAAGCCAGCCAATAATCACGTAATAGACCAGTGAGTTGATCCCAAGAAACAATGTTACCTGCCAGGCAAGCGGCGAACGCCAGATACCCCGAGTATGTAAGGCGCGTGAGGTACTCAAATTTGCATGTTGTTGACTTCGCCACTGTGGCAGCCATAAAAAAAGAGCCAGCAGAGGAAAAGACATCAGCATGAGCAACGCGCCTTGCCAGCCAAAACCGTTCAAAGCCAGCGGCACGACCATAGCCGATCCCAGTGCCGCTGCAGCTCCCATTGTCAGGGAATATGCGCCGGTAAGTCTGGCGACGGAATGAGGGAAATCGCGTTTAATTAATCCTGGCAGTAAGACATTGCCTAATGCAATCCCACCGCCAATGACCGCTGTACCGCCAAATAAGAAGTAAGGCGAAGGGAGAGAGCGAATTGCGATGCCAGCACAGATCAAAAGTAACGCGGCAAACAGGCTACGTTCCATACCAAAACGTCGCGCCACCGGGGCAGCCAGAGGTGAGATTAGCGCAAAGGCTAATAATGGCAGGGTGGTCAATAAGCCGGTTTGCGCCGTCGTCAGCGAGTAAGCGGAACGAATCGTATCCAGTAACGGTGCTGCGCCGGTAAAGGTGACGCGTAATGTTGTGGCAATCATTAAAATGCCAGCGATAAGGACAATCCTGTTTTTGCCGCTTAATGAAGTTGAACAGGTCATATGCTTCTCATTGTTACAAACGAGGCTGTACCTTACCGTTTTTATTGTTATGTTGAATCAAGCTAAAATGACAAATTATCGCTAAATTCGGACAAAATGATGCACAGGTTGAATCTCAATGGCTATGAACCCGACCGACACCATGAAGCCGCGGTCGCATTTTGTATTCACGCCGGAACGGATGAGTTAACCAGTCCTGTACATCAGCACCGCAAAGGACAGCTGATACTGGCGCTACATGGTGCAATTACCTGTACGGTGGAAAATGCTTTGTGGATGGTGCCACCGCAATATGCGGTTTGGATACCGGGCGGAGTGGAACATAGCAATCAAGTGACAGCTAACGCTGAACTCTGTTTTCTGTTTATCGAACCCAGCGCAGTGACAATGCCGACAACCTGTTGCACATTGAAAATATCGCCCTTATGCCGGGAATTAATTTTAACCCTGGCAAACAGGACGTCGACTCAGCGTGCTGAGCCGATGACCCGCAGATTAATTCAGGTCCTGTTTGATGAACTCCCTCAGCAGCCACAACAACAGCTGCACCTACCCGTTTCTTCTCATCCTAAAATTCGCGCGATGGTGGAGATGATGGCGAAAGAGCCCGTCGAGTGGGGGTCATTGGGGCAATGGGCTCGCTTTTTTGCGATGAGTGAACGCAATCTTGCCCGACTGATAGTGAAAGAGACGGGGTTGAGTTTTCGCCAGTGGCGTCAGCAGTTACAGCTGATTATGGCGCTTCAGGGATTAGTGAAAGGCGATACTGTACAGAAAGTTGCTCATACGCTGGGGTATGATTCAACAACGGCCTTTATTACTATGTTTAAGAAAGGCCTGGGGCAAACGCCAGGCCGATATATTGCGGGATTAACTACTGTTTCCCCACAATCAGCGAAACCAGACCCGCGGCAATAAGCGGGCCAACCGGTACGCCGCGAAACAGCGCCACGCCCAAAACAGTGCCCACCAGCAGCCCGGCGACCAGTTGCGGCTGGCTGCCCATTAACGTCACGCCGCGCCCACCTAGCCAGGAGACAATAACGCCTACTGCAATTGCCACCAGCGATTTCCAGTTCAGAAACGAGTGAATCAGGGTTGAGGGCGGTAGCGTCCCGCTGGCGATGGGGGCCATAACGCCAATCGTCAGAATGATTATCCCGATACTTAGCCCCTGTTTTTCAATCCACGGGAAAAAGGTGCTTAACGGTGTGACGCGGACAATGATTAACACCAGAATTGAAACGGCGACAGTGGTGTTATGACTGATAAAGCCCAGCGCAGCTAACCCGAGCAGGATCAGCAAAGTGACATCAAACATCGTGGTTTCCTTGCCAAAAAATAATAAGCCTGCTTACTTTACGCTTGCTGCAGGAAGGAAGTAGAAAATCTTTACGTTTTTTGCATAAAAAATCAGGCGAACTGTCATCAAACTGCAATTTGTGCACGCTAACAATAACGTGAAAACAGCTATCTCCCGGGGGCATACTATGAACGATCAAATGTTCGTCGAGACACTGATTATCACGTCATCGTTTTTTGCCATTGCTGTTGTGCTGGTTTTGTCCGTTCTTCTTATCGAACGGACAGGCTAGTTACGCAGTGCGGCGGAAATTGACCAGTTCTGGTTGCGCAATGCGCAAATAATCCGCGGTTTTCAAAATAACGGATTTATCCAGCATGCCTGCATTGAAGGCGATTTCATCAAATCGTTCGAAGAGTAGGGGATCGGCAACCAGTTTGAGTTTTGGATGGAAGCTGAAAGGGGGGATCGCGCCGAAGACACAGCCTGTGAGTTCATCGACTTCCGCCGGGCTGGCCAACGAAGCGCGTAATCCGCCTATATGGCTGGCGAGTTGGCTCAGATCGGCCTGTTGATCGGCAGCGAGGATCGCCAGAACATGTTGATTTACACCATTGCCTTTGACTTTACATACCAGTGCCTTAGCCCCCTGGCCTAAAGCGGTGCCACGAATTTCTGACACCGCTTCACATTTACCTACCGCTTCATGGGTAACGACGCGGAAGTCAGCACCTTCTTGTGATAATAAAGCGATTAACCGCTGATGCGTCATGCTTCCTTTAGCCATTTCAGTCATTTCATGCTCCTGAGATTACAAGCAAACAACCACAGAAGGTTATCATGAACGGCTGTTTTTGTTCTGCTTATTGACATATAAACGCTCATCGGAAGCTTTATACGCATCATGTAACGTATCGTTTTCTTTCATCGCGTAAATACCGGAAGAGAAGCCGATCTCTTTCTGCGGCGCGATATGTTGCAGACGTTTTTCGATACGTTCAGGCAGTTGTGCTGCAATTTGCGGCGTCGAATCGACTAGAATGATGCAGAATTCATCGCCACCGAGTCGGATGGCATAATCACTTTTACGAATCGACTGTTTAATCGCCTGAGCTAATAACGTAATCGCTAAATCCCCCTCCTGATGACCGAGGGTGTCATTTATTTGCTTTAACTTGTCCATGTCAATTGCAATAAACATCACCGAAGAACCGGATTGCACCAGTTTTTGCAACCGCTGCTCCAGTTCAGGGGTTAAAATTTTGCGATTATACAGTCCTGTCATCGCATCACTAATATTTTCTCGCGACACATTTTGGTATAAACGGAAGTGCATCCGCACCATATTCAGCAAAATTAACGCCGTCAAAATCCAGAACAGAACGCTTTTCCACGAAGACGTGATAAAGTAAAGAATATCAATGGATAACGAGACACGAATGCCGCCCGGTAAGTCATGGACGTAACTGACATACTGGAACAGATTATCTTCGCTCTGGTTGATGATAATGTCGCGCCCCGAATCGGTATCGGTTAGCGTGACATTGAGAAAACGCCAGAGGAGAGGGCGGTCATGAGTGTAAAAGATATTCCGCAGATTGTTTTTGTTAATATCCAGCAGCACAATCCCTTTTAGCTGCCCTGCGACATATACCGGCGTCAGCAAACTCATCACGTTCTGTTTAGTACGCTGATCCTGGTAAATGCTCGATAAAACGGTACGCCCGGTAAATACCTTTTCAATATCTTTGCGATCGATGCCAATACTTCCTGACTGCAGGAAAGACCAGTTATTCATCGCAAAGTACTCAACATTAACCGGCTCATAAAAATAGACATAGCGGTCATTGAGATCGAGATAATAGTGAAATTTCTCTTCGGCCATCCCAAGACCTGAACCGTAATCATCCTGGTGGCGGTTGCCTTCCACTGCCTGATCAAAAGCGGGTAATAGTGCTGCAGCTTCCACAATTGTGTCGCAGTCAGTGGATGCGGTTTGTAGTGTGCCGCGTAAGCCAGGGTATTTATGGGCAGTCAGGTTTAAGCCATGGGTATTATTTGCAGACTCAAAAGCCTCGCAGATGGTGCGCCGCTGTTCTGGCGACACTTCCGACTGCTCAGCAGCGAGAGCGCGCATCACATGCGCGGCAATACTCTGATTCTGATACTTATCATAAAGAAAGGAGGAGTCTGCTCTCTGCACGATATAGCGCAGATAGGCACTCATTGCTCTGTCACTGGCGACAAGTTCAAAAATAAGGAAGGAAGATGTCAGCACAATGACACTTGCGGCGATAAAATGCCGGAGCATTCTATGGTGCAATTTCATGATAAATGGCACTCCTTCGGTTAGTGAAACGAGAAAACCAGATAAAGTTCGATTGCGGCCTGGCACAGGGGCGCTAATTATACTCATCTCTGCGCCGCTGGGGAGGGGAAATTTAGGGGTAATAGTAATAAATTGTATGCAAAAGCCACGCAAAAAGCATGGCTCTGAATATTTTTGCACTTAAATATGATGAATAATCACTTTGTTGCCCCCCTCGCTTTTCGCTTCGCGTAAGGCTTTATCTGCTTCCGTCATGACAAGCGAGATATTACGTGTGTCACCCGTTGAAAAAACCGTGCCAATACTGATGGTCATTTGCTCAGGAACATCATATCTGTTACTAAAGCCGGTCAGGAGTTCGACATTTTTACGCATACGTTCCGCAATGATTTTTGCCTGGGCACTATTGAGTTCGGTAAATAGCAAGCCAAACACCTCACCCTCCAGTCGCGCTAAAATATCATCGGGGCGGATGCTTTGCTGGATAATATCGACAATTGAAACCAGCACTTTATCACCCACACGATGTCCCCATTGGGCATTGATGCGTTTGAACTGATTAATATCAACCAGCATGACACAGAAGTCCTTAACAACAGGTCGCGACAATAATGACTCTACGCTGTTGAAAAAGTAGCGCCGATTATAAATATTGGTCAGCACATCATGAACTGCCAGTTTGCTGGAGAGTTGCAGTTCCTGAAAAATGTTATAAATCAGAAAAGACACAACAAACAGTTTACTGGAGACTTCAATCCCGCGACTGATATACCAGATGGTGTAATTATACTCATCCAGAGTTAGTAGAAGTAAGTTGCAGCATAGCGATGCCAGACATAATAATGCTATTAACGGCCATAGTTCGCTGGCTAATCGTGTACGCATGATAATAAAGAACAGTAAAAATGCCCACAGACAAACCAATATTTTTGTATAGTTGATTCCCCAGGTCGCAGTATGGTTGTCCGGACAGTAATCGACGACATACAAAGAATAGTCAGCGTTATAACTGCTCAGATTGTGTGCCAGAAGGGGAAAAACTAAAAAAGGAATCAGCGCCAGTAACAGAATGCCAGTTTTTTTCTTATTGTTGTCAAGGATGTTGTCTTTCCCATAACAAAAGAGCGCCAGCGAGGTTAAACAAATGAAACTGAGTTGGCGGAAAATATAGAAAATAGAAACATCATTCGACTTTGTCTGGATCAGTGTACTGCCGTTGATTGGTTTATGGATAATTACAATGGTTTCAACTAAATAGATAAGGCCACTTAAAAATGCAAGGCTTAAAATGAGTGTTGGTAAAATTTGTTTGTTAGTGAAATACTTCATTAACATGAAAAGAAAAATGACGGCGTTAAGGAAAAACAAAGCCACAACAACCATCAGGTAATTCATCTGTGGGATGAGTTTTACATTCGTGTTTTCGTTATATAAGGTAGTAATGCAAAATAAAATTAACGTCAGCAATAAGCTGAAAATAAAAAAGCCTTGAGCTTTTAATTTTTGTGTACCCATAGAAGCCATAAAAAGGAGAGCAATGTGAGTGCTGGATTTTATTGATGGCAGAGATATATAGTTTTGACCAGGATCAATTTTCGTTAACGATAAAAAATATTTAAAGAATAACCCCAGGGAAACACGTGTTGACCGAATCATTTTTCCGAATGATTGTTTTCTGGAACTAAATTGTGTAAAGGTTATGCTGTCATATTTAAAGCGATTGTAAGCTAATGTATGTAATAAATGAGATAATTTACAGTGAGCTAAAAATCAGCCAGGCGATAATGACCCGGCTGATAGTTTTAGTCTTTAGCTGTTGCATTTTGTTTATGAAACAGTTCACGGAACACAGGATAAATATCATCCTGGTCGCGGATATGCTGCATCGCAAAGTTGTCGAAAGTAGATTGCAGATGCTCATATTCTCGCCACAGTGTCTGATGAGCGCGACGGGTAATTTCGATATAGCTGTAATAACGAACGACGGGTAATAATTTTTTCGCCAGGATTTCATGGCAAAGCGGAGAGTCATCGGCCCAGTTATCGCCGTCCGATGCTTGTGCCGCGTAAATATTCCACTGTGCCGGGTTATAACGCTCTTTCACTACCTCATCCATCAGTTTCAGGGCGCTGGAAACAATGGTGCCGCCAGTTTCCTGCGAGTAGAAAAACTCATGTTCATCGACTTCTTTCGCCTGGGTATGATGGCGGATGTATACGACTTCCACGTTCTTATATGTTCTGCTGAGGAACAGATACAGCAGAATATAAAAACGCTTAGCCATATCTTTAGTGGACTGATCCATTGAACCGGAAACGTCCATCAGGCAAAACATCACTGCCTGGCTGGAGGGATCGGGCCGCTTCTCGTAGTTCTTGTAACGTAAATCGAAGGTGTCAATGAAAGGGACGCGTTCAATTTTGGCACGTAATTCTGCAATTTCTTTGCGCAGACGTTCCTCTTCCAGCAGTTGCGCAGGTTCACTATTGCTGATGATGGCCAAATTCTCTTCCAGCGCATGAAGTTCCCGCCGCTTGCCCGCCGTCATGGCTGTGCGTCGTGCCAGTGAGTTCTGCAATGAACGCACAACACTGATATTGGCCGGAACGCCGTTAGCGGTATAACCCGCACGATGCGTTTTATATTCGGTCAGCTGGCGTTGTTGGTTTTGTTTCAGATTCGGTAAGGCCAGATCTTCAAAGAGCAGATCAAGATACTCATCTTTCGAAATCTGAAAGACAAATTCATCTTGACCTTCACCATCCTGGCTGGCCTGACCCTGACCACTGCCGGAACCTCCGCCGCCACCCTGGGGACGTTCAATTCGGTCATTCTGGACGAAATGGTCATTGCCCGGATGCACGCGGTGGCGCAGACCGCCACGCCCCTGATGAAACATCGGTTCGCTAATATCTTCCGTGGGAATGGATACAGACTCGCCGCTGTCGACGTCAGTCACCGAACGTTTATTAATGGCCTCGGAGATCGACTGTTTAATTTGCGCTTTATAACGGCGTAAAAAACGCTGGCGATTCACCATGCTTTTGTTTTTGCCGTTCAGACGCCGGTCAATAAACCAGGTCATATGCCCCCCGTACTACATTTGCCAACTGTATGCTACGCCTGTGTTGCCGCTTCTCTGGCCCACGGTTCGCTGTCGTTGTAGGCCCGGTAGCATGTGTACCGGGCCAGGGTTGTTAAGACGATTTACGTACGCGCAAATACCATTCGCACAGTAAACGCACCTGTTTACGGGTGTAGCCTTTTTCCATCATACGGTCGACAAAATCGTCGTGTTTCTTTTGCTCGTCGGTTGACGTTTTGGCGTTAAACGAAATAACCGGCAACAGCTCCTCGGTATTGGAGAACATTTTCTTCTCAATAACCGTGCGCAGTTTTTCATAGCTGGTCCAGTTCGGATTGCGTCCGCTGTTATTCGCTCTGGCGCGCAGTACGAAGTTAACAATCTCGTTGCGGAAATCTTTTGGATTACTGATCCCCGCCGGTTTCTCGATTTTCTCCAGCTCGGCGTTAAGAGACTCGCGATCAAACAGCTGCCCGGTATCCGGATCGCGATACTCCTGATCCTGAATCCAGAAATCCGCGTAGGTAACATAACGGTCGAAAATGTTTTGCCCATATTCGGAATAGGATTCAAGGTAGGCCGTCTGGATCTCTTTGCCGATAAACTCGGCATATTTCGGGATCAGATAACCTTTCAGGAACTCCAGATAGCGTTCTGCCTGCTCTTGCGGGAACTGCTCGCGCTCGATCTGCTGTTCCAGGACGTAGAACAGATGGACCGGGTTTGCCGCCACTTCTACATGATCGAAGTTGAACACGCGGGAGAGGATCTTAAACGCAAAACGCGTCGACAGACCGTTCATCCCTTCATCGACACCGGCGTAGTCACGATATTCCTGATACGACTTGGCTTTGGGATCTGTGTCTTTCAGACTTTCGCCATCATAAACCCGCATCTTTGAATAAATGCTGGAGTTTTCTGGCTCTTTAAGGCGCGAAAGAATGGAAAAACGTGACAGCGTTTCCAGCGTGCCAGGGGCGCAGGGGGCGTGAGTCAATTCACTGTGATTAAGCAATTTCTCGTAGATTTTGATCTCTTCGGAAATGCGCAAGCAATACGGCACCTTCACGATGTAAACACGATCAAGGAAGGCTTCGTTGTTTTTGTTATTACGGAAAGTGACCCATTCGGATTCGTTCGAGTGGGCGAGAATAATCCCGTTGAACGGCAGGGCGGAGATACCTTCCGTCCCGTTGTAGTTACCTTCCTGAGTGGCGGTTAGCAAGGGATGCAGCACTTTAATCGGTGCTTTAAACATCTCAACGAATTCCATGATCCCCTGGTTGGCGCGGCACAGTGCACCGGAATAGCCGTAGGCGTCCGGGTCATTCTGCGCGTAGTGTTCGAGTTTACGAATATCGACTTTCCCAACCAGCGCGGAGATGTCCTGGTTGTTCTCATCACCGGGTTCCGTTTTGGCGATAGCAATTTGTTGCAGAATTGACGGCCAGACCTTCACTACCCGGAACTTAGTGATATCGCCACCAAATTCATGCAGGCGTTTTGCCGCCCACGGCGACATGATGGTGCCGAGATAACGGCGAGGAATGCCATACTCTTTTTCCAGAATCTGCGCATCTTCCTGCGGATTGAAAAGACAGAACGGATGATCGTTGACCGGGCTACGCTCACCGTTGGCGCTCAATACATAAATCGGTACGAGCTGCATTAATGATTTCAGTCGCTCAGCAAGCGATGATTTACCCCCACCCACAGGCCCCAGCAGATACAGGATTTGTTTCTTCTCTTCCAGCCCCTGAGCCGCGTGTTTCAGATAAGAGACAATCTGTTCAATCGCGTCTTCCATGCCGTAAAACTCTTCAAACGCCGGATAACGTGCAATGACCCGGTTAGAAAAGAGTCGAGAAAGTCTGGGTTCCTGGGCTGTATCGACCATGACAGGCTCACCGATAGCCATCAATAGCCGCTCAGCCGCGTTGGCATAAGCACTGCGATCTTGCCGACAAGTGGTAAGAAACTCCTGCAGTGTGAACTCTTCGTCCTTGGCAGCTTCATATCGCTGGCGATAGTGATCGAATATATTCATGGTATGCCGTCCTTTCGTTTTTTAGCACAGGTTAAGAGCCGTTCATATGAATAGTAGAGGCTCCCGGAAGAGGTAAACTGAACGACGTCTCTTGCTAAAACACAGCAACTCTCATGCCATTTTATCGACGATGAGAACAACGTGCCCGGTGATACACCTTCAAAATTAAGCGTAGATGGCAAATGGAAAACTTGCCTGCACGGCTTTCTTAATTTCAATGGCATATCAACAACTCATCCATAAATTTTGCATAATTAATGTAAAGACCAGGGTCGCCAGTAACGCTAAATTCATTTGGCTGTAAGCGCGGTGTCATCCGCGTCAGGAAAATTAAACAGTTACTTTAAAAAATGAAAACGTAAAAAGGTTGGGTTTCGATGTATTGACGGGTAAACTTTGTCGCCCGCTAAACATTTGTTTAAGGAATGATTAATTGTGACCAAACTCAAACTTCTGGCACTTGGAGTGCTTATCGCAACGTCTGCAGGCGTAGCGCACGCTGAAGGTAAATTTTCCCTGGGCGCAGGCGTAGGTGTCGTTGAACACCCATATAAAGATTACGATACCGATGTTTACCCAGTACCGGTAATCAACTATGAAGGCGATAACTTCTGGTTCCGTGGCTTAGGTGGTGGTTACTACCTGTGGAATGACGCAACGGACAAACTTTCAATTACCGCTTACTGGTCGCCGCTTTACTTCAAAGCGAAAGACAGTGGCGATCACCAAATGCGTCACCTGGATGACCGTAAGAGCACCATGATGGCTGGTCTGTCTTATGCTCACTTTACCCAGTACGGTTACCTGCGTACCACCCTGGCTGGCGATACCCTGGATAACAGCAACGGCATTGTCTGGGATATGGCCTGGTTGTATCGTTACACCAACGGCGGCCTGACCGTGACTCCGGGTATTGGTGTGCAGTGGAACAGCGAAAACCAGAACGAATACTATTATGGCGTATCGCGCAAAGAGTCCGCTCGCAGCGGTCTGCGTGGCTATAACCCGAACGACAGCTGGAGCCCTTACCTGGAGCTGAGCGCCAGCTACAACTTCCTCGGCGACTGGAGTGTTTACGGTACCGCGCGCTACACCCGTCTGTCTGATGAAGTTACTGACAGCCCGATGGTGGATAAATCCTGGACTGGCCTGATTTCTACCGGGATCACCTACAAATTCTGATAATGCATCTTTCCAGGGCATTTTGTGCATAAAAACAGGGCGTCACGCCCTGTTTTGCATTACGGTGGTGCAATACCTGGGAGGAAACAATGCAACAAAAAATGATTCAATTTAGTGGCGATGTCTCACTGCCAGCCATAGGGCAGGGAACATGGTATATGGGCGAAGATGCCAGTCAGCGCAAAACAGAAGTAGCTGCACTACGCGCGGGCATTGAACTCGGTTTAACCCTCATTGATACCGCCGAAATGTATGCCGATGGTGGTGCCGAAAAGGTGGTTGGGGAAGCATTAACCGGTCTGCGAGAGAAGGTCTTTCTCGTCTCTAAAGTCTATCCGTGGAATGCTGGCGGGCAAAAAGCGATAAATGCATGCGAAGCCAGTTTACGCCGTCTCAATACTGATTATCTCGATCTCTACTTATTACACTGGTCTGGCAGTTTCGCTCTCGAAGAGACTGTCGCAGCGATGGACAAATTGGTCGCCCAGGGCAAAATCCGCCGCTGGGGCGTTTCTAACCTTGATTATGCCGATATGCAGGAACTCTGGCAGCTGCCGGGGGGAAATCAGTGTGCCACTAATCAGGTACTTTACCATCTCGGTTCACGAGGGATTGAGTACGATCTACTTCCCTGGTGCCAGCAACAGCAGATACCGGTGATGGCTTACAGTCCGTTAGCTCAGGCCGGGCGGTTGCGCAATGGGCTGCTAAAAAACGCAGTAGTCAACGAAATTGCACATGCTCACAATATCAGCTCGGCACAAGTATTGTTGGCGTGGGTAATCAGCCATCAGGGTGTGATGGCGATTCCAAAAGCGGCCACGATTGCCCATGTCCAACAGAATGCGGCTGTGCTTGAGGTCGAACTTTCTCCAGCGGAATTAGCTATGCTGGATAAAGCGTATCCGGCACCAAAAGGAAAAACTGCGCTGGATATGGTGTGATGTTGATACGTGCCGGATGCATCGCACCCGGCACACAACATTAACGCAAATTAACGTTTGGCAACGCGAATGGATTGCGCCAGATGTGCAGGTTTTTCTTTGGTGACTTTTTGCGTTTCTGAAGCGTAAGCCGTTTCTACACAAACAAAGGTCTTGTAGCCATCGTCCGGCATGTCGCCCATGCTAACTGAAAGCGCCGGTCCCGGATTCCAGCCTACAACGTTCAGATGATGCTGGTGACCTACGGCGATAATACGATTCAGCGCTTCATCATTAATCACGCTGCAATCTTGCGGATTCAGATACACGCGATCGGTACGGTCAGGGAAGGTCTGAATACCGTCGGTCAGTACATCTTCTTTCGCGTCATTCACTTTATCAATGAAGCGATCGCCCAGCCCACTGACGCTTACCTTAGCGATATCACCCACGTTAAAGTAGGTATGCAGGGCAGAGGTGGTTTCAAATTCGCCGTGTGCTTCAAGATCGATTTCACAGGTTTTACCCACGCGGAAATACGCTAACAGCGTAAAGTCGTGCGGCCAGAATTTTTTCGTCTCTTCGCTTTGCGTCAATTCAAAAGTCAGCGCTACGCCATCAGCATCTTCATGATGTGATTTCAGCGTCCACGGCAGGTTGCGGGCAAAACCGTGCGCAGGCAGGCCTTGTTGTGCAGCCGGACCAAACCACGGCCAGCAAACCGGTACGCCACCGCGAATAGCGACGCCATTTTTGAACGGTGTGTTGTTACTCAACCACAGAACTTCTTCTTCACCCGCAGGTTTCCATGAGAGAAGGTGTGCGCCCTGTAATGCAAAAGAGGCTTTTACCTGGGGATGATCGACCACAATGAGGTCCAGTTCATCCAGTTTACGACGGGAGAGGACAGGGGAGATTTGTTCGATGACCGGAAGGGCAAAAATTTTCTTAATCATGACGCAGTCCTTTAACTTCATTTTATCAGGTAAAAAAAAGAGCGACCGAAGTCGCTCTTTTTAGATCACAGTGTCATCTCAACTTATTTGGAGATGTGAGCGATCAGGTCCAGAACTTTGTTGGAGTAACCGGTTTCGTTGTCGTACCAGGATACCAGTTTCACGAAGTTGTCGTTCAGAGCGATACCAGCTTTAGCATCGAATACGGAAGTGCAAACTTCGCCGTTGAAATCGGTAGATACTACGTCATCTTCGGTGTAGCCCAGAACGCCTTTCATTTCGCCTTCAGCAGCAGCTTTAACGGCAGCTTTGATCTGCTCGTAAGTTGCAGCTTTTTCCAGACGAACGGTCAGGTCAACTACGGATACGTTCGGGGTCGGAACGCGGAACGCCATACCAGTCAGTTTGCCATTCAGTTCTGGCAGTACTTTACCTACAGCTTTAGCTGCACCGGTAGAGGACGGGATGATGTTCTGGGAAGCACCGCGGCCGCCGCGCCAGTCTTTGTGAGACGGACCATCAACGGTTTTCTGAGTAGCGGTAGTAGCGTGAACGGTGGTCATCAGACCTTCGATGATGCCGAAGTTATCGTTGATAACTTTAGCCAGCGGAGCCAGGCAGTTGGTGGTGCAGGAAGCGTTGGAAACGATGTCCTGGCCAGCATATTTGTCGAAGTTAGCGCCTTTAACGAACATCGGAGTGTTGTCTTTAGACGGACCAGTCATAACCACTTTCTTCGCACCAGCGGTGATGTGTTTACGAGCAGTTTCGTCAGTCAGGAACAGACCAGTTGCTTCAGCGACAACGTCAACACCAACTTCGTCCCATTTCAGGTTAGCCGGATCACGTTCAGCGGTAACACGGATTTTTTTACCGTTAACGATCAGATGACCGTCTTTCACTTCAACGGTACCGTCGAAACGGCCGTGAGTGGAGTCATATTTCAGCATGTATGCCATGTAATCAGCGTCTAACAGGTCGTTGATTGCAACGATCTCGATGTCAGAACGTTTCTGAGCAGCACGGAAAACAATGCGACCGATACGGCCAAAACCGTTGATACCTACTTTGATAGTCATATATTCCACCAGCTATTTGTTAGTGAATAAAAGGTTGCCTGTAAAATTACAAAAACCTTACGCAGCGTCAAGCGGAATCGTGTCAATCATTGCGACAAATCAATCCTGTGCCTAAGCATTACGCGACTGACTCGCCTCACTCTTCCTTTGGGCTTGAGACCACATGGGGTCGGCGTCCCGAATTTTAAAGGGCAATTACGATAAAAATGTGATTTTCATCACGATTTAGGTGCAGCCATTTCGTCGAGATCAAGTTTAGGACAAATTTTTGCCAGTTGGTGTTAATGTTTTGTTAGAATCAGTCACGTAATGTGAGCACGATTAAAGTGAGATGTGAGCAAATGGCTAATAAACCTTCGGCAGAAGAACTGAAAAAAAATTTGTCCGAGATGCAGTTCTACGTGACGCAGAATCATGGGACAGAGCCGCCATTTACGGGTCGTTTACTGCATAACAAGCGTGACGGCGTATATCACTGTTTGATCTGCGATGCCCCGCTGTTTCATTCCCAAACCAAGTATGATTCCGGCTGTGGCTGGCCCAGTTTCTACGAACCGGTGAGTGAAGAATCCATTCGTTATATCAAAGACTTGTCACATGGAATGCAGCGCATAGAAATTCGTTGCGGTAACTGTGATGCCCATCTGGGGCATGTCTTCCCCGACGGGCCGCAGCCAACGGGTGAACGTTATTGTGTTAACTCAGCCTCTTTACGCTTTACCGATGGCGAAAACGGCGAAGAAATCAACGGTTGAAAAAACGATTCAGCAACTTATTCCACAGGAGCGGAAAAATTATGAATCTTGATGACATTATCAACAGCATGACGCTTGAGGTATACCAGCGTTTGTCGACCGCCGTTGAATTGGGCAAATGGCCTGATGGCGTTGCGTTGACCGAGGAACAAAAAGAGAACTGCCTGCAACTGGTGATGCTGTGGCAAGCCCGCAATAATACCGAAGCACAGCATATGACAATTGACACAAATGGTCAGATGGTCATGAAGAGCAAACAACAGTTAAAAGAAGATTTTGGTATCTCAGCAAAGGCTATTGCCATGTTTAAGTAAGTGGTTTGTCCCCTTTTTGCCGCGGTTATAAAGGGGATAGCCAACAATAACCCCACGACTCATCTCAATTATCTCGTCACGACCAGGCTAAGTCCCAGCCCGGTCTCTTGCAGTCGCGTTCACGCCTGAATGACTTCTCCTGAACTTAAGTCTCAGACCTATTTGGCCGGTAATCCCTCTCAAATTTGCTCATTTTGCGTTCCGCCTTCCATCAACCTGTAACAGATCCAGCCATTTTCTGCGTAATTGTGATCTGAGTTGTAAAACGCAGATCATTATCTGTGTTTTACAGATTTAATGTTGACCTCAAAAATCATGTGGGTAAGTATGATGACCATCTAAGCAAAACAAAACACAGAGGATGACGCAATGAAAGCACTGGCTCGGTTTGGCAAAGCCTTTGGCGGCTACAAGATGATCGATGTCCCACAACCCATTTGTGGCCCGGAAGATGTAGTGATTGAAATTAAAGCCGCGGCAATCTGCGGCGCAGACATGAAGCACTACAATGTCGATAGCGGTTCTGATGAGTTTAACTCTATCCGCGGCCATGAGTTCGCAGGTTGTATTGCGCAGGTTGGTGAAAAAGTCAAAGACTGGAAAGTGGGGCAACGCGTCGTGTCGGATAACAGCGGTCACGTCTGCGGCGTTTGTCCGGCCTGTGAACAAGGTGATTTTCTGTGTTGTACAGAAAAAGTAAACCTTGGTCTGGATAACAATACCTGGGGCGGTGGTTTTTCCAAATATTGTCTGGTTCCTGGTGAAATTCTCAAAATTCATCGTCATGCATTGTGGGAAATCCCTGATGGTGTTGATTATGAGGACGCAGCCATACTTGACCCTATCTGTAATGCCTATAAATCCATCGCGCAGCAATCGAAATTCCTCCCTGGTCAGGATGTGGTCGTCATCGGCACTGGCCCACTCGGGCTGTTCTCCGTACAAATGGCGCGGATTATGGGGGCGGTAAATATCGTCGTCGTTGGTCTACAAGAAGATGTGGCGGTCCGCTTCCCGGTTGCAAAAGAACTGGGTGCGACGGCAGTAGTAAATGGTTCTACCGAAGATGTGGTGGCGCGCTGCCAGCAAATTTGTGGCAAAGACAATCTGGGACTGGTGATTGAATGCTCCGGTGCCAATATCGCACTGAAACAAGCCATCGAAATGCTCCGTCCGAACGGGGAAGTGGTACGCGTTGGAATGGGCTTCAAACCTCTTGATTTCTCGATTAATGACATTACCGCCTGGAACAAAAGCATCATTGGGCATATGGCCTATGACTCCACCTCATGGCGTAACGCTCTCCGGCTATTAGCCAGCGGCGCTATCAAAGTCAAACCGATGATCACGCATCGTATCGGCCTGTCGCAATGGCGCGAAGGGTTTGATGCGATGGTCGATAAAACCGCAATCAAAGTGATCATGACTTACGACTTTGATGAATAACTACTCTCCTGAAGGAACGTTATCGCATGGAACAGATAACAAAACCGCATTGTGGTGCACGGCTGGATCGCTTACCGGATTGCCGCTGGCATTCGTCAATGTTTGCCATCGTCTCGTTTGGCTTGCTTGTCTGCTGGAGTAATGCCGTTGGTGGCTTGATCCTCGCGCAGCTGAAAGAGTTGGGCTGGACAGATAATTCCACCACTGCCACATTCTCAGCAATCACGACCGCCGGAATGTTTCTCGGTGCGCTGGTTGGCGGCATCATCGGTGACAAAACCGGTCGCAGAAATGCGTTCATCCTCTATGAGGCCATTCATATTGCCTCGATGGTGGTCGGTGCTTTTTCACCGAATATGGATTTCCTTATTGCCTGCCGTTTTGTGATGGGCGTTGGGCTGGGAGCTTTACTGGTGACGCTGTTTGCTGGTTTCACCGAATATATGCCCGGTAGAAATCGCGGAACGTGGTCCAGTCGGGTTTCTTTTATTGGCAACTGGTCATATCCGCTCTGTTCATTGATTGCGATGGGACTCACGCCGCTGATTAGTGCAGAGTGGAACTGGCGAGTACAACTGCTTATCCCTGCAATATTGTCGCTTATCGCTACGGCGCTGGCCTGGCGCTACTTTCCTGAATCCCCGCGCTGGCTGGAATCGCGCGGACGGTATCAGGAAGCCGAGAAAGTCATGCGGAGTATAGAAGAAGGCGTCATACGCCAGACGGGAAAACCTTTGCCGCCCGTGGTTATTGCTGATGACGGTAAAGCGCCACAAGCGGTGCCGTATTCAGCCTTAATGACAGGAGTATTACTGAAACGCGTGATATTAGGCTCTTGTGTGCTGATTGCCATGAACGTTGTGCAGTACACACTAATTAACTGGTTGCCAACAATATTCATGACCCAGGGGATTAATTTAAAAGACTCGATTGTTTTAAATACCATGAGTATGTTTGGCGCGCCATTTGGTATTTTTATTGCTATGCTGGTGATGGATAAAATTCCGCGTAAAACAATGGGTGTGGGGCTATTAATCCTGATTGCGGTGCTCGGATATATCTATTCACTGCAAACCAGTATGTTGCTCATAACGTTGATTGGTTTCTTCCTGATTACTTTCGTCTATATGTACGTTTGCTATGCCTCGGCAGTGTATGTCCCTGAGATCTGGCCGACAGAGGCCAAATTACGTGGCTCCGGTCTGGCGAATGCAGTAGGGCGAATCAGTGGTATTGCCGCACCTTATGCCGTTGCAGTGCTGCTCAGTAGTTATGGCGTAACGGGAGTCTTTATTCTTCTGGGGGCGGTTTCAATTATTGTCGCAATTGCTATCGCCACCATTGGAATTGAAACCAAAGGTGTCTCCGTTGAAAGTTTAAGTATTGATGCAGTAGTCAATAAATAATACTGGTGGATTCAAAATGAAAAATTCAAAAGCAATATTGCAGGTGCCGGGCACAATGAAAATTATTTCAGCAGAAATACCTGTGCCTAAAGAAGATGAAGTTTTGATTAAAGTGGAATATGTCGGTATTTGTGGTTCAGATGTACATGGTTTTGAATCAGGCCCGTTTATTCCGCCTAAAGACCCAAATCAAGAAATTGGCTTGGGTCATGAATGCGCCGGGACGGTTGTGGCTGTGGGAAGCCGTGTGCGCAAATTTAAAGCGGGGGATCGGGTAAATATCGAACCTGGCGTTCCTTGCGGTCACTGTCGTTACTGTCTGGAAGGCAAATATAACATCTGCCCGGACGTTGATTTTATGGCGACACAACCTAACTACCGCGGCGCATTAACGCACTATCTGTGTCATCCGGAGAGCTTTACTTACAAACTGCCCGACAATATGGACATGATGGAAGGGGCGCTGGTGGAGCCTGCTGCAGTCGGGATGCATGCCGCGATGCTGGCAGATGTTAAACCGGGTAAGAAGATAATTATTCTGGGAGCGGGTTGTATTGGTTTGATGACGTTGCAAGCGTGCAAATGCCTGGGAGCTACGGATATTGCCGTCGTTGATGTACTGGATAAACGTCTGACAATGGCGGAACAGCTCGGCGCGACAGTGGTTATTAACGGTGCAAAAGAAGACACTATTGCACGCTGTCAGCAATTTACCGAAGAAATGGGCGCAGATATTGTTTTCGAAACAGCGGGTTCTGCGGTCACCGTTAAACAGGCACCTTATCTGGTAATGCGCGGCGGTAAAATTATGATTGTTGGTACTGTACCGGGCGATTCGGCAATCAATTTCCTCAAAATCAATCGCGAAGTCACTATTCAGACAGTATTCCGCTATGCCAATCGTTATCCGGTCACGATTGAAGCTATTTCCTCAGGGCGATTCGATGTGAAATCGATGGTGACACATATTTACGATTATCAGGATGTACAACAGGCATTTGAAGAGTCGGTTAACAACAAACGCGACATTATTAAAGGCGTTATTAAAATTAGCGATTAATTAATACGGGAGAACAGAATATGCTCGCAGATATCAGATATTGGGAAAACGATGCCACAAATAAACATTATGCAATTGCCCATTTTAACGTATGGAATGCAGAAATGTTGATGGGCGTTATCGACGCAGCCGAAGAAGCGAAATCACCGGTTATTATTTCTTTTGGTACAGGTTTTGTCGGGAACACCTCATTTGAAGATTTCTCTCACATGATGGTATCAATGGCAAAAAAAGCAACGGTGCCGGTAATAACTCATTGGGATCATGGTCGGAGTATGGAAATTATTCATAACGCCTGGACTCATGGTATGAATTCATTAATGCGTGATGCTTCCGCATTTGATTTCGAAGAAAATATTCGTTTAACCAAAGAGGCTGTTGATTTCTTCCATCCGCTGGGTATTCCGGTAGAGGCAGAATTAGGGCATGTCGGTAATGAAACCGTTTATGAAGAAGCGCTGGCGGGCTATCACTATACCGATCCTGACCAGGCGGCTGAATTTGTTGAACGTACGGGCTGTGACTCATTGGCTGTCGCCATCGGCAACCAACATGGGGTTTATACGTCAGAGCCACAATTGAATTTTGAGGTCGTCAAACGCGTACGCGATGCCGTTTCTGTTCCGCTGGTTTTGCACGGCGCATCGGGGATCAGTGATACCGACATTAAAACTGCAATTTCGTTGGGTATCGCGAAAATCAACATTCATACGGAGCTCTGTCAGGCCGCAATGGTAGCAGTGAAAGAAAACCAGGATCAGCCTTTCCTGCATTTAGAACGTGAAGTACGTAAAGCTGTAAAAGAACGGGCATTGGAAAAAATTAAACTGTTCGGTTCTGATGGCAAAGCGGAATAATGATATGGATAATCTCGACGTTATTTGTATAGGTGCCGCTATTGTTGATATTCCATTGCAACCGGTCAGTAAAAATATCTTTGATGTGGATTCTTATCCTCTTGAAAGAATCGCAATGACCACCGGGGGTGATGCAATAAATGAAGCAACAATTATTTCTCGTCTGGGCCATCGCACAGCATTAATGAGTCGTATTGGTAAAGATGCCGCCGGGCAATTTATTCTCGACCATTGCCGCAAAGAGAATATTGATATTCAAAGCCTGAAGCAGGACGTCAGCATAGATACCTCAATTAACGTTGGACTGGTGACGGAGGATGGCGAGCGGACGTTTGTCACAAACTGTAACGGCAGTCTGTGGAAATTGAATATTGACGATGTTGATTTTTCGCGGTTTTCTCAGGCGAAATTATTATCTCTGGCCAGTATTTTCAACAGTCCTCTATTGGATGGTAAAGCGCTAACAGAAATTTTTACGCAAGCTAAAGCCCGGCAGATGATTATCTGTGCCGATATGATCAAACCGCGGTTGAATGAAACGCTGGATGATATTTGCGAAGCATTGAGTTATGTCGATTATCTGTTTCCTAATTATGCCGAGGCAAAATTACTCACCGGGAAAGAGACACTGGATGAAATTGCTGACTGCTTTCTTGCGTGCGGCGTAAAAACGGTGGTGATTAAAACGGGTAAAGACGGCTGCTTTATCAAGCGTGGTGACATGACGATGAAGGTGCCGGCGGTCGCAGGAATAACCGCCATCGACACCATTGGCGCGGGCGATAACTTTGCTTCAGGTTTTATTGCGGCACTGTTAGAAGGCAAAAATCTGCGTGAATGCGCACGCTTTGCCAATGCAACGGCGGCTATCTCGGTTCTAAGCGTCGGTGCCTCCACCGGCGTAAAAAACAGAAAGCTGGTCGAACAATTGCTGGAAGAATACGAAGGATAATGAAGGCAAATGAAAAAGATACCTTTAGGCACAACGGATATTACGCTTTCGCGAATGGGGTTGGGGACATGGGCCATTGGCGGCGGTCCTGCATGGAATGGCGATCTCGATCGACAAATATGTATTGATACGATTCTTGAAGCCCATCGTTGCGGCATTAACCTGATTGATACTGCGCCAGGATATAACTTTGGCAATAGTGAAGTTATCGTCGGTCAGGCGTTAAAAAAACTGCCCCGTGAACAGGTTGTAGTAGAAACCAAATGCGGCATTGTCTGGGAACGAAAAGGGAGTTTATTCAACAAAGTTGGCGATCGGCAGTTGTATAAAAACCTTTCCCCGGAATCTATCCGCAAAGAGGTAGAAGCCAGCTTGCAACGTCTGGGTATTGATTACATCGATATCTACATGACGCACTGGCAGTCGGTGCCGCCATTTTTTACGCCGATCGCTGAAACTGTCGCAGTGCTCAATGAGTTAAAGGACGAAGGGAAAATTCGCGCTATAGGCGCTGCTAACGTCGATGCTGACCATATCCGCGAGTATCTGCAATATGGTGAACTGGATATTATTCAGGCGAAATACAGTATCCTCGACCGGGCAATGGAAAGCGAACTGCTGCCGCTATGTCGTGATAATGGCATTGTGGTACAGGTTTATTCGCCGTTAGAGCAGGGATTGTTGACCGGTACCATCACTCGTGATTACGTTCCGGGCGGCGCTCGGGCAAATAAAGTCTGGTTCCAGCGTGAAAACATGCTGAAAGTGATTGATATGCTTGAACAGTGGCAGCCACTCTGTGCTCGTTATCAGTGCACAATTCCCACTCTGGCACTGGCGTGGATATTAAAACAGAGTGATTTAATCTCCATTCTTAGTGGGGCTACTGCACCGGAACAGGTACGCGAAAATGTCGCGGCATTGAATATCAACTTATCGGATGCAGACGCAACATTGATGAGGGAAATGGCAGAGGCCCTGGAGCGTTAAATACTCAACACGATTCACCTCTGTTTCTGTGAAAACTGTGATGAAAATCTGTGATTCAAACAGGTTATTTTGAAAGTAAACATCGGTTATGCGATAATCGCGCTAATGTGATGTAAAAAGATACAGGGGTGTAATCGTGGCGGCAAAAGACAGGATTCAGGCAATTAAGCAAATGGTTGCCAACGATAAAAAGGTGACAGTCTCAAATTTGAGTGGGATTTTTCAGGTAACCGAAGAAACCATTCGCCGCGATCTCGAGAAGCTGGAAGATGAAGGCTTTTTGACCAGAACCTATGGTGGTGCTGTTTTAAATACAGCGATGTTGACGGAGAATATCCATTTTTATAAGCGCGCTTCATCGTTTTATGAAGAGAAGCAGCTTATTGCACGCAAGGCACTACCCTTTATCGACAATAAAACCACTATGGCAGCCGATTCCAGTAGTACCGTTATGGAATTGCTCAAATTGTTGCAGGACCGTAGTGACCTGACGTTGCTAACTAACTCGGCGGAAGCGATTCATGTTCTGGCTCAATCAGAAATTAAAGTCGTTTCAACGGGGGGGGAACTAAACAAAAATACACTTTCCCTGCAAGGAAGAATTACTAAAGAGATCATCAGCCGCTACCATGTCGATATCATGGTAATGAGTTGTAAAGGTCTTGATATTAACAGCGGCGCGCTGGACTCTAACGAAGCGGAAGCTGAAATCAAAAAGACAATGATCCGTCAGGCGACAGAGGTTGCGTTATTGGTTGATCACTCTAAGTTTGATCGCAAAGCTTTTGTCCAGTTAGCTGACTTTAGTCATATTAATTACATAATAACTGATAAATCACCGGGTGCAGAGTGGATAGCATTTTGCAAAGACAATAATATCCAGCTGGTGTGGTAATTTAAGCACACGTTGTCAATATTATTTGTTCCTGCGCCTGGAAAATAAAATGATGATAAAGATGCGGCAAGTGAATTTGCCGCAATTGCTACCTTTTTAGCAAATCCGAGGCACCTAATGGAACAATATGATCAAATTGGCGCAAGACTGGACCGCTTGCCTTTGGCCCGGTTTCATTATCGTATATTTGGTATTATAAGCTTTAGTCTGTTATTAACGGGTTTTTTGAGTTATTCAGGCAATGTTGTTTTAGCAAAGCTGGTAAGCAATGGATGGTCAAATAATTTCCTCAATGCCGCCTTTACCTCGGCATTAATGTTTGGTTATTTCATCGGCTCTCTTACCGGTGGGTTCATCGGTGATTATTTTGGGCGGCGCAGGGCTTTTCGCATAAATCTTCTCATCGTCGGTATTGCGGCAACAGGGGCCGCTTTTGTCCCTGATATGTACTGGCTCATCTTCTTTCGCTTCCTGATGGGCACAGGAATGGGGGCGCTGATTATGGTTGGCTATGCTTCGTTTACGGAGTTTATCCCCGCGACGGTGCGTGGAAAATGGTCCGCGCGGCTCTCATTTGTCGGTAACTGGTCGCCCATGTTGTCTGCGGCGATAGGCGTGGTGGTTATCGCTTTTTTTAGTTGGCGGATAATGTTTCTGCTGGGTGGTATTGTCATACTGTTAGCCTGGTTTCTCTCAGGTAAATACTTTATTGAGTCGCCTCGATGGTTGGCGGGGAAAGGACAAATCGCAGGTGCAGAAAGCCAACTTCGTGAAGTAGAGCAGCAAATTGAAAGAGAGAAGAGTGTTCGTTTACCCCCGCTTACTTTGAATCAGAGCAACAACAAGGCTAACGTAATCAATGGTACTTTCTGGCTGCTGTTTAAAGGGGAAATGTTACGACGTACATTAGTCGCGATTACTGTTTTAATTGCAATGAACATTTCACTTTATACCATCACCGTATGGATACCGACCATATTTGTTAACTCCGGCATTGATGTCGATAAATCAATATTAATGACTGCTGTTATTATGATTGGCGCTCCGGTAGGAATATTTATTGCGGCATTAATTATTGATCATTTTCCTCGTCGATTATTTGGTTCCGCCTTGCTTATTATTATTGCCGTGTTAGGCTATATCTATTCAATTCAGACTACAGAGTGGGCGATTTTAATCTATGGCCTGGTGATGATCTTCTTTTTATACATGTATGTTTGCTTCGCGTCGGCGGTTTATATCCCGGAACTTTGGCCAACGCATTTACGCCTGCGTGGTTCGGGTTTCGTTAATGCCGTCGGACGGATCGTCGCGGTCTTCACGCCTTATGGCGTTGCGGCACTATTAACGCATTATGGGTCGATCACGGTGTTTATGGTACTTGGTGTCATGTTATTGCTCTGTGCGCTGGTTCTCTCCATTTTTGGCATCGAAACGCGGAAGGTGTCGTTGGAAGATATTTCTGAGGTGAATTAAATCTTTCGTTGATGGCATCAATTGCCAGATGTGCCACTGACGTGTTTTATTTGGCCTACAATGGCAGTACAGAATTGTAGGCCAGCGTAAAACTACCCCTGCGTCTCTTCCCAGTCTGCCAGCGTATATAGCGTTGCCCCAGCTGCTGACATCTCCATAAACGCGTGCGCACTGTCCTGGGGCTGGATATTCACACCACGACAACCATCGGTAATCACATTAACCTTATAACCTAACTGTAATGCGTCCAGCACGGTAAACTTCACGCAATAGTCAGTAGCCAGGCCCATAATGATCAATTCATCGATTTCATGATCGCGTAACCAGTCATCGAGCGTGGTTTTCTGCCGACGGTCGTTATCAAAAAAGGCACTGTAACTGTCAACTAAAGGATTTTCGCCTTTATGGAACACCGCTGCGATCGCTTTTTGGTTCAGTAACGGATGTAATTGTGCGCCTTCACTGTTCTGCACACAGTGATCTGGCCAGAAGGTTTGTGGCAAACCGTCGAGTTGGCCTGGCGTATAAGGCTCTACACCGTGCTGACTGGCAAAACTGCCGTGATTCGCCGGGTGCCAGTCTTGACTGGCGATAACCGCTTCACCGCGCGACTGGCACCAGTCAATCAGACGGTTAGCGACATCCACCGTACTGTCACCTTCCGGCACGGCGAGCGCGCCACCAGCACAGAAATCATTTTGTAAATCGACCAGTAACAGGGCGCGAGGGGGCATTGCAGTCTCCTTAATCATCCGGCGTCAGTTCGCCGCGCAGGTTTTGGCTCATAGCCTTGCGAATGGTTTCTGTATCCAGTTCCTGGCTAAGCAGGTAATGCAGTTTGGTTAGTGTGGCTTCTACAGTCATATCTGCACCGCCAATAACGCCGGCATGGGCGAGGGCGTTACCGGTGGCATAACCACCCATGTTCACTTTACCGGACATACATTGTGTCAGGTTGACTACCACAATACCGCGATCGCTGGCTTCTTGTAATTCTTGCAGGAAGGCTTTGTTTTGTGGCGCATTACCCACGCCATATGAGCGCAGAATCAATGCTTTCACCGGTTGGCGCAGAAAATTGCGCACGACGTCAGCAGAAATCCCTGGATAAATCGTCACTACGCCAATCGGTTGTGGGGTGATTGGATGAACGATTAATTCCCCTTCACCGTGCGGGGCGGGTGGCGTATTCAAACGACGAATATGGATACCTGCTTCCAGTAACGGAGGAAGGTTTGGAGAGGCAAACGCATCAAAACCATCGGCATGGGCTTTGGTGGTACGGTTGCCACGATACAATCGGTTATTAAAAAAGAGCGTTACTTCGTTGATAGGATAATTCGCCGCAACGTACAACGCATTCAGCAGATTAATTTGTCCGTCAGAGCGTAACTCAGCCAGCGGGATTTGTGACCCTGTCACAATAACCGGTTTACCGAGATTCTCGAGCATGAACGACAGCGCAGAGGCGGTATACGCCATCGTGTCGGTGCCGTGCAGAATGACAAAACCATCATAGTCGTCATAATGCGCTTTAATATCTTCAGCAATATGCTGCCAGTCTTCTGGCGTCATATCTGAAGAGTCCATCAGCGGCGTATATTCATGAATGGTGAAATCTGGCATCTCCGGGCGATGGAATTCCGGCATCAGCGCCAGTTGGCGCTGTAGATGACCTGACACCGGAATATAACCCTGCTCGGAACGCTGCATCCCGATGGTCCCGCCCGTGTAGGCGACGTAAATTGATTTCTTTTGCATGATATTGATATGAATGATATCGAAAGAGCAAAAGTATATACGTGAGGCAGGGGGAGCGCACCTGATACTATGCGGATAAGGAAATATGGGGCGAGACAGCGGGAAGAGGATTCGTCGAGGTAAAAAAAATGTGGCCGACGATCTGTCGGCCACTCAGTACAAGACTTAACGCACGTTGGCGCAGGTCAGGCAAAACGCATAACGGTTTTGTGGGTCGTTAAACGCTGCCAGCTTGTCGCTTTCACTTTTAACGGTAGAGGCTACCGAGGCCAGCGGTGCAGGTAACATGGCCTGGAACGCATCTGGCAACATTGCCCGGACAGAACCAGACATGTTGTCCATCACTTTGTCGAAGAAGGTCGGTTCATCAACGTAGTATTCCAGATGCCACTGTTTCACTTTTGCCAGCTCTGCTGCTTTGGCGACCGCATCATCGAAATCCCCGAGACTATCGACCAGCCCGTTAGCTTTTGCATCCTGACCGGTCCAGACGTGGCCCTGGGCGATTTTATCAATCTGCTCCGGCGTCGAATGACGCGCATCAGCAACCAGCGTGATAAAGCGTTTATAGCCATTCTCAATGCTTAACTGCATCATCTGCTGCGCTTCCGGCGGCAGTGCCCTGGTGATAGAAACATCCGCCAGCGGTGAAGTTGAGACACCATCAGTATGAACACCAATCGAATCCAGACTATTTTCTACGGTGGTGATCACGCCGAAGATACCGATAGAACCGGTCAGGGTGCTGGGGTTAGCCACAATGTAATTAGCTGGTGTGGAAATCCAGTAACCACCAGATGCCGCCATGCCGCCCATCGATACAACCACAGGCTTACCCGCTGCCCGGGCTGCTGCCAGTTCAGCGCGAATCACTTCAGACGCGGTAACGCTGCCGCCTGGGCTATTAACACGCAGGACAATCGCTTTCACTTTCGGGTCAAGGCGAGCGTCGCGGATTTGTGCCGCAGTGGTATCACCGCCAACATTCCCCTGAGTTTCCTCGCCATCCATAATTGCGCCATTAGCGAAGACGACACCGATACTGTCACCGGTATCTGCCGGCGTTTTCAATGCGTAATCGTAATAACTGATGGCGCGATAATTTTTATCAGTTTTACTCCAGCCGAACTCTTTGGTCAGAGTTTTTTCGATTTCGGCACTCGATGCCAGCGCATCGACCAGCTTGTTTTCCAGCGCATATTTCGCGGTATCGCCACCGGTTTTGGTTAAACCCTCAAGCAACCCTTGCGCGCCAGGGAATACCTGCTGAGCAGGGATCTGCCGGTTAGCGGCAACAGTATTCAGATAGTTTTGCCACAGCTCACCAATCCAGCGGCTGTCAGCTTCGCGGGCTGCCGGTGACATATCATCACGAATAAACGGTTCAACGGCAGATTTATACGTACCCACGCGGAACACATGGGTGGAAACTTTTAGCTTATCCAGCAACGATTTGTAGTACAGACCGTTGGTGGCAAAGCCGTGCAGATCCACCACGCCTTGCGGTGACAGCCAAATTTTATTGGCGAAACTGGCGAGATAATATTGCCCCTGGCTGTAGTTCTCGCCTATGGCATAAACTGGTTTCCCGCTGTCACGAAACTCTTTCAGGGCTTTGCCGATGTACTGCATAGACGGTTGGTCGCCGCCTGCGAAGTTTTTCAGATCCATCACGATACCGGTGATATTGCGGTCATCCTTCGCCTGGCGAATGGTATTGACGATATCAAACAGTGAGTTTTCCTGCAGACGATCGGAACTGGCACCAAGCAGTTGGCGGCTTAATTTACTAAACCGCTGAGAACTGTCGGGTTTATCGACGATCACACCAGAAATGTCCAGCAGCAGTGCGCCACGACTGGCCGTTTCTTTCGAATCACCACCACTGACCTGCATCCAAATCCCCACACCAACCAGTACGAGAAAAATAAAGAACAGGTTAAGTACCATTTCACGGACGAAATTCAGCAGACGCCACGTCCATTTAAAAAATCCGGCAATAAATCGCCAAAGGGTTCGCATGTATTCTCCCAACTAAAGGTCACACCTGTCACAGGCGCAATAGATGTGGTTATCGTAATGACCCAACCGGCACTTGTCAGCAGGAATTGCGGACTGTGCTGTAACAAAATCCACTCTCGTGTTAATTTTGTGAATAAATATCACGACAGGAGTTAATCAAATGGATGCACTCGAACTATTGATCAATCGCCGTAGCGCCTCCCGCCTGGCTGAACCCGCGCCAACGGGTGAACAACTGCAAAACATCCTGCGTGCGGGTATGCGTGCGCCGGACCATAAGTCCATGCAACCGTGGCATTTTTTTGTGATTGAAGGGGAAGGACGCGAGCGTTTCAGCGCATTATTGGAACAGGGGGCCATTGCTGCCGGTAGTGATGACAAAGCTATCGACAAAGCGCGTAATGCGCCGTTCCGCGCACCGCTCATCATAACGGTGGTGGCAAAATGCGAAGAAAATCATAAAGTCCCGCGCTGGGAACAGGAAATGTCTGCGGGATGCGCGGTCATGGCGATGCAAATGGCAGCCGTTGCCCAGGGATTTGGCGGCATCTGGCGCAGTGGCGCATTAACTGAAAGTCCGGTAGTGCGTGAAGCATTCGGTTGCCGTGAGCAGGATAAAATTGTCGGTTTTCTCTACCTTGGTACGCCGCAGCTGAAAGCATCTACGTCGATTAACGTCCCGGACCCGACGCCGTTTGTCACTTATTTCTGATAATTGTCGCGAAACTGTCTGGATTGTGAGCAAAGGCGCAGGAATTCAGACACTCTCACTTATCACTTCACGGAATGAGGGTTACCATACCCGGATTGCATTGACAGGAGATGTCCATGAGCGAGAACTCGATTCGTTTGACCCAATACAGCCACGGAGCTGGTTGCGGCTGTAAAATTTCCCCAAAAGTGTTGGAAACCATCCTGCACAGTGAGCAGGCGAAGTTTGTTGATCCGAATTTGCTTGTGGGTAATGAAACCCGCGACGATGCGGCGGTGTACGATCTGGGCAATGGCACCAGCGTTATCAGTACCACCGACTTCTTTATGCCGATCGTTGATAATCCTTTCGATTTTGGCCGCATTGCGGCGACTAACGCCATCAGCGATATCTTCGCGATGGGGGGCAAACCGATTATGGCGATTGCGATCCTCGGCTGGCCGATTAACAAACTTTCCCCGGAAATTGCCCGCGAAGTAACCGAAGGTGGACGCTATGCATGCCGTCAGGCGGGTATTGCGCTGGCTGGCGGTCACTCCATCGATGCGCCGGAGCCGATTTTTGGTCTGGCGGTAACGGGGATCGTACCGACCGAGCGGGTGAAGAAAAACAGTACCGCACAAGCCGGATGCAAACTGTTCCTGACGAAACCGCTGGGGATCGGCGTTCTTACCACGGCTGAGAAAAAATCACTGCTGAAACCAGAACATCAGGGACTGGCGACGGAAGTGATGTGCCGGATGAACATCGCAGGCGCGTCCTTTGCCAACATCGAAGGCGTAAAAGCGATGACCGACGTTACGGGCTTTGGTCTGCTGGGGCATTTAAGCGAAATGTGTCAGGGTGCTGGTGTGCAGGCGCGCGTCGACTATGAAGCGATCCCGAAACTGCCGGGGGTTGAAGAGTACATTAAGTTGGGCGCAGTGCCTGGCGGCACCGAACGTAACTTTGCCAGCTACGGTCATCTGATGGGTGAAATGCCGCGTGAAGTGCGCGATCTGCTGTGCGATCCGCAAACTTCTGGCGGTCTGCTGCTGGCGGTCATGCCGGAAGCAGAAAATGAGGTCAAAGCTACAGCCGCCGAGTTTGGCATTGAACTGACGGCGATTGGCGAACTGGTGCCAGCGCGCGGCGGTCGTGCCATGGTTGAGATCCGTTAATTCAATGCGGTTGTTTATTGCCGAAAAACCGAGTCTGGCGCGCGCCATTGCTGATGTCCTGCCCAAACCGCACCGGAAAGGCGATGGCTTTATCGAGTGCGGTAATGGTCAGGTGGTGACCTGGTGTATCGGTCACCTGCTTGAGCAGGCGCAGCCAGACGCCTACGACAGCCGCTATGCGCGCTGGAATCTTGCTGATTTGCCGATTGTCCCGGAAAAGTGGCAATTACAGCCCCGACCCTCCGTGACCAAACAACTTAATGTCATCAAACGCTTCCTGCATGAAGCCAGCGAAATCGTTCACGCCGGTGACCCGGATCGCGAAGGGCAATTACTGGTGGATGAAGTGCTGGACTATCTGCAACTGGCACCGGAAAAGCGCCAGCAGGTGCAGCGTTGCTTGATAAACGACCTGAACCCGCAGGCGGTTGAGCGGGCGATCGACCGTCTTCGTTCCAACAGTGAGTTTGTGCCGTTGTGCGTTTCTGCACTGGCGCGAGCCCGAGCCGACTGGCTGTACGGCATCAATATGACCCGCGCTTACACCATTCTCGGTCGCAATGCGGGTTATCAGGGCGTACTTTCCGTGGGACGCGTGCAGACGCCCGTACTCGGACTGGTGGTGCGCCGCGACGAAGAGATTGAAAACTTCGTGGCGAAAGATTTCTTTGAAGTCAAAGCGCATATCGTGACACCTGCCGATGAGCGGTTTACCGCTATCTGGCAACCGAGCGAAGCGTGTGAACCTTATCAGGATGAAGAAGGGCGCTTGTTACATCGTCCGCTGGCGGAGCATGTGGTCAACCGCATCAGCGGCCAACCGGCTATTGTCACCAGCTATAACGATAAACGGGAATCAGAATCCGCACCGCTGCCGTTTTCGCTTTCGGCGTTGCAGATTGAAGCGGCAAAACGCTTTGGTCTGAGTGCGCAGAACGTGCTTGATATCTGCCAGAAGTTGTACGAAACGCACAAGCTAATCACTTATCCGCGTTCCGATTGTCGCTATCTGCCGGAAGAGCATTTTGCCGGACGCCACGCAGTGATGAATGCCATCAGCGTTCATGCACCGGACTTGTTACCGCAGCCAGTGGTCGATCCAGATATACGCAACCGCTGCTGGGATGACAAAAAGGTCGATGCGCACCACGCCATCATCCCGACCGCACGGAGTTCTGCGATCAACCTGACGGAGAACGAAGCGAAGGTCTATAACCTGATTGCCCGTCAGTATTTGATGCAGTTCTGCCCGGATGCGGTGTTCCGCAAGTGTGTTATCGAACTGGATATTGCCAAAGGCAAATTTGTCGCTAAAGCGCGTTTTCTTGCTGAAGCAGGCTGGCGCACGCTGTTAGGCAGCAAAGAGCGCGATGAAGAAAACGACGGTACGCCATTGCCTGTGGTGGCGAAAGGCGATGAGTTGCTGTGTGAAAAAGGTGAAGTGGTAGAGCGGCAAACCCAGCCGCCGCGTCATTTTACCGATGCAACACTGCTTTCGGCGATGACCGGGATAGCACGTTTTGTGCAGGACAAAGATCTGAAAAAGATCCTTCGTGCGACCGATGGTCTGGGGACAGAAGCGACTCGCGCCGGGATTATTGAACTGCTGTTCAAGCGAGGCTTCCTGACCAAAAAAGGGCGCTATATCCACTCCACCGACGCCGGAAAAGCATTATTCCATTCGCTGCCAGAGATGGCGACGCGACCGGACATGACCGCGCACTGGGAATCGGTGCTGACGCAAATCAGCGAAAAGCAGTGTCGCTACCAGGACTTTATGCAACCGCTGGTGGGGACATTGTACCAGTTGATTGATCAGGCAAAGCGCACGTCGGTAAGGCAGTTTCGGGGAATAATGGCTCCCGGCGGTGGAGAAGGGAAGAAAAAGGATTCGCCACGCAAGAGAGCGCCGAAAAAAAGCCCGCCATCAGAAGAGGCGGGCAATGGAGTGATAACATAAAGGTTCTTTCAACCATCTGATACTGAAGATTTTTATGGCCGGATTAGGCGTTTGCGCTGTATCCGGCACAATTGTCTTAAATCACGCCCTGGCTTAACATCGCATCCGCAACCTTCACAAAACCGGCAATGTTCGCGCCCTGCACGTAGTTGGTTTGCTCACCTTCACCACCATGCTCAACACAGGCATGGTGGATATCCAGCATGATGTGATGCAAACGTGCGTCAACTTTCTCGGCTTTCCAGCCCAGGCGCGCAGCGTTTTGCGCCATTTCCAGGCCCGATGTTGCTACACCGCCAGCATTAGCCGCTTTACCCGGTGCAAACAGTACGCCTGCCTGCTGGAACAGTTCAGTCGCTTCGATGGTGGTCGGCATATTTGCCCCTTCGGCGACGGCTTTAACGCCATTGGCGATAAGCTGATGCGCGGCGTCAACATCCAGTTCGTTCTGGGTGGCGCAAGGCAGGGCGATATCAACTGGTACAGACCACGGCTGTTGGCCTTCGAGATAGACCAGACCAAATTCTTTGGCGTAATCTGCCACTCGACCATCGCGGCTGGCTTTGATTTCGATAAGACGCGCCAGTTTCTCTTTCGTGAATCCGCTTTCATCAACTACAGTGCCACTGGAGTCTGACGCAGTGATCACACGAGCACCAAATTCCATCGCTTTTTCGATAGCGTACTGGGCGACGTTGCCGGAGCCAGAAACGGAAACGCGCATTCCTTCAAAACCCATACCGTGGCGTTTTAGCATTGCTTCTGTGAAATAAACCAGACCGTAGCCGGTAGCTTCCGGGCGAATAAGACTGCCGCCAAATGAAAGGCCCTTACCGGTGAAGACGCAGGCGGTATTGTTGGAGAGCTTTTTCATCATCCCCGCCATAAAGCCGACTTCACGACCACCAACCCCGATATCACCTGCCGGAACGTCGGTATCCGCGCCCAGGTGGCGATACAGTTCAGTCATCAGCGCCTGGCAAAAACGCATCACTTCACCTTCGCTTTTTCCTTTCGGATCGAAATCGCTGCCGCCTTTACCACCGCCCATCGGCAGAGTAGTCAGGGCATTTTTGAAGGTTTGTTCGAAGCCGAGGAATTTGAGAATGGAAAGGTTAACTGACGGATGGAAGCGCATACCGCCTTTGTACGGGCCGATGGCAGAGCTGAACTGCACACGCCATGCACGGTTGACCTGTACCTGGTTGCGATCATCAACCCATACCACGCGAAACTGGATCACGCGCTCCGGTTCAACCAGACGCTCCAGTAATGACATCTGGCGATATTTTGGATTTTGTTCAAGAAAAGGCCAGAGTGTGGTCATTACTTCACGAACGGCTTGCGCGAACTCGGTTTGATTCGGGTCGCGCTTTTGGACATGGTTGAGGAATGACTCCAGAGAATATGTCTGATCCATAGATATAAAACCCTTATATATTAATACGATTGTGCTTATGTTGTTTATGTCATGTGCTTTTGCAGTTTTCGACTATACCATCAAGAATGTGACGGTAAGCAAGAAAAAAATGACCCAGGAAAGCAAATTAATAACGAGAGTAATCTCATAACCAAATGCGATAACTCAGACGCTAAAGTTTTGCCACCCGGCTACCGTTATCAGTAGCAGAGACAATAACGTTAAGGAGTTCCCTGTGAGTCGAGCATTGTTCGCCGTAGTATTAGCATTTCCATTAATTGCACTGGCTAACCCGCATTATCGTCCGGACGTGGAGGTAAACGTACCGCCAGAAGTGTTCAGTTCAGGCGGGCAGTCAGCGCAGCCCTGTACTCAGTGCTGCGTTTATCAGGATCAAAATTATTCTGAAGGGGCGGTAATTAAAGCCGAAGGAATACTGCTGCAATGCCAGCGTGATGACAAAACCCTTAGCACTAATCCGCTGGTCTGGCGGCGCGTAAAGCCATAAACGCCTCTAATAATGGAATGTCAGCAGGGGCCAGCGGATATTGCAGCGCCTCTTCAGGTGAGCACCAGACCAGCGCCTGATGTTCATGTGCCTGTAACGTCCCGTGGAAGTCGGGTACGTGCCAGGCATGAAGATGGATAATCCGCCCCGAAACTTCTCGCTGATGGCTGGCAACATATTCACCCACAGCTGCTTCGATGCCCAGTTCTTCGCGTAACTCACGCACCAGCGCCTGCCGCTGGCTTTCATCCGGCTCGACTTTACCACCGGCAAACTCCCATAATCCCGCCTGATCGCTATGGGCGGGGCGTTGCGCGAGTAAAATTTTGCCATCACGTTCGATGATGGCGGCAACAACTTCAACCATTTTCATAAATTACACACGGGTAGATAAGCGAAAAATGCCATAATATCCGCACTGTTGCTCAATCAGAAAGGCTTTATATTTAAGGAGTGCCTGTGCTAGACCGCCATCTTCATCCCCGAATTAAACCTTTGTTGCATCAGTGTGTGAAGGTGCTGGATAAACCCGGCATCACGCCAGATGGTTTAACATTAGTGGGATTTGCCATCGGTGTGCTGGCACTGCCTTTTCTGGCGCTGGGCTGGTATCTGGCGGCGCTTGTCGTCATTTTGTTAAACAGGCTGCTTGATGGTCTGGACGGTGCGCTGGCGCGGCGCAGAGGGCTTACCGACGCGGGCGGCTTTCTCGATATTTCTCTCGATTTTCTCTTTTACGCGCTGGTGCCGTTTGGTTTTATTCTTGCTGCACCGGAGCAAAATGCGCTGGCAGGCGGCTGGCTGCTGTTTGCGTTTATCGGTACGGGCAGCAGTTTTCTCGCCTTTGCTGCACTGGCAGCAAAACATCAGATTGATAACCCCGGTTATGCACATAAGTCGTTTTACTATCTGGGGGGATTAACCGAAGGCACTGAAACGATCTTACTGTTTGTGCTGGGATGTTTATTCCCTGCATGGTTTGTGTGGTTTGCGTGGATCTTCGGTGCGTTGTGCTGGATGACGACCTTTACGCGGGTGTGGAGTGGGTATCTGACGCTGAAGTCGCTCCAGCGTCAGTAATTGCAATGTTATTTGCTGCTGTCCGGGCCGCGTTCACCGGTTGCAACCGGATTTTTTGGATCGCTGCTCCATTCGTACCAGCCGCCGTCGTAAACGGAGACGTTATTCCAGCCCATTGCTCGTGCGTACATAAAGGTTTCGGATGCGCGCCAGCCGGTGCCGCAGTAGAATGAAACTTGCTGATCTGGCTTGATATTCCATGCTTTCCACATAGCGGTAATATCATCGGCGCTACGCATGGTGCCATCCGGGTTATGGAAATCTTCCATATGCGTCGAGTCGCTACCAGCGTGTCCCCAACGTGCTCCGGCTATTTCACCTTTTGGTTTAATATAGCTGTAACCGCTGGTCGTACCGATAAATTCTGGCCACGAACGAATGCTCACCAGCGATGCATCCTGGCGATGCAGCAGTCCACGCGCCTGTTCCATATCAAGCATCAGTTGCGGTTGTGCCGGGATCTTCACGCCGAAATCCGGTTCCGCTTTCACTTTCGGTGGCGTTCCGCGCTCAACAGGCAGTCCCGCGTCGGACCAGGTTTGCCAGCCGCCATCCAGCAGGCGCACATCTTTCACGCCGGCATAAAGCATTATCTGCGCCACACGCGCTGCAGCGTATACGTCACGCCCGTACAGAATGACCGTGGTGTCATGGCGAATGCCGTGTTTTGCCAGCATCGCTTTTAGTTGTTCATCAGAAACTTTGTTCCACAGCGGTTCGCTTTCCACTTCGTTGGTATCGATGTAGTCAGCGCCGGGAATATGACTGATAAGGTAAAGCTTAGGAGCGCCCCAGGCCGCTTCAATGACTTTCCAGTCACCGGCAGGTTTCGCCGTAACCTCTTTACCTTGTTGCAGGTCGTGCAGCCATTGCGGATAAACCAGCTGCTCAAAGTGCGGCAGTTTTTGCAGACGGGAAGGTTCACTTAGCGCGTCACTCAGGATGGAGATATGCGTAAAACCTGCTTTTTGCAGACGCGTTTTGACGGCATCGACATCTTTGTCATTACCGTACAGCGCAACCGGAGCATCGGCTTTCAGGTTATGTAGCTTGATCCACGCGTTAAGCTGTTCGGTGCTCATTTTGTCGAGCCAGCTGGCAGAGAGGTTTAAGGCGGCAGGCTCATGACCAGAAGGGCCATTTAAGATTTGTGGCCAGCCGTTATAAAACGCGCTGGGGCGAGTATCTATCGCTTTGCCATTTTGTTGTTGAAGCTGGTCAAGTGTAAGAGGCTTCGCCAGTTCAGCGGCCCACGAAGAAGCGCAAGCCAGCCCTAAAGCCATTGCCAGCGCGGTCATTTGAGAAACACGTTTCATCGAAAATCCCGACATTGTAGTTTTGAGTGCGCCATTCTGAACTGACGCATTGGGAAAAACTTTGCGTTATCGCAGTTTGTTGTAATTTTCTGACCACTGCGCCATATCCAGAACAGAACTATCAGCAGGAACATCCTGGAGATCGTGCGTTACCTGAACGACTGGGATCGCCTGGGCGCGAACTTCGCTGAACACCCACTGGCGAAAATTATCGCGCAGAGCTACATCAAGACGGCTGAATGGCTCATCCAGTAGCAACGCTTTTGGCTGAGCGAGAAGAGCGCGAAGCAGAGCAACGCGCGCTCGCTGACCGCCAGACAACGTGGCAGGATCCTGATGGAAAGCTCCGTCAAGGCCTGAACGCTCAAGTGCATCATTCACGGCATTACGTCGGGCATTCCCCTTAAGTGTCACCGGTAGCGCCAGCAGTAAATTTTGCCCGACGCTGAACTGATCAAATAACAGTGCATCCTGGAAAAGAATGCCAATCTGACGCTGTGCGGTGGGTAGCATGTCAATCCGTTGCTCATTGAGCCATAGCTCACCTGTACAAGAAAACTGTCCGGCCAGCGCACCAATCATCCATGAAAACAGAGTGGATTTTCCACAGCCAGACGGCCCCATTAACGTGACAATGTCACCTTTACTCACCGTAAAGTTAACGTTTTTCAGCAAGCGGCTTTCTGGTAAACGTAGCGAAACATTTTTCACGCAGAGCATTAGCGGAGTCCTTGTCTGACATAACCTACCCATTTTGCGACTAACGCGGTCAGGGCAAAAATAATAAGCGGCAACAGTAGTTGCCATAAAGCCTGGGCGGCGAGAATACCGTTGCTGCCGCCGCTGCTTAATGCCACCGCTTCAGTGGTGAGCGTCGGAAAACGCCCCGCGCCCAGCCACAGCGTCGGCATATACTGTGCAATACTGACTGAAAATCCCACCGCGAAGACAATCAGCGCAGGGCGTAGCATGAGTGGGCATTTCACGTAAAAGAAGATTTTGGCCCGCGACCAGCCCAGTGTTTGCGCAATCAAAATTAACCGTGAATCAATGCGCTGCCAGGCGGGTTGCAGGATAAACAGCATCCACGGCATTACCCACAGCAGATGCCCCCAGACCACCGCCGTCCAGCTTCCATCCAGGTTTAGCCATAGCGCCAGCGTGTACTGGCCCGCCACCAGTGGCAGAGCGGGTAATAAAATGGGCAACCATAGCCACAACTGGCGACGTTGTGGCCCCCATTCCAGCCACAGCAGTAACAGGAGCAAAGCGATGAATGTCGCCACCAGCCCCATTGTCAGGCTGTTGATGAGCGCTTCACTATTGATCGTCGACTGATCCGCGAGGATCGCCAGCAGAACCACACACAGCACACCGGTCAAGGGTAAAAAACTCGCCAGCGTATTGCCTGGCAATAAAGACGTGGCAGGCTTACGAACGCCATCTACGCGGGGAATATTACGCCGCCAGCCACGCCATAGCAGATAGCCCAGCAAAACGTAGGCGGCGAGTAACAGCATCAGCAGCAGGCTGGCGAGTGCGCCTTTCGTTTGTTGATCGGCGTCGCCCTGAGTTAACCACTGCCAGCTAATTACTGCCAGCGTCGGGGGATTACCTGGCCCAAGGATAATCGCCACATCCACGACCGACAGCGACCAGGCGACAATCGCCAGCATCGCCATTGCCAGTGCAGGTGCGACGGAGGGCAACAACAGCCAGTTCAGGCATTGCCAGCGGCTGTAGCCCAGCGAATCCAGTACAATGACCTGCTGCAACAGCCGTTTTTCGCTCAATACTGCTGCTAAGATCCACAGCAGAAATGCGCTTTCTTTCACTGCAAGGGTGAGGCCCAGCCCAATACCCAATTTGTCCATTGGCGGAGTGAAATACGGGAAATAGTCATAAAGCAGCCCTCCGTCAGCAAAGAGCAGAAGGGCGCTGGTGGCAAAAGCCACATGGGGAATGGCGAGCAGCCACGGCAGACGGGCGCACATACGCTGCCATTTCGGCCCTGGCCACAGCGCCACAATCACCAGCAGGGCAATCAACAACGCCCCGACCGCCGCGATGGTTGTCGACACCAGCGTTGCCAGTAATGCCTGCGGTAACTGTGGATCGGCAAATAACGTCTGCCAGTGTGTCAACGACAAAGCAGGCGATATCAGCGTGAGAGCTGCCGGGATCAGCGGTGCATAAATCACCGCCACCATCGCCCACAGCAAAAAGATTAATGCGTACCGTAACGGTGTAGCCATTCTTGTTCCAGCGCATTTACCCAACCTGCGTGCGGTTCAGCCAGTACCGGCGGCAGATCCTGCGGCATTCTCGATTGCAATGTTTCGCGCTGCCCGTCAGGCAGTTTTTGCGGATCGAGAACAGAAGGATCGCCCCAGACAGCGGGATCTGCTTTACGCAATTGCGCATCGGGTGAGAGCAGGAAATTGGCAACTACCTTCGCCGCAGCACTGGCATTCGCGTTGGCAGGAATGGTGACGAAATGGACGTTGCCAATCATCCCCTCGCGAAAACCAAAACTGTAACTGCTTGCAGGCAAATCGCCGCTGGCGATTTTTTGCTGCGCATGAGCAGGATTAAAGGTCAGCGACAGGCGCAATGTGCCGGCTTTCAGCAGAGCATCCATCCGCGCGGGCGAAGGCGGGAAATCCTTTCCTTCGCGCCATAAATACGGATGCAGTGCATCAAGATATTGCCACAAGGGCGCAGTGACACGGGCGAAAGTCGCAACGTCCGGGGTTTCTTTTAAAGCTGCGGGATCGGGCGTCAGCATAATCAGCAACTGTTCAAGAAACGCCGTGCCGGTAAAGTCCGGTGGGCGCGGATAGGTAACCGTGCCAGGATTGGCTTTAGCAAACTCCAGCAACGCTTGCGGCGTTTGTGGTGGCTGTGGCGTAACATCGCGGCGGGCGATAAACGTCAGTTGTGCGCCACCCCAGGGCGATTCAGCCCCTTCTGTAGGCACTGAAAAATCTTCCCGCACCGGCAGCTGTGTGTCGACATAGCGCCAGTTGGGCAGAGTCTCCACCCAGCCCGTTTGTAATAAATTGGCCTCTTTTAAGGTGCGGAAGTTTTCGCCGTTCACCCAGAGCAGATCCACCGAACCGCCTGTTTTGCGTCCGGCAGCAGCTTCGGTCTGAATGCGCTTCACCGCGTCTGCGGCATCCGCGAGACGAACAATCTTCAGGTTTATAGCGTAATGGGTTTTCATCTCGCCGCTAACCCAGTCGAGATAGCGGTTAATTGCCGTATCGCCGCCCCAGGCGTTAAACCAGACGGTTTGCCCTTTGGCGTCGTTTTTGATTTCCTGCCAGTCACTGGCATGTGTTGCCAAAGAAAACAGCGATAACAATCCCAGCAACCACACACAATGGCGCATCATCTCTCCTTAAGAACGTTTTTCAGGAATACGGCACAGCCCCTGAGCGGGAATGTCCATGGCAGAATTAAAACGGGCTGACAGGTTTTGCAGTCCGATCAATGCCGTCAGTTCGGTGAGCGCCTGGGCGTCAAAATGCGCAGCCAGTCGGGTACGCAGGGCATCATCGACCGTTGGCGGCGTTACGCTTGCGGCTTCGGCGTACTCCAGCGCCAGCCGTTCTTCATCGCTAAAAAGCGGGCTTTGCCGCCAGTCAGCCACTGCCAGCAGTTTATCGGTGCTGCCAGTGCGCTCGGCGACTTTCATACTGGTGATATCCACGCAAAACTCACACAGACACATTTGCGCAATGCGCGCGCTGACAAGCGATCGCACTACTGGATCCAGCGGTGAGCGTTTGCGCTCCAGCCAGCCGACAAACATCGACACCAGATAAAAGATAAACGGGATCCGCCCCCACCAGCGAATCGGGCTTAGCACCTCGCCGTAATGGCGACGATGCAGCCACGCCTGCGGACGTAAAATGAAAGGAATTTTGCTAAGCGGCGGTAAACCCATCAGGCATTCCTCTTCTGGCGCTCAAGCCATATTTTCTTCGCCATAAAAATCACCACGGTCAGGGCAAACAGAATAAACAGTCCGGTGACAAACCAGAAAGTACCGCCTGTTAACATGCTGCCCGCCCAGGAATAAACAATAGTCGCCGGTAACTGACCAAGCCCGGTGGCGATAAAAAACGAGCGAAAACGTATTGAAGTCAAACCGGCAGCATAGCTTACGGGATCAAAAGGCACAAAAGGCAATAATCGGCATACCAGAATGGTGTGTTTACCATAGCGGGTAAAAAAGCCGTCCATACTATTGAGTACCGTTTTACCCGTTAACTTTTCCACCACTTCGCGGCCCATCACTCTGGCGATAAAAAAGCACAGCGCCGCGCCGGCCATCGAACTGGTCCACGACAGCAAGCCGCCCCAGAGCGCGCCAAACAGCGACGCATTGGCAAAGGTGATCAAAAACGCAGGTAGCGGTGCAGCAATGGCCTGTAAAATCATCAACAAGAACGAGACAACTGCCGCCAGTGCGCCGTAAGACTGAATAAAGCGTTCTATACCCTGTTGGTCCACGGCGGCAAACGCCGCAACGCTGCGATTGATAAACTCATGGACGCCGGGAAGCAGCGCCCATGCCAGCAGCATAGCGAACAACAGGATGATGAGGGTTATACGGTAATACCAGATTTTTCGCGATTGCATCTTCATCATCCTTTATTCTGGCTTTATTCGGTGATTTTAAAGGTAACCGTTGCCAGCGTGTTATCCGCCGGGAGAACCGAGGCATTGCCTTTGAATTTAACTTCACCTCGTTTTTCAACCGCACCATAAGTGTATGTTGCATTGCTGACGATGCCGACCGGGCAGCTATCCAGACACACCAGGCAGCCCGTTTTCTTCTCTTCTGCTGCCGTTAAATTACCGCCAAAGCGCATGTCCAGTTTCTTGCCATTACTGTCAACAATCACTTCATCGAAGGAATACGCTTTTGCCGCCCCTTGCCAGTTGACCGAAATATCCAGTTTGCTGCCTGTGACATGAGTCGTTTCTTTATTATCCATCGTCATATTTTCGCCTGGCGTACCACCGACCTCTTTCAGGGCTTCATAAAATGCTTTCGGGGTCGCATAACCCATAAACAGCGATTTATGTCCGTTGGAGCCATCTTTAAACACAATACCGTGACGAGTGTCGTCGGTAAGGAAACGACCATTAATTTGCACCAGCATGGTTACCGTATGGTTATTGGCATCGACGCGCAGCGGTTGGCTGTTCGAAAGTTCGTCGTATTCCACTTTTGCCGCCGCATTCTCTTTTTGATCGCAGCCGCTAAGCCCGGCAACAGCCAGTAAGCAGAGTGCAGTCAGTCCTTTTTTCCATGACGCTGAATAATGTTGCAACATCGTTCTATCCTTCATTTTTTGGGTGAGTAAGTGGGCTGCGGCGCGAAGCAGACAGATCCACATGTTTGTGTCGAGCATAGAGTTTGGCGAGCTGGACGAGAATAAACAGCGCCAGGCCCGCCAGACAGAGTTGTAAAATAAAGCGCAGCGTAATGCCTTCATTGGCGAGATCGCTTGCCATCACGGTATAAATAACAATACCGGGCAGAGTCGTGAGTGCTGAAATAAGGGTATAAGGCCAGAAGGCGATTGTGGTTAATCCGTAAGCGTAATTTTGAATATTGTAAGGAAACAACGGGATTAAGCGGGTCAGAATAAGAAAATCAATACCGTTACGCGCAATGCCTTTCTCAATGGCCTGGAAGGTATGGCTATGGCCAACGTATTTCAGCAGTAAATCACGTCCCAGCCAGCGCGCCAGCAGGAATGAGCACGAGGAGGCCAGCGTGGCGGCAATTAATGATAGTAGTGTCCCTAAGAGCGGGCCAAAAACTATTCCTCCAGCGATCACCAGTATGCTTCCTGGTAACAGAAAGAGGGTGGCAATGATGAATAACAGAATATAGAGGCTATAACCGAACAATCCGCTCTGGCGAATGAGTGTCAGTAAATGAGGTAAATCGGTGAGCAGCTCGAATAAACCGAAAGCGTGGAAAGCGTAAATGACCAGCGCAAAAATAAGACAGGCAAAAAGAAATTTACGCTCAGCGTTCATTGTGGAGTTTCCTATATCAAACTTGATAATAGAGAAGTGGTCAGACAACTAAAAACGCAGTGACGGTATAACAAAGGGCGGCAGGCAACAAATCATTACTGACAGTTTGTTGATTTTTCTCAAGGTTAATTCTCCTGACCCAGTTTGAGCCAGGAGAACAGCTAAATTAGCGGCGGAAGGTCGCCCAGACGGGGGCGTGATCGGACGGTTTTTCCATGCTGCGGATTTCATAGTCGATGCCGGTTTCTACGCAACATTCTGCCAGCGGTTGGCTGGCGAGAAGCAGGTCGATACGCAGACCGCGGTTATCGTCAAAACCTTTTGAGCGGTAATCAAACCATGAGAAACGATCGGCTGTTTGCGGATTCGCATGGCGGAAGGTATCGACCAACCCCCAGCTCATCAGTCTCTCCATCCATTCGCGTTCTTCCGGAAGGAAAGAGCATTTTCCGGTACGCAGCCAGCGCTTACGGTTCTCTTCGCCAATGCCAATATCCAGGTCGCCAGGACTGATATTCATATCGCCCATAATCAGCACCGGATTTTCACGCTTGAGTTCGGTTTCCAGGTAGTTTTGCAGATTCTGATAAAACTGCGCCTTTGCCGGGAATTTTATCGGATGGTCGCGGCTTTCACCCTGCGGGAAGTAACCGTTGATCACGGTGACATTACCCAGCGGTGAGGGGATTTCCGCCATAATAATCCGCCGCTGCGCCTCTTCGTCGTCACCGGGAAAACCGCGACGCACGGCAATCGGCGTCTCTTTGGTCAGCAGCGCCACGCCATAATGGCCTTTCTGCCCGTGATAAAACACGTTGTAGCCGAGCTTCGCCACCTCTTCGAGTGGAAACATATCGTCATGAACTTTTGTCTCCTGCAGGCCAATCACATCCGGCTGGTGCTTTTCGACGATGGCTTCAAGCTGGTGAGGTCTGGCGCGCAGGCCGTTGATATTAAAAGAGACAAATTTCATAGTCGCTGCCATTTATTCAGATAAAGAGTGCGTGGATGGTAGCAGAATTTCGCTTTGCTTACCGCCTGTTGTTAAGTGATTTGATCGATGGTTGTTAATGATGTCAACGATGGCGCAAAAAATGCCCGCTTTTGGTGCGCGCTGCGTCAGAATGGCGCAGTAATTTCCAGTAAATTTCGTCAATGATCACAATTCCAGAATTATATTTTACTTCTGCATAACATTGCGTTTTTTATTCTTTTTATTCACCCATATCGCAAACGTATTCACTTTATATGCACTTTAAATGCATATGGTTTGGTTATAACTCCTTGATTTCCAGTTAGCCACCGCGGTTTATGCACTTTTATCACTGGCTGGCACGAACCCTGCAATCTACATTTACAGCGCAAACATTACTTATTATTAACATATAAATAACGAATTATTTACTGTGGAGGTCGCTATGTCTCAGCCAATTACGCGTGAAAACTTTGATGAATGGATGATACCTGTTTACGCTCCGGCACCGTTTATACCGGTACGTGGCGAAGGTTCGCGCTTGTGGGATCAGCAGGGGAAAGAGTATATCGACTTCGCGGGTGGCATTGCGGTGAACGCGCTGGGCCATGCGCACCCGGAACTGCGTGAGGCGCTGAACGAACAGGCGAGTAAGTTCTGGCATACCGGCAACGGTTACACCAACGAGCCGGTACTGCGACTGGCGAAAAAATTGATCGACGCCACGTTTGCCGATCGCGTCTTCTTTTGTAACTCCGGTGCGGAAGCCAACGAAGCGGCGCTAAAACTGGCGCGTAAATTCGCTCACGACCGCTACGGCAGCCATAAGAGCGGTATCGTGGCGTTCAAAAATGCGTTTCATGGTCGCACGCTGTTTACTGTCAGTGCGGGTGGGCAGCCCGCCTATTCACAGGATTTTGCGCCACTGCCGCCGGATATTCGTCATGCTGCATATAACGATATTAACTCTGCCAGCGCGCTGATTGACGACTCTACCTGTGCGGTGATTGTCGAACCCATCCAGGGGGAAGGCGGTGTGGTGCCAGCCAGCAACGCATTTTTACAAGGTCTGCGTGAATTGTGTGACCGCCACAATGCGCTGTTGATTTTTGATGAAGTACAAACCGGCGTCGGGCGCACCGGGGAACTGTATGCCTATATGCACTACGGCGTGACGCCTGATCTGTTAACTACCGCCAAAGCGCTGGGCGGCGGTTTCCCGGTCGGTGCGTTGTTGGCAACCGAAGAGTGCGCCAGCGTGATGACTGTTGGCACTCATGGCACCACCTATGGCGGCAATCCGCTGGCCTCGGCGGTGGCAGGCAAAGTGCTGGATCTCATCAACACGCCAGAGATGCTTAATGGCGTTAAACAGCGTCACGACTGGTTTGTTGAGCGTCTTAATACCATTAATCACCGCTACGGTTTGTTCAGTGAAGTTCGCGGCTTAGGTTTGTTGATTGGTTGCGTGTTGAATGCCGATTACGCCGGGCAAGCGAAACAGATCTCTCAGGAAGCGGCGAAAGCAGGCGTGATGGTACTGATTGCGGGTGGCAACGTGGTGCGTTTTGCGCCTGCGCTCAATGTTAGCGAAGAAGAGGTGACGACCGGACTGGATCGCTTTGCAGCTGCTTGCGAACACTTTGTTAGCCGAGGTTCTTCATGATGGTCATCCGTCCCGTTGAGCGTTCAGATGTCTCGGCGCTGATGCAGCTTGCCAGCAAAACGGGCGGCGGCCTGACGTCGCTTCCCGCCAATGAAGCCACGCTTTCGGCGCGTATCGAAAGGGCAATCAAAACCTGGCAAGGCGAACTGCCCAAAAGTGAGCAGGGCTATGTGTTCGTGCTGGAAGATAGCGAGACAGGCACAGTGGCGGGGATTTGCGCCATTGAGGTGGCAGTTGGGCTGAACGATCCCTGGTACAACTATCGCGTCGGCACGCTGGTTCACGCTTCGAAAGAGCTGAATGTCTATAACGCGTTGCCGACGCTGTTTCTCAGTAACGATCACACCGGCAGCAGCGAGCTGTGCACGCTGTTTCTCGACCCGGAGTGGCGCAAAGAGGGCAACGGCTATTTGCTGTCGAAATCGCGCTTTATGTTTATGGCGGCTTTTCGCGACAAGTTTAATGACAAAGTGGTTGCCGAAATGCGCGGGGTGATTGACGAACATGGCTATTCACCGTTCTGGCAAAGCCTCGGTAAGCGCTTCTTTTCGATGGATTTTAGCCGCGCCGATTTTCTCTGCGGCACCGGGCAAAAGGCATTTATTGCAGAACTGATGCCGAAACATCCGATCTATACCCACTTTTTATCTCAGGAAGCCCAGGACGTCATCGGTCAGGTACATCCGCAAACCGCGCCTGCCCGTGCGGTACTGGAGAAAGAAGGTTTTCGCTACCGTAATTATATCGACATCTTCGACGGTGGGCCGACGCTTGAGTGTGACATCGACCGCGTGCGCGCCATCCGTAAAAGTCGGCTGGTGGAAGTGGCAGAAGGGCAGCCTGCGCAGGGCGATTTTCCGGCCTGCCTGGTCGCCAATGAAAATTATCACCATTTCCGCGTGGTGCTGGTGCGTACCGATCCGGCAACCGAGCGTTTGATTTTAACCGCCGCACAACTGGATGCCCTCAAATGCCACGCAGGGGATCGCGTTCGTCTGGTGCGCCTGTGCGCAGAGGAGAAAACAGCATGACTTTATGGATCAACGGTGACTGGGTGACGGGCCAGGGCGCATTGCGTGTGAAGCGTAATCCGGTATCGGGCGAGGTGTTATGGCAGGGCAATGATGCCGATGCCGCTCAGGTCGGGCAGGCTTGTCGGGCTGCCCGTGCGGCGTTTCCGCGCTGGGCGCGGCTCTCATTTGCTGAACGTCAGGCAGTTGTCGAACGCTTTGCCGCACTGCTGGAAAGCAATAAAGCCGAATTAACCGCGATTATTGCCAGAGAAACCGGTAAGCCGCGCTGGGAAGCGGCAACCGAAGTGACGGCGATGATCAATAAAATCGCGATATCAATTAAGGCGTATCACGTTCGTACCGGCGAGCAGCGTAGTGAAATGCCGGACGGCGCGGCGAGCCTGCGACATCGCCCGCACGGCGTGCTGGCGGTGTTTGGGCCGTATAATTTCCCTGGTCATTTGCCGAACGGACATATCGTTCCGGCATTGCTGGCAGGTAACACCATTATCTTTAAACCCAGCGAACTGACACCGTGGAGTGGCGAAGCGGTAATGCGTTTATGGCAGCAGGCTGGCTTGCCGCCGGGCGTGCTGAACCTGGTGCAGGGCGGGCGTGAAACGGGTCAGGCGCTGAGTGCGCTGGAGGATCTCGACGGCTTGCTGTTTACCGGTAGCGCCAATACTGGCTACCAGTTGCATCGTCAGCTTTCCGGTCAGCCGGAGAAAATTCTCGCCCTTGAGATGGGCGGTAATAATCCGCTAATTATCGATGACGTGGCGGATATTGATGCCGCTGTCCATCTGACCATTCAGTCGGCGTTTGTCACTGCCGGGCAACGCTGCACTTGTGCCCGCCGTTTATTGTTGAAAAGTGGAGCGCAGGGCGATGCATTTCTTGCCCGCCTGGTTGCCGTCAGCCAGCGATTAACGCCGGGCAACTGGGATGACGAACCGCAGCCGTTTATTGGCGGGCTGATTTCTGAACAGGCCGCACAGCAGGTGGTTACTGCCTGGCAGCAACTGGAAGCGATGGGCGGACGAACCCTGCTTGCGCCGCGCTTATTACAAGCAGGGACATCGTTGCTGACGCCGGGGCTCATTGAAATGACAGGCGTTGCTGGCGTACCAGATGAAGAGGTGTTCGGACCGTTATTGCGCGTCTGGCGTTATGATACTTTCGATGAAGCGATTCGAATGGCGAATAACACTCGCTTCGGACTCTCTTGCGGACTGGTTTCCCCCGAGCGGGAAAAATTCGATCAACTGTTGCTGGAGGCGCGGGCGGGGATTGTTAACTGGAACAAACCGCTTACCGGCGCTGCCAGTACCGCGCCATTCGGCGGCATTGGCGCTTCCGGTAACCATCGCCCCAGCGCCTGGTATGCCGCAGATTATTGTGCCTGGCCGATGGCGAGCCTGGAGTCGGACTCGTTAACATTGCCCGCCACACTTAACCCCGGGCTGGATTTTTCCGAAGAGGTGGTGCGATGAACGACTGGGAAGTCAATTTCGACGGGCTGGTAGGGCTGACGCATCATTACGCGGGCCTGTCGTTTGGTAATGAAGCCTCTACCCGTCACCGTTTTCAGGTCTCTAACCCGCGACTGGCGGCGAAACAGGGCTTACTGAAAATGAAAACCCTTGCCGATGCGGGATTCCCCCAGGCCGTGATCCCGCCGCACGAGCGTCCGTTTATACCGGTTTTACGTCAGTTGGGATTCAGTGGTAGCGATGAACAAGTGCTGGAAAAGGTTGCACGCCAGGCACCGCACTGGCTTTCCAGCGTTAGTTCCGCTTCGCCAATGTGGGTAGCCAATGCGGCAACGATCGCGCCATCTGCCGATACGCTGGATGGCAAAGTGCATCTCACCGTTGCCAACCTGAACAATAAATTTCACCGTTCGCTGGAAGCCCCCGTCACTGAATCGCTGTTAAAAGCGATTTTTAACGACGAAGAGAAATTTAGTGTCCATTCGGCGTTGCCGCAGGTAGCCTTGCTCGGTGATGAGGGGGCGGCAAACCACAATCGTCTCGGCGGTCATTACGGTGAACCGGGTATGCAACTTTTTGTCTACGGGCGAGAAGAAGGCAATGATACCCGGCCTTCCCTTTATCCGGCGCGGCAGACTCGCGAAGCCAGCGAGGCGGTGGCAAGGCTGAATCAGGTGAATCCCCAACAGGTGATTTTCGCCCAGCAAAACCCGGACGTTATCGACCAGGGCGTTTTTCATAATGACGTGATTGCCGTGAGTAACCGCCAGGTGCTGTTTTGCCATCAACAGGCGTTCGCTCGACAGGTGCAGTTACTGGCAAACCTGCGTGCGCGGGTGAACGGTTTTATGGCGATAGAAGTTCCGGCGACTCAGGTTTCCGTGTCAGATGCGGTGTCTACGTATCTGTTTAACAGCCAGTTACTGAGCCGCGATGATGGTTCCATGATGTTGGTGCTGCCTCAGGAGTGTCAGGAACACGCAGGAGTATGGCGTTATCTCAATGAACTCCTTGCCGCTGACAACCCGATTAGCGAACTAAAAGTCTTTGATTTACGTGAAAGCATGGCGAATGGCGGAGGCCCGGCGTGCCTGCGGTTGCGCGTGGTGTTGACAGAAGAAGAACGCCGGGCGGTGAATCCGGCGGTGATGATGAACGATACCTTGTTTAATGCGCTCAATGACTGGGTGGATCGTTACTACCGCGATCGTCTTACTGCTGCCGATCTGGCCGACCCGCAATTGCTGCGCGAAGGGCGGGAAGCACTGGATGTATTGAGCCAATTACTGAATCTCGGTTCGGTTTATCCGTTCCAGCGCGAGGGAGGGGGCAATGGATAATTTTCTTGCTCTGACCTTAACGGGTAAAAAACCGGTTATCACCGAGCGAGAAATCAACGGCGTTCGCTGGCGCTGGCTGGGCGATGGCGTGCTGGAACTGACGCCATTAACGCCACCGCAAGGCGCACTGGTGATTTCAGCGGGGATCCACGGTAATGAGACGGCACCTGTGGAAATGCTGGATGCGTTGCTTGGCGCGATATCTCACGGCGAGATCCCGTTACGTTGGCGGTTGCTGGTGATCCTCGGGAATCCTCCTGCGCTGAAGCAAGGGAAACGTTATTGCCATAGCGATATGAACCGAATGTTTGGCGGTCGTTGGCAGCTATTTGCTGAAAGCGGGGAAACCTGTCGGGCGCGCGAACTGGAACAGTGCCTGGAAGATTTTTATGACCAGGGCAAAGAATCTGTGCGCTGGCACCTTGATCTCCATACCGCAATTCGTGGCTCCTTGCATCCGCGGTTCGGTGTATTACCGCAACGCGACATTCCCTGGGACGAGAAATTTCTGACGTGGCTGGGTGCGGCGGGTCTGGAGGCACTGGTGTTCCATCAGGAGCCTGGTGGTACGTTTACCCATTTCAGCGCCAGACATTTTGGCGCGCTGGCCTGTACGCTGGAACTCGGCAAAGCTTTGCCCTTTGGACAAAACGATCTTCGCCAGTTTGCAGTCACTGCCAGCGCAATTGCTGCGCTGCTATCTGGTGAGAGTGTCGGTATTGTGAGAACGCCGCCACTCCGTTATCGGGTGGTTTCGCAAATTACTCGCCACTCGCCGTCCTTCGAAATGCATATGGCAAGTGACACGCTTAATTTTATGCCGTTTAAGAAAGGAACGTTGCTGGCGCAGGACGGTGAGGAACGTTTTACCGTAACCCATGATGTAGAGTATGTGTTATTCCCTAATCCGTTGGTAGCGTTGGGATTACGCGCGGGATTAATGCTCGAAAAAATAAGCTAATACTTACCCGCAGAAATCATTCTGCGGGTATTAAGTTACTTTCTTATAAATTAATACAGATTAATCCTGGTTATTTGCTTTATTAATCACCAGTCATCCGGTATAGTTCTTCATAATCTCTGCAAAATCATCGTGTTGTAATATTCTCTCATTACTCTCCATCAAATTTTCTTTTTTTCTCCATAATTGGCGCAAAAGTGTTTTTTACACTTTCATTGTTTTACCGTTGCTCTGATTAATTGACGCTAAAGTCAGTAAAGTTAATCTCGTCAACACGGCACGCTACTTAAGAAAGCCGTAATAAATAACTGAAAGGAAGGATATAGAATATGCGTAAATTAACTGCACTGTTTGTTGCCTCTACCCTGGCTCTTGGCGCGGCTAACCTGGCCCATGCCGCAGACACCACTACCTCAGCACCGGCTGACGCGAAGCCGATGATGCACCACAAAGGCAAGTTCGGTCCGCATCAGGACATGATGTTCAAAGACCTGAACCTGACCGACGCGCAGAAACAGCAGATCCGCGAAATCATGAAAGGCCAGCGTGACCAGATGAAACGTCCGCCGCTGGAAGAACGCCGCGCAATGCATGACATCATTGCCAGCGATACCTTCGATAAAGCAAAAGCTGAAGCGCAGATCGCAAAAATGGAAGAACAGCGCAAAGCTAACATGCTGGCGCACATGGAAACCCAGAACAAGATTTACAACATCCTGACGCCGGAACAGAAAAAGCAATTTAATGCTAATTTTGAGAAGCGTCTGACAGAACGTCCAGCGGCAAAAGGTAAAATGCCTGCAACTGCTGAATAATCTTTCAGCCAAAAAACTTAAGACCGCCGGTCTTGTCCACTACCTTGCAGTAATGCGGTGGACAGGATCGGCGGTTTTCTTTTTTGTTCTCAAACAGATGCAAAAAAAGCCTGATCGCCACTAACGTAAATCACCCGAGTTGCCGATAACCATCCACGGTTACCTGAACGATAACAATGAAAAGAACGGGCCGGGAGCGAGTATGGAATACTTTGATATGCGTAAAATGTCGGTGAATTTGTGGCGAAACGCTGCCGGTGAAACGCGCGAAATTTGCACTTTCCCACCGGCAAAACGTGATTTTTACTGGCGTGCCAGCATTGCATCCATCGCGGCGAATGGGGAGTTTTCTTTGTTTCCTGGTATGGAAAGGATAGTGACGTTGCTGGAAGGCGGCGAGATGTTCCTTGAAAGCGCAGACCGCTTTAACCATACCCTAAAGCCGTTACAGCCTTTTGCCTTTGCGGCGGACCAGGTGGTTAAAGCGAAACTGACGGCAGGGCAGATGTCGATGGATTTCAACATCATGACACGACTGGATGTCTGTAAGGCGAAAGTCAGAATTGCCGAACGTACGTTTACTACCTTTGGCTCACGCGGCGGGGTAGTGTTTGTGATTAACGGGGCGTGGCAACTGGGCGATAAACTGCTCACTACCGACCAGGGCGCGTGCTGGTTCGATGGCAGGCACACCCTGCGGCTTTTACAACCGCAAGGTAAACTGTTGTTCAGTGAAATCAACTGGCTTGCTGGTCATTCGCCGGATCAAGTTCAGTAATTTCATAGTTACCGGAAAGCAGCGGCTTACAAAGAATTTTATAACCGTCGTGATCAAACCCGGCGGGTGTCCGAATTAACGTTGTCGCTTCTTCCAGCGAATTAACCGCCCCCAGCCACAGCCAGTTTTGAATAATATGATATTGAGTCATTTCCGGGTGCTGTTCTTTCAGCGCCACCGCACCATTCCACGGCCAACACACCACCCGCAAACGTTCCAGAGACTGGCGCAAACGTAGCGCATGTTCCTCATGGCTCTCTTTACCGCAACACGCCCCGGCGCAACGTTTTAATGCAGAACGAAAACAAGCACGCCCGCGGCTTAACGGTTCCAGTCCCAGCAGGCCATAGCAAAGTTTTTGTTCATCAGCGATGGTCTGCAATGCTTGCAAAGCTGCGCGCCTATTGGCAAACAGGCCAAACAGGTTGGGGGCTCGTGAAAAATCCACCTCTTTGGCATACACCACATCGACGCGCTTTTCATTTAATTGCAGGGCACAGAGCTGGCGATTGCGGCGCAACCGTTTATTAAACAGCGGCTGTTGTTCTTTGATTAATCGCGCTTCAAGGAGCAGAGCGCCGATTTCGCCTGCGGTGCAGATCCAGCTAATTCGCCGGGATTGCCGTAGCATGGCGGCTTCATCCGGGGTGCGTAAATGAGAAAGCACCCGACTGCGGATATTAACGCTTTTGCCGATATAGAGCGGCATGGTGTCACTTTCGCCATGAAACAGATACACCCCTGGTCGGGTGGGTAAGTCATTAAGGAATGAACGTAAATGTTCGGGATATTCATAAATTGCCGCAGCTTCAAATTCGAGCCGCGGAGAAGTTAAACGCCGTACCACTGTTGACTCCGAATGCTGGTTATCTATCCAGTGTAACAGGCGGGGAGCGATTAAAAAAGAGGCGGGTCGATGACAAAGGTTACACCGTGAGACGTGCTACGCCTGTCAGTCCTATTCGACTCATGCAATATATTGAATTTGCATAGTTTTGTGGGGCGAATAAGGCGTTCACGCCGCATCCGGCGTGAACAAAGTACTCTTTTTCGCACAAACCAATATGTGCAAATTATTACTTTTTCCAGAAATCATCGAAAACGGTAATTGGCGGACGGCGTTTATGTTCGGTTTTCAGATACCAGTTCTCTATTGTTCTGGCGACCTGTTCAGGTAGGTTTTTCCCTTCCAGATAGTCGTCGATATTGTCATAGGTCACGCCGAGTGCCACTTCATCTGGCAGAGAAGGGCGATCATCTTCCAGATCGGCCGTTGGGGCTTTCTTATAAAGGTGTTCCGGGCAACCTAATGCCGCCAGTAACTGTTTACCCTGGCGTTTGTTGAGACGATACAGCGGATTAATGTCCGTACCGCCGTCACCATATTTAGTGAAGAATCCGGTAATGGCTTCTGCTGCATGATCGGTGCCCACCACGACACCGCTGGTCATACCCGCAATGCTATATTGTGCTTTCATCCGCTCACGCGCTTTTTCATTGCCACGGACAAAATCGCTCAGTTCAATGCCTGCTTCCCGCAATGCCTGCTCGCTAGCCAATACCGCGCCCTTGATATTAACGGTTAATACGCGATCCGGTTGAATAAAGGCAATGGCATCCTGGCAATCTTGTTCGTCGGCCTGAACACCATAGGGCAGGCGTACGGCAATAAATTGCAGTGATTCGTTGCCGGTCTCCTGGCGCAGCTCATTAATCGTCATCTGGCACAGCTTTCCGGCAAGCGTGGAGTCCTGACCGCCGCTGATCCCGAGCACCAATGATTTAATGAACGGATAAGTTTGCAGGTAGCTTTTCAGAAAATCGACACTACGACGAATTTCCTCTTCAGCATTAATCTGCGGTTTTGCGCCCAGCGCCTTTATTATTTGTTGTTGCAATGTCATTGAACCCCTCCAGACAGAAAAGACAAAACTTCCTTAAAGCTAACCCGTTGCTACTGAAACGACAAGCGACAGCGGGCTGAATGGTGGTTAAAACGTCATACAGGAATCCTCTGAAAGCGGAGCCGTTTCGTTCACGGGCTTGAAAAAGCGCCCAATGTATTCCAGGCTTATCTAACACGCTGATAAACAAGAGGACGGAATATGAACAAGAATATGGCAGGAATTCTGAGTGCAGCGGCGGTATTAACCATGCTGGCGGGTTGTACGGCTTATGATCGTACCAAAGACCAGTTTGTACAGCCTGTGGTGAAAGACGTCAAAAAAGGCATGAGCCGGGCGCAGGTTGCACAAATTGCAGGTAAACCTTCGTCTGAAGTGAGCATGATCCATGCTCGTGGTACTTGCCAGACCTACATCCTGGGTCAACGTGATGGTAAAGCAGAAACCTACTTTGTCGCGTTAGATGATACCGGGCATGTCATCAACTCCGGTTATCAGACCTGTGCTGAATACGACACTGATCCACAGGCTGCGAAGTAATCACTTCGCCTGAAAGCTTGAGTTACAACGGAAACCGGCCATTGCGCCGGTTTTTTTTGGCCTGAGTTCTTAATTATCTTCGCGAATTATTTGCCCGAAATGTGAAGAGGGTCATAACCGCAGGTCAAGGAGAGACAATTTATAAGGTCAAAGAAATACTATTGCTCAGGTCTATACCGTATACTCCTTTCAGCCACAAAAAAAGTCATGTTGGTTTCGCAAGTTACCCAGAGCATGGAAGCAGGTTAAGGCTTGCGGAGTGTCTGGCTGACAGATAATCGTCGATGAGGGCAGTTTTATGGAAAAGAAACACATTTATCTGTTTTGTTCTGCGGGCATGTCTACCTCTTTACTGGTATCAAAAATGCGCGCACAGGCAGAAAAATATGAAGTTCCGGTCATTATTGAAGCATTTCCGGAAACACTGGCTGGTGAAAAAGGTCAGAATGCCGATGTCGTGTTATTAGGGCCGCAGATTGCTTATATGTTGCCCGAAATCCAGCGTTTGTTACCCAACAAACCGGTTGAAGTAATTGACTCGCTGCTTTATGGCAAAGTCGATGGTTTAGGCGTGCTTAAGGCTGCGGTTGCAGCGATTAAAAAAGCCGCAGCAAATTAATTTATTTTAAATTTTCCCGTCAAAGAGTTATTTCATAAATCAATACCGCAATATTTAAATTGCGGTTTTTAAGGGTATTTTTCTATGAGTAATGTTATTGCATCGCTTGAAAAGGTACTCCTCCCTTTTGCAGTTAAAATAGGAAAGCAGCCACACGTTAATGCAATCAAAAATGGCTTTATTCGCTTAATGCCGTTAACCCTTGCGGGGGCCATGTTTGTATTAATTAACAACGTTTTTCTAAGCTTTGGGGAGGGGTCGTTTTTTTATTCCTTAGGTATTCGCCTGGATGCCTCAACCATTGAAACACTTAATGGTCTGAAATGTATTGGCGGCAACGTATATAACGGAACATTAGGGATAATGTCTTTAATGGCACCGTTCTTTATTGGCATGGCGCTGGCAGAAGAGCGTAAAGTCGATGCGCTGGCGGCTGGGTTGTTATCCGTTGCAGCATTTATGACCGTCACCCCATATAGTGTCGGTGAGGCCTATGCGGTTGGCGCAAACTGGTTAGGTGGGGCGAATATCATCTCCGGGATTATTATTGGCCTGGTGGTGGCAGAAATGTTTACCTTTATTGTCCGCCGCAATTGGGTCATTAAATTGCCCGATAGCGTACCTGCTTCAGTATCGCGTTCCTTCTCGGCTTTAATTCCCGGCTTTATTATTCTTTCCGTGATGGGGATTATTGCCTGGGCGTTGAATACCTGGGGCACCAACTTCCATCAGATCATTATGGATACCATCTCAACCCCACTGGCATCGTTGGGTAGCGTGGTGGGCTGGGCCTATGTGATCTTTGTTCCACTGCTCTGGTTCTTCGGTATTCATGGTGCGCTGGCGCTGACCGCACTGGACAACGGCATTATGACGCCTTGGGCGCTGGAAAATATCGCGACCTATCAGCAATATGGTTCCGTCGAAGCGGCGCTGGCAGCCGGTAAGACCTTCCATATCTGGGCCAAGCCGATGCTGGACTCCTTTATTTTCCTCGGTGGCAGTGGTGCGACTTTAGGCCTGATCCTGGCTATCTTTATCGCCTCTCGCCGTGCTGATTATCGTCAGGTGGCAAAACTGGCGCTGCCGTCCGGCATCTTCCAGATTAACGAACCGATTCTGTTTGGTCTGCCAATTATCATGAACCCGGTGATGTTTATCCCGTTTGTACTGGTACAACCGATTCTGGCGGCAATCACCCTCGCAGCGTACTACATGGGCATTATTCCTCCGGTGACCAATATTGCACCGTGGACCATGCCAACCGGTCTGGGAGCCTTCTTTAATACCAACGGTAGCGTCGCCGCATTGCTGGTCGCACTCTTCAACCTTGGCATCGCAACGTTAATTTATCTGCCCTTTGTTGTGGTCGCTAACAAAGCACAAAATGCGATTGATAAAGAAGAGAGCGAAGAAGATATCGCTAACGCCCTGAAATTTTAATCGATGCCGGTACGGGTAATCGTGCCGGTAAGAAAAGAGAGGAACGATGTATGATGGATCTCGATAACATTCCCGATACGCAAACGGAAGCTGAAGAGCTGGAAGAAGTGGTGATGGGGCTTATCATCAACTCCGGACAAGCGCGCAGCCTGGCGTATGCGGCACTGAAACAGGCGAAGCAGGGCGATTTTGCCGCAGCAAAAGCCATGATGGATCAGTCACGGATGGCATTGAATGAAGCGCATCTGGTACAGACGAAACTGATTGAAGGCGATGCGGGTGAAGGTAAGATGAAAGTGAGTCTGGTGCTGGTCCACGCTCAGGATCATTTAATGACGTCCATGCTTGCGCGTGAACTGATTACTGAATTAATTGAGCTTCATGAAAAACTGAAGGCATAAGGAGTCGATGATGCAGCCAGTGATTAACGCGCCGGAAATTGCTACTGCCCGAGAACAGCAGTTGTTTAATGGCAAAAACTTCCATGTGTTTATCTATAACAAAACTGAGAGTATCAGCGGACTGCATCAGCACGACTATTATGAATTTACTCTGGTATTAACCGGGCGTTATTTCCAGGAGATTAACGGTAAGCGCGTGTTACTGGAACGGGGCGATTTTGTTTTTATTCCGTTAGGTTCGCACCATCAAAGTTTTTATGAGTTTGGTGCCACGCGCATATTGAACGTTGGGATCAGTAAACGCTTTTTTGAGCAGCATTACCTGCCGTTGTTGCCTTATTGCTTTGTAGCTTCGCAGGTATACCGGACCAATAACGCTTTTCTCACCTATGTGGAAACAGTGATTTCTTCATTGAATTTCCGCGAAACAGGGCTGGAAGAGTTTGTTGAGATGGTTACTTTTTATGTCATTAACCGTTTACGTCATTACCGCGAAGAACAGGTGATTGATGATGTACCGCAGTGGCTGAAAAGTACGGTAGAAAAGATGCATGATAAAGAGCAGTTTAGTGAATCGGCGCTGGAGAATATGGTGACGTTGTCAGCCAAATCACAGGAATATTTGACGCGAGCGACTCAACGATATTATGGCAAAACACCAATGCAGATTATTAATGAGATTCGTATTAATTTTGCCAAAAAACAACTGGAAATGACCAACTATTCCGTGACGGATATTGCGTTTGAGGCCGGTTATAGTAGCCCGAGCTTGTTTATTAAAACGTTTAAAAAATTAACGTCCTTTACGCCTAAGAGCTATCGTAAGAAATTGACTGAATTTAATCAGTAAGTCGTTATACCTGACAATTCACATATCTGTCCTGTTGCTGGATTATTTATGTCCGGGGGCAGATATGCCAGATATCAGTATTCTGTACTGAAGGGAGAAATTATGAGCCAGAAATTAAAAGTCGTCACTATTGGTGGCGGGAGCAGCTATACCCCGGAGTTACTGGAAGGATTTATTAAGCGTTATCACGAATTGCCGGTCAGCGAATTATGGCTGGTGGATGTCGAAGGTGGTAAAGCTAAACTGGATATTATTTTTGATCTCTGCCAACGGATGATTGATAACGCTGGCATCCCGATGAAGCTATATAAAACGCTGGATCGCCGCGAAGCATTGAAAGATGCTGATTTCGTTACTACCCAACTGCGCGTAGGCCAATTACCGGCGCGCGAACTGGATGAACGTATTCCATTAAGTCATGGTTATCTTGGTCAGGAAACCAACGGCGCGGGCGGTCTGTTTAAAGGTCTGCGTACCATTCCGGTGATTTTTGACATCGTAAAAGATGTCGAAGAACTTTGTCCGAATGCATGGGTGATTAACTTCACTAACCCGGCGGGAATGGTCACTGAAGCCGTTTATCGTCATACCGGATTTAAACGCTTTATCGGCGTGTGTAATATTCCGATCGGCATGAAGATGTTTATTCGCGATGTTCTGATGCTGAAAGACAGCGATGATTTATCTATCGATCTGTTCGGCCTCAACCATATGGTGTTCATTAAGGATGTGCTGGTAAATGGCAAATCTCGCTTTGCCGAATTACTTGATGGTGTGGCATCCGGGCAGTTAAAAGCATCTGGCGTTAAAAATATTTTCGATCTGCCATTTAGCGAAGGCTTAATTCGTTCTCTGAATCTGTTGCCGTGTTCTTATTTGCTTTATTACTTCAAGCAAAAAGAGATGCTGGCTATTGAAATGGGCGAATACTACAAAGGCGGCGCACGAGCACAGGTAGTACAGAAAGTCGAGAAACAACTTTTTGAGCTGTATAAAAACCCGGAGTTGAAAGTTAAGCCGAAAGAACTGGAACAGCGCGGTGGGGCTTATTACTCTGATGCAGCGTGCGAAGTGATCAACGCTATCTACAACGACAAGCAAGCTGAACATTACGTTAATATCCCGCATCATGGGCATATTGATAATATTCCGGCAGACTGGGCGGTAGAAATGACCTGTACGCTGGGGCGCGATGGCGCGACGCCACATCCGCGCATTACGCATTTCGATGATAAAGTGATGGGGCTGATTCACACCATTAAAGGCTTCGAGATTGCTGCCAGCAACGCTGCACTTAGCGGAGAATTTAACGATGTGTTACTGGCGCTAAACCTTAGTCCGTTGGTGCATTCCGATCGCGATGCTGAGCTGCTGGCACGCGAGATGATTCTGGCGCACGAGAAATGGCTGCCAAATTTTGCCGACTGCATCGCAGAGCTTAAAAAAGCACATTAACCGAGGCTGATTATGGAACGCTTACTGATTGTTAATGCCGATGATTTTGGCTTAAGCAAAGGTCAGAACTACGGCATTATCGAGGCCTGTCGCAATGGGATTGTCACGTCGACGACGGCACTGGTGAATGGGCAGGCTATTGACCATGCAGTGCAGTTGAGTCGTGATGAACCGAGTTTGGCCATAGGGATGCACTTTGTCCTTACTATGGGCAAGCCACTGACAGCTATGCCGGGGTTAACCCGCGATGGCGTGCTGGGAAAATGGATCTGGCAGTTGGCAGAAGAAGATGCTTTACCGCTGGAAGAAATTACTCAGGAGCTCGCCAGTCAGTATTTGCGTTTCATTGAGCTATTTGGACGCAAACCTACGCATCTTGATAGCCATCATCATGTGCATATGTTCCCGCAGATTTTCCCGATTGTTGCCAGGTTTGCGGCAGAAGAGGGGATTGCGTTGCGCATCGACCGTCAGTCGCTTTCTAAGGATGGTGATTTACCGGCTAATCTGCGCAGTTCGCAGGGATTCAGTAGCGCGTTTTATGGTGAAGAGATTAGCGAGACACTGTTCCTGCAAGTGCTTGATGACTCCAGTCATCGCGGCGAGCGCTCGCTGGAAGTGATGTGCCACCCGGCGTTTATCGATAATACGATTCGCCAGAGTGCTTATTGCTTCCCTCGGTTAACGGAACTGGATGTGCTGACTTCAGCGTCGTTGAAATATGCGATTGCTGAGCGTGGTTATCGGTTGGGTAGTTATCTTGATGTGTAAGTAAGGTGGTAAGGTCACTCCCCAGGGGGCGTGACCTTATCCATATTTACGCCGGAATTTTGTCAATCTTAGGAATGCGTGACCACACGCGGTGTGCTGCCATCAGCGTTAACAGTTCATCCATAAAACTACCATCGGCGCTGTCAGCTTCCACAATCCCTTCTTCACCTTGGTCAGCGACCTTGATTGTTGCTTTAAACTTGCGCGCGTCTCCTGCCAGCGCAATCGGTTTAAGGTGTTTGTAGGCTTCCATCAGGTAGTAGTTGGCATCGCCGTTGTCAGCGATATCCGCGATATTGCCGCAAGGGACAATAACCGCATCGACCGTCAGCGAAGGCGCTCCGGCAAAGGTAGCAGCTATAGGCAGCACCGTACCGTCATCCGCAGTCACTTCACCCATTCGGGAGTAGAGCAGTTTGGCATGAACGCCTTTGGCCTTCAGCGCCTTGAGAATGGTCATAAGGTCTGCCGATCTCACTTCATCATTAAGCAAAATCGCTACCACGCGACCTTTTACATCACCGTCAGGAATGGCGTACAGACTTAAGGATGGATCCTTTTTCAGACCGTTGACGTCCGGAGGCGGGGTGATATTCAGCTGGTCGTCCGTCAGCTCGATACCGAGATTTTTCGCCACCGCCTGGGCCAGAGTGAGATCAATATGCGCCAGCTGGTCAACAACGCGCTCACGAATATACGGACGAACTACTTTGCTTAACTCAAAACTGAAACCATCGACAATATGGCGCTGCTCGAATGGCGTCTGACTTAGCCAGAACAGACGCGGATGGGAATAATATTCGCCAAACGATGGGCTGCGCTCGCGAACTTTATTGCCTTCCACGCGCTCCTGGTATGATTCAAAACCGCCGCGTTTCGGCCCCGGCGGTGTTTCGCGCGGCCAGTTATCGTTGATCGAGTTCGGTTCATAATTCGCCGGGTTAGTGTCGATCCCCATACGATGCATGCCGTCACGCTGGAAATTATGGTAAGGGCAGGTCGGGCGGTTAATCGGAATCTCATGGAAATTCGGCCCACCAAGACGACTGATTTGTGTATCGGTATAGGAGAACAAACGTCCCTGCAACAGGGGATCGTTGGTGAAGTCCAGACCAGGAACAATATGACCTGGATGGAATACTGCTTGTTCGTTTTCGGCAAAGAAGTTATCCGGATTGCGATTGAGCACCATTTTGCCGACACGCTGAACGGGCACCAGTTCTTCCGGGATAAGTTTAGTTGGATCAAGAAGGTCGAAGTCGAACTTAAATTCATCTTCCTCAGGAATCAACTGGAAGCCCAGTTCGTATTCCGGAAAATCGCCTGCTTCGATGGCTTCCCACAACTCGCGGCGGTGGAAGTCCGGGTCACGTCCGGTTAGTTTTTGTGCTTCATCCCAAACGAATGAGGCTTTACCTGCCAGTGGTTTCCAGTGGAAACGTACGAACGTTGCCTTCCCTTCGGCATTAATCAGGCGGAAGGTGTGAATACCGAAGCCTTCCATGGTGCGGTAACTGCGTGGGATCCCGCGATCCGACATCGCCCACATCACGTTGTGCAGAGTTTCAGGTTGCAGAGAAACATAATCCCAGAAAGTATCGTGGGCGCTTTGCCCTTGTGGAATTGCCCAGTGCGGTTCTGGTTTTACCGCATGAACAAAATCGGGGAATTTATGCGCATCCTGGATAAAGAAGATTGGCGTGTTATTGCCAACGAGGTCAAAAATACCCTCTTCGGTATAGAACTTGGTGGCAAAGCCACGGATATCACGCACGGTATCGGCAGAGCCAGCACCACCCTGAACGGTAGAGAACCTAACAAATACTGGGGTGATTTTGTTCGGATCTGAGAGGAAATCCGCTTTGGTGATATCGCTTAAGCTTTTATATGGCTGGAAATAACCGTGAGCGGCTGATCCGCGTGCATGAACAATACGTTCCGGGATGCGCTCATGGTCAAAGTGAGTGATTTTCTCGCGCAGAATAAAATCTTCCAGCAGCGTTGGACCACGGTTACCGGCACGCAGTGAGTTTTGATCGTCGGCGATGCGTACGCCCTGATTAGTGGTCAGCGCATAATTTTCACTGCCTTTGCGTACGTCTTCCAGAGAATTAAGTTTTTCGTTACGCGTATCAGGGGCTTTCAGGCTCCCTGGGGCGGTAGGTTGTGCACCTGGCGGTGTTGGTTCAGTCGCTGGACGATGAGATCCGTCCTCAGGTGCCAGTGAGTCCATCCCCGGTTTCGCTTCGCTGGAATCGTGTAGTGGTGACTGGTGCTGATGTGGGTTCTTTTCGTTATGTTGCGACATTGAACTCGTCTCCTTAATTTATTACTGAAAGGGCCGCTGTTTTGGTCAAAAAACCCTCTAACTATAGACCATCAGCCAGATCCCGCTTCGGAGACTATTCTGGAAACGGTGTTATGAAATACACGCAAAGCGGGACGTATGGGGGCTAGATCGGCTAAACTACAGTTTTTCTGATTTTTAATATGCGTTTAGTGAAGCCAGTAATGAAGAAACCGCTCCGCCAGCAAAACCGCCAGATTATTAGCTATGTCCCACGCACGGAACCCGCGCCGCCAGAACATGCGATAAAGATGGATTCGTTTCGTGATGTCTGGATGCTACGTGGCAAATATGTTGCGTTTGTACTGATGGGAGAGTCATTTCTGCGCTCACCGGCGTTTACTGTGCCTGAATCCGCCCAGCGTTGGGCAAATCAGATCCGCCAGGAAGGGGAAGTGACTGAGTAAGGATTACGTACCTCCCGGTTCTGCCGGGAGTTACATGGCCTGAAATTCTGTATTTCATTGCTACATTCATTCAAACCACCTGTAACAAAAAGCTGCCTTTGACGATCTATTGCTATAAATAAGTGAACTTTTTTCTTTAATTGTTTATTTATTTTAAAATGGTTAAGTTTTGCTAATCATGATGAGCTATTTTTGATAGTTCATCCTGTGGTGTCGCTCTTAAACTTATATTGTAAATGACTTAGATTTAAATGAGATAATAATTTTGTTAACAATATGAGGCGGGAGATGTTTTCTACAAACTTAATACAGAGTGATTATGGTAATTTAAATATTAAAAACCTTGCCTTCGACTCTTTTAAAGAAAGACTGCAGTCTACCATGACAGCACTCACTTTCTTTATATCAACGGGTCAATGTGCCTGCGATGAAATAGCAGAATCAAACTTCAATTATATGATTGCCTATATGTCTAACATTAACTATGATGCCTCAAAGCCAGGAGCGCCAGCACTTAGTTTTGATACATATCTGCAGGACAATGTTAAATATAGAGTGATAATTAATAATCTTTATGGTAGTGAAATTAGGATAAGAGGTATTAATGAGAATTTTGTTGGGATGGATTTTACCTGTGAATTCCGACCAGAAAAAATGACCAATTTGATCAATATAAAAAACAGGTTGGTTATTCACTATTTAAGAACGATATACTATGAACAAAATTATATACATCCTGCCGGGAGCATTTTTGCTGCGATTCAAAAAAATGAGAGTCTCCTAAAATTTCCTTCGGTAATATCAATGCTTAATGTCAATCTTCTTTTTAATCCACTAAATCTTCCGGGAATGGGAAGTGGTGTGCTTGAAGAGATTATGAGTATTTCAGATAGTTCACTTAGAAAACGTCTTGGGTATGAGGTTTTAAGCTTCTCGCTACAAGCACATTCATTGAGTCAGGAATGTATCGATAAGTTAGCCATTTTTTTCGCTGACGATCTGTTTAAATATGAGTCAGTATGCATCGCCGCGATGGAACATTTAAAAAGTAAGGCAACGGCCCCTATACAAAACGGACCGTTGCCAGCATAAGAATTAACGGTGTGCCAGTTCGGCGTCGTCTTCGCTATCCAGAATGGCTTTATCGGTTTGCTTCAGCCACTGGCTGGTCAGCGTGCCAGCGGTCATCGAGCCACTAACGTTTAGCGCCGTACGCCCCATGTCGATAAGCGGTTCAACGGAGATTAACAATGCCACCAGCGTTACAGGCAGGCCCATCGCAGGCAGCACAATCAGTGCGGCGAAAGTTGCACCACCACCGACACCGGCAACGCCTGCGGAACTAACGGTAACAATACCGACCAGCGTCGCAATCCACATCGGGTCCATCGGGTTAATGCCAACCGTAGGCGCAACCATCACCGCCAGCATTGCCGGATACAAACCGGCACAGCCGTTCTGACCAATGGTTGCACCGAAAGAGGCGGCGAAACTGGCGATGGATTCAGGAACACCCAGACGACGCGTTTGTGCTTCCACATTCAGTGGGATAGACGCAGCACTGGAACGGCTGGTAAAGGCAAACGTCAGTACTGGCCATACCTTACGGAAGTACTTCAGCGGGCTCACGCCATTAATACCCAGCAGAAGGCCATGCACTGCAAACATAATCAGAAGACCGAGGTAGGACGCGACAACGAAACTTCCCAGTTTGATGATGTCTTGCAGGTTAGAACCTGCAACCACTTTGGTCATCAGCGCCAGAACGCCGTAAGGGGTCAGCTGCATGACCAGGCGAACCAGTTTCATCACCCAGCTTTGCAGGGTATCGATAGCGGTTAAGACGCGTTCACCTTTCGGCGCATCATCCTTCAGCAGCTTCAGCGCAGCTACGCCGAGGAATGCGGCAAAAATTACCACGCTGATAATTGACGTCGGATTGGCTCCGGTCAAATCGGCAAACGGGTTTTTCGGGATAAAGGACAAGACCAGCTGCGGAACGCTCAGGTCAGAGACTTTACCAACATAGTTACTTTCGATGGCGTTCAAACGAGCAGTTTCTGCACCACCCTGAACCAGACCTTCAGCCGTCAAACCAAACAGGTTGGTGACCAGCACACCGACCAGCGCCGCAATCAGCGTGGTAAACAAAAGCGTACCGATGGTCAGAAAACTGATTTTGCCTAACTGAGATGCGTTATGCAGACGGGCAACCGCGCTCAGAATAGAGGCGAAGACTAACGGCATAACGATCATTTGCAGCAGTTGAACATAGCCGTTACCAACGATGTTAAACCACTGTACAGAATCTTTAAGTACCTGGCTGTCAGAACCATAAATGGTATGCAGGGCGAGGCCAAAAACCACACCCATCACCAGACCCACCAGCACTTTTTTCGCCAGACTCCACTGTTTATGGCGGGTCTGAGCCAGCGCAAACAGCAGTACAACGAACACCACGATGTTCGCAATTAATGGAAAGTTCATCCCCGTTCTCCTGATCTTATTATTTCTATCACTGCGTAGCAGTCATAGTGTTGGCGCAAGATTAACAGAACTGTGAGCTGGCTCTTATATTCAAATGGAATTGCTTATTCCAGAAAGGCGATTTTTGCCTTTTTAGTATTCAACCTGATGCTTAATAAGCCGATGAAACTGGATCTGCAAGGTATTGATCATTTGCGATGACCAACGAACAGCGCTGTTTTCGGGTAATGAATGGGGCATCCATACCGACCAGACAAATAATGCCATGCAGATAAAACGTTCCAGTTGGTTGCCCTTTTGGGGAACCAGGATAGGCAAGCGGAAACGCCAGCGGCATGGCCAGAGCAGGGGAACACCGGCGGGTGTCAGCATATCGGCAAGTATGTGGCTCAAATAACCCAGCACCATGCCCTGCAATGCATCAGCCGGAATGAACCAGCTTTCAGGAACCTTAAGGTAAAAGGTTGCCAGCAGCGCAAATACCGCCAGCAGACTGTGGGTAAAACCACGATGCCCAAAAGCGCGGGCGATCGGTTTTGATATCCACTTTAATCGCTGCCCAAGAAACGACTTTGGGTGATCGATGTCCGGTAACAAACACGTCAGGATTGCGGAAGGGACAATATGCCACCAGTCACCCTGTGCCAGCACGGGCGTCAGCTCGGCATTTTTGGCAAATACCGCACAAGCAATAGAAAAGAGAAGGTGACCTTCCGCCGTCATGATAAAACTCACTAAACTGTCGATACGTACAGTATAGGATTTTTATACAGTGCGCGGAAGTGGTGACGGTGTAACTCTTTCTCTTAAATTGACGATTAATCCGTCAGTTGAATGCAAATTCAGATAAAGAACCAGGAGCAGTGTGATCACTGCCCCTGGTCATTAACCGAGAAGGTCTTTTGCGGTGAGTTCTGTCAGCGATGAGAGTTTGACGTTTGCTAATACAAAACGTGGATCATTTTGCGCTTCTGGCGCAGGAACGACGATGGAACGCATGCGGGCTGCTTTAGAAGCGATCATGCCATTTACCGAGTCTTCCAGCGCCACGCAGGTCAGTGGGTCAACGCCCAGTTTTGCTGCGCAGTCGAGATATACTTGCGGATGCGGCTTGCTGTAAGGCAGTTTTTCAGCCGAGGCGAGGGCATCGAAACTGTCGCGTAAGTCAAACATGGTCAACACTTTTTCCAGCATATGTAGTGGTGACGCGGAGGCCAGTCCCACTAATAAACCTTGTTCTTTGCATAACGCAACAGCTTCGCGCACGCCTGGTAATAATGGACGCGTCTCTTCAACCAGTGAAATGGCACGGGCAATAACCCGTTCTACTACTTCCTGACGGCTTGGCCCATTCCACGGTTGCCGGGCGTACCAAAGATCGACCACCATATCGATGCGTAAACCTAAAGTGTCCGGCAGCTCGTTACGACGGGAGATATCCACCCCCAGGCTTGCCATCACATCCAGTTCGGCTCGATCCCATAAAGGTTCTGAGTCGATAAGTAATCCATCCATATCAAAAATTGCAGCAAGAATCTGACGCGGGGTTGACATTACAACCTCTCCTTTAGAGCATTATGTGTAAGGTATTAAGCCGTGCTTATGATTAAGCGCCTATCATATCGCCTTTAAAGAATGGGCGAAAACAGATATCTACAGGTAAACTAAGTGAAACGACGCGTCTTAATCAAGGAGAACTCATGACGTATCAACAAGCTGGACGCATTGCTGTTTTGAAAAGGATTTTGGGTTGGGTGATTTTTATACCTGCATTGATCTCTACACTGATTTCTTTGCTGAAATTTATGAATACCCGGCAGGAAAACCAGGAAGGCATTAATGCGGTCATGCTCGACTTTACTCATGTCATGATCGATATGATGCAGGCGAATACGCCTTTTTTGAATCTGTTCTGGTATAACTCCCCGACGCCCAATTTTAATGGTGGCGTGAACGTTATGTTCTGGGTGATTTTCATCCTGATTTTTGTCGGACTGGCGTTGCAGGATTCCGGTGCCCGGATGAGTCGCCAGGCGCGCTTCTTGCGGGAAGGTGTTGAAGATCAACTCATTCTGGAAAAAGCCAAAGGGGAAGAGGGGCTAACGCGTGAACAAATTGAGTCACGTATTGTTGTGCCGCACCATACTATTTTCCTGCAGTTTTTCTCGCTGTATATCCTGCCGGTTATTTGTATTGCTGCAGGTTATGTGTTCTTTTCTCTGCTGGGGTTTATTTAATCAAAAGGCCGCACGGAGCGGCCATTATCCTCACCCCATATTATGCTGCTAATAATCTATCCAGTGACTGCTGAGCAATAACCAAATGCTGACCGCCAAATAACCTTGCACGATTTAACAGCGTGTAGAGTTGGTAAACCGGTTGACGTTCAAGGAAATCGGCAGGTAGCGGGGATACTGACTGATAGCCGTCATAGATTTGTGGCGGCTGTTCAGTATGCAGCGGTAACATCGCCAGGTCGCACTCTCGGTCACCCCAGTAGCAGGCCGGGTCGAAAATGTACGGGCCATCCGGACCCAGCGCACAGTTGCCGGACCATAAATCGCCGTGCAACAGAGAAGGCTGCGGTTGATGCGAGGCCAGACGCTGCTGAATATGCTCGACGATGGCATCGATATTGCCGAAAGCGATCCCTTTTTCTGCCGCCAGTTCCAGCTGCCAGCCAATCCGTTGTTCAGCAAAAAAAGTTGACCAGCGACGTTGCCAGGTGTTGGGCTGGGGAGTTGTGGAGAGCGCGTTATCGAAATCGAGGCCAAATTGCGGTTGGTCGCTCCATTGATGTAAACGCGCAATTTGCTGACCAAGAATAAATGCGCTATGCGCATCCAGCGGGCGAGGTGGGAGATAGTCCATCACCAGAAAACTGTAGTCACGGTCAGCGCCAACTGCCCAAACCTTAGGCACGGTGACGGTTTTACTACGCGACAGTAACTCCAGTTGGTCGGCTTCGGCGGTAAAACCGGGAAGCAGTTCCCTTTCATCACATTTGACGAAAAAGTCACGTCCTGCATAGCGCAAATGCCATGCGGCATGGACTTCTCCGCCAGGCAGTTCATTACGCAGTTCGATTTCGCCTTCACCTAACTGCTCGCTCAAAAGACGACTGATTGCCTGCCACATGATGTCTCTCCCATGTTGTCTGCCAGATCATAAGGTTAGCGCAAGAATGCGGTGTAAAAACACGAGCTAACGCACACCACAGACTGATTATTGCCCAAAAACCATTTATTTTCTGTTGCTATTCCATTCCTCCCAGGTCGTGATGGTGATTTCAGGATCTTTGCCGGTTGCACTTTGGGTAAGCCCCGAAACTAGTTCTCTAATTTCTTCTTCACTTTGGGTACTGATAAGTCCAAAAGTGTTAGTCCCCAGCTCATGGATATTTCCATCATCATCCGTCATGGTGAGCAAAAAACCGTCGCGAGTCAGGTAATTATTCAACTCGTTAATTTCAGTCAATGTATCCTCGTGCAACATGACGGTTATGACATAACGGACAAGATCGCCACTGGCCATAGTTCACCCCTTTGTTATCACATGACTTTTGAGCATAGTCGGAGAAACGCGTTGCCGACAGGTTGGTGGTGATTCCCCCAATGCAGGGGGAATGTTTCAGTTAGCGGGAAAGGTAAGCGTAAATTTTTTGTGTATCGTCATGGGAGCACAGGCGTGTTCCCTGATTGAGTGTGGCTGCACTCCCCGCAGCTACGCCAAAACGGACCATCTCTTCAAGAGAGGCATTTTCTGCCAGTTTCAGTGTCATCGCGCCGACCATGCTGTCACCAGCGCCAACGGTGCTCTGGCTTTTCACCGGTGGTGGCACAACCTGAATGCAGTTTTCACTATCAACGCCCAGCGCCCCTTGTGGACCCAAGGAAACGACAACTCGTTTGGCCTTGCCGCTATTAACGATTTCCTGCGCGGCTTTGCGGACATCGTCTGGCTGGGTGAGTTCGCGATTCACTAGCGCACTGAGTTCTTTTTGGTTAGGCTTAACCAACTCGATATTACCAATCGCCAGTGCTGCACTTAACGCTTCGCCAGAACTGTCGACGATGCAGCGAATCCCTTGTTTTTGCGCAGCGGAAATCAGTTGGGTTAATTTTTCCAGCTTCACACCTGGCGGCAGGCTTCCGCTTATGACCAGGATAGCACCGGATTCAATTTCTAGAACTTGCTCTTCAAGCTGGCGAAACTCATCTTCATTTAATGCCGCGCCTGGCATAACAAAACGATACTGCTCACCGCTTGCTTCCACATGTACGTGTAAATTCTGCCGGGTCCAGTCTTTGGCTTCTACAGTAGCGACGTGGACATTTTCATCCGCCAACAGTGAAACCAGGTGTTCGCCGGTCGCGCCACCCGCCGGGAAGATCGCTGTGGCACTGCCTCCAAGATGGGCAATGGCGCGGGCGACGTTGATGCCGCCGCCCCCGGGTTCGAACACCGGTGCGGTACAGCGCAGTTTTCCTTCGGGATAAATTTGCGGGGTAATTGTTGCGCTATCGAGAGAGGGCGCAAGTGTCAACGTATAGATACGTACCATCATTTCCTCCTATAGGCTGATTTCAGTCTGGCACCGAATCAGCGGAAAGTGAAGAAATTAACAATATGATTTATTAAAGCTTTATTTAAAATTTTGCAGATAAATATATATAAATAAAAATCTGTTTTCGCCACATGCTTATTCAAAAAATGAAATAAGAATACATTGCTAAGTTATTCGCGCCTTTTTATAATTCGTTACCTTTCCAGGGACGCTAATCTTTGATCCTTAAGAAAGTTTCCGGGACCGCGAAGGTCTCTTTTTTTGTTGTACGGACTCTTGATAAATGAAGCTTTTGAAGACAGTTCCTGCCATCGTTATGTTGGCGGGGGGCATGTTTGCGTCATTGAATGCAGCTGCCGATGATTCCGTTTTTACTGTCATGGACGATCCTGCCAGCGCTAAAAAACCTTTCGAAGGTAATCTGAACGCAGGATATCTTGCACAATCAGGCAATACGAAAAGCTCCTCACTTACGGCTGACACCACCATGACCTGGTATGGACAAACCACTGCCTGGTCGCTGTGGGGGAACGCCAGTAATACTTCTTCTAATGATGAGCGTTCTTCAGAAAAATATGCGGCGGGCGGGCGTAGCCGTTTTAATTTAACTGATTATGACTATTTATTTGGTCAGGCAAGCTGGCTGACAGACCGTTATAACGGCTATCGAGAGCGCGATGTGTTGACCGCGGGTTATGGTCGCCAGTTTTTGAATGGCCCGGTACACAGTTTCCGCTTTGAATTTGGTCCAGGTGTGCGTTACGACAAATATACCGATAATGCCAGTGAAACCCAGCCGCTGGGTTATGCCTCCGGGGCTTATGCATGGCAGTTGACTGACAACGCTAAATTTACGCAGGGTGTTTCCGTCTTTGGCGCGGAAGACACAACGCTGAACTCCGAAAGCGCATTAAATGTTGCTATTAATGAACATTTTGGACTGAAGGTGGCTTACAACGTCACATGGAACTCTGAACCTCCAGAGTCTGCACCGGAACATACCGATCGTCGGACAACCTTATCGCTGGGCTACAGCATGTAAAATTATCTGCCGGACCGTGTTATGCGGTCTGGCTGTCTTCGTTTGTCACTGCTCAGCCCCAAATCATTGCTGCCCAACGTAGCAACAACATAGCGCCACAGATTGCCAGTAGCACCACCACCATCTTCCAGTGTTTTTTATCAAAGCGTTTAGTCGGCATACCAGTGTCCTGCATATCTCTTGTGCGTGATAACGGAGTGTAACAAAAGGGACAGGCATCAAGGGATTTTTTGTTATTACAGCCGTCGGGTGGCGTTGTACACCTGATCACTGTTTTTGCGGTTTATGAAAAAAATAAAATTATGTATCGATATATAAATGTCTGGTTATAAATACGTCTTTAGTTCATCAGCACTAAAACTCAGGCTTTGGCTGATTACGTTTATAGCAGCATAATATGTTTCTACAGTTTTATAATGATTATGATGAATGGCTATATGAACAGCTGACATGTTGTCATGATTTTTAGCGGCCAACAATGTGAATAACTGACATTGACTAAAAGAATATTTTTTTGCAAAAGTACCCAGCGTTGATATATAAGATAACACGACGTCTTTATTACCCTTGCTCATGGCGATGTATAAAGCAGGGGTTCCATGTGCTGTTGCGCCTTTTAATAAATCCATAATGTTAATTTTGCTGAGGTTATATTTAACAGCGATTCCATAAACTTTAGAGAGGAACCGTGTGACACACAAAGGGTGATTATTTTCCATTGCGGCATATAATCCTGGCTCACCATCACGTGTTTTCATTGCTAAAATATCCATCACCATTTTTTTGCTTAAAAGCTCTTGTGTTATTGGAGTGGTTAATGCATTCAGAAAGATATCGATTATTTCATCGAATCCATACAACATGGAGATATAGAGTCCAGGTGTTTCGTTAGCACTTTTAGTTTGCAGTAATTTAACCAGATTATCTTCATGAATGATATGATTATCTACCAGTGACTGAATTTCTTGCATAAATATTTTTACGTTGTCAGTATGTCCGTTCATCATAGCCAGAAATAAAGCAGGTGTACCAACGCTATTCTGCGCAGTTATTATTTCAATGATTTCTTTTTCAGGGAGTATGGGTAACTGTTTGAATAATGTAATAAGCTGTTGAGTCTGGCCTGTGGCCATTATTAACAACATTGCCGATGGATGTATAGGGGCAAATGGCATTCGTGTCGCGATACCCGTGAAAATAGCCCCTGGAACTCCCTCAGGTAATAGGGGCAGAAAAGCAATTGCACAGTTGCGAACATACATATCAGCCCAGGTCTGAGCATCGGGACCTGAACTGATGAACTTATCAAGCGAGAGAAAGCCCCGTGCTGTCCTGTGGGTGCCTCTGACGGCAACGTTGGTATCGTTCGGGTCGTAAACGGACACAACATAATTTAATTGCCCATACACTGACTGCTTTATTCGTAGCCTTACTGACAAAGTATGATTGTCTATATATAAAATCGCGGACATATGACTGACATTGTTTGCCATCATTCGACAGAAGAAAATATCTAAAGCGAAGCCAAAATCCTTACTCGCGATAACGCGACTCCCTGCAGGAGGATGGCGAAGTAATGATCTGAACTCCGCGTCCCGGACTAAGGGGACATGCTGCTGTATGGATTCAACGGAGGAGTAATGTTTAATCAGATTGACTTTGCCTTTTCCATTTCTCAGTGAATCAAGGGCGTATTGCAATGACAGATGGCGACAAAAAATAGCGTCAGAAGGAGATTGCAAAAAAAATGCACTACCATTGAGATTTACTGTTGGTTGTATAGTTTTTTCTCTATGGATTTTTTTAGACAGTTTCATACAATGGTTACGATTTTCGGCAGTTAACTGTTCCTGTTCAATATAATCCAGTATGCTTCGCAAATGGTTAGCTTTAATAGGCGTGGTTTCCAGTAATAAGGAAATGATTTCTTTTTTATAGTGTAATGTAATGAGTATATTTTCTGCATGGATGGGTGAAGTGGCAAAGTTAATGGTAAAAAGGGCAGTGGAATAACAATTTTGTGATATTTTTCGACAGTTTGCGGTAAATTCCTGAGTAACACAGTATGACAGCATCGAACTTAAGTCAGAGGTATCAAGTAGGGTGATGAGTTGGCACGCAAATTGATTAATAGGCTCTGATGAAGGCGTTGGTATGTCGCTATCGATGTGCATTCTATGAGGAGACTTATAATGAGTTCTGATAATAATGTCGTTTTGACTCATAATCTATTCGCCTTATATATGTCTGGAGGTTTTGAGGATGATGATTAATTATTATCGCCAGAACGAAATGTGCACGAAAAATTGCTATAAGAATTGTGTCACTTTTATCATTGTGATATGACCAGTTCGTCATTAATCTCATGATCGTTTAAATAGTACCGCCAAATCACGCAACGAACTTTGCTGGATTCAGTTTATGCTGCTGCAAATCCGCTCGCAGTAAACCTTTCAGACGCTCCGTGATGTTATCAGTGGTTCTTTAAGCGTTTTGCTGGTGTACTCACTACAAACGAATTGCGAATCGAATCAATGTGAAACGGAAAGGTACAATCTCCCTTTTTTTAGTGTTAACATCGTTCAACCGGGTGGAAGGTGAGAGGTTAATGTCTTTCATTTGTGTACCTGATTGCGAACCAATTTAGCATTTGTTGGCTAGATGGTTTCGCAATGAACTGTTAATAAACAAATTTTTCTTTGTATGTGATCTTTCGTGTGGGTCACCACTGCAAATAAGGATATAAAATGCCTGTTATAACTCTTCCTGATGGCAGCCAACGCCATTACGACCACGCTGTAAGCCCCATGGATGTTGCGCTGGACATTGGTCCAGGTCTGGCGAAAGCCTGTATCGCAGGGCGCGTTAATGGCGAACTGGTTGATGCTTGCGATCTGATTGAAAACGACGCACAACTGTCGATCATTACCGCCAAAGACGAAGAAGGTCTGGAGATCATTCGTCACTCCTGTGCGCACCTGTTAGGGCACGCGATTAAACAACTTTGGCCGCATACCAAAATGGCAATCGGCCCGGTTATTGACAACGGTTTTTATTACGACGTTGATCTTGACCGCACGTTAACCCAGGAAGATGTCGAAGCACTCGAGAAGCGGATGCATGAGCTTGCTGAGAAAAACTACGACGTCATTAAGAAGAAAGTCAGCTGGCACGAAGCGCGTGAAACTTTCGCCAACCGTGGTGAGAGCTACAAAGTCTCCATTCTTGACGAAAACATCGCCCATGATGACAAGCCAGGTCTGTACTTCCATGAAGAATATGTCGATATGTGCCGCGGTCCGCACGTACCGAACATGCGTTTCTGCCATCATTTCAAACTAATGAAAACGGCAGGGGCTTACTGGCGTGGCGACAGCAACAACAAAATGTTGCAACGTATTTACGGTACGGCGTGGGCAGACAAAAAAGCGCTTAACGCTTACCTGCAGCGCCTGGAAGAAGCCGCGAAACGCGACCACCGTAAAATCGGTAAACAGCTCGACCTGTACCATATGCAGGAAGAAGCGCCGGGTATGGTCTTCTGGCACAACGACGGTTGGACCATCTTCCGTGAACTGGAAGTGTTTGTTCGTTCTAAACTGAAAGAGTACCAGTATCAGGAAGTTAAAGGTCCGTTCATGATGGACCGTGTCCTGTGGGAAAAAACCGGTCACTGGGACAACTACAAAGATGCAATGTTCACCACGTCTTCTGAGAACCGTGAATACTGCATTAAGCCGATGAACTGCCCGGGTCACGTACAAATTTTCAACCAGGGGCTGAAGTCGTATCGCGATTTGCCGCTGCGTATGGCCGAGTTTGGTAGCTGCCACCGTAACGAGCCGTCAGGTTCGCTGCATGGCCTGATGCGCGTACGTGGATTTACCCAGGATGACGCGCATATCTTCTGTACTGAAGAACAAATTCGCGATGAAGTTAACGGATGTATCCGTTTAGTCTATGATATGTACAGCACTTTTGGCTTCGAGAAGATCGTCGTCAAACTCTCCACTCGTCCTGAAAAACGTATTGGCAGCGACGAAATGTGGGATCGTGCTGAGGCGGACCTGGCGGTTGCGCTGGAAGAAAACAACATCCCGTTTGAATATCAACTGGGTGAAGGCGCTTTCTACGGTCCGAAAATTGAATTTACCCTGTATGACTGCCTCGATCGTGCATGGCAGTGCGGTACAGTACAGCTGGACTTCTCCTTGCCGTCTCGTCTGAGCGCCTCCTATGTGGGCGAAGACAACGAGCGTAAGGTACCGGTAATGATTCACCGCGCAATTCTTGGGTCGATGGAACGTTTCATCGGTATCCTGACCGAAGAGTTCGCTGGTTTCTTCCCGACCTGGCTTGCGCCGGTTCAGGTTGTTATCATGAATATTACCGATTCACAGTCTGATTACGTTAACGAATTGACGCAAAAACTATCAAATGCGGGCATTCGTGTTAAAGCAGACTTGAGAAATGAGAAGATTGGCTTTAAAATCCGCGAGCACACTTTGCGTCGCGTCCCGTATATGCTGGTCTGTGGTGATAAAGAGGTGGAATCAGGCAAAGTTGCCGTTCGCACCCGCCGTGGTAAAGACCTGGGAAGCATGGACGTAAATGAAGTGATCGAGAAGCTGCAACAAGAGATTCGCAGCCGCAGTCTTAAACAATTGGAGGAATAAGGTATTAAAGGCGGAAAACGAGTTCAAACGGCGCGCCCTAACCGTATCAATGGCGAAATTCGCGCCCAGGAAGTTCGCTTAACAGGTCTGGAAGGCGAGCAGCTTGGTATTGTGAGTCTGAGAGAAGCTCTGGAGAAAGCAGAAGAAGCCGGAGTAGACTTAGTCGAGATCAGCCCTAACGCCGAGCCGCCGGTTTGTCGTATAATGGATTACGGCAAATTCCTCTATGAAAAGAGCAAGTCTTCTAAGGAACAGAAGAAAAAGCAAAAAGTTATCCAGGTTAAGGAAATTAAATTCCGTCCTGGTACAGATGAAGGCGACTATCAGGTAAAACTCCGCAGCCTGATTCGCTTTCTCGAAGAGGGTGATAAAGCCAAAATCACGCTGCGTTTCCGCGGTCGTGAGATGGCGCACCAGCAAATCGGTATGGAGGTGCTTAATCGCGTGAAAGACGATTTGCAAGAACTGGCAGTGGTCGAATCCTTCCCAACGAAGATCGAAGGCCGCCAGATGATCATGGTGCTCGCTCCTAAGAAGAAACAGTAAGGCCTTCAAGTAGCACTGTCTGTGGAGCCTTTGGGCTTCACAGGCATTGTTCGCCTTTGTTTCATTTATTAACAATGCGAAGTGGAAGTTATTAAAATGCCAAAAATTAAGACCGTACGCGGTGCTGCTAAGCGCTTCAAAAAAACCGGTAAAGGTGGTTTTAAGCACAAGCATGCTAACCTGCGTCACATTCTGACCAAAAAAGCGACTAAACGTAAACGTCACCTGCGTCCGAAAGCCATGGTTTCCAAAGGCGATCTGGGCCTGGTAATCGCGTGCCTGCCGTACGCATAAGCCGTTAACGTTTTTAACTTTTTAATTAGAATATAGATACAGGAGAGCACATATGGCTCGCGTAAAACGTGGTGTTATTGCACGCGCACGTCACAAGAAAATTTTGAAACAAGCTAAAGGCTACTACGGTGCGCGTTCTCGCGTATACCGCGTTGCCTTCCAGGCTGTTATCAAAGCTGGTCAGTATGCTTACCGTGACCGTCGTCAACGTAAGCGTCAGTTCCGTCAACTGTGGATTGCGCGTATCAACGCAGCAGCACGTCAGAACGGTATTTCTTACAGCAAATTCATCAATGGCCTGAAAAAAGCCTCTGTTGAAATCGACCGTAAGATCCTGGCTGATATCGCAGTATTCGACAAAGTAGCGTTCACCGCTCTGGTTGAAAAAGCGAAAGCAGCTCTGGCATAAGCCAGTTGAAAGAGGGAGCTAGTCTCCCTCTTTTCGTTTCAACGCCATCAAAACATTGACTTTTATCGCCGTAGCCTTTTCAATAAAGGTCTTTTGAAAAGTACCAAAAGGTAACGCAAGCAATGAATGCTGCTATTTTCCGCTTCTTTTTTTACTTTAGCACCTGACTCCAGGAGGCTAGCGCGTGAGAAGAGAAACGGAAAACAGCGCCTGAAAGCCTCCCAGTGGAGGCTTTTTTTGTATGCGCGTTTTGAAAAAATTAAGTCCAACGAACCAGTGTCACCACTGACACAATGAGGAAAACCATGTCACATCTCGCAGAACTGGTTGCCAGTGCGAAGGCGGCCATTAGCCAGGCGTCAGATGTTGCCGCGTTAGACAATGTGCGCGTCGAATATTTGGGTAAAAAAGGGCACTTAACCCTTCAGATGACGACCCTGCGTGAGCTGCCGCCAGAAGAACGCCCGGCAGCCGGTGCGGTTATCAACGAAGCGAAAGAGCAGGTTCAGCAGGCGCTGAATGCACGTAAAGCGGAACTGGAAAGCGCAGCGCTGAATGCGCGTCTGGCGGCGGAAACGATTGATGTCTCTCTGCCTGGTCGTCGCATTGAGAATGGCAGCTTGCATCCGGTTACCCGTACCATCGACCGTATCGAAAGTTTCTTCGGTGAGCTTGGCTTTACCGTGGCAACCGGGCCGGAAATCGAAGACGATTATCATAACTTCGATGCTCTGAACATTCCTGGTCACCACCCGGCGCGCGCTGACCACGACACTTTCTGGTTTGACGCTACCCGCCTGCTGCGTACCCAGACCTCTGGCGTACAGATCCGCACCATGAAAGCTCAGCAGCCACCGATTCGTATCATCGCGCCTGGCCGCGTTTATCGTAACGACTACGACCAGACTCACACGCCGATGTTCCATCAGATGGAAGGTCTGATTGTTGATACCAACATCAGCTTTACCAACCTGAAAGGCACGCTGCACGACTTCCTGCGTAACTTCTTTGAGGAAGATTTGCAGATCCGCTTCCGTCCTTCCTACTTCCCGTTTACCGAACCTTCTGCAGAAGTGGACGTCATGGGTAAAAACGGTAAATGGCTGGAAGTACTGGGCTGCGGGATGGTGCATCCGAACGTGCTGCGTAATGTTGGCATCGACCCGGAAGTTTACTCTGGTTTCGCCTTCGGGATGGGGATGGAGCGTCTGACTATGTTGCGTTACGGCGTCACCGACCTGCGTTCATTCTTCGAAAACGATCTGCGTTTCCTCAAACAGTTTAAATAAGGCAGGAATAGATTATGAAATTCAGTGAACTGTGGTTACGCGAATGGGTGAACCCGGCGATTGATAGCGATGCGCTGGCAAATCAAATCACTATGGCGGGCCTGGAAGTTGACGGTGTAGAACCGGTTGCCGGTAGCTTCCACGGCGTGGTCGTTGGTGAAGTGGTTGAGTGTGCGCAGCATCCGAACGCTGACAAACTGCGTGTGACAAAAGTGAATGTCGGCGGCGATCGCCTGCTGGACATTGTCTGCGGTGCGCCAAACTGCCGTCAGGGCCTGCGTGTGGCGGTAGCGACCATTGGTGCTGTTCTGCCGGGTGATTTCAAAATTAAAGCGGCGAAACTGCGTGGCGAACCGTCAGAAGGGATGCTGTGCTCTTTCTCTGAGCTGGGAATTTCTGAGGATCACAGCGGTATTATCGAACTGCCTGCGGATGCGCCAATTGGCACCGACATTCGTGAATACCTGAAACTCGATGACAACACCATCGAAATTAGCGTAACGCCAAACCGTGCCGACTGCTTAGGTATCATTGGTGTTGCGCGTGACGTTGCCGTGCTGAACCAGCTGCCGCTGGTTGAACCGGAAATCGTTCCGGTTGGTGCGACCATCGACGACACGCTGCCGATTGCAGTAGAAGCGCCGGAAGCTTGTCCGCGCTATCTTGGCCGTGTGGTAAAAGGTATTAACGTTAAAGCGCCAACTCCGCTGTGGATGAAAGAAAAACTGCGTCGTTGCGGGATCCGTTCTATCGATGCAGTTGTTGACGTCACCAACTATGTGCTGCTCGAACTGGGCCAGCCGATGCACGCTTTCGATAAAGATCGCATTGAAGGCGGCATTGTGGTGCGGATGGCGAAAGAGGGCGAAACGCTGGTACTGCTCGACGGTACCGAAGCGAAGCTGAACGCTGACACCCTGGTCATCGCCGACCACAACAAGGCACTGGCGATGGGCGGCATCTTTGGTGGCGAACATTCTGGCGTAAATGAAGAAACGCAAAACGTCCTGTTGGAATGTGCTTTCTTCAGCCCGCTATCTATCACCGGTCGTGCTCGTCGTCATGGCCTGCATACTGATGCGTCTCACCGTTATGAGCGTGGCGTTGATCCGGCACTGCAGCACAAAGCGATGGAACGTGCGACCCGTCTGCTGATCGACATCTGCGGTGGTGAGGCTGGTCCGGTAATTGATATCAGCAACGAAGCAACGCTGCCGAAGCGTGCAACCATCACTTTGCGTCGCAGCAAACTGGATCGCCTGATTGGCCATCATATTGCCGATGAGCAGGTCACTGACATTCTGCGTCGTCTCGGCTGCGAAGTGACCGAAGGCAAAGACGAGTGGCAGGCCGTTGCGCCGAGCTGGCGTTTCGACATGGAGATTGAAGAAGATCTGGTCGAAGAAGTCGCGCGTGTTTACGGCTACAACAACATTCCGGATGAGCCGGTACAGGCAAGCCTGATTATGGGTACTCACCGCGAAGCCGATCTGTCGCTCAAGCGCGTGAAAACGCTGCTCAACGACAAAGGCTATCAGGAAGTGATCACCTACAGCTTCGTTGATCCGAAAGTGCAGCAGATGATCCATCCAGGCGTTGAAGCCTTACTGCTGCCAAGCCCTATTTCCGTTGAAATGTCAGCAATGCGTCTTTCCCTGTGGACCGGCCTGCTGGCAACCGTGGTGTACAACCAGAACCGCCAGCAGAACCGTGTGCGCATTTTCGAAAGCGGTCTGCGTTTCGTGCCAGATACTCAGGCACCGTTGGGCATTCGTCAGGATCTGATGTTAGCCGGTGTGATTTGCGGTAACCGTTACGAAGAGCACTGGAACCTGGCAAAAGAGACCGTTGATTTCTATGATTTGAAAGGCGATCTTGAATCCGTTCTCGACCTGACCGGTAAACTGAATGAGGTTGAGTTCCGTGCAGAAGCGAATCCGGCACTGCATCCGGGGCAATCCGCAGCGATTTATCTGAAAGGTGAACGTATTGGTTTTGTTGGGGTTGTTCATCCTGAACTGGAACGTAAACTGGATCTTAACGGTCGCACTCTGGTGTTCGAACTGGAGTGGAACAAGCTCGCAGACCGCGTGGTGCCTCAGGCGCGCGAGATTTCTCGCTTCCCGGCGAACCGTCGTGACATCGCGGTGGTGGTCGCAGAAAACGTTCCCGCAGCGGATATTTTATCCGAATGTAAGAAAGTTGGCGTAAATCAGGTAGTTGGCGTAAACTTATTTGACGTGTACCGCGGTAAGGGTGTTGCGGAGGGGTATAAGAGCCTCGCCATAAGCCTGATCCTGCAAGATACCAGCCGTACACTCGAAGAAGAGGAGATTGCCGCTACCGTCGCCAAATGTGTAGAGGCATTAAAAGAGCGATTCCAGGCATCATTGAGGGATTGAACCTATGGCGCTTACAAAAGCTGAAATGTCAGAATATCTGTTTGATAAGCTTGGGCTTAGCAAGCGGGATGCCAAAGAACTGGTTGAACTGTTTTTCGAAGAGATCCGTCGCGCTCTGGAAAACGGCGAACAGGTGAAACTCTCTGGTTTTGGTAACTTCGATCTGCGTGATAAGAATCAACGCCCGGGACGTAACCCGAAAACGGGCGAGGATATTCCCATTACAGCACGGCGCGTGGTGACCTTCAGACCCGGGCAGAAGTTAAAAAGCCGGGTCGAAAACGCTTCGCCCAAAGACGAGTAATCTGATCTAACTAAAAAGGCCGCTCTGCGGCCTTTTTTCTTTTCACTGTCGAAGAGTCACCGTAAAATCAACGCCATGACACTTCAGCAGAACGGATACCATGCTGACACTTGCCCGCCAACAACAGCGACAAAATATTCGCTGGTTATTATGCCTGTCAGTTTTGATGCTGCTGGCGCTTCTCTTAAGCCTTTGCGCCGGCGAACAATGGATCTCGCCAGGTGACTGGTTTACTCCTCGTGGCGAACTGTTCGTCTGGCAAATTCGCCTGCCACGTACGCTGGCTGTATTGCTGGTTGGTGCGGCGCTGGCTATATCCGGCGCTGTAATGCAGGCGTTGTTTGAAAATCCTCTGGCAGAACCTGGACTACTTGGCGTCTCTAACGGCGCAGGCGTAGGGCTTATCGCCGCGGTATTGCTTGGGCAAGGGCAACTCCCCAACTGGGCACTAGGGCTGTGTGCGATTGCTGGCGCGCTTATCATCACTTTAATACTCTTACGTTTCGCCCGTCGTCATCTTTCGACCAGTCGGTTATTGCTGGCTGGCGTTGCATTAGGGATTATCTGTAGCGCACTAATGACGTGGGCTATCTACTTTTCCACCTCTGTTGATTTACGTCAGCTGATGTACTGGATGATGGGCGGTTTTGGCGGCGTAGACTGGCGGCAAAGCTGGCTGATGCTGGCATTGATCCCCGTGTTGTTGTGGATCTGTTGTCAGTCCAGACCGATGAATATGTTAGCACTTGGCGAGATCTCGGCGCGGCAACTGGGTTTACCCCTGTGGTTCTGGCGCAATGTGCTGGTGGCAGCGACCGGCTGGATGGTTGGCGTCAGTGTGGCGCTGGCGGGTGCTATCGGCTTTATTGGTCTGGTGATCCCCCATATTCTCCGGTTATGTGGTTTAACCGATCATCGCGTATTACTTCCCGGCTGCGCGCTGGCAGGGGCGAGCGCATTGCTGCTGGCTGATGTTGTAGCGCGCCTGGCATTAGCTGCCGCAGAGCTGCCTATTGGCGTGGTCACCGCAACGTTGGGTGCGCCGGTGTTTATCTGGTTATTGTTAAAAGCAGGACGTTAGCCGCAAAAAGACGGTCTATGATTAAAAGCTAAGATTTTTACTGACCACACCCAGGAGAAACGATGCAAGATTCCATTCTGACGACCGTAGTGAAAGATATCGACGGTGAAGTGACCACGCTGGAGAAGTACGCCGGTAATGTGCTGTTGATTGTCAATGTCGCCTCAAAGTGTGGCTTAACGCCGCAATATGAACAGTTGGAGAATATTCAGAAAGCCTGGGCCGATCGTGGTTTTGTGGTGCTGGGATTCCCGTGCAACCAGTTTCTGGAGCAAGAACCGGGTAGCGATGAAGAGATTAAAACTTACTGCACCACTACATGGGGGGTGACGTTCCCGATGTTCAGTAAGATTGAAGTTAATGGCGAAGGACGTCATCCGCTGTATCAAAAATTGATTGCCGCAGCGCCGACTGCAGTCGCGCCGGAAGAGAGCGGATTCTATGCCCGTATGGTCAGCAAAGGTCGTGCACCGCTGTACCCTGATGATATTTTATGGAATTTTGAGAAATTTTTAGTTGGCAGGGACGGATTGGTCATCCAGCGTTTTTCCCCGGATATGACGCCGGAAGATCCCATTGTGATGGAAAGCATTAAACTGGCGTTGGCAAAATAATGTCTATTGTGATGCAGTTACAGGATGTTGCGGAATCTACCCGCCTGGGGCCGCTTTCTGGCGAGGTTCGGGCTGGGGAGATCCTGCACCTGGTGGGGCCGAATGGCGCGGGTAAGAGTACCTTACTGGCGCGAATGGCCGGAATGACCAGCGGTAAGGGAAGCATTCAGTTCGCGGGGCAACCACTGGAAGCATGGTCCGCAACAAAACTCGCGCTGCATCGCGCCTATCTTTCACAACAGCAGACGCCGCCGTTTGCAATGCCGGTCTGGCACTACCTGACACTGCATCAGCACGATAAAACGCGTACCGAACTACTGAATGATGTCGCAGGGGCGCTGGCTCTTGATGACAAACTCGGACGGAGCACCAATCAACTTTCCGGCGGTGAATGGCAACGCGTACGTCTTGCTGCGGTGGTGTTGCAAATCACACCACAAGCCAATCCCGCAGGCCAATTGCTGCTTCTTGATGAGCCGATGAACAGTCTTGATGTTGCGCAACAAAGTGCGTTAGACAAAATTCTGAGCGCGCTGTGTCAGCAAGGACTGGCGATTGTGATGAGCAGTCACGATCTCAACCACACATTGCGTCATGCGCATCGGGCATGGTTGCTAAAAGGTGGAAAAATGCTGGCCAGTGGACGCAGGGAAGAGGTGCTCACGCCGCCAAATCTGGCGCAGGCCTATGGGATGAATTTTCGCCGTCTGGATATCGAAGGTCACCGAATGCTGATTTCGACCATTTGATTTCATTAGTATCTTGAAAATCGGGTAATTACGACGCTAAATTAATGCAAGAATAAAAAACAGAGGAACCGTACGGAATGCGTTTCTGCCTTATTTTGATCACAGCACTGTTTCTGGCCGGGTGTAGCCACCATAAAGCACCGCCGCCAAATGCCAGACTTTCTGATTCGATTACCGTTATTGCCGGTTTGAACGACCAGCTACAAAGCTGGCATGGCACGCCGTATCGTTATGGTGGCATGACGCGGCGCGGTGTGGACTGTTCGGGGTTTGTGGTTGTGACGATGCGCGATCGTTTCGATTTGCAGCTGCCCCGAGAAACTAAAGAACAAGCCTCTATCGGCACGCAAATTGATAAAGACGAGTTGCTGCCAGGTGACCTGGTCTTTTTCAAAACGGGCTCCGGACAAAATGGTTTGCATGTAGGTATTTACGATACCAACAACCAATTTATCCACGCCTCTACCAGCAAGGGAGTGATGCGTTCCTCACTTGATAATGTCTATTGGCAGAAAAATTTCTGGCAGGCGAGACGAATCTAGTATGTCGAAAAATTGACGGCGATGATACATCGCCGTCAATTTACTCCAGAATACGGTAGTATTTTGCAGACAAAAATTCCGTAAATGGATTATTCGTTTATAATCAGGATAATCTAAAAAAAGGACCCCTGAAAAAGTGGTTAACATGGAACAAATGAAAGTTACTCCTTCTGTAATTGTTATGTCTTATGGCCTCATCCCTTTTAGCCGGATACTGAAAAACATCCTTCGAGAGGGACGGTTACCATGAAGATTTTTTTGGAGAATCTTTATCATTCTGATTGCTATTTCCTGCCGATAAGAGATAACCAGCAAGACCTTGTCGGCGTTGAGTTAATTACCCATTTCTCCAGTGAAGATGGTACGGTTCGTATCCCGACGAGTCGGGTTATAGCGCAACTTACCGAGGAGCAACATTGGCAATTATTTTCAGAGCAGTTGGAATTACTAAAATCATGCCAACACTTTTTTATTCAACATAAACTCTTTGCCTGGCTTAATTTAACCCCACAAGTGGCTACATTATTATTAGACAGGGATAATTACGCAGGCGAACTATTAAAATATCCGTTTATTGAACTGTTGATTAATGAGAATTACCCGCATCTCGATGAAGGAAAAGATAATCGCGATCTTTTTTCCTTATCGCAAATGTATCCCCTTGTGTTAGGTAATTTGGGCGCAGGCAATAGCACAATGAAAGCGGTTTTTGATGGTCTTTTCACCCGCGTCATGCTGGATAAAAGTTTTATTCAGCAACAAATCACGCATCGCTCCTTCGAACCGTTTATTCGTGCGATCCAGGCGCAAATTTCCCCATGTTGCAATTGCATCATCGCGGGGGGCATTGATACGCCAGAAATAATGGCACAGATTACCCCCTTTGATTTCCATGCTCTCCAGGGATGCCTGTGGCCTGCCGTTCCCATAAATCAGATAACGACGTTGGTTCAGCGATAACCCTCCTGTTTGCTGGTGTTTAAGACGAGAGTAACCGTCTACACTATCAAACAGGAGGATCTATGACCCTGTCTTTTGTTACCCGCTGGCGCGATGAATTGCCAGAAACCTATACAGCACTTTCCCCTACGCCTTTAAATAATGCCCGGCTGATTTGGCATAATGCCGAACTGGCTAACACGCTGGGTATTTCATCGTCACTGTTTAAAAATGGCGCAGGTGTCTGGGGTGGCGAAACCCTACTGCCTGGTATGTCACCACTGGCGCAGGTTTACAGTGGTCATCAGTTCGGCGTCTGGGCGGGCCAACTGGGTGATGGGCGCGGCATTTTACTCGGCGAACAACGGCTTGCTGATGGCACTACAATGGACTGGCATCTGAAAGGTGCTGGCCTGACGCCTTATTCGCGAATGGGTGATGGACGGGCGGTTTTACGTTCGACGATACGAGAAAGTCTCGCCAGTGAGGCGATGCATTATCTGGGCATTCCGACGACCCGCGCGTTAAGTATCGTCACCAGCGATTCGCCAGTGTATCGGGAAACGGTGGAGCCAGGCGCGATGCTGATGCGTGTGGCACTAAGTCATCTGCGCTTTGGTCATTTCGAACATTTTTACTATCGCCGCGAGCCGGAAAAGGTTCGTCAGTTAGCTGACTTTGCCATTCGTCATTACTGGTCACATCTTGCAGATGATGAGGACAAATACCGTCTCTGGTTTACCGATGTTGTCGCACGTACCGCATCGTTAATTGCCCAATGGCAGACGGTCGGCTTTGCTCATGGGGTGATGAATACCGACAACATGTCGCTGCTGGGGCTGACGCTTGATTACGGGCCGTTTGGTTTTCTTGATGATTACGAACCCGGTTTTATTTGTAATCACTCGGATCATCAAGGGCGTTATAGCTTTGATAATCAACCTGCTGTCGCGTTGTGGAATTTACAGCGTCTGGCGCAGACATTGTCACCATTTGTCGCCGTTGATGCCCTGAATGAGGCCCTGGACAGCTATCAGCAGGTTTTGTTGACGCATTATGGACAACGGATGCGGCAGAAACTGGGCTTCATGACGGAGCAAAAAGAGGATAACGCGCTACTGAATGAATTATTCAGTCTGATGGCGCGAGAGCGCAGCGATTATACCCGCACATTCCGCATGCTGAGTCTGACCGAGCAGTACAGCGCGGCGTCACCGCTACGTGATGAGTTTATCGATCGTGCGGCATTTGATGACTGGTTTGCCCGTTATCGGGTACGTTTGCAACAAGACGAGGTTAGCGATAGTGAGCGTCAGCAGCTGATGCAAAGTGTTAACCCGGCTCTGGTGTTGCGCAACTGGTTGGCGCAACGGGCGATTGAAGCGGCAGAAAAGGGTGATATGACGGAATTGCACCGCCTGCATGAGGCGTTGCGAAATCCTTTCAGCGACAGAGATGATGACTACGTCAGTCGTCCACCTGACTGGGGTAAACGGCTGGAAGTCAGCTGCTCGAGTTAAAGGCTACTTGGTCAACAGCAGCTTGCCAGCCTGAGTTTTACGGAGCAGATATTCTTGCCCGTCATGATCGATAATCAGTTTGCCATCCGGACCTAACAGTGTCTGGCTGGTAATTCGCCGGATGGGCTGCGGGGAAGCGGTCTTGTGATTGGCATCCGTTTCAGGCGTGAGTTTTCTGCTATCCGTATAACGCATAAAGATTAATAATAATTGATATAACAATGATTCTTATTATCAATATTATGGCGGCCAGAGCAAGCAGTAATTTGTTGAGAAGACAACAAGTTGCGCAGAAATGCCCATTCCGTCAGGAATGGGCACGCATTCAGAAGCGGGTATCAACCGCAGAGGCGAGTTTTTCGACCAGGCGTTCGGTATCTTCCCAGCCCAGACACGGGTCGGTAATCGATTGACCGTAAGTGAGCGGCTGACCGCCGACGATTTTTTGCGTTCCTTCGCGCAGGAAACTTTCCGCCATAATTCCAGCAATCGCCGTAGAGCCATTGCGGATTTGCTGACAAATATCCTCACAAACTTCTAACTGGCGACGGTGCTGCTTCTGGCAGTTACCGTGGCTGAAATCCACCACCAGATGTTCAGGCAAATCAAACTCGTGCAGCGTATCGCAGGCTGCGGCGATATCATCGGCATGGTAATTCGGTTTTTTGCCGCCACGCATAATAATGTGGCCATACGGGTTGCCGCTGGTCTGATAGATGGTCATCTGACCGTTTTTGTCTGGCGAGAGGAACATATGGCTGGCGCGGGCTGCGCGGATAGCATCTACGGCAATCCGCGTGTTGCCATCGGTACCATTTTTAAAACCTACCGGACAGGAGAGTGCCGAAGCCATTTCACGGTGGATCTGACTTTCGGTAGTACGTGCGCCAATCGCGCCCCAACTGATTAAATCAGCAATAAACTGACCGGTCACCATATCGAGGAACTCAGTCGCGGTAGGGACGCCCAGCTCATTTACCTGTAAAAGTAATTTGCGCGCCAGCTCCAGACCGTGATTTACCCGATAGCTGCCGTTTAAATCCGGATCGGAGATTAGTCCTTTCCAGCCGACAACAGTTCGTGGTTTTTCAAAATAGGTGCGCATTACGATTTCCAGCCGTGACTGGTACTGGTTGCGCAGCGACTGCAGACGGGTGGCGTACTCCATTGCAGCGGTGAGATCGTGGATCGAGCAGGGGCCAATAATGACCAACAGTCGCTTATCTTCACCATTCAGTATTTTTTCAATTCTGCGGCGGGAGTCGGTGACATGGGTGGCGACGCCAGGCGTTACGGGATACCGTAGCGCGAGTTCGGCGGGCGTTACCAGGCTCTCAATACGCGCAGTACGGAGTTCGTCAGTTCTGTTCATTACAAGTCTCAGAAATTTGTTGCTTCTACGGCAGGACTACCGGGAAGTGATGCGCATCACGATAAACCAATCGCAGCTGATTTCAAGTGCGAGGTGTGTCACACCTCGCCGGGTGGTTAGCATGATAACAAAAAAATAAGCTAATGCACTAGTTCTCTAGTACATTCGGCGGCTAAGGCCCATGATATCGAGGATCTTGGTGGCAATCTCTTCTACCGAATAATTGGTACTGTTAATCCACGGGATCTGATTTTTACGGTACAAGGCTTCCACTTCCGCGACTTCCATCCTGCACTGACGAAGCGAGGCATAGCGACTGTTCTCCCGACGTTCCTCGCGAATCGCCGCCAATCGTTCCGGGTCGATAGTCAGGCCGAACAATTTATGCTGAAGCGGTTTGAGCGACGCGGGTAGCACCAGATTATCCATATCGTCGGCAATAAAGGGGTAGTTTGCCGCGCGGATACCAAATTGCATTGCCAGATACAGACTGGTGGGGGTTTTACCACAGCGAGAAACGCCGAGCAGGATCACCTGAGCCTGGTCCAGATTGCGTAACGAAATGCCATCATCGTGGGCGAGGGTGTAATCAATCGCAGCAATGCGCGCATCATATTTATTGAGATTATTAGGGTTAAGGCCATGGGTACGATGAGCAATCGGCGTGGGATCCAGTTTCATCTCTTGTTGTAGCGGGGCAACCAGCGCCTGAACGATATCCTGGCAAAAGCCCTCACTTTGCAAGATGATGGCGCGAATCTCCGGCAACACGATGGAGTAGAAGACCAGCGGGCGCACACCTGTCTGGTGATAAATTGCGTCAATCTGATCCTTCACTGCCCGTGCACGGCTCTCATTTTCGACAAACGGCAGCGTAATGCTGCTTATAGTGACGGGAAATTGTGACATTACTGCGTGTCCTAATACCTCCGCAGTTATTGCCGTACCATCAGAAATATAAAAAACGTGGCGATCAACAGCATTATCCATTTTGTTCTTCCCGTGATGCAGACATAATTCTATGAAAGCATAAATTAAAAACGCACAGAAGCGTAGAACGTTATGTCTGGTTTATAAAATGAACCTTCAATTTTATTTTTTATGAAAACAGCATTTCATTTTTACGGTTTCGTTTATACCGATGGTTTATGTGGAATTTGTCGAATAGAGCAGATTTGCGCAACGCTGGGATCAGTCTTAAAAAGTAAAAAAATATATTTGCTTGAACGATTCACCGTTTTTTTCATCCGGTTAAATATGCAAAGATAAATGCGCAGAAATGTGTTTCTCAAACCGTTCATTTATCACAAAAGGATTGTTCGATGTCCAACAATGGCTCGTCACCGCTGGTGCTTTGGTATAACCAACTCGGCATGAATGATGTAGACAGGGTTGGGGGCAAAAATGCCTCCCTGGGTGAAATGATTACTAACCTTTCCGGAATGGGTGTTTCCGTTCCGAATGGTTTCGCCACAACCGCCGACGCGTTTAACCAGTTTCTGGACCAAAGCGGCGTAAACCAGCGCATTTATGAACTGCTGGATAAAACGGATATTGACGATGTTACTCAGCTTGCGAAAGCGGGCGCGCAAATCCGCCAGTGGATTATCGACACTCCCTTCCAGCCTGAGCTGGAAAACGCCATCCGCGAAGCCTATGCACAGCTTTCCGCCGATGACGAAAACGCCTCGTTTGCGGTGCGTTCCTCCGCTACTGCAGAAGATATGCCGGACGCTTCTTTTGCCGGTCAGCAGGAAACTTTCCTCAACGTTCAGGGTTTTGACGCCGTTCTCGTGGCTGTGAAACATGTATTTGCTTCTCTGTTTAACGATCGCGCCATCTCTTATCGTGTGCACCAGGGTTACGATCACCGTGGCGTGGCGCTCTCCGCCGGTGTTCAGCGGATGGTGCGCTCCGACCTCGCATCTTCTGGCGTGATGTTCTCCATTGATACCGAATCCGGCTTTGACCAGGTGGTGTTTATCACTTCCGCATGGGGCCTTGGTGAAATGGTCGTGCAGGGTGCGGTTAACCCGGATGAGTTTTACGTGCACAAACCGACACTGGCGGCGAATCGCCCGGCTATCGTGCGCCGCACCATGGGGTCGAAAAAAATCCGCATGGTCTACGCGCCGACCCAGGAGCACGGCAAGCAGGTTAAAATCGAAGACGTACCGCAGGAACAGCGTGACATCTTCTCGCTGACCAACGAAGAAGTGCAGGAACTGGCAAAACAGGCCGTACAAATTGAGAAACACTACGGTCGCCCGATGGATATTGAGTGGGCGAAAGATGGCCACACCGGTAAACTGTTCATTGTGCAGGCGCGTCCGGAAACCGTGCGCTCACGCGGTCAGGTCATGGAGCGTTATACGCTGCATTCACAGGGTAAGATTATCGCCGAAGGCCGTGCTATCGGTCATCGCATCGGTGCGGGTCCGGTGAAAGTCATCCATGACATCAGCGAAATGAACCGCATCGAACCTGGCGACGTGCTGGTTACTGACATGACCGACCCGGACTGGGAACCGATCATGAAGAAAGCATCTGCCATCGTCACCAACCGTGGCGGTCGTACCTGTCACGCGGCGATCATCGCTCGTGAACTGGGTATTCCGGCGGTAGTGGGCTGTGGTGATGCAACAGAACGGATGAAAGACGGTGAGAACGTCACTGTTTCTTGTGCCGAAGGTGATACCGGTTACGTCTATGCGGAGTTGCTGGAATTTAGCGTGAAAAGCTCCAGCGTAGAAACGATGCCTGATCTGCCGTTGAAGGTGATGATGAACGTCGGTAACCCGGACCGTGCTTTCGACTTCGCCTGCCTGCCGAACGAAGGCGTGGGCCTTGCGCGTCTGGAATTTATCATCAACCGTATGATTGGCGTCCACCCACGCGCACTGCTTGAGTTTGACGATCAGGAACCGCAGTTGCAAAACGAAATCCGCGAGATGATGAAAGGTTTTGATTCTCCGCGTGAATTTTACGTTGGTCGTCTGACTGAAGGGATCGCGACGCTGGGTGCCGCGTTTTATCCGAAGCGCGTCATTGTCCGTCTCTCTGATTTTAAATCGAACGAATATGCCAACCTGGTCGGTGGTGAGCGTTACGAGCCAGATGAAGAGAACCCGATGCTCGGCTTCCGTGGCGCGGGCCGCTATGTTTCCGACAGCTTCCGCGACTGCTTCGCGCTGGAGTGTGAAGCAGTGAAACGTGTGCGCAACGACATGGGGCTGACTAACGTTGAGATCATGATCCCGTTCGTGCGTACCGTAGATCAGGCGAAAGCGGTGGTTGAGGAACTGGCGCGTCAGGGGCTGAAACGTGGTGAGAACGGGCTGAAAATCATCATGATGTGTGAAATTCCGTCCAACGCCTTGCTGGCAGAGCAGTTCCTCGAATATTTCGACGGCTTCTCAATTGGCTCAAACGACATGACGCAGCTGGCGCTCGGTCTGGATCGTGACTCCGGCGTGGTGTCTGAACTGTTCGATGAGCGCAACGATGCGGTGAAAGCACTGCTGTCGATGGCGATTCGTGCCGCGAAGAAACAGGGCAAATATGTCGGGATTTGCGGTCAGGGTCCATCCGACCACGAAGACTTTGCTGCATGGTTGATGGAAGAGGGGATCGATAGCCTGTCTCTGAACCCGGACACCGTGGTGCAAACCTGGTTAAGCCTGGCTGAACTGAAGAAATAAAATAAATCCCCGGCGGCGTTTTGTCGCCGGGTTTATGTGATCCCCGAAGATGAAACTTATTCAATCTCTTCACAGACATCCTGAGTTAATCGCAGCATAATATCTTTCCTTAACAAAAACTTTTGTATTTTACCTGAGGCAGTGCGCGGTAGTTTTTCGATTACCACGATATGTTCAGGATATTTATATTTCGCGACCGGTTTACGGCTAAAAAAAGTCACCACGTCTTCCAGCGATAATGAATGATGCGGGGCTTTCAGCACGACATAAGCGCATGAGCGTTCACCTAAACGTTCATCGGGCATCGCAACCACACAGGCATCGTGAATTTTAGGATGCTGCAATAAAATATCTTCTACTTCACGGCTGCTAATATTTTCGCCGCCGCGGACAATAATATCTTTCTTGCGCCCGGTTATTTTTATATAGCCAGCTTCATCCATGCGGCAGAGATCGCCGCTGTAATACCAGCCTTCTTCATCCAGCGCACGGGCGGTTAATTCAGGTTCATCAAAATACCCCATAAACACATTGGGGCCACGCGAGGCTTCTTCACCTTCGCAACCTGGCGGTAAGGTCTTGCGTGCGTCATCGACCACTTTAATCTCAACTCCTGCGGCAGCGTAACCATCGGTGTGCATAAAGCGCGACAAAGGATCGTCGAGATTCACCACTGCGTGCGGCGAACTTTCTGTGGAACCATAAACACTTAATAATTTAATGCCGCGCTGCTGGCATTCACGCGCCACTTTTTTGGGGATTGTGGTCCCGCCGCAAAGAAAGAAGCGCAGCGCTGAAAGGTCAGCGGGCTGTTTCTCCAGTAAATTCAAAAGATCATAGACAAACGGCGTTGCGCCGAGCATACAGGTGCAACGCTGCTGCTCAAGCAGCGCGAGACACGCAGCAGGAGTGAAAATATCTAACAACACGCTGCGAGCACCAATTAAAAATGGTGCCGTTACGCCATGCAGAAAGCCCGTTGCATGACCAAGTGGCGCAGGCATCATAAAGACATCCTGCCAGGTCAGATTCAACCGCGCGCAATAAGCCCGCTCACTGGCGAGAATATTGTTATGCGTTAGCATCACGCCCTTTGGCAGACCCTCGGTTCCGGAGGTAAACAGCACCGCGGCTAATTCATCGCCGTGGACCGTTATCGCCGTGGTCAGAGGAGTATTGTCGGCGATAATCTGACTTAATGAGAGAGCAGAGGTGGCGGGAGCCAGTTTGTCCACGCCGACAATTTGTTGTAGTTGTGGAAGCTGATTTTGCAGCGGCAAGATTAAATCTACCGGACGCGTTTGTTTAAACAACGTCGGTGCAAAGAACATTTTTGCCTGACACTTATTGAGCACCCACACCAGTTCTGCTTCTCGCCAGGAAGGCAACAGCGGCACGGAAACCGCACCGATTTTCAGGCAGGCAAGATAGATAACGGTAAATTCACACCAGCCAGGCAGTTGAAATGCGATGCGATCGCCTGATTCAATACCCTTCGCTAACATCCAGTTTGCCAGACAGCTCGCGGCGTGATCGAGCGCGCTATAGGTGTACGATGCACCATGATTATCGACCACGGCAATTTTGTCTGGCATCGCACGAGCGGTCTGCTGCCAGTAATCGGCCAGCGAAGCATCGCCCCATAGCCCTTGCTGACGATACGCCGCACGACGTTGTTCGTTAAACGTTAATGTCACTTTCATTTTGGACTCTCGAAACAGAGCATCAGGCCCGAGATGCGGGCCTGTGGGATGCATGATTAGCCGTAGCGAAAATCAATACCGAAGGTGCCTGCGGGATATTGCCACTGTTCGAGAATAGTGTTACCGCACAGCACCCGACAGGTGCCGCACTCCAGACAACCGGCAGAATCAAAATGAATGTTGCCGGCATCATCCTGCTTATAAAGTCCGGCAGGGCAGGCTTTCATTAATTTACGGAATTCATTGATATCGGGATTTGCCGCCAAAATGATATGCGGGTGGCCCTCATCAACATGGAATTTATTGACGCCTAATTTGATGTCGACGTTAACCGTAGCGTTCTGGCTCATAGCGCGGTTGCTCCCTTAATGCCATCTTTCAGCAAGTTGATCAGCCCAATTTTCTTCGCGTGTCCCATGATCATTTTGCGTACCGGCTGGTTTGGTTTGCCGTCAATGGTGAACATCTCGTTCATGATGTCGGCTACCATTCGTGGGTATTGGCTAAACAGGCGCGGGTTTTCCATCAGCGCCGGGATCTTGCGAAAATGCTGCATATCACGCATGACGCAGCTTTGTTCCAGCTCACGTTTGTATTGCGCAAGACTGCTGGCGGAGAAATCCGCGCGTTCTTTGGCGGCGATCACCGTTGTGGCGGCAGCCTGAGCCGATGCAATGGCTAAATCCATGCCGCGGACCGTAAAACCCAAATTCAGGCAGAAGCCTGCGGCGTCACCGACGATCATCACGCCATCGTTAACCAGCTGCGGCACCATTGCCAGACCGCCCTCCGGCACCATATGCGCGGAGTATTCAAGCAGTTTGCCGCCGCTAATCAGCGGGCGAATGGCGGGGTGTTGTTTAAAATCTTCCAGCATTTGCGGCACACTTTTTTGCGCATGGGCGATATCACCCAATCCACAAACCAGCCCCAACGATACGGAATCCTTGTTGGTATAGAGGAATCCGCCACCCATCAGGCCGTCAGAAGGGGAACCGGCAAACAGCCAGGCGGCACCTTCCTCGCCCGTAATATTAAAGCGATCGTTGATCTGTTCTGGTGTGAGGCCAATAACCTCTTTAACACCAACAGCGTAATGATGCGGATCGGAAGCGGGAACCATTCCCAGCGAGCGGCCAAGCATCGAGTTAACGCCATCAGCCAGAATCACCACATTCGCTTCAAGAACATCATCCCCGGCCTGAACGCCAGTGACCTTGTTTCCTTCACGAACCAGCGCATCGACACGAACGCCCGGGATAAACTGCGCGCCAGCCTGCTCGGCTTGTTCCATCAACCACGGGTCCAGACGATTACGCAATACGGTATAAGACGCGTGTTGCGGAACATCTGGTTGCTCGCGGTGAAAGTCGAGGGTAACGGCGCTTTCTTCGGTTAAGAAGGAGATTTTCTCGCGTGTGACCTTGCGTTCTACCGGCGCTGATGCTGCAAAGCCTGGAATAATCGCTTCAAGTGTGTGGGCATAAAGACGCCCGCCGGTCATGTTTTTACATCCGGCACTGTCGCCGCGTTCTATCACCAGGACATCCAGCCCGGCTCGCGCCATGACCAGTGCGGCAACGCTACCGGCAACGCCCGCACCGACCACAATGGCATCAAATTTGTCATCCGACATGCGTTATGCTCCCTTCCCGCTGCGTTTACAGCGGGAGATGTGGTTGAAAGGGGAATTAGCGGCTCAACTGGCTAATCAGGGCAGGGACGACTTTGTAGATATCGCCCACCAGACCGTAGTCGGCATAGTTGAAGATTGGCGCATTTTTATCTTTATTGATGGCGACAATCACTTTTGCGCCGTTGCCGCCAACCATATGTTGGATCTGCCCGGAGATCCCCAGCGTCAGGTAGAGATCGGATTTCAGCAACACGCCGGAGACACCGATATAACGTTCACGCTCCATCCAGTTCTCGCCTTCGGCAATTGGACGTGAACAGCCGACTTCAGCATTCAGCACCGCCGCCAGTTCGTGGACCATTTTCAGGTCATCCTGCGCTGCCAGACCACGACCGACGCCAACCACACGTTTTGCTTTGCTCAGGTCCACGCTGCTTGCGGCTTTCGCACGGCGTTCGCGACAGAGAATTTCATGACGCGGAGCAACATAAGGTACCGTTTCTGTCGGGCACTGATGAGCGGTATCACTGGTGCACGGTTCCTGAACACCGGGTGCAAGGGTAATGATCGCCAGCGGGCTGTTGATCTTTTCCTGTGCGAACGCTAACCCGCCATACATCCGGTGTTCGGCGCAAATGTGACCATCGACAATATCCACCGCCGTGGCATCGTTCACCAGCGCCGCATTCAGTTGCACACTTAACCGTGCTGCCAGAGCTTTATCACGTTTCGTCGCGGCCAGTAGCAACATAGCGGGGTTCTTATCTTTCAGCAGGGCAGCAATGCTTTCGGCGTAATTTTCAGTGCGTTGCAGCGCGTCGTTTTGCTCAAGAACATAAATACATTTTGGACCATAAGGCATAACTGCCTGCGCCTGGTCGGTATTTTGTACAATGGCATACACCTGTTGGCCCCATTGCTGCGCGCCGCCAAACAGTTCAGCATAACGTTCAGGATTATCGCTAAAGACCCAGACGCTGTTTAATTGACTCATCGTTTCTTCTCCGTAGGCTTCAGTTCAGGGCTTTCTTCAGATGTTCCGCCAGCTCGGCAATGGCCTCCGGCGAATCGTTATCGAGAATGATGTGCTTACGTTCTGTTTGCGGCGGTACGCGAATGCTGGTCAGTTCAGCAAGTGGAGCGCTCTGGCTCCAGCCAATGTCACTTGCCTGCCACTGATTTATCGGTTTTTTACCCGCGCCGAGAATGGCTTTCATCGAAGGAATGCGTGGCATATTAATATCGGAGGTGACGCAGAGCACGGCTGGAACAGAGAGCTCAATAACTTCAACATCATCTTCAAGCGTGCGTTCAATCACCAGTGTATTGCCCTGACGCTGAATAGCACTCACTGCATTAATCACCGGAAGTTGCAGAATTTCTCCGACCAGCAAGCCAACCTGCTGGGCATAAAGGTCGCCGGAACCTTCACCAAAGATCAGTAAATCGAAGCCGATCTTTTCAACTGCTGCCGCCAGCGCCTTTGCGGTATCGAGAGGCAGTGCATGTTCAAGTTGCGCATCCTGCACCAAATACAGGCTATGCGGCCCGCGGGATAGCACGTCTTTACGCACTTTCGAGTTCTGCAACAATGAGCCGCCAATGGTCAGCGCGGCTATCTCATCGTCATCTGTTGCAATCTGGCTTGCAGCTTCAATGGCATTGAGATCGAACTGGCTGATTTTGGCGTCGGCATTGTCGAAATTCAGGGTATATTCTGGAGTGACAACAATGTCCTGTTCTTCAGGCACCAGCTTAAAGCAGGTTATTATTTTCATGATTTCTCCTGTGAGTCGCATACGGAACCATCTCCGATGGAAGGTAAAAATGGCCTGAAAATAGTGTGCGATAGCGGTGCGGGGTTTTCGACGGAGCAAGCTGTTTTCCTTGCCAACAATCTTGCAAAAAAAATGCGATCGCTAAAACAAAAGTGCAATTTGCGGCAATATAGTTATTCCATGACCGTACAATCTTGCATTCAGTGTAAATAATCTTGTTTAGCTCTCGCTAAACGCGGTTGTATAACCGCAATACACGCCGTATTTTATCCGGCATATATTGTTTTTGCTTGCTCATGGAATAGGGAGGTTGTCATGTATCAACGCTGTTTTGATAACGCCAGCGAAACGCTGTTTGTCGCCGGTAAAACGCCACGGCTTTCACGTTTTGCATTTAGCGATGATCCAAAATGGGAGTCCGGACATCACGTTCATGACAATGAAACCGAGTTGATTTACGTCAAGAAAGGGGTAGCAAGGTTTACCATCGATTCTTCGTTATATGTCGCGCATGCCGATGACATTGTGGTGATAGAACGCGGCAGGCTGCATGCGGTGGCCTCTGACGTTAACGATCCGGCAACGACGTGTACCTGTGCGCTGTACGGCTTTCAGTTTCAGGGGGCTGAGGAAAATCAGCTACTGCAACCGCATTCTTGCCCGGTAATTGCCGCAGGGCAGGGAAAAGAAGTCATTAAAACCTTATTTAATGAGCTAAGTGTGATTTTGCCGCAAAGTAAAAATAGCCAAACATCTTCGTTATGGGACGCATTTGCCTATACGTTAGCAATTCTTTACTACGAAAACTTTAAAAATGCTTATCGTTCGGAACAGGGGTATATTAAAAAAGATGTCCTGATAAAAGATATTCTTTTCTATCTGAATAATAACTATCGTGAAAAAATCACTTTAGAGCAGTTATCGAAAAAGTTTCGTGCCAGCGTCAGTTATATTTGCCATGAATTTACCAAAGAGTATCGCATTTCCCCTATTAACTATGTTATTCAACGGCGTATGACGGAAGCGAAATGGTCACTCACTAATACTGAATTATCACAGGCAGAGATCTCCTGGCGTGTGGGTTATGAAAATGTCGATCACTTTGCCAAACTGTTTTTGCGCCATGTCGGCTGTTCGCCCAGCGATTACCGCAGGCAATTTAAAAACTGTTTTGCGGAACAAGAAATCTTATCTGAATTTCCTCAACCGGTAAGTCTTGCCGTATAAATCTGGCGGCGCAGTTTGTTAAGAAGCTGCGCCGCCTGCAGATTATTTGTTCTGATAATCTTTCAGGATCTGCCGACCCGCTACGTAAATCATAATTTCGTCTGTACCGCCGCCGATACGTTCACAACGGACATCACGCCAGAAGCGAGAGACGCGCGCCTCATCGGTATAGCCCAGACCGCCCATGATTTGAATCGCATCATCAATGACTTCCATTGCAGTACGTGCGCAGTACAGTTTTGCCAGCGCCGCGCTGGTGCGCAGTGACTGATGCTGATCGGCTTGCCATGCCACTTTCAACACCATGTTGCGCATGTTGTCAATCTTAATCGCCATCAGCGCCAGTTTTTCCTGGATCATCTGGTTATGACCAATTGGTTTACCAAAAGCGATACGTTGGTTGGCATAGCGGGCGGCATCTTCGAATGCGCATTCGGCAAAGCCGGTGCTGCGCGCGGCGTTGATCAGGCGCTCCATCTCAAAGTTGTACATCACATTGAGGAACCCCATTCCTTCTTCGCCCACCATGTCGCTCTCTTCAACCTCTACGTTGTCGAGATAGACTTCGCAGGTGCTGAGCATATGCCAGCCGATTTTATGCAGCGGGTTAATCTTAATGCCGGGCTTACTGGAGTCGACCCACCACAGGGTGAAGGCTTTTTTGGGATCTTTCGGTTGCGGATCGCGCGCCAGCACCAGCATATACGGGTACTCTTTCGCACCGGTAATAAAGGTTTTCTGTCCGTTGATGTAAACCTTGCCGTTTTTACGCGTGTAAGTGGTGGTGGCGCTGTTGTTATCTGAGCCTGCGCCTGGTTCCGTCAATGCCAGGGCATAGGCGGGATCACCCGTTTCCAGGGTGCTTTCTGCCGTTTTACGTAGCTGCTCTGCAGAACCGAAACGGCGCATACTGTGAATACATTGACCGTTGGTAATTAAAAATGCCGGAGCACCGCATTTTGACACTTCCATCAGCGCCAGCATTTGGGTGACGTAATCCGCAGGGATACCACCAAATTCTTCCGGCACGCCAAGCATGGAAATACCGTTATCCGCCAGCGCCCGCATAAACTCACGCGGGTATGTCCCGTTTTGATCGCAGGTGCGGAAATACTCTTCCGGGAAGTTGGTCGTAATCAACTCGCGAATACTGGCCAGCAGCAGTTCTTGTTCTTCAGTTAAAGAAAAATCCATCATTATACTCCTGTTAATGAGCCGCTTCAGGCAGGACAAAACCCATCGCCGCATCGATAAATAATCTTTCGTCCATCAGTTTGAGTTCTGGCGAAATCACTGGGGTGAAATCCATTTTGTCGAGAATATCTTTTTGTAAATCGACGCCAGGAGCGATTTCGATTAAATGCAGGCCGTCTTCTTTTAGCGTGAATACGGCACGCTCAGTGATATAACGAACATCCAGTCCTCGCTCGAGAGCGATTTTTCCGCTGAAAGTAATTTCTGGTAGTTCCCGAATAAATTTCTTCACCCGTCCTTCCTGGACTATATTTAATTTGCCGTCGGCAATTTCTGTTTTTAAACTGCCCGCAGTTAATGTGCCGCAGAAAACGATTTTCTTCGAAGTGGCACTGATATCAATAAATCCACCGGTGCCCATGATTTTACCATTGAATTTATGCACGCCGACGTTACCGTGCTGGTCGACTTCAGCAAAACTCAAATAACAAACATCCAGACCACCACCATGATAAAAATCAAACTGGGACGTCATATCCAGAATGGCACGGGTATTCACGTTCGCGCCAAAGGCGATCCCCTGTGAAGTAATACCGCCAATTGGGCCTGTTTCTACCGTCAGAATAAAGTCATCAGCACAACCTTCTTCCCGGGCGACCAGGCCAATGCCGTCAGCAATACCGACGCCGACATTCCCCACCGCGCCTTTGCGCATTTCAAATAATGCGCGCCGCGCAACTAATTTACGTTGGTTTAGGGGTAGGCTAAGTTTGGTGCTTTCATCAAGGGTGAAGTCACCAGAAATAAAGCGGTTAACCGGCGCACCGCCATACAGTTGGGTTTGATCCGGATCGACCACCACAATATCCACCAGATAACCCGGAATACGGACAGATTTAGGATGCAGCGTGGCTTTCTTAACCATTTTCTGCACCTGCATCATCACAATACCGCCGTTATTGTGCACCGCCTGGGCAATAACCAATGCGTCGAGATACATCACCTCATCTTCAAAAGTGGCGTAGCCTTCGCTGTCGCAGGTGGTAGCGCGAATGAAGGCAATATCTGGCGCTATCGCTTTGTAATAGAGATATTCTTTGTTTTCAAACTCGACCAGTTTAATCAGGTCTTCTTTAGTGACTTCATTCAGTTTGCCGCCTTGCTGGCGTGGATCGACAAATGTTCCGATGCCAATATCACTAATAATACCAGGCTGGTGGGCTGCGGCGGCGCGTAAGGTTTGTGTAAGTACACCTTGTGGATAGTTATAAGCAATAATTTTATTTTGTTCTGCGAGATCAGAAATACGCGGCGATTGTCCCCAGTGACCGCATAATGCCCATTTCACCAGACCTTCTTGCGCCAGCGGACTAATACCACGGTCGGCGCGATCGCCAAGCCCTGTCGGACTAATAATCGATAAATTACGTGGCGTTTGAGTCTGTTTATATTTATCAGCAAGAGCTGTAATTAACGTGGTGGCTTCCAGAATACCGCCGCCAGCGCCTAACACACAAAGTGTTGCTTCGTCGGGAATATAATTCACCGCTTCCTGTGCCGACAGGACCGGCACTCGTCCATTAATACGAGGTGGTTTTACAGGTTTCATTGTTAATTCCTGATTCAGGTGTGATTTTCCCTACGCCAGATGGAGAATTAGCGCACAGAGACTCACGAAATATTTTTATTAAATACGGTTAAATATATTTTTTTAGTTCGGCGGGGGAGGATGTTCCCGCCGAAATATTATTGCTTATGCCTGGTGTAAAATAGTTAATACCGTGCGCAAATCATTTACCGAGATTTGCCCTGGTGCAGAGGCCTTTTTTACCGCACCAAAAGTTGCCGCCGAGCCAAATACTTCACCAGCCAGACGAGAAATTACGCCAGTTTTTGCCATTGACATCGTGATGATTGGACGATCGGCATACTGCTCCTGCATCTCCAGGGTCGCGGCAAGCAACGTCAGCACATCGCTGGTACTTTGCGGCATCAGCGCAATCTTAGGAATATCGGCGTCGAAGGACTGCATTTTGCGCAGACGGGCAATGATTTCTTCGGCTTCCGGCGTTTTATGGAAGTCATGGTTGGACATGACAACTTTCACATCATGCGCGTGGGCGTAGGCGACGGTTTCTTTAACCTGATCATCGCCGGTAAATAACTCCAGATCGATCATATCAACCAGGCCGCTGTCGATGGCTGCACGATTGAGTGCAATATAAGCCTCGGTGGAAATCGCCTGCTCGCCGCCTTCTTTGGCACTGCGGAAGGTAAACAGCAGCGGTTTTTCTGGCATGGTTTCACGGAGAATTTTTGCCGCCGCCATGACAGAATCCACATTGGAGAGGTCGGCATAGTGGTCAACACGCCATTCCAGAATATCAAAGTCCGCTTCACGATAGGCGAGAGCTTCAGATTTCACGCTGGCGATATCTTTCGCCATCAGCGAGACGATGATTTTAGGTGCGCCCGTACCAATGACGAGATCTTTTACAGTTACGGTTTTCATTTTTTACCCTTTCTGCACGCGGTCAGCCTGTCAGGCACCGAACCCCATGACCTGTTTAACATATTCCAGAGGGAAATCTTTGCCAGTCCATAACGTGAACTGTTCAGCCCCTTGCCACAACAACATGCCGTATCCATCAATCGTTTTGCAACCAGCTTGTTGCGCCTGCTGCAATAACTTCGTCATATGCGGGTTATACACGCATTCAGTGACCAGAAGTCCCGGATGTAACAGACTGATATCATTAACCAATGATTCATTCTCAAGGGGTTTCATACCCACTTTTGTGCCATTGGTTAAAATGTCGGCGGAAGCCAGGGCTTCAGCAAAGGCTTGCTGATCGGCGAGATCGGTAACCGTGACGACACAATCGGTGTTTTCGTTAACCCGCTGCGCGAAGGCGAGGGCTTTATCGAAGAACTCATCCCGACGGTTAAAGAGTTTAATTTCTTTTAAACCTTCAATTGCCCCCTGCGCGCCAATCGCCGTTGAGGCACCTCCGGCCCCTAACAGCACCATTGTTTTGCCTTTGATATCAAAACCGCTCTCTTTAATGGCGCGAATATGGCCCGTGCCGTCGGTGTTATAGCCGCGCAGGTAGCCATCATCATTAACGATGGTGTTGATGGCACCCACCAGTTTGGCTGCTGGCGTTAATTCATCAACATATTCACACGCCAGTTGTTTGTTCGGCATTGATATACCAGTTCCGCGCATTTTGAGGGCTTTTAATCCTTCAATTGCTCCGGGAAAACTATCGTTATCCACTTCAAAGGCCATATAGGTAAATGGCAATCCCGCTTTTTCTAAGGCTTTATTCTGCATTTCAGGCGATAAACTGTGGCGGATGGGATATGCCATCAGCCCAATCAATTCGTATTTTGCGGTAACATCCATAATTAACTCCTTTAACCTCTATGCTTAATTGTGTTTAACCGGGTGCTAAATTTACGCTCGCCAAACCGCACATCATTTTCAGGAATAATGAAAACGCGGTAATAGCGGATAAAGACAATAATTGCGGTAATCAGGGCCAGCAGCGCGAAAGTAAAATCGAGAGCAATGATATATTGCAGGCCGATGTTCGACAGATAACCGGTAATCAGCGGAATAACAAAATTAGCCAGTCCACCCATCATCATATATATACTGGTGACTTTGGCTTTGCTTTTTGGGAAAAACTCTGACATGACCGAAACGCCGAGCTGTAAAATGCCGCCAGCTGCTGAGAAACCGATAACAAAGGCTCCGGCATTACACACCAATGGAGAAGGGTACAGGTAGATAATGGCAGCTGTTATTGTTGCCAGTGCAGAGTTAAATACATTAGCCCAGATGGGCCGGACCATTTTTTTCAGCAGTGCGGCAAAAATAAAGACACAGACCAACGAGCCCATACTGTAATAAGAGATGGTTTTTAATGCCTCAGCTTCTGACATACCAGCAAAAGCCATCGCATATTTGGGCATCCACACCACAATCACATAAAAGGTCGAGAATGCGGCTACACCGAACAGTACTGATGAAACACCTTCCAGCCAGACTAACGGTTTGCTGTTCATTTGCGGTAATTCATTAGCTACGCTGGCGTCCACCAACTGGCTGGGGAATTTGCTTTTCAACAGCATCAGTGTGATCAGTACAAACAGAATACCCGGAATAATCAGCCCATAGCCGTACCAGATGTTATTGAGCAACATATAGCTCACCAGCATTGGGTAGAACATTTGCCCGAATGACACCATCGCTTTAACCAGTATGACCGCCGAACCAGAGGCTTTCGGAAAGCATTCCATGAGCGCGGGGTAGCCACCCGTATCCAGCGCTGAGTTAGCGATACCTACGCACACTGCCAGACAGTAGGCGAGAGTTAAATTCGGGCAAGCGGGAATACCAAAGAAGAATAGCAGATACATTATTACTGCCATTAATATCACCGCCCGACGACCAAACTTATCGGAGATCACACCGAAGAATAAAATACTGATCAATAGCCCCAAACCGATACCGGAAATTAAATAGGCAATGCCCGCGTTGTCAGTGGAAACCTTTTCTGCCAGAGATGACATATTTTGGGCAAGCGTAATAACACTAATGCCGTGCAGGAAATAGCTGAAGTAAATACAAAGAACAGCCAGGATAAATGGCGTGCTGAAAGCCTTATTTTGAGACATTTTCACAGCTCCTTGCTGAAAGATAATTTCGTTACCGTACGTATTGTTCTCCGACGGTTCACATAATTACTATACTGAAGATGATTTTCCCTGGGTACATGGCATAAAGTTTATGTTTCCAGGAATATTGCATGTCATAGTTTGTTTTTTATCGCGATTTTCGTTAGTTGGCGCAGAAAGAGTTATTTATCCGTAAGATCTTGCATGACCTGAAAAGAATATTGCATTACCCACCCGGAGCGACATTTTCCTTTAGCGAGTGATGCCGCGTTTCTTTGCGGCTGCGTAAGCCGATAAACAGTGCCAGTAAAAAGCCGATGGCAGCGATGGCGGTATCGAACCACATAATATCGGCAATACTTCTTTGGGACAGATGAGCCGTAATCAACGGAATAGTAAAGGTCGCAATACTGCCCGCACTGTAATAGATCCCTGTAGCTTTACCTTTAGCGTAGGGGAAACGTTCAGCCATTAATGTCAGGCCAATTTGCACAACACCTCCAGCAGAGGTAAAACCAATGACAAAAGCAAATATTATCACCACATAAAATGTGGGATGCAGGCAGACGGTAAACAGAGCAGTAAATGAGATAAAGGTGTACAGCATGAGTAATGTTGTTGCTCGAACGGTATTACGAATGAGTGGAGCGGTAATAAATACACAAAGCAGCGAACCCACGGTGTAGATACTGAGTAGTTTGATCGACATAGTGTATGACATGCCTGCAACAAATTGTCCGTACTGTGCCAGCCACTGGCTAACCAGATAAAACGTTGCCATTGAGATATAGCCATATAAGGTATAACTGGCTAAATCGATTATTGAGCAGCGATGTTCCGTAGAGCTGGTGGTTTTCTTTATGACAGGTAAGCGACGACCCGGATGGGGTGGGAACGTACAACGGTATAAAAACAGAGCGTTAATAAACATAATGCCTGCGGCAATCATAAAGGACCAACCGAACCACAGTTCAGCCCACACTAACAGGCTAATGATTAGCGGTAATAAAAATTGCCCGCTGGAAACAAATGCTTTAATTAAAATATTGGCTGTACCCGGTGAGCGTGGAAAAGCTTCCATCAAACTGGGATAGGTGCCTGCATCGAGAAAACTGTTTGCCATTCCCGCCAGAAAGCCAAAAACATAAGCGATAATGATGTTATTGGTGTGCAGGATGCCAAAAAAGAAGGCCATATAGCAGCACATCCCGAGCATGATAAAAGGGCGGCGACCAAAGCGATCGGATAATAATCCTGCAAAAAGCAAGACACTTAATCGACCAATACCCAGCGATGAGATAACTATTGAGACGCCTGCGGCATTAGTCTGCCAAAGCGTCTCCAGCGAGGCCATATTCAGGCTCATCAAAATGACGCCCATACCATGCACCAGGTAATTAAAATACAACCCAAGTGCGGTAGGGAAATAGGGATTTTTCATAGGTTCTACTTAGCAAAGGTGCTTTAAAAAGTGAAGCGATGTTGTGTCAGCATCCGTTCATTATTGTTGTAACAACGACAATTCCTTTCTTTGGAAAATTAACAAAGGCGCTCCAGATCGTGTGCATATAATTCAGCGGCTACCGATTGATAGATCTTCCAGTCAATAAAATTGCCATCAGGGTAGACTTGTTGAAACGCGGTTAAGTCGGGGAAAAAACGCATGGTGTTGTTGCCGATGCGGTTATTTATTTTCTCTATGATGGCATGAAGATGTTTTTTTCTTTGCTGACGCATAGCCAACAGTTGCTCGACTACACGATCAGGAATGGCGTATTTGCCATTTTCCCATTGACGCCAGCTTTCACTGTCACCGGTCTGGGCAATCCAGGTCGCGCATTCATCAATAGTCATGGCAAAAATATGGCGGAGTGCCTGGAGTTCATAAGCGTTCATCGTGTAATGGCTGCATGAAATAAACAATAAAATATAAATAACATTATCAGCCTGCTGACGGCTTGAAGAGAGTCACAGTATCTTGTGCAACATTATTGGAAAGCGTGAGGGGCGAGGTAGCGAAGCGGAAAAATGTTAAAAAAAAGCCCACCGTGGGAGATGGGCAAAGACTACACACAGCAATTCGTTGTTTCACTCAGGGGATTTCCATGCTTATAAATCAATATGTTGATTTATAACCGTGAGCTAATAGTAGGCATACGGACTTTTTGCGTCGATCAGATTCGTCTCATTAGTTTAAAAACTGTAAAGAATTTGCGACAGGTACTACCAGCTGAATGGCGGTAAGCAGGAAAATATGGGGAAGAGCAAGCAAATATCAATTAGCGGTGGTTAACAATCAGGCGGCAGAGCCGCCTGATGATAAATTATTTATTCGGTTTCTCGATTTCGCCAAGTTCTTCGAGAACTTCTTCCGGTTGGTCAGTCGGCGGTGGGACTTCTTCCACCCACGCGGCAAAAAGACGCCAGGAAACGGCTAACAGAACCGGACCAATAAACAGGCCGATCATCCCGAAAGCAATCAAACCACCAATAACGCCAGAGAGGATCAGGATCAGCGGTAAATCGGCACCCATGCGAATTAACATTGGGCGGATGACGTTATCCAGCGTGCCAACCACACCGCTCCACACTAACAATACCGTTCCCCAGGTGGTATCGCCAGTCCAGTAGAGCCAGATAATCGCCGGAATCAGTACCGGCAACGGTCCAAGCTGGACAAGGCAGGAGAGGATCATCAACACCGTTAGCAAAGTTGCATAAGGTACGCCGGATACGGCGAGGCCGATACCGCCAAGCACTGCCTGTACTAACGCCGTCACCACCACACCCAGCGCCACCGCGCGGATAGCCTGTGCCGCCAGCAGCACGGCGGCATCACCGCGAACGCCTGCCAGACGGGTTGCAAAATGGCGAATGCCTTGTGCCACCTGTTCACCGCGCCAGTACAGCAGGGCACTGAAGAGAAGCATCAGCGCACAATGCACCATAAAGCGCCCGATATGCGCCGCCTGCCCAACGAACCAGGTGGTGGTGGTGCCAATATAAGGACGGACTTTCGCCATGATCGCCGTACCCCCCATATCCAGCAAGTTGTGCCAGCCTGCATATAGCTTCGCGCCAATCACCGGAATGGTATTAAGCCACGCCAGATCGGGTAATGTCATGTCACCGCTGGAAATGGCTTTAATTAGCGGACCGCTGCCGTCGACGATACTGTTAACCAGCAAGGCAATAGGGATGATAAACACCATCACTAATAACAGCGTCATCACCAGAACGGCGAGAGAGCGGCGACCAAACATGATCTTTTGCAAACGTAACAATACCGGCCAGGTGGCGATAACCACCGTACCAGCCCATGCAAAGCCGAGAATAAAGGGTTGTACAATCCACAGACATGCCACAATCATGATGGCTAAAAAGAGCACCGAAAGCAGAATTTGTGCGACATCCCTGGGCTGACGAACATTTACCATAACTACTTTTCACCTTTTTTGTGCGTCAAATCGTCGACGCGACGTGAACACGCGAAACTCACCTGCATAATGATGAGCAATTTCAGCGGTTTTTAACAGGCCGATTCTGCCCTTAATTCTGATGGGCGTGTTAGAAAAAAATGTGGTACAACAACTCAGGCAACACGCAAACGATTTACTCGTCGTATTTCAAGTTGCATATGCTGCGGCTACGTTCGTTCACCCCAGTCACTTACTATTGTAAGCTCCTGGAGTTCACTCGCTTGCCGCCTTTCTGCAACACGAAATCCATAGAGTAAACAAACATCACCTTTCAGTGCGCTATTGCAGCAGCCTGAAAGAACAGTGTATCGACCTACATCACAGACCGCAGGAAAGGGTCAATATAATGATTCCACAGATTTCCCAGGCACCCGGCGTCGTTCAACTGGTGCTTAATTTTTTGCAAGAGCTGGAGCAACAGGGGTTTACCGGCGATACGGCGACAAGTTATGCCGATCGTCTGACAATGTCGACCGACAACAGTATTTACCAACTTCTCCCCGATGCGGTGGTATTTCCGCGTTCAACCGCAGATGTGGCGCTGATCGCCCGTCTTGCCGCGCAGGAACGCTATTCATCGCTGATCTTTACCCCCCGCGGCGGCGGCACCGGCACTAACGGTCAGGCGCTCAACCAAGGGATTATTGTTGATATGTCCCGCCATATGAGCCGCATCATCGAAATTAACCCTGAAGAGGGCTGGGTGCGCGTTGAGGCCGGGGTGATAAAAGATCAACTCAATCAGTACCTGAAACCGTTCGGCTACTTTTTTGCGCCGGAACTTTCGACCAGCAACCGGGCAACGCTCGGTGGGATGATCAATACCGATGCATCCGGTCAGGGATCGCTGGTCTATGGCAAAACGTCAGATCACGTACTTGGCGTACGCGCGGTGTTGTTGGGGGGCGATATTCTCGATACGCAACCTTTACCCGTCGAGCTGGCGGAAACGCTGGGTAAATCCAATACCACAATCGGGCGAATTTATAACACGGTTTATCAACGTTGCCGTCAGCAACGCCAGTTAATCATCGACAACTTCCCCAAACTTAACCGCTTTCTTACCGGTTACGATCTGCGTCATGTCTTTAACGACGAGATGACCGAGTTTGACCTGACGCGCATTCTGACGGGTTCAGAAGGGACGCTGGCCTTTATTACCGAAGCGCGGCTGGATATTACGCCCTTGCCTAAAGTGCGCCGTCTGGTGAACGTCAAATATGACTCTTTTGACTCCGCGCTGCGTAACGCGCCGTTTATGGTTGAGGCGCGGGCGCTTTCGGTAGAGACGGTGGACTCAAAAGTGCTGAATCTGGCGCGGGAAGATATTGTCTGGCATTCCGTCAGCGAGTTGATTACCGATGTGCCTGACAAAGAAATGCTCGGGCTGAACATTGTGGAATTTGCTGGTGATGATGAGACGCTGATTGATGAGCGAGTAAATGCACTCTGTGCGCGGCTGGATGAACTTATCGCCAGTCAGCAAGCAGGTGTGATCGGCTGGCAGGTATGCAGTGAGCTGGCAGGTGTTGAGCGTATTTATGCGATGCGCAAAAAAGCTGTCGGCCTGCTCGGTAATGCCAAAGGAGCAGCCAAGCCAATTCCGTTTGCTGAGGATACCTGCGTACCGCCGGAACATCTGGCAGATTATATTGCTGAATTTCGCGCGCTGCTCGACAGCCACGGCTTAAGCTACGGTATGTTTGGTCACGTCGATGCAGGTGTCCTGCACGTCCGTCCGGCACTGGATATGTGCGATCCGCAACAAGAGATTTTGATGAAGCAAATCTCTGATGATGTAGTGGCGCTTACCGCGAAATACGGTGGTTTGTTGTGGGGCGAACACGGCAAAGGTTTTCGCGCCGAATACAGCCCGGCGTTTTTTGGTGAGGAACTTTTTGCAGAACTGCGTAAAGTGAAAGCGGCATTTGACCCGCATAACCGACTCAACCCTGGGAAGATTTGCCCGCCAGAAGGTCTCGATGCGCCGATGATGAAAGTGGACGCGGTGAAGCGCGGTACATTCGATCGACAGATCCCCATTGCGGTACGCCAGCAGTGGCGTGGTGCAATGGAGTGTAACGGCAACGGTTTATGCTTCAACTTTGATGCCCGCAGTCCGATGTGCCCGTCGATGAAGATTACCCAGAACCGGATTCATTCACCGAAAGGGCGCGCAACGCTGGTGCGTGAATGGCTGCGTTTGTTGGCAGATCGCGGCGTTGACCCACTCAAACTGGAACAAGAGCTGCCTGAATCAGGCGTCAGTTTGCGGACGTTAATTGCCCGCACGCGCAATAGCTGGCATGCGAATAAAGGCGAATATGACTTCTCCCACGAAGTCAAAGAGGCGATGTCTGGTTGCCTGGCCTGTAAAGCGTGTTCGACACAGTGCCCAATCAAAATTGACGTGCCTGAGTTTCGTTCTCGCTTTCTGCAACTCTATCACACCCGTTATTTGCGCCCGCTGCGCGACCACCTCGTCGCCACGGTCGAGAGCTACGCACCGCTGATGGCACGCGCGCCGAAAACCTTTAACTTCTTCATTAACCAGCCGCTGGTGCGCAAACTCTCGGAAAAACATATCGGCATGGTTGATTTGCCGCTGCTGTCGGTCCCCTCGCTACAACAACAAATGGTGGGGCATCGCTCGGCAAACATGACGCTGGAACAGCTTGAAGCTCTCAGTGCAGAGCAGAAAGCGCGCACGGTGCTGGTGGTGCAGGACCCCTTTACCAGCTATTACGATGCGCAAGTGGTGGCGGATTTTGTCCGTCTGGTCGAAAAATTAGGTTTCCAGCCGGTGTTACTGCCATTTTCGCCAAATGGCAAAGCCCAGCATATCAAAGGCTTTCTTAATCGTTTTGCGAAGACGGCGAAAAAGACGGCGGATTTCCTCAACCGTGTGGCGAAGCTGGGGATGCCAATGGTGGGCGTCGATCCGGCGCTGGTACTTTGTTATCGCGATGAATATAAACTGGCGCTGGGCGAGGAACGTGGCGAGTTTAACGTCTTACTGGCGAATGAATGGCTGGCAAGCGCACTTGACTCACAGCCAGTGGCTACAGTCAGCGGTGAATCATGGTATTTCTTTGGTCACTGTACCGAAGTTACCGCTTTGCCGGGCGCGCCAGCACAATGGGCCGCGATATTTGCCCGTTTTGGCGCGAAACTGGAAAATGTCAGCGTGGGTTGCTGCGGCATGGCAGGGACTTACGGACATGAAGCGAAAAACCATAAAAATTCGCTCGGGATCTATGAGTTATCCTGGCATCAGGCGATGCAGCGACTGCCGCGTAACCGCTGTCTGGCGACCGGATATTCCTGCCGTAGTCAGGTAAAACGGGTTGAAGGCACGGGGGTACGCCATCCTGTGCAGGCTTTACTGGAGATTATTAAATGATATGGAAACGAAAAATCACCCTGGAAGCACTGAATGCTATGGGTGAAGGAAACATGGTGGGGTTGCTGGATATTCGCTTTGAACATATTGGTGATGACACCCTTGAAGCGACAATGCCAGTAGACTCGCGGACAAAGCAGCCTTTCGGGTTGCTGCATGGAGGAGCATCCGTGGTACTGGCCGAAAGTATCGGTTCCGTTGCCGGTTATTTATGTACCGAAGGTGAGCAAAAAGTGGTTGGTCTGGAAATCAATGCTAACCACGTCCGCTCGGCACGAGAAGGGCGGGTGCGCGGCGTATGCAAACCGTTGCATCTCGGTTCGCGTCACCAGGTCTGGCAGATTGAAATCTTCGATGAGAAAGGGCGTTTGTGCTGTTCGTCACGATTGACGACCGCGATTTTGTGACGTTGTCACCAGAAAAGTGTGACGCATATTGCTTTTGGTCATTATCTGCACAGTAAACGGTGGTATACTGTGCAGGTCTTGTCTAAAAGCGAGGATGCTATGTCTACTCAACTTGATCCCACCCAGCTGGCCATTGAATTTTTACGCCGTGACCAGAGCAATCTTTCACCTGCCCAATATCTCAAACGTCTGAAACAACTAGAACTTGAATTTGCTGACCTGCTTACTCTCTCTTCTGCTGAATTAAAAGAAGAAATCTACTTTGCCTGGCGTCTGGGCGTGCATTGATCCTGACTTAATGCCGTAATTTCGCCAAATCGACCTGGATTAACCTCCGTCCAGGTTCGATGTGCTTATCTACCCGCCTGATATTGTTCAAAAATAATACTAATCGCAGTTTGTGTTAAAACGGCGGGTTAGCTTTATGAGATTATTCTTATCGCCCCTTCAAGAGCTAAGCCACTGAGAGTGCCGGAGATAAGCGCCGGATGGGGTAGAAACCCTTAAGCCTGTGTCGCACAGACTTAAGGGTTTTCTTATTTCTGAACGCTGCACTTTTTTACCTATCTCTTAAATAGTCATTTTCAATACAACTTTTTCTTTTTCATCACAGCCTTAATGCTCCTTAGATAATAATCATTATTTAACAATGAGATACCTAATTCTTAGCGTGCCTGTTAACCCACACATCAGGGTCTATGCTTATTAAAAGCAGGAAAAAAGCATGTTTTACGGTAAAGCCCCTGCGTTTGCTGGGTTGAACTGATAATCATTATCACTAACATGCTGTTATACGCTGAAAGCGATGAAGTGAGGTAAATCGATGGACATGCATTCAGGAACCTTTAATCCACAGGATTTCGCCTGGCAGGGCTTAACGCTGACACCCGCAGCCGCTGTCCACATCCGCGAGCTGGTGGCAAAGCAGCCGGGTATGGTCGGCGTGCGTTTAGGCGTGAAGCAAACGGGCTGCGCGGGCTTTGGCTATGTGCTCGACAGTGTTAGCGAGCCGGACAAAGACGATCTGCTGTTTGAACACGACGGCGCGAAGCTGTTTGTCCCGCTGCAAGCGATGCCGTTTATTGATGGCACGGAAGTCGATTTCGTTCGTGAAGGACTTAATCAGATATTCAAATTTCACAACCCTAAAGCCCAGAATGAATGTGGCTGTGGCGAAAGCTTTGGGGTATAGGCGGTACTATGTCTCGTAATACTGAAGCAACTGACGATGTCAAAACCTGGACCGGCGGACCGCTGAATTATAAAGAAGGATTCTTCACCCAGTTAGCCACCGATGAGCTGGCAAAGGGGATAAACGAAGAGGTGGTGCGCGCAATTTCGGCGAAGCGTAATGAGCCGGAGTGGATGCTGGAGTTTCGTCTCAACGCCTATCGCGCATGGCTGGAGATGGAAGAACCGCACTGGTTGAAAGCGCACTACGACAAGCTGAATTATCAGGATTACAGCTACTACTCAGCACCATCGTGCGGTAATTGTGACGACAACTGCGCGTCTGAACCCGGCGCGGTGCAGCAAACTGGCGCGAACGCCTTTTTAAGTAAAGAGGTGGAGGCGGCGTTTGAGCAGTTGGGCGTTCCCGTGCGGGAAGGCAAAGAGGTGGCGGTGGATGCCATTTTCGACTCCGTTTCGGTTGCCACCACTTATCGCGAAAAACTGGCGGAGCAGGGAATTATTTTCTGTTCCTTTGGCGAGGCGATCCACGATCACCCGGAACTGGTGCGTAAATATCTCGGCACCGTGGTGCCGGGGAATGACAACTTCTTTGCCGCACTTAATGCGGCGGTAGCCTCTGACGGTACGTTTATTTATGTGCCTAAAGGCGTGCGCTGCCCGATGGAACTTTCCACCTATTTTCGTATTAACGCGGAAAAAACCGGGCAGTTTGAGCGCACCATTCTGGTGGCCGACGAAGACAGCTACGTCAGCTACATTGAAGGCTGTTCCGCTCCGGTGCGTGACAGCTATCAGTTACACGCGGCGGTGGTGGAAGTCATCATCCATAAAAACGCCGAGGTGAAATATTCCACGGTACAAAACTGGTTCCCTGGCGATAACAACACCGGCGGTATTCTCAACTTCGTCACCAAGCGTGCTTTGTGCGAAGGCGAAAACAGCAAAATGTCATGGACGCAATCAGAAACCGGGTCAGCGATTACGTGGAAATATCCCAGTTGCATTTTGCGCGGCGATAACTCCATTGGTGAGTTTTACTCAGTGGCACTGACCAGCGGTCATCAGCAAGCGGATACCGGCACCAAGATGATCCACATCGGTAAAAACACCAAATCGACCATTATCTCGAAAGGGGTCTCTGCCGGACATAGTCAGAACAGTTATCGCGGCTTAGTGAAAATCATGCCGACGGCAACCAATGCGCGCAATTTCACTCAGTGCGACTCAATGCTGATTGGCGCTAATTGTGGGGCGCATACCTTCCCGTATGTCGAATGTCGCAATAACAGCGCACAACTGGAGCACGAGGCAACGACATCACGTATTGGTGAAGATCAACTGTTTTACTGCCTGCAACGCGGGATCAGCGAAGAAGACGCCATCTCGATGATTGTTAACGGTTTCTGCAAAGACGTGTTCTCAGAACTGCCGCTGGAATTTGCCGTTGAAGCACAAAAACTCCTCGCCATCAGTCTTGAACACAGCGTCGGATAAGGAATAAACATGTTAAGTATTAAAGATTTACACGTCAGCGTGGAAGATAAAGCTATCCTGCGTGGATTAAGCCTCGACGTTCGTCCCGGCGAAGTTCACGCCATTATGGGGCCAAACGGTTCTGGCAAAAGTACCTTATCGGCAACGCTTGCCGGGCGAGAAGATTATGAGGTGACGGGCGGCACGGTTGAGTTCAAAGGCAAAGATTTGCTTGCGCTGTCGCCGGAAGATCGTGCAGGTGAAGGCATCTTTATGGCCTTCCAGTATCCGGTGGAAATTCCCGGCGTCAGTAACCAGTTTTTCCTGCAAACGGCACTTAATGCGGTGCGCAGCTATCGCGGCCAGGAAACGCTCGACCGCTTTGATTTTCAGGATTTGATGGAAGAGAAAATCGCTCTCCTGAAGATGCCGGAGGATTTATTAACCCGTTCGGTAAACGTTGGTTTTTCCGGCGGCGAGAAAAAGCGCAACGATATTTTGCAAATGGCGGTGCTGGAACCGGAGTTATGCATTCTTGATGAGTCGGACTCCGGGCTGGATATTGACGCATTAAAAGTGGTTGCCGATGGCGTGAACTCGCTGCGTGACGGCAAGCGCTCATTCATCATTGTTACGCACTACCAACGCATTCTCGACTACATCAAGCCTGATTACGTCCATGTACTATATCAGGGACGAATTGTGAAATCCGGCGATTTCACGTTGGTCAAACAACTGGAGGAGCAGGGTTATGGCTGGCTTACCGAACAGCAGTAACGCGCTGCAACAGTGGCATCACTTGTTTGAAGCTGAAGGGACAAAACGCTCACCGCAAGCACAGCAGCATTTACAACAATTGCTGCGTACCGGACTGCCGACACGGAAACATGAAAACTGGAAATATACGCCGCTGGAAGGGCTGACCAATAGCCAGTTTGTCAGCATTGCGGGAGAGATATCCCCACAGCAGCGTGATGCCTTAGCGTTAACGTTAGACGCCGTGCGGCTGGTGTTTGTTGATGGACGTTACGTGCCCGCGCTGAGCGATGCAACTGAAGGCAGCGGATATGAAGTGAGCATTAACGACGACCGTCAGGGGTTACCCGACGCTATTCAGGCGGAAGTTTTTCTGCATTTGACGGAAAGCCTGGCACAAAGCGTGACGCATATCGCCGTGAAGCGCGGTCAACGGCCGGCAAAGCCATTGCTGTTAATGCATATCACCCAGGGCGTGGCAGGTGAAGAGGTGAACACTGCCCATTACCGACATCATCTGGATCTGGCGGAAGGTGCCGAAGCAACGGTGATCGAACATTTTGTCAGCCTTAATGATGCTCGTCATTTTACCGGGGCACGGTTCACTATCAATGTCGCAGCGAACGCCCACTTGCAGCATATCAAGCTGGCGTTTGAAAACCCGCTCAGTCACCACTTTGCCCATAACGATTTGTTGCTGGCTGAGGATGCCACCGCATTTAGCCACAGTTTCCTGCTGGGTGGCGCAGTGTTACGACACAACACCAGTACGCAACTCAATGGCGAAAACAGCACGCTGCGGATCAATAGCCTGGCGATGCCGGTGAAAAACGAGGTGTGTGATACCCGTACCTGGCTGGAACACAATAAAGGTTTTTGTAACAGCCGACAGTTGCACAAAACTATCGTCAGCGACAAAGGCCGCGCGGTATTTAACGGTTTGATCAACGTCGCGCAGCACGCCATCAAAACGGATGGTCAGATGACCAACAATAATCTGCTGATGGGCAAACTGGCGGAAGTGGATACGAAACCACAGCTGGAAATCTATGCAGATGATGTGAAATGCAGCCACGGCGCGACGGTGGGGCGTATTGATGACGAACAGATGTTTTATCTGCGCTCGCGCGGGATCAATCAGCAAGATGCCCAGCAGATGATCATCTACGCCTTTGCTGCTGAACTGACGGAAGCACTGCGTGATGAGGGGCTTAAACAGCAGGTGCTGGCCCGAATCGGTCAACGACTGCCAGGAGGTGCAAGATGACTTTTTCCGTCGACAAAGTGCGGGCCGACTTTCCGGTGCTTTCGCGTGAGGTAAACGGTTTGCCGCTGGCTTATCTCGACAGCGCCGCCAGTGCACAGAAACCGAGCCAGGTGATTGACGCCGAGGCCGAGTTTTATCGTCATGGCTACGCGGCGGTGCATCGCGGTATTCATACCTTAAGCGCCCAGGCGACCGAGAAAATGGAGAACGTGCGCAAGCGGGCATCGCTGTTTATTAATGCCCGTTCGGCGGAAGAGCTGGTGTTCGTCCGCGGCACGACGGAAGGGATCAATCTGGTCGCCAATAGCTGGGGTAACAGCAATGTGCGGGCGGGCGATAACATCATCATCAGTCAGATGGAGCACCACGCTAACATTGTTCCCTGGCAGATGCTTTGCGCACGCGTTGGCGCAGAGCTGCGTGTGATCCCGCTCAATCCCGACGGTACGTTGCAACTGGAGACGCTACCTACGCTGTTTGATGAGAAAACTCGCCTGCTGGCAATTACTCATGTCTCCAACGTGCTGGGAACGGAAAATCCGCTGGCGGAAATGATCACGCTTGCGCATCAGCATGGCACAAAAGTACTGGTGGATGGCGCTCAGGCGGTGATGCATCATCCGGTGGACGTTCAGGCGCTGGATTGCGATTTTTACGTGTTCTCCGGGCATAAACTGTATGGCCCCACTGGGATTGGCATTCTTTATGTCAAAGAAGCCTTGTTGCAGGAGATGCCGCCGTGGGAAGGGGGCGGTTCTATGATCGCCACCGTCAGCCTGAGTGAAGGCACTACCTGGACCAAAGCACCTTGGCGGTTTGAAGCCGGTACACCCAATACCGGGGGCATCATTGGTCTTGGCGCGGCGCTGGAGTATGTGTCGGCGCTGGGGCTTAATAATATAGCCGAGTATGAACAGAATCTGATGCACTACGCGCTATCACAGCTGGAATCTGTACCGGATCTCACTCTCTATGGTCCCCAGAACAGACTTGGCGTTATTGCTTTTAATCTTGGTAAACACCACGCCTATGATGTTGGCAGTTTTCTCGATAATTACGGCATTGCTGTGCGTACCGGACATCACTGCGCTATGCCATTAATGGCCTATTACAACGTTCCTGCTATGTGTCGGGCGTCGCTGGCTATGTATAACACCCATGAAGAAGTGGATCGTCTGGTGACCGGCCTGCAACGTATTCACCGTCTGCTGGGATAACAGGGAGGCACTATGGCTTTATTGCCGGATAAAGAAAAATTGCTGCGTAATTTTTTACGCTGCGCCAACTGGGAAGAGAAATATCTCTACATTATTGAGCTGGGCCAGCGTCTGCCAGAATTACGCGACGAAGACAGAAGCTCACAAAATAGCATTCAGGGCTGCCAGAGTCAGGTGTGGATTGTCATGCGCCAGAATGCGCAGGGAATTATTGAATTGCAGGGCGACAGCGATGCGGCGATTGTGAAAGGGCTTATTGCGGTCGTCTTTATTCTCTACGATCAGATGACGCCGCAGGATATTGTCAATTTCGATGTGCGTCCGTGGTTTGAAAAAATGGCGCTCACTCAACATCTCACCCCATCTCGTTCACAAGGTCTGGAAGCGATGATTCGCGCAATTCGCGCCAAAGCCGCTGCACTTAGCTAAACTAAAGGAACAGCTTTCATCCGGTTGGCTCACATTGCCGGATGGTCAATGTTTACACTGACCTGCACAGGAGTGTTTTGGTTTCAGGTGAACATAAGCGCCATCCGACGTTTCAGCGTGAGTCTCCGGCAAATACAGGAGGTTTACAATGAAACGCGCGTCTTTGCTTACACTCACGCTTATCGGCGCTTTTAGCGCCATCCAGGCTGCCTGGGCGGTTGATTATCCGCTACCTCCAACCGGAAGCCGACTGGTTGGGCAAAATCAAACGTATACGGTGCAAGAAGGGGATAAAAACCTTCAGGCCATCGCCCGACGTTTTGATACTGCGGCAATGTTGATCCTTGAAGCCAATAACACTATCGCCCCGGTGCCAAAACCTGGTACGACGATAACTATTCCTTCGCAACTGTTATTACCTGATGCGCCGCGTCAGGGGATTATCGTTAACCTGGCAGAGCTGCGCCTTTATTATTATCCGCCGGGAGAAAATATCGTGCAGGTCTATCCGATAGGTATTGGTTTGCAGGGGCTGGAAACGCCAGTGATGGAAACGCGTGTGGGGCAGAAAATCCCTAACCCAACCTGGACGCCTACGGCGGGCATTCGTCAGCGTTCGCTGGAGCGTGGCATTAAATTACCGCCAGTCGTTCCTGCCGGGCCAAATAACCCGCTAGGACGTTACGCACTGCGCCTCGCGCATGGTAATGGCGAATACCTCATTCATGGCACCAGTGCGCCGGACAGCGTCGGTTTGCGCGTCAGTTCGGGCTGTATTCGCATGAATGCGCCGGATATTAAAGCCTTATTCTCCAGCGTGCGGACGGGAACGCCGGTGAAAGTGATCAACGAACCGGTGAAATATTCCGTGGAACCGAACGGGATGCGTTATGTTGAAGTACATCGACCACTATCAGCAGAAGAACAGCAGAACGTTCAGACAATGCCATACACACTGCCAGCAGGCTTTACGCAATTTAAAGACAATAAGGGTGTAGATCAGAAATTAGTCGATAAAGCGTTGTATCGTCGGGCAGGGTATCCGGTTGCGGTGAGCAGTGGAGCAACTCCCGCAGCCAGCAATGCGCCTTCAGTAGAGTCAGCGCAGAATGGTGAACCAGAGCAAGGGAATATGTTACGCGCGACGCAGTAGCGGTAAATGGCAGGCAAAAAAAATGGCGCACAATGTGCGCCATTTTTCACTTCACAGGTACTATTACTTGCGGTATTTAGTAGCCATGTTGTCCAGACGCTGGTTAGCACGAGCTGCGTCATCTTTAGCAGCCTGAACGTCGGAACGCATTGCGTTCACGTCGTTGCTCAGCTGGTCAACTTTAGCGTTCAGAGTCTGAACGTCAGAAGACAGCTGATCGATTTTAGCGTTGCTGGAGCAACCTGCCAGCAGAGTAGAACCCAGGATTACCGCGCCCAGTACCAGTTTAGTAGCTTTCATTATTAATACCCTCTAGATTGAGTTAATCTCCATGTAGCGTTACAAGTATTACACAAACTTTTTTATGTTGAGAATATTTTTTTGATGGGAAGGCACTTATTTTTGATCGTTCGCTCAAAGAAGCATCGAACGCTGGGTTTTAGATAAAAAAATTGAGAGAAAACAGGATGCTTCCATCGGATTCATCTTAGATAAAGTGAGATTATATAGTGAAATCCGATTTGATTTTTTATTGCTTCTGGTTATCGATTAAATAAAAAAAGCGCCCATCAGGGCGCTTCGATATACAAATTAATTCACAAAAGCAATATTACAGGACGTGAACAGATGCGGTGTTAGTAGTGCCGCTCGGTACCAGTGCACCAGAAACCATAACTACGACGTCACCTTTGTGTGCCAGACCGCTCTGCAGAGCCAGTTCTTTACCCAGACGGTAGAAATCATCAGTAGAAGTGATCTCTTTAACCAGCTGCGGCACAACGCCTTTGCTCAGTACCAACTGATGAGCCGTTTTTTCGTTGGTGGTCAGTGCCAGGATGGTGGCATCCGGGAAGTATTTACGTACTGCGCGAGCAGATTTACCGCCCTGGGTAGCAACCACGATCAGCGGGGCATCCAGTTTTTCAGCAGTTTCAACGGCACCACGGCATACCGCTTCGGTAATGCGCAGTTTACGGTTGTCATTGTTGAACTCGAGACGGCTGTTCATCACGCGGTCGGTACGTTCGCAGATGGTCGCCATGATAGAAACCGCTTCCAGCGGGTATTTACCTTTTGCGGATTCACCAGACAGCATCACTGCGTCAGTACCGTCGAGGATGGCGTTTGCAACGTCACCGGCTTCTGCGCGAGTCGGGCGTGGGTTTTTGATCATGGAATCCAGCATCTGGGTCGCAGTGATAACGACTTTACGTGCACGGATACATTTTTCGATCATCATCTTCTGGGCGAAGATAACTTCTTCTACCGGGATTTCTACACCCAGGTCGCCACGCGCAACCATGATGCCGTCAGAGGCTTCGAGGATTTCGTCGAAGTTGTTGAGGCCTTCCTGGTTTTCGATTTTGGAGATGATGTGGATGTTTTCGCCGCCGTGCGCTTTCAGGTGCTCACGGATTTCGATAACGTCAGAACGCTTACGAATAAAGGAAGCAGCGACAAAGTCTACGCCTTGTTCGCAACCAAAGATCAGGTCCTGTTTGTCTTTTTCAGCCAGTGCTGGCAGGGCAATGGAAACGCCAGGCAGGTTCACACCTTTGTTTTCACCCAGGTCGCCGTTGTTCAGCACTTTACAGATAACTTTGTTACCTTCAATGGCAGTAACTTCCATACCGATCAGACCATCGTCAACCAGTACGGTGTTGCCAACAGACAGGTCAGTAGTGAAACCTTCATACGTTACCGCAACCATTTCGCTGTTGCCGATAACAGATTTATCAGTGGTGAAAGTAAAGGTCTGACCCGCTTTCAGAGAAACGTCGTTACCGCCTTCCAGTTTCATGGTGCGGATTTCCGGACCTTTGGTATCAAGCAGGATAGCGGCGGTTTTACCAGTTTTGCTCATCACGTTGCGCAGATTCTGAATGCGCTGACCGTGTTCTGCATAGTCACCATGAGAGAAGTTCAGACGCATAACGTTCATGCCAGCGTCCAGCATTTTAGCTAACATCTCTTCAGATTCGGTTTTCGGTCCGATGGTGCAAACAATTTTGGTCTTTTTCATGACAGTCTTAGTCTTTAAGTTGAGAAGGATGGGAGAAACTTGCTTTCTGGGCGCACTGCCGGAAAGCGAATCCGGTATTACGAAAGTGGTGGTGCCTCGCTCTAAGGATAGGTGACATCGAAAAAGCGTGCAGAGGAATGTGTGCTTGTGTCTCAGCCCAACGTGAGTGCCTGTTTTTGAGTCGTTGAGTTCTACAGTCCAAAGTGCTGAAACCATTCAAGAGTCAATTGGCGCGCATTATACGCTGAAATTAATCCAAAAGGAAAACAAAAACAGCGTTTCAAAAAATATACAACTTGTAAGACAATAAATTGTTATCAAAGATTTAACGTTCCAGGGAAAAGGTTACGCAAAAACTTCGCTGTTTGCGCAACGTCTGGTGCCGGGGTTGTCACTGTGAAGATAAGTGAAAGTTCATCCGGTGTATAAATACATCATCGCTCAATTGCTACAGTTAAAATAATTTATCGCGTTATTTGTCTGATTTTGTTTGATTTTTGTCTAATTGGTTAGATTGATATATGCTGATAGTTGGCATGATAAATAGGTATAAAGAATGGGAAATCGGACAAAAGAGGATGAACTGTACCGAGAAATGTGCAGAGTTGTCGGTAAAGTTGTGCTGGAAATGCGCGATCTGGGGCAGGAACCAAAGCATATTGTTATCGCAGGCGTATTACGTACAGCATTAGCCAATAAACGCATTCAGCGCAGTGAGCTGGAAAAGCAGGCGATGGAAACCGTCATTAACGCACTGGTAAAATGACCATTCAGGATGAGGCGATAAGCTTCATCCTGATATTCTTGCTTCAGTTGCGGTCCAGTTAATCATTCTAAATAACAACTGCTGAAATTATACGAATTTCGGTATGTATTTTAATTTATAGCGATAATGTTATTTTTATTTTCTGCAATGAACGTCACAAATAATTGTCGCTTAAGTTAAATTTATTTCAAATGATAATAAATATCAGTTCACTTATAATTTCTTGCTTTGTAATTTTAATTGATAACGATCAATGTTAAGGGCTCAGAATAATCACATTATTTTTTCTCCTAACCATAAAGGATTAGTTTATCGGCGTTAAATCTTTTCTCATACACTATCGGGTTAGGGAAAATATCTGGTGTTGGGGACAGAGTCAGCAGCGTATTAGTTGAATGCTTAATATCAGGCTGCTGAATTGTCAGCACTGTGTTTGCGAAGAGGATGCGAAATAAATGAACCCGGTTGATCGTCCACTATTAGATATTGGCTTAACGCGATTAGAATTCTTGCGTATATCAGGAAAAGGCCTTGCTGGTCTAACAATTGCCCCTGCGTTACTGTCACTTTTGGGTTGCAAACAGGAAGATATTGATAGCGGCACAGTAGGGTTGATAAATACACCCAAAGGGGTGCTGGTGACCCAGCGAGCGCGATGCACGGGTTGCCACCGCTGTGAAATCTCTTGTACCAACTTCAACGATGGCTCAGTAGGGACATTCTTCTCCCGTATCAAAATCCATCGCAATTATTTCTTTGGCGACAACGGGGTTGGCTCTGGCGGCGGCCTGTATGGCGATCTCAACTATACCGCGGACACCTGCCGACAATGCAAAGAGCCGCAATGCATGAACGTCTGCCCGATTGGTGCGATTACCTGGCAGCAGAAAGAAGGCTGTATTACCGTCGATCATAAACGCTGTATTGGCTGTAGCGCCTGTACTACGGCATGCCCGTGGATGATGGCCACCGTAAATACCGAAAGTAAAAAATCCTCGAAATGTGTGTTATGCGGTGAATGCGCAAACGCCTGCCCAACAGGGGCGTTAAAAATTATCGAGTGGAAAGATATTACTGTGTGAATCTTGCAAAGGAAAAAATCATGGCTAACGGTTGGACAGGTAATATATTAAGAGTCAATCTCACGACAGGAAATATTACCCTCGAAGATTCCAGTAAGTTTAAAAGTTTTGTTGGTGGTATGGGCTTCGGCTACAAAATTATGTATGACGAAGTACCGCCAGGCACGAAACCTTTCGATGAAGCGAATAAATTAGTCTTTGCTACCGGCCCATTAACTGGATCTGGTGCCCCCTGTAGTTCTCGCGTAAATATCACCTCACTTTCTACTTTTACCAAAGGAAATTTAGTCGTCGATGCCCATATGGGGGGCTTTTTTGCAGCGCAAATGAAATTCGCTGGATACGACGTCATTATTATCGAAGGGAAAGCGAAATCACCGGTATGGCTGAATATTAAAGATGACAAAGTTAGCCTGGAAAAAGCCGATTTCTTATGGGGAAAAGGTACGCGCGCAACTACGGAAGAGATTTGTCGCTTGACCAGCCCTGAAACCTGTGTGGCGGCTATTGGTCAGGCTGGGGAAAACCTTGTTCCTCTCTCTGGCATGTTGAATAGCCGTAACCACAGCGGTGGTGCGGGAACTGGCGCAATAATGGGTTCGAAAAACCTTAAAGCGATTGCGATTGAGGGGACGAAAGGGGTCAACATTGCCGATCGTCAGGAGATGAAGCGTCTCAACGATTACATGATGACTGAACTTATCGGTGCGAATAACAACCATGTCGTGCCAAGTACGCCGCAATCGTGGGCAGAGTATTCAGATCCCAAGTCACGTTGGACAGCACGTAAAGGGCTGTTTTGGGGCGCGGCTGAAGGTGGTCCGATTGAAACGGGGGAAATTCCGCCAGGCAATCAGAACACGGTCGGCTTTCGTACCTATAAATCCGTTTTTGACTTAGGTCCGGCGGCAGAGAAATACACAGTAAAAATGAGCGGCTGCCATTCTTGCCCGATCCGTTGTATGACCCAAATGAATATTCCTCGGGTGAAAGAGTTTGGCGTGCCTGGCACAGGTGGTAACACTTGTGTAGCAAACTTTGTCCATACCACCATCTTCCCAAACGGGCCGAAAGATTTTGAAGATAAAGACGATGGTCGTGTGATTGGTAACCTGGTTGGTCTGAATCTATTCGATGACTACGGCCTATGGTGTAACTATGGGCAGCTGCATCGCGACTTTACTTATTGTTACAGCAAAGGGGTGTTCAAGCGTGTTCTACCAGCTGAAGAGTATGCGGAAATTCGCTGGGATCAACTGGAAGCGGGTGACGTTAACTTCATTAAAGATTTTTACTACCGTCTGGCGCATCGTGTGGGTGAGCTGAGTCACCTGGCTGATGGTTCATATGCCATCGCAGAACGCTGGAATTTGGGTGAAGAGTACTGGGGCTACGCGAAAAATAAACTCTGGTCGCCGTTTGGCTATCCAGTTCACCACGCCAATGAAGCGTCAGCGCAGGTCGGCTCCATTGTTAACTGTATGTTCAACCGTGACTGCATGACGCATACCCATATCAACTTTATTGGTTCCGGCTTGCCATTGAAACTGCAACGTGAAGTGGCGAAAGAACTTTTTGGTTCTGAAGATGCTTACGATGAAACCAAAAACTACACGCCAATCAATGACGCAAAAATTAAATATGCTAAGTGGTCGCTGTTGCGGGTCTGTTTGCATAACGCCGTCACCCTGTGCAACTGGGTCTGGCCAATGACCGTTTCGCCGCTGAAAAGCCGTAATTACCGGGGCGATCTGGCGCTTGAAGCCAAATTCTTCAAAGCGATCACTGGCGAAGATATGACTCAGGAAAAATTAGATTTAGCTGCAGAGCGTATCTTTACGTTGCATCGCGCCTACACGGTAAAACTGATGCAAACCAAAGATATGCGTAATGAACACGATCTTATCTGTTCCTGGGTATTCGACAAGGATCCTCAGATCCCGGTCTTTACTGAAGGTACGGACAAAATGGACCGTGACGATATGCATGCTTCGCTCACGATGTTCTACAAAGAAATGGGCTGGGACCCACAGCTTGGTTGTCCGACCCGTGAAACATTGCAGCGTCTGGGGCTGGAAGATATTGCCGCCGATCTGGCAGCACACAATCTACTGCCTGCGTAAGGAATGGGTGAGATGAACCATCAGGATGAATTGCCGTTAGCGGAAGTCAGCGAAATTGACGAGGCGAAGCGGCAATGGTTGCAGGGGATGCGTCACCCCGTTGATACGGTAACCGAACCAGAACCTGCTGAAATCCTGGCAGAGTTCATTCGTCAGCATTCTGCGGCTGGGCAGCTGGTGGCGCGCGCCGTGTTTCTCTCGCCACCCTATTCGGTTGCCGAAGAGGAACTGTCAGTTTTGCTGGAAAGTATTAAGCAGAACGGAGACCACGCGGATATCGCTTGTTTGACGGGAAGCCAGGATGATTACTATTACTCAACTCAGGCCATGAGTGAAAACTACGCGGCGATGTCTTTGCAAGTTGTGGAGCAGGACATTTGTCGCGCCATTGCACACGCCGTTCGTTTTGAGTGCCAGACGTATCCTCGTCCTTACAAAGTCGCCATGCTGATGCAAGCGCCATATTACTTCCAGGAAGCGCAGATCGAATCCGCGATCGCCGCGATGGATATTGCACCTGAATATGCTGATATACGGCAGGTGGAGTCATCGACGGCGGTGTTGTACTTGTTTAGCGAGCGATTTATGACCTATGGCAAGGCGTATGGTTTATGCGAATGGTTCGAGGTAGAGCAGTTTCAGAACCCCTGAAATTTCAGGGAGATGTCATGGATAGGGTGGACAGTTGCAGCCACTGCATTAGGGGATAATCAGATGTCCTTCACTCGACGCAAATTTGTTCTGGGGATGGGAACAGTAATCTTTTTTACTGGTTCTGCGTCTTCTCTGTTAGCGAACACGAGGCAAGAAAAGGAAGTTCGGTATGCCATGATTCATGACGAGTCACGGTGCAATGGCTGTAATATTTGCGCCCGCGCATGCCGTAAAACTAACCACGTCCCCGCTCAGGGAAGCCGTTTATCGATAGCACACATTCCAGTCACCGATAACGACAACGAAACGCAGTATCACTATTTTCGCCAGTCATGCCAGCACTGTGAAGATGCTCCTTGCATCGACGTATGCCCGACAGGGGCGTCGTGGCGTGATGAGCAGGGGATCGTGCGGGTAGAAAAATCGCAGTGCATCGGCTGCAGTTATTGCATTGGCGCTTGTCCTTACCAGGTTCGCTACCTTAACCCTGTCACTAAAGTGGCAGATAAATGTGATTTCTGCGCTGAGTCCCGACTGGCAAAAGGCTTTCCGCCCATTTGCGTCAGCGCCTGTCCGGAACACGCATTGATCTTTGGTCGCGAAGATAGCCCAGAAATTCAAGCGTGGTTGCAAGAAAATAAATATTATCAATATCAGCTACCTGGTGCCGGGAAACCGCATCTGTATCGCCGATTCGGTCAACATTTGATTAAAAAGGAAAATGTATGAACCCGTCGCAACATGCTGAACAGTTTCAGAGCCAGTTGGCGAACTATGTGCCACAATTCACTCCCGAATTTTGGCCGGTGTGGTTGATCATTGCCGGACTATTGCTGGTTGGGATGTGGTTGGTGCTGGGGCTGCATGCCTTGCTTCGTGCTCGTGGCGTGAAGAAATCAGCCACCGATCATGGTGAGAAGATTTATCTTTACAGCAAAGCGGTCAGATTATGGCACTGGTCGAATGCGTTACTCTTTGTATTGTTGTTGGCAAGTGGGCTGATAAATCACTTTGCGCTGGTGGGCGCAACTGCGGTTAAAAGTCTGGTTGCGTTGCATGAAGTTTGCGGATTTTTGTTACTGGCATGCTGGCTCGGCTTTGTTCTGATCAATGCCGTTGGGGGTAATGGTCACCACTATCGCATTCGTCGTCAGGGTTGGCTGGAGCGAGCGGCAAAACAAACGCGATTTTATTTGTTTGGCATTATGCAGGGGGAAGAACATCCTTTCCCGGCAACAACCCAGTCTAAATTTAATCCCTTACAGCAGGTCGCCTATGTTGGTGTCATGTATGGATTGCTGCCGTTGTTACTATTGACGGGGCTGCTGTGTCTCTATCCGCAAGCCGTGGGAGATGTGTTTCCTGGCGTAAGATACTGGTTATTGCAGGCGCATTTTGCTCTGGCATTTATAAGCCTCTTTTTTATCTTCGGTCATCTTTATCTTTGCACCACGGGGCGTACGCCACACGAAACCTTTAAAAGCATGGTCGATGGCTATCACCGGCACTAACGAATGATCATTACACGAGCAGACCTGCGAGAATGGCGTATCGGAGCGGTGATGTATCGCTGGTTCCTGCGCCATTTCCCACGCGGCGGTAGTTATGCCGATATTCATCATGCACTGATTGAGGAAGGATATACGGACTGGGCGGAGAGTCTGGTTGAGTATGCGTGGAAAAAATGGCTGGCGGATGAAAACTTCGCGCATCAGGAAGTTTCTTCTATGCAAAAACTGGCCACAGATCCCGGAGAGAGAGCATTTTGCAGTCAGTTTGCCCGTAGCGACGATCATGCTCGCATCGGCTGTTGTGAGGATAATGCCAGAATCGCAACCGCTGGGTATGCCGCGCAAATTGCCAGTATGGGTTATAGCGTGCGGATTGGAAGTGTCGGCTTTAACAGTCACATTGGCAGCTCCGGTGAACGCGCACGGGTTGCTGTAACCGGTAATTCTTCGCGGATAAGCAGCGCTGGAGATAGTAGTCGGATTGCGAATACCGGAATGCGAGTACGCGTTTGTACATTGGGTGAACGGTGTCATGTCGCCAGTAATGGTGACCTGGTGCAAATCGCCAGCTTTGGCGCAAACGCCAGAATTGCCAACAGCGGCGACAATGTACACATCATTGCCAGCGGTGAAAATTCAACGGTAGTGAGCACGGGCGTGGTCGACTCAATTATTCTCGGGCCAGGAGGAAGCGCCGCACTGGCATATCATGACGGCGAAAGAGTTCGCTTCGCCGTCGCCATTGAAGGTGAAAACAATATTCGAGCCGGAGTCCGCTATCGTCTTAATGAACAGCATCAGTTTGTTGAGTGCTGATAGCTTTACCTTTAATCAAACGAAAGACGCCTACGTGCACGGGAGGCAGGTTTTACGACAGCCCGAGCCATCGCCTCACCAATTTCTGCACATGCCGTAAGTCCCTGAACGAAAGGCTGGTCGTGCATTAACCAGGGCAACGCGCCGAACGCTACGCGCCCACGAATATCTTCGGGTTGCTGTAACGTATAATCTTCGCCAACATCAGGGATTTCATCCCCTGTTTTCTGTAATTGTTCGCGTAGTCCAGGGAAAGGAATATCTTTCACTTTAAGCGGACGCTGCCCACGGGCATCAATAAAAACGTCAAACGAGTAGCTGTTGTCTTCCGTTTTCAGGACGGTGCGCGACTCATTAATTTCCATTTCGTAGTCTTCACCGAGGGCGAGTATATGAATGATTCCCGCTTCACGTAAGGCCAGCAGCCGACGAATAGACTCTGAAGGGATTGCCGCATAATTATCTATGAAAACTCGGGCAAGGCCTTTACTGAACCGTTTATGGTCGTGTTCATTCAGATGTGGAACAATTTCCTGTACTGCTTCATGCAGGCGCAGAATGACATAACGCCAGGGAACAGTATGTTTTTCTCGTTTATTGCGTTCGACTTCCTGGAGATTTTTTTCTGCCCAGTCGAATGGGTCGCGTTGTTTGCGCTCGGCAAACCAGGCTTGAGCAAAGGAATCGACATTCAGGCTCTCTAAGGCTATGCGTTGGCTCCAGCCTGGATCAGCAAACTTGATTTCCTCTACTATCAATCTAAATACCCGATCCAAAAGACCATATTCGCCTTTTTGAATCTCAGCATTTAATGCCTGATCAGTGACGATGTGTAAGGGCTCGTAGGGAATAGGGCAATAGAAATCGGCTTCGGGTAAAATACCTGTGCGCGACATTAACGTAATATTTAGCTTTTCACTTGCGTTATCGCGGTGAAAAATGACGTGTTGTTTATCATCTTCAATGAACGAACCATGCTGAATAGCCACTGCCATTGCCGCATCCAGTCCGCTCAAGGATGTTCCCATAATACCCACGTTACACGCATCGACCTTTGCTTCCATCAGGCCTGACCACGGGCTGGGAAAGTACGTTCTGGTTACTTTTTCTTCATCAGGCCAGACGTGACCCGTGGCGATCACTGCTAAATCAAACGTCTCGCTGGGTAAATCCTGATTTGTAGCGAGCATGACGCCAGCATTTGTAATTTGCAGATCGGTAACCTGGCATGATTCATAAACAGCCACCGCAAATTTTTGCTGTCGTGCCTGGTCTACTAATCGTAAAAATTGATCGCGGAAATATTCGCCCAGCAGAATTCGCGGTAAAAACTGACGATCGTGCAAGGTTTCTTTTTTGACGCCATAACGCTGGAGATGGCTGGCTTCTTGCTTTTGTAGCCATTCGAGATACGTACAATAAATCGGCGGTATTTCAATACTGGCAATATTTGCCAGCATCAGTTTTGAGTTTTCCTCATCACTGTATGGCATCCCGACACCGGCTTCATCAGCCTGCTCGAAGATAGAAATAGAAAGTGGAGTTTGTTGCTGTAGAAGCGAGAATAAGGTGTAGATCCCCGTAGGCCCGGCACCCACAATAGCAATTTTTTTCATTGTTACTTACCTGTACGCATTCTTTCGAATTTAGTGTTATCAGATAAGTTTGGTTGAGATTTTTAGAATTTGAGAAATTTCAGACAGGGATGAAAAGGGCGCTAACCGCCCTTGATTAAATTCTGTCAGGCGAGTTTTGCCTGATTGATTTGACTAAGTGGCTCATTGACATCGAAAACTTTGGCGACAACTTCCTCAACGCCGAGATTTTTCAGTCGGGCAGTATGTTTTTCCAGATAGGCAAGGGCGCTTTTTTCATCAGTAAAAAGGTAGATCCCACCGGCTTCGTGGTTCTTTTCACTTTCTGTCCATACCTTCCACAGAAAACCAGGTTCCTGATTAATCGACTCAGCAAGCGGTTTAAGCTGCTCAGCCATTGCGTCGCCAAATGGGCCATTGAAAGAAAAATGAAGTTGTAACAAAGTTGCCATAGCGATTCTCCTTCTGATAACGCATACGAAGACAGTGTAAATCTTTTAACGTATTGGATACAGAGAAGAAACAGAGGGAAAAAAGGAGAAGACCAGATTAAGAAAATCTGGTGCGTCCGAGTGGACTCGAACCACCGACCCCCACCATGTCAAGGTGGTGCTCTAACCAACTGAGCTACGGACGCAGGATGGTGCGTTCAATTGGACTCGAACCAACGACCCCCACCATGTCAAGGTGGTGCTCTAACCAACTGAGCTATGAACGCAACGTTGTAGGTGACAACGGGGACGAATATTAGCGGCAGAGTGGGAAGGTGGCAAGAGGCAAAACGTAATTTTCTGCGCTATTTCGACCGTTTGCAGAGCTTTTAAGCAAATTGGCTATATTTTGTTGATTTGCAAGGGCGATTTTTATTCAGGATCGCATTTACATCTGACACAACCCAATAATCTGTGTATCAGAGTTTAAACAGAGTTGTTTGCCACCATCTCAAAATCTGTCGTGGATAAATCCTCCGTAGCCTTTACACTTAGGTAGCAATAAAGGCACACAGATGCAGCAAAGGAATAAATCATGGGATCTGATGCGAAAAACTTGATGAGCGACGGGAACGTGCAAATTGTTAAGACCGGCGAGGTCATTGGCGTGACGCAACTTACTGCAGGTGAGTTAATTGTTGAAGCTGGCGGAAGAGCCGAAAATACCGTGGTCACGGGGGCTGGCTGGTTGAAAGTGGCAACCGGTGGGATCGCCAAATGCACACAGTACGGCAACAATGGCACGCTATCGGTCAGCGACGGTGCCATTGCCACAGATATTGTTCAGTCCGAGGGAGGCGCAATTAGTCTCTCTACGCTCGCTACGGTTAATGGCCGCCATCCCGAAGGTGAATTCAGCGTTGATAAAGGTTATGCCTGCGGTTTGTTGCTGGAAAATGGCGGTAACCTGCGTGTACTGGAAGGCCATCGCGCGGAAAAAATTATTCTCGATCAAGAGGGTGGCCTGTTGGTCAATGGGACAACCTCAGCGGTCGTGGTAGATGAAGGTGGTGAATTGTTGGTGTATCCAGGTGGGGAAGCCAGCAATTGTGAGATTAATCAGGGCGGCGTTTTTATGCTGGCGGGGAAAGCCAGTGATACGTTGCTTGCTGGTGGCACCATGAATAATCTCGGTGGTGAAGACTCTGACACTATTGTTGAGAATGGAGGCATCTATCGTCTGGGTACGGATGGTCTTCAGCTCTACAGTTCCGGTAAGACGCAAAACCTGTCCGTTAATGTGGGGGGGCGGGCTGAAGTGCATGCCGGTACGCTGGAAAATGCGGTAATACAAGGTGGGACAGTCATCCTGTTGTCACCCACCAGCGCGGACGAAAATTTTGTCGTAGAGGAAGATCGCGCACCGGTTGAACTGACCGGTAGTGTTGCATTACTGGACGGCGCTTCAATGATTATTGGCTATGGCGCAGATCTGCAACAATCAACGATTACTGTACAGCAGGGCGGTGTATTGATTCTCGACGGCAGTACGGTAAAAGGTGACAGTGTCACTTTCAGTGTTGGTAACATCAATCTCAATGGCGGAAAACTGTGGCTAATCACTGGTGCGGCAACGCATGTGCAACTGAAAGTGAAACGCCTGCGCGGAGAGGGAGCGATTTGCCTGCAAACCAGTGCGAAAGAAATTTCACCTGACTTCATCAATGTGAAAGGGGAAGTTACTGGTGATATACACGTTGAGATAACAGATGCCAGTCGGCAAACTCTGTGTAACGCACTGAAACTACAGCCAGACGAAGACGGGATTGGCGCAACGCTCCAGCCTGCGTAAAAACACAGGCGCAACCCGTGAAGGTTGCGCCTTGTCTTTACTAGCGAGCTGCTCGTTGCAGAATGATGGCTGACGGCAGACGTTGCAGGAACCGCATACGCAGCATCATCATAATGGCTGCCGACGTCAGGCCAATAATAAAGCCTATCCAGAAGCCTGCTGGCCCCATAGGTTCAACGACCAGATCGGTCAGTGCCAGAATATAGCCGCTTGGCAAGCCCAGCACCCAGTAAGCCGTAAAGGTGATATAGAAAATGGAACGCGTATCTTTATATCCACGCAAAATCCCACTGCCAATCACCTGGATTGAGTCAGAAATCTGATATACCGCCGCCAGCAACATCAAATGCGCAGCCAGCGTTACAACCTCGGGATTGTCGTTGTACAACAGGGCGATTTGCTCCCGCAGTGAAACCGTGAAAATGGCTGTCAGGGTTGCCATACAGACACCCACCATAAGCCCGGTCCGCGCAGCGGTTTGCGCATCCAGCGTTGAGCCCTGACCCAGACGATAACCTACGCGGATGGTTACCGCTGCCGCCAGCGACATGGGAAGTACGAACATCAGTGAACTAAAGTTCAGGGCAATCTGATGTCCTGCGACATCAACAATACCGAGCGGAGACACTAACAGAGCCACGACGGCAAACAGCGTTACTTCAAAGAACAGAGCCAGCGCAATTGGCAAACCGAGTTGAATCAGTCGTTTCATAACCGCAGGATCGGGCTTCGCGGTGCCTTTTTCGTTACGAATATCGCGCATCGAGCGGGCGCGTTTAATGTAAGAAACCATGGCAAGGAACATGACCCAATACACCGCCGCAGTAGCCACGCCACAACCAACGCCACCGAGCTCAGGCATACCGAAATGACCATAAATAAAGATATAGTTCACCGGAATGTTCACCAGCAGGCCGATAAAGCCCATCACCATACCCGGCTTGGTTTTCGCCAGACCTTCACATTGGTTACGGGCAACCTGGAAGAAAAGATAGCCCGGCGCGCCCCATAGCAACGCACGCAGATAACCCACGGCTTTGTCCGCCAGAGCCGGATCGATGTTTTCCATGGAGCGGATAATGTAGCCTGCATTCCACAGCACCAGCATAATGAGAACGGAAACAAAACCCGCCAGCCAGAAACCTTGTCGCACCTGATGCGCAATGCGCTCACGTCGACCGGAACCATTTAATTGCGCGATAACCGGCGTTAATGCCAGCAGCAGTCCGTGACCAAAGAGGATCGCCGGAAGCCAGATAGAAGTACCGATAGCGACCGCCGCCATGTCGGTGGCACTATAGCCGCCCGCCATCACGGTATCGACAAAACCCATCGCAGTTTGGGCGATTTGCGCGAGAATCACCGGGATTGCTAATGCTAATAACAGACGCGCTTCACTGATATACTTCTGCACGTGAACACCTTTTATTTGTAGTTATATGAGAGACTAAAAAGCCGCCTGAATGGGCAGCAAAAAGAAGAAGCAGGGGAAATTCAGTCTATTGTAGCGAGGATTTATTAATTCTCCAGTGAAAAAATAGCCATTCTTACCCCTTCACTGGTAAGGGCGTTTTCCACCTGCTATTGTGCTGAACAGAATGTCTTAACTGATTTCAGGAGTTGTAAGTATGTTTACGGGGATTGTACAGGGCACCGCAAAACTGGTGTCGATTGACGAGAAACCAAATTTTCGCACACATGTGGTGGAGTTACCCGACCACATGCTGGACGGCCTGGAAACCGGTGCGTCCGTGGCGCATAACGGTTGCTGCCTGACCGTGACGGAAATTAACGGCAACCATGTCAGTTTTGACCTGATGAAAGAAACGTTACGCATTACCAATCTTGGCGATTTAAAAGTGGGGGATTGGGTAAACGTTGAGCGTGCGGCGAAATTCAGTGATGAAATTGGCGGACACTTAATGTCAGGTCATATTATGACCACCGCGGAAGTGGCGAAAATATTAACCTCGGAAAATAATCGCCAGATCTGGTTTAAAGTCCAGGATAGTCAGTTGATGAAATATATTCTGTACAAAGGATTTATTGGCATTGACGGTATTAGCCTGACCGTCGGCGAAGTCACGCCAACGCGTTTTTGCGTCCATTTAATTCCGGAAACCCTGGAACGCACGACTCTTGGGAAGAAAAAACTCGGCGCACGCGTCAACATTGAAATTGATCCACAAACTCAGGCAGTGGTAGATACCGTAGAACGTGTGCTGGCGGCACGAGAAAATGCCATGAATCAACCAGGTACAGAAGCCTGATCTGAAATCGCCCCCGGAGAGGGGGCGATAGAATAGCCTTTAGCGAGCCACTCGAAGGCCGTTTTCAACACCGCGTGAGAACACCACCTGCCAGAGCTGAATATCACGGGCGCGGAAAGCACCCGCACAGGCATTCAGATAATAGGTAAACATCCGTTTAAAGCGTTCACTGTAGTTATCCGCAATTTCTGGCCATGCGGCGAGGAATCGTTCATACCACGCCATCAACGTAGTATCGTAATCAGCACCGAAGTTATGCCAGTCTTCCATCACAAAGTGGGGTTCGCTGGACTGAGCAATCTGGCGTACAGAGGGCAGGCAACCGTTCGGAAAAATATATTTATTAATCCAGGGATCAACATTCAGATCGGTTTTTTTCGAACCGATAGTATGGAGCAGGAATATGCCTTCCGGTTTCAAATTACGATCCACCACCGCAAAATAGGTATCGTAATTTTTCGGTCCGACGTGCTCGAACATCCCCACAGAAACAATACGATCAAACTGGTCGTTCAGGTCACGATAATCTTGCAGCAAAATGGTGACATCCAGGCCTTCACAGCGTTCCTGAGCCATTTTTTGCTGTTCGGCAGAAATGGTGACGCCAACCACGCTTACGTCATAATTAGATGCCATGTAGTGCGCCAGTCCGCCCCAGCCGCAGCCAATATCCAGTACGCGCATCCCTGGTTTTAACTGCAATTTTTCACAAATCATTTTGAGCTTCGCCTGCTGGGCAGATTCCAGATTATCGGCATCTTTCCAGTAAGCGCAGGAATATTGCATGAAGGGATCAAGCATGCGGCTGAACAAGTCATTACCCAAATCGTAATGCTCTTTGCCGACTATCCAGGCACGTTTTTTACTCTGAAGATTGAAGAGACGAGCGCCGGCAATACGCAGCGTGTCTTTGAAATGATGGGGGAGTTGGTTCTCGAGACCTGCGCGTAAGACTTTGCTAAAAAACATATCCAGTCGGTCACATTCCCACCAGCCATCCATATAACTTTCGCCTAACCCCAACGATCCTTCCTGCAGAACGCGTTTAAAAAAATCGGGGTTTTTCACATGAATATCCGCCGGGGCAGAACCGTTAATGGCTATACCGGCACGGCTAAGTAATTCGTTGGCGATACGGTACCAGTTGTCATCCGGTACACTGACTTCTTCTATACACGATGAACTCATAGTTTCTCCATCACTGGTCGGTGATCAGAACCTTAAAACAGCGTAGACGCTTTTTGGGCTTTGTGAGAAATCTCGCAGAAAAAACCGCGAGTCTATAATCCGACGTAGAACAGAGGGAAAGGAGGAACCCTTGCCGAAATGACCATCCATAGCGAGTCGGGAACGATCCTGTCCCCGTAAAAACATAATATTTATCGTAGCTTTAACAACTCGAAATTAGTATAGGCCGCTAATTTCAATCATACAACAAAATTTTGTTAGCAGCCTAAGTATAAGCATATCGATATAGATCAGTGTGATTCGCTATGAGCGACTTCGGCATTGCCATGATTCTGGCAGTCTACTTCTTCACAACGTTGCATCATGTAACCCAGAGCAACCAGCACTACTGTTGATAACATCACGCTGGTGGTGGTGAGCAATGGCGTGCTGATACTGATAAGCCAGGAAACTACCAGACTTGCGAGGAAGCACAGACCCAGTTGTAGAGTGTTCTGCAACGCTGCGGCGCGACCAGTTGCATGTGGGAAGGGACGCAGCGCCTGGGCGACAACAATCGGGTAGATCGCGCCATTGGCAATCGCCATCACACAGAATGGGATCAGGATTTCGACTAGCGACACATGGCTAATGAAGCCCGCAGCCCAGGTCGCAATGACGCTGACAGCAAACAGTACCAGCAACCACGGTAATAACTGCTTGCCTTGCCATTTCTGCAGTGCGGCGCGACAGCCATAACCACCAATCAGAAACGCGATAGTTTGCGGGACATAACTTAAACCAATAACTGCCGGGCTGTAGCCCATTTCACTAAGGATGAACGGTGAGCCGGTCAGCCATGCAAAAAAACTGGCTGAACAGGCCGCATATATCAGCACGTTGCCGCGATAGGTTTTAGAACGTAGCAGGTCGGTAAAGGTCAGACCATCCTGACTATTGTTACGGGCCTTCGTCGTGGGTTTGAGCCAGAAAATAGGCAGAATCAGCACCACGGTAATGGCAAACAGGGTGGCGAAAATCGCCTGCCAGGAAAAATGGACCAGCAGCCAGCTTCCTAACAGAGGAGCCAGTGCCGGAGATAGACCCACCAGCGGCATGATGGTCGCAAAAATACGGTTAACTTTCTGTGAAGGATAATAATCCGTCACTAACGCTTGCCAGATAACCGCCGCGGCGCAGACACCCACAGCCTGTACAAAACGCAATACCAGCAGCGTAGCGGCGTTTTCTACCCACAGCATCCCCAGACTACCTAACGCAAAAATTGTCAGGCCGATTAATAATACCGGTTTACGACCATAACGGTCGGAGAGCGGCCCCCACAGAAGCTGGGCTGCGGCAAAACCGGCAAGGAACAGACTAAGGCTGGCACTGACAGCAGACGCAGGCGTTTGCAGGTCGGCCTGTATGGCGGCGAAAGCAGGCAGATACATATCGGTTGCCAGAAAACCGAGTACGCTCAAACCCGCCAGCCAGACTAAAAATCTTTTCCCAGGTTGCATGTATATTCTCTAAATCTCTCAATTAAACACCGCCGCAAAGTGTAGGGAGTGAAATTAGTGTTGTGAAACGGTAATATTTGATGACTGGTTTCAAAAATTTTGCAGGCAGACTATGTGGTCAGAATATTCACTCGAAGTTGTTGATGCGGTAGCGCGTAATGGTAGTTTTAGCGCTGCGGCACAGGAGTTGCATCGCGTTCCTTCTGCGGTCAGCTATACCGTGCGTCAGCTGGAAGAGTGGCTGGCGGTGCCGCTGTTTGAACGACGTCACCGTGATGTGGAACTGACCGCTGCCGGGGCGTGGTTTCTCAAAGAAGGGCGCTCTGTTGTCAAAAAAATGCAGATCACCCGGCAGCAATGTCAGCAGATAGCGAACGGCTGGCGCGGTCAGTTAGCTATCGCAGTGGATAATATTGTCAGGCCAGAACGTACACGGCAGATGATCGTTGATTTTTATCGCCATTTTGATGATGTCGAACTTCTTGTCTTTCAGGAAGTGTTCAACGGTGTCTGGGATGCGCTTTCCGACGGGCGCGTGGAACTGGCGATTGGCGCAACACGCGCGATTCCGGTAGGCGGTCGTTATGCCTTCCGGGATATGGGGATGCTAAGCTGGAGTTGCGTTGTTGCCAGTCACCACCCGCTGGCGTTGATGGATGGCCCGTTCAGCGATGATACGTTGCGCAACTGGCCTTCGTTGGTGCGCGAAGACACCTCGCGAACGCTACCTAAACGTATTACCTGGTTGCTGGATAACCAAAAAAGACTTGTCGTGCCTGACTGGGAATCATCGGCAACCTGTATCTCGGCAGGATTATGCATAGGGATGGTGCCAACACATTTCGCCAAACCGTGGCTTAATGAGGGTAAGTGGGTAGCACTAGAACTGGAAAACCCCTTCCCGGATTCGGCATGTTGTCTGACATGGCAGCAAAATGATATGTCGCCTGCGTTAACCTGGTTGCTTGAGTATCTCGGCGATAGTGAGACGCTGAATAAGGAGTGGCTGCGGGAGCCGGAAGAGACTCCCGCAACGGGTGATTAACGACGATAGTCGCGGAACGGGCCGTCAGCCACGGAGCGGCGTTCAATCAACCGCGGATGCACTTCAATGGATTGCGGTTCTTCGCGTTTATTGACGATACGATCCAACAGCATGTTGAACGCCGTTTCGCCCAACGAATCTTTTGGCTGATGGATCGTGGTCAGCGCCGGCGTAAAATAGCGGGCGTTGCGCACGTTATCATAACCGATCAGCGAAACATCCTGCGGCACGCGCAGACCCATTTCATCAGCAGCACAAAGTGCGCCCATTGCCATGATATCGCCACCACAGAAGACGGCAGTAGGGCGATGCGGTTGCGACAGTATTTGCTGCATGGCGCGATAACCGGATTCAGGTTCAAAATCACCCTGTACAATCCAGCTTTCCGGCACCTTGATCATCGCTTCTTCCATCGCCTTCATAAAACCGGCAAGGCGGCCTGCGCCAGTGTTACGTTCCAGCGGGCCGGGGATAACGCCGATTTCGCGGTGACCGCGTTCAATCAGATAACGCCCGGCCATGTAGCCGCCTTCGAACGCGTTATCAATGACCGCATCGGTGAAGTCAGCTTTTGCTTCACCCCAGTCCATCACTACCATTGGGATATGGCGATACTCTTCCAGCATCGCCAGCAACGGCTCTGGGTACTCAGAACACATCACCAGCAGACCATCGACGCGTTTTTGCGCCATCATCGACAGATAAGCCCGCTGTTTCTCAAGATTGTTCCACGCATTGCCCAGAATCAGGGTGTAACCTTTCTGGAAGCAATTTTTTTCAACCGCTTCAATGATCTCGGCAAAATAGGCCGCTTCGCTGCTGGTCGCCAGCAAACCGATAGACTTGGTGTGGTTAACCTTCAGACTACGCGCCACCGCGCTAGGGGAGTAGTGTAATTCTTTAATCGCTGCCCACACGGCGTTGCGCGTTTCTTCAGCGACGAAACGTGTTTTGTTGATCACGTGTGACACAGTTGTAGTGGAAACGTTTGCTCGTTTCGCTACATCTTTTATTGTTGCCATTCCATTTCACTCCAGACCCTAACTTCAGCTCCTGCAAAATCGCAAGGTAAACGTTTGCCTTTACACACCTTACGCACAACAAAAGTGTTGCGGTACGCCGGAAAAACGACACGGAGCGTCAGGAAGGGGTCAATGGCCAGTACGCAAATAGTGTAAGCGTGGAATTTTGGCCGATCTTGACGAAAAGGGGAAGTGGTAAAAACACTTATCATTATAAATGACGGGAGATTTTTTCATCACAGTGTGTAAAAATGCGTAATATCACTTTTTGTGTGGTAATAAAAAAGGAGAAAACTTGATGAGCACCGACCTTAAATTTTCACTGGTAACAACGATTATCGTCCTCGGTTTGATCGTGGCCGTGGGTTTGACTGCCGCGCTGCACTGATTTCCTCTCGAGGGAGCGCGTTCTCCCTCGCATCTCCTTCCTGTTTGTTAGCAAAATGGCAAAAGTGTTTTCTCTTTTTGTTATTTTCATTTTTTTGTGATTGCTGTCATGCTTTCGCCACTTTAATGAATACCGCGTAATGACGCGAAGAGGTGGAGATAAGGCATGAAAATTAACTATCCGTTGCTGGCGCTGGCGATTGGCGCGTTTGGTATCGGGACAACGGAGTTCTCGCCAATGGGCTTATTGCCCGTCATTGCGCGCGGTGTGGATGTCTCGATTCCCGCTGCCGGAATGTTAATCAGTGCCTATGCAGTTGGCGTAATGGTTGGCGCGCCGCTGATGACGCTTCTACTTTCTCATCGTGCCCGCCGCAGTGCGTTGATTTTCCTGATGGCGATTTTCACGCTCGGCAACGTACTTTCCGCCATCGCGCCGGATTATATGACTCTGATGCTTTCACGCATTTTGACCAGCCTGAATCACGGAGCATTTTTTGGTTTGGGTTCAGTTGTGGCCGCAAGCGTGGTGCCAAAACATAAACAGGCCAGCGCAGTTGCCACTATGTTTATGGGGTTAACCCTGGCAAATATCGGTGGCGTTCCGGCAGCGACCTGGTTGGGTGAAACCATCGGCTGGCGGATGTCATTTCTGGCAACGGCGGGGCTGGGAGTGATTTCAATGGTAAGTCTGTTCTTCTCATTACCTAAAGGTGGCGCAGGGGCGCGACCTGAAGTGAAAAAAGAGCTGGCGGTATTAATGCGTCCGCAGGTGCTGTCTGCATTGCTGACGACGGTACTGGGAGCTGGTGCAATGTTTACCCTCTACACCTATATCTCTCCGGTACTGCAAAGTATTACCCACGCAACACCGGTGTTCGTTACGGCAATGCTGGTGCTGATTGGTGTCGGATTCTCTATCGGTAACTATCTCGGCGGCAAACTGGCAGATCGTTCAGTTAACGGCACGTTGAAAGGCTTTTTGTTGCTGCTGATGGTGATTATGCTGGCAATCCCGTTCCTGGCCCGCAATGAGTTCGGCGCAGCTATTAGCATGGTGGTGTGGGGCGCTGCAACCTTTGCGGTCGTACCGCCGTTACAGATGCGCGTGATGCGTGTCGCCAGTGAAGCGCCTGGTCTGTCTTCATCAGTCAATATTGGTGCCTTTAATCTTGGAAATGCGCTGGGAGCAGCTGCTGGTGGTGCGGTAATTTCCGCTGGGCTGGGATACAGCTTTGTGCCGGTGATGGGGGCGATTGTCGCGGGACTGGCATTATTGCTGGTGTTTATGTCAGCCAGAAAACAACCTGAGGCAGTTTGCGTTGCCAACAGCTAATTAAACAAAAACGCAGAAGGATAACCTTCTGCGTTACAGTTGCTGGCAACGTGCGATTTATCTTGCCGGATGCGGTGTTAACGCTTCATACGTGTTGGCATGGTAAGCGAAGCGCATCAGGCAATGCTGCATTTGCCATCAGTTATTATGCAGCGAGATTTTTCGCTACGAATTCCCAGTTCACCAGCGCCCAGAAGTGCTCCAGATAGCCAGGACGTGCATTGCGATAGTCGATGTAATAAGCGTGTTCCCAGACATCAACGGTCAGCAGCGGAGTTGCATCGGTGGTCAGTGGAGTACCCGCGTTAGAGGTTGAAACGATAGCCAGCTTGCCATCGCTGTTTTTCACCAGCCAGGTCCAGCCAGAACCAAAGTTTTTGATCGCTGCATCAGTAAACTGAGCTTTGAAATCGGCAAAGCTGCCAAAAGATGCGGCGATAGCTTCAGCGACTTTTCCAGTCGGTTCGCCACCCGCGTTCGGTGCCAGGCAGTTCCAGTAGAAAGTATGGTTCCAGACCTGAGCTGCGTTGTTGAATACGCCACCTTCAGAGCTGCGAATAATCTCTTCCAGTGATTTACCTTCAAACGCGGTACCTTTAATCAGGTTGTTCAGGTTAGTCACATAAGTCTGATGATGCTTGCCGTAGTGATACTCGATGGTTTCCGCAGAAATGTGCGGTGCCAGAGCATCTTTAGCATATGGTAGTGCAGGTAATTCGAATGACATTGCTACTCTCCTTTATTATTAATTTGCATACGTACAATAGCCTTATTGTGCGTATGGATAGGGTAGCAAATTAAAAGGTGAGACAAAAGATGAACTTACCCTGTTGCCGTAACAACAGGGTAAAGTTTTAGCGAAGTGTTTTTGGGGTCATTACCCGACGAGCGCCAACATAGTGGCGCTGCCAGTAGTCTTCACTGAGAGAAGTGATTTGAATTTCTTGGCCCGTGCGCGGTGACTGAATAAATTTGCCGTTGCCGACATACACGCCGACATGATCGGCTGTACCGCGTCCCTGAGTACGGAAGAAGACCAGGTCGCCGTTTTTCAGTTCACTACGTTCGATAGGTGCTGCATCACGCAGGTGATACATTTCATTCGCCGTACGCGGAATACGAATTTTCACCAAATCTTTATAAGCGTAATAAACCAGGCCGCTGCAATCAAAACCGGTACGCGGTGAGCTGCCACCCCAACGATATGGCTTACCAATTTGCTGCATCAGTTTATTCATTGCCACTTTTGTGGCTTTTTGCACCTTCGCTTTGTGTGCGTCGGCAAGGGTTCCTGACGCGGCATTTTTGACTTTCACACAATGCGATTTATAGCCCTTACGTTTGGTACACTTTTCGGTAAAGCTGGCTGAGGCCGTTTTATTGACGACGTGTTTGCTGCGAGTTTTGGCGTTTTTAGAAGCGGTAATGGAAGATTTTTTAACGGAAGAAGCGGTTTTGCTTTTGGTCGTACTTTTACTGGCGGCTTTTTTCGCTGTTTTCTGGCTGGCTTTCTGGGTCTTTTTGGTGGTTGCCGTGCTTTTCTTTTTATCTGCTTTTTTGGTGATATGAGTGGTAGCAGAACTCTCCCTGGCTTGCTTTGAAGCATGGGCCATAGGCGTTAAAGGCAGGGTGGTAAAAAGTAAAGCACAGAGCGTGATCGAAATACGGTTTATCCGCGCCACTGAGCGTCCCTCTGTTAAGGCAGGTCTATCATGCCTGCGTCTGATTTACAAAACTTGATGATTCTAATGCATAGAAGAAGAGAAAGTTAATAGCTTTTATTGTTAAAAAATACGTTTCGTCGGCGAGCGCAAAAAAATGCAGCAGTGAAAGCTAAAAATGGTCATAAATACGCCAGTTTGCCTTGCGTCAGGGAAGAAACGAATATTTGAAATGCAACAATTAGAGCAAAGGGATAAAATAGCAAAAGCGTGATGAAAATGTTATTTCCCGATGCCGCACTGACCCGCTACAATGTCAGATTACTGCCGTAAAGAAGTTTGAGGAAGCAAGACAATGAGCACCACTATCGAAAAAATCCAACGCCAGATTGCTGAAAACCCGATCCTGCTGTACATGAAAGGTTCACCGAAACTGCCGAGCTGCGGTTTCTCTGCCCAGGCAGTCCAGGCGCTTGCCGCATGTGGCGAACGTTTTGCCTATGTTGATATCCTGCAGAATCCGGACATTCGTGCGGAACTGCCGAAATATGCTAACTGGCCGACCTTCCCGCAACTGTGGGTTGACGGCGAGCTGGTCGGCGGTTGTGATATCGTGATCGAAATGTATCAGCGTGGCGAACTGCAGCAGCTGATCAAAGAAACTGCCGCTAAATACAAGTCTGAAGAGCCGGACGCTGAATAATCCGTCCTGCAATACTGACGGATGCGAACGGGCATCCGTCAGTCCTTTCTCTATCCCCAATCCAGTCCTTGTGGCGAACTTGAAAATCCCGCCTCACGCAGCAGCGTAAACATCGGCGTTTGCCGGACCGGTAGGTCATTCACTTCTGTTAGCGTAAAGCGCAGCCGTGGTTCGCGACGCAGTGCGGTAGTCAGCGCGTGGAAAATCTCTGGGGCGAGTAATTCCTCTTTTTCCTGCCAGACCAGCATTTTTTTGCCACCTTGCGCCAGATAGAGTAACAATTTGCCGCCAGAAACGACCACCAGCGCACCCGCCCGACGCGTTGGTATCAGCGTTGCCGGATGTGCAGGCCAGGGCAGAAGATTTCCCCATGCATTAGCCGGATCGTTAGCGGAGAGCGCCACTGGTGTATAGTGGCGCGTTTGCGCGGTTTGTGTCGCCAGATCGCGCAATCGGTCAATAGTCAGACGTTCAGCGAATTGCGCGCCACCCAGACCTTCTACAAAACGACCTCGCATAATTCGCCCGGAGTCTTCCATACTTCGACAAAGCGTTTGCATCGATGGAAACCCACCAGGGATATTTTCGGCTATCACCGCCTGACGACTGATGATGCCGTAGCGGTCGAGCATATTTTCCGCCAGCGCCAGCATCCTTTCGGTATCGTTTAGTGGCTCCACCTGCAATAACGACCAGCGTCCAGCAAGCTTTGGTGTGTTGTAAGATACCCGCGGCGAGACGGGTTGCGCATAGACAGGACGTCCACGACGAGCCCGGTGACTGCGGCGAGTTGAGGTGCGTGTGTTGGTACTGCTGTGGGTGAGGGCGCGTAACGGTGCCCAAATGTCGCTGGTGATGACGCCTTGCCAGACCAGCGCCCATAACGCCTCTTGCATGGCTGAGGGATCAACCGATTCGCCGATTTTATCGCGTATCCGTTGGCTGATTTGTTGTGCAAACCAGGCTCCTCCGTCAGCCAGAACCGTGACTATCGCTTGCTGCAGTGCCGAACGATTCGCCTGATTCGCTTCGGCGGAAGTGAACGATTCTGCGGCATATTCCTGTAGATGCAGTGCCACCAGACCGTCATCTTCACCCAGCTTTTTTTGCCCCGACCAGATAACCGCACCGGTTGCCAGTAATTCATCGAGCATTTCTGGCGAATAGTCGCGTACGCGGGCAGGCAGGATCTGGCTTTCCCAGAGTGAGGCGGGTAAACCGACTCCGGCAAGCTGTTCGATCACCCGCATGACGCCATCCACGCCCTCATAAACGCCTGGTGATGTTGAGGCAAAGAGTGCCGGGCTACCATCGGTGGCGGGTAATACGCCCTGACGTTCCAGCAGCAATCGCGCATAGGTCGTGGCCGCAACGGGACGTGTCGCTTCTCTGGCGGCTTGCAGCGAGCGCAAACGCAGACGACGAAATACTTCATCGCTCACCCAGATGTCTTGTTGCAGATTCATCACCAGCCCCTGTTCGCGCAGTTGCTGAAGTTGCTCTTCGACAATGGCAATACCGAGACTAAACTCATGAGCCAGTTGTTCAGACGTGACCAGAGCATGAGCCCGGAGATAGCGCAGAAAGAGGTCGCGAAGCGGGTAACTGACTCGGTGCAAATAAATCTCTGGCAGTGACTCTGGTAGTCGTACGCCGAGGGCATCGCGCAGCCTGGCGGCATCATCCATACAGGCAAGACGCTCCTGCCCGCTAATCATCGTCGGGAAGATTCGTTTTACTGCAAGAAGATTTTCCAGATACGACGCAATCTCTCCACTGCTGCCTGTATGCCGTTGCGCCAGGTCTTCAACGGTCATTGGCCCCAGTTCGCGCAGCAGGTCGAACAATCCTTCTTCACCTTTCGCTCTTCTGCCAGGAGCCAGTCGTTGCAACTCATCTTCCACCTGGCGAATGACCTGGGGGTCGAGTAATTCCCCCGGATCGACCTGTCCGAGTAGATTGCGCAGTAACTCGCTGTCCAGCGACAGTACGGATGCCCGGCGCTCTGCCAGCGGGGCGTCGCTCTGGTACATAAATTCCGCGACATAGCCGAACAATAAACTGGCGGCGAAAGGCGAAGGCGTAGTGGTCGTTACATCGGATATTTGAATTTCGCCACCGTTCAGGCGACGCATCAAACGTTCCAGCGCGGGAAGATCATAAACATCTTGCAGACATTCGCGTAGGGTTTCGAGAATGACCGGAAAATCTGGATATCCCTGAGCGATTTCCAGCAACTGACTGGCGCGCAGCCGTTGTTGCCAGAGCGGGGTGCGATGGCCCGGCGTGCGGCCCGGCATTAATAATGCCCGCGCGGCGCATTCGCGAAAACGGGCGGCGAAAAGTGCCGAGCTGCCTACCGCCTCGCGGACAATTTGCAGCAACTTTTCTGGTTCAAACAAAAAAATCGCGGCATCGGGCAATTTACCATCGGTGTCAGGAATGCGCGCAACAATGCCGTCATCACTGGCAACCACAGACGCGTCAGCGCCCCATAGTGCATGTATTCGCCCGGCAATCGCCAGCGCCCAGGGTTCATGCACCCGTCTTCCATAGGGAGAGTGCAAAATAATACGCCAGTCACCAATTTCATCACGGCACCGTTCGAGGACCAGATGACGACTCCCCGGAACGATGCCCGTCGCGTTGCGCTGCTCGTCAATCAACCCCTGAATATTGGCGATCGTATTTTCTTCTGCCAACCACGGGGGAATAGTCCCGGAAAAGAACGCGCCATCCGCCAGTAAATGGAGAAAATCGCCGATCATCTCGCCTAATTCTGCCGGACGTCCGTTACCTTCACCACGCCAGAAGGGAAGGCGGGCAGAACGACCCGGAGCAGGAGTCACAATCACCTGATCGCGGGTGATTTGCTGGATCCGCCATGAGGTAGCGCCGAGAGTGATAATGTCGTTCACCCGCGACTCATATACCATCTCCTCATCCAGTTCACCCACCCGCCGCGAACCGGCCTGTTCTTCACCTTCGGGTAATAACACGCTATACATGCCACGATCCGGAATGGTGCCACCACTGGTAACCGCCAACAGCTGAGCGCCAGGTCGGGCGGTCAATATCCCGGTCTCCCTGTTCCAGACCAGTTTTGGTCGAAAAGCAGAAAAATCGCCAGAGGGATAGCGCCCGGAAAGCATATCCAGCGTGGCGTCAAAAACACGTCTTGGCAGATCTTTCCACGGTGCGGCACGGCGTACGCGGGAGTACCATTCGTCTGCCTGTAATGCATCCATCGACGCGGCGGCAACGGTTTGCTGCGCAAGGACGTCGAGTGGATTATGCGGTGGTGTCAGGTTTTCCAGCCTGCCTGCGAACATACACTCAACAATGACTGCGGAATCGACTAAGTCACGCCTGGTTCGGGGGAAAAAAAGCCCTTTGGAGATACCTCCTACCTGGTGTCCGGCACGTCCAATGCGTTGTAACCCACTGGCAACAGAAAGCGGCGTTGCCACCTGAATCACCAGATCCACCGCGCCCATATCAATCCCCAGTTCGAGACTGGAGGTTGCGACCACGCAGCGTAATTCACCCGATTTCAGCGCCTGTTCGGTTATTGCTCGTTGTTCTTTAGAGACGGAGCCGTGGTGTGAGCGGGCAATAAAAATGTCGCTACTTTGTACACGGTTAGATGTTGCGCCGGAGGTCGACTCGAAATGGGCCGCATCAACGGCGATAGACGGGGAACGCTGTAAGCGTGCGGCGTAAAGCTCATTCAATCGTGCCGTCAGTTTTTCCGCCAGCCCGCGTGAATTAGTAAAGACAATGGTCGAGCGATGGCGCAAAACTTCATCAAGGATACCCGTTTCAATATATGGCCAGATGGAGCCTTCCCGGCCGGCATGGCTGTCTTCGCCGGTGCCGCTGGCGACCGATGAGACATCATCCATATTGGCGACCGGTACGACAATCCGTATCTGCGGATGGCGCATTGCGGGCGGGTTGACTACCGTAACCGGGCGATCGCCACCAAGAAATGCTGCCACATCGCTGGCTGAGCGTACAGTGGCAGAAAGGCCAATTCGCTGTGCTGAGGTGTGGAGCAGCGCATCGAGCCGCTCCAGACTTAACGCCAGATGCGCACCACGTTTACTGCCCGCTACCGCGTGGACTTCATCAATAATTACCGTTTCGACGCCGCGTAGCGTTTCGCGCGCGCGGGAGGTCAGCATCAGATAGAGTGATTCGGGTGTGGTGATCAGAATATCCGGCGGATTACGGGTGAGTTTGCTGCGTTCCTGTGCAGGCGTATCGCCAGTACGGATCCCCACGGGAAGATTGACTTCCGTTTCGCCGCGCCGCCGCCGTTCATCGGCAATACCCTGTAACGGGATCTGCAAGTTGCGCTGAACGTCGGTGCCCAGAGCTTTGATCGGTGAAATATAGAGGATGCGTGAGGTTTTACGCTTATGCGCCTCGCGGGTATCTTCGCCGCCTTCGCGGAAGAGCTGATCGAGGGCGTAGAGAAATGCTGCCAGCGTTTTCCCGGAGCCAGTCGGTGCAATCACCAGCGCATGTTCGCCTCGCGCCGCCACATGCCAGGTTTGCGACTGGACAGCGGTCGGCTGTTTAAAGGCGCGAAGAAACCAGTCGCGGGTCGCCGGTGAAAACACGTCCGGCAGGGGCGATGAAGGGTTTAGATTATCTGCCATTAACGCTATTCCCCGTGAATATCATGCATGATGCGTGGAATAGCCTCACTATAGATGCCTGAATCATTGCATGTCATCAGGCATCGACTCGATTACACCTCTTCGGCGGCAGGTAGCGGCCAGCCTCCCAGACGTTTCCAGCGGTTGACGATTTCACAAAACAGCACAGCAGTGCGTTCGGTGTCGTACAGCGCGGAGTGCGCCTGGGTGCTGTCGAAGTCCATGCCAGCGGTCTGGCAAGCCTTTGACAATACGGTTTGTCCGAGTGCCAGCCCGGCCAGTGCAGCAGTGTCAAAAGTGGCGAAAGGGTGGAACGGGTTACGTTTCAGCGAGGCGCGTTCTGCGGCGGCCATCATAAAGCTGTGATCAAAATTGGCATTGTGCGCCACCATAATGGCGCGGTTACAGCCGCTCGCTTTAATGCCTTTACGTACAACTTTAAAAATTTCGTGCAGCGCCTCGTATTCGCTGACCGCGCCGCGATCGGGATCGTTCGGGTCAATGCCGTTGAAGGCGAGGGCCTCTGGCTGCAAATTTGCGCCGACAAATGGTTCGACGTGGAAATGTAATGTGGTGTCCGGCATCAGCCAGCCTTGTTCATCCATTTTCAGGGTGATGGCGGCAATCTCAAGCAGCGCATCGGTTTTGGCGTTAAATCCGGCTGTTTCAACATCGATCACAACAGGATAAAAACCACGAAAACGGTCGCACAGACCGGTAAGTTGAGCGTTATCGGACATCTGATTCTCTTAATACGGATAAATTGCAGCGCGCATTATGACAAATATTACTTGTCGATGCAGTAAAGATGCGGGCGCGATGAGTTCACGCCCGGCAGGAGATTAGTTGCCCAGACCGCGACCGGCGTCTTTCTCTTCGATTAACTCAATTTTGTAACCGTCCGGATCTTCCACAAACGCGATAACCGTAGTACCGCCTTTTACCGGACCCGCTTCACGGGTCACGTTACCCCCGTTTTGACGGATTTTTTCGCACGCTTCAGCTGCGTTATCTACGCTAAGCGCGATGTGACCATAAGCAGTGCCGAGTTCGTATTTATCCACGCCCCAGTTGTAGGTCAGTTCAATCACCGCTTCTTCGGTTTCCGGACCGTAGCCAACAAACGCCAGTGAGTATTTGTATTCCGGGTTTTCGCTGGTACGCAGCAGTTTCATGCCCAGCACTTTGGTATAAAAATCGATGGAGCGTTGCAGATCGCCAACGCGCAGCATGGTATGAAGAAGACGCATCTTTTTATCCTCAAAATGGCTAACAGATTCAAAATGTTGTTTTAGTATAGCGGCGGCTTTACGCCGCTCGCAATGTTGGATTACAACGTCGGGTAATCGGTATAACCTTCCGCGCCGCCACCGTAGAAACTTTCGGTACGCTGTGGGTTAAGCTCAGCTCTGCGCTGCAAACGGGCGACCAGATCCGGGTTCGCAATCCAGTCACGACCAAATGCCACCGCATCAATTAACCCTTTGCCAATCAGCGTTTCGGCTTTTTCTACCGTGTATGCACCTGCGCCGATAATCGGACCGTGGAAACGGGCGCGTACTTTTTCGCGGAACGCATCAGTATACGGTTCACCCCCCGCCCAATCTGGTTCTGACATATGCAGATAAGCAATGCCGCGTTTACCCAGTTGTTCAATCAGATACAGTGCATCGGCTTCTTCATTCGGGCCGTTATCTGTGTTCTGGAAAGTACCGATTGGTGAAATGCGAATGCCAATGCGTTCGGCACCCCATTCTTCAATCCCGGCATCGACCACTTCCAGCACCAGTCGCGTGCGATTTTCCACGCTGCCGCCGTACTGATCGGTACGATGGTTTGAAGAAGGAGAAAGGAACTGATGCAGCAAATAACCGTGAGCAGAGTGGAGCTCTACCAGATCAAAACCAGCTTCACGCGCGTTAGCAATGGCCTGACGGAAATCATTGACGATACCCGGAATCTCTTCCAGTTCAAGCGCACGCGGCATGGATGTTTCAACACGGATCGCCTGACCATTTTCATCGCGCAGAGAAGTACGTGTTCCCGCGCTAAGTGCGGAAGGCGCTACCGGTGCCTGACCGCCAGGTTGCAGGCTGGCGTGAGAAATGCGTCCGGTGTGCCACAGCTGTACGGCCATATGACCATTTTCAGCATGAACGCCAGCGGTGATTTTTTTCCATGCGGCAATTTGTTCCGGACTATGGATGCCAGGTGCACCAGCATACCCTTTTGCCTGGGCAGAAATTTGCGTGGCTTCGCTAATAATCAAACCGGCACTGGCACGTTGGCGATAGTATTCCGCCATCAACGGGGTAGGGATGTCACCCGGTTCAATACTGCGCAGACGCGTCAGCGGTGCCATAAAAATACGGTTTGCCGCCGTGATCGCGCCCACTTTCAGTGGGGAATACAGTTTTTCAGATGACATAAAGGCTCCCGGTCGTCTGGTGATAAAAAATGCCTGCTAAACGGCAGGCGTCGCAATAATGGTTTTTACATGTGCCAGCGCGTTTTCCAGTGGCTCGGAATTGCGCGAAATTTTGGCCTGCAGATTCGCACCCAGCCATAGTGCGTAAAGCACTTGTGCCTGTTGCAGCGGTTCGCCACAAAAGGTTAAACAATGGCTATCACGGCCATTTTCCAGCGCCTGCGAGAGCAGAACGATCACGCCGCGAGCGCCTTTATCCATCGCGCTACGCATATCTTCTGACAGATCGCACACTTCGGCAGAGAGTTTTACTGTCAGGCAACCACTGATGGTTCCATGTTGGCAAAACTGGTTCAGTGTTTGCTGGTAATAAGCCAGTATGCGGTCGCGGTAGTTACCTTCGCCGGATTGCAGCAACTCAGTCAGTCGCTGGTGATATGCGGCGTAATGGCGCTCAAGCATGGCAACGCCAAACGCTTCTTTAGAGCGAAAGTAGTGATAGAAGGACCCTTTCGGCACTTCAGCGGTTTTTAGTAATTCGCTTAGCCCCATCCCGGTGAATCCACGTTGCAGGCAAAGTTGCTCGCCCGTCGCCAGGAGATGTTCGCGAGTATCATGTTCGGTGTGTTTGTTCATGCGTTGGAGTGTAGTAGACCAGTCGGTCTAGTGCAAGCAAAGTTGCTACTTTGGGCATTAACAGCTTCAATAATGGTAATAATCTTATTTGAGGAGGGCGAAGTGGCGGAGCAATTAGAGTTCTTTCCCGTCCAGAGCCCGTGCCGGGGAATTTGCCAGTCTGACGAACGCGGGTTTTGTCGCGGCTGTTTTCGTAGTCGGGATGAGCGTTTTAACTGGAATAAAATGAGCGATGGCGAAAAACAAGAGGTGCTGCGCCTTTGTCGGCAGCGATTAATGCGCAAATTACGCGCAAATAAGCCAGCGTCATCAGACGAACCGGAGCAACCATCACTCTTTTGAGCCTAATCTTGCGTATACTCCTCTCATATCTGATAAGAGGAAGCGATTATGGTTCAGCGTATTACTATTGCGCCGCAAGGCCCGGAGTTTTCCCGTTTTGTGATGGGCTACTGGCGATTGATGGACTGGAATATGTCCGCCCGCCAGCTGGTCAGTTTTATTGAAGAGCATCTGGATCTCGGCGTGACCACCGTGGACCATGCTGATATTTATGGTGGCTATCAGTGCGAAGCGGCGTTTGGCGAGGCGCTGAAACTGGCTCCTCACCTGCGTGAACGGATGGAAATCGTCAGTAAATGCGGTATCGCGACGACCGCGCGTGAAGAAAACGTCATTGGTCATTACATCACTGACCGCGATCACATCATTAAGAGCGCCGAACAGTCGCTAATTAATCTCGCGACCGATCATCTGGATCTGCTGTTAATCCACCGACCAGACCCGTTAATGGATGCCGATGAAGTGGCGGACGCGTTTAAACATCTGCATCAGAGCGGCAAAGTGCGCCATTTTGGCGTATCGAACTTTACGCCTGCGCAATTTGCCCTGTTGCAATCACGTCTGCCGTTTACCCTTGCCACTAATCAGGTGGAAATATCCCCGGTGCATCAGCCGTTACTGCTGGATGGCACGCTCGACCAACTGCAACAACTGCGTGTTCGTCCGATGGCGTGGTCCTGCCTTGGTGGTGGTCGTCTGTTTAATGATGATTATTTCCAGCCGCTGCGTGATGAACTGGCTGTGGTGGCGGAGGAGTTAAACGCGGGCTCGATTGAACAGGTGGTTTACGCCTGGGTATTACGTTTACCGTCGCAGCCGCTGCCAATTATCGGCTCAGGTAAAATTGAGCGCGTACGGGCAGCTGTCGAAGCTGAAACACTGAAAATGACCCGTCAACAATGGTTCCGTATCCGTAAAGCGGCATTGGGTTACGACGTACCGTAAGCACTTTTAGGAATAGCCGCCGTTCAAAAATGTGTCACTGGTTTACACTTATTCAGGAATGCACAATGAACGGAGGTCCTATGAAACGTTTTAGTCTGGCCATTCTGGCGCTGGTTGTTGCGACCGGCGCACAAGCTGCCAGTGAAAAAGTCGAGATGAACCTCGTCACGTCGCAAGGGGTTGGGCAGTCAATTGGTAGCGTTACCATTACTGAAACCGATAAAGGTCTGGAGTTTTCGCCCGATCTGAAAGCATTACCTCCCGGTGAACATGGCTTCCATATTCATGCCAAAGGAAGCTGCCAGCCAGCCACCAAAGATGGCAAAGCCAGCGCCGCGGAATCCGCAGGCGGGCATCTTGATCCACAAAATACCGGTAAACATGAAGGGCCAGAAGGTGCCGGGCATTTAGGCGATCTGCCTGCACTGGTCGTCAATAATGACGGCAAAGCCACCGATGCCGTCATCGCGCCTCGTCTGAAATCACTGGATGAAATCAAAGACAAGGCGTTGATGGTCCACGTTGGCGGCGATAATATGTCCGATCAACCTAAACCGCTGGGCGGTGGCGGTGAACGCTATGCCTGTGGTGTGATTAAGTAATTAAGAGGCCAGCGTACCTTGCGGCGGTGCTTGCTCAAGTTGCGAAAGCGAGCAGTACAGCCGCCAGACAATTGCCGCCAGCTCACGGGCAGCAGGTTGATGATGACGGGCAAGGCTGTCACAAATCCGCTGTAATTCTTCAAGTGTGGCCGCCAGTGATTTTTGCTGAACGCCACGCTCACTCATCACTCCCCGCAACAGTGAAATACAGTTATCCCGTACTCGCGATAACGGATCGGAACGCGATTCCCAGTCGCGCAATTGCCAGACAACATGAGAACAGTTCAGCAGCACTACACCCCAGCGTAATAACCAACGGCGAGCCAGCGCATCCTGGCTGTTACTCAACTGACTGACGTGATGATAAGTGAGCGATTCAAATTCGCTTTCACTCAGTGTTGGATGGCGGCTTAGCTGATCGACAAAATCCCGGCGCAGCGCGCGAATATGACGACGGCTTTTACGAGCATCCGACCCTGGACGCAAAATGGCGAACGCTAACCACGCCAGCGCAACGCCAACGATTTTTGCCAGATTATCGTTAAGAAAATCAGCAAAATCATACACCGGGGGATTAGTGACAGCGATAAACGAACCCATAAAAACAATCAGTTGCCCCCACAGTGCGGCAAATTTGGGCATCTGCAATTTAAGAAGCTGCATTGTCGCCAGCAGTGGAAAGAGAAACAGTAAAAATTGCCACAGATCGCTAATCTGGACCATCAGGCCAAATTTGACCACAAAGCTGAATAGCGAAAGTAACACCAGAGTGCGCATCAGTAGTGACAACGACTTAAACGGTGCTGCGACGGCGGAGTAGAGTACGCAGCTAATTGCTGCCAGCGTTAATGCATTGGCACCGGCATCCCATTGCGAAGCAATACTCCATGCGCCAATCATCATCAACGTACAAAATGTACGCAGTCCGCTCCACATAGCTTCGGCGTTATCGGTATGACGAGCCAGGCCGGATGTCCGTGGGAGTCTGGTATGATCATCCACACCGCTTTGCAGACGATGTAATTCCTGACTACTTTGTAGATAAAGGCGGCAAAAATAACGTAGTCGCTGCCAGAAGGCGACGTGCCGGTAGTCGGCGACGTTGGTCGGGCGTAGCGGGGCGATAATACGTGCGACGGTGTAAACATCTGTTTGCGAACTGGCGAGCGCCGTCAGCAGCTGTTCGAGAATTTCTCGTGTGGCACATGGCGGTGAGGGCCAGTTGAGCAACATACGTCGCAGGCTGGAGATGACACTGGTCATACGTAATTGCTGGTGGAGCAGCGCATTAAGGCGTGCGTTTTGCTGGCGAAAACGATAGTGGCTCCAGAAAGCCTGGATACGGAGCAAATTCATGGTCAGTATCTGTCCAATCACCCCCTCATGTGCTGCACGAATGGCATCGGTTGTTTCAGGCTGCCAGAGTAAACTGGCATGTTCCAGTAATCGGGCGTGCATGTTTTTCAATGCGGTTAAAAGGGCAGTAGCATCGGAACTGCTCGGCAGGATCATCATCATCATGCCGCCGCACAAAATACCGACAATCACCTCGCAAACGCGCGCCTGAGCGATATCCCACAGCTGGCTGGCCTCAGTAATATTAACCATCGGAAAGGCGATGATGGCAGCCGTGTAGCCCGCCAGTTGAAATGCATACGCGACATTATTCGTGAAGTGCGCACAGGCCCAGGTACAAAAGCCAAGCCACGCCGCCATGCTCAAAAGAAAAAACCACGGCTCATTGAGCGTATGTCCGGCAAGAAGCAGTGCCGCAATGGCTCCGAGCAAACTGCCAGCGATGCGTCCGAGGCTTTTGCTGATGACACCGCCAACGGTGGGAAAGCTAACCACGGCAGCCGAGGTCATCGCCCAATAGGGTTCATCCAGATTTAAATAATAGGCAACCGTCAGCGCCAGACACATGGCAATGGTATTGCGTAACGCATAACGCCATTGCGCCAGCGTGGCCCTGAACCAGGGCAAATTGCGCAAGGACCATGACGATGCGTTCATTATTGACCTACGGCAATGCTACAGGTGGTGCCCGACACCAGCGTGACATCGCCTGGGACTTTATCCAGCGCAAAGCGGACGGGAACGCGTTGGGCAAGTCGAACCCAGGGGACGTTAGGTTTCACATCCGGAATAAGGCTTGAGTCACTTTCAACGCTCTGATCATAAATCGCCCGACCGATACTGGAAACGTGACCCTGTAACGTTTTGTTATCACTATAGAGGGTAATTTGTGCTGGTGCACCTTCGCGGATATGGCGCAACTTGGTTTCTTCAAAATAACCAATGACGTAAAACGAGTGGCTGTCGACAAGGGCAAACAGCGGTTTCCCGGTGTCAGCGTAATCGCCGATGCGGGTAGTGAGGTTAGTCACCCATCCACTCACCGGGGCGCGAATTTCCGTTTGCGCCAGTTGCCATTGTGCCTGTTTCAGCGTCGCCTGTGCGGCATCAACACTGGCCTGCATCGCTTTAACATTGAGGTTAGCGGTATCGAGTTCTTCGGCAGAAATAAAATTTTGTGAGAGATGACGACGACGATTCGCTTCGTTATTGGCTTTTGCGAGGTCAGATTGCGCTTTCGTCAGCTGAGCCTGTGCGTTCAGCTCGGCGATCTGAAAGGGCGTTTTATCGATCGTGAGCAGAAGATCCCCCGCGTTAACCAGTTGGTTGTCTTTTATATTCAGCTCAACAATACGTCCCGACACCTGAGGGGTGATAGAAACCTGTTCAGCGCGTATTTTCCCGTCGCGTGTCCACGGAGATTGCATGTAATAATTCCACAGCCACCATCCGGCAAGAACCGCAACTACCGCTACAATGATTGTTGAGAAATACTTAATTGTTTTAATTGACATAGTTACCACGCAATCAGTATTGCCAGGGCAAGGCAAACGCAAATCGCAAACAGCGATAAATCCATTAACAAGGGATGCCAGATGTCACCGGCGTAGATCCAGCCACGAAGCAGGCGGTGTACGACAAGCCAGATGACGAATCCAAACGCGAAGGCTTTGAAAAACGGAGGAAAGTAGACGGACGCACCGAACACCAGATCTTGTAAGGGCAATCCTGTTGCATTGAGCATAAACTTCACAAAGTAGATTCCTTTACGACCGAATATATTGCGTTAGATTAATAAATATTCTTTAAGTGCGAAAAATTTACGCGCAATTTCTGAAAAATATGTCTGACGGTAACCAAATGCAGCAATACATTTGTTTTAGCAATACAATTGCTGCACACTATTCTAAAAGCCGCATAATATCTTAGCAAGCTAATTATAAGGAGATGAAATTGGAATCGCCACTAGGTTCTGATCTGGCACGGTTGGTGCGCATATGGCGTGCTCTGATAGACCATCGCCTGAAACCGCTGGAGTTAACACAAACCCATTGGGTTACGTTACACAATATCCATCAGTTACCTCCAGACCAGTCGCAAATTCAACTGGCAAAAGCGATTGGCATCGAGCAGCCATCACTGGTCCGTACTCTGGACCAACTGGAAGAAAAAGGGTTAATTTCGCGTCAAACTTGTGCCAGCGATCGTCGGGCTAAACGTATTAAACTGACGGAAAAGGCAGAGCCGCTGATCAGCGAAATGGAAGCTGTTATTAACAAAACCCGCGCGGAAATTTTACATGGCATCTCCGCAGAGGAACTGGAACAACTGATTAAGCTCATCGCAAAACTTGAGCATAATATCATTGAGTTACAGGCCAAAGGGTGAAATGAAGGGGGCGTGTGGTCAGTAACCTGACCACACGCAAACTTATTTAGCGCGGGGAAACGGTCACCTGACTGCCATTGCTGGCCAGTACGACACGTTGGCCCGGAGAGAAACGAGTGTTGCCTTGTTTCTGTACCACCATGATGGTATTACCATCGTCTTTACGAATTTCCAGCTCGACACCCTGCGTTTTGTTCATTGCACTCTGTACGCCCTGACCGGCTACGCCACCTGCAACAGCGCCTGCTGCAGTAGCCAGAGAACGCCCGGTTCCGCCACCAACAGTATTCCCCAGGAAACCACCAAGAACAGCACCGCCAATTGCGCCGATAACGTTGGAATCATCACCGCCCTGAATCTGTACCGGACGTACGTTAACGATGGTGCCATAGCTGACATTCTGTACTTGTTTCGCTTCAGAAGCGGTATAAACATCCCCTGACAGGGTGTCGTTATTAACACAACCGACAAGAGACAGACCTACCATTGAAACAACCAATACGCGTTTAATCATTGAAAAATCTCCTGTTCACCATGAAACGCCACGCAAGCATCCCTCATGGTCAAAGTATATGGCATATGTGAATCCATGGTTACATGTTCTACCAAATATGAGCAAATCATAATGAAAGTAGGATCAACCAATTATAAACAAAACATTCATGATGATTATTGATTTGAAGATAATGTTTTACTACCAACGGTAAAAATCGGTCATTTCACATGGTATTCACGAAAAGTTTATGTTTGAGTGGTGTGCAAACGTCAGATTGAAAAAGGATGAACTATGAAATCGGGCCGCTTTATTGGCGTTATGTCAGGCACCAGCCTTGATGGTGTTGATGTTGTGTTGGCGACAATTGATGAACACCGGGTCGCACAGCTGGCAAGTTTGAGCTGGCCGATCCCGGTGTCTCTGAAACAGGCTGTACTGGATATTTGCCAGGGCCAGCAGCTTACACTTTCGCAGTTTGGACAGCTTGATACTCAACTCGGGCGACTTTTTGCTGATGCGGTCAATGCCTTGCTTAAGGAACAAAACCTGCAGGCGAGAGATATCGTTGCGATCGGCTGTCACGGTCAAACCGTCTGGCATGAACCGACGGGCGTGGCACCACACACTTTACAGATTGGCGATAACAATCAAATTGTGGCACGCACCGGAATTACGGTTGTCGGTGATTTTCGCCGTCGCGATATTGCCTTGGGAGGACAAGGCGCACCGCTGGTACCTGCGTTCCATCATGCGCTGCTGGCTCACCCAACCGAGCGACGAATGGTGCTCAATATTGGTGGCATTGCCAATCTGTCACTGCTCATTCCTGGGCAGCCGGTAGGGGGCTACGATACCGGCCCTGGTAACATGCTGATGGATGCCTGGATCTGGCGTCAGGCAGGTAAAGCTTACGATAAAGATGCCGAGTGGGCACGGGCGGGTAAAGTCATTCTCCCTCTGCTGCAAAATATGCTTAGCGACCCGTATTTCTCGCAACCTGCACCGAAAAGCACCGGACGCGAATACTTTAACTACGGTTGGCTGGAGCGCCATTTGCGCCATTTTCCGGGTGTTGATCCCCGAGATGTACAGGCGACACTGGCAGAACTCACCGCCGTGACCATTTCTGAACAAGTTTTGTTGAGCGGTGGCTGCGAACGATTGATGGTATGTGGTGGAGGAAGTCGTAATCCGCTACTCATGGCGCGTCTGGCGGCATTACTGCCAGGCACAGAAGTCACCACCACCGATGCCGTTGGCATTAGTGGCGATGACATGGAAGCATTGGCTTTCGCCTGGCTTGCCTGGCGGACGCTTGCGGGATTACCAGGAAATCTGCCTTCTGTCACTGGCGCAAGCCAGGAGACGGTACTCGGGGCTATTTTCCCCGCTAACCCGTGATATCAGAGTTAACTGAATTTTTCTTACCGCGTCTGCCGTTACACTTGGAACGTTAGGGAGGGTGTATTGCCCTCCAGACCAGGAAAGTCTTCGGGATATGTCTATGAAAAAACTGTTACTGATCTGTTTGCCGGTGCTTCTCACCGGCTGTAGCGCGTTCAATCAGCTGGTTGAGCGCATGCAAACCGATACGCTGGAATACCAGTGTGATGAAAAACCGTTGACGGTCAAACTGAATAATCCGCGCCAGGCGGTCAGTTTTGTATACGATAATCAACTACTGCATCTCAAACAGGGCATTTCAGCCTCTGGCGCGCGTTACACTGACGGAATCTATGTTTTCTGGTCGAAAGGCGAGGAAGCGACTGTCTATAAACGCGACCGCATCGTCTTGAATAACTGTCAGTTACAAAATCCACAGCGTTGAGATTTTTCCAGGGGCGGCGCACAATAGCGTCACCCACTGACAATCCGTAAAGAAAACCATGTCTGATAACGACGAATTGCAGCAAATCGCGCATCTGCGCCGTGAATACACCAAAGGCGGATTACGACGCCGCGATCTTCCCGCCGATCCATTAACCCTTTTTGAACGCTGGCTCTCTCAGGCGTGTGAAGCCAAACTGGCGGACCCTACCGCGATGGTGGTCGCTACCGTGGATGAACATGGTCAGCCTTATCAGCGCATCGTTTTACTCAAACATTACGACGAAAAAGGAATGGTGTTTTACACCAACCTCGGCAGCCGTAAAGCACATCAAATCGAAAATAATCCGCGCGTTAGCCTGCTGTTCCCGTGGCATACCCTTGAGCGCCAGGTGATGGTGATCGGTAAAGCGGAACGACTTTCGACTCTCGAAGTGATGAAATATTTTCATAGTCGCCCACGTGATAGCCAGATTGGTGCATGGGTTTCAAAGCAGTCCAGTCGCATTTCTGCCCGCGGTATCCTTGAAAGTAAATTCCTGGAGCTGAAGCAGAAGTTTCAACAGGGCGAAGTGCCATTGCCGAGCTTTTGGGGCGGTTTTCGCGTCAGCCTTGAACAGATTGAGTTCTGGCAGGGCGGTGAGCATCGCCTGCATGACCGCTTTTTGTACCAGCGTGAAAATGATGCGTGGAAGATTGATCGTCTTGCCCCCTGAAAAGATGCAAAAATCTTGCTTTAATCGCTGGTACTCCTGATTCTGGCACTTTATTCTATGTCTCTTTCGCATCTGGCGAAAAGTCGTGTACCGGCAAAGGTGCAGTCGTTATATACATGGAGATTTTGATGGCAAGCAGTAACTTGATTAAACAATTGCAAGAGCGGGGGCTGGTAGCCCAGGTGACGGACGAGGAAGCGTTAGCAGAGCGACTGGCGCAAGGCCCGATCGCGCTCTATTGCGGCTTCGATCCTACCGCTGACAGCTTGCATTTGGGGCATCTTGTTCCATTGTTATGCCTGAAACGCTTCCAGCAGGCGGGCCACAAGCCGGTTGCGCTGGTAGGCGGCGCGACGGGTCTGATTGGCGACCCGAGCTTCAAAGCTGCTGAGCGTAAGCTGAACACCGAAGAAACTGTTCAGGAATGGGTGGACAAAATCCGCAAGCAGGTTGCCCCGTTCCTCGATTTCGACTGTGGAGAAAACTCTGCTATCGCGGCGAACAACTATGACTGGTTCGGCAATATGAATGTGCTGACCTTCCTGCGCGATATTGGCAAACACTTCTCCGTTAACCAGATGATCAACAAAGAAGCGGTTAAGCAGCGTCTCAACCGTGAAGATCAGGGGATTTCGTTCACTGAGTTTTCCTACAACCTGTTGCAGGGTTATGACTTCGCCTGTCTGAACAAACAGTACGGTGTGGTGCTGCAAATTGGTGGTTCTGACCAGTGGGGTAACATCACTTCTGGTATCGACCTGACCCGTCGTCTGCATCAGAATCAGGTGTTTGGCCTGACCGTTCCGCTGATCACCAAAGCAGACGGCACCAAATTTGGTAAAACTGAAGGTGGCGCAGTCTGGTTAGATCCGAAGAAAACCAGCCCGTACAAATTCTACCAGTTCTGGATTAACACTGCGGATGCCGACGTTTACCGCTTCCTGAAGTTCTTCACCTTTATGAGCATTGAAGAGATCAACGCCCTGGAAGAAGAAGATAAAAACAGTGGTAAAGCACCGCGCGCCCAGTATGTACTGGCGGAACAGGTGACACGTCTGGTGCATGGTGAAGAAGGTTTGCAGGCGGCAAAACGTATTACCGAATGCCTGTTCAGCGGTTCCTTGAGTGCGCTGAGTGAAGCGGACTTCGAACAGCTGGCGCAGGACGGCGTACCGATGGTTGAGATGGAAAAAGGCGCAGACCTGATGCAGGCGCTGGTCGATTCTGAACTGCAACCTTCTCGTGGTCAGGCGCGTAAAACTATCGCCTCCAATGCCATCACCATTAACGGTGAAAAACAGTCCGATCCTGAATACTTCTTTAAAGAAGAAGATCGTCTGTTTGGTCGTTTTACCTTACTGCGTCGCGGCAAAAAGAATTACTGTCTGATTTGCTGGAAATAATGCATTAAGTGGAAAGGGGGAGTGAGAAATCACTCCCCCTGGTTTTTATACAGGGAACATGATGAAAAATATTCTCGCTATCCAGTCTCACGTTGTTTATGGTCATGCGGGTAACAGTGCGGCAGAGTTTCCGATGCGCCGCCTGGGCGCGAACGTCTGGCCGCTGAACACCGTTCAATTTTCTAATCACACCCAATACGGCAAATGGACTGGCTGCGTGATGCCGCCCAGCCATTTAACCGAAATTGTGCAAGGCATTGCCGCCATTGATAAATTACACACCTGTGATGCCGTATTAAGTGGCTATCTGGGTTCGGCGGAGCAGGGTGAACATATTCTCGGTATCGTTCGTCAGGTGAAAGCAGCAAATCCGCAGGCGAAATATTTTTGCGATCCGGTAATGGGTCATCCGGAAAAAGGCTGTATCGTTGCACCGGGTGTCGCAGAGTTTCATGTGCGGCACGGTTTGCCTGCCAGCGATATCATTGCGCCGAATCTGGTTGAGCTGGAGATACTCTGTGAGCATCCGGTAAATAACGTCGAAGAAGCGGTTCTGGCAGCGCGTGAACTCATTGCGCAAGGGCCACAAATTGTGTTGGTTAAACACCTGGCGCGGGCTGGCTACAGCCGTGACCGTTTTGAAATGCTGCTGGTTACCGCCGATGAAGCCTGGCATATCAGCCGTCCGCTGGTGGATTTTGGTATGCGCCAGCCGGTAGGTGTTGGTGATGTGACGAGCGGTTTACTGCTGGTGAAACTGCTTCAGGGGGCAACGCTGCAGGAGGCCCTGGAACATGTGACCGCTGCAGTATACGAAATCATGGTGACCACCAAAGCAATGCAGGAATATGAGCTGCAAGTGGTTGCTGCTCAGGATCGTATTGCCAAACCAGAACATTATTTCAGCGCAACAAAGCTCTGAAATATCTCATTTCGGCCCACAACGACCTGTGGGCCGATGGCTATTACTTTAAGCCTTCCGCTGACAGCGCGTCTTGTACTTCCGGACGTTCAGCCATACGTTGCATAAATGCCGCAATGTGCTCTAACCCTTCCAGATTCAGTTTCACCGCGTATGCCCAGCGCAGAACCGTAAACAGATAGGCATCAGCAATTGTAAATCGTTGCCCGCAGATCCAGTGCTCATCCTTCAGAGCATCGTTCACATATTGCAGCTTCTTCTCCAGCTGCGCGCGAACTGTTGGTTTGTACTCTTCCGGTGTATCAGGGCGAAACAGAGGTGTGAAGCCTTTATGCAGCTCGGTGGCGATGTAATTCAGCCATTCGATGGTTTTATAGCGGGAAATACTGTTTACCGGTGCCAGCAACTGGCGGTCGGGGACGCTGTCGGCAAGATACTGCATAATCGCTACGCCTTCCGTCAGCAAAGTACCATCGTCCAGCAGCAATGCAGGTACCTGTCCCTTAGGGTTAACGGCAAAGTAATCGTCACCGTTTTCGAGACGTTTTTTCATTAAATCCACACTGACGAGCGTAAAATCCTTTCCGCTCTCACGCAGGGTGATATGGGAAGCGAGAGAGCAGGCGCCCGGTTTGTAGAACAATTTCATCGGTAACTCCTTTTGTCTGTGGTTTAAAGTATGGTAGTGCGTTGCTGAACAAAAAAAAAGCCGCTAACGAAAAGTTAGCGGCTTGTAAAAGAGTTTCCCTGAATTTTACGCTACAGCAGCTTTCGCCGCTTTGTCTGCAGCGTCATCCTGCGTCATGCGGTGCAGTTTCGGCGCGGTCAGCAGCATCAGTACTGCAATAACGGCAGTAGCGACACCAATCTGCAAGAATACGCGACCATAGACTTCCAGTGACATCAGCGGATCGGTAACGTTATCCGGCACAGCCATCATACCCGCAACATAACCACCAATCAGGTTTGCACCGGCAGTGGTCAGGAACCAGCTACCCATAATGAAGCCCATCAGACGCTGCGGAACGAGTTGTGCGACCATTGCCAGACCCAGACCAGAGATCATCAGTTCCCCGATACTCTGCAGGCCATAGCTCGCGACCAGCCAGCTTACAGACACGATACCAGCGTCAGACGCGAATTTCGCACCCAGCGGCAGAATCAGGAACGCACCAGAACACATCACCATGCCGATTGCAAACTTGGTTGGCATCGGCAGGGTATCGCCCATCTTGTTATAGATAGCGGCCAGAATCGGACTACCGATGATGATCCAGAACGGGTTCAGTGCCTGATACTGCTCAGGTTCTACGGCCAGACCCAGAATGGAGTGCTCAACGTTACGAATCGCAAAGAAGTTCAGTGACGTTGGCATCTGGCTGTACAGCACGAAGAAGATAATGGCTTCGAGCATCAGGATGAAGGCAACGATCATTTTACGACGCGCAGCACCTTTCATCGCGAAGGCTTCTTTACCGAAGATAACCACAATACCGAAGGCAACAACGCCCAGCGCCATACGCGCAACTTCCTGATTGTGCAGCAGCCAGGTGGCGATAGCGATCAGTGCCACAACACCAATAATGGTCAGCAGCAGGTTACGGTAGTTGATAGGCTCGAAGTCTGGTTTTGAACCGTACTGTTTAACCCAGCGTTGGCAGAAGGCGAAGTTAACGATAGTGATCAGCAGGCCTACAACGCTCAACGCAAACGCAACACTCCAGCCGTATTTCGCGGCCAGCCACGGGGTGGCGATCATAGAGAAGAAAGAGCCGATGTTGACGGACATGTAGTACATGGTGAATGCACCGTCCAGACGCGGGTCGTTTTTCTCATAGCATGTAGAAAGCAGAGAAGACGGGTTAGCTTTAAACAGGCCGTTACCGACCGCAATAGCCGCCATACCCATATAAACGATACCGGCGTCGTGACCAGACCAGGCAACCAGAGCATAACCAATCGCCAGCACAATAGCGCCAAGCATAATTACGCGTTTAGTACCCAGTACCTTGTCACCTAACCAGCCGCCGATAGCGACCAGACCATAAACCAGGGCACTAAAGGAAGAGAAAAGGGTGATTGAATCCGCTTCAGACATACCCAGTTGTTTAACCAGGTAAACAGCCATAATTCCTTGTAGGCCGTAATAACCAAAACGTTCCCATAACTCAATCGAGAAGATGAGATAGAACGCCTTCGGTTGTTTGAAAGCGTTCAAACTGACGCTTTCAGTTGGTTTTTGGTTTGCAGTGGACACTTTTACCTCTTTTTTTACATCCCATATTAACGGGGGTGCTTTCTCGCGTTATGCCTAAAAAACATACGCGCAATTGTTATAGTGGGAGGGGAAACGGCAGGTAATGTTCACTATCTTGCACTTTCAGACAAGTCCTTTGTAATAATCTGTTACATATAACTGAGGCGGGGAATTCAACCATTCCGGGAAATGTTATCCAGCGTTAAATTTTTCAAAAAACGTAACGGCAGATTTTTTCACTACCCTGAGAGGGGGATGATGGCTTAACGGCGATATGTTCTGCTATTTAGCGTTTTTCCTAGTGAGATAGTCCAGTTTCTGAAAAATAGCCAGTGTAATGTTTTGTAGGTCAATATTTGTTGCGTGTGTAAATTTAAATGATTTTAACCTAGTTCTTGCAATGTTTTTACATTGCCACAGCATCGTGATCTTGATCACGAATGAATAGAAAATTTCGCTATTAAAAAAACAATTAACCTGCATTTTTGGTTATCCGCAAACGGATTACCTGATGATAACGCTAAGCAATGGCATCATTGACGTTAAAAAGATGTTTTAAAAGAGGATAAAGAAAGGTTATCAATGGGGTAATCGGTGTTACCCCTTTTCTTCAGATGTCAACTTTCTCTTTGTATTCACAAAGATCTTCAATAATACAAGAGCCACAGCGAGGCTTGCGGGCAATACAGGTATAACGCCCGTGCAGGATCAACCAATGGTGGCAGTCGACTTTAAACTCTGCCGGAACCACTTTCAGTAGCTTTTCTTCTACCTGTTCGACGTTTTTCCCCGGCGCAAATTGAGTACGATTACAAACGCGGAAAATGTGCGTGTCGACAGCAATAGTCGGCCAGCCGAATGCAGTGTTTAATACGACGTTGGCTGTTTTACGACCTACACCAGGCAGGGCTTCAAGCGCAGCACGATCTTCCGGAACCTCGCCATTATGCTGTTCCAGTAAGATACGGCAGGTTTTGATGATATTTTCTGCTTTGCTGTTATAAAGCCCAATGGTTTTGATATAGGTTTTCACCCCTTCGACGCCCAGTTCAAGCATCGCTGCAGGTGTATTAGCCACCGGGTAGAGTTTCGCCGTCGCCTTATTAACACTGACATCGGTCGCCTGAGCGGAAAGCAGTACGGCAATCAGCAATTCAAAAGGCGAACTGAAATTAAGCTCGGTGGTGGGATGAGGATTGTTCTCACGCAGGCGAGTGAGGATCTCCAGACGTTTTGCTTTGTTCATCAGACATTCCCTGTTTCACCGTTTGGCAATGCACGTTCGGCAGCTGCTTCAGTACGGCGCTTTTTCATTCTTTCATCAATCAGGTATTTTCCTGCCAGCATCAGTCCCAGGCCAATAAATGCACCTGGTGGCAGCATCGCCAGCAGGAAAGGGGAGTCGGTGTGGAAAATTTCCACGCGTAATACTTTTGCCCAGCTACCTAACAGCGCATCTGCACCGTCAAACAACGTGCCATTGCCGATAATTTCGCGTAGTGAACCCAGCACGAACATGGCGCAGGTTGCGCCCATACCAATTGAAAAGCCGTCCAGTGCCGAAAGCGCCGGACCTTTTTTGGCGGCGAAGGCTTCAGCGCGGCCCACAACGATACAGTTAGTGACAATCAGCGGAATAAAAATCCCTAATGATTGATACAGGCCAAAGGCGTAGGCGTTGATCAGCATCTGTACAGCGCTGACCACCGAGGCGATGATCATCACGTAAATGGGAATGCGGATCTCGGCTGGCGTCCAGTGACGCAGCGTCGAAATGGTCAGGTTGGTCAGCGTCAGTACCAGCGTAGTCGCAAGTCCTAAACCCAGGGCGTTGGTGGCAGTGGACGTGACCGCCAGCAGCGGACAAAGGCCGAGCAACTGGACCAGCGCAGAGTTGTTTTTCCACAACCCCTGAACAATAACGTCTTTAATTTCGCTCACGCTTTATTCTCCACAGGCAGGAAGTTGGGAAAGTTGTGCCGGTAACGTCTGAGCGTACAATCCGGCGCGTTTTACCGCATTTACCACCGCGCGCGGAGTAATCGTCGCGCCGGTGAACTGGTCGAAATTACCACCATCTTTCTTCACCGCCCAGTGCGCATCATCCGCACCACTGATTTTTTTACCCGCAAAATGGGTGATCCAGTCAGAAAGGCGCAGTTCGATTTTATCGCCAAGCCCTGGCGTTTCGTGGTGCTCTGTCACGCGCGTGCCAAGTACCGTGCCGTTAAAATCGGCTCCCACCAGCAGCTGAATCGCACCGGAATAGCCATCTGGCGCGGTTGTTTCCAGAACGGCGGCTACCGGTTTGTCATCCTGTTTGGCGATGTAAACCCGATGCTCACCTTTACCTAACTCTGGCGCAGTGACCAGATAGCAACTCTGTGCCAGCGCATTGTTATAGCGTTCGGCTGGCAGCACCTGATCAAATAACGCTTTTTGTTGCAGACTGGCCTGTTCAGCAATCGTCGTTTTGGTCATCTGGTTGATGGCCGCAGTTAACCCTGTTGAACCCGCTGCAAATAGTGCCAGTGTAATGCCGTGTTTTCGGATAGTTTTCAGCATGGTTTACCCTTTGCGATGGCCGTAGACGCGCGGACGCGTGTAGTAATCGATCAGAGGAACCGTGATGTTCGCCAGCAGGACGGCAAAAGCCACGCCGTCAGGATAGCCGCCGAAACTGCGGATCAACCAGACTAATAAGCCCGCCAGCGCGCCGAAAATAAGACGACCACGATTGGTCGTAGAAGCGGTAACCGGGTCAGTCAAAATAAAGAATGCGCCGAGCATGGTCGCTCCAGACAGCAGATGAATTTGCGGTGCTGCCAGTGTTTCTGGTGAGAACAACCAGCCCAACGTTGCGCATAACGCCAGCGTTACTAAGAAGCTGAGGGGAATATGCCAGCGAATCGCTTTCTGCCACAGCAACCATACGCCGCCAGCCAGCCAGGCGAGATTTACCCATTGCCAACCAACGCCCGCCGGCATACCGCTGTAGATCGGATATTGCATAATCTGTTCAACCGAATGACCTGCGCGGACAGAGGTTTTGAATGTATCCAGCGGTGTCGCCTGACTAATGCCATCAATACCTAAGCGTAGCGTGTTCATTTCACCACCACTGGCGGTATGACCGCTGAAAATAACCTGTATGGCGTCGATAAAACCAGGGATGTTGACCGCAATTTCATGTGGCGGTAACCAGCTGGTCATCTGCACCGGGAAGGAGATCAGTAAGACCACATAACCAATCATTGCCGGATTAAACGGGTTTTGCCCCAGACCGCCATACAACTGTTTAGCGATGATCACCGCAAACACCGTACCCAGTACGACCATCCACCATGGCGCGAGGGGGGGAATACTTACCGCCAGCAATAAGCCTGTCAGCAATGCTGAGTTATCTTTCAACGTTGCGGCTACCGACTGCTTGCGTAGTTTGAGTACGAGAGCTTCGGCTAACAGAGCACTGACCGACGCCAACAGGATCTGAACGAGAGTACCCCAACCAAAAAACCACAGTTGCGCTGCGATTCCTGGCACGGCTGCGAGCAACACCAACAGCATAATGCGCGATGTTTGGCGCTGGTTATGGGTATAAGGGGAGCTAGCTATTCTGAATACCATTTAGTCCTCGTTTACAACCTTTTGCTGGGCGGCTTTTTTGGCCTGAACGCGGGCAATAGCCGCAGCAACTGCCGCTTTGCGCGGATCAATCTGTTCTTCTGGCTCCGCATTAGCCTGTTGCTGTTCCAGCTTGCGTGCTTTGGCGCGGGCAATAGCGGCTTCGACGGCGGCTTTGCGCGGATCGACCTGTTCTTCTGGTTCCGCATTAGCCTGTTGCTGTTCCAGCTTGCGTGCTTTGGCGCGGGCAATAGCGGCTTCGACGGCGGCTTTGCGCGGATCGACCTGTTCTTCTGGTTCCGCATTAGCCTGTTGCTGTTCCAGCTTGCGTGCTTTGGCACGGGCAATCGCAGCTTCGACGGCGGCTTTGCGCGGATCGACCTGTTGTTCTGGTTCGGCATTAGCCTGTTGCTGTTCCAGCTTGCGTGCTTTGGCGCGGGCAATAGCGGCTTCGACGGCGGCTTTGCGCGGATCGACCTGTTCTTCTGGTTCCGCATTAGCCTGTTGCTGTTCCAGCTTGCGCGCTTTGGCGCGGGCGATAGCTGCTTCAACGGCAGTTTTACGTGGATCAGCAACGGTTGCTGCGTCGTTAGTTTGCTGCAGTTCTGCCTGTTTCGCTCTGGCTTGCGCTTTACGGGCTTCCCGTGCTGCAATAATTGCGCTGTTATCCGGGCGTTCGCCCGCTTTAATCACAATAGGCTGTGTAGCCTGGGCCTGTTTCTCTTTCACCCGCGCCAGAGCGGCAGCAATCGCATCTTTATCTTTGGCTGCAGGTTGAACGGCTGCGCTCTTATGTCGTTCAAGGCGAGCCGCTTTTTCGCGCTCCAGACGAGCCTGGCGCGCTTCGAAACGCGCTTTGGCTTCTGCGGCGCGCTTTTCTTCCTGACGAATAGCTGCAATTTCAGCTTTTTCCTGACGGAAATATTGCACCAGGGGAATATTGCTCGGGCAAACCCACGCGCAAGCCCCACATTCAATGCAGTCGGCAATGTTATGCGTGGTAGCTTTATCGTGTTGCTGACCTTTGCTGAACCAGTACAACTGTTGCGGCAAAAGATCCGCAGGGCAGGCGTCAGCACAGGCGCTACACCGGATGCAGCTTTGTTCTTCCTGTGGTTCGCCAAGCTCATTGGCAGAGGGAGCCAACAGACAGTTGGTAATCTTTACGACCGGGACATCCAGCCATGGCAAGGTAAAGCCCATTAGCGGGCCGCCCATAATCACCATTTGATCGGCAGAGGGGCAGAATCCGGCGTCATTCAATAAATGACGCACTGGCGTCCCCAGCCGTGCCCAGACGTTGCCCGGGCGAGCGATTGCTTCGCCAGTCAGGGTTACGACACGCTCGGTAATCGGCTCGCCATCAATAACGGCACGTTTCACTGCATAAGCAGTGCCGACGTTTTGCATTAATACGCCGATATCGGATGAACGCCCGCCATGTGGAACCTGCTTCCCGGTCAGAATGTAGGTTAATTGTTTAGCACCGCCAGAAGGATATTTGGTTGGAATCACCCGCAGAGAAATATCGTGAGAGTCCGCCAGCACCGCGCGCAGCATGGAAATCGCCTGCGGTTTGTTATCTTCAATGCCGATAAGAATTTCGCGTGGCTGCAGAATATGCGCAAGAATGCGAATACCCTCTACGACCTGAGCCGCGCAATCCTGCATCAAACGGTCATCGGCGGTAATGTACGGCTCGCACTCAGCAGCGTTGATAATCAACGTTTCAATCTTATCTCCGCCGCCCTGCAATTTAACGCCTGTCGGGAATCCTGCACCACCCAGCCCGGCAACACCAAACTGATGAATGCGCTCGATTAACTCTTCGCGACTGCGAGAGCGATAATCGGCCCAGCCGTCTCGCGGGATCCAGCAGTCTTCACCATCGGCATCAATAATCACGCTTAATTCAGCTAAAGCTGAAGGATGAGCCGTAGAGTGGGGCGCAATAGCCGTAACGGTACCCGAGGTGGGCGCGTGAACTGGCAGCATTTTGCCGCGTCCACGGGTAAGCGGCTGGCCGCGCAGTACTTTATCGCCGACGCTAACGCACAACTCACCTTCAGCGCCAATATGTTGTTTCAGTGGTATGACAAAACGCTGCGCCAGGGGTACCTGGCGCAGGGGCGTACCGTTGGACTGGGTTTTCATCTCCGGTGGATGGATGCCGCCGTTGAAATCCCAGATTTTATTTTTTCTGAATGCAGAGAATAACTTAAGCATGGTGTTCCACGGGAATGATACGCACGGGAATGGTGTTCAGATCCCATTTCCAGGAGTCAGGTGTTTCTGCAACCGGTTGCAACGAGATGCAGTGCGTCGGGCACGGATCAACACATAAATTGCAGCCCGTACAGAGATCACTCATTACCGTATGCATGGCGCGGGTAGCGCCAACGATGGCGTCTACCGGACACGCCTGAATACATTTAGTGCAGCCAATACAGTTATTTTCATCAATAACCGCCACCATCCGCGCAGGCGTTAGCTCTTGCGCTTCGCCATCCAGCGGCTGTGGCTCGACATTAAGCAACTCAGCAATTTTTAGCATCACAGCTTCGCCACCTGGGGCGCAGCGGTTAATTTTTTCACCGTTACAGCTGATGGCTTCCGCGTAGGGGCGACAGCCGGGATAACCGCACTGACCACACTGGCTCTGCGGTAAGATTTCGTCAATTTTCTCAACGACCGGATCGTCTTCCACCGCAAAACGGCGGGAGGCATAACCCAGAATGGCGCCAAACGCCAGGCCCAGCAGGCTCACGGCGGCAACGGCAATCCAGATAGCATTCATTACAACTTCACCAAACCACTAAAGCCCATAAAGGCCAGAGACATAAGACCTGCGGTAATTAACGCAATGGCATTACCGCGAAAAGGTGCCGGGACATCAGCCACAGCAAGGCGTTCGCGGATGGCGGCGAAAAGCACCATCACCAGCGAGAAACCGACAGCGGCGGAAAAACCGTACAGCGCCGACTGCAAGAAATTGTGCCCGAGATTGATATTCAGCAACGCCACGCCGAGCACTGCACAGTTGGTGGTGATAAGCGGCAAAAAAATCCCCAGCAGACGGTAAAGCACCGGGCTGGTTTTGCGCACCACCATCTCGGTGAACTGCACAACCACAGCAATCACCAGAATAAACGCCAGGGTGCGCAGGTAAATCAGATTAAGCGGGATCAAAATCCACGTATCGATAAGCCAGGCGCAAATAGACGCCAGCGTCATCACAAACGTTGTAGCCAGCCCCATGCCCATCGCGGTTTCCAGCTTTTTGGAAACCCCCATAAACGGACAGAGACCGAGAAACTTGACCAGTACAAAGTTATTGACCAGTACAGTTCCGACAAACAGTAACAGGTAGTCAGTCATTTTTCGGCCTGAAATAAAAAAGCCGCCTATTATCCGTTAATCCAGAGCAGGCGACAACAGGTTAACTGTAAGGTTATTACGGATTCACAAACGTCGCTTTCACCCGCGACGAGCGTTTAAAATAGGGGACGATCAATGCGGTTGCCAACAAAGTAAACAGTAACTGGCGAACGGCTATGCCATCTTCCACGGGTGAAAAAGCGAACGCTTTTACTGCCAGCAATACGGAAATAAGCAGCCAGATAATATAGTGTTTAGGAACACAACGCCGACGTTTAAAGAAAGCGATGGTCAACCACAGTGTGTAATACCACATGGCGATAGCGGTAATAAAAGAAACGCCCCATAAGATTTGTGTCGTCAGTGCTTGTTCGCCGAGCGTTTGAAATGTTTGCGGAGAAGATAACGCAGCGGTATACAGCAACAACGCCAGCGTCGTACTTAACAGAGCGACTAAAAGCCAGGCCAATGGGCCAAGCAACCAGCCTCCAATACGTTGTGGCGTTGTGGTGGTCATAGGTTCTCCAGAATAGCGACGCAAACAGGCAAATCTAATTTTAGGGGCGTTATTATAAGGCTTTTATAACCGATCGCTACTTTCTTTATTGGACATAGTGCCAGACGGACTTCGGTACCTGGCCGAGGTCAAACAAACGCCCGCCAGAAACCAGCTCTGCGCGACGGTGATCGGCAGCACGATACATATTGATCAGTTCCTGATCGTCCGTCAGGGTGTAATTAAGATGGTCGTAGAGTTTTTCCAAACTTTCGAGTGAACTGATTTTGCGAAATTTTAATAAGTAGTCCTGAACAGTCATAAAAGGTCCATAAAATAATTAATACCAAAGGGGTAGGTATTATTAGTGATGATAAAATTTCACCAAAAGTGAACGCTTGTGTTATTACAATAATAAGAATGCGCTGATGGCAAATATTCAGGGATGAAAAACTGCTCTGAAAAGAGTAACGCGCTTTACTATCTCTGACAATCACCAACAACATCGAACAAGATAATAAATTCCTGGTTTAATATCCGACAAGTGAAAACATGCCCCCGGACGGGCAGCATGTCGCTCTACAAGCGCAGAGCTTACTTGTGTTGTACCGTAGTACTCTGTTCAGGTGGCTGATAGTTGTCAATGTGACTCGCCACGCCAAGAAGAATGACTGAAACGACAAGAACGATCCAACCTGTTAATTCAATAAGACGATTCATTACAGCCCACATCTCTGTTGATTGATCCATTAACTTCAGGGGGTAAATGTTACTTAGCAATAATAGCTCCAGCAAGATTTTTACTGAGGTTTTTGCGATATTTAGCTTTTGTCGTTGGAAAATTCGCTATTTTTTTGACTTAAGTTAAACAACATCCCTTATTGCTGGCAGGTTATTAAACTGTTGAGCGAGGGTAAAGGATAGTGTCAAATAGCCATCATACTTCAATGAGAGGCAATGACATGAGCGACAACATCCGTGTTGGGTTGATTGGGTATGGTTATGCGAGCAAAACCTTCCATGCGCCCCTGATTGCGGGCACGCCCGGGCTGGAACTGGCGGTAATCTCCAGCAGCGATGAAACAAAAGTAAAAGCCGACTGGCCAACGGTTACGGTTGTCTCTGAGCCGAAGCATCTGTTTAACGATCCCAACATAGACCTGATTGTCATTCCTACACCCAACGATACCCATTTCCCGTTAGCCAAAGCGGCGCTTGAGGCGGGTAAACATGTGGTCGTTGATAAACCCTTTACCGTGACACTGTCACAAGCGCGAGAGCTGGAAGCGCTGGCAAAAAGCCTGGGGCGTGTGCTGTCTGTATTCCATAACCGTCGCTGGGATAGCGATTTCCTGACGCTAAAAGGTTTGCTCGCGGAAGGCGTACTGGGTGAAGTTGCTTACTTTGAGTCTCATTTTGACCGCTTCCGTCCGCAGGTGCGCGATCGTTGGCGTGAACAGGGCGGCCCTGGCAGCGGTATCTGGTACGATTTAGCACCGCACCTTCTTGATCAGGCCATTACGCTATTTGGTTTACCGGTTAGCATGACGGTAGATTTGGCACAGTTACGGCCCGGAGCGCAGTCGACTGATTATTTCCACGCCATCTTGTCCTATCCGCAGCGGCGAGTCATTTTACACGGCACCATGCTGGCAGCCGCTGAGTCAGCACGTTATATCGTGCATGGATCCCGAGGCAGTTATGTGAAATATGGCCTCGATCCACAGGAAGAACGTCTGAAAAATGGCGAGCGTCTGCCGCAGGAAGACTGGGGCTACGATATGCGTGATGGCGTACTTACCCGCGTGGAAGGTGAGGAACGTGTCGAAGAAACGCTGTTGACAGTGCCGGGGAATTATCCGGCTTACTATGCGGCTATTCGTGATGCGTTAAATGGCGATGGTGAAAATCCGGTTCCGGCAAGTCAGGCAATCCAGGTAATGGAGTTGATTGAGCTGGGCATCGAATCCGCCAAACATCGCGCGACGCTGTGCCTTGCGTGAAAAGAGGATGGTGCAATTAGCACCATCCATTTTTGTTACTTCGCGGCGACTTTTTCTCGCAGTGCGCGTTTTTCCTCTGCGCTGAGGAAAGCCATTTCCAGACCATTAATCTGCGCCTGGCGGATTTGCTCGCGGGATAACCCAGCAGCCGGCGCGGCAACGGTATATTCGTGAATGATATCCACTCCCTGTACGCCGGGATCGTCAGTGTTAATGCTGGCACGAATGCCATGCTCAAGGAACGTTTTCAGCGGATGTGCAGCCAGCTCTGCTACGGTGCTGGTCTGAATATTGGAGGTCAGACAGGATTCAATACCAATTTGCTGCTCGGCGAGAAAATCCATCAGCGCCCGATCTTCAATGGCTTTTACGCCATGTCCAATACGCTCTGCCCCCAGTTCACGAATCGCCTGCCAGATGCTTTCCGGCCCGGCAGCTTCGCCTGCATGGACGGTAATATGCCAGCCCGCATCACGCGCGCGGTTGAAGTGAGAAAGAAACAGACTTCCCGGGAAACCAAGTTCATCACCGGCTAAATCAAGTGCGGTAATCTGGTCACGGTGGGCTAAAAAGGCCTCCAGCTCTTGCTGACAGGCGGCTTCACCGAAGGTCCGGCTCATAATGCCGATAAGCTTCGCCTGGACACCAAAGGTACGGCAACCTTCACATACGCCATCGATCACCGCTTCGACAACACCCGCTACAGGCAGCTGATGAGCCATTGCCATGTAGCCCGGTGAAAAACGCAGCTCGACATAGTGCAGGCCGTTACGGGCTGCATCTTCAATGTTTTCAAATGCCACGCGGCGACAGGCATCAAGAGAGGCGAGAACTTTAACGCCCCAGTCAAGTTTGGTCAGAAAGCTAACAAGATCGGGTTCGTTGGCAATGACCTGAACGTGGGGAATTAGTGTTTCCAGGGATTGTGCAGGAAGCGAGATATTATACTGGCGGCCAAGTTCAAGAATGGTCTGGGGACGAATGTTGCCATCAAGGTGGCGATGGATATCAGTTAATGGCAGGGTGGTATCAATCATGGTCGCACTCTTTTTCTGGATATAAAAGTGCGCACCATTATAAAAACAAAGCAGGGTAAAAATCTACGATTGCGCAACGATTTTTTACGTTGCGCAATTGAGGGTTAACGAACAGCGCGGATGGCGTTAATTAATCCAGCAACACCTTTTTCCAGTTTCGAACGCGGGCACCCGGCATTGAGACGGACAAAACCACGACCTTCTTCACCGTAGGTATACCCCGGCATGATCGCGACCTTTTCTTGTTCGATAAGTGCTTTTTGCAACGCGTTGTCGTCAATATTCAACGGACGTAAATCAAGCCAGGCCAGATAAGTGGATTGCGGGATCTGCCAGTTGAGTTCAGGAAACGCGGCGTTCATTTTATCTGCGATATACGTCAGGTTATCTTTCAGATAGACGCGTAAGGCATCCAGCCACGGTGCACCTTGCTGATAGGCGGCGATATGGGCAGTTAACGCCAGTACCGAAGGGGAAGAAAGGCCATCACGTCCTTTCAGTGCCGATAAATAGGCATCACGGCTGCTGCTATTTTCTATAATCCCGTAAGCACCGGTCAGGGCGGGAATATTGAAACTTTTCGATCCCGACGTTAGCAATGCCCAGTCTCCGCGCGCCACATTACTCCAGGGAATATGCGGCTGCTCGCCCCAAACCATATCCATATGGATTTCATCGGAAATAACCCGCACACCATGACGCTCGCACAGGTCAGCCATGATCTCCAGTTCATCGCACGTCCACACTTTCCCGGTAGGATTCTGTGGGCTACACAGGAGCATAATTTTACATTCTGGTTTCGCCAACACGGCTTCCAGCTTGCCCATATCGCAAAACCAGCCGTCAGCCCGCTTCTCTAAAGCGACGGGCATTACTGTGCGCTGGTTACCTTCAATGGCCTTGTAAAATGCGTCATAGGCGGGTGTGTGGATCACCACGCCTTCACCTTTTTCAGACCACTGACGAATCAGTTCCGAGACCATGTAGATAACAGAAGGGCCATACACCACCGACTGCGTATCAATTGCGGTGTAATGCTGGGTGGAAAACCAGTGGGCAATAGCCGCGAGAAACTCATCGTTTTTCCAGCGGCTGTAGCCAAACACGCCGTGCATCAGGCGCTGGTTCAGCGCCTCGATAATGCAGGGGGCAGTGGCAAAATCCATGTCTGAAATCGTGAACGGTAACAGGTCAGCAGTGCCGAAACGGTCAGCGACATAATCCCACTGCGTACACCATGTGCCATGACGATCCACGACCTTTGAAAAATCGAACATATCTTATCCTTATGCCTGGACAGTATGCATCAGACCGGCCATTTCATCTTTTACTGACTGAACTTGTGGCCCGATAACAACCTGCAGGTTATGTTGATTAAGTTGTACTACGCCAATTGCCCGATTGTCCTTCAGTGCCTGCACATTAACAAGCGACATATCTTTCACAGACAAACGCAGACGGGTAATGCAGTTATCGAGGCTGACAATATTGTCGGCACCGCCTAAGGCTTCGAGGATTGCCGGAACGTTGTAACCTGATTTACCCGGCGCACCGGCAACGGCTTTTTCGATTGAGCTGGCAACTTCGCTATCGCGCCCCGGGGTTTTCAGATTGAAGCGGGTGATAGCGAAACGGAAGATGACGTAGTAAACGACAAACCAGATTGCCGCCACCACTGGCACCATGTACCACTTGGTTGACAGACCATGCAAAATACCGAACACCACGAAGTCGATGATATTGCCGTCGGTATTACCGATGGTGACGCCGAGCACAGACATGACGGTGAAGCCGAGGCCGGTTAACAGCGCGTGGATGACATACAGAACTGGCGCTACGAACAGGAACAGGAATTCCAGCGGTTCGGTCGTGCCGCCAACGACGCAGGCGATCAGGCCAGAAATCAGCAGACCTTTAATTTTATGGCGATTTTCCGGGCGCGCGCAGTGATACATAGCTAACGCTGCACCTGGCAGACCGCCGAGAAACGCAGGCATTTTACCTTGCGAAAGGAAACGCGTGGCGCTTTCAGAAAAACCGTGAGTGGTCGGGCAACTCAATTGCGCCTGGAAGATGGTCAGTGCGCCGCTGACGGTTTGACCGCAGACTTCCTGCGTGCCGCCTGCGTCGGTAAAGCGAATTAATGCCACCAGAATGTGATGCAGACCAAACGGCAACAGCAGACGTTCACCGGTACCAAACAGCATCGGTCCGAAATCACCCGCGCTGTTGATCATATGGCCTAAGCCGCTAATACCCATGGCGAAAATCGGCCAGACTAATGGAATCACCAGACCGACAAGGCCCATCACCAGCGAGGAGATGATTGGTACGAAGCGCGTACCGCCGAAGAATGCCAGCGCATCCGGCAGGCGGATATTATGGAATCGCTCATGCAGCATCCAGACGATAATACCGGCGATCACCGCACCGAGGATCCCGGTATCGATCGACTGGATCCCAAGAATGCTCTGTATGTTATTGGCTTTCAGAACGGCGGCGTCTGTGGTTGGCAGAATGCCTTTATTGGTTAACCAGAAGTTTACCGCGAGGTTCATTACCGCATAACCGACGAAGCCAGCGAACGCCGCTACGCCTTTGTTTTCGCGTGCCAGGCCCAGCGGGATGGCGATACAGAACATGACTGGCAGGAAACTAAAAGCAAACGAGCCAATCTTACTCATCCAGGTAAAGATAGCCTGCAACACGGGGTTGCCCAGGACCGGGATTAGGGTGATGACATCGTGGCTACTAAGGGAACTACCAATGCCGAGCATAATGCCGCAGAACGACAATAATGCCACGGGTAACATGAAGGTTTTGCCTAACTGCTGGAAGAACTCCCACAGCGTGACTTTCGGTGCTGTTTTCGCCGTCATAAAACGACTCCTCGTAGAGAACAATCTGGATTCAGTAAATTGCGCGAGAAGATAAAACGTTTTATCAAATTTTAGTGAGGCATAAATCACATTACGCAACGATAATAGCGGGTATAAGATAAATAAAAGGTAAAACGTTTTATCTGTCACATAATCAGGGAGTAGGTCATCTGCATGGCTACCGCCAAAAAAATAACCATTCATGATGTTGCGCTGGCTGCGGGCGTGTCGGTAAGTACCGTTTCGCTGGTGCTAAGTGGCAAAGGGCGAATCTCTACCGCCACAGGAGAACGCGTTAACGCCGCCATTGAAGAGCTGGGATTTGTGCGCAATCGTCAGGCGTCGGCGCTGCGCGGCGGGCAAAGCGGCGTCATTGGTTTGATCGTCCGTGATTTATCTGCGCCGTTTTACGCCGAATTAACGGCCGGATTGACGGAAGCTCTGGAAGCGCAGGGACGGATGGTTTTTTTGCTTCACGGCGGTAAAGACGGCGAGCAGCTGGCACAGCGGTTTTCACTGTTACTGAATCAGGGTGTCGATGGTGTGGTAATTGCCGGGGCTGCAGGAAGCAGCGATGACCTGCGACGGATGGCAGAAGAAAAAGCTATCCCGGTGATTTTCGCTTCCCGTGCCAGTTATCTTGATGATGTTGATACGGTTCGCCCGGACAACATGCAGGCTGCACAGTTGTTGACGGAGCATCTCATTCGCAATGGGCATCAGCGTATCGCCTGGCTGGGAGGGCAAAGTTCCTCATTAACCCGGGCAGAACGGGTGGGGGGCTATTGTGCAACTCTACTAAAATTTGGCCTGCCGTTTCACAGCGATTGGGTGTTGGAGTGCTCTTCCAGCCAGAAGCAAGCCGCGGAATCTATCACGGCGCTTTTACGTCATAACCCGACCATCAGTGCTGTGGTTTGCTATAACGAAACTATTGCGATGGGGGCATGGTTTGGTTTGCTGAAAGCAGGGCGGCAAAGCGGGGAAAGCGGAGTCGATCGTTACTTTGAACAACAGGTTTCGTTGGCGGCATTTACCGATGCAACGCCAACCACACTTGATGATATACCTGTTACCTGGGCCAGCACGCCAGCGCGGGAACTTGGTACCACACTTGCGGATCGCATGATGCAAAAAATCACTCATGAAGAGGCGCATTCACGCAATCTTATTATTCCCGCCCGGCTCATTGCGCCGAAATAATCCTCTCTTTATCTGCTATACCTGGTAGTGTCCTTTCCTCAAGGTTAATGATAAAAAATGTGGCACACAGGCGGTGCCTTTTATTTTTACTGAAGTTCACAGGAGGTTTATGTGTTTAATTCTGACAACCTGAGACTCGACGGAAAATGTGCCATCATCACAGGTGCCGGTGCAGGTATTGGTAAAGAAATTGCCATTACATTCGCGACAGCTGGCGCATCTGTGGTGGTCAGTGATATTAACGCCGACGCAGCTAACCATGTTGTAGATGAAATTCAACAACTGGGTGGTCAGGCATTTGCCTGCTGTTGTGATATTACTTCCGAACAGGAACTCTCTGCACTGGCAGACTTTGCCGTCAGTAAGCTGGGTAAAGTTGATATCCTGGTTAACAACGCCGGTGGCGGTGGTCCTAAACCGTTTGATATGCCAATGGCAGATTTTCGCCGCGCTTATGAACTGAATGTATTTTCTTTTTTCCATCTGTCACAACTTGTTGCGCCAGAAATGGAAAAAAATGGCGGTGGCGTTATTCTGACCATTACTTCTATGGCGGCAGAAAATAAAAATATAAACATGACCTCCTATGCATCATCTAAAGCTGCGGCCAGTCATCTGGTCAGAAACATGGCGTTTGACCTGGGTGAAAAAAATATTCGGGTGAATGGCATTGCGCCGGGGGCAATATTAACCGATGCCCTGAAATCCGTTATTACACCTGAAATTGAACAAAAAATGTTACAGCACACACCGATTAGACGTCTGGGCCAACCGCAAGATATTGCTAACGCGGCGCTGTTCCTTTGCTCGCCTGCAGCCAGCTGGGTAAGCGGACAAATTCTCACCGTCTCCGGTGGTGGGGTACAGGAGCTCAATTAATACACTAACGGACCGGTAAACAACCGTGCGTGTTGTTTACCGGGATAAACTCATCAACGTCTCAGCTAAATAACTGGCAGCCAAATCACGGCTATTGGTTAACCAATTTCCGAGTAAAAAGTATACGAATAGAGTGTGCCTTCGCACTATTCAACAGCAATGATAGGCGCTCACCTGACAACGCGGTAAACTAGTTATTCACGCTAACTATAATGGTTTTATGATGGATAACATGCAGACTGAAGCACAACCGACACGGACCCGGATCCTCAATGCTGCCAGAGAGATTTTTTCAGAAAATGGATTTCACAGTGCCTCGATGAAAGCCATCTGTAAATCTTGCGCCATTAGTCCCGGGACGCTCTATCACCATTTCATCTCCAAAGAAGCCCTGATTCAGGCGATTATCTTACAGGACCAGGAGAGGGCGCTGGCCCGTTTCCGGGAACCGATTGAAGGGATTCATTTCGTTGACTATATGGTCGAGTCTATTGTCTCTCTCACCCATGAAGCCTTTGGACAACGGGCGCTGGTGGTCGAAATTATGGCGGAAGGGATGCGTAACCCACAGGTCGCCGCCATGCTTAAAAATAAACATATGACGATCACGGAATTTGTTGCCCAGCGGATGCGTGATGCCCAGCAAAAAGGCGAAATAAGCCCAGACATCAACACGGCAATGACTTCACGTTTACTGCTGGATCTGACCTACGGTGTACTGGCCGATATCGAAGCGGAAGATCTGGCGCGTGAAGCGTCGTTTGCTCAGGGATTACGCGCGATGATTGGCGGTATCTTAACCGCATCCTGATCCTCTCTCTCTTTCCGCGGGCTGGTGACAACTGAGCCCGCGTTTCATATCGTAATTTCTCTGTGCAAAAATCATCCTTCCCGGGTTCGGAGAATTCCCCCCAAAATATTCACTGTAGCCATATGTCATGAGAGTTTATCGTTCCCAATACGCTCGAGCGAACGTTCGGTTGCTTATTTTGTGTCTTATGTCAACGCCGTTTTAAAGATTAATGCGATCTATATCACGCTGTGGGTATTGCAGTTTTTGGTTTTTTGATCGCGGTGTCAGTTCTTTTTATTTCCATTTCTCTTCCATGGGTTTCTCACAGATAACTGTGTGCAACACAGAATTGGTTAACTAATCAGATTAAAGGTTGACCAGTATTTTTATCTTAATGAGGAGTCCCTTATGTTACGTCCTGTAGAAACCCCAACCCGTGAAATCAAAAAACTCGACGGCCTGTGGGCATTCAGTCTGGATCGCGAAAACTGTGGAATTGATCAGCGTTGGTGGGAAAGCGCGTTACAAGAAAGCCGGGCAATTGCTGTGCCGGGCAGTTTTAACGATCAGTTCGCCGATGCAGATATTCGTAATTATGTGGGCAACGTCTGGTATCAGCGCGAAGTCTTTATACCGAAAGGTTGGGCGGGCCAGCGTATCGTGCTGCGTTTCGATGCGGTCACTCATTACGGCAAAGTGTGGGTAAATAATCAGGAAGTGATGGAGCATCAGGGCGGCTATACGCCATTTGAAGCCGATGTCACGCCGTATGTTATTGCCGGGAAAAGTGTACGTATCACCGTTTGTGTGAACAATGAACTGAACTGGCAGACTATCCCGCCGGGAATGGTGATTACCGATGAAAACGGCAAGAAAAAGCAGTCTTACTTCCATGATTTCTTTAACTATGCCGGGATCCATCGCAGCGTAATGCTCTACACCACGCCGAACACCTGGGTGGACGATATCACCGTGGTGACGCATGTCGCGCAAGACTGTAACCACGCGTCTGTTGACTGGCAGGTGGTGGCCAATGGTGATGTCAGCGTTGAACTGCGTGATGCGGATCAACAGGTGGTTGCAACTGGACAAGGCACCAGCGGGACTTTGCAAGTGGTGAATCCGCACCTCTGGCAACCGGGTGAAGGTTATCTCTATGAACTGTGCGTCACAGCCAAAAGCCAGACAGAGTGTGATATCTACCCGCTGCGCGTCGGCATCCGGTCAGTGGCAGTGAAGGGCGAGCAGTTCCTGATTAACCACAAACCGTTCTATTTTACTGGCTTTGGTCGTCATGAAGATGCGGATTTGCGTGGCAAAGGATTCGATAACGTGCTGATGGTGCACGATCACGCATTAATGGACTGGATTGGGGCCAACTCCTACCGTACCTCGCATTACCCTTACGCTGAAGAGATGCTCGACTGGGCAGATGAACATGGCATCGTGGTGATTGATGAAACTGCAGCTGTAGGCTTTAACCTCTCTTTAGGCATTGGTTTCGAAGCGGGCAACAAGCCGAAAGAACTGTACAGCGAAGAGGCAGTCAACGGGGAAACTCAGCAGGCGCACTTACAGGCGATTAAAGAGCTGATTGCGCGTGACAAAAACCACCCAAGCGTGGTGATGTGGAGTATTGCCAACGAACCGGATACCCGTCCGCAAGGTGCACGAGAATATTTCGCGCCACTGGCGGAAGCAACGCGTAAACTCGACCCGACGCGTCCGATCACCTGCGTCAATGTAATGTTCTGCGACGCTCACACCGATACCATCAGCGATCTCTTTGATGTGCTGTGCCTGAACCGTTATTACGGTTGGTATGTCCAAAGCGGCGATTTGGAAACGGCAGAGAAGGTACTGGAAAAAGAACTTCTGGCCTGGCAGGAGAAGCTGCATCAGCCGATTATCATCACCGAATACGGCGTGGATACGTTAGCCGGGCTGCACTCAATGTACACCGACATGTGGAGTGAAGAGTATCAGTGTGCATGGCTGGATATGTATCACCGCGTCTTTGATCGCGTCAGCGCCGTCGTCGGTGAACAGGTATGGAATTTCGCAGATTTTGCGACCTCACAAGGCATATTGCGCGTTGGCGGTAACAAGAAAGGGATCTTCACCCGCGACCGCAAACCGAAGTCGGCGGCTTTTCTGCTGCAAAAACGCTGGACTGGCATGAACTTCGGTGAAAAACCGCAGCAGGGAGGCAAACAATGAATCAACAACTCTCCTGGCGCACCATCGTCGGCTACAGCCTCGGTGACGTCGCCAATAACTTCGCCTTCGCAATGGGGGCGCTCTTCCTGTTGAGTTACTACACCGACGTCGCTGGCGTCGGTGCCGCTGCGGCGGGCACCATGCTGTTACTGGTGCGGGTATTCGATGCCTTCGCCGACGTCTTTGCCGGACGAGTGGTGGACAGTGTGAATACCCGCTGGGGAAAATTCCGCCCGTTTTTACTCTTCGGTACTGCGCCGTTAATGATCTTCAGTGTGCTGGTATTCTGGGTGCCGACCGACTGGAGCCATAGCAGCAAAGTTGTGTATGCATATTTGACCTACATGGGCCTCGGGCTTTGCTACAGCCTGGTGAATATTCCTTATGGTTCACTTGCTACCGCAATGACCCAACAACCACAATCCCGCGCCCGTCTGGGCGCGGCTCGCGGGATTGCCGCTTCATTGACCTTTGTCTGTCTGGCATTTCTGATAGGACCGAGCATTAAGAACTCCAGTCCGGAAGAGATGGTGTCGGTATACCATTTCTGGACGATTGTGCTGGCGATTGCCGGAATGGTGCTTTACTTCATCTGCTTCAAATCGACACGTGAGAATGTGGTACGTATCGTGGCGCAGCCGTCATTGAAGATCAGTCTGCAAACCCTGAAACGGAATCGCCCGCTGTTTATGTTGTGCATCGGTGCGCTGTGTGTGCTGATTTCGACCTTCGCGGTTAGCGCCTCGTCGTTGTTCTACGTGCGCTATGTGTTAAATGATACCGGGCTGTTTACTGTGCTGGTACTGGTGCAAAACCTGGTCGGTACTGTGGCATCGGCACCGCTGGTGCCGGGGATGGTCGCGAGGATCGGTAAAAAGAATACCTTCCTGATTGGCGCTTTGCTGGGAACCTGCGGTTATCTGCTGTTCTTTTGGGTTTCGGTCTGGTCACTGCCGGTGGCGTTGGTTGCGTTGGCCATCGCTTCAATTGGTCAGGGCGTTACCATGACCGTGATGTGGGCACTGGAAGCTGATACTGTAGAATACGGTGAATACCTGACCGGCGTGCGAATAGAAGGGCTCACCTATTCACTATTCTCATTTACCCGTAAATGCGGTCAGGCAATCGGAGGTTCAATTCCTGCCTTTATTTTGGGATTAAGCGGATATATTGCCAATCAGGTGCAAACGCCGGAAGTTATTATGGGCATCCGCACATCAATTGCCTTAGTACCTTGCGGATTTATGCTGCTGGCATTCGTCATTATCTGGTTTTATCCGCTCACGGATAAAAAATTCAAAGAAATCGTGGTTGAAATTGATAATCGTAAAAAAATGCAGCAGCAATTAATCCGCGATATCACTAATTAATATTCAATAAAAATAATCAGAACATCAAAGGTGCAACTATGAGAAAAATAGTGGCCATGGCCGTTATTTGCCTGACGGCTGCCTCTGGCCTTACCTCTGCTTACGCGGCGCAACTGGCTGACGATGAAGCGGGACTACGCATCAGACTGAAAAACGAATTGCGCAGGGCTGATAAGCCCAGTGCTGGCGCGGGAAGAGATATTTACGCATGGGTACAGGGAGGATTGCTCGATTTCAATAGTGGTTATTATTCCAATATTATTGGCGTTGAAGGCGGAGCGTATTATGTTTATAAATTAGGTGCTCGTGCTGATATGAGTACCCGGTGGTATCTTGATGGTGATAAAAGTTTTGGCTTTGCCCTGGGGGCAGTAAAAATAAAACCCAGTGAAAATAGCCTGCTTAAATTAGGTCGCTTCGGGACGGATTATAGTTATGGTAGCTTACCTTATCGTATTCCGTTAATGGCTGGCAGTTCGCAACGTACATTACCGACAGTTTCTGAAGGAGCATTAGGTTATTGGGCTTTAACGCCAAATATTGATCTGTGGGGAATGTGGCGTTCACGAGTATTTTTATGGACCGATTCAACAACCGGTATTCGTGATGAAGGGGTGTATAACAGCCAGACGGGAAAATACGATAAACATCGCGCACGTTCTTTTTTAGCCGCCAGTTGGCATGATGATACCAGTCGCTATTCTCTGGGGGCATCGGTACAGAAAGATGTTTCCAATCAGATACAAAGTATTCTCGAGAAAAGCATATCGCTCGACCCGAATTATACGTTGAAAGGGGAGTTGCTCGGCTTTTACGCGCAACTCGAAGGTTTAAGTCGTAATACCAGCCAGCCCAATGAAACGGCGTTGGTTAGTGGACAATTGACCTGGAATGCGCCGTGGGGAAGCGTATTTGGCAGTGGTGGTTATTTGCGCCATGCAATGAATGGTGCCGTGGTGGATACCGACATTGGCTATCCCTTTTCATTAAGTCTTGATCGTAACCGTGAAGGAATGCAGTCCTGGCAATTGGGCGTCAACTATCGTTTAACTCCGCAATTTACACTGACATTTGCACCGATTGTGACTCGCGGCTATGAATCCAGTAAACGAGATGTGCGGATTGAAGGCGCGGGTATCTTAGGTGGTATGAACTATCGGGTCAGCGAAGGGCCGTTACAAGGGATGAATTTCTTTCTTGCTGCCGATAAAGGGCGGGAAAAGCGCGATGGCAGTACACTGGGCGATCACCTGAATTACTGGGATGTGAAAATGAGTATTCAGTATGACTTTATGCTGAAGTAAGAAAAAACGCCGGAGAGAAAAATCTCCGGCATTTTGGGTGTGAATTACTGCTGCGGAATAGCGGGTACAGCCGGAACGTTTAATGCCGGCATCGCAAACATCCCCACGAAATCTTCCAGTGGCATTTTCTGCCCGTTTAACGTGATCTGACCGTTAGCATATTGCAGGCTGGTGGTGATGGTATTGTCCTGCAAGGTGGTCAGACGGAACATCTGCCCCATTGCTGACGCACCTTCAACTTGCTGTTTCGCCAGTTTTTTCGCTTGATCTTCCTGATAACCTTCCAGCTTCGCTACCTGAGTCATCAACTCAGTTGCCATATCCACCGGAATGGTCAGTTTCGCATCCAGAGATTTAACCGAACGGTCTACTTCCTGCGCCAGCGTTTGCGGCGCTTCTTTAGTCGTTGCCGGATCTTTCAGGAACAGCGACAGATTCAGCGCACTTTCACCCTGACTGTTTTTCCAGCTTAGTGGCGCGATAGTAATCACCGGATCGCCTTTCAGCAGCAGCGGCAGGGCGCTAAAGAAGGCTTCCGTCACTTTCTCCTGATAAAGTTCGGGATTGTTGGCAATTTCTGGCTGTGCCAGCAGCGCCTGAGTTTGCGCGTTATATTGCTGGCTAAACTGATGCCAGGCTTCACCATCAATCTGGCCGACTTTTAGAGTCAGCTTGCCGCTGCCCAGATCCTGATTCTGTACCTTCAGGCTGTTTAGCGAGTAATCCAGTTGGCTATTGATCGTTTTACCATCATTGACCAGATCCGATTTACCGCTGATCTCCATGCCTTCCAGCAGTGCCAGTTCTTTGCCTTCCACTGAAATGGTCATTTTTTCCAGTGACAGTTTTTGGTTTCCTACGCGCTCACCAAAACTTGCCAGCGTGCTGGAACCGTCGGTTTTCAGATTATTAAAGGTCAACTGTACTTTCTGGTTGTATTCGTTAACAGCGTCTATCCGACCACTTTGCGCCTCCCCGGAAAGGGAGATAGCTTTGCCGTCTCTGTCTGCATTTAACTGGAACTCGCCGCCGCTAAAGGCGACTTTTTCATCCTTTTGCTCGTAATTCAGCGGCTTGAGCGAAATATCGGAACTGGAATCTCCGCTGTAACCAATGCGGGAGTTAATCTCAAAAGGCGTTTCACCTTTTGCCATATCAAACAGTGGCTTGCTAACTTCGTTATTAACCAGCGTGGTTTGAATTGATGCCATCGACGGGATCAGGTTCAGTTTTTTTAGCTGGGCAAGGGGGAAGGGACCATGATCAACCGATTCGTTGAAGATGACGCTCTGACCGCTTTTAATCCACGGATTTTCTTTCCCGGCAATGGGTTTCACCAACAGTTGCAGCTGACTGCTGAATACGCCGCGATGATAGTTTTGATAACTCACTTCCAGGTTGGATTCAGGAGCGGTCAGTTTGAGTTGCGCGTTCGCCTGCGCGACCATGTCTTCGAGATGGGTTTCAATCTTCTTGCCTGTATACCATGCGCCGCCTGTCCAGACTACGCCTAGCGCAACAATGACGCCTACCGCTACCAGCGATTTATTCATAATGATTATCCATAAAATGAAATCAGGCGGACTGGCCGCCTGAAGGTGTTATAAGCCTTTAATAAGCTTAGCAAGAGATGTTAATTTTTTCAGTAAGCTCTTACAGCTTGTTGTAAACACGCGCTAAACGACCGTGGCCTTTGACAGTCACCGGTGATTCGTTGGCGGCAATAAACGCTGATTCACCCGGTTTAAGCTGTAACTGCTGAGAACCTTTACACAGCGTTGCATCGCCTTCGACGCAGAACAAAATGGCGGCACTCTGCTGGCTAATGGTGGTTTCTTTATCACTAAGGTCATGCAGCGAGAAGGCAAAATCATCCACAGGAATCGGGAAGTCCAGTTCTGCATCTTGTTTCACCGGCTGGGTCAACAACTGGTTAGCCGGTTTGGCTTCGAACTTCACATTGGCAACCAGTTCCGGAATATCAATATATTTAGGCGTCAGACCCGCACGCAGCACATTATCGGAGTTCGCCATCACTTCCAGCGCCACGCCTTGCAGGTAAGCGTGCGGCGTTTCAGCGAACAGGAACATCGCTTCGCCAGGATTCAATTTCACCACATTCAGCAACAGCGGGGAGAACAGACCGCTGTCATCCGGGTAAAATTCAGAAATTAAACGAATCGTTTGCCACGGTTCACCCTGCTGACTGTCGAGCGCCGATTTTAAAATCGCCAGCGCGCGGGATTTTTCTTCCCCCTGCATATTCAGCAGGCTGGCGAACAGTTCGCTTAAACGTTCGGCATCAGGCTGTTGTAAAAAGTGAGCAATCGCCGGATGTGCACCGGCGACCGGCTGGAGTAGGGAGACAATCTCGGAAAATTCACGAAACGCGTTCATCGCAAGGAAAGGCGTCAGCGCAAAAACCAGCTCCGGCTTGTGGTTAGGATCTTTATAGTTACGCTCGGCGGCATCCATCGGAATACCTGCGGCATTTTCTTTGGCAAAACCGATTTCAGAATTGCGTTTGTTTGGATGAACCTGAATGGAGAGCGGCTGTGCTGCGCATAATACTTTGAACAGGAAAGGCAGTTCGCCAAAGCGTTTGGCAACGGCCTCTCCGAGCAGAGTCGATTTATTACTCTCAATCACATCACGCAGTGAAACGATATCTCCGGCGGCATTCTGCACTCGTGAACTGCTTTTTGGATGTGCGCCCATCCACAGCTCGGCCATCGGCTGGCTGGACGGATTTTCCATACCATAAAGTTCAGTCAACGCCGTTTTGCTGCCCCAGGCATAGTTTTGCACTGAGTTAATGAGTTTTTGCATGATCAATCCCTGTTTTAATGTGGAAATTAATCCCGCTATTAAAGCAAGAATCCTACGGGAAGTAACCTGGAGCCGCAAAAAGTCGTACTAGTCTCAGTTTTTGTTAAAAAAGTGTGTAGGATATTGTTACTCGCTTTTAACAGGGCAACGGAACACCCGCCCAGAGCATAACCAAACCAGGCAGTAAGTGAGAGAACAATGTCAAACAAACCCTTTCATTATCAGGCTCCTTTTCCACTCAAAAAAGATGATACTGAGTATTACCTGCTAACCAGCGAACACGTTAGCGTATCTGAATTTGAAGGGCAGGAGATTTTGAAAGTCGCACCCGAAGCGTTAACTTTGTTGGCGCGTCAGGCGTTTCATGATGCGTCATTTATGCTGCGTCCGGCTCACCAACAACAGGTGGCCGACATTCTGCGTGACCCAGAAGCCAGCGAAAATGATAAATATGTGGCGCTGCAATTCCTGCGCAACTCCGACATCGCGGCGAAAGGCGTTCTGCCAACCTGTCAGGATACCGGCACCGCGATTATTGTTGGTAAAAAAGGGCAGCGTGTATGGACCGGTGGCGGTGATGAAGCGGCGCTGGCACGCGGTGTCTATAACACTTATATCGAAGATAATCTGCGCTACTCGCAAAACGCGCCGCTGGATATGTATAAAGAGGTGAATACTGGCACCAATCTACCAGCGCAGATCGATCTTTATGCCGTTGATGGCGACGAGTACAAATTCCTCTGTATCGCCAAAGGTGGCGGTTCGGCAAACAAGACGTATCTCTATCAGGAAACCAAAGCGTTACTAACGCCGGGGAAACTGAAAAATTACCTGGTTGAGAAGATGCGCACGCTGGGTACGGCGGCCTGTCCTCCGTATCATATTGCGTTCGTTATTGGTGGAACTTCTGCAGAAACGAACCTTAAAACGGTGAAACTGGCTTCCGCTAAATACTATGATGAACTGCCAACGGAAGGGAATGAGCACGGACAGGCGTTCCGCGATGTGGAACTGGAAAAAGAATTGCTGATCGAAGCGCAAAATCTTGGTCTGGGTGCGCAGTTTGGCGGTAAATACTTCGCTCACGACATCCGCGTGATTCGCCTGCCACGTCACGGCGCATCCTGCCCGGTCGGTATGGGCGTCTCCTGCTCTGCTGACCGTAATATCAAAGCGAAGATCAACCGTCAGGGGATTTGGATCGAAAAACTGGAACATAATCCAGGCAAATATATCCCGGAAGAGCTGCGCAAAGCGGGAGAAGGCGAAGCGGTGCGCGTTGACCTTAACCGTCCGATGAAAGAGATCCTCTCACAGTTGTCGCAGTATCCCGTTTCTACACGCTTATCGCTTAACGGCACGATTATCGTTGGTCGTGATATTGCTCACGCCAAACTGAAAGAGCGGATGGATAACGGTGAAGGGCTGCCGCTGTACATTAAAGATCATCCGATTTACTACGCGGGTCCGGCCAAAACGCCGGAAGGTTATGCTTCCGGTTCTCTTGGCCCAACGACCGCCGGCCGGATGGATTCTTATGTCGATCAACTGCAAGCGCAGGGCGGAAGTATGATCATGCTGGCGAAAGGCAACCGCAGCCAGCAGGTGACGGATGCCTGTAAAAAACACGGCGGCTTCTACCTTGGCAGTATCGGTGGTCCGGCCGCTGTATTGGCGCAGGGTAGTATTAAGAGCCTGGAATGTGTTGAATATCCGGAACTGGGAATGGAAGCCATCTGGAAAATTGAAGTGGAAGATTTCCCGGCATTTATCCTTGTGGATGATAAAGGAAATGACTTCTTCCAGCAGATACAACTTACACAGTGCACCCGCTGTGTGAAATAAACAGAGCCGCCCTTCGGGGCGGTTTTTTTACATGGCACGAAAGACCAAACATTTGTTATCAAATAGTAAATAATGAGTGAGCTAAAAGTTGCTTAACGAAAGCAAAACAGAAAGAAAAAATTAATCAGGTGAGGAGCAGGCCATGAATACAGTACGCAGCGAAAAAGATTCGATGGGGGCGATTGATGTCCCGGCAGATAAGCTGTGGGGCGCACAAACTCAACGCTCGCTGGAGCATTTCCGCATTTCGACGGAGAAAATGCCCACCTCACTGATTCATGCGCTGGCGCTAACCAAGCGCGCAGCGGCAAAAGTTAATGAAGATTTAGGCTTGTTGTCTGAAGAGAAAGCGAGCGCCATTCGTCAGGCGGCGGATGAAGTACTGGCAGGACAGCATGACGACGAATTCCCATTGGCTATCTGGCAGACCGGCTCCGGCACGCAAAGTAACATGAACATGAACGAAGTGCTGGCTAACCGGGCCAGTGAATTACTCGGCGGCGTGCGTGGGATGGAGCGTAAAGTTCACCCTAACGACGACGTGAACAAAAGCCAAAGTTCTAACGATGTCTTTCCAACGGCGATGCACGTTGCGGCGCTGCTGGCGCTGCGCAAGCAACTCATTCCGCAGCTTAAAACCCTGACACAGACGCTGAGTGAAAAATCGCGTGCATTTGCCGATATCGTAAAAATCGGTCGAACCCACTTGCAGGACGCCACGCCGCTAACACTGGGGCAGGAGATTTCCGGCTGGGTAGCGATGCTCGAGCATAATCTCAAACATATTGAATACAGCCTGCCTCACGTAGCGGAACTGGCTCTGGGCGGTACAGCGGTGGGTACTGGACTAAATACCCATCCGGAGTATGCGCGTCGCGTGGCAGATGAACTGGCAGTCATTACCTGTGCACCGTTTGTTACCGCGCCGAACAAATTTGAAGCGCTGGCGACCTGTGATGCCCTGGTTCAGGCGCACGGCGCGTTGAAAGGGTTGGCTGCGTCACTGATGAAAATTGCCAATGATGTCCGCTGGCTGGCCTCAGGCCCGCGCTGCGGAATTGGTGAAATCTCAATCCCGGAAAATGAGCCGGGCAGCTCAATCATGCCGGGGAAAGTGAACCCAACACAGTGTGAGGCATTAACCATGCTCTGCTGTCAGGTGATGGGGAACGACGTGGCGATCAACATGGGGGGCGCTTCCGGTAACTTTGAACTGAACGTCTTCCGTCCAATGGTGATCCACAATTTCCTGCAATCGGTGCGCTTGCTGGCAGATGGCATGGAAAGTTTTAACAAACACTGCGCAGTGGGTATTGAACCGAATCGTGAGCGAATCAATCAATTACTCAATGAATCGCTGATGCTGGTGACTGCGCTTAACACCCACATTGGTTATGACAAAGCCGCCGAGATCGCCAAAAAAGCGCATAAAGAAGGGCTGACCTTAAAAGCTGCGGCCCTTGCGCTGGGGTATCTTAGCGAAGCCGAGTTTGACAGCTGGGTACGGCCAGAACAGATGGTCGGCAGTATGAAAGCAGGGCGTTAATCTGCAACGTACAGGTGCAGCCGGGGAATGATCAAACGAAGCGGCTGCGCCTGTGGTTTATAACGGTGTTGCACATTGTCGGCATCGTAATTTAATAACTCCCCAACGTCGGGCACGCTCGCGCCATTATCACGATTAATCAGCGCAATAAGCGGTGTAGGGCAAGCGTATTGTACTTGTTTTTGATCTCCCTTGTACCAGACGCGGGCAATCGGCTGCACCTTCACCGGACGTTTGATTTTTAACTTCGCGTCCTGTGGCAGGGTAGCAATATCCTGATACTCTCTCTCCAGTTTTCTTTGCCACTCCTCGCGCGTCCACGGTGCGACACTGCGCGGTGATTTCAGGCTTTTTTCCAGCTGTGCAAGGACTTCATCACGATGCAAATTCTTAATGATATGTTTATTGGCCCAGCCAAAACGTAAAGTGGCGGGGTCGTGCAGAACAGTGAGCGTTCGGTAAGCATTAAGGGTGATCAGCCCCGGCAAATGACGATGCACCCATTCAAAACGCGCCGCTGTGGGGAGTTCTGACTCAACCGTGACGATATGCTCGAACGTAGTTTTGAGTTGATTGATGCGCTGAATATGACTGACCAACGCTGCTTGCGAAAGGTTATCGACCTGGTAACACAACACGCCAGGTAGACGAACAGCGGCCTTGCTGCTGCGATTTTCGGACTGTTGTTGAATAAATAAATGGCGGAAATGACGCAACGCCAGCGACTGCGCGTCGTTGCCGAGATGTTGTTTTACCTCAATACGATTAAGCGGATTATGCTCATCCTCTTTTTTTACCTCCGGCAAAGAGAACACGCGGGCAACCAATAGCTTGTGTTGCTCAAGATGAGCGGCAAATGCAGCCAGCTCTTGTTCCATCTGGCGAAAGGTAGTGTTGAGTCGGTCTACGAGATCGTAACGCGCCATAATATTAACCACTTTAGTTACAACATACTTTATTTTATAGCACAGTGGTGGTGACTTGACCACCGTGCGCGTAGTGTCAGGCAGAGGTAAATTGCGGGATGTTATGCCATAACGGCCAGCTAAACGAGAAGCGGGCACCACCCAGTTCGCTGGTGTCACAATTAACCGTACCGCCCATTGCCAGTGCTATAGAGTGGACAATTGCCAGCCCCAGCCCGCAGCCGCCGGTTGAGCGATCCCGGCTGGGATCGAGGCGAACAAAAGGTTCAAAGATATGTTCGCGGTTTTCTGGGGCAATCCCTGGGCCATCATCCTCAACAATTAATGTCGCTCTATTCCCCGACAGTAGCAGGCTGGTTTCAACCGTTGAATGGCAGTACCGCAGGGCGTTATTGAGCAAATTATCCAGCACGCGCTCCATTAAGCGCATATCCAACGCCGCATAATGGCCTTGCACGAGCGTTTTTATCCGTACCGTTTTATCGGGCGTTACTGCCTGAATATCTGCCAGATGCGTTGACAGCCACAACGGCAGGTCTGGTTCGCTAAGATGAAGCTCGTTTTGTGGGCGATCGAGTCGGGCATAAGTCAGCAGCTCTTCAATTAAAGCTTCAAGTTGACTGATATCACGATTCAACGCCTGGGATTCGGCGGCGCTCAGGTTATCGCTCATCTCCAGTCGATAACGCAGGCGCACTAACGGTGTTCGCAGTTCGTGAGCGATACCGTCAATAAGCTGTTTTTTGCTGGCAATCAAGGCGTTGATATTGTCCGCCATCTGGTTAAATGCGATACCAAGTCGTTCAAAGCTCGAACCCTCATCAAAGTGGATACGCTCATTGAGATGCCCATCGCCAAATCGTTGCGCCGCTGCTTCCAGTTTTAACATATCCTGCCAGTGCGGACGCATCCAGATAAACACCGGAAAGGCGAGGGAAATAGCAATAAAAGCGATCAGGGCGATATCCAGCAATCGCATCTGATGGAGATAATAAAGATAAGGAACAGGACCAACTGCCAGCACGTAGTGGCTGCGCGGGATACGTTGCAAAAACGTGTACTGATCGTCCAGGGCGACAATTTCGCCGCCACGCAGTCGGTGCATGGAAATATCATCAAGATGGTATTTACTCAGTGGCTCGACACGCAGATCGAAAGAGAGATTTAAATCCATCTCTTTCAGCGTCTTACCCCAGTCGTGTGGGGGGATCTCACGCAATTCGCTGCGCATCAGATACAGCGAACTGTTCATCAAATCATCCAGCGACTGTTTGCCCGCGCGTTCGGCGGTAAATTTGTACACCAACCCAACCAGCAGAGACATCACAAGGAAGCAGACAAACAATAACAGGTAAAACTGGATAAACAGTTTTTTCATCGCTTATTCCCATGCATGAGGCGCAAAAAGATAGCCTTTGTTACGCACAGTTTTAATGCGATAAGGTTCTGCGGCGTTATCGAGCAGTTTTTTTCTTAACCGCGAAATAGCCACGTCCACGCTACGATCCAGTCCGTCATAACTGACGCCGCGTAAATTTTTCAGCAATGCATCGCGGTCCATGATTTGCCCGGCATGGGTAGCTAATTCCCACAATAATTCGAAATCAGCTGTCGAGAGCGAGATTTCAGTGTTAGCCAGGGTGACTACGCGGTTGATGGGATCGATGGTCAACGTGCCGAAATGCAGGGCTTTGTAGGGAGTCAGAGACGTTTCCTGAAGACCTTTGGTCAGTGTGGCTTGCTCATTCTGACGCAAATGCAAACGTAAACGCGCTAGCAAAACAGCAGGGGGCGTCGTTTTGAGAATATAGTCGCAGGCACCCATTTCCAGTGCCAGGATGTGGTTCATATCGCTATCGAGAGAGGTTAGAAGAACAATCGGTCCAGACCACTTTGCGCGTAAATCACGACAAATGGTCATGCCGTCCTTGCCTGGTAGCATGATGTCGAGTAACACCAAATCCGGATTTTCTCGCAAAATAGTTTCTTCGGCCCGGTCGCCGCGCGGTTCCACGGTAACCTGCATATCATGTTTTGCCAGGTACGCAGCAATCAGTGAACCGACTTCCGCATCATCTTCCACAAATACGATAGTGTTCATAACATTCACGGTAGATATAAAAACGTCACAATACACCGCGCTGTTTTTACTTACTATCAATCGTTTCTAAACAAGGTTTCATCAGGTATTCTACTGATAACTTGTTATGGAAGTGTTAAGGTAAAAAGATGGGGCTGGTAATCAAAGCCGCGCTCGGTGCGCTGGTAGTGCTGTTGATTGGTGTTTTAGCAAAAACGAAAAATTATTATATCGCCGGGCTGATCCCACTTTTCCCGACCTTTGCGCTCATCGCGCATTATATTGTTGCCAGCGAACGCGGCATTGAAGCCTTACGCGCAACCATCATTTTTAGCATGTGGTCGATTATTCCCTATTTTGTTTACCTGGTGTCGCTGTGGTATTTCACCGGAATGATGCGCTTACCCGCTGCTTTTGTTGGTTCTGTTGCGTGTTGGGGGATAAGCGCATGGGTGTTGATTATATGCTGGATAAAGCTGCATTAACGCAGATGACGACCGCCATCAAGAGGGAAACTGCGTCCGGTGACAAAGCAGCTGGTAAGTAAGTAATCGACCAGGTCGATTACTTCTTTCTCGCCAGGCGCGGTTTTCATCAGTGATTTATTCAGCGCCTGTTGTCGATATTCGGCATCATCATGCTCATTAAACAGGATCAGCGATGGCGCAATAGAATTCACTTTCACTTCCGGTGCCAACTTGCGGGCAAACGAGCGGGTCATATTATCCAGTGCCGCTTTGCTTGCAGCATAGGCAATATGTTTGTCGCTACCGCGCTCCACCACATAATCGGTAAAGTGAATAATATCGCTGGCGGCGTGTCCGTGCCCACGCAGTAATCTTTCCAGGGCATGGTTGAGTAGATATGGGGTATTAACGTGGATCTGCATCATGCAAGCCAGTACGTCGGTCAGTGGTGTACTTGGTTTTTCTGCCATCCACGCGCTGGCGTTATGCAAAATAGCACGCAGGCCATGGGTGCTTTTTAGTACTTCATCGGCAAACGCCATCACACCGTCGTTGGTCGAAAAATCAGCCTGAATACACTGCGCACCTGCGTTAATCAGTCCATCAATGGCTGGATAGTGCGTCCGATAGCTGATAATCACCGGTTGCTTTTGATTAATGAAATGCCATGCGAGGGCGAGGCCGATGCGACGACCACCGCCAGTAATTAATATTGGCAAGGGCTGGGCTTTACCCATCGTTATCTCCTTTGCTATCCAACGATGGGATGAACGTTATCCCACCAGCATCCAGGTCGCCGGAACTGAGGCAATTAACAGCATGCCAATCAGCACCATTTCCTGACGATTCAGTACATTATCATGGGTATGCGTTTTACGCGCGTACAGGAAAACCAGCAGCCCCGGTGCATACAGAACAACGGATAACAGCAAGTGCATTGGACCAGAGGCGTACAATAACCATAAGCCATAAATGCAGGCACCGACACCTACCGCTTTATGCAGTGGACGGGTTGCGATTTTCAGCAAGAACGCGCCGACCAGGAAATAGGGCACCAGAATCATTTCTGAGGCGATGGTCAGCAATGTGTTGTAATCGGAACCGGTCAGCCAGATGAGCACCAGACAAATTTGCACGCAGATGTTGGTCAGCCACAGTGAAGCGGATGGCGCAGCTTGTGCGTTCTGGCGCGCAAAAATGCGCGGGAATGCTTTATGAGTGGCGGCAAGGAACGGAACTTCTGCTGCCATGATGGTCCAGCTTAAGTACGCGCCGCAAACGGAAACGATCAAACCGGCAGCGATGATGATTTCGCCCCACGGTCCCATCATTTCCACCATCAGACCGGCCATTGACGGGTTACGAATTTCAGCCAGTTCAGGACGTGCCACCACGCCCAGCGAAAGCAGCGTTACCAGCAAATAAACGCCCAGAGCGGAGAGAACCGCCAGCAGTGTCGCTTTGCCAACATCACGCTTATTACGCGCACGCGCAGAAACAACCACGGCACCTTCCACACCAATGAAAACCCACAGGGTGATCAGCATGGTGTTTTTCACCTGTTCCCACACGGGTACGCCAAGTGCAAGTCCGGTGAAGTCGAGCTTGAAGGTATCCAGTTTGAACATCATTATCGCCAGCACAACAAACAGACCCAACGGCAACAATTTTGCCAGTGTCGCCACAAGGTTAATGCTGGCAGCGGTTTGCACCCCGCGCAGGATCAAAAAGTGAACAATCCACAATAAAGCCGATGCACCGACGATCGATTGCCAGGTATTACCATCGCCAAACAGGCGCAATTCCGGCGTGTCCGTAAAAAAGCTTAACGCGGAAAAAACGATCACCAGATAGGAGACGTTGGCGATGACCGCGCACAGCCAGTATCCCCATGCGGAACAAAAGCCGATTAGCTCGCCAAACCCTTCGCGGGCATAGGTAAAGATACCGCCGTCAAGTTCGGGACGAATGCGCGTGAGGATCAGCATGGCAAAGGCCAGCAATAAAATGCCTGCGCCAGTAATACCCCAGCCGATGAGCAGTGCTGCCGGGCTGGCAACTGCCGCCATATTTTGCGGCAGACTGAAAACACCCGCGCCCAGCATTGAGCTTAATACCAGCGCGGTGAGTGCGCTCAGTCCCAGTTTCTTTTCCATCGATATCCAGTGATTAAAACGTGATAAGAAGAATAAATATTAGGGCAAAACGCATAAAAATGGAGTTTGCCACTGAAGCGCGGGATTTTACGAAGAGATGTGTCTGCATGCAATGGTCGCGGGGAAATTTGTGACTAAAAATGCGAAAGGCGGCATCAAGCCGCCTTATAGGAGTAACTGAATAGTTATTTATACAGATCTGCGCTGACGGTCAGGTTATTACCACGTTCCTGCCACTGGCGGGTGATGTGGTAATACTTAGCACCTTTCTTCGCGGCACGTTTCGCAACCTGATAGGAGACTTCGGTCATGTTGCCGTAGTTGCCAGAGAATTTGATGCTGTCGAACGGGACCATCATCGCTGCGGTCGCTTTGTTCAGTTCTTCGACTTTAGTGCCATCCGGGAGCGTGACGGTGTAACGCCCGCCTTTTGATGACTGGGTTTCAAAGAAGCGACCGACTTCAGAACTTGGTGATGCGGTAGTCGCAACACCCGGGATCTCAACTTTCTTCGCGGCTTCGCCACCGGCAGCCAGAGCTGCACGTCCTGCTTCGGAATCTGCCGGGATCACATCCGGGCTCTGGACGATACGTTTCTTAGCATCTTTTTTATAGATGAATGCAGTAATACGCTGGTTGCCGCCCTGGTTGGCATCGATTTGACGAACGATGTAGAAAGAGTAGGCACCTTTCGCTTTTGCCGCTTTGGTGATGGCATCATTGACTTCTGGCTGGCTACGATAAAAGCCCTGGACGGTGACCGTGTCAAACGGTTCAATCAGAACGGCCTGATCTTTCGGCAGTTCGACAACCCCGTTAATTACGCGATTACTTGTTTCTTCTGCTTTTTCAGCATCGGCTTTATAGAGGTCAGCGACCACACGCCAGTTACCGCTGTTACCAAAATCAGAAGTGTCGACAACATAAAAAGAGGCGGCACCTTCTTTATCTGCGCGACGAGAAACGGCTTTCACCGCTTCGCCAATAGCATTAAAACGACCGGTAACCACTACACGGTCAAAAGGTTTAACCGCTGCCGCTTGCTCCGGTGTCAGTTCTGTTGCTGCGTTAACGGAGAATGCCGTAGCAGAAAGCAGTGCCGACGCCAGGAGGGTGTTCTTAAGCTTCATAAAAATAATCCTTCGCCTTGCGCAAACCAGGTACTGGTATTGTTATTAACGAGAAACGTGGCTGATTATTGCATTTAAACGGTGTAACTGTCTGCGTCATTTTTCATATCACATTCCTTAAGCCAATTTTAATCCTGCTCAAATGACCGTCTATGCTTAAAAAACAGCCGTATCAGCATCAATACTACTGAAGCAACTGAATTGTATAAGTTAATTTAATGTTAAGTAGTGATTCGTGCCGGGGCGATGTCTCGTTTTACCTGACCGTCGAAGACAATTATCAGTCTTTATCCGGCGTTCTAAGGTGTTTATCCCACTATCACGGCTGAATCGTTAATATTTTGCGAGTTCACGCCGAAATACTGATTTTTGGCGCTAGATCACAGGCATAATTTTCAGTACGTTATAGGGCGTTTGTTACTAATTTATTTTAACGGAGTAACATTTAGCTCGTACATGAGCGGCTTGTGTGGCTCCTGACACAGGCAAACCATCATCAATAAAACCGATGGAAGGGAATATCATGCGAATTGGCATACCAAGAGAACGGTTAACCAATGAAACCCGTGTTGCAGCAACGCCAAAAACAGTGGAACAGCTGCTGAAACTGGGTTTTACCGTCGCGGTAGAGAGCGGCGCGGGTCAACTGGCAAGTTTTGACGATAAAGCGTTTGTGCAAGCGGGCGCTGAAATTGTAGAAGGGAATAGCGTCTGGCAGTCAGAGATCATTCTGAAGGTCAATGCGCCGTTAGATGATGAAATTGCGTTACTGAATCCTGGGACAACGCTGGTGAGTTTTATCTGGCCTGCGCAGAATCCGGAATTAATGCAAAAACTTGCGGAACGTAACGTGACCGTGATGGCGATGGACTCTGTGCCGCGTATCTCACGCGCACAATCGCTGGACGCACTAAGCTCGATGGCGAACATCGCCGGTTATCGCGCCATTGTTGAAGCGGCACATGAATTTGGGCGCTTCTTTACCGGGCAAATTACTGCGGCCGGGAAAGTGCCACCGGCAAAAGTGATGGTGATTGGTGCGGGTGTTGCAGGTCTGGCCGCCATTGGCGCAGCAAACAGTCTCGGCGCGATTGTGCGTGCATTCGACACCCGCCCGGAAGTGAAAGAACAAGTTCAAAGTATGGGCGCGGAATTCCTCGAGCTGGATTTTAAAGAGGAAGCGGGCAGCGGCGATGGCTATGCCAAAGTGATGTCGGACGCTTTCATCAAAGCGGAAATGGAACTCTTTGCCGCCCAGGCAAAAGAGGTCGATATCATTGTCACCACCGCGCTTATTCCAGGCAAACCAGCGCCGAAGCTAATTACCCGTGAAATGGTTGACTCCATGAAGGCGGGCAGTGTGATTGTCGACCTGGCAGCCCAGAACGGCGGTAACTGTGAATACACCGTGCCGGGTGAAATCTTCACTACGGAAAATGGTGTCAAAGTGATTGGTTACACCGATCTTCCGGGCCGTCTGCCGACGCAATCCTCACAGCTTTACGGCACAAACCTCGTTAATCTGCTGAAACTGTTGTGCAAAGAGAAAGACGGCAACATCACTGTTGATTTTGATGATGTGGTGATTCGCGGCGTGACCGTGATCCGTGCGGGCGAAATTACCTGGCCGGCACCGCCGATTCAGGTATCAGCTCAGCCGCAGGCGGCACAAAAAGCGGCACCGGAAGTGAAAACTGAGGAAAAATGTACCTGCTCACCGTGGCGTAAATACGCGTTGATGGCGCTGGCAATCATTCTTTTTGGCTGGATGGCAAGCGTTGCGCCGAAAGAATTCCTTGGGCACTTCACTGTGTTCGCGCTGGCCTGCGTTGTCGGTTATTACGTGGTGTGGAATGTATCGCACGCGCTGCATACACCGTTGATGTCGGTCACCAACGCGATTTCAGGGATTATTGTTGTCGGAGCACTGTTGCAGATTGGCCAGGGCGGCTGGGTTAGCTTCCTTAGTTTTATCGCGGTGCTTATAGCCAGCATTAATATTTTCGGTGGCTTCACCGTGACTCAGCGCATGCTGAAAATGTTCCGCAAAAATTAAGGGGTAACATATGTCTGGAGGATTAGTTACAGCTGCATACATTGTTGCCGCGATCCTGTTTATCTTCAGTCTGGCCGGTCTTTCGAAACATGAAACGTCTCGCCAGGGTAACAACTTCGGTATCGCCGGGATGGCGATTGCGTTAATCGCAACCATTTTTGGACCGGATACGGGTAATGTTGGCTGGATCTTGCTGGCGATGGTCATTGGTGGGGCAATTGGTATCCGGCTGGCGAAGAAAGTTGAAATGACCGAAATGCCAGAACTGGTGGCGATCCTGCACAGCTTCGTGGGTCTGGCGGCAGTGCTGGTTGGCTTTAACAGCTATCTGCATCATGACGCGGGAATGGCACCGATTCTGGTCAATATTCACCTGACGGAAGTGTTCCTCGGTATCTTCATCGGGGCGGTAACGTTCACGGGTTCGGTGGTGGCGTTCGGCAAACTGTGTGGCAAGATTTCGTCTAAACCGTTGATGCTGCCAAACCGTCACAAAATGAACCTGGCGGCTCTGGTCGTTTCCTTCCTGCTGCTGATTGTATTTGTTCGCACGGACAGCGTCGGCCTGCAAGTGCTGGCATTGCTGATAATGACAGCCATTGCGCTGGTATTCGGCTGGCATTTAGTCGCCTCCATCGGTGGTGCAGATATGCCAGTGGTGGTGTCGATGCTGAACTCGTACTCCGGCTGGGCGGCTGCGGCTGCGGGCTTTATGCTCAGCAACGACCTGCTGATTGTGACCGGTGCGCTGGTCGGTTCTTCGGGCGCTATCCTTTCTTACATTATGTGTAAGGCGATGAACCGTTCCTTTATCAGCGTTATTGCGGGTGGTTTCGGCACCGACGGCTCTTCTACTGGCGATGATCAGGAAGTGGGCGAGCACCGCGAAATCACCGCAGAAGAGACAGCGGAACTGCTGAAAAACTCCCATTCAGTGATCATTACTCCGGGGTACGGCATGGCAGTCGCGCAGGCGCAATATCCTGTCGCTGAAATTACCGAGAAACTGCGCGCTCGTGGTATCAACGTGCGTTTCGGTATCCACCCGGTTGCGGGGCGTTTGCCTGGACATATGAACGTATTGCTGGCTGAAGCAAAAGTACCGTATGACATCGTGCTGGAAATGGACGAGATCAACGATGACTTTGCTGATACCGATACCGTACTGGTGATTGGTGCTAACGATACGGTTAACCCGGCGGCGCAGGATGATCCGAAGAGTCCGATTGCTGGTATGCCTGTGCTGGAAGTGTGGAAAGCGCAGAACGTGATTGTCTTTAAACGTTCGATGAACACTGGCTATGCTGGTGTGCAAAACCCGCTGTTCTTCAAGGAAAACACCCACATGCTGTTTGGTGACGCCAAAGCCAGCGTGGATGCAATCCTGAAAGCTCTGTAACCCTGACGGCCTCTGCGGAGGCCGTCACTCTTTATTGAGATCGCTTAACAGAACGGCGATGCTTTGACCTCCCGCTGTTTGTTCAAGCGCAATTTTGACAATAATTGTCAACGGCACGGAAAGCAGCATACCCACCGGTCCTAACAACCATCCCCAAAAAATCAACGACAAAAATACCACCAATGTCGAAAGCCCCAGCCCACGTCCCATGATGCGCGGCTCCAGAATATTGCCGAAGACCAGATTAATCAGCAGATATCCCGCCAGCACCAACAACGCTTCGTAGAAGCCATTAAACACCAGTACCTGAGCGATAGGGGGAATTGCCGCGAGAACTGAACCAATATTCGGGATGTAATTAAGCGCAAAGGCCAGCAATCCCCAGACAAAAGCGAAGCGAACATCGAGTGCGGCGAGCATCGCCCAGGCGACCAGGCCGGTGATGATGCTGATGGCTGTTTTCAGCACCAGATAATGAGACACACTGTCAATCGCACGCTGAATCGCCGCCATCCCTTCAACCGGACGCGCCATCATTTGCTGAAATTTTCCGGGCAATTGTGGCACTTCGAGCAGCATAAACAGCACCGTCAGCAGCAATAAAAAGATTGATGACATGGCATTAGATAACTGCGTCAATAAGTTGGTGAGCAACGTCATCGCCGCGTTCGGATCAATGTAATGCGCCAGTTGGTCAACTGAGACGTCAATCCCTACGCGTTGCAACAACGGTTCAAGAGCTTGCAGCGGCGTCATAATAGAGTTGCGATATTGCGGTAACGTCCGCGTCAACTCGTTGAGTGCGGAACCCAGATAAGCTAACAGCAACACCATCGCCATCACGATGATGGTCATCAAAATCGACACTGCCAGTACACGCGGCACACGCCAGCGGACCATGTGTTGCACCAGCGGGTTAAGAATAACAGCAATAAATAATGCGAGAATAAACGGCACGATGATCTCGGCGGCAAAACGGATACCGCAGAGAATAATGACCAGCATTCCCAACATAATGACGATTTTTAGGCCATTGAGCGTGATGATCGGCTTTGCCATGCTTGTCCCCGTTTTTTCTTCCTTTGCTAATAATAATGTCTTTTTCGCTCCGTCATCATAACGAAAATCAAACCGCTCAGGTAAAGAAGTGAAAATATTTTGAGTTAATTCTTAAGCTATGATACAAATCAGGCGTGTTCAACTACCGAGGACAATTATCATCCGCGATGACGAGAAGCAACACTGCGGATAATTGTAATATTATGGACAATTTGTTCAGGACGTTATTTTCTACATTTACCCATCTTCGTACCTCATCCACTATCTTGCTCGTAGGTGAGCAGCACTGGCGCAACGCGCTTTAGTCCTTTCTTCTGCTTAAGCTTGCGCTATGCGCGGGGCTTGACCACTTTACTTTGGTTTCGCTGAATTAAGCGAAAATTAAAATAATTCTCTTGCAGGAGAAGGACAATGTATATTTATTGGATTTTATTAGGTCTGGCTATTGCTACAGAAATTACCGGTACGCTGTCTATGAAATGGGCGAGCGTCAGTGAGGGAAATGGCGGCTTTATTTTAATGCTGGTGATGATTTCTCTGTCGTATATATTTCTCTCTTTCGCCGTTAAAAAGATCGCCTTAGGCGTGGCTTATGCGCTGTGGGAAGGTATCGGTATTTTATTTATTACCTTGTTTAGCGTTTTGTTATTCGACGAAAGTCTATCGCTGATGAAAATTGCCGGGTTAACCACCCTGGTCGCCGGGATTGTATTGATCAAATCAGGTACCCGTAAAGCGCGTAAACCTGAACTGGAGGTGAACCATGGCGCAGTTTGAATGGGTTCACGCCGCATGGCTGGCATTGGCAATCGTGCTGGAAATCGTTGCTAACGTCTTTTTGAAATTTTCTGACGGCTTTCGTCGCAAAATATTTGGCTTGCTCTCCCTGGCTGCGGTGCTGGCTGCCTTTAGTGCGCTTTCTCAGGCCGTTAAAGGGATCGACTTGTCTGTCGCTTATGCATTGTGGGGCGGGTTTGGTATTGCCGCCACGTTAGCCGCAGGTTGGATCTTGTTTGGTCAACGGTTAAATCGTAAAGGCTGGATTGGCCTGGTGCTGCTGTTGGCTGGAATGATCATGGTGAAACTTGCCTGATGAACACGCTGCCCGCGCTGTCGGGCAGCGTTTGAACATTATTTTTGCGACAGTTGATCCAGCCTGTCGCGAAAACCGGTAACAGAAATGGCCCGGTTATCGGCGCGCCAGCGATCTTTCGCGGCAGGAGCCGAACTTTGCACCCCAATTAATTGCCAGCCGTCATCGGTATGCAACATCAGAGGCGAACCGCTGTCACCTGGCAAGGTATCGCACTGATGTGACATCACCGACGTTTGCGCCCAGCCAGTCACTTCACAGTTTTGATGACTGTACAACGTATCGAGATGATCTTCAGGGTATCCCGCCTGAGTCACTTTACGACCTGCTGCTTTTAATGCGGCGGTAAGCGCGGCTTTATCTCCCTCAAATAACGGCAACGGTGTAATGCCAGAAGGGGGATTACGTAGCACAATCAAACCGAAGTCCCACGGCGCAGCTGCGGGAGGAACAATCCAACCATCCCCATCTGCTTTTAACCGCTTTCCCAGTGTCGGGTCAACGCGGCCTTCTATGTCGTGGATCTCATAGCGCCAAAGACCTTTATTTGACACAAAACGCAGCGCCACCGCTTTATCGGCTTTACCCTTTGGCGGCGTCAATAAACAGTGTCCTGCCGTTAATGCCAGATTGGGTGCGATCAGCGTCGCCGTACATAAATTGCCGCTGGCCGTTTCCAGTTGGCCAACCGCATCCCACGGTGATTGGGTCGTGTCATTCACTGGCACACGATCATCATGACCAAAAAACAGGGTGCTGACCTCATCGTTTGCCGATTTGGCAACGTCTGGTTTATCTGCAAACACAAAAGCAGACGTCAAACTAATTGCACCCAACACTACAGCAATGGTTGTACGCATATCACACTCTGGTGGGTAATTATGATTATTAAAAGCAAACCCTCATAAATACTATAGACGGGACGGGATGAAAGTGGGAGTAAAATCAGATAACTACGATCAGGAAAGATAAAAACGGGCGGCAATCAGTGCGCATAAAATAAGGATGATAAGAATGAACTCAAAGCGATAACGGCCCACCATACTACCCTCCGCTAAAGGCGGTGCTAAACGTTATCCGCTTAGCACCGTAATTTTCAGGCGCGAGGGGGCGCGCCAGCATTACTATTGATAACTTACGCTGCGGGTTGTGCAGCAGGTTTTGCCGGTTGCTGATGGCTGTGTTTCTTGGCGTGTTTCTTCGCTGCCTGCGCTTTTTGTTCAGGAGCTTTCTGTTCAGCTTTGGCATTTTTATGATGCTTTTTAGCCGCCTGCGCTTTCTGGGCAGGTGCTGCTTTATGCTGTTTTTTATGATGTGTGGTTTTCGCCGGCGCTGCTTTGGTGGTCGTCGCAGTCGGAGCAGGTGTGGTCGCAGTCTCTGCAGCAAAGGCAGCAGAAGACAGACCCATAGCAGCGGCAACAACCAGAGCTAATACTTTTTTCATTGTCATACCCTCAATTTGTTTTTTCATTTAACCCCACTGCGGGGCCGTTGAAATAACTATATCCCTGGGAATGGCAGACTTCCGTGAGTGGTTGGTTTCAGCGTGTAACGATATGTACAAACGCTGAATAAATTACAGCGTTGATAATAACGTATTGTGACTTAAGGGAAATTTAGCTACCAATAATAGTAGTCTTGATCAGGTTAACTATTTTACTACTTACAAAGCGGTAGAATAACTGCGCATCAGTAATAAATGACACACAGCAAAATGAATCCGTTTATTTGGGTACTTATAATCCTGATGACACTAGATGCGCTGCGGGAATTGGCTGGCGCTTCGTCTATTTTAGGATGGCTATTAACGTTGGTTTGAGCAGGCAATAAGTCCGGATGGGTATTTACCGCAGTCCGGACTTATTTTTCAGGCGTGCAGACGACGATGCAAACGCGTCCCGACCAGCAGAGCAATGACCAGCATCAGAGCAATAAATGCGCCGACGCCGTTCCAGCCATAGTTATGCCAGAAAACACCACCCAGCGTCCCGGCAATACTCGACCCCAGATAGTAACTGAACAGATACAGCGAGGAGGCCTGGCCTTTAGCGCGTTTTGCGCGGGGGCCGATCCAGCTGCTGGCAACGGAGTGGGCTGCGAAGAATCCGGCTGAGAAGAATAACATTCCGGCAAAGATCAGCCACAGCGAGCTAAATAAGGTCATCAGTAAACCAAACAGCATAACCCCCGTCGAAAACAACATCACCGGACCGCGCCCATAGCGGGTGGTCATGGTTCCGGCTTTGGGTGAGCTCCATGTACCGGTCAAATAAGCCAGCGATAATAAGCCAACCACGGCCTGGCTGACATGCCAGGGGGAGAGCATCAACCGATAGCCGATGTAATTAAACAGCGTGACGAACGACCCCATCAGCAAAAAGCCTTCTGCGAACAATAACGGTAATCCCCGGTCACGCCAGTGCAGACGAAAGTTGATAAACAACGTCTTAGGTCGCAGCGAAGTCGGGCGAAAATGGCGTGATTCAGGGAGGATTTTCCAGAACATTAACGCCGAGGCCAGCGCGAAACAACCGATTGCCGCCAGCGCAATTCGCCAGTTGAAAAAGTCCGTGAAGACACCGCTAATTAAGCGTCCGCTCATGCCGCCAATTGAGTTGCCGCTGATATACAACCCCATCGAAAAGGCCACGAAACTGGGGTGGATTTCCTCGCTAAGATAAGTCATGCCAACAGCTGCTACGCCACTTAACGAAAGCCCAATCAAGGCGCGCATAATCAAAATGCCGTGCCAGCTGGTCATCATTGTCGAAAGTAACGTACAAATGGAGGCCAACAGTAGCGCCGTGACCATCACTGGTTTGCGACCAATGGCATCGGATAACGGGCCAGTAAACAGCAAACCGATAGCCAACATCGCCGTGGAAATGGACAGTGAAATACTACTGTTCGCGGGCGTTAAGCCAAACTCCTGCGAAAGCACCGGAAGGATAGGTTGCACACAATAGAGAAGTGCGAAGGTTGCCAGTCCGGCAGAGAACAGCGCCAGGGTGACGCGCATAAATTGCGGCGTACCGCGTTTAATAAATTGATTTGGCTGAGAAATGCTTTGCTTGTCAGTGTCGCTTGCCGGAGCGCCATCAACAGTTGTAGTACGGCTCACTTGAAATCCTTGCTAAATATGCCTGTGGATCAGGCTTATGAATAGATTAGGAAAATGGAATTGTTCTGTCTAATATATTAATAATCTCAAATAAGATGTTTTAAATATGAATATTGAACTTCGTCATCTGCGTTACTATGTTGCTGTTGCAGAAGAGCTGCATTTCGGGCGCGCCGCTGCCCGCCTGAATATTTCGCAACCGCCGCTAAGTCAGCAGATTCAGGCACTGGAGCAACAAATCGGTGCCCGACTGCTGGCACGAACTAATCGCAGTGTATTGCTGACGGCAGCAGGAAAACAGTTTCTTGCAGATAGTCGGCAAATCCTGTCAATGGTGGATGACGCTGCCGCTCGCGCTGAAAGACTGCATCAGGGTGAAGCGGGGGAGTTGCGCATTGGTTTTACTTCGTCCGCTCCTTTTATTCGGGCAGTGTCCGATACGTTATCGCTGTTTCGCCGTGATTATCCCGATGTCCATTTACAAACCCGCGAAATGAACACTCGCGAGCAAATCGCTCCGCTCATTGAAGGAACGCTGGATATGGGATTGCTGCGTAACACAGCGTTACCGGAGACGCTTGAACACGCAGTCATCGTCCATGAACCGCTTATGGCGATGCTCCCGCACGATCATCCCTTGGCAAATAACCCGAGTGTAACGCTGGCTGAACTGGCGAAAGAACCCTTTGTCTTTTTTGATCCGCACGTAGGGACAGGGCTGTATGACGATATTCTCGGGCTGATGCGACGTTACAATTTGACGCCCGTCATCACTCAGGAGGTGGGTGAGGCAATGACCATCATCGGTCTGGTTTCCGCTGGTCTGGGTGTTTCAATTTTGCCTGCGTCATTTAAACGTGTTCAGCTCAACGAAATGCGCTGGGTGCCGATTGCTGAAGAGGATGCGGTTTCTGAAATGTGGTTGGTCTGGCCGAAACACCATGAACAAAGTCCGGCTGCGCGTAACTTTCGTATTCATCTGCTGAATGCTCTCAGGTGAGGGAAATTTCAGCGAAAAAGCCCGAAAAATGTGCTGTTAATCACATGCCTAAGTAAAAATTTGACGACACGTATTGAAGTGCTTCACCATAGCCTACAGATTATTTCGGAGCGCGAAAATATAGGGAGTATGCGGTGGTTGCTGAAAATCAGCCTGGGCACATTGATCAAATAAAGCAGACCAACGCGGGCGCGGTTTATCGCCTGATTGATCAGCTTGGTCCAGTCTCGCGTATCGATCTTTCCCGTCTGGCGCAGCTGGCTCCTGCCAGTATCACTAAAATTGTCCGTGAGATGCTCGAAGCACACCTGGTGCAAGAGCTGGAAATCAAAGAAGCGGGGAACCGTGGCCGTCCGGCAGTGGGGCTGGTGGTTGAAACTGAAGCCTGGCACTATCTTTCTCTGCGCATTAGTCGCGGGGAGATTTTCCTTGCTTTGCGCGATCTGAGCAGCAAACTGGTAGTGGAGGAGTCGCAGGAACTGGCGTTAAAAGATGACTCGCCATTGCTGGATCGTATCATTTCCCATATCGATCAGTTTTTTATCCGCCACCAGAAAAAACTTGAGCGTCTGACTTCGATTGCCATTACCTTGCCGGGAATTATTGATACGGAAAATGGTATTGTACATCGCATGCCGTTCTATGAGGATGTAAAAGAGATGCCGCTCGGCGAGGCGCTGGAGCAGCATACCGGCGTACCGGTCTATATTCAGCATGATATCAGCGCATGGACGATGGCAGAGGCCTTGTTTGGTGCCTCACGCGGGGCGCGCGATGTGATTCAGGTTGTTATCGATCACAACGTGGGGGCGGGCGTCATTACCGATGGTCATCTGCTACACGCAGGCAGCAGTAGCCTCGTGGAAATAGGTCACACGCAGGTCGACCCGTATGGGAAACGCTGTTATTGCGGGAATCACGGCTGCCTCGAAACCATCGCCAGTGTGGACAGTATTCTTGAGCTGGCACAGCTGCGTCTCAATCAATCCATGAGCTCGATGTTACATGGACAACCGTTAACCGTGGACTCATTGTGTCAGGCGGCATTGCGCGGCGATCTACTGGCAAAAGACATCATTACCGGGGTAGGCGCGCATGTCGGTCGCATTCTTGCCATCATGGTGAATTTATTTAACCCACAAAAAATACTGATTGGCTCACCGTTAAGTAAAGCGGCAGATATCCTCTTCCCGGTCATCTCGGACAGCATCCGTCAGCAGGCCCTTCCTGCGTATAGTCAGCACATTAGCGTTGAGAGTACTCAGTTTTCTAACCAGGGTACGATGGCAGGGGCTGCGCTGGTAAAAGACGCGATGTATAACGGTTCTTTGTTGATTCGTCTGTTGCAGGGTTAACATTTTTTAACTGTTCTACCAAAATTTGCGCTATCTCAATTTGGGCCAGGAAAGCATAACTTAGACTTTCAAGGTTAATTATTTTCCTGGTTTATATTTGTGAAGCATAACGGTGGAGTTAGTGATGCTGAAGCGTTTCTTTATTACCGGTACAGACACTTCTGTAGGGAAAACGGTGGTTTCCCGCGCATTGCTACAAGCGTTAGCCTCCCAGGGAAAAACGGTTGCGGGATATAAACCCGTAGCGAAGGGGAGCAAAGAGACACCCGAAGGGCTGCGTAATAAAGATGCCCTGGTGTTGCAGAGTGTTTCAACCATCGAACTGCCTTATGAAGCAGTTAATCCTATCGCGTTAAGCGAAGAAGAAAGTAGCGTGGCGCACAGTTGCCCAATCAATTACACCCTCATTTCAAACGGCCTGGCAAACCTGACCGATAAAGTCGATCATGTGGTGGTAGAAGGGACTGGCGGCTGGCGCAGTCTGATGAATGATTTGCGTCCGCTCTCTGAATGGGTGGTGCAGGAACAACTGCCGGTATTGATGGTTGTCGGTATTCAGGAAGGTTGCATTAACCATGCACTGCTAACAGCTCAGGCGATCGCCAACGACGGGCTACCGCTCATTGGCTGGGTGGCTAACCGAATCAATCCAGGACTGGCGCATTATGCGGAAATCATTGATGTGCTCGGTAAAAAACTTCCGGCACCGCTCATTGGTGAACTGCCTTATCTGCCGCGCGCCGAACAGCGTGAACTGGGGCAATACATCCGCTTAGCTATGCTGCGCAGTGTGCTGGCGGTAGATAGAGTCACGGTGTAAAGTCCGCGAAATTACCGACGCAATTACGCAGGCAATCAATAAACCGGGGAGTAGCTGATACTCCCCGGTCATTTCACATATCATCAACGTCGACATAATCGGCGCGTGCGTGGTTGCCGCCAACAGTGTCGCCATCCCGGTCAATCCGAGTAAAAGCGTAATTTCTTCGCCATCAGGGAACCATAATCCCAGGCTACGACCATACAACATGCCAATGGCAAGACCGATAAATAGCGTCGGTGTAAAGACACCACCGGGCGCGCCAGAACCACTACTCGCCAGCACGGCAAACAGTTTACAGAGGAAGATCCCGGCAATGATCATTAACAGTGGCGGGGCGGTTAAAAAGGATTGTACGGTGCTATAGCCGTTGCCCCACACTGCAGGTGTGAACAGGGAAAGCAGCCCCACGATCAACCCGCCCAGTGCCAGTTGCCAGGGCGGCGCAAGTTTGAGACTCACAAATCCACGATGACAGGCGTTCATTAACGTTAACAACAGTGGTCCGCACAGACCTGCCAGCACACCTGTACTGATAATCAGCGCATAGTCACGAGCCTGAACCGTCACTGAGAGTTGTACGCTGTAGAGTAACGCGTCGCTATGATTAATCAGATTGCTAACCAGCAACGCCACGACGGCGGAAATAATCACCGGGCCGAGAGAGGCCAACATCATAGTGCCAAACAGCACTTCGGCTATAAATAAACTGCCAGCAAGCGGGGCGCGATAGGCCGCAGCCATTCCCGCCGCAGCTCCACAGGCGATCCATAATTTCCACTCCTGGCGTGGCGTAAAACGTTGGGCAAAACAGGAGGCGGCAAGGGCAGCTAAAAGAATCATCGCACCTTCGCGACCAATTGCACTGCCGCTGGTTACTACCAGCAGAGAGGCAAGCGATTTAACCAGGCTTGCTGCGTAATCGAACTGCCCATCGGTTTGCAACGCTTCCATGTAATCGGTCGGCGCATGAGGGCGTTGCTGGGTAAATTTCTGCCAGCCCATCAGCAACAAACCCGCCGCCAGTCCGCCGAGCGCCGGAGTTAGCAGCCGTCGCCACGGGGAAAGATTTGTCGCTGCATTGACCAGACTGCCCGAGTCATTATTGAGGAACAACCACTCCAGTAGCAGCATCGTATGACGAAACCCGGCAACGGCAAAGGCCGCGAGAATACCGACGACTGTTGCGATAAGCAGACGGCGGAACATAGTGCGCAGATCCGGATAGATGTGTAGATGATGCATGAGCAGAAATGGGCAATGAAACACGGGCGACTATTTTGCGGCAAAAGAAGCCAGACGCAAAAGCAGTGCGTGCTTTAAGAGATAAAAAAACGTGACACTGTAACCTATTATTGCCGAATTGCGCGTAATCGCCACCATCCGGCAATATTACGGTGATTCTATCGAAAGAGTGGTTTAACCGCGACAGGAATTAACAGTTGTGATTGCCATTGCGCCAGCGTTAAGCGAGCCAGTTCACCCAGTGCACGGTAGAAAGGGTGTTCTGCTTTTTCGATAAAAACGTCAAGAAAACGTGTTGACCACGGAAAAAGGTGCCATGCCAGCAATTCTTCGCATTCTGTCTGGCGACCATTCTCCGCCAACCACGCAGCCATCAACAGCAGTGAACCAAAATGATCTTCCGGTTCGTTTTGCTTCATTTCAAACTGAATGCCTTTCTCGCGCATCCACTGACGAAGTGCCAATGTTGAATCGCCAAACAGCACAGATTCGCGATCCAGCCAGACCGACCCCCACGGCGGTGATGGCAGAGCCCACGGACCGACAAACAAACGCTGCCAGGCCTGGGCGTGAGTCTCTTCACACTGTGTCTGAAAAGCCGTCACCAGCGGCGCTAATGACGCTTCTGGTAGAGGCCACTGAGTTTCCCAGCCGTCACGGGTGAGTACCGCAACCAGAGGTGCGGCTTCCGCACTCTCTGGAGCGTAATAAAACAGCGCGCCCAACACGCGCGCCGCGACAGAAAAATTATCTTGCTGTGAAAAATGGGTCATTCCTAACATCCTGAAATGTGCGGGTTGCCCCGCACCAATTTGTTAACCTGCAATAGCCATTCCTACCGTCATGTGCAGGCCATAAAAGAGCACACGCCCGATCATCTCACCGCCAAGTATGAGGATTAGCCCCAGAACAAGTCCGGCAACGTGAGGTTCACGGCGACGAATGAGCGGACAAAGCCAGCATCCTAGACCTGCGCATAACAATACCACACGCCAGACCTGTAAGGAGGCGTAATCTGGTACCAGTGCGCTGGCTTGTTGTACGGATGAGTGAATAGACGCCAGAGACAAACCTTGCAGCACAATCACCCCGGCACAAGCGATCAGCGCCAGAACGCTAATGATGGCAAATGGTGTGGTATTAAATGTAACGCGGGCTGCCCGCAGAATTGTGGCAGCAAGTATTGGACCGCTCAACAATACTGTCAGGAAGAAAGCCAGCGTAGTGTAACCGTTATACCAGGTTGGCACTGTGTCGATTTGATACACGCAGGTCATCATCCAGACGAAAATGACGCCGAGCGCCATGCTGACAAGTAACCAGAGTTTCCCCAACGCTTGCGGCATTTTACCGATGACTGCCACCAGCCACCATAATCCGCCAACGGCAAAAAATATGGAACCGGCAGCAATCTCGTTACTCAGACCAGAAGCTCCGATTCGATTCAGCGAGTTAAACGCTCGCAGTGGCGATCCCAGGTGCATGACAGAGGCAATAAACCCGATGCCCATCAACAGCCAGAGGAAAAACATGCCACGGACAATACGCTGACGGTCTGCGTCATTATTGGCGGCGAACCAGCCAATTCCGCTAACAATCAGCGCGCCTACTACGCATTGACCCAATACGGTAAAGATAACCAGTGGCCATTCATGCCATCCATTTCCCATTTTACACTTCCTCCGGATTAGCCAGATAACCAGTGGTATCGCCGGTCGGGCGGCTGTTGGCGTTAGGTTTGATAACGATATTGGGTTTTGTGAAATGCGCGCGCGGTAGTGGCGCGACGGCAGCCAGAGTGCCGTGCTTCTGGCGCAGCTCTTCAATTGGACCGAACTCAAGTGCACGCAGCGGGCAGGATTCGACACATATGGGTTGTTTCCCCTCGGCGACGCGCGAATAACAACCATCGCACTTCGTCATGTGTCCTTTTTCAGCATTGTACTGTGGCGCGCCGTACGGACAAGCCATGTGGCAGTAGCGGCAGGCGAGACAAAAAACTTCATCCAACACCCCGATTCCAGC